>Ga0208514_100009_pt1 | contig 388545 bp, 361 predicted proteins | sample LakWasMet70_HOW9_2_FD_183900 | JGI IMG/M metagenome (GOLD analysis project Ga0208514, IMG submission 183900) | Freshwater sediment methanotrophic microbial communities from Lake Washington under simulated oxygen tension - Sediment Metagenome... | ecosystem: Environmental > Aquatic > Freshwater...
AATGGTTTGGCAGCCGCCAGGAAGCCAAACTCATCATTGAGAAATGGCGGCATTTCTATAACAATGAGCGACCGCATTCTGCTCTTGGCAACCGCACCCCGGCCTCAGTGGGCCGCCAGCGGCGCCAAATGCAGGCTGCTTAACCGAAGCCTAACCATCCCGGTGGTAACAAATTTGCCGATCAGGTCACAAGGCCCGACACACCAGCCAAACGCGCAAGTGACAGTTCGGCCTGCCGATTCAGTTCGGTGAACACCTCGGGCGATAGGGGCGGCGCAGATGGCGGCAAGGCATGGGGCACGAACGCGCGCACCGACTCACCCAGCGTCGTGGAGATCGAGTAGGTTCCTGTGGCGCGTGTCATTGAAAAGCTGCCTTTGATGGAATGCAGCCAAATTAAAGCATTCTTTAATTAATTCAGCAACAATTAAAGACCTCTTTCATTGCGTATGGTGCCTGAGCGGGAAAAAGAAAAGCCGTTGACGAATCAACGGCTTCTCGGAAGATGGTGGAGGCGGCGGGAATTGAACCCGCGTCCGCAAGCACTCTACAGGCAGTTCTACATACTTAGCACTGTCAATTGATTTAACCCGGACAACGCGGACGTGCACGCTTTGGACAGGCGAGTCACCTTAGATTTAGGGCTAAGCCAAGTGACCCGGCTCAACCCGATTCCCTGTAAATGACCCTTCATGCTGTTGCCAGCCCGCCCCAGGGACGAGACGGTGAAGGGCTAGCAGCGATTAAGCTGCGAGTGCGTACGAGTTATCGTTTGCAGTTGTTTGTTTCTGGGTGTATTTACGAGGTAGCCAGGCCTCGGTATGCCCTGCGCTGCTTTGCAACCCACGTCGAAACCAGGTCGCCCCCTAAGCAGAAACTACATTTTACCGTAACGCGATCTTCATTGCTGGCGTTGTTTGGCAAGCTCGTTGCCGGCGATGCCGCCGCCAATCGCTCCCGCCACCGTTGCCAGATCACGTCCCCGGCCACCACCTATCTGGTGGCCAATCACGCCGCCCACAAGGGCCCCGGCGCCAATTGCCAGATAATTCGGCTGCTGCTGTTGTTGAACAACCGGCTGCGGCGCCGGCGCGCTGGTGTGATGGACCACGTGACGCACCACCCGCGGCGCCGGTTTCGGGGCCGGTTTCGGTGCGGCCACGCCCGGCGGCTCGGAAGCGGCTGCGGCCACGGCCAGATTCGTGGCCGGAGCCGGCATGGCGCCAGGGGCAGGTTGGGCCGCGGCGACCGGCGCATTGGCCGTTTGGGGCGTCGTATCCGCCTTGGACGAGGGCAGCAGGCCGGTAACGGCGGCCGTGCCGGCGACGGCAAAAGCGATGACGGACAGGGCGGCGCCGGCCATCAGCGGATGCAGGCGGCGGGTCGGGTGGGTGACAGTGATCGGTTCCATGTTCTACTCCATGTTGTGTGTTGCGTCATGGGTAGATTAACGAGGAGGAACCGATGCAGCTAGCCAAGAACCTGTATCAGAAGTAACAGGATGTATGCATCAGGCAGCCAGCTCGGCGCCGATACCGCGCAGGGCTTCGAGCAGGGCCAGCGGCGAGTCGAGCAGCAGGTCCGCGCCCCAGCGGGCCGGATCGATGGCGCCGCAATAACCCCAGGAGCAGGCCACGGTGCGCATGCCGGCCGCGCGGCCCGCTTCGATGTCGCGCAGGTCGTCGCCCACGTACCAGCATTCGTGCGGCGCCACGCCCAGGCGGCGCGCGCCTTCCAGCAGCGGGGCAGGGTGGGGCTTGGCGTAGCCGGTGGTGTCGCCGGAAATCACGCAGCCCGCTTGCTGCAGGCCGATCAGGCCAACCAGCGGATCGGTGAAGCGCGCCGGCTTGTTGGTGACGATGCCCCACTGCATGCCGCCGGCTGCGATGCCGTCCAGCAGCTCGGGCACGCCCGGGAACAGGGAGCTGTGCACCGCCATGGCGTTCTGATAATTGTCGAACCACTGCACGCGCAGTTCCTCGTAGCCGGCGTCGGCCGGTGTGAGGCCGAAGGCCGCGCCGATCATGCCGCGCGCCCCGGCCGAGGCGGTTGGACGCAACTCGGTATAGGGCGTCGGTTCCAGGCCGCGCGCCGTGCGCAGCAGGTTGACGGCGGCGGCCAGGTCGGGCGCGGTGTCGGCCAGCGTGCCGTCCAGGTCGAACAGGACGGCGCGCGGCGCCGGGGGGGAGAAGGTCGTCATCGAAGCTGCCGGAATGCGGGTTAGAGCGGGCGCGTGCAGGCCACCATATAGTTCACGTCGGTGTCCTGGTTCAGCGAATACATTTTCGTCAGGGGATTGTAGCTGAGTCCCTTGAAGCCATCGATCTGTAATCCGGCGTTGCGGATAAATTGCGACAGTTCGGCCGGGGTGATGAATTTGGTGTAGTCGTGGGTCCCGCGCGGCAGCATGCGCAGCAGGTATTCCGCGCCGATCACGGCGAACAGATACGACTTGGGATTGCGGTTGAGCGTCGAGAAGAACAGGTGCCCGCCCGGCTTCACCAACGTGGCGGCGGCGCGCACGATGGCGGCGGGATCCGGCACGTGCTCCAGCATTTCCATGCAGGTGACGACGTCGAACTTGGCCGGCTCGGCGGCGGCCATGTCCTCGGCGGCGATGCGCTGGTAGCGCACCTCGACCTCCGCTTCCAGCGCGTGCAGGTCGGCCACCTTGAGTGCCTTGTCCGACAAGTCGATGCCGGTCACGCGCGCGCCTTTGCGCGCCATGGATTCGGCCAGGATGCCACCGCCGCAGCCGATGTCGATCACGTCCTTGCCGGCCAGCGGCGCGCGCGCGTTGATCCACTCCAGGCGCAGGGGATTGATCTCGTGCAGGGGACGGAATTCGGACGTCGGGTCCCACCAGCGGTGGGCAAGTTCGCTGAACTTCTGGATTTCGTGCGGGTCGGCATTCATGGGCGGAATCATAACGGATACTCGGAAAAAAGGCGCTGGTCTGATCAGCCGTCACCCCCGCGGAGGCAGGGGCCCCTGGTAAGACTTGTGGCCGGGATGCGCGCAGGGGGGCCCGCTTCCGCGGGGATGACGGCCGAAACAAAAAAAATGCCGCCCCGTGGGGCGGCATGTTCCGGACAAACCGAAGCTTACTTGGTCACCGAACGGGTGCCCACCACTTCGATTTCGACGCGGCGGTTCTTCGCGCGGCCGGCAGCGGTCTTGTTGTCGGCGACCGGCTGACGCTCACCCTTGCCTTCGGTGTAGACGCGATTCGCTTCCACACCCTTCGACAGCAGGTAGGACTTCACGGACTCGGCGCGGCGTACGGACAGCTTGTCGTTGTACGCGTCGGTGCCGATCGAGTCGGTGTGGCCGACAGCGATGATCACCTCGAGGTTGATGTCCTTCAGCTTGGAGCTCAGGTCGTCCAGCTTGGCCTTGCCTTCCGGCTTGAGCACGGCCTTGTCGAAGTCGAAGAAGGCGTCAGCGGCAAAGCTGACCTTCTCGGACGTCACGACAGGTGCCGGCGGCGGCGGGGGAGGCGGCGGCGGAGGCGGCGGCGGCGGCGGGGGCGGCGGCGGAGCGACGCACTTGCCGTCCTTCAGTTCTTCCGGCGGGGTGCAGATCGGCAGATCGCAACCCGGGACCGCGTCGGCCGGGGTCCAGTAGCCAGTGCGCCAGCACAGGCCGAAAGGATCGCGGGCGATCACGCCACGGCCATCCTGCACGTAGGCGCTGTACGGGGTCTTGGCCTTCAGATCGGTGGTCAAGGGCGCATATGGAGGTGCAGTCGGCGTCTGGGCCGCAGCGCTGCCCGCCATCACTGCCGCGGCAGCGATCACGAGGGCTAACAGTTTATTCATCGTTTTTATTCCTTTCGGGAGTGGTATTCCGCAGCGATCCCTGCGGTAACTTGCAGCATTTGCCGGCAATTGTGAAACCGGCAATTGACTTAACGGCCATTCTGCCACAGCGGGCCGGATCGCACGACCGTCAACAAATCAAACGCGCCGCAATCATACTTGCTACGTTGTATTCATGCAACGTCGACAAGGAGTTCACTTTGTTGAGTATGGGTATCAAAAATGACAAGCAAATGACCCGGGCAGGTTTACAGCGGCCCGCAGTTGCAGCGTGCTAAAATCGTGCGGTTATCCAGCATTCTTACCGCCTGAGAGCCTGTCCCGCCAATGGATCAATTCGCAAAAGAAACAATCCCCATTTCGCTAGAAGAAGAGATGCGCAAGAGTTACCTCGATTACGCCATGAGCGTGATCGTGGGCCGCGCTCTGCCGGACGTGCGTGATGGCCTCAAGCCGGTGCACCGCCGCGTGTTGTTCGGTATGCATGAAATGAACAACGTCTGGAACCGCCCGTACGTGAAATGCGCGCGTGTGGTCGGCGAGGTGATGGGTAAGTACCACCCGCACGGCGACGCCTCCATCTACGACACACTCGTACGTATGGCGCAGGACTTCTCGCTGCGCTACACGCTGGTGGACGGGCAGGGCAACTTCGGCTCCATCGACGGCGACAACGCGGCGGCGATGCGTTACACCGAGTGCCGCCTGGACAAGATTGCGAACGAACTGCTGGCCGACATCGACAAGGACACCGTCGACTTCCAGCCGAACTACGATGGCAAGGAAAAGGAACCGACCGTCCTGCCGACCCGCGTGCCCAACCTGCTGATCAACGGCTCGGCCGGTATCGCGGTGGGTATGGCGACCAACATCCCGCCGCACAACCTGCGCGAAGTCATCGACGGCGCGCTGCACGTGCTGTCCAACCCGGACTGCACGATCGACGAGCTGATCGAGCTGATTCCGGCCCCGGACTTCCCCACCGGCGGCATCATCTACGGCGTGTCCGGCGTGCGCGACGGCTACCGCACGGGCCGTGGCCGCGTGGTCATGCGCGCCAAGACCCACTTCGAGGAATACGGCAAGGAAGGCGGCCGCACGGCGATCATCGTCGACGAGCTGCCCTACCAGGTCAACAAGAAGTCCCTGCTCGAGCGTATTGCCGAGAACGTGCGCGACAAGAAGCTCGAAGGCATCTCCGACATCCGCGACGAGTCCGACAAGTCGGGCATGCGCGTCGTCATTGAGTTGAAGCGCGGCGAAGTGCCGGAAGTGGTGCTCAACAACCTGTACAAGCAGACCCAGCTCCAGGACACCTTCGGCATGAACATGGTGGCCCTGGTCAACGGCCAGCCCAAGCTGCTGAACCTGAAGTCGATGCTGTCGGAGTTCCTGTCGCACCGGCGCGAAGTGGTCACCCGCCGCACCGTGTTCGACCTGCGCAAGGCGCGCGAGCGCGGCCACGTGCTGGAAGGCCTGGCTGTGGCGCTGGCCAATATCGACGACTTCATCGCCATCATCAAGGCCGCCCCGACCCCGCCGGTCGCCAAGGCCGAACTGATGGCGCGCGCCTGGGATTCGTCCCTGGTGCGCGAGATGCTGGCCCGTACCGGCGAAGGCGAGATCAGCGTGGACGCCTTCCGTCCCGAGAACCTGCCCAAGCACTACGGCATGCAGTCCGACGGCCTGTACAAGCTGTCCGACGACCAGGCCCAGGAAATCCTGCAGATGCGCCTGCAGCGCCTCACCGGCCTGGAGCAGGACAAGATCGTCAACGAGTACAAGGACGTGATGGCCCTCATCGCCGACCTGCTCGACATCCTGTCCAAGCCGGCCCGCGTGACGGCCATCATCCAGGACGAACTGAACGCCGCCAAGACCGACTACTCCGAGAAGGACGAGCGCCGCTCCACCATCGAGCACAACGCCACCGACCTGGAAACGGAAGACCTGATCACCCCGCAGGACATGGTGGTCACCCTGTCGCACTCCGGTTACATGAAGGCCCAGCCGATCTCCGAATACCGCGCCCAGAAGCGCGGCGGGCGCGGCAAGCAGGCCACGGCGACCAAGGACGAGGACTGGATCGACCAGCTCTTCATCGCCAACACGCACGACTACATCCTGTGCTTCTCCAACCGCGGCCGTCTGTACTGGCTGAAGGTGTGGGAAGTGCCGCAAGGCTCGCGCAACTCGCGCGGCAAGCCGATCGTGAACATGTTCCCGCTGCAGGACAACGAGAAGATCACCGTGGTGCTGCCGCTGTCGGGCGAAAACCGCAGCTTCCCGGAAGACCGCTTCGTGTTCATGGGCACCTCGCTCGGCACGGTCAAGAAGACCCCGCTCAAGGACTTCAGCAACCCGCGCAAGGCCGGCATCATCGCCGTCGACCTGGACGAGGGCGATTTCCTGGTGGGCGCGGCCCTGACCGATGGCGCCCACGACGTGATGCTGTTCTCCGACGCCGGCAAGGCCGTGCGCTTCGACGAGAACGACGTGCGCCCGATGGGCCGCGCGGCGCGCGGCGTGCGCGGCATGAACCTGGAGGAAGGCCAGAACGTCATCGCCCTGCTGGTGGCCGAGAACGAGCAGCAGTCCGTGCTGACGGCAACCGAGAACGGCTTCGGCAAGCGCACCCCGATCATTGAATACACGCGTCATGGACGCGGCACCAAGGGCATGATCGCGATCCAGACCTCCGAGCGTAACGGCAAGGTGGTGGCCGCGACCCTGGTCAACGCAACCGACGAGATCATGCTGATCACGACCGGCGGCGTCTTGATCCGCACCCGCGTGTCCGAGATTCGCGAGATGGGCCGCGCGACCCAGGGCGTGACCCTGATTGCGGTGGAAGAGGGCACCAAGCTCTCCGGTCTGCAGCGCGTGATGGAGTCCGACGTGGACGACCTGCCCGTCTCGCTCGAGGTCGAGGAGCCCGCCAACCCGGCGCCCAGCGTCGGCAATCCTACCCAACCTGACGAATAAATGAAAAAGTCTCTGATCGGATTCCTCGTTTGCGCAGCCTGCGCCGCTCCATTGGCGCAAGCGCAGCAAGCGGCTGCGCCGGACGCGCAGACCGCCGCCGCCGTACGCGAATTGCTCGACACGATCCACTACCGCGACACCATGCGCAGCATGATGACGCAGATGGCGCGTCAGATGCCGCAGATGATGCAGCAGTCGGCCGCTGCCGCGATCAACGGCGACAAGTCGCTGAGCGCGGAACAGCGCAAGGCCAAGCTGGATAAGCTCGCCGCCGAACTGCCGAAGATTGGCGCTGGCGTGGAACGGTTGATGAGCGACCCGACCCTGGTCGACGACATGGTGAAGGAGATGGTGCCGTTGTACGCGCGCCATTTCACGGCGGACGAAATTCGCCAGCTGACCGCGTTCTACCATTCGCCGGTCGGCGCCAAGGCGCTCTCCGTCATGCCGCAGCTGATGATGGAAGGGATGCAGATCGGCCAGCGCGTCATTCTTCCGCGCGTGCAGAAGATGGCCGCGGAACTCGACAAAGACCAATCCAAGGCCAAGTAAAGGAAACGCCGTGACTCAGGTTTACAACTTCTCCGCCGGGCCGGCCGTGATGCCGCGGGAAGTGCTCCAGCAGGCCGCCGCCGAAATGCTCGACTGGCACGGCAGCGGAATGTCCGTGATGGAGATGAGTCACCGCGGCCCCGAGTTCATCTCGATCTACCAGGATGCCGTCGCCAACCTGCGCGAGCTGCTGGCGGTGCCCGCCAACTACAAGATCCTGTTTCTGCAGGGCGGCGGCCTGGGCGAAAACGCCATCGTCCCGCTCAACCTGGTCGGCCGCAAGGCGCAGCCGGCCACGGTGGACTTCGTGCATACGGGCTCCTGGTCCGGCAAGTCGTTGAAGGAGGCTGCGCGCTATGCCAACGTCAACGTGGCGGCCTCCGGTGCCGACGGCAAGTTCACCAGCGTCCCCCACCAGGAGACCTGGAAACTGACGCCGGGCGCGGCCTACCTGCACGTGTGCACCAACGAGACCATCGACGGCGTCGAATTCAATTTCGTGCCGACGGTGCAGGGCGAGACCACGCTGGTGGCGGACATGTCCTCGCACATCCTGTCGCGCGCCATCGACGTGTCGAAATACGGCGTGATCTTCGCCGGCGCGCAGAAGAACATCGGTCCGGCGGGCCTGACCATCGTGATCGTGCGCGAGGACCTGCTGGGCCACGCGCTGCCGATCTGCCCGTCCGCCTTCGACTGGAAGATCGTGGCCGACCACGATTCCATGTACAACACGCCGCCGACCTACGCGATTTACATGGCCGGCCTGACCTTCCAGTGGCTCAAGAAGCAGGGCGGGGTGGCGGCGCTGGAACAACGCAACATCGAAAAAGCCAGGCTGCTGTATGCAGCGCTGGATGCCGACGACTTCTACCAGAACCGCGTCGCGTCCGACTGCCGTTCGCGCATGAACGTACCGTTCTTCCTGCGCGACGAAACCCTGAACGAGAAATTCCTGGCCGGCGCGAAGGCGCGCGGGCTGCTGCAACTGAAGGGCCACAAGTCCGTCGGTGGTATGCGCGCATCGATCTACAACGCGATGCCGCTCGAGGGCGTGCAAGCCCTCGTCGATTATTTGAACGAATTCGCGGGACGCTAACCGTCATCCCCGCGCAAGCGGGGACCCCTGGTAAGAGTTGTGGCCACGCAGCTTGCCAGAGGCCCCCGCTTCCGCGGGGGTGACGGTGGTTTTCCGCAATCGGATACGCGACCATGACAGACAAACTGAAACCCCTGCGCGAGCAGATCGATGCGATCGACGCGCAGATGCTGGACCTCCTCTCCCGCCGCGCCAAACTGGCGCAGGAAGTCGGCCACGTGAAGGCCGAGACCATGGCGCCCGTGTTCCGCCCCGAGCGCGAAGCGCAAATCCTGCGCAACGTGGCCGAGCGCAACCCCGGCCCGCTGCCCGACGCGACGGTCCAGACCATCTTCCGCGAGATCATGTCCGGCTGCCGCGCGCTGGAAAAGCGCGTCACCGTGGCCTACCTCGGCCCGTCCGGCACCTTCAGCGAGCAGGCGGTGTACCAGCAGTTCGGCACCTCCATCGAAACGCTGCCCTGCGTGTCGATCGACGAGGTGTTCCGCGCCACCGAGGCCGGCACCGCCGACTTCGGCGTGGTCCCGGTCGAGAACTCCTCGGAAGGCGCGATCAACCGCACCCTGGATCTGCTGCTGGCCACCAGCACCATCATCAGCGGCGAAGTCGCGATCCCGGTCCACCACAGCCTGATGACCAAGAGCGGCACCATGGACGGCGTGCAGGTCGTGTGCGCTCATTCCCAGGCGCTTGCCCAGTGCCAGGTCTGGCTCAATCTGCATTACCCGGACCTGGAACGCCGCGCCGTTGCCTCCAACGCGGAAGCGGCGCGCATGGCGGGGCAGGACCCGACCATCGCCGCCATCGCCAGCGACCGCGCCGCCGTGCAGTACAGCCTGGGTATCGCCCACGCCCACATCCAGGATGATCCGCACAACCGCACCCGCTTCGCCGTGATCGGCCATTTGCACACCACGCCGTCCGGGCGCGACCACACCTCGCTGGTGCTGGCCGTGCCGAACGCCGCCGGCGCCGTCTACAACCTGCTGGCGCCGCTGGCCAAGCACGGGGTATCGATGACGCGCTTCGAATCGCGCCCGGCGCGCATCGGCACCTGGGAATACTATTTTTACGTCGACGTGGAAGGCCACGTGCAGGAAGCGCCGGTGGCGCGTGCACTGGACGAGCTCAAACAGAGCGCGGCCTTCTTCAAGCTTCTGGGCTCCTATCCGGTCAGCCTCTGATTTTTCCTTCTACCCGAGTACAGCCATGTCCCAATCCATCGGTCCCGATTACGTCCGCGCCATCGCTCCCTACCAGGCCGGCAAACCCATTTCGGAAGTCGCGCGCGAGTTTGGCCTCGACGAAGCCACAATCGTGAAGCTGGCGTCGAACGAGAACCCGTTCGGCGTGCCGGAATCGGCGAAGCAGGCGATGGCCGCCGCGGCCGCGGACCTGGGCCGCTACCCGGACGCCAACGCCTTCGACCTGAAGACGGCGCTGGCCAAGCGCTACGACGTGCCGATGGACTGGATCACGCTCGGCAACGGCAGCAATGACATCCTCGAAATCGCCGCCAAGGCCTTCGTGCAGAAGGGCGAGGCGATCGTCTACGCGCAGTATTCCTTCGCCGTGTACGCGCTGGCCACGCAAGGCCTGGGCGCGCGCGCCATCGTGGTGCCGGCCGTGGACCACGGCCATGACCTGGACGCCATGGCCGCCGCCATCGACGCCGACACGCGCCTGGTCTTCATCGCCAACCCGAACAACCCGACCGGCACCTTCCTGCCGGCCGCCAAGCTGGAAGCCTTCCTGGCCAAGGTGCCGCTGAATGTCATCGTGGTGCTGGACGAGGCCTACAACGAATTCCTGTCGCCCGAAAACCAGTACGAGTCCACCGACTGGGTGCGCAAGTATCCGAACCTGATCGTCTCGCGCACCTTCTCCAAGGCCTATGGCCTGGCCGGCCTGCGCGTGGGCTTCGCCATCGCCCAGCCGGTGGTGACGGACCTGATGAACCGCATCCGCCAGCCGTTCAACGTCAACTCGCTGGCCCAGGCCGCGGCCATCGCCGCCCTGAACGACAAGGCCTTCCTGCAAAAGAGCGCCGAGAACAACGCCGCCGGCTACCGCCAGTTCGTGCAGGCCTTCGAGGAGATGGGGCTTGAATACGTGCCGTCCTACGGCAATTTCGTGCTGGTCAAGGTCGGCAACGACGACGGCGCGGGCGCGCGCGTGAATCTCGCGCTGCTCAAGCAGGGCGTGATCGTGCGCCCGGTCGGCAACTACGGCCTGCCGCAGTGGCTGCGCATCTCCATCGGCCTGCCGGAGGAGAACGCGGCCTGCATCGCGGCGCTCAAGAAAGCGCTGGGCTGATCCATGTTCGATAAGGTCGTCGTCGTCGGCGTCGGACTGATCGGAGGATCGTTCGCGCTGGCGCTGCGCCGCGCCGGGTTAGCGAAGCGGATCGTCGGCGTGGGGCGCGATATGGCGACCATCGAACGGGCGCGCGCGCTCGGCATTGTCGACGCGGGCGAGCCGATGGAGACGGCCATTCCCGGCGCCGACCTGGTGCTGGTGGCCGCGCCCGTGGCGCAGACCGGCAAGATTCTCGGCGCCATGCTGCCGCACCTGGACGAGAAGACCATCGTCACCGACGCCGGCAGCACCAAGTCCGACGTGGTGGCCGCCGCGCGCGCCGCGCTCGGCGCGCGTGTGCGTCAGTTCGTGCCCGGTCACCCCATCGCGGGGCGCGAGAAGAACGGGCCGGAAGCGGCCCTGGCCGATCTGTACCGCGGCAAGAAATTCGTGCTGACCGCGCTGCCGGAGAACCCGGCCGACGCGCTCGACAAGGTCGCCGACGCCTGGCGCGCCTGCGGCGCCATCGTCCACAAACTCACGCCGGAAGACCACGACAAGGTGTTCGCCGCCGTCAGCCATCTGCCGCACCTCCTGGCCTACGCGCTGGTCGACGACATCGCCAACAAGCCGCATGCCAACCTGCTGTTCCAGTTCGCCGCCAGCGGTTTCCGCGACTTCACCCGCATCGCCGGTTCCTCGCCCGAGATGTGGCGCGACATCACGCTCGCCAACCGCACGGCCTTGCTCGGCGAGCTGGATGCCTATCTGGCACAATTGAACGCGCTGCGCGCGATGCTGGTTGCGGCCGACGGCAGCGCCATCGAAGCCGTGTACGCCAGCGCCCAGCAGGCCCGTCAGCGCTGGATCGACACCATCGAAGCGGCGGAAGCGCCGCAATCCCAAGAAACCTCCGAATAGAAAGCACCCATGAGCACCGCCCACCCGCCCCACATCGACCTGCAACCCGTGCCGCGCGTGGCGGGAACGGTGCGGCTGCCGGGTTCCAAGTCGATTTCCAACCGCACCCTGCTGCTGGCGGCTCTGTCGAGCGGCACCACCCGTATCCACGACCTGCTGCATTCGGACGACACGGAAGTGATGCTGGGCGCGCTGCGCTCGCTCGGCATCGCGTGGGAGAAGGTGGGCGAGCGCACCCACGTCGTGCACGGCGCCGGCGGCAAGCTGCCGAACGGCCAGGCCGACCTCTTCATGGGCAACGCCGGCACGGCGATCCGCCCACTGACGGCGGCGCTGGCCGTGATCGGCGGCGACTACGTCCTGCGCGGCGTGCCGCGCATGCACGAGCGCCCCATCGGCGACCTGGTCGATGCGCTCAATGCCATCGGCGCCAACATCGAATACACGGGCACCCCCGGCTACCCGCCGCTGCACATCCGCCAGCCGGCGCTGAAGGACGCGCCGATCGCCGTGCGCGGCAACGTCTCCAGCCAGTTCCTGACGGCGCTCCTGATGTCGGCCCCGCTCATGGCGCGTGGGCGCGACGTGCGCATCGAAGTGGTGGGCGAGCTCATTTCCAAGCCCTACATCGAGATCACCCTGAACCTGATGCGCCGCTTCGGCGTGACGGTGGCGCAGGAGGGCTGGTCCGCCTTCACCGTCAAGGACGGCGCGGCCTACGCCAGCCCGGGCGAGATTCACGTCGAAGGCGACGCTTCCAGCGCATCCTACTTCCTGGCCGCGGGCGCCATCGGCGGCGGCCCGGTGCGGGTCGAGGGCGTGGGCGCGGAGTCGATCCAGGGTGACGTGCGCTTCGCGGAGGCGCTGGAAGCCATGGGCGCGACCATCGTGCGCGGCCCGAACTGGATCGAGGCCTCGGCCAACGGCCCGCTCAAGGCCATCGACATGGACTTCAACCACATTCCCGACGCGGCCATGACCATCGCCGTGGCCGCCTTGTACGCGGACGGCACGACCACGCTGCGCAACATCGCCAGCTGGCGGGTAAAGGAAACCGACCGCATCGCCGCCATGGCCACCGAGCTGCGCAAGGTCGGCGCCACGGTGGAGGAGGGCCCGGACTGGTTGCGCGTGACGCCGCCCGAGGCGATCCGCTCCGCCGCCATCGACACCTACGACGACCACCGCATGGCGATGTGCTTCTCGCTCGCCAGCCTGGACGGCGTCCTGCGCAAGGGCGCGCCCCAGCGCATCAACGATCCGAAGTGCGTGGCCAAGACCTTCCCGGACTACTTCGAGGCCTTCGCCGCCATCGCCCGGCCGTAAGGCCATACCAAAATTGCATACATCCATGGTTCTCTGCCATAAGATTGATGGCGGAGAACAGGTCCTCGTACTCTGTCGACCAGCGGCAATCTGCCCAAGCTCGACAACAAGACACTGGACCTGGAGGGGATGCAATAATGAAAACCAAGAACACCTGGTCGGCCTGCGCGGCGACCATCCTGACGTTCGGCGCCGGGGCGGCCTTCGCCCAAAGCGCGCCTGAACCCGCGCCGGCGGCGCCAGCCGCACCGGTGGCCGACAACGTCATCAAGGTGACGGGCTCGCGCATCGTGCGCCGCGACGCCGACACGGCCGGCCCGATGCTGACCATGACCAAGGACGACATCAAGCAGGCCGCCCCGACCTCGGTGGGCGACCTGGTGCAAGCCATGCCCAACGTCGGCGTCAGCCTGAACTCGAACGGCACCCAGGGCACCTCGTACGGCGTCAGCTCCGTCAACCTGCGCTACCTCGGCAGCGCCGAAGGCAGCGGCAACCGCACCCTGGTGCTGGTGGACGGCCACCGTTGGCCGAGCGCCACGGGCGGGCGCGGCTTCCGCGACTTCGTGGACCTCAATTCGATCCCGCTCGGGATCATCGACCACATCGAGGTGCTGAAGGACGGGGCCTCCGCCATCTACGGCGCCGACGCCATCGCCGGCGTGGTCAACATCCACACCCGCCGCCGCGTGGAAGGCGTGGAAGCGGACCTGCGCGTGGGCGAGACCTCGCGCAGCGACAACCGCAACGTCAGCGGCTACGTGAACTGGGGCCGCAAGCTCGGGGACGGTTCCCTGTTCCTCTCGGCCAGCTACAACGACACCAAGCCGATCCGCACCGAGGACCGCGACGTCACCCGCACCGCGCTGGCCCGGCTGACCGCCGCACCGAGCAGCCCGAACGGCCTGTACGTGCTGCCCGGCCTGGCCAACAACAAGTACTTCGGCACCCCGGCCGCCTTCGGCAACAACGCGGCGAATGCGATCACGCGCAACGGTGGCATCGCGGCCGCGGGCGGCGGGGCGGCTGCGGACGACGCCTTCCACGTGGCGCGCCTGCCGGGCGACTACTACAACACGCAGGCGCAGGGCATCTATTCGACAGGGCCGAGCGAGCGCGGGGGACTGTTCGGCCGCCTGAGCTACAAGCTGGGCGAGTCCGTGTCCGGACGGGTGGAGCTCATGTACTCGGCGCGCAAGTCGAGCCAGCTGTTCGCACCCTTCCCGATGGATATCCGCGGCAGCAACGGCTTTGCCATCAGCGCCGACCAGGCCTATAACCCCTTCGGCACGGCCAACGGGGTGCCGGCGGCGAACGCGCTGGCGTTCTCCGGTTCCAGCTTCCGCATCCAGCGCGTGCCGGTCGAGGTGGGCAACCGGGACAACCGCCAGGACGTGCGCACCTCGCGCCTGCTGCTCGGCCTCGATGGCGACGTCGCCGCGCTCGGGCGCGACTGGAACTGGGATGCGACCCTGACCTATGCGCGCAGCAGCGCCACCTTCGACAGCATCAACCAGCTGAACCTCGAACACATCTACCGCGGCCTGCAAAGTCCGGACAAGTGCACCACGCAGTCCGGCTGCGTGCCGCTCGCGATCTTCGGCGAGATCACGTCGGCCATGGCGGACTACATGCGCTACAACGCGCACGACGAGAACGCCACGCGCCAGACCGATTTCAGCCTGAACGCGACCACCAGCCTGGCCGAGCTGTCCGGCGGCAGCCTGGGCCTCGCGGCCGGCTACGAGTACCGCCAGGAGTGGGCCGAGGACGTGCCGGACGCTTTCGTCGCTTCGCTCTCGGGCGTGCTGCCGACGCTGAACGGCGTGGCCCAGTCCCCGACCACCTCGCCGGCGCGCGACCTGACGTGCGGCTCCTACAGCCTGCATGAGGCCTACGCCGAACTGAGCGCGCCGATCCTGTCCGGCCTGCCGGGCGTGGACAAGCTTGAACTCGACGCCGCTGCCCGCTATTCGCGCTACTCCAGCGTGGGCGGCAAGGCCACGAGCAAGCTGGGCATCCTGTACCGGCCGGTCGCGTCGGTGCTGGTGCGCGGTACCTGGTCGCAGGGCTTCCGCGCCCCGTCGATCCTGGAGCTGTACCAGGGCCAGCGCCAGACCATGTTCCAGGCGGTGGACCCCTGCAACGGCGGCGGCTCCGGCCTGCCCGGCTGCGCCGGCGTGCCTGCGTCCTATAACCAGAGCCAGTACAACGGCGGCCTGGTGCGCGGCGTCACCGCCGGCAACACGGGCCTTAAACCGGAGACGGCCGACACCGTGAGCCTGGGCGTAGCCTGGACCCCGGCCTTCCTCAAAGGCTTCACGCTGACGGCCGACCACTTCCGCATCAAGGTCAAGGACGCCATCGCCTCGCAGACCGCGACCCAGATCCTGCAGGGCTGCGCCAAGAGCGGCCAGTTCTGCGAGCTGATCGCCCGCGCGCCCAGCGGCGAGGTGCAGAACGTGACCCAGGCCGTGGTGAACCTCTCGCAGATCGAAGTGGCCGGCGTGGACGCCACCGTGCGCTATGTGGCCCCGGCCTTCGGCGGCAAGCTCGATGCGGCACTGGACCTGGCCTACCTGGAACGCTACCGCTCGCTGGTGCCGCAGGCCGACGGCTCGGTGGTGGTGGACGACCGCGCCGGCAAGTCGGACCAGCCCCGTTCGACCTTCCCGCGCGTGAAGGCCCAGGCCTCGCTGCGCTATGCGAACGGCCCGTTCGGCGCCGGCTGGAAGACCCGCTTCATCGGCCACAGCGCGGACGTGGCGGGCAACGCCGTCAACGGCGGCACGGTGCCGGGCGTGGCCTTCCACGACCTGCAGCTCAGCTATGCGCCGAACGCCCGGATCGACATCACGGTCGGCGTGGACAATGTGTTCGACCGCCAGCCCCCGCTGTCGGCCGCCAACAATCCGATCAACTTCGACATCTACACCTACGACGTGCGCGGCCGCTACTTCTACGCCAAGCTCGGCACGAGGTTCTGACCGCCATGAGCCACACTCCGACCACCAGCGCGGCGCCGGCGCGCCGCTGGGCCCTCGACCCGGTGATGATGATGTTCGCCGCGCTGGCGGTCGCCGTGGCGCTGACCTGGCTGATCCCGTCCGGCGAGTACCGCCGGATCGGCGGCGCCGAGACGGCCCAGGTCATCCCGGGCACCTACCAGGAACTGCCCAAGGCCGTGGGTGCCGCGGCCCTGCTGCCGCCCGCGAAAGGGGAGGCCGCCGCGCACAGCGCGCGCCCGGTCTCGCCGGCGGCGATCTTCACGGCCATCCCGGCGGGCCTGGTCAGGTCGGCCGGCCTGATCTTCATGATGCTGCTGCTGGGCGGGATGTTCGGCATCCTGCGTACCTCGGGCGCCCTCGATGCCGGCATCGAACGCCTGCTGGACCTGAGCGGCGGGCGGGTGGCCGTGATCACGCCGGTGGTCATGATCGCCGTCTCGGCGGGCAGCACCTTCCTCGGTCTCATCTCCGAATACCTGCTGGTGATCCCGATCGTCATGGCGCTGGCCGACAAGATGGGATGCAGCCGCCTGTACGGCTTCGCCATGCTCACGCTGGCGGCCAAGGTCGGCTACCTGGCGTCGGTGACCAATCCCGTGGCCCTCCTGATCGCTCAGCCCATCGTGGGCGTGCCCGTGTTCAGCGGCGCGCTATTCCGCTTCGGGTTCTGGGTGGTGATGCTGTCGGTCGCGATCCTCGTCGTGCTGCGGCTCGGACGCGGCGCCCGGCCGCAGCTGGAGCGGCGCGCCGGCGGAAGGCTGGCGCGCGGCCACCTCGCCATCCTGGCCGTGCTGGGCCTGACGGTGGCCCTGCTGGCCGGCGGCTCTTCCGTGCTCGGCTGGCGCGACCTGGAATTCGCGGCCCTGTTCATCGTGGCCGCGGTGCTGATGGGCGCGGCCGCCGGCATGACGCCGCGCGCCGGCGCCCATGCCTTCGTCGACGGCATGAAGTCGATGGTGCTCGCTTCGCTCCTGGTCGGCATGGCGCGCGGCGTGGAACTGGTGCTGCGCGACGGCCGCATCCTCGACACCATCATCGCCTTCGCTTCGCACCACGTGGACGGCATGTCGCCAGTGGTGGTGGGGCCGCTGGTGATGGGCTTCGAGATGTTCCTGACGCTCCTCATCCCGTCCACGTCCGCCAAGGCGGCGCTGAGCATCCCAATCCTGGGGCCGATCGCGCAGACGGTCGGCGTCAGCGGGCAGACCACCGTGTTCGCCTTCCTGTGCGGGAATGGCCTGGTCAACATGCTGGCGCCCACCTCCGGCATGCTGCTCGCCTACCTGGCCACGGCCGGCATTCCCTATGCCCAGTGGTTCCGCTTCGTGCTGCCGTGGTTCCTCCTGATGACGGCGCTGTCCGCCGCCGCGGTCGCGTGCGCGGTCGTCATCGGCTATTGATCGGATCGATCATGAATGCGAGTTATTCGGTCCTGCGTGACCTATTGATCACCATGCGCGACGGCGTGCGCCTGGCGGCCGACCTGTACCTGCCGCCGGGTCACGGACCGTTCCCGGTGCTGCTGGAGCGCACGCCGTACAACAAGCGCGGCACCAATCCGGCGGACCGTTCGGCCGCCAGTCCGGTGCCGCGCTCGAAGCCGGAAGTGGCCGCGGCGTTCGCGCTGGCCGGCTATGCCTACCTGCTGCAGGATTGCCGCGGGCGCTATGGCTCCGAAGGCGTCTTCAGCAAGTACGTGAACGAATACGAGGACGGAATCGATACGCTGGCCTGGGTCCGGGACCAGGACTGGTGCGACGGCCGCATCGGCACGCTGGGCCTGTCGTACAGCGCCCACGTGCAGGCGGCGCTGGCGGCTGGCAATCCGGCCGGGCTGGGAGCGATGTTCCTCGATTCCGGCGGCTTTTCGAGCGCCTTCCACAGCGGAATCCGCCAGGGCGGGGCGTTCGAGCTCAAGCAACTGACCTGGGCCCACAAGCATGCGCTGCTCTCGCCCCTGACCGCCGCCGACGCCTACCGCAAGGCGGCCTTGCAGCAGGTCGACCTGCGCGCGGCGGTCGGCGTCGACCCGTGGCAACCGGGGCATTCGCCGCTGGCCGCGGCGCCGGAATACGAGGGCTTCGTCATCGAACAGTGGCGCCACGAGGTGTTCGACGACTACTGGAAGACACCGGCCCTGTACGCGCGCGGCCGCTATGCCGACTGGCCGGACGTGCCGATGGTGCACCTGACCGGCTGGTTCGATCCCTACGCGCTGACCGCGGCCGAGAACTTCATGGGCCTGGCCGGCTGCAAGCGCGGTCCGGTGCACCTGGTGCTGGGACCGTGGACCCATGGCCAGCGCTCGGTCACGCATGCGGGCGAGGTGGACTTCGGCCCGGCCGCCACCCTGGACGGCAATATCGCGCCCGACTACCAGGCCCTGCGCCAGGGCTGGTTCGAGCGCCACCTCAAGCGCGACTTGCTGGCGCCCGACTACCTGCACGCGCCGGTCAAGATCTTCGTCATGGGCGGGGGCAGCGGCTGCCGCACGCGCGAAGGGCGCATCGACCACGGCGGCCAGTGGCGCGACGAGCAGGAGTGGCCGCTGCAACGGGCGCTGAACCTGCCGTTCTACCTGACTCCCGAAGGCGCGATGGAACACAACGTGCCCCAGCTGCAGGAAGCCGTGCTGGAATACGACTTCGATCCGCTGCATCCGGTGCCGACCATCGGCGGCGCCATCGCGTCCGGCGCGCCGCTGATGCTCGCGGGCGCATTCGACCAGCGCACCACCCGCGCCATCTTCGCGGCCGAGCCGCCCTTCGGCCCGTTGGCGGAGCGGCCGGACGTGCTGGTGTTCCAGACCGATGTGTTGCGCGAGCCGGTGGAGGTGACCGGGCAGCTGGTGGCCCACCTGTGGGTGTCCTCGTCGGCGCCGGACACGGACTTCACGATCAAGCTGGTCGACGTCTACCCGCCCAGCAAGGATTATCCCGACGGTTGCGCCATCAATTTAGCGCATGGCATACTGAGGATGCGCTTTCGCGAATCCTTCGACCAGCCGCGGCTGATGCATCCGGATGACATCTACAAGATCAGGATCCCATGCTTCCCGACCAGTAACCGGTTCGCCGCCGGGCACCGCATCCGGATCGACATCTCGAGCAGCAATTTTCCGCATTTCGACATCAACCCGAACACCGGCGCGCCGGCCGGGACGCCGTGCACGCCGGTGGTGGCCCGCAACCGCATTCACCTGGACCGCGACCACCCGTCCCACGTGGTGCTGCCGGTCGTGCCGCGCTAGCGGCGGGCCCGCGCGGGCGCAGCCATGAACGACGCGGCGGGCCAGGTCAACTTCAAGGCGCTGCGTGCCTTCCATGCCGTGGTGGTGGCCGGCTCGGTCACGGAGGCCGCGCGCCGCCTCGGCATGACGCAGCCCTCGGTCAGCCGCATGCTGGCGCAGCTCGAGGAGCAGATCGGCTTCGACCTGTTCTACCGCGACCACGGCCGGCTCGTGCCGACCCAGGACGGCAGCCTGCTGTTCGAGGAGGTCGACCTGTCGCTGGGGAGCATGGAGCGCGTCTACAGCCTGATCCGCGACATCGCCGACTACCGGGTCGGCCAACTGAGCCTGGTGGCGCCGCCCAGTTTTTCGGAAGGCATCCTGCCCGACATCGTCGCCGCATTCCTGCAGCGTTTTCCGCGCGTGCGGATCGCGATCGATTCGCGCAGCGCGGAGACGGCCAAGGCCATGATCGCCACCCGCACGGTCGACGCGGGCTTCATCAAGCTGCCGCTGGACCGGCCGGACCTGCATGCCGAACGGGTCGTCACCAGCTCCACCGCCTGCGTGATGGCGGCCACCCACCGTCTGGCCGGCGCGTCCGAGCTGACGCCGGCGCTGCTGCGCGGCGAGCCCCTGATCCTCCTTGGCCTGGGCCGCGCCTCGCGCGGGCAGATCGACAATGCCTTCCTGCGCGAGGGCGTGCGCCCAGAGGTGCGGGTCGAGACCCATACCGTGGCCTCGGCCTGCGCACTGGCGGCGCGCGGGCTGGGTGTGGCGCTGGTGAACGAACTGCTGGCCAGGCCGTACGCGCGCCAGGGCACGGTGGTGCGCCCGTTCGTGCCGGCGATTTCGAACGACTATGCCTTCGTCACGTCGGCCTTGTCCAAGCCGACCCGCCTGACCACGGCCTTCCTGGCCCAGACCCGGGCCTACTTCGACCCTTCGATCCAGCTCGATTAGGGCGTGGCCGGCGGCGCGCGGCGCACGTGGGACAGGTCTTCCCAGGCGCGGCCGATGCCGAGCAGCGTCGCTTCGGCGCCGGGACGCCCCAGCAGTTCGACGCCGATCGGCTGCGGCTCCAGCTCCGGGTGGCCAGGCGGCGCCGCGAACGCGACCGGCAGGGCCAGGGCCGGCAGCCCGCCGTAGGAAGCCAGGCGGCTGGTGGCCGGGTTGTTGGAGCGCTTGCCTTCAGGGTCCAGATTGAAGTTGGCGCGGGTCGGGTAGAGCAGGGCGTCCAGGCCGGCCAGGGCGGCGGCCACTTCGCGGCGCACGTCGGGCAGGCGCACGGTGGTGTTGAGCACGTAGTCGGGGTTGGCCGCGGGCGCGCGTCCGAGCTCGGCGTATTCCAGCAGCGGCGCGCGGTTGCGCGCTTCGTAGCCGCCGCTGGCGAGCAGCTGTTCGTAGCTGCGCGGATGGCCGTCCGCATCGGATGGCCAGCCGGCCAGGTAGGCTTCGACGGCGCCACGGAATTCGTAGGGTTTGACGGTCTTGTAGGCGGACAGGATGCGCGGCAGCTGGGGCAGTTCGACGTCCGTGACCTCCGCGCCGGCGGCGCGCATGCGCGCCAGCGCGGCGTCGATGGCGGCGACGAAGGCGCGCTGCTCGGGCGACGACGGTACCGGGAACAGCTGGCGCACCACACCGATGCGCCGCCCGCGCAGCGTGGCCGGAACCGGGATGCCGGTACCGCCCGTGAGCACGTCGAACACCGCCGCGCAATCGGCGACCGTGCGGCACATTGGCGCGACCGTGTCCTCGGACGGGGCGAGCGGCACCACGCCGGCGGTGCCGAGCGTGCCGAGCGTGGGCCGCAGACCGGCCAGCGCCTGCACGGCGGCCGGCACCCGGCCCGAGCCGCCGGTGTCGGTGCCGATGCCGACCAGCGCATAGCTGGCGTTGACCCCACTGGCCGTGCCGGACGAGGAACCGCCCGGCGTGAGGCCCGCACCATAGGGATTGCGGGTCTGCCCGCCCAGCGAAGAGGAGCCGCGGTAGGTGAACGCGAATTCGTCGAGGTTGGCCTTGGCCAGGACGATCGCGCCGGCTGCGCGCAAGCGCGCGATCACGGCGGCGTCGCCGGGCGGCCGGTTGTTCCGGAAGGCGAGGGCGCCGGCCGTGGTCGGGAGCCCGGCCACCTGGATGTTGTCCTTGACCAGCAGGGTGACGCAGTGCAGGGGGAGCAGCGCAGCGCCGCCGTCCTGGCGCCGGTCCAGCTCGTGCGCCTCGGTCAGGGCCGCCGGGTTGAGCGCGAGCACCGCGTGCAGCGCCGGCCCGGCCTGGTCGAAGGCCGCGATCCGGTCCAGCGAGGCGCGCACCACCGCCACGCAGCTGGTGCGCCCGCCGCGCAAGGCCTCGTGCAGGGTGGCGATGGTGGACTCGGTCACGCTGAAGGGCGGTAGCTGGGTCGGGCCCGGCGTCGCGCAGCCGCCCAGGCCGAGCAGCGCCAGGGACAGCCAGTGGAGGGGAGACTTGTTCATGCGGGCATCATACGCAGCGCCCGCCGGGGCAGGAAAGCCTATGCGTTCCCGCTATGGCGCCATGCCGGCCCGGCCATGGGCAATATTTGCCAGCATTGCCGGTTCGGCCAGATAATGGCAGCACTGTCCGCTCACTGGTCTATTCATGCCGCAAACACAGATTCCCGTCATCACCATCGACGGCCCGACCGCCTCGGGCAAAGGCACGGTCGCCCACCTGGTGGCCGAGCACTTCGGCTTTCATCTCCTCGATTCCGGGGCGCTGTACCGCCTGACGGCGCTGCAAGTGCTGCGGCGCGAGGTGCCGATCGCCGACGAGCACGCCATCGCCAAGCTGGGCGAACACCTGCCCGTCACCTTCAAGGGCAACGACATCCTGCTCGCCAACGAGAGCGTGGTGAACGCCATCCGCGCCGAGGATGTTGGCAATATGGCATCGAAAATCGCCGCCATCCCCGTGGTGCGCCAGGCTTTGTACGCCTTGCAACTGTCTTTCCGAAAGGCACCGGGCCTGGTCGCCGACGGGCGCGACATGGGCACCGTCATCTTCCCCAACGCCCAGTGCAAGGTCTTTATGACAGCCAGCGCCGAGGCTAGGGCGCAACGCCGCTATAAGCAATTGATTGAAAAAGGATTTCCTGCTAAGATGGAAGACCTTCTAGCGGATTTGCAAGCCCGCGATGCACGCGACATGAATCGCGCCGTCGCGCCACTGGCTCCCGCCGAGGACGCGCACTTGCTCGATACCAGTCACATGACCGCGCTGGAAGCGGCCGATCAAGTGATCCGCTGGTACGCGCAAGGGCGCCACAAGCACTGAATCGTTTCACCGTTTGGCCCCCGCAAGGGGATTGCAACCTCTCCCAGCTGAAGCCGCACCGTGCGGGCCTTGCTGGCTAACCTTTATTACCTATGTCTACTGCAACCTCCACCACTTCCGGCATGGAATCTTTCGCCGCCCTGTTTGAAGAATCCCTGGCCCGCCAGGACATGCGTTCGGGCGAAGTCATCTCCGCCGAAGTCGTGCGCATCGATCACAACTTCGTGATCGTGAACGCCGGCCTGAAATCCGAAGCGTTCATCCCCCTCGACGAATTCAAGAATGACCAAGGCGAAGTCGAAGTCCAGATCGGCGACTTCGTGTCCGTGGCCATCGAATCGCTGGAAAACGGTTTCGGCGATACCATCCTGTCGCGCGACAAGGCCAAGCGCCTGGCGTCCTGGCTGGCTCTGGAAAAAGCAATGGAATCCGGTGAGATCGTCACCGGCACCGTGAACGGTAAAGTCAAGGGCGGCCTGACCGTCCTGACCAACGGCATCCGCGCCTTCCTGCCGGGTTCGCTGGTCGACACCCGTCCGGTCAAGGACACCACCCCGTACGAAGGCAAGACCCTGGAATTCAAGGTCATCAAGCTGGACCGCAAGCGTAACAACGTCGTGCTGTCCCGCCGCGCCGTCATCGAAGCGTCGATGGGCGAAGAACGCGCCAAGCTGATGGAAACCCTGAAAGAAGGCACCATCGTGACCGGCGTCGTGAAGAACATCACCGACTACGGTGCGTTCGTGGACCTGGGCGGCATCGACGGCCTGCTGCACATCACCGACCTGGCATGGCGCCGTGTGCGTCACCCGTCCGAGGTGCTGCAAGTCGGTCAAGAGATCACCGCCAAAGTGCTCAAGTACGATCAGGAAAAGAACCGCGTTTCCCTGGGCGTCAAGCAGCTGGGCGACGATCCGTGGACCGGTCTGTCGCGTCGCTACCCGCAAGGCACCCGCCTGTTCGGCAAGGTCACCAACCTGACCGACTACGGTGCGTTCGTGGAAGTGGAGCAGGGCATCGAAGGCCTGGTGCACGTCTCCGAAATGGACTGGACCAACAAGAACGTGGCTCCGAACAAGGTTGTCCAGCTGGGCGACGAAGTCGAAGTCATGGTTCTCGAGATCGACGAAGAGCGTCGCCGTATCTCGCTGGGCATGAAGCAGTGCAAGGCCAATCCGTGGGATGAGTTCGGCGCGAACCACAAGAAGGGCGACAAGGTCAAGGGCGCCATCAAGTCGATCACCGACTTCGGCGTGTTCATCGGCCTGCCGGGCAACATCGACGGCCTGGTGCACCTGTCCGACCTGTCCTGGACCGAGTCCGGCGAAGAAGCCGTGCGCAAGTTCAAGAAGGGCGACGAGCTGGAAGCAGTCGTGCTGGCCATCGACGTCGAGCGCGAGCGCGTTTCCCTGGGCGTGAAGCAGCTGGAAGGCGACCCGTTCAACAACTTCGCCGCCATGAACGACAAGGGTTCCCTGGTCACCGGTACCGTCAAGTCGGTCGAGCCGAAAGGCGCCGTGATCGCCCTGAGCGAGGAAGTCGAAGGCTACCTGCGCGCTTCGGAAATCTCGCGCGACCGCGTGGAAGATGCTGGCACCCACCTGAAAGTCGGCGATTCCGTCGAAGCGATGGTGATCAACATCGACCGCAAGGCACGTTCGATCCAGCTGTCGATCAAGGCCAAGGACAACGCCGACACGGCTGAAGCCATGCAGAAGCTGGCCACCGACTCCAGCGCCGCATCGGGCACCACCAGCCTGGGCGCGCTGCTGAAAGCGAAGTTCGACAACAAGCAGTAATCGCCGGAAGCGATCAGATGACCAAGTCCGAATTGATCAACCGCCTCGCTGAGCGTTATTCGCAGCTGGTGGCGAAAGATGCGGAGTATGCGGTCAAGACCATCCTCGATGCGATGACCAACGCCCTGGCGTCGGGCCAGCGCATCGAGATCCGTGGCTTTGGCAGCTTTGCCCTCAACAGCCGCCCGCCGCGGATCGGACGCAATCCGAAGTCCGGCGACAAGGTGATGGTGCCCGAGAAGCGGGTGCCCCACTTCAAGCCGGGCAAGCAGCTGCGCGAGCGGGTCGATGCGATGGTCGGGCAACCGATCATCGAGGACTGAAACGGTCATCTGGTCCTAAGAAACGGCATCCTTACCGATGCCGTTTTTTTTGGCCGGTCTCCTACCAGGGGTCCCCGCGTTCGCGGGGATGACGGTGGGAGACAACCAAGCAAGTTTGTGCCACACTTCGTGTTTATGAAATTCCTGTCCACAATCCTCGGCCTGATCCTGTTCGTGCTGTTCTTCGGCTTCGCCCTCAAGAACACGCAGGAGGTCGATCTGCACTTCTTCCTGAATTACGAGCTGCGCGGCCCCCTGGTGCTGATGCTGCTGGCGTTCTTCATCGCCGGCGCCGCCCTGGGCATTTTGGCCGTCACACCCACCGTGTTCCGCCACCGCCGCGAGAACAAGCGCCACGCGAGCACCATCGCCGCGCTGCAGGACAACGCGCGCCGCGGCACCGAACAGCCGCAGCCGGACGGCGCCGGCCCGACCCTGTCTTAACAAGAACAAGAACGCATGGAACTGGAACTCTGGTGGCTGCTGGGTATCCCGCTGTTTTTCGGCCTCGGCTGGATCGCGGCGCGGGTCGACATCCGGCAGCTGGTGTCCGAGTCGCGCAGCCTGCCGCGCGGTTACTTCAAGGGCCTTAACTTCCTCCTCAACGAGCAGCCGGACAAGGCGATCGACGCCTTCATCGAGATCGTCAAACTCGATCCCGAGACGGCCGACATGCACTTCGCCCTCGGTAACCTGTTCCGCCGCCGCGGCGAGATCGAGCGCGCCATCCGCGTGCACCAGAACCTGCTGGCGCGGCCGGACCTGCCGCTGGAGCAGCAGGTGCACGCCCAGTACGAGCTGGGCATGGACTATTTGAAGGCCGGCCTGCTGGACCGCGCCGAGGAGACCTTCAACCGCCTGCTCGACACCCAATACGGCGTGCAGGCGCGCCGCGCCCTGCTGGAGATCTTCCAGCGCGAGAAGGAGTGGGAGCGCGCCATCGACGCCGCGCGCGGCCTGCAGGAAGCGGGCGCCGGCTCGCGCCAGAAGGAGATCGCGCAGTTCTATTGCGAGCTGGCCCAGGATGCCCTGGTCCACATGCATCCGGACGATGCGCTGGCCCTGCTGGACAAGGCCCTCCAGACCGACCGCAACAGCGTGCGCGCCGCGATCCTGATCGGCGACGCCCAGCTGGCGCGCGGCGACACCGAAGGCGCGCTGATGGCCTGGCGCCGCGTGGAGCAGCAGTCGGTGCCGCACGTGGCCCTGGTGGCCCAGCGCCTGATGGACGGCTACCGCGCCGTGGGCCGCCCGCAGGAAGGCGTGAACCTGCTGCGCTCCTACCTGGCCGAAGCGTCCTCCATCGACCTGATCGAAGTGGTGTTCAAGGCCGTGGTGGAGCTCGATGGCGTGGACGCGGCCAAGAAGCTGGTGGTCGACGAACTGCGCCGCAACCCGACCCTGCTCGGCCTGGACAAGCTGCTGGAAGTGCGCCTGATGGACGCGCCCAAGGAGATCTGGGAAGAGCTGTCGATGGTGAAGAACCTGGTGCACGGCTACACCACCAAGCTGGCGCGCTACCGCTGCAGCCACTGCGGCTTCAAGGCGCGCCAGTTCTACTGGCAATGCCCGGGCTGTTCGAGCTGGGGCACCTACCCGCCGCGCCGCACCGAAGAACTCAATGTGATGGACTAAGCAATGAAGATTACGATTATCGGCACCGGCTACGTCGGCCTCGTCACGGGCGCCTGCCTGGCCGAATTGGGCAACAACGTGTTCTGCCTGGACGTGGACGCGAAGAAGATCGACCTGCTCAATAACGGCGGCATCCCGATCCACGAGCCGGGCCTCGAAGAGATCGTCGCGCGCAACCGCGCCGCCGGCCGCCTGCAGTTCTCGACCGACGTGGCGGCCTCGGTGGCCCACGGCCAGCTGCAGTTCATCGCGGTCGGCACGCCGCCGGACGAGGACGGTTCGGCCGACCTGCAGTACGTGCTGGCCGCGGCCCGCAACATCGGCAAGTACATGACCGAGTACAAGGTCGTGATCGACAAGTCCACCGTCCCGGTGGGGACGGCCGACCGCGTGCGCGCGGCGCTGTCCGACGAGCTGGCCGTGCGCGGCACGCAATGCGATTTCGCGGTCGTGTCGAACCCGGAATTCCTCAAGGAGGGCGCCGCCGTCGAGGACTTCATGCGGCCGGACCGCATCGTGATCGGCCACGACGACAGCCCGTCCGGCCAGCGCGCGCACGACCTGATGAAGAAGCTGTACGCGCCCTTCAACCGCAACCACGAGCGCACCTACTGGATGGACGTGCGCTCCGCCGAATTCACCAAGTACGCCGCCAACGCCATGCTGGCCACGCGCATCTCGTTCATGAACGAACTGGCCAACCTGGCCGACCGCGTCGGCGTGGACATCGAGGCGGTCCGCCACGGCATCGGCTCGGACCCGCGCATCGGCCACAGCTTCCTGTACGCCGGCGCCGGCTACGGCGGCTCGTGCTTCCCGAAGGACGTGCAGGCGCTGGAACGCACCGCGCGCCAGTACGACCAGGACCTCCTGATCCTGCGCGCCGTGGAAGCCGTCAACGACCGCCAGAAGCGCATCCTGGGCCACAAGGTGGTGCAGCGCTTCGGCGCCGACCTGGCCGGACGCCGCTTCGCCGTCTGGGGCCTGGCCTTCAAGCCGAACACGGACGATATGCGCGAGGCCCCGGCCCGCGTGCTGCTCCAGGACCTGCTGGAACGCGGCGCCACCGTCGCCGTGCACGATCCGGTGGCGATGGACGAGGCGCGCCGCGTGCTGGCGCTGGACCTCACGCCGGAGCAGCTGGCGGCGGTGCAGTTCTGCGCCAGCCCGATGGAGACGCTGCCGCAGGCCGACGCCCTCATCATCGTCACCGAGTGGAAGGCCTTCCGTTCGCCGGACTTCGAACAGATCAAGAGCAATCTCAAGCAGCCCTTGATCTTCGACGGCCGCAATCTGTTCGAGCCGGAGCTGATGGCGGAAAACGGCATCGAGTACCACGGCATCGGCCGCTCGGTCCTGGCCCGTAAATGAGCACCGTCCCGAGCCGCCTGCTGGACGCGCAGACAACCCCGCACGGCGCTGCGCCGGACCTGGCGCGCGTGCGCATCCTGGTGGTGGGCGACGTCATGCTGGATCGCTACTGGTTCGGCGACGTGAGCCGCATCTCGCCGGAAGCGCCGGTGCCGGTGGTGCGCATCGAGAAGCGCGAGGCGCGCCTGGGCGGCGCCGCCAACGTGGCGCGCAACGCCGCAGCCCTGGGCGCGCATTGCGGCCTGCTGGGCGTGGTCGGCGCCGACGAGGCGGGCGACGAGGTGGACAAGCTGCTGGCCGAGTCGCACATCGTCAGCTATCTGAAGCGCGACGAGGCCATCTCCACCATCATCAAGCTGCGCGTGATCGGGCGCCAGCAGCAGATGGTGCGCATCGACTTCGAGGACGCGCCGACCGACACCACGCTGCGCGACAAGCTGGCCCAGTTCAACGCGCTGCTGCCGGACTACGACGTGGTCATCCTGTCCGACTACAACAAGGGCAGCCTGGTGAACGTGGCGCAGATGGTGCAGGCCGCGCGCGCCGCCGGCAAGCTGGTGATGGTCGACCCCAAGGGCGACGACTTTTCGCCCTATGCGGGCGCCACCATCCTCACTCCCAACAAATCCGAGCTGCGCCGCATCGTCGGCAGCTGGAAGAGCGAAGAGCAGCTGACCGAGAAGGCCCAGGGCCTGCGCGTGCAGCTAGGGCTCGAGGCGCTCCTGCTGACGCGCTCGGAAGAGGGCATGAGCCTGTACACGGCCGACGAGGTCCTGCACGTGCACGCCAACGCGCGCGAGGTGTTCGACGTCTCGGGCGCGGGCGACACCGTGATCGCCACCCTGGCCGCCATGCTGGGCGCCGGCATGCCGCTGGACGCGGCCCTGCTCACCGCGAACCGCGCCGGCGGCATCGTGGTCGGCAAGCTCGGCACCGCCACCGTCACCCGCGCCGAGCTGTTCCCGGCCGGCTGATTTCCTCCTTTCCGAATGGCAGGGTCAGACGGTTCTGATCCTGCGTTTTGGCGTCAACTGTGCTGCCGTGCGCGCGTTCTAGGCCGCAGGACCGGCATCCCGCCGCGTCCATCCGAACGGAGAGCACCATGATCAAGAAACTCATGCTGGTGGTGGCAGGGCTGGTCGCAACGATGGGCATCGCTTTGGCACAGGTGGACGCGAACAAGGCCGACGCGGCGGCGCTGGACGCGATCAAGGGCATCGGCCCGGCCAAGTCCAAGATGATCATCGACGAGCGCACCAGGAACGGCGACTTCAAGGACTGGGCCGACTTCCAGCACCGCATCAAGGGCGTGGGCGAGAAGACCGCCGCCAAGTGGTCGGACGGCGGCCTGCAGGTCGGCGGCAAGCCCTACGAGCACACGGCCAAGACGGAGATGAAGCCGGCCAAGAAAGCCAAGTAAACACGGGGCGGCCCGTGCCGGCGGGCACGGGCCGTTCGGATTACAATGGGAGTTTAAGTCGATGCAAGTGAACTCCCACATGGCCTACAAGACCATCGCCGACACGATCGGCAATACGCCGCTGGTGCGCCTGATGCGCATCCCCGGCGCCGACGCGGCGGCGCGCAACAACGTCATTCTCGGCAAGCTCGAAGGCAATAACCCGGCCGGCTCCGTCAAGGACCGCGCGGCGATGTCCATGCTGCGCCGGGCCGAGGAGCGCGGCGACATCCAGCCGGGCGACACCCTGATCGAAGCGACCAGCGGCAACACGGGCATCGCCCTGGCCATGGCGGCGGCGATCCGCGGCTACAAGATGCTGTTGCTGATGCCCGACAACCTGACCGTGGAACGGCGCCAAAGCATGGCGGCCTACGGCGCGCAGATCGTGCTCACGCCCAAGACCGGCGGCATGGAGTACGCGCGCGACCTGGCCGAGCAGATGCAGCGCGACGGCAAGGGCAAGATCCTCGACCAGTTCGCCAACCTGGACAATCCGCGTGCCCACTACGAGACGACGGGGCCGGAGATCTGGCGCGACACCGACGGCCGCGTCACCCACTTCGTCAGCGCGATGGGCACGACCGGCACCATCATGGGCGTGTCGCAGTATCTGAAGGAAAAGAATCCCGAGGTGCGCATCGTCGGCGCGCAGCCGGAGGAGGGCTCATCGATTCCGGGCATCCGCAAGTGGCCGGAAGCCTACCTGCCGAAGATCTTCGACCGCGCGCGGGTGGACCAGGTGGAGAACGTCAGCCAGACCGCGGCCGAGCAGATGGCGCGCCGCTTGGCGGCCGAGGAAGGCATCTTCTGTGGAATTTCAGCGGCGGGTGCGTGTGAGATTGCTTTGAGAATCTCACAGACTGTGGAAAATGCGACGATTGTGTTCGTCGTGTGCGACCGCGGCGACCGTTATTTGTCGACCGGCGTGTTCCCGGCCTGAGCCCGCACGTCACATTCGTGCATACAATGCAAATCGGGGACAGACCCGGTTTTCGCGGCAACTAGTTGCCACGAAAACCGGGTCTGTCCCCGATTTTTATTCGCCTTCTTTCTTAGCGGCCGTTTCTTTCGGCTTGAACTGCTTGTCGCTGATGCGGAACTTGTTGCGGCGGTCGCCCATCAGGTAGCGCAGGTCGCGGATCGACAGATCGCTCACCTCGTGCATGCGAATCAGCAGCGAGGCGCCCACCGGCAGACGGTGGTGGCGGATCTTGGAGATCACCGGCGGCGCCACTTCCAGCGCGCGCGACAGCGCGGCGTCGTTCTTCAGACGCAGGTTCTCGATCAGGGTATCGAGCAGGCGGTTCGGGTTGTATTGCAGCAGGTCATCGCCTTCCGAATCGTTGTTCATGTCAATTCCGACTTGGTTTGTCATTTCACTCTTCCTATGGTTGCGTTTGCTGGCGATAGGTCCGGCGGTAACACTACTTTTTAAATTATCTATCCAATTGTACAAGCAATTCCCGCTTCATACCGGTAAGCAATAAAAGTTGGGAAAGACTGCTGCTACATTGTTGTCACATCGCAACGTAGCCTAGATGCAATTCTCTCACAAAATCACGAGAAGGTTCATTGTTTTTTCAGAAAAGTTTAGTGTAGGACGAACACCTACATGATACAGCATGCGCTGCTTACTTTGGGAACATGACAACTTTCCGGGGAGTATCTTTGTAGTACGAGAGGCATGGCAGGGGGATACCCCCGGGGAGTATATAGCTGAGCCGTGGGCGGAACGGGCCGCCCGGCCGTTACATGCGCTTACAAAAATGCTTCAGCCGCGCGCCTGGCGCACGGCCCGACCCAGCTCGATCACCGACATGGCGTAGAAAAAGCTGCGGTTGTACTGCGCGATGGCGTAGAAGTTGGTCGAGCCGAGCCAGTATTCGGTAGGCTCGGCGCCATTTTGCAGGTCGACCAGGCCGTACTGTTCTTCCGGCGGCAGCGGGGCGCCAGCGAGGACGCCGGCCGCGGCCAATTCTTCCTGCGTGAACGCGGCCGACAGGCCGGCCCCGATGAAGCGCTCCCATTGGCGCGCGGGCGAGACGTCGGCCGGCGCGGCGATCGGCCCCGGCTGGGCGCGGTTCCAGCCATGCTGGACCAGGAAGTTGGCGACGCTGCCGATCGCGTCGGCCGCCGAGCCGCGCAGGTCCACGTTGGCGTCGCCGTCGAAGTCGATCCCGTATTTGAGTATGCTGCCCGGCATGAACTGCGGCATGCCCACGGCGCCGGCGAAGGAGCCCAGCAGGCTGAGCGGATCGCTGTGGTTGCGCCGCGCGAACAGCAGGGCGTTGGCCAGCTCCTCGCGGAAGAAGGCCATGCGCGCGTCGCGGTTGGGCGTGTCGGGATAGGCGAAGGCGAGGGTGGCGAGCACGTCCAGCACGCGGAAGCGCCCTGTGTCGCGCCCATACAGCGTCTCCACGCCGAGGATACCGACGATGATCTCGGCCGGCACCCCGTACTCGCGCTCCGCGCGGGCGAGCGTGTCGGCGTTCTCATTCCAGAAGCGCAGGCCGGCGTTGACGCGGATCGGTTCGATGAAGCGCGCGCGGTAGGCCTGCCAGTTCTTCGGCTTGCCTGGCGGGGCCGGCTTGACCAGCTGCACCGCCGAGTCGATGAAGCGCAACTGGCGCACCAGTGCGTCGAGCTCGGCGCGGTCGAACCCGTGCCGGGCCACCATCTCGTCCTTGAATTCGGCCATCGCGCGCCACTCCTCGAAGTGCACGTCCTCGCCGCTGTAGTCGATCCGCGGCCGCGGCGGCGCGGCCGGCTTCTTCCGGACCGAGCTCTTCTTCGGGTGCTTGGGCGGGGTCTTGGCCTCGGCCGCGCCGGAGGCGCCCAGGGCAAGCGTGAGCAGAAAGGCAAACAGCGGGTGCAATCTCATCGGGAATGGCGGAACAGGGTCTTCATCGTGGCCGCGCGGGCCGGATCGGGCGCGGCGGGGCCGTACTTGTATTCGCTGTAGAGCATCAGGAAGCGCAGCATGGCGTCCCGGTTGCCGAGCGTGTCCGGGCCGCTGCGCACGCGCGCGGCGAAGGCGGTCGGGCCCTCGTCCGGACGGCGCGCCAGCCCGCGTTGGGCGAGGCGGCGGCACAGCGCCGAGTATAGCGCATCGATCTCGTCGCGCCGGGTGCGGCGGCGCAGCGCGCGCAGCGCCAGCGCCAGCAGGATGGCGCCGGCCAGTCCGGCCAGCGCGAGCGGATTGCCGAACAGGACGCTCAGGGTTTCGATGACCCCGCGCTGGCGTTCCGGTGTGTAGTTGAGGACCCATTGGTTCCAGCCATTGTTCACCGCCGCCAGCGTCAGGCGCAGACGGCCGAGCATGGATTGGGCGTCATTCAGGTCGATCAGGTTGCGCAAGCCTTCGATGCCGAACGGGGGCTGGCGCGGCTGGGTGCGCGCCAGGCCGTGTTCGATCCGCTCGGGCGCGACGGCGGCGGTCGGGTCGACCCGCACCCAGCCGGCCCCCGCCAGCCAGATCTCGGCCCAGGCATGGGCGTCGGACTGGCGCACCGTCAGGTAATTGTCGAACGGGTTCAGTTCGCCGCCCTGGTAGCCCGTCACCACCCGCGCCGGCACGCCTGCCGCGCGCATCACGACCACGAACGAGCCGGCATAGTGTTCGCAGAACCCGGCCTTGGTGCCGAACAGGAAGTCGTCGATCGCATCCGCGCCGGGCAGCAAGGGTGGCTGCAGCGTGTAGCGGTAGCCGCCGGTGCGAAACGCATTCAGGACCGCATTGGCGCGTGCGCCCGGCGCCGGCAGGGCCGCCAGTTGCGCGCCCCAGGCCAGCGCGCGCGGGTTGCGGCCGGCCGGCAGCTGGGTCCAGGCGGCCAGGTCGGCCGGCTCCAGGCGCGGCTGCAGCACGTAGGCCGGGTAGGACAGCGCCTCGTAGCGCACCCGCTGCCGGATGCTTTCATCGGCCTGGAGTTCCAGGGCAGGCGTGAGCTGGACCTGGTAGCCCGGCACCTGGGGCGGCCGGCGCGGCAGGTCGAGCGCGAACAGCCAGCGCGCGGAGCTCGGCTCCATGGTGATTTCGTGATGGATCGGACGGCCGCGCAAGCGCACCAGCACCTGCTGGGAGCGCGGCACGGTGGTCCGGGTCCAGGTCACGCCGTCGAAGTGGCCGAGCACCACGGCGCGCCAATAGAGCTGGTGCTGGGGCGGCATGGGATCGAGAAAGCGTACCCGGAAGGCAGGCTCGTCCGATTGGGCGAGGCTCGACAGCTTGCCCGGCGCCATGGTGTCGGCCAGCCCGGTGGTGCCGGCGCCGGACGACCCCGGCATGCCCCACAACGGGCCCTGGATGCGTGGGAACACGATGAACAGCACCAGCGTCAGCGGGACCGCCAGCAGCAGCATGGCGCCCACCATCCGGAAGCGCCGCAGCAGCGACGGCATGGCGCCGGTGAACTGGAACGACAGCTGCGCCGTCAGCAGGAACGCCAGCGACAGCACCATCATGGCCGCCGTGCCCATCGTCTGCGAGTACAGGAAGTTGGTCAGGATCAGGAAGAAGCACAGGTAGATCACGACGAACAGGTCGCGCTTGGCGTGCATCTCCAGCATCTTGAAGGCGACCAGCATGGTCAGCATCGCGACCCCGGCGTCGCGCCCGAGCAGGGTATGGAATTGCCACTGGATGCCGCCCATCGCCGCGAACGTGGCCGGCAGCAGGATCAGCGATGGCGGCAGGCGCCAGCCCCGGAACGTCACCGCCGAGCGCCACCCCAGGGTGGCCGCCGCGGTCAGTGTGACCCACCAGGGCTGGTGCAGCGCGTGCGGGACGAGCACCAGCACGGCCGCCGCCACCAGCAGCAGGGTGTTGGCCTTGTCGCGGCTCATGCGGGCGGCGAAGCGTTCGACGATCACGCCGCGTCCTCCAGTCCGTACGTCGCCAGCGCGCGCAGGCAGGCCGCCTGGTGCGCGTCGCCGACGGCCGGCGCGAAGAAGATCGGACCCAGGCGGAAGGCGTAGGGCAGGGCGCGCCGCTCGGCGTCGAGCACCCAGCGCGTCATCCGCGACAGGCGTTGTTCGAGCTCCATCCCGGCCGGCGTGGCGGCCAGGTCGATCACCAGTTCGTCCGCGGCGCCGCCTTCGAAACTCTTGGTGACCAGCTGGCCGCCGAAGGCCGGATCGTGGCGCGCGATCTGGCGCCAGGCCAGGTGGCGCATCGAGTCGCCGGCCTGGTAGCTGCGCACGCCGGCGAAATCGTCCTGGCCCGCGTGGCCGTAGCCGTCGGTGCCGGGCCGGCCGCTATAGGGCAGGGGCGGCGCCACCGGTTCGGGGAAGGGGTAGACCAGCACCCGCGTATCGGGCTGCCAGTAGGCCCAGGCGCGGAACAGGCCGAGCGGAAAGCGGGTGATCAGGCGCACCCGCGGCGCCGCTTTCCAGCCGCGTCCTTCGGTGGCGGCGCTCAGTTCGACTACCCTGCGCGCGCCGGCCGCCACGTCGGTGACGTGACATGGCTCTCCGGCTTCCAGGAAGTCGATCCAGACGGCGTAGCGGTCGACCCGGGAGGGATTGACGAGGTTCAGTTCGAAGCGCGCGTCCTCGCCCGCGAACACCGGCCCCGCGCGCCCGGGCGACAGGCGCAGCCCGGCCAGGTTGCGGTTGGTGAGCACCATGTCCACCAGGGCGCTGGAGACGGCCAGGAAGGTCAGGAGGAAGCCCAGGCCGAGGGTGTAGTTGATCGAACCGACCAGCAGCATCAGCAGCAGCGCGGCGAACGCCATGCCGGCCCGCGTCGGCACGATGAACACGCGGCGCGACACCAGCGTGACCTCGCCGGGCTCGGCGCCGCGCCACTGGAACAGCCAGGTGTTGGTCTTGCGGCGAACGGAATTGCGCAGCGCGCCGAGCATCGGCGGCTCAGACCGGAACCGAGCGCTGGAGCTGGAGCACCAGGTCGCGGCTGGCCAGCGCCGCGCCCTGCGCCGATTTGAGCGGCCGCAGACGGTGCGCGCACACGGGAATCAGGACCGCCTGCACGTCCTCGGGGATGACGTGGTTGCGGCCTTCCAGCGCGGCCCAGGCGCGCGCGGCCTGCAGCAGGGCGATCGCGGCGCGCGGGCTCATGCCTTCGCTGAACATGCCGTTCTGGCGCGAAGCCTGGGCCAGCGCCTGCACGTAGTCGATCAGGGACGGCGCCGTGTGGATCGCGCGCAGGGCATGCTGGGCGGCGACTAGCTCCTCCGGCTGCATCGCGGCGGGCAGGGTCTTGAGCATGGCGCGGCGGTCTTCGCCCAGCAGCAGCTGACGTTCGGCCGCCGCATCCGGGTAGCCGAGCGAGAGGCACATGAGGAAGCGGTCCAGTTGCGACTCCGGCAGCGGAAAGGTCCCCACCTGGTGCGCCGGGTTCTGGGTCGCGATCACGAAGAACGGCTCGGGCAGGGGGCGGGTGGTGCCCTCGGCCGACACTTGGCGTTCCTCCATCGCTTCCAGCAGGCCCGATTGGGTCTTCGGCGTGGCGCGGTTGATCTCGTCGGCCAGCAGCACCTGGGTGAAGATCGGGCCAGGGTGGAACACGAAGGCGTTCTGCTCGCGCTCGTACACGGAGATGCCCGCCACGTCGGCCGGCAGCAGGTCGCTGGTGAACTGGATGCGGTTGAAGCGCATGCCCAGCGAAATGGCCAGCGCATGGGCCAGCGTGGTCTTGCCCACGCCCGGCACGTCCTCCACCAGCAGGTGGCCTCCCGCCAGCAGGCAGGTCAGCGCCAGGCGGACCTGCTGCTCCTTGCCGACCACGACTTGATCAACCTGCCTTGCGACCGCATGTAATTTGTCGAACATGGACTTTTCTGAAAAGTGAGCGGACACCCGCGTGGTACGATTCTACACATGATCACAGCAATTTATAGCCATCCCGACTGTTCAAAGCACGAAATGGGGGACTGGCACCCGGAAGCGCCGGCCCGGCTGCAAGCGATCGAGGACCAGCTCATTGCGGCGCGCCTGGACGGCTTGATCGAACGGCGCCTGGCGCCCGTGGCGGACCTGCAGGACATCGCGCGCAACCATTCGGCCTCGGCGATCGCCGTGGTGCGCGACCATCAGCCGCAGGAAGGCTATTACATCGTCGACGGCGACACCTCGCTCAACCGGCATACCTGGCAGGCCGCCTTGCGCGCCGCCGGCGCCGCGGTCGCGGCCACCGAGGCGGTGCTCAAGGGCGAGATCGCGAACGCGTTCTGCGCCGTGCGCCCGCCGGGCCATCACGCCCGGCCGTCGGGGCCGATGGGCTTCTGCATGTTCAACAACGTCGCCATCGCGGCCCGCCATGCGCTCGACGTGTGCAAGCTGGAGCGTGTGGCCATCATCGACTTCGACGTCCACCACGGCAACGGCACCGCCGAAAGCTTCGCCCACGAGCCGCGCGTGCTGATGGCGAGTTTTTTCCAGCATCCCCTGTATCCGTACACGGAGCCCGAGCCGATCACGGCCAATGCGGTGAACGTGCCGGTGCCGGCGCGCAGCGGCGGCGACGTGGTGCGCAAGGTCGTCACGGACTACTGGCTGCCGGCCCTGCACGCGTTCCGTCCGCAGATGATCTTCATTTCAGCCGGCTTCGATGCCCACCGCGAGGACGACCTGGGGGGCATGGCCCTGGTGGAAGCGGACTATGCGTGGATCACGCGCGAGGTGATGGCGGTGGCGCGCCAGCATGCGCACGGGCGCATCGTGAGCTGCCTGGAAGGCGGCTACAACCTGTCCGCGCTGGGACGCAGCGTGGTGGCGCACGTGAAGGCGTTGGCCGAGCTGGATTAAAATAGCGGGTTTTGCCCCGCATTTTCGAAAGCACAGCATGTCGATACAATGGTTCCCCGGCCACATGAACGCCGCCAAGAAGCAGGCGGAGGAGTCCATGGAGAACACGGACGTGGTCATCGAAGTGGTTGATGCCCGCCTGCCGGAAGCGAGCCGCAATCCCCTGATCGAAAAGCTGCGCGTGTTCCGTAACCGGCCCTGCCTCAAGGTCCTCAACAAGACCGACCTGGCCGACCCGGTTGCCACCGCCGCCTGGGCCGCCTATTACGACGCCCAGCCGAACGTGACGGCTTACCCGATGACGACCAAGAAGCCGTCCGACGTGGCGCGCATCCCGTCGCTGTGCAAGCAGTTGGCGCCGCACCGCGGTGTGCCCACCAAGCCGCTGCGCATCATGATCATGGGGATTCCCAACGTCGGCAAATCGACGCTCATGAACGCGCTCCTGAAAAAGCGCGTGGCCAAGGTGGGCGACGAGCCGGCGGTGACCAAGACCCAGCAGCGCATCTACCTGGACCAGTTCACCGTGCTGGTCGACACCCCGGGCCTGATGTGGCCCAAGATCGACATGGACAGCGACGGCCTGATGCTGGCCGCCAGCCACGCGATCGGCACCAACGCCCTGATCGAGGAGGAGGTCGCCGTGTTCCTGGGCGAGGTCCTGCTGGAGCGCTATCCGCAGCTGCTGACGGCGCGTTACGGCTTCAAGACGGAAGGCATGGATGGCGTGGCGGTGGTCGAAGGCGTGGCCGCGCGGCGCGGCTTTCGCGTCAAGGGTGGCGACTTCGATTTCGAGAAGGCGGCCCACGTGCTGCTGCACGACTACCGCAGCGGGGCGCTCGGGCGCATCAGTCTCGAGACGCCGCCGTCGCGCGCCGTGCGCCTGGAGCGCCACGCGGCCGAGGTGGCGGAAAAGGAACGCCTGGCCGCGGAACGCGCGGCCGCCCGCGCCGAGGATGCGGCCCGCGGCCGGCGCGGCACCTAACCGAAACGGAAGGACGACACGGCCAGACTGCCGAAGAAGTCGTCCTCGTGATACACACAGGCCGCCGCTTCGTCCGCGGCCGCGCCCAGCGCCACGAACAGCGGCACCAGATGGTCTTCGCGCGGATGGGCGGCGCGCGCACCCGGCGCAGCTTCCCAATTCAGCAAGGCGGCTTGACGTTCGGCGCTCGGCTGGGCCAGCGTGGCGTTCAGCCAGGCGTCGAACTCGTGCGAGGCCTGCTTGCCGTTCGGTCCGAACTGGCGCAGGTTGTGGTAGGACAGGCCGCTGCCGATGATCAGCACATTTTCCTTGCGCAGGGGCGCCAGCGCCCGCCCGGCGTCCAGGTGCGCCTGCACCCCGTAGTCGTGCCGGATCGACAGCTGCACCACTGGCATGTCCGCCTCCGGATAGATCGGGTAGAGCATGGAAAAGGTGCCGTGGTCGAAGCCGCGCGCCGGATCGAGCCCGGCGTCGATGCCCGCGCCTTCCAGCAGGGACGCCACGCGCGCCGCCAGCTCCGGATGGCCCGGGGCAGGGTAGCGGATGCGGTAGGTATGCGGCGGGAAGCCCCCGTAGTCGTAGATCATGCCGGGGTGGGCGCCGGACGACACCATGAACCGCGGCGTGTCCCAATGACTGGTGACGACCAGGACGGCTTCCGGGCGCACGCCGACCTGGCGCTTCATGTCGATCAGGGACGCCTCGAGCTTGTCGTAGGCGCCCCCGGTCATCTCCTTCATGAACGGCCAGGGACCGCCGCCGTGGGAGACGAAATAGGTGGGCAGGGACGCGGTAGTCATGTGACCAAGATGGAGACGCCCCGCCGCTTTGTCAAGCGCTGCCGGCCACCTTGACCAGGGCGAACAGGCGGGCGCAGCGCATCCAGGCGATGGTCAGCGCGCCCAGCTGGGTGAGCAGCAGCCCGAGCGCGAACAGGCCCCAGTTGCCGGACGAAGCCTGGATGCGGGCATAGGCCAGCGCCGCCAGCACCACGCCCCCGGCCAGGGTGATCGCCAGGTAGCTGCCCACGCTGGCGAGGAAGCGGCGCTTGACCAGTTTGACGCCATCCCACCAGGCCTTGAACGGCCACACGCGGCGGCGGTCCAGGGTCAGCACCGCGCGGCCCGCGTCGACCGTCGTATGGGCCAGCGCGAACAGCACCGCCAGCAGCACGTTGGCCAGGATGCCGATGGTGGAGACGTCCGTTTCGACGATGGCTTTCTCGGCCTGCTTGTCGACCGCGGCACCGGCCGCCGCGCCGAGCGCGAAGGCCACGCCGAGCGGCACGGCGGACCAGAGCAGCATCCCGAACATGCGCGGATACTGTTCCAGGCCGCCCTTGAACAGGGCCCGCATGCCGAGCCGGGCCGGCGCGCGCGCCGCGGTCGCGGCGATGCCGGTCAGGAGCGGCGAGAGCAGCACGGTGAGCACGAAGCCGAGCTGGAAGAAGCCGTCGATCTTGCCGGCCCCCTTCTTGTACAGCCCCTGCAGGTCGGCCACGGCCACGCCGTCCAGGCGCTGGGCCAGGTCGGCCGCATGGGTGGAGTGGTCGAAGGCGCCGCCGAGCGCGCTCCAGATCGGCCCGGACGCCAACAGCGCCGGGATCAGGAGCAGGGCGGCCCACAGGACCAGCAGGCGCCACTGGAAGGCCAGGCGCATGCCGTAGCCGATGGCGGAAAAGCGGCCGGGCGCGGCGGCCGGCGACATGGGTGCGGTAGCGAGGACGGTGTTCATACGGCGGCGATCAGGTTGAACAGGGTTTGGATGAAGGCGGCGATGTCGGCGCCCCAGCGGCGCGACGCGCGCGGGTCGGCCTTCATGGTGCGGGTGTCGTCAAGCTTGCTGGTGTCCAGGTAGTGGCGGCGTTCCGGGTCGAGTTCGGCCGACACGGCCTTGACCGGCTTGACCCAGGAGAAGCGCGCCCAGTTGCGGTCGTCGTCCCACACGGCGGTCTCCTTGCTGCCGTCGGCGAAGCTCACCACCACCGTCTGCGGCACCGGGGCGCCATAGCGGCGCAGGGTGACCGTGGTGCGGTAGGGGTAGGGGCCGCGGCCGTCCTTGGCGTCCGGATGCGCCTTGTCCCACGCCTTGCGCGCATCCTCGATCCGTTGCTCGACGTCGTCTTCCTTGTCCTCGACCCACTTGCCGCCGGCCAGACGGGTGCCGGCCACCGGCAGCTCCTCGGTGCTGGTCAGCTTGTCGAGCCGGTCGTCGATCTTGGTGGTGCGGTAGACCTGGCTGGCGAACACCGCTTCCACCGCGGCGCGCTGGCCGCTGCCGTCGGCCAGCGCTTCGCGCAGGTCGGCCACGCTCGGATGGCGGAACTTCCAGCGCCGGTAGTATTCCTTGAAGCCCGCTTCGAGCGCGTCCTTGCCGATGCGCGCTTCCAGGTCGCGCATGGTGGTGGCGGTGCGGGTGTAGATCGGACCGATGCCCTGCAGCCGCTCATAGGCCGTGGCCACCACGGCGTCGGCCGGCTCCTCGCGCGGCGTGCCGCCCCGCTCGAAATCGAAGGGCTTGAAGTGCGGAGTGATGCCGATCTTTTTCATGAACGGCGTGGCCAGCCACAGTTCCTTGCCGGCCGCGCGGCCCATGCGGTGGTCCCAGTAGTCGTTCAGGCCTTCGTCCAGCATCGGCTCCTCGAACTCGTTGGAGGCGAGGATGCCGTAGAAGTAGCCGTGGCCGAATTCGTGCACGGTGACGAAATCGACCGCGAATTCGCTGATGGTGTGTGGCTCGACCTTGGCGAAGCCGTCGGCCGTGATGAAGGTCGGGTACTCCATGCCGCCCGCTTCGGTGGCGTTGAACGGCGGTACCACCACGGTCAGCGTCTTGTACGGATAGGGGCCGAGCGTGTTCGAGAACCAGGTCAGCGATTCCTTGGCGGCCTTCATTGCCGGCGCGGCGCTGGCGGCGTACTCGGGCGGATAGAGCACGGTGACCGTCACCTCCGGGCTGCCGGGGCCGTGCCAGGTCGACACCACCGGCGCGGCGGTGCGCTGGTCGGCGGTCCAGGCGAAATCGTGCACGTCGTGCTGCACGAAGCGGCGCGTGACCAGGCCGCCCTTTTCCACCGGCGCGCCTTGCGGTTCGCCGGTGGCGCCCACGGTATAGCCCTTGGGCGCGGTCAGGCTCACGTCGTAGCTGCCGAAGTCGGCATAGAACTCGGAGTCCTTGTGGAACTCGTGCACGTTCCAGCGCTCCTCCTTGGCGCCCCGTTCGCCCGGCAGTTCGAGCACGCCGATCTTGGGGAACCATTGGCCGACCAGGTGGAAACTGCCGAAATAGCCGGTGCGCGCCATCACGCGCGGCAGCTGGTCGTGGAAGTCGATGTCGAGCGTGGTGCTGGCGCCCGGCGCCACCGCCTGCGGCAGGTCCAGGCGCACCACCGTGTGGTCGGTGGCGGGGCCGCCGTCCGGATGCACGAAGGACCACGCGACCTTGGCGCCGCCCTGCGTCACCTTGCGCAGTTCGATGTGGCCCCAATCGCCGTCGCCCATTTCCACGCCGCTGCGAAAGCCGCTGGTGCGTGACAGCTCGGTCATGAAGGTGCTGCCCTTGCCCTCGAAGGCGTTCAGGTACAGGTGCAGGTAGACGCTGCGGACCTCGCGGCTGCCGCGGTTGCGCCAGGTGAGCTGCTCGTTGGCGGCCACGGTGTGCTTGACCGGATCGAGCGTTGCGGCGATCCGGTACTGCACCACACGGTCGGACAGGGTGGCCGCGCCGTCGCGGATGCCGCCCCAGGCGGCCGGCGCGCTCGGCTCGGTCACCGGCGCGGGATGGGCCGGCGCCAGCGCAATGCCGGTGTCGGTATTCGGGGTGGGCACGGGGACGACCGTGGTGCCGCTGGTTTGCGCCAGCAGCCCGGCCGTGCACAGGACGCCGGCCGCGACGACCAGGCGTTTGAACAGGGTGGAGCGAACGACCATGCTATGAAGCTCCTCGAAGGGGGAAAGCGGCCACTATAGCCAAGCTTTACGAACTGTCAACGTTTATCGAGTATGCATGTGGCGTGGATCTTGGCTTGGCATAAGGCCAAGCGCCGTGCGCGGGGTATAATATCGCCCGTTCTGGTGCCCGCCGGCGTGTCCACGCCGGCAGTTAAACGGGAAACACGATGCCGCCGCGCTCACGCGCCCAGGCCAACGTGTGCTGCCCCCGCAACGGTAAACAAGCGCCGCGCATCGCGCGGCACGCCGCTCCCTACAGCCACTGCTGCGGCAGGAAGGCGGGACGGTCAAGCTTGGAGCCCGGATACCGGCCAGGACAGGGGGAAGCGCTTCGCCGCGCCTTCCATTCGACCCAGGCCTGCGGGGACGCAGGCAGGGTGCTTTTCTGTGAACGACAACGACAAGATGAACCACCTCGCTGCTGCGCGCCGCCCGGCGCTCGCCACTGCTATTGCCCTTGCATTTTCCGCTTCCGCTCTCCACGCCGAGGACACGCTGCCCTCGATTACCGTGAGCGCCTCGCGCTTCGCCGAGGCTGCCGATGCGGCCACGGTCGGCGCCACCGTGATCACGGCCGCCGACATCCGCCGCGCCGGCGTCGCCGACCTCAACCAGGCGATCCGCAAGATCGGCGGCGTCTACGGCCGCCAGAGCCTGGACGCTTCGCCCGACTTCGCGCTCGACCTGCGCGGCTTCGGCGCCAACAGCGCGCAGAACCTGGTGGTGATGGTCGACGGTGTGCGCATGAATGAGAACGAGCTTGGCAGCCCGAGCCTGTCCGGCATTCCGATCGAGACGGTGGAGCGGATCGAGATCATCCGCGGCGGTGCCTCGGTGCTGTTCGGCGAAGGCGCGAGCGGCGGCGTGATCCAGATCGTGACCAAGCGTCCGGCCGCCAACACCCAGCGCGCCTCGGTGCGCGCCGAAGCCGGGCAGTTCGCCGCGCGCGACCTGCGCCTGTCGGCCGCCAAGGGCTGGGATGGTTTCGCGCTCGACGCGGCCTACGGCCACCAGCAGAGCGACAACTACCGCCGCCACAATGCCTTCCGCCAGAACGCCTTCGCCGGCGGCGCCCAGTGGGCCTTCACCGGCGGGCGTGCCGGCCTGCGCATCGACAGCGCGCGCCAGGACGCCGAGCTGCCGGGCTCCCTGACCCTGGCGCAATTCGAATCCGATCCGCGCCAAAGCTTCACCCCGCGCGACCACGGCGCGCAGGACACCGACCGCTACACCGCGTTCTGGGAGCAGCGCGTGGGCGCGATCGACTACGCGGCCGAACTGTCGCACCGTGCCAAGACGGTCCGTTCCAGCTACTTCTTCGACTTCGGCAGCGGTCCGATGGAATCGAAGTCGCGTTACGACAGCCATCAGAACCAGTTTTCGCCGCGCCTGCGCTGGCTCGCCAACGTGGGCGGTATGCGCAACGAATTCGTGGCCGGCATCGACTGGGCGCGCTGGGAACGCAGCACCGACGCCGACTATTCCAAGGCCCGGGCCGAGCAGACCTCGAAGGCGGTCTACCTGCGCGACGAACTGCGCTTCGGCGCGCGCGGCCGGGTCGCCCTCGGCGCGCGCCACGAGACCTTCGACAAGGACTACGTGGATCCGCTCAGTTTTTCCAACCCCAACCCGGAAAGCGCCAGCCAGGCCCAGAACGCCTGGGAAGCGCAGGGCGCCTACGGCGTGCTGCCGGAGGTGGAGCTGTACGCCAAGGCCGGCCAGAGCTACCGCGTGGCCAACGCCGACGAGAACAGCTACCGGGCCTCGGTCCAGGCGCTGAAGATCCAGACCTCGCACGACCTGGAGCTGGGCGTCACCGTGGGCGAGCGCGCGCGCCAGGTCACGGCCCGCGTGTTCCGCCACAACCTCACCAACGAGATCTTCTTCGATCCGACCCTCAACTACGGCACCAACACCAACCTCGATCCGACCCGCCGCCAGGGCCTGGAGATCGATGCCCAGGCCGACCTGGCGCCGGGCTGGCGCCTGACCGGGCACGCCCAGCACGTGCAGGCCAGGTTCCGCGCCGGCGTCAACAACGGCCGCGAGATGGTGCTGGTGCCGAAGAACGTCGCCTCGCTGCGCCTGGCCTGGGTGCCGGGCGACGGCCAGAGCGCGGACCTGGGCGCGCAGTGGGTGGACAGCCAGCGTTACGGCAGCGACTTCACCAACGCCTGCGGCGCGCGCATCCCGTCGTTCACGACGCTGGACGCCCGCTACGCGCGCACGGTCGGCCGTTGGGAGTTTGCCGTTTCCGGCTTAGACTTGGCCGATAAACAGTACTTCAGCAACGCCTACGGCTGCCGCAGCGGGATTTATCCGAGCGACGGGCGCCAGCTGAAGCTCTCGGCCCGCTACGACTTCTGATGACCCCTTACCAGCCCGCCGCCATCCGCCGCCAGCGCACCATCGTCGGTGCGCTGCTGGCCACGGCCGCGCTCGCGCTGCTCGGCGCGGGCCTGGCGGGCTCGGTCACGATTGCCTGGGCGGACCTGCCGTCCGCGCTGCTGCAGGTGCTGGCCGGGCGCGAGGACGACTTGTCCGCCACCTTGCTCGGCCTGCGTATCGGACGCGCGCTCAGCGCCTTCGCGGTGGGCGCCTCGCTGGCGCTGGCCGGCGTGATGATGCAGGCGCTGCTGCGCAATCCCCTGGCCGATCCATACGTGCTCGGGCTCGCCTCCGGCGCCTCGGTGGGCGCGCTGGCGGCCTTGCTGGCCGGCGCCGCCCTGTGGCTGGTGGACGCGGGCGCGCTGGCCGGCGCGGTCGGCATTTCGCTGCTGCTGTACCTGCTCGCGCGGCGCGACCTGGGCGGCCACGTCCAGCGCGAGGTGGCGGGCGATCCGTCCACCTTGCTCCTGACCGGGGTGATCCTGGCCTCGGCCTGCATGGCCCTGGTCACCCTGATGCTGTCGGTGGCGCCGGACTCGCGCCTGCGCGGCATGGTGTTCTGGATGATCGGCGACCTGTCCGGCAGCGGCTGGCGCCTGCTGCCCTGGCTGGCGCTGGGCGCCGTGTTCCTGTTCCTGCGCACCCAGGCGCGCGCCCTGAACGTGATGGCCCTGCATGCGGAAGCGGCCGCCGCCCTCGGCGTGAACGTCGGCCTGCTGCGCCGCGCGCTGTTCGTGTGCGCCGGCGTGCTGACCGCGAGCGCCGTCTCCACCGCGGGCGCGATCGGCTTCGTCGGCCTGATCGTGCCGCACGCCTGCCGCTACGCCTTCGGCCCCGATCACCGCACCTTGCTGCCGGCCGCGGCGCTCGGCGGCGGCGCGTTTCTGGTGCTGGCCGACACGCTGGCGCGCACCGTGCTCGCGCCCCAGCAGCTGCCGGTGGGCGTGATCACGGCGCTGATCGGCGTACCGCTGTTCCTGGTCCAGCTGCACCAGCTGCGGGTACGCACACCATGATCGGCGCGCGCTCGCTGCGCCTGCAGGCCGGCGGCCGCCTGCTGGCCGATGGCCTGGACTGGGACGCCGCGCCCGGCCAGTGCTGGTGCATCCTCGGCCGCAACGGCGCCGGCAAGAGCACGCTGCTGCGCGCGCTGGCCGGGCTGCGCGCGCCCGACGGCGGCGCCGTGCTGCTGCACGGCCGGCCCCTGGCCGAATGGCCGCTGCCGGCGCTGGCGCGCGAGCGCGCCTATCTGGCGCAGGCGCGCAGCGACGCCTTCGGCTACCGCGTCATCGAGACGGTGCTGATGGCGCGCCACCCCTACCACGCCGACCGCTACTGGGAAGGCAGCGACGACCATCGCGCCGCGCGCGCCGCGCTGGCCGCGCTCGACGTGCTGGACCTGGCCGAGCGCGACGTGCGCACCCTGTCCGGCGGCGAACGCCAGCGGGTGGCCATCGCGACCCTGCTGGCACAGGACACGCCGCTGCTGCTGCTGGACGAGCCGGCCAACGCCCTCGACCTGGCGCATCAGGCCACCGTGATGCGTCTGCTGGCGCGTCTGTGCCGCGAGCAGGGCAAGACCGCCATCGTGGTCGCGCACGACCTGAACCTGGCGCGCGGCGCCGCCACCCACGCTTTGCTGCTGATGGGCGAGGGCGCCTGGTATGCCGGCCCGGCGGAGGAGGTGATGCGCGCGCCGCTGCTGTCGGCCTGCCTGGGCCATCCGATCGGCACGCTGGAGCACGGCGGCCGCACCATCTTCATCCACGAGGAACACTGAGCATGCGAATGCTGCTATCTTTGCTGGCCTGCCTGGCCCTGCCGGCCCTGGCCGAAGTGAGCGTGGTCGACGACGTCGGTCACGCGGTCACCCTGCGCGAGCCCGCGCGGCGGGTGGTCTCCCTGGCGCCGCACGTGACCGAGCTGCTGTTCGCGGCCGGCGGCGGCGCGCGCGTGGTGGGCGCCATGAACTACAGCGACTATCCGGACGAGGCCAAGCGTCTGCCCCTGGTCGGCTCCAACAGCGAGATCGACCTGGAGCGCCTGGTCGCGCTCAAGCCCGACCTGCTGATCGTCTGGCAAAGCGGGAACACAGCGCGCCAGCTGGAGCAATTGAAGCGCCTCGGCATTCCCATGTATTACAGCGAACCGCGCAAGCTGGAGGAAGTGGCGACCAGCCTCGAGCGCTTCGGACGCATGCTCGGCACCGAACAGACGGCGGCGCGCGCGGCCGCGGCCTTCCGTTCCGACATCGCCGCGCTCGCGGCGCGCTATGCCCAGCGCCCGCCGGTGCGGGTGTTCTACCAGATCTGGGACAAGCCCTTGTACACGCTGAACGGCAGCCACATCGTGAGCGACGCGCTGCGCGTGTGCGGCGGCGTGAACGTATTCGCCGGCCTGCATACGCTGGCGCCCGAAGTGAGCACCGAGGCGGTGCTGGCCGCCAATCCGGAGGCGATCTTCGGCGGCGAGCAGCACACGGCGCAGGACCAGGGCGTGAACCTGTGGCGTCCTTACAAGTCCCTGCTCGCGGTCCAGCGCGGCAACCTGTTCACCCTGGATGGCGAACTGCTCACCCGCGCCGCGCCGCGCATGGCGCAGGGCGCGCGCGCGCTGTGCGAGCGCATCGAGCAGGCCCGTCAACGGCGCCCGTGACGGGACGTTACAGACGTAAGCAATCGAAAATTCGGGGTCCGGCCTAAGCTTAGCCTCAGCAAAAGATGGTAATCTGCCGACCGTGCCGCAAACTCACCCTAGAAGGATATCTATGCGCTTCCTGCGTTTTGCTCTTGCCGCAGCCAGCTTCGCCGCTGCCGCCACCGCGTTCGCATCGCCCACCGATCCGCGCCTGAACGCCGATTACACCATCCTGGCCCAGCCGCAGCCGACCCAGGCCGCCGGCAAAAAGGTCGAGGTGATCGAATTCTTCATGTACCGCTGCCCGCACTGCGCCGCGCTGGAGCCGGAGCTGGAAGCCTGGGCCAAGCGCCAGGGCGACAACATCGTGCTGCGCCGCGTGCACTTCCCGTACAGCGGCCCGAAAGACCCGGGCGCCCACCTGTACGTGACCCTGGAAGCGATGGGCAAGGCCGAGGAACTGGCGCAGAAGATCTTCGACGCCATCCACAAGCAGCGTATCCGCCTCGACAACAACGAGCAGGCCATCTTCGACTTCGTGGCCAAGAACGGGGTGGACCTGGCCAAATTCAAGGAAGTCTGGTCTTCCTTCAGTGTGCTGACTAAAATGAACCGTCTGAGCGGCATCGTGTCGACCTACAAGGTCGAAACGGCGCCCACGCTCATCATTGACGGCAAATACGTGACCTCGCCCGGCGACATCGGCCAGGCCAACCACATTGCCGACGAACCGACCCTGATGAAGACCGTGCCCCAGGTCCTGGACGCGCTCGTGGCCAAGGCCAAGGCAAGCAAGAAATAAGATGACTGAAGAACGGGAAGCCGGCTGGATGAAGGCCTACGAGGGGTCGATCCCGAACGAGGAGAACCTGTACGAGACCAGCCACGTCAACCATTACGCCTGGGCCCTGCTGGTGGTGGCCTGCGGCGTGATCGTGTGGCTGTGCGTGGCGCTCATCCACGCCGAGAACCAGCGCTACGCGATGGAAATCGGCAAGTGCCAGGACCCGGCCTTCCCCGGGCAGATCGAAAAGAGCTGCCTGGCTCACGTGCATTCGCGCGACCACTGGTGGGAGCACCTGTGGTACGCGGTGCGCCAGGTCAAGTAGGCAAGCGCACCACGAAGCGCGCGCCGCCCAGCGGCGCGTGGTGGATGCGGATGCTGCCGCCGTGCAGGTGCACGGCCTTCTGCGCGATCGACAAGCCCAGTCCGAAGCCGCCGGTGGCGCGGTCGCGGCTGCGGTCGAGCCGATAGAAGGGCTCGAAGATCTTGTCCCGCTCCGCCGGGGGAATCCCCGGGCCGTTGTCGTCCACCACGATTTCGATGCCGCCCCGCACGCACGCCGCGCCCAGGGCCAGATGCCCGTTGGCGTACTTCTGCGCGTTGCGCACCAGGTTGCCGACGGCGCGCGCCAGCAGGCGCCGGTCGGCCTCGACCGTCAGCCCGGCCGGGCAGTCCAGGTCCAGCCGCTCGGGCGGCGGCGTGAGCGAGTCGGCCAGTTCGCGCAGCAGCCCCGCGAGTTCCACCGGCTCGCGCTCCAGCGGCTGCTTGCCGTCCAGCCGGCTCATGCTCAGCAGTTCGTTGACCAGCCCCTTCAGCTCGGCCAGGTCGCCTTCCATGGCGTCGATGCGCGTCTGCAGGGCCGGGTCGGCCGTTGCGCCGCGCAGCAGTTCCAGCGCGAATTCGAGCCGGGCAATGGGCGTGCGCACCTCGTGCGAGACGGAGTGCAGCAGGCTGCGCTGGGATTCGAGCAGCCCTTCGATGTGGCTGGCCATGTCGTTGATGCGCTCGGCCAGGGGATAGACGCTGCTGCCGGGCGGGAACTCGGCGCGGGCCTTGAGGTTGCCGCTGCCAAAGTCGTCCGCCACCCGCGACAGTTGTTGCAGGGCCTGCCAGTGCGAGCGTGACCACAGGGCGATCGGAATCAGCAGGGCCAGCGCCACGATCACGTAGCGCACCACTTCCATCTTGAGCGCGAAGCCTATGTCGATCGGCAAGTCCTGGGCGAGGATGGCTTCTTCGTTGCTGCCTACGTAACGCTCGCCGCTCAGGTCCACCCGCCGGTAGAACAGGCGCTTGGCCGGGTCGAGCACCACGTCGCCCCGGTCCAGTTCCCCCTGGCGGCCGGCCGGCACGGCGGCGCGCGCCTGGGACAGGGGGATGAGTTCGAAGTTGGCGCCGGACACCTCGCGCACCTTGTTCAGGCGCGGCAGCCACTCGTCGGCCGGCGCCTTGTCCACGTATTGCTCCAGAACGAAGATCTGGGCTGCGGCCTGGCGCCGCGCGATGTCCTCCAGCGGATCGCCGAACAGCCGGTTGATCGCGAAATAGATCAGGAAGGTCGCTGCCGTGATCGACAGCATCACCAGGATGAAGAAGCGGAAGAAAAGCCGGTTCACGCCAACAGGGCCTCCCCGGCCGTTGTATTTCCGTAAATCATTATTGTAGCCGAGTCCATACGCGGGCCATCCGGCATTACAAATTTCCGACAATTAGGGTACAGGTCTCGGGGGATTGTGGGAAGGGAAGTCCCTATGATGAGCTCATTGGCTAGACAACTTTTCCAACGGAGACGCATCGATGAACCTGATCGGCAAATTCCTGACCGTAGCACCTGTCGCCGGCGCCCTGTTGCTGACCGCCTGCGGTGGCGGTGCCGGCAGCGCCGCCGGGACGACCCAGCTCAGCCCGACCATCGCGGTGGGCGAGCCCACGCCGCAGACCAAGGCCGTGGTGGTGGACGATTTCAAGACCGCCCTGGGCAAGTCCGAGTGCGCGGACATCCGCAACAACCTGTACGTGATCGACCAGCAGAAAGTGCTGTGGGAGCGCGCCGGCAACTGCCCGGACAACGGCGCCGAGCGCGCGCTGTTCGGCGCCACCCCGCAGGACGTGCTGTGCAAGCAGGCCAGCACCATCGCCGGCCCGACCACCAGCTGCAAGGACGCCGCCAGCCGCGAGCTGTTCGACAAGCTGCTGGCCAACCTGGACCAGCCTGACCTGGGCCTGGGCGCCGACCACAAGGTCGAGCTGATCGCCCTCGGCCACATCCCGGTCGACCGCCCGGTGCCGGTTGCGCCCTATCTGGAAGTGCTGTCGAACGACGCGTATTCGGGTGTGACGACGAAGCAGAACGTGGTCATCCGCGACGACATGAGCTTTACCCGCATGTGGGCCGAGCATACCGCCAAGCAGAATCCGGCCCCGGCCCAGCCCAAGGTGGACTTCGCCTCCAAGATGGTGGTGGCCGTGTTCCTGGGCGAGCAGAGCCGCGGTTGCACGGAAACCAACATCGTCAAGCTGATTCCGGACGGCCGTCAGCTGGAGGTCGACTATGAGACGCGCGACCTGCAGACCTTCGCGATCTGCACCGCCAGCATCACCAGCCCGGCCGTGATCGCCGTGGTCGACCGCACCGACGGCGCCGTCAGCTTCGTCGACCGCAGCGCCGGCAAGGATGTCATGCCGCTGCCGTTCACCATGCTGGAAAAGAGCATCAATTCCGGCGTGCACGACGCTCAGAACCTGGTGATCAAGGACAGCGATACCTGGGCCAAGGTATGGGCCCAGCACGCCTCGACCACGGTTCCGGCCGCGCCGCTGCCGGAAGTCGACTTCAACAAGAACATGGTTATTGCCGCGTTTGGCGGTATGCTGCCGAACCCGTGCTACGGCGTCGGGCTGGCCGATCCGATGCAAGGCGTCGGGAAGATCACCGTCAACGTGGTCCATTCCTCGCCGGCGCCGGGGGTCATGTGCGTGATGATGATTGCGAGCCCGGCCAGCATGATGCTGGTGGCGCGCAGCGACGATCCGGTGGAATTCGTCGACGTGAAGGCAGGCTGGTAACACCGCCCGGCCGGCCCCGCCGGTCGTGGCGTTTTTCGGAAAGAGCTCGGCGATGCCGTTAGAATGACGGTCAACCGAAACTCTTTACTGGCGACAACATGCAAAAGACCTTTGTTCTCCTGCTGGCCGGGATCTGGGGCGCGGCCAGCGCCCAGACCCCGACCACCAATCCGATGCCGGATGGGAGCCGCGACATGTATGTCGGGCTGGGGGCGAGCTATTCCCCGCGCTGGGATGGCGCGCGCGAACACAAGGCCGCCGCGCTGCCGGTGCTCCAAGTGCAGTGGAGCAATGGCATCTTCGTCTCCGGCATGAGCGCGGGCATGCATTTGTCGGACAATCCCGCACTGGAATACGGGCCGCTGCTCTCCATCCTGCCGCGGCGCGACGACTCCGGCCTGTCCAGCGGCCTGGGCGGTGTGAGTGGCAGCAAGACCAACACCGATCTGGTACCCGGCGGCGGCATCGTCCCCGCTGTGAAGGCTGGCTACTCGACCTGGACCAAGAGCGATGCCCTCGCCGCCGATTCGCTGGCAGGGATCGAGCCGATTCCGACCCGGATCGTGGCCGGCGGCTTCGTCAACTATTACCTCGGCGAAGGCGTCCGGCTGACCAACAGCCTGCAGTACGGCGCCGGGAGGGACCGCCACGGGCTGCGCTATGCCGTCGACCTGCAGCGGGTGGCGAGCGAGATCGTGCTGCACCACAGTCTGGCGGCCAGCGTTGGCCTGAGTGTCGTGAACCGGGCCTACAACGAGACCTATTTCGGGGTGCACGCAGGCGTGTCCAGCCCCTTCGTGCTGGCCGATTACAACCCGCGTGGCGGCCTCAAGGACGTGCATGCCAGCCTGCGCTGGAACTGGTCGTTCAGCCCCGCGTGGATGCTGACTTCCCTGGTGTACGTGTCGCACCTGCAAGGCGATGCCGCCAAGAGCCCGCTGGTACAGCGGTCCACCAACACAACCGTGACGACGGCGCTCGCTTACCGTTTCTGACCATGCGCTTTTTCGGACCCAAATCGCTGATGCTCGCGATGCTGCTGACGGCAGGCACTGCCGCGGCGCAGTCGCGCGACAGCGACTGGGTCAGCTACCGCGACGCCTACAAGGCGATGGTGGTGTTCGAAAAGTACGGCAAGCCCAAGCAGTTCCTGCAGCATACCTACCAGGTTACGCCCAAGGACAAGGCGGTCCCGCTGGAAGGCCTGCGCCTGGCCCTGAACGGCAAGTCGATGCAGCTCAACCTGCCGCTCGACGCCACCGGCCGCGCCGTGTTCCCGCTGCTGAAAGCGGCCTATGACGAGAACGCGGCCCTGGTCCTGAACCGCGACATCCATCAATACGTGTTCAAGCCGCGCGTGAGCATCGTGACGCGCCCGGACGGGGTGTACGAAGCGGCGGAGCTGCGCGCGGCCTGCGAACAGGCGCTGGCCTTCCTGCGCTATGAAAATGCCGGCGCCGCCGGCAAGAAGTGCAGCGGGGTACGTTTCGTGTATGCCAAGGGCCATGCCGAACCCGTGGTCAAGCTGCGCATGTCGGACCGCGAGACGGTCCTGCCCGCGGCCGATGGTCCGGCCTTTCCGGACGACAGCGCGGGCAGCTTCCGCGTGGTGAACTACCGCTTTTCCGACTGGCCCGCCAGCGGCTCGGTGGTGACCCAGGATGCTCCGCTGGCGCTGGCCCCGGTCATCGAATAATCACACATTGTCACCGATACAAATTCATGACAAATCCGCGACATCTCGCGGAGGATTTCGTTGCGCCATCTCAATATGATGATGGCTTGAATCGGTTTTCCGTTTTACCCGCGGCCCAACAGTCCGCGGGTTTTTTTTTGTCCCGCGCGCTCAAGCCCAGGCCGAAGGCGAGAACAGGTAGCCTTCGCCCCACACGGTCTTGATCTTCTCGGAGTCCGTGTCGTCGAACTTGCGGCGCAGCTTGGAAATCGAGTTGTCGATGCTGCGGTCCATGCCGTCGAACTCGATGCCGCGCATCTTCTTGAGCAGGGCGTCGCGCGAGAGCACGTGGCCGGCCGACTCGGCGAGCACCAGCAGCAGCTTGTATTCCGTGTTCGACAGGGCCACCGGCTCGCCGCGCCAGGTGACGCTGCGGTCCGTGGTCATGATGCTGAGCGCGCCGAAGGACAGGCCCGCTTCGCCTTCCTCGCCCGGCTTGCCGCTGGCGCGGCGCAGCAGGGCGCGCAGGCGGGCCAGCAGCACGCGCGGCTGGACCGGCTTGTTGACGAAGTCGTCCGCCCCTTGCTCCAGCAGGCTCACCTCGTCGTAGGAGTCCTCGCGCGCCGTCACGATCAGGATCGGGATCTCGGCCGTGATCTCGCGCAGCTGGCGGCACACCACCATGCCGTCCAGGCCCGGCAGCATGAGGTCGAGCACGACCACGTCCGGTTTCAGTTCGCGGAAACGGTCCACGGCCAGGTCGCCGCGCGGCACGACGTCGACCTTGAATTCGTAATTGGCGAGGTATTCGGTGACCAGGGACGCGAGACGGGCGTCGTCTTCCACCAGCATGACTTGGTACATGGCAATCTCCTTTGGCAGAGATTGTATAAGAGCAAAGCGAGAAAAACACAGCAACCGACAGACGATTGCATTTTCGCGAAACTTGGAGACAGTTGCGGCGGGAAATCGGCCCGCGCGGTCGGCGGGCCGAGGGGATCAGCGGATCAGCCGAAGCACTTGGCGACGTTGTTCCAGTTCACCAGGTTCCAGAACTGTTCCACGTACTTGGCGCGGGCGTTACGGTAGTCGATGTAGTAGGCATGCTCCCACACGTCGCAGGTGAGCAGGGCGGTGTCGCCGCTGGTCATCGGGGTGCCGGCGCCGGTGGTGTTGACGATGTCCACGCCGCCCGCGGCCTTTTTCACCAGCCAGGTCCAGCCGGAGCCGAAATTGGCCAGGGCCTGCTTGGAGAACTCGGCCTTGAAGTTGTCGAACGAACCCCACTTGGCGTTGATGGCGTCGGCCAGGGCGCCGCTCGGCGCACCGCCGGCGTTGGGCGCCATGCAGTTCCAGTAGAAGGTGTGGTTCCAGACCTGGGCGGCGTTGTTGAACAGGCCGCCGGAGGACTTCTTGATGATCTCTTCCAGCGCCAGGTTTTCGAACTCGGTGCCCTTGATCAGGTTGTTCAAATTCGTCACATAGGTCTGGTGATGCTTGCCGTAGTGGTACTCCAGGGTTTCCTTGGAGATGGTCGGTGCGAGGGCGTCCATCGCGTACGGCAGCGGCGGCAGGATGTGTTCCATGTCTTATCCTTTGTTAAGTTGGTGGGACCGGGTCCGTATTGTAAATGGGTTACCGGAATGCTGCATCAGGCGAGCGTTTCCTGTACCGACGCCACGCCGATTTCGGCCGCCCCTTCCGCCAGGCGCAGGTCCAGCGTCTGGCCCGCCTTGAGTCCGGCGGGCGAGCGCAGCACCTGGCCGCGCGCGTCGCGCACGATGGCGTAGCCGCGTTCCAGGGTGCGCTGGGGATTGAGCAGTTCCAGCTGGGCGGACAGGGCGTTCAGGGCGTCGCGCCGCTGACGCAGGCCGGCGGCGACGGCTGTCCGCGCGCGCCGCTCCTGGTGGCCGAGCGCCAGGCGCAGGGCGGCTGGATCGGGCCGGCGCGCCGCCAGCCGGGCGCCCAGTTGGGCCAGGCCGAAGCTGGCGCGTTGCTGCGGCGCACGCACCGCGTGGGAGAGGGCGGTGGCATGGGCGGCGAGTTTCAGGCGCTGGTGGCCGATCTGGGCCGTGGGGCTGAGCAGGCGGCGCGCGAGGTTGTCGAGCGTCTGATTCGCTTCCTGGAGGCGGCGCTGCATGGCGCGGTTCAAGTCGGCCGCTTCGGACTCCAGCGAGGCGAGCCAGTCGGCGCGCGCCGTGGCCGCCAGCTCCGCCGCCGCCGTCGGCGTGGCGGCGCGCAGGTCGGCGGCGAAGTCGGCGATGGTGAAGTCGGTCTCGTGGCCGACCCCGGACACCACCGGCATCGAGGCGGCCGCGATGGCATGGGCCACGATCTCCTCGTTGAAGGACCACAAGTCCTCGATCGAGCCGCCGCCGCGGCACACCAGCAGCACGTCCACCTCGGCGCGGGCGGACGCGAGGCCGATGGCGGCGGCGATGCGCTCGGCCGCGCCCTGGCCCTGGACCGGGGCCGGATACAGGATCAGTTCGACGTGGGGCGCGCGGCGCCGGAAGGCGGTGAGGATGTCGCGCAGGGCCGCCGCCTGGGGACTGGTGACGATGCCGACGCGGCGCGCGAACAGGGGCAGGGGCCGCTTGCGCTCGGGCGCGAACAGGCCCAGGGCGCCCAGTTTCTCCTTCAGGCGCAAAAAGGCTTCGTACAGCTGGCCTACCCCGGCGCGGCGGATCGCCTCCACGTTGATCTGGTAGTCGCCGCGCGCGCCGTACAGGGTGACCAGGGCGCGCACCTCGACCTTGTCGCCTTCACGCGGCTGGAAGCCGGCGAACTGGGCGCGGCCGCGGAACATCACGGCGCGCACCTGGGCCGCGTCGTCCTTGAGGGTGAAATACCAGTGGCCGGACGCGGCCCGGGTGAAGTTGGAGATCTCGCCGCCGATCCACACCAGCGGGAAGCTGCGTTCCAGCAGGCGCGCGACCTGCTGGTTGAGGGCGGTGACGCTCAGGACGGGTGGGGAAGCTGGCAAATCAGTTGTCATGAAGTTCATTTCGGGGCGACCTGTCCACACAAGCCGGCAGCGGTGTTCCGACCGGGACATCTACCGACAGTCAGGAAGTGGAATTTTTCAAGTTATTGATTCTAAAGGAAATTTTCTTCTGCCTTGTTATTTAGCAAAAGAATTTTTTCCTTACAGATCAATTACTTGCCGAGCTGTGCTCAACATTCTTCACAAAGTTGTCCACAGGACGCGTGGATAAGCCGGCTGACTAATTTTTGATCAGTGGCAAAAACGCTTGAGAAATCAAGGAGTTTGCCGAATGACAAGTCCTTTCCCCACAATCTTATCCACAAAACGTGTGAAAAAGCCAAGCGCAGGCAATCCGGCTATGCTGCCATATTTTTGACCGCCGCAGGAAAGTTGAGCCGAATCAGGCACTTGGATGCGTGCCCCCGGGTTTGCCAACATGCTTTTCCACAGACGGCGGGGATAAGTGGGCCGTGCGCTCTTGCATGGGGGAAGGGGACACGTTACATTGCGATTTTCCCCATCACCGGAGTTCGCATTGCTCGCCATCCTACAAGCCGCCGGCTGGCCGATCTGGCTGCTGCTGATCGCCTCGATCGTCGCCCTGGCCCTCATTGTCGAGCGCATCATCTACCTGCGCCGCTCGCGCATCATTCCTGCTCAGCTGTTCGATGAGGTGGTGCGCGTCTACCGCAGCGGCAAGATCACGCCCGAGATCGTGAACACGCTGGAGCAGAATTCGCCCCTGGGCGCCGTGCTGGCCGCCGCGCTGCGCAACGTCGACGCCCCGCGCGAGGTGATGAAGGAATCGATCGAGGAGGCCGGGCGCGGCGTGGCCCACGTGCTGGAACGCTTCCTGACCACGCTCGGCACCATCGCCTCGCTGGCCCCGCTCATGGGCCTGTTCGGCACCGTGGTCGGCATGATCGAGATCTTCGGCGCGCAGACCGCCACCGGCACCAATCCCGCGCAACTGGCCCACGGCATCTCGGTGGCCTTGTACAACACCGGCTTCGGCCTGGCCATCGCGATGCCGGCCCTGGTGTTCTACCGCCACTTCCGGGCCCTGGTCGACAGCTTCATCATGGACATGGAACTGCAGGCCGTGAAGTTCGTCGACATCGTGCACGGTGCCCGCAAATGATGGACTTTCGCCGTGGCCGGCGCCGCGAGGACCCGGAGATCAACCTGATCCCCTTCATCGACGTGCTGCTGGTGATCCTGATCTTCCTGATGGTGACCACCACCTACAGCAAGTTCACCGAACTGCAGATTACGCTGCCGACCGCGGACGCCGAGAAGGCCATCGAGAAGCCGTTCGAACTGAACGTGACGGTGGACGCCAAGGGCAACTACACCATCAACGGCGCACCGGTTTCCTTCCACACCACGGCCGGCCTGGCCGAGGACCTGAAGGCCGCCGCCCGCAACGCCGGCCAGCCGGCCGACAAGAGCCCGGTGGTGATCGTCAACGCCGACCAGTTCGCAATGCACCAGATGGTGATCAACGTGCTGGAGGCGGCGCGGATCGCGGGCTACGACAAGCTCACCTTCGCCGCCCAGACGGCCGGCTCCGGCAAGTAGCGCTTGGCCGGTTCGCTCGAAGCCACCCTCAATCGCGCCTGGCTGCGGCGTGGCCCGCTGGCCTGCGCGCTGCTGCCGCTGGCGCTGCTCTTCGGCGCCTTGTCCGGCGCGCGCCGCGTCGCTTACCGCTTCGGTCTCGCCCAAGGGGAACGCCTGCCGGTGCCGGTGATCGTGGTCGGGAACATCTTCGTCGGCGGTACCGGCAAGACCCCGCTCACCATCTGGCTCGCGCAGGCGCTGCGCGCGCAGGGCCGCAGGCCGGGCGTGATCTCGCGCGGCTTCGGCCGCAGCGCCGACACCGTGCGCGCCGTCGACGCGCAGGCGCGCGCGGCGGAGGTCGGCGACGAGCCGCTCCTGATCGCGCGCCGCACCGCCTGTCCCGTGTTCGTCGGGCGCCGCCGCGCCGAGGCGGGGCGCGCGCTGCTGGCCGCGCACCCCGAGGTCGACATCCTGATCGCCGACGACGGGCTGCAGCACTACGCGCTGGCGCGCGACGCCGAGGTGATGCTGTTCGATGCGCGCGGCGCCGGCAACGGCTTCCTGCTGCCGGCCGGCCCGCTGCGCGAGCCGCGCGGGCGCCGGCGCGACGCCACCGTCGTCAACGCGCCGGAGCTGAGCGCGCAATTGGCCGCGGCCACCGGCGCCGGGGACGGCCCCATGTTCGCGATGCGGCTGGTGGGCGAGGTGGCGGAGCGCCTGGCCGATCCGTCCGAGCGGGTGCCGCTGGCGCAGCTGCGCGGGCGCCGCCTGTGCGCCGCCGCCGGCATCGGCAACCCGGGCCGCTTCTTTGCGATGCTGCGCGCGGCGGGGCTGAAGCCGCAGGAGCTGCCGCTGCCGGACCACTATGATTTCGCCGGCGATCCGTTCGCCGCCGTCGACGCCGATGTCATCCTGATCACCGAGAAGGATGCAGTAAAATGCGCACAACTCGAACACCTGAACCGCGACCCGCGCCTGTGGGTCGTGCCGGTCGCCGCGCAGATCGACGCCGCGCTGGCCCAACAACTTTTGGAGAAATGTCGTGGACGCCCGACTGCTTGATATCCTGGTCTGCCCCCTGTGCAAAGGACCGCTCGACTACGACAAGGCCGCGCAGGAACTGATCTGCAAGGGCGACCGCCTGGCCTTCCCGATCCGCGACGGCATCCCCATCATGTGGGCGGAGGAGGCCCGCAAGGTCGAGCCGCAATGACGCGGCCCTTCACCGTCATCATCCCGGCGCGCCTGGCCTCGACCCGGCTGCCCAACAAACCCCTGGCCGACCTGGGCGGCAAACCGATGGTGGTGCGCGTGGCGGAACGCGCGCAGCTCTCCGGCGCCGCGCGCTGCGTGGTCGCCACCGACCATCCCGACATCGAGGCGGCCTGCCGTGCGCACGGCGTGGAAGTGTGCATGACGCGCGCCGACCACCCGTCCGGCACCGACCGCATCGCCGAAGTGGCGCGCACCATCGGCCTGCCCGCCGACGCGGTCATCGTCAACCTGCAGGGCGACGAGCCCTTGATCGATCCAGCCCTGCTGGCCGCCACCGCCGCCCTGATCGGCCCGGACGTGCCGATGGCCACCTGCGCCCATCCGCTGTCCAGCGTGGACGAGGTGTTCAATCCCAACGTGGTCAAGGTGGTGCTCGACCGCCGTGGCCGCGCCCTGTACTTCTCGCGCGCCACCATTCCCTGGCATCGCGACGGCTTCGCCCGGGATCGCACCACGCTGCCGCCCGGCTACGCCCCGCTGCGCCATATCGGCCTGTACGCCTACAGCCAGGCTTTCCTGCAGACCTATCCGACCCTGGAGCCGGCCCCGCTGGAACAGATCGAAGCGCTGGAACAGCTGCGCGTGCTGTGGCATGGCCATGCCATCGCCGTGCACGTCACCGACGCCGCGCCCGTGGCCGGCGTGGACACGTCGGAAGATTTGACCCGAGTCAGGACGTATTATCAAAATTGACGCTACCCTGACCTTTTGTGGTAAGTTCTCATGCAGAGCTAGTCAGATAGGCATCATCGCTGTCCGGTTGCGAAAAGTATAATTAATTAGTCTAGGAAATTTCATGCGTCTCATTCTGCTAGGAGCACCTGGCGCCGGCAAAGGCACCCAAGCGAATTTCATCAAAGAGAAATACAACATCCCCCAGATCTCCACCGGCGACATGCTGCGCGCCGCGATCAAGGAGGGCACCGAGCTGGGCCTGGCCGCCAAGAAGGTGATGGACCAGGGTCTGCTGGTGTCGGACGACATCATCATCGGTCTGGTGAAAGACCGCCTCACGCAGGACGACTGCAAGAACGGCTACCTGTTCGACGGCTTCCCGCGCACCATCGCCCAGGCCGACGCCATGAAGGACGCCGGCGTGGCCATCGACTACGTGCTCGAGATCGACGTGCCGGACGAGTCCATCATCGAACGCATGAGCGGCCGCCGCTCGCACCCGGCGTCCGGCCGCGTGTATCACGTCAAGTTCAATCCGCCCAAGGTCGAAGGCCAGGACGACGTCACCGGCGAGCCGCTGGTGCAGCGCGAGGACGACCTGCCCGAGACCGTGGCCAAGCGCCTGCAGGTCTACCATAACCAGACCGAAGTGCTGCTCGGCTACTACAACAAGTGGGCCCAGTCCGGCCAGCCGGGTGCGCCGAAGTACCGCAAGATCTCCGGTGTCGGACCAGTCGAAGCGGTCCGCGACGCGGCGTTCGCGGCGCTCGCCAGTTAATCGGGAAAGCGGACTTCGGGTCCGCTTTTTTTCGCCTGGCACCAGTTTCAGTTGTTCGGTTTTGAGTTGTGCAGTAACGCAGTTTCAGGACGGCCGCCACAAGCGGCCGGTGAGAAGTGTGTGGTTGTGTCACTTAATAAGAGAACTAAGGGGACGATATGGTATCGGGTTTTCTCGAATTTGCGGTCGTATGCGGCATCATTGCAGTGGTCTACGGGCTCTGGTCCCGTAGCTGGATTCTCAAGCAGGACGCCGGGAACCCCCGGATGCAGCAAATCGCCCAGGCGATCCAGGAAGGGGCGGCGGCCTATCTGGCCCGCCAGTACCGGACCATCGGCATCGTCGGCGTCATTCTTCTCATTGCCATCGGCGTGCTGCTGGACGTGAACACGGCGATCGGCTTCCTGATCGGATCGGTGCTCTCGGGCGCTTGCGGCTTCATCGGCATGAACGTCTCCGTGCGGGCCAACGTGCGCACCGCGCAGGCGGCCACCAAGGGCATGAACGAAGCGCTCAACGTCGCCTTCAAGGGCGGCGCCATCACCGGCATGCTGGTGGTGGGCCTGGGCCTGCTCGGCGTGACGCTGTTCTACTGGTATCTCAGCGCGCAAGGCGGCACCGATCAGCACGCCATGATCAAGCCCTTGATCGGGCTGGCCTTCGGCGCCTCCCTGATCTCGATCTTCGCGCGTCTGGGCGGCGGCATCTTCACCAAGGGCGCCGACGTCGGCGCCGACCTGGTGGGCAAGGTGGAGGCCGGCATCCCCGAGGATGACCCGCGCAACCCCGCCGTCATCGCCGACAACGTGGGCGACAACGTGGGCGACTGCGCCGGCATGGCGGCCGACCTGTTCGAGACCTATGTGGTGACCCTGATCGCCACCATGCTGCTGGGCGCGCTGATGATCGTCAGCGCCCCGACCAAGGCCGTGATCTATCCGCTGGCGCTGGGCGGCGTGTCGATCATCGGCTCCATCATCGGCTGCTCGATGGTCAAGGCCACGCCGGGCAAGAACGTGATGTCCGCGCTGTACAAGGGCCTGTGGTGGGCCGCCGGCCTGTCCGTGCTGGGCTTCGTCGGCGTGACCTGGTACGTGTGGGGCGACGACGTCGGCATGCGTAACAGCATGCTGGGCTGCTCCCTGGTCGGCATCGTGCTGACCGGCCTCATGGTCTACATCACCGAGTACTACACCGGCACCGACTTCAAGCCGGTGCGCCACATCGCCGAAGCCTCGACCACCGGCCACGGCACCAACATCATCGCCGGCCTGGGCGTGTCGATGAAGGCCACCGCCTATCCGGTGCTGGTGGTGTGCGTCGCCATCCTGGCCTCGTACGAGATGGCGCAGCTGTACGGCATCGCCATCGCCGCCACCTCCATGCTGTCGATGGCCGGCATTATCGTGGCGCTGGACGCCTACGGCCCGATCACCGACAACGCCGGCGGCATCGCCGAGATGTCTGGCCTGCCGGATTCCGTGCGCGCCATCACCGACCCGCTGGACGCCGTGGGCAACACCACCAAGGCGGTCACGAAAGGGTATGCGATCGGTTCGGCCGGCCTGGCCGCGCTGGTGCTGTTCGCGGACTACACCCATGCCCTGGAGTCGGTCGGCAAGGCCATGTCCTTCGACCTGTCCAATCCGATGGTGATCGTGGGCCTGTTCATCGGCGGCCTGATCCCCTACCTGTTCGGCGCGATGGCGATGGAAGCCGTGGGCCGCGCCGCCGGCGCCGTGGTGATCGAGGTGCGCCGCCAGTTCCAGACCATCAAGGGCATCATGGAAGGCACGGGCAAGCCCGAGTACGACAAGGCGGTGGACATGCTGACTGCTTCCGCGATCAAGGAAATGATCCTGCCGTCGTTGCTGCCGGTGCTGGTGCCGATCCTGGTCGGCATGCTGCTCGGCCCGGCCGCGCTGGGCGGCCTCCTGATGGGCACCATCATCACCGGCCTGTTCGTCGCGATCTCGATGACGACCGGCGGCGGCGCCTGGGACAACGCCAAGAAGTACATCGAGGACGGCAATTTCGGCGGTAAGGGCTCGGAAGCGCACAAGGCCGCCGTGACCGGCGACACGGTGGGCGACCCGTACAAGGACACGGCCGGCCCGGCCGTGAACCCGCTGATCAAGATCATCAACATCGTCGCGCTGCTGCTGGTGCCGCTGCTGCCGGCCACCGGCTGGGTGGCGGTCCACATGCCGGCTCCCGCCGCGCATGCCGCCCCGGCCGCCGCGCCGATGCCCGCTCCGCTGACAGTGGCCCCTGCCGAACCGGTTACCACCGTACCGGCAACGGAGCCTGCTGCTCCCGCCAAGTAAGCCTCGCGCGCCTCATCCCAAGCCCGGCTCCGGCCGGGTTTTTCTTTGGAGGGTCACTTTGGAGGGTCAGGTCGCTTTTTGCGTCAGAATTTCAATCGAGGAATTCTGACGCAAAAAGCGACCTGACCCTCCTCTGTTCGATAGAACGCATCCTCGCGGCCTTGCTGCTATGCTTGCTCCGTCAGGCGCGGGGAGGGCGAAGGTGTATTCCGGCTTTATCTTTTCCACTGGTATCGAAAGCAGCATTCCGACCATTCATAACGGCCGGGTGCGCATGGACGAGATGGAGAAGTGCGGTCACTACAAGCACTGGCGCCGCGACTTCGACCTGGTCCAGGAACTCGGCATCCGCGTGCTGCGCTACGGCCCCCCGCTGCACAAGACCCTGCTGGGACCGGGCCGCTACGACTGGTCCTTCGCCGACGAGACCATGCGCGACCTGCACAGCCGCAACCTGTGCGCCATCGTCGACCTGTGCCATTTCGGCGTGCCCGACTGGATCGGCGACTTCCAGAATCCCGACTTCCCCGAGCTCTTCTGCGCCTACGCCCGCGCCTTCGCCGAGCGCTATCCCTGGGTCCAGATGTACACGCCGGTCAACGAGATGCAGATCTGCGCGCTGTTCTCCGCCCTGTACGGCTGGTGGAACGAGCAGCTGACCACGGACCGCGCCTTCGTCACCGCCCTCAAGCACCTCGTCAAGGCGAACATTCTCGCCATGCGCGAGATCTTGCAGGTCCGCCCGGACGCCTTGTTCGTGCAAAGCGAATCGTCGGAGTACTACCACGCGGAGAACCCGCGCGCCATCGGCCCGGCCGAGATCCGCAACGCGCGCCGCTTCCTGTCGCTGGACCTCAACTATGGCCGCCGCGTCGATTCCGAGATGTACGAGTACCTCATGGACAACGGCATGACGCGCGAGGAATACCACTTCTTCCTCAACAATAACTTCAAGCACCACTGCTTGATGGGCAACGACTACTACGCCACCAACGAGCACTACGTGAGCGCCGACGGCTTCACGCGCGCCTCGGGCGAGATCTTCGGCTACGCCCTCATCACGCAGCAGTACTACAACCGTTACCAGCTGCCCGTGATGCACACGGAAACCAACACCATGGAAGGCGGGTGCGGCGACGAGGCGGTGCGCTGGCTGCGCAAGGAATGGGCCAACGTCCTGCGGGTGCGCAACAACGGCGTGCCCATCGTGGGCTTCACCTGGTACTCGCTCACCGACCAGGTCGACTGGGACACGGCCCTGCGCGAGAACAACGGCCGCGTCAATCCGCTCGGCCTGTACGACCTGGACCGCAACATCCGCGCCGTCGGCAAGGCCTACAAGGAGTTGATCGAGGACTGGGCCACGGTGCTGCCGACCCAGAGCGTGTGCCTGCAGGTACCGATCGCCTTGCCGCAGGACTATTGCGGCGCCGTTCCCTGCGAGGTCCCGCCAGGTCCGCCCGCGCCGCGCGGCGCGCCGACGGGATCGCCCCAAGTCACGGAGTAAGTCATGCGCTTCGAGAACAAAGTCGTGATTGTCACCGGCGCCGCCGGCGGCATCGGCCTGGCCTGCGCGCACCGTTTCGCGCACGAAGGCGCGCGTGTGGTGCTGGCCGATTTCGACGCTGCCCGCCTGCACGCCGCCTGGAACGGCTTCGACCACGAACGGACGGCCGTGTCGGTGTGCGACGTGGCCGACGAGGCGGCCGTGTGCAAGACGGTCGATCTGGCCGAAGGGCGCTTCGGCGGCATCGACATCATCGTCAACAACGCGGGCAAGATGCTGTTCAAGCCGATCGAGGACCAGGACGCGGCCGACTGGCACGGCATCTTCAACGTCGACCTGCTGGGGGCCTTCTTCTTCATCAAGCAGGCCTTCCGCCGCATGCGCCATGGCGGCACCATCGTCAACGTCTCCAGCGTGCACGCACTGAAGACGGAGCCGTTGGTCGCGCCTTATGCCGCGGCCAAGGCGGCCCTGGTGTCGCTCACGCGCTCGGCGGCCATCGAGGGACGCGCGAAAAACATCCGCGTCAACGCGGTGTTACCCGGCGCGGTGGACACGCCCATGTTGTGGGATAACCCGAACGTGAAGTCCGGCGCCGAGACCATCGACCCGGCCGACGTCGGCAAACCCGAGGACATCGCCGCGGCGATTGCCTTCCTCGCGGCCGGCGAATCGCAGTTCATCAGCGGCGCCGGGATCCTGGTCGATGGCGGCCGCCTGGACCGCCTGTAGGCTTCAGAAGATCGCCAGGCGCTTCGCTTCCTCGCGCAGCTGCGGGCGGAAGTCCGGATGCGCGATCGCGATCAGCTCCTGCGCGCGCTGGCGCGCGGTCTTGCCGCGCAGCTGGGCCACGCCGTATTCCGTCACCACGTAGTTCACGTCGTTCTTGCTGGTGGTCGTGTGCGTGCCGGGCGTGAGCGTGGGTACGATGCGCGAGATGGTGTCGTCCTTGGCCGTCGACGGCAGCACGATGAAGGACTTGCCGCCGCGTGAGCGGTTGGCCGCGCGCACGAAGTCCACCTGGCCGCCGGTGCCGGAGTAGGGCAGGTGGGCCAGGCTCTCCGAGCCGCACTGGCCGAGCAGGTCGATCTGCAAGGTGGCGTTGATCGAGATGAGATTGTCGTTCTGGCCCGCGATATAAGGGTCGTTGGTGAAATTCGACGGATGCATCTCGAGCATGGGATTGAGATGCATGTACTGGTACAGCTTGCGCGAGCCGAGCGCGAAGGTGGCAACCATCTTGCCGGGCATGAAGTTCTTGCGGCGGTTGGTAACCACGCCTTTCTCGACCAGGGACATGATGCCGTCGCCGATCATCTCCGTGTGCACTCCCAGGTCGTGCTTGTGCGTCAGCTGCATGACCACCGCGTCGGGAATACCGCCGTAGCCGATCTGCAGGGTCGAGCCGTCCTCGATCATCTCGGCCACGGACTTGCCGATGGCCTGCTGCACGGGGCCGATCGCGGGCAGGCCCACCTCGAGGATCGGGTCCTCGCTTTCCACCAGCGCTGTCACCTGCGAGATGTGCACGTGGCATTGGCCGTGCGCATACGGCACGTTGGGGTTCACCTCCAGCACGACCGCGCGCGCCTTGGCCACGGCGGCCATCGTGTAGTCGGTGCCCAGGCTGATCGAGAAGTAGCCGGACGGCGCCATCGGCGACGCCATGGCGAACACCACGTCGGCCGGCATCTGCCCGCGCTCGATCAGGACCGGAATCTCGGAAAAATAATTCGGGATGAAGTCGGCCCATCCGCCCTGGCCGCCGGGGCGCGAGGCGCCGCCGAAGAACAGGGCCGAATGGCGCACATGTTCAGAGGTCTCCGGATCGAAGTAGCCGTATTTGCGCATCGCCAGGATCTGCGCCACCTTGACGTCGCGGAAGCGGCGCCGGTGTTCGGACAGGGCCGTGAGCAGGGCCGGCGGTTCCCCGACGCCGGTCGGCACGACGATCAGGTCGCCGTCGCGCACCTGGGCCAGCGCGTCTTCCGGGCTGCAGCGCCGCGACGCGTACATTTCCTGTACGGATTGCATGGGTGTCTCCTCCGCTTCTCGCGAATGTCTAATGTCGGGCAATCGTAGTGGGCCAAGCTGACGGTGTCCTTACTCCAGCGCCGCAGGCCGCGCGTTCGTGATGTAATGCAGCTTGGAGGTTGTGGTGATGTGGACTGCATGCATGCTCGTGTGTTCCGGTTTCCTGGTTGGCGTGGCCGTCGCGCAAGAGCCGCCGCCGAGCTGGGGGCCGAGCCTGTACGGCCCGTACAAGACGCCGGAGCCGCCGCCCGCGGCCGTACCGCGGTCCCAGCCGGCGCAGCCGGAACCTGCGCCCGAGCGTAGCAAGCTGGCCCCGCGCCGCCCCGGCGCGCGGCAGGAGATCGTCACCATGCCGCCACCCCCACCGCCGATCGATACGCGCTTTCGGCCATCGCCACCGCCCGTGCCCCAACCGAGCCCGGCCAGTCCGGGCGTGCCGCCGCCGCCCATACCGGCCCTGTGCGACGCCAGCGGCTGCGCCACGCCCTCGGGGCAGCGTTTGAATGGGCAGGGCCACATCTTGCTCGATCCGGCTGGCCACGCCTGCGTGCGCAACGGCCCCGTCATCCAGTGTTTTTAACGCGCGGCAGTTGCCGTTTTGCCTGCCTTTTCCGGTAAAATGCGCAGATTAACGTTTACGTAAACGGCAATCCCTGAGGAGAAGACCACCATGCAAATCCAGAACAACGTATTCATCATCACCGGGGGCGCCTCGGGCCTGGGCGCCGCCACCGCGCGCATGCTGACCGAAGCCGGCGCCAAGGTCGTGCTGGCCGACGTCCAGGTCGAGCCGGGCACCAAGCTGGCCGAGGAACTTGGCGGCAAGTTCGTCAAGTGCGACGTCACCTCCGAAGCTGACGGCAAGGCCGTGGTGGAGGCGGCGGTTGCCCTGGGCACCCTGCGCGGCCTGATCAACTGCGCCGGCGTCGCCCCGGCCGTCAAGACCGTCGGCAAGGACGGCCCGCATCCGCTGGACGTGTTCCAGCGTACCGTGAACATCAACCTGGTCGGCACCTTCAACATGGCCCGCCTGGCGGCCGACGCCATGGCCAAGACCGAAGCGTCCGAATGGGGCGAACGCGGCGTGATCATCAACACCGCGTCCGTGGCCGCCTTCGACGGCCAGATGGGCCAGTGCGCGTACGGCGCCTCCAAGGCCGCCGTGGCAGGCATGACCCTGCCGATGGCGCGCGACCTGGCGCGCAACGGCATCCGCGTGATGACCATCGCCCCGGGCATCTTCGAAACCCCGATGCTGCTGGGTATGCCGCAGGAAGTGCAGGACGCTCTCGGCAAGATGGTCCCGTTCCCCCCGCGCCTGGGCAAGCCGAACGAGTACGCTCACCTGGCCAAGTGCATCATCGAAAACCCGATGCTCAACGGCGAAACCATCCGCCTGGATGGCGCCATCCGCATGCAGCCGAAATAAGCCCATGGAAATCCGCCCCGCCAGCGTGGCCGATGCGCCGGCAGTGAGCAGCCTGATCCTCAGTCTGCGCCATCTGCTGACCATCCGCCCGGACGGTATGGGGGCGGAAAAGTTCCTGGCCTCGCTGGAGCCGGGGCCGGTGTCCCTGCTGCTGGCCGATCCGCGCTTTCGGTACTACGTGCTGGAGCTCGACGGACAGCTGGCCGGGGCGGTCGCCATCCGCGATAACAGCCACCTGTATCACCTGTTCGTGGCCCAGCCCTATCAGGGCCGGGGCCTGGCGCGCCGCCTGTGGGAATTCGTGCGCGGCGAGGCCATCGCACGCGGCAATCCCGGCCAGTTCACCGTCAATTCCTCGGTGTATGCCGAGCCGGTGTATCGCGGCTTCGGCTTCGTACCCACCAGCGCGCGGCAGGAAGTGGACGGGCTCGCGTTTACGCCCATGCAGTTGAGCTCGGCGTAGACCCCTGAAATCGGTTAGGATTCTGCAAGCCTTTTGGAGAGTCCATGACCACATTCAAGATGCTGGCCGTCGCCGCCAGCCTGGCCGCCGCCCTCGGCGCTCCCGTCTCGCATGCCCAGGAGGCCGCCCAGCGCGCCCCGGAAATCGCCACCGGCTACGCCGAGAAGGCGGGGTGGGCCGCGACCAAATTCATGGTGGCCGCCGCCAATCCCCTGGCGGCCGATGCCGGCTATGAAATCCTGAAGAAGGGCGGCTCCGCCCTCGACGCCGCGATCGCGACCCAGATGGTGCTTACCCTGGTCGAGCCCCAGTCGTCGGGCATCGGCGGCGGCGCCTTCATGATGTATTACGACGGCAAGGCCGTGCAGGCCTGGGACGGACGCGAGACGGCGCCCGCCGCGGCCGACGAGCATCTGTTCCAGGACAAGAACGGCAAGCCGCTCTCGCGCGTCGAGGGCATCGTGGGCGGGCGTTCGACCGGTGCGCCGGGCGTGCTGCGCATGCTGGAGCAGGCCCACAAGCAGCACGGCAAGCTGCCCTGGAAGACGCTGTTCGAGCCGGCCATCCGGTTGTGCGAGCAGGGCTTTCACGTCAGCGAGCGTCTGCACAAGATGCTGACCTGGGACCAATACATCCGCAAGGATCCGACGGCGGCCGCCTACTTTTACGACGCCAAGGGCGAGCCCTGGCCGGTCGGTCATCTCCTGAAGAATCCGGCCCTGGCCGCAACCTACAAGGAGATCGCCGCCGGCGGCGCGGAGGTCTATTACCGCGGCCACATCGCGCGCGATATCGCGGCCAAGGTGCATGCGCATCCGACCAATCCGGGCCTGCTGACGGCCGCCGACATCGCGGCCTACCAGCCCAAGCTGCGCACGCCCGTGTGCTCGGACTACAAGTCGTTCACCGTATGCGGCATGCCGCCGCCGTCCTCGGGCGGCATCGCGGTGGCGCAGATGCTGGGTATTTTGGAGAACAAGGACATCCGTCCCTTTGCGCCCGTCAATGGCCAGCTCACGGCCGAAGCGATCCACCTGTTCTCCGAGGCCGGCCGCCTGGCCTACGCGGACCGCAACCGCTACGCGGCCGACACCGATTTCGTGCCGCTGCCGGGGCGCGGAGTGGAAGGCCTGATCGACAAGGGCTACCTGAAGCAGCGCGCCGCCCTGATCGGCGCGACCTCCATGGGCAAGGCGCCGGCCGGCCATCCGCCCGGCATGGACGTGGCTTGGGGCACGGACAATGCGATCGAAACCCCGTCCACCTCGCATATCGTGGTCGTGGATGGCAATGGCCAAGGCTTGTCGATGACCACCACGGTGGAGGATGCCTTCGGCTCGCGGCAGATGGTGGACGGCTTCATCCTGAACAATCAGCTGACCGACTTCTCGTTCGACTCGGTCGATGCGGACGGTCCGGTGGCGAACCGGGTCCAAGCCGGCAAGCGGCCGCGCAGCGCCATGTCGCCCACCATCGTGTTCGACAAGGCGAGCAAGAAGCTGGTGCTGGCGGTCGGCTCGCCGGGCGGCCCGGCCATCATCAATTACGTGGCCAAGGTGCTGGTGGGAACGCTCGATTGGGGCTTGAATGTGCAGCAGGCGATCAATCTGCCCAACATGGGTTCGATGAACGGTCCGACCATCGTCGAAACGGGACGGGTGCCGCAGCAGGTGATCGACGTGCTGACCGCGCGCGGCCATCAGGTGCGCCAGGTCGAGCTCAACTCAGGCCTTCAGGGCATCCAGCGCATCAACGTGCACGGCGCCGAGATGTGGTTCGGTGGCGCCGATCCGCGCCGTGAGGGCGTGGCGCGCGGTGATTGACTGGTGGGCTTGTCCCGACCTTATCTGCAGTTTGCGTACATGAAACACGCTCTGGGCGCAGCGCTGATGTTGGGGTGCACGATGTAACGCTCCAGTAGCGCCTCGCGAGTGAACCCCGCCTTCTCCAGCGTTCGTGCGGACGCTATGTTTTCGGTGTCGCAGGTGGCTTGAACCCGGAAGCAGGAGGGATCGGCCAAGGCGATTGTCGTCAGCCTGCTGACGGCTTCGGGCATGAGGCCTGAGCCCCAATGTCTACGCCCGAGAACATAGCCAAGATCGACCATGTGAGCGTGGAGGCGCGCTTCGATCATGCCGATCGGCTGATCGGGCTCGCTGTGCGCTGACATGATGTAGGGACGAGCTTTTCCGCTGGACCACGCCTGACAGCAGTATGCGACGAAGTTCTCCGTTTCTGTCAGGGATTGGTGAGGCACCCAAACCATGTAGCGGGCAACTTCAATGTCCTGCGTATAAGCGTCGAATAGCGCCGTAGCGTCGCTCGGTTTAGGCGGACGGAGAACCAGCCGCTCTGTAGCGATTTCATCAGGAAGCAGAATTGGCATTGGATGATGCCGAAGTCGGCCTATTCGCCGACGACAAGTTGCGCGTTTTCTGCCGCGACAGTCTCGCCATTGGAGCGAATTTCCGAATTGTAGGCGGCCGATTTGCCATCGGACGCGACCAAGACGGTAAAGGCGATGGCGGTTGATCCCGGCGTTCCGGCCGCGCCGATTTCTGCCTTGGCCGGTACGCCAGCCTTGACCAGGAGCCGGGGCTCCGACAGCACGTTGCCGTTACGCAGATCTCTGACGGTGGCTTTGACCTGAAACGTACCGTTCACGGCAGGCGCAACCCTGATGTTTATCGCGGGGTGAGCGCCAATCCAAGCGTCGCCAGGTGTGGCGGCGGCGGGTGCTGCGCTGGCCGCAGTTACCCCAAAGGCACATAGCGCGACCGAGAGAATCTTCTTCATGGTTGGTGTCCCTGGCTGTTTTTGTACAGGAGGAAAACGCCCGTGACCGGCGCAAAGAACCAGCCCAGGAAGAACCACAGCCAGGCGCTACGTTGGGTGGTCTGCGCCCAGTAGGCACAGAAAATCCCAAACAGAAAAAACACCATACTTGTGGTAGCGAAGTTTGAATGGCTCATGGTTTCGTTTCTCGAGTATTGCCAAATAAGTAATCTGTGCCAATTTAGCACACCCTGATGCGTATGGGCAAACTCGTGCCCAGCTCAGCCCAGACGGCATGGCGTCTCCACAACTGTCATATGCATGTGCGCCCAAACGTGTCGCTTCGCTGCCAAATCGTTAATTTTCTTCCCGCGCCCGTACAGATACTGCTAATCTTGCCGTATGGGATTCCATGAAAAGACAGGATTGATCCTGACGGGAGGGGGAGCCCGCGCTGCATACCAGATTGGTGTCCTGCAAGCCATATCCCAGATTCTGTGGGAGGAGGGCTGGCCGCCCGCGCGCCTGCCTTTCGATATCATTTGCGGCACCTCGGCCGGGGCGCTCAACGCCACCGCACTGGCTTGTCGCGCGGACAACTTTGGCGAGGGCGTGCAGAAACTCCTCGACGTGTGGGAAAACTTCGCGGTCGAACAGGTCTACCGCGCCGATTCGCTCGGCGTGATCCGTTCGGGCGCGCGCTGGCTGTCGCTCCTGTCCTTCGGCTGGCTGCTGCGCAAGTGGCATGCCGCGCCGCCCAACTCGCTGCTCAACAACACACCCCTGGTCGGCCTGCTGCACCGCATGCTGGACCTGCCGCGCCTGGACGCGGCCCTGTCTGACGGCCTGCTGCATGCGCTGGCCGTCACCGCCTCGTCCTATACGGCGGGCCAGCACATCACCTTCTACCAGACCGCCGCCGACATCCCGCCCTGGATCCGCACCCAGCGCATCGCCCTGCAGGACCAGATCGGCGTCGAACATTTGCTGGCGTCGGCCGCGATCCCGTTCATCTTTCCGGCCGTGCCGCTCTACATTGGCGGCAAACGCGAATACTGCGGTGACGGCAGCATGCGCCAGCTGGCCCCGATCTCGCCCGCCATTCATCTGGGCGCGACCAAGGTGCTGGTCGTGGGGGCGGGGCGCTTGTCCGAGCCGCAGCGCGACCTCGGGCCCGCGCCGCCGTATCCGAGCCTGGCGCAGATCGCCGGCCATGCGCTGTCCTCGATCTTCCTGGACAGCCTGGCAGTGGACATCGAACGCCTGTACCGCATCAACAAGACCCTGTCCCTGCTGCCCAAGGACTACCGCGATCAGACGCCGCTGCGTCCCGTGGACCTGCTGGTGATCGCGCCGTCCGAGCGCCTGGACGACATCGCCGCGCGCCACGTCCACAGCCTGCCGGCGCCGGTGCGCACCATGCTGGGCGGGATCGGCGCGACCGAAAGCCGCGGCGGCGCGCTGGCGTCCTATCTGCTGTTTGAATCGACGTATACCCGCGAGCTGATCCAGCTCGGCGCGCGCGACACCCAGGCACGCCGCGCCGATGTGCTCGCGTTTTTTGGAACCTGATTGGAGAGTCGCATGAAAGCCCTCGTAGTGGACGACGATATCGTGTCGCGCATGGCCCTGATGGACCTGCTGTCCGCGTACAACATGTTCGAGCTGGTGGAGGCCGGCGACGGCGAAGCGGCCTGGATGCTGCTCGAAGGCGGCCTGCGCCCGGTGATCTGCTTTTGCGACGTGCGCATGCCGCGCATGTCCGGCATCGACCTGCTGGCGCGGATCAAGTCCAGTCCCCACTTGAAGGATCTGCCGTTCGTGCTGGTGTCCTCGGCCTCCGACCGCGACACGGTCCTACAGGCCGTCAAGCTCGGCGCCGTCGGCTACATCCTCAAGCCCCTGCAGCCCGGCGACGCGCGGGCCCACCTGGACAAGGTGTTCAAGCTGCTTTCGCTGGACCGCGTGGCCGAGAGCCCGGCCGCGACGCTGAAGCGCCTCAACATCGGTCCCGAGCGACTGGCCGCCTACCTGGTCGCCTTCGCCGACCAACTGGACGTGGCAGAGGAGGAGCTGGTGCGCCAGCTCGAACACGGCTCGCCCGACGAGGTGCGTACCCGCCTCGATGCGCTGCGCACGGCCTGCATGACGCTCGGCCTGTGGCAGGCCGCGTCCCAGCTCGACGCCGTGCGCCATGCGGCGGTCCTGGACAGCACCGGGATCGTCGAGACCATCAGCGACGTCAAGCAGACCGTCAAGACGCAGTCGGCCCGCCTGAAAAATCCCGCCAAGGCGGCCTAGGCTTCCATGCGGCTGCGCGCACTTCTCCTGCTGGTCGCGTTCGCGCTCGCGCTCGCGAGCGGGGGCGCGTTCGGCGCGCCGCCGCGCACGCTGCGCTTCGAACAGCTCAGCGTGGAGCAAGGCTTGGCGCAGGAATCGGTGCTGGCCGTGGCCCAGGACGACCTGGGCTTCATTTGGCTCGGCACCCAGGCCGGCCTGTCGCGCTTCGATGGCCACAAGGTCACGGTGTTCCGTAACGTCGTCAACGATCCTCACAGCCTTGGAAACAACTGGGTGCGCGTCCTGCACGTGGACCGCGCCGGCCGGCTGTGGGTCGGCACCGATGGCGGCCTGGATCTGTACGAGCCGCAGACGCAGTCCTTCCGCCACTTCATCCCGTCCGAAGCGCTCAAACGCGGCAACGGCAACCTGCATATCCACGCGATCCTGGAGGACCCCAAGGGCGCCCTCTGGCTGGCGACCTGGGATGGCCTGCAGCGCTTCGATCCGGCGACCGGCAAGTTCGAGTTCTGGCATCACGCCGGGGACGACCCGAATTCGCTGGCCAGCGACCAGGTCAACACGCTGGCGCTCGATGCGGTGGGACGCCTGTGGATCGGCACCGCCGCGGGGCTGGACAGTCTGGCCGCGGGCGCGCACCAATTCGAACACTATTCGAATACGGCCACCGACCAGAACTTCGCCCTGATCGAGGGGCTGACGGTGGACCGGGACGGTCTGCTGTGGATCTCGTCGCGCGCCGGCCTGGAAACGCGCAAGCTGATCGATCCGCATGCGCCACCGCGCCGCTTCGGGCCGAAGGAAGGCATGAAGCCCGGTTACATGACGGTGCTGTACACGGACGTGGAAGGTTCGATCTGGGCTGGCTCCTTCGCCGATGGCCTGTACCGCTGGCAGCCGGAGCTCGAACGGTTCTCGCACTACGAGCACCTCCCCAACGACAACCACAGCCTGGCTGACAATCAGGTGTCGGCCTTGTTCCGCGACCGCGTCGGCACTTTCTGGGTCGGGACCTGGTACGCGGGCGCCAGCCGGGTCGACCTGGCCAGCGGCGGCTTCGCGCGTCTGGTGCGGCGCTCGGATGTCGGCAACTCCCTGTCCGACAACAAGGTGCGCAGCCTGGCCGACGACGGCAAGGACCGGATGTGGGTCGCCACCAACGGCGGCCTGGATCTGCTCGATCCGACCACCGGCGAGGTAAGCCGCGTGCCGCCCGATCCCGCCCTGCCGGCACGGCGCACGGATGCCGTGGTGGGGGCCGTGGTGCGCGACAAGCGCGGCCGGGTGTGGATGGGCACGCACTTCGGGGTCAGCTCCTGGGATCCGGCCACCGGCAAGCATTTCAGTCACTCCTTCGGCCCGGGCGACGCGGACCGCGACAATGTGCGCTATCTGCACCTGACCCGCGACGGCGTGCTGTGGGTGGCCACGCGCGGTGGCCTGCACAGCATCGACACCGAAACCCACGTCGCGCGCAGCTATCGCCACGATCCGGCCGATGGCGCCAGCTTGGCCGACAACGTGGTGCGCCCGATCCTGGAGGACAGCCAGGGCCGCCTGTGGGTCGGCACCTTCAACGGCCTCGATCTTTTGGATCGCAAGTCCGGCAAGTTCACCCACTTCCATCACCAGGCGGCCAATCCTGCCAGCTTGTCGCACGACGAAGTGCACTACCTGATGGAGGACCGCCACGGTACGCTGTGGGTCGGCACCGCCGATGGCCTGAACCGCATGATGCCGACCGCCGACGGCAAGATCGGCTTCCGCCGTTATTCGATCAAGGACGGCCTGGGCGACGCCGCCATCGCCGCGATCGTCGAAGACCTGGACGGCAATCTCTGGGTCAGCACCAACAGCGGCATCTCGCGCCTGGAGACGGCCACCGGCCGTTGGCGCAACTACAGCGCAGGCGACGGCATGATCGAGGGAGCCTACTTCGACGGCTCGGCGGCGCGCGGAGCGGACGGCACCCTCTACTTCGGCGGCTTCAACGGCATCACGGCCTTCCAGCCGCGCGCGATCAGCGACAACCTGATCGCTCCGCGCGCCGTCATCACCGACTTCCAGATCTTCAACCGGCCGCTGAACCAGGTGCGTCCGGGCTTGCTGAAAGGGCCGATCGAAACCACCTGCGACATCACGCTCGAGTCGGGCGACTCGGTGTTTTCGCTCGAGTTCTCGGCCCTGCACTACGCCGCGCCGGCGCGCAATCGCTTCGCATACCAGCTCGAAGGCTTTGACGAGAACTGGGTCTACACCGACGCCAACCGTCGCTTCGCCACCTACACCAATCTCGATCCGGGCACCTATACTTTCCGCGTCAAGGCCGCCAACAAGGACGGCGTGTGGAGCGCCTCCAGCGCCAACCTGCGCATCACGATCCTGCCGCCGGTGTGGAAGACGGCTTGGTTCCGCGCGCTGGTGTCGCTGCTGCTGGTGAGCGCCATCTACGGCGCCTACCGCGCCCGTATGAGCGGCCTGCGGCGCCAGAAGGACCTGCTGGCCCAGCAGGTGCGTGCGCGCACCGAGGAGATCGAACAGCAAAACCGGCAGCTGGAGCGCCAGACCGCGGAACTGCGCGAGCGCCGCATCGAGGCCGAACTGCAGCGCGCCGAGGCCGAGCAGCGCCGCCTCGACACCGAACGCCAGAAGGAAGCGCTGGAACAGGCGCAGCGCAACATCTCCACCTTGTCGGCGATCGGCCGCGAACTGAACGCCTCGCTGGATCTGGACACGATCATGGCCACGGTGTACCGCAACGTGCACGAGCTGATGGACGCGGGGGCGTTCGGCATCGGCTTCTACGACGAAGCCAGCAACCACCTCGATTTCCCGTTCACGATCGACCAGGGCGTGCGCACCGAAGCGTACACCCGCGACTGCGCCGACCCGAACCAGCTGGCCGTGTGCTGCCTGCTGCAGCGCCGTGAAGTCTTTATCAACGATTACGAACACGAGGCCGGGCATTACGTCCTGCGCCCGGATCTGGCCGAGCAGTCTCCCGCCTTGCGCGTGGACGGCCAGCCGACCGCCGCGATGCGTTCCATGCTGTACGTGCCGCTGATGGCCAAGGACAAGGTCATGGGCGTGATCTCGGTGCAAAGCGAACACCCGAACGCCTACCGGCGCGTGCACCTGGACATGCTGCGCACCTTGGCCGCGCACGCCGCCATCGCGCTCGACAACGCCCGCGCCTACCGCCAGCTGGAAGAGACCCAGGCCCGCCTGCTGGAACAGGAACGCAAGGTGCGCCTGCACACCGAGGAGCTGGCGCTGGCCAACCAGGCCTTGCAGGAGAACGAGGAGCGCCTGCGCCTGGCCAAGCAGCGCGCGGAAGACGCGACGCGCCAGAAGTCCGAATTCCTGGCCAACATGAGCCACGAGATGCGCACCCCGCTGGCCGGCGTGATCGGCATGCTCGGCTTCACCCTGCGCGACCCGCTGATCCAGGAAACCACGCGCGAACAACTGGGGCGGGCGCAGTCCAACGCCCAGGCGCTGCTGGCGATCATCAACGACCTGCTGGACTTCTCCAAGATCGAGGCGGGCAAGCTCTCCATCGAGAACATCGACTTCGATCTGATGACCACCATCGGCAACGTCGCGAGTCTGTTCGACGAACAGGCCGCTGCGCACAGCGTGGGCTTCGACATCGAGTTGGGGACCGACCTGCCGCGCTTCGTGGTGGGCGACCCGACCCGCCTGCGCCAGGTCCTGGTCAACCTGGTGGGCAACGCCTTCAAGTTCACGCGCGAGGGAGCGGTCAAGCTGCGCGTGGACCGGCTGCCGGGCGGCGGCAAAGTGAGCATGATCCGGTTCCTGGTGCACGACACCGGCATCGGCATCCCGCCCGAAGCGCTGCCGCGCCTGTTCCAGAAATTCGAGCAGGCCGACAGTACCACCACGCGCCGCTACGGCGGCACCGGTCTGGGCCTGGCCATCTGCCGCCAGCTGGTGGAGCTCATGGGCGGCGCCATCGGCGTGGAGAGCACGCTGGGGCAGGGCAGCACCTTCACCTTCACGCTGCCGCTGGCCGACGGCGTGGAGCCGTCGCGCGTGCAGCAGGTGCCGCGCCAGCCGCACACGCACCGCCTGCGCGTGCTGTGCGCCGAGGACTTCCCGACCAACCAGATCATCATTCGCATGCTGCTGGAGGAGCTGGGGCACTGGGTCGACATCGTGGAAAACGGCGAGCAGGCGGTGGCTGCCTGCGCCCAGCACCGCTACGACCTGGTATTGATGGACGGGCGCATGCCGGAGATGGATGGGGCCACCGCCACGCGCCTGATCCGCGCCGGCGGCACCGACCAGTGGCCGGTCCGCGACCAGGAACTGATGATCGTGGCCCTCACCGCCAACGCCAGCGACGAGGACCGCCACCGCTATCTGGGCGCGGGCATGGACGAATTCCTGACCAAGCCGATCGACGAGGACGCGCTGCACCGCTGCCTGTCGCGCGCCATCGAGCGCCAGCTGCAGCGAGGCATCGCCTTGCCGCTGATGGCCGACCCGCCGGCCGACCGCACGCCCAGCACGCTGGAACTGGACGCGATGTTCGGCGTCACCACGGCCGGCAGTGCCGAAGTTCCGCGCGCGGCGCCGTCCAACCGCCGTGCCGACCTGCAGGCGCGCATGCGCACCGCCTTCGCCAACGACGTGCCGGGGCGGCGCGCCGCCCTGGAAGCGGCGGTGCACGCCGAAGACCACGAGACGGCGGGCCGCCTCCTGCACGGGATGAAGGGCAGCGCCGCCTATCTGGAAGAGGAGGAGCTGCACGCCTTGTGCGCCCGGCTCGAACAGGCGGCCCATGAACACGACTGGGACGCCGTCCTCGACGACTTGCCGCGCTTGCGCGAACTGCTGCGCGCGTTTGAAACTTCGGCCGCGTAAAGATGTTCCGGTAAGATGGCATTTTCGATATTGGAAGGGCGCCGGTGAAGATTCCTGTCCTGATCGTGGATGACGATGTGGTGTCGCGCATGGTGCTGATGCACCTGGTGGACTCCTGCGCCGACGCGGAAATCACCGAAGCTGAGGACGGACAGGACGCCTGGGACCGGATGCAGGCCGGTCTGCGCCCCGCCATCGTGTTCTGCGACCTGCGCATGCCACGCATGTCCGGCATGGAGCTGCTGCGGCGCGTGCGCGCCGAACCGGGGCTGGCGGAAACGATTTTCGTGTTGGTCACTTCCGCCACCGACCACGACACGGTGGAACAGGCGCGCGACTACGGCGTCTCCGGCTATCTGGTCAAGCCGTTCCAGCCGGGGGACGTGACCGCCCAGATGGCACTCACCCGCGGCCCGGAGGATAGCGAGCCGCCGATGGCCACCATGCAGCGCCTGGGCATCAGCCGTGAGCGTCTGCTGGTCTACGTGGGCGGGCTGCAAAGCCAGTTGCAGGCGGCGGGCGGCGAATTCGATGCCCTGTTCGCCCGCGCCGACCAGGCCGGGGTGGTGACGCGCCTGGAAAAGCTGGAGCAGGGCTGTGCCACGCTCGGCCTGCACGGCGCGGTGCGCGCGCTGGCCCAGGCCCGCAGTGGCGCCTGCGACGCGCCGGCGGTGCGCGCCGCCCTGGAGACGACGCAGCGTGTCGTTGCCCAGCGCACCGAGGATATTCGCCGCATCTGTTAGCGCCCCCGGTTTTAGCTTGCCCTCAAATTACTTTAAGGTTAAAGTATTTATCGGATGACCATTCCGATGAATCGACCCGGGGCGACCATGACACGACCAACCGCTGCAGATTTGAGTCCCTCCGCCCACCAGGATACGTTCGCGCGGGACCACCTCCCGCCGTTCGACCAGTGGCCCGAGTTCCTGTTCGACCTGCCCGAGCTCCAATATCCGGCGCGCCTGAACTGCGCCGCCGAATTGCTGGACCGCGCCCTGGCCGCCGGCTGGGGCGAGCGCACCGCCGTCATCGGCGACGGCTTGCGCTGGACCTACGCCGACCTGGCCCGCCAGGTGGACCGTATCGCCCACGTGCTGCGTGCGGACCTGGGGCTGGTCACCGGCAACCGCGTGCTGGTGCGGGGCGCGAATACGCCGCTGATGGCGGCCGCGATTCTGGCCGTGTTCAAGGCCGGCCTGGTGGCCGTGCCCACCATGCCGCTGCTGCGCGCGCGTGAGCTGGGCGTCATAATCGACAAGGCCAAGGTCAACGCGGTGCTCTGCTCGGCCCCGCTGCGCGCGGAGCTCGATCTGGTCGAAGGCGCGCCTGCGGCCGTGTTCTTCCAGGCGCCGGACGATCCGGCCTCGCTCGAAGCACGGGCGGCCCGCCACGATGCGCCGTTCACCGCAGTGGATACGGCGGCCGACGACGTGTGCCTGATCAGCTTCACCTCCGGCACCACCGGCGTACCCAAGGGGACCATGCACTTCCACCGCGACGTGCTGGCCATCTGCGACTGCTTCCCGCGTCACACGCTGCGTTCCGAAGCGGACGACGTCTTCATCGGCACGCCGCCGCTGGCCTTCACCTTCGGGCTGGGCGGCCTGTTGCTGTTCCCGCTGCGCGTGGGGGCGGCCGGCATCCTGCTCGAAAAGCTCACCCCGGAGACGCTGCTCGGGGCCATCGAAAAATACCGCGCCACGATCTGCTTCACCGCGCCCACGTTCTATCGCCAGATGACGCCCCTGGCTGGCAAGTTCGACCTGTCTTCGCTCAAGAAGACCGTCTCCGCCGGCGAGGCGCTGCCGCCGGCCACGCGCGAGGCCTGGAAGAACGCCACCGGCGTCGAGATGATCGACGGGATCGGCGCGACCGAAATCCTGCACATCTTCATCTCCGCGGCCGGCAGCGACGTGCGCCCTGGCGCGACCGGCAAGCCGGTGCCCGGCTACCAGGCCTGCCTGCTGGACGGCGCGGGCCAGCCGGTGGGGCCGGGCGTGATCGGCCGCCTCGCGATCAAGGGACCGACCGGCTGCCGTTACCTGGCCGACGAGCGCCAGAAGGACTACGTGCTCAATGGCTGGAACCTGACCGGCGACGCCTACGAGATGGACGCCGACGGCTACTTCTACTACCGCTCGCGCACCGACGACATGATCATCTCGGCCGGCTACAACATCGCCGGGGCCGAAGTCGAGGACGTGCTGCTGCGCCATCCGGCGGTGGCCGAATGCGGGGTGGTCGGGCGCGCCGACGAGGAGCGCGGCCAGATCGTGGAGGCGCATGTCGTGCTCAAGCCCGGCCATGAGGCATCCGGCGCCATGGCCAGCGCGCTCCAGAACTACGTGAAGGAGCACATCGCGCCCTACAAATACCCGCGCTCCGTGCGCTTCGCCGACAAGCTGCCGCGCACGGAGACGGGCAAGCTGCAACGCTTCAAGCTGCGAAACTCATGAACATCGTCTGTATCGGGGGCGGCCCGGCCGGCCTGTATTTCGCCCTGCTGATGAAAAAGCAGGATCCTGCGCATGTCGTCACCGTGGTGGAGCGCAACCGGCCCTACGACACCTTCGGCTGGGGCGTCGTGTTCTCGGACCAGACGCTGGGCAACCTGGTGCAGGCCGACGAGCCGACCGCGCGCACCATCCTGCAAGCGTTCAACCATTGGGACGACATCGACGTCTTTTTCAAGGGCGCGCGCGTCACCTCGGGCGGCCATGGCTTCTGCGGCATCGGGCGCAAGCGCCTCCTCAACATCCTGCAGCAGCGCTGCGAGGAGCTCGGCGTGCGGCTGGTGTTCGAGACCGACGTGGAGGACGACCAGGCCATCGCCGCGCGCTATGGCGCCGACCTGGTGATCGCGGCCGATGGGCTGAACAGCCGCATCCGCACCCGCTATGCATCCACCTTCCAGCCCTCGATCGAAAAGCGCCGCTGCCGCTTCGTCTGGCTCGGGACCAGGAAGAAGTTCGACGCCTTCACCTTTTCCTTCAAGCAGACGGAGCACGGCTGGTTCCAGGCGCACATTTACCAGTACGACGGCGACACCTCCACCTTCATCGTCGAGACGCCGGAGGAGGTGTGGCGCGCGAGCGGCCTGGAAGACATGTCGCAGGAGGACGGCATCGCCTTCTGCGCGCGCCTGTTCGCCGATGTCCTCGACGGCCACGCCCTGCTGTCGAACGCGACGCACCTGCGCGGCTCCGCGATCTGGATCGCCTTCCCGCGCATCGTGTGCGAGCGCTGGGTGCATTGGAATGGCGCGCTGCCGGTGGTCCTGATGGGCGACGCCGCGCACACGGCGCATTTTTCGATCGGCTCCGGCACCAAGCTGGCGCTGGAGGACGCGATCGAATTGGCGCGCTGTTTCGGCGCGCATGCCGACCCGAGCGCCGCGCTGGAGGCATACCAGGCCACACGCTCGGTCGAAGTGCTCAAGATCCAGTCGGCCGCGCGCAACTCCATGGAGTGGTTCGAGAACGTGGAGCGCTACAGCCATCTGGACGCGCAGCAGTTCGCCTATTCGATGCTGACGCGCAGCCAGCGCATCTCGCACGAGAACCTGCGCCTGCGCGACCGCGCCTACGTCGAGCGTTATGAGGAGTGGCTGGCGCGCCGCGCCTGCGCGCAAGCCGGCGTGCCGTTCCCGGAAGGGCAGCGCGTGCTGCCCATGCTCACGCCGTACCGGGCGCGCAGCGTGCTGCTCAAGAACCGCATCGTGGTCTCGCCCATGGCGCAGTATTCCGCGGTGGACGGCGTGCCCGGCGACTACCATTTGGTGCATCTCGGCGCGCGCGCGCTGGGCGGCGCGGCGATGGTGTTCGTGGAGATGACCTGCGTCTCGGCCGATGCGCGCATCACCCCGGCCTGCCCGGGCATGTACGCGCCCGAGCACACGGCGGCCTGGAAACGCATCGTCGATTTCGTCCACGCCAGCACGGACGCGAAGATCGCCCTGCAGCTCGGTCACGCCGGCCCGAAGGGCTCGACCAAGGTGATGTGGGAAGGGATCGACCAGCCGCTGCCCGAGGGGAATTGGCCGCTGGTGGCGGCTTCGGACGAACAATACCTGCCCGGCGTGTCGCAAGTGGCACGCGCCGCGACCGTCGCGGATATGGACCGCATCGAGGCCGATTTCGTGCGCGCCACGCAGGCGGCGGCGGAAGCGGGCTTCGACTGGCTGGAGCTGCACTGCGCGCACGGCTACCTGCTGTCCTCTTTCATCTCGCCGCTCACCAACCGGCGCACCGACGATTACGGCGGCAGTCTCGAAAACCGCTGCCGCTACCCGCTGCGCGTGTTTCGCGCCATGCGCGCCGCATGGCCGGAGCATCTGCCCATGAGCGTGCGCATTTCGGCCCACGACTGGGTGGAGGGCGGCATCACGCCGGACGACGCCGTGCGGATCGGCGCCCTGTTCAAGGAAGCGGGCGCCGATCTGATCGACTGCTCCTCCGGCCAGGTGAGCAAGGCCGAGAAGCCGGTATTCGGCCGCATGTACCAGACCCCGTTCGCGGACCGCGTCCGCAACGAAGCCGGCATCGCCACCATCGCCGTGGGCTCGATCTTCGAGGCGGACCACGCCAACAGCATCATCGCCGCCGGCCGCGCCGACCTGTGCGCCGTCGGCCGTCCGCACCTCGCCAATCCGGCCTGGACGCTGGCGGAAGCGGCCAGGATCGGCTACACCGCGGTCGCCTGGCCCAAACAGTACCTGACCGGCAAGGCGCAATTGGAGCGCAATCTGGAACGCGAGCGCCAGCTGGCCGCGGCCAGCGCCGGGCTGTCGCCGCAGCAGGTCGCCGCGCGCTTGCTGGAGGGCTGATCATGAGCGCATTGAACGGCAAGCATGCCCTCGTCACCGGCGCCTCGCGCGGCATCGGCCTGGCCGTGGCGCGCGCGCTGCTGGCGGAGGGCGCCTGCGTCACCCTGGCCGCGCGCGACGACGCCACGCTGGCACGCGCCACGCTCGCGCTGGGTGAACGCGCCGCCTGCGCCCGCATGGACGTCACGTCCGAGCCTTCGGTGCTGGACGGGGTCGCCCGCGCCACGGCCCGTTTCGGCGCGATCGATATCCTGGTCAACAATGCCGGCGCAGCGCAGTCGGCCCCATTCCTCAAGACCGATCCCGCGCTGTGGCAGCGCATGCTGGACACGAACCTGACCGGCGCCTACCACTGCATCGAAGCGGTCCTGCCGGGCATGCTGGACGTGGGCTGGGGCCGGATCGTGAACATGGCCTCGACCGCGGGCCTGACCGGCTACCGTTACGTGGCCGCCTACTGCGCCGCCAAGCATGGTCTGGTCGGCCTGACGCGGGCGCTGGCGCTGGAGCTGGCCACGCGCGGTGTGACCGTCAACGCCGTCTGTCCCGGCTTCACCGACACCGAGATCGTGCAGGAGGCGGTGACCAACATCATGCGCAAGACGGGACGCGACGAGCGCCAGGCGCGCGCGGAACTGGCGGCGCATAATCCGCAAGGACGGCTGGTGCAGCCGGACGAAGTGGCCGCCACGGTGCGCTGGCTCTGCCTGCCCACATCGGCGGCAATCAACGGCCAGGCCATCGCGGTGGCGGGCGGGGAGGTCATGTGAGCGACGACGATCAACAGCTCGACCTGGCCTCGCGCCTGACGGGCGACCACCACCAATCGCTCAAGTTGTGGCTGCGCATGCTGTCGTGCACCGTGCGGGTGGAGAACGAGATCCGCAGCCGCCTGCGCACCACGTTCGGCATCACGCTGCCGCGCTTCGACCTGATGGCCCAGCTGGAGCGCCATCCGGACGGTCTGCGCATGGGCGAGCTGTCGCGCCGGATGATGGTCACGGGCGGGAACGTCACCGGCATCACCGACCAGCTGGAAGAGGAAGGCCTGGTCCAGCGGGTGCCCGACCCGGCCGACCGCCGCGCCTATAGCGTCAAGCTGACGCCCGCCGGACGCCAGGCCTTCGTCGAGATGGCCGCCGTGCATGAGGGCTGGGTCGCCGACCTGTTCGGCGCCATGACGGGCGCCGACAAGGCCCAGCTGATCGAGCTGCTGGACAAGATGAAGCGTCAGCTCAACGAACGCAACGAATAAGGAATCCTATGCGCTATCTGCAAGGCGAACCGCACCAGCTGCCGGGCAACCGCGGCCAGCTGGCCGACTACGCGGCCACGCACTTTCTCTTCGCCGTCAAGGATGGCGTGGCCACCATCACCCTCAACCGCCCCGAGCGCAAGAATCCGCTCACCTTCGATTCCTACGCCGAGCTGCGCGACCTGTTCCGCGCGCTGGCGTATGCGGACGACGTCAAGGCGGTCGTGGTCACCGGCGCGGGCGAGAATTTTTGTTCGGGCGGCGATGTGCACGACATCATCGGCCCGCTCACCAAGCTGGACATGCCCGGCCTGCTGGCCTTCACGCGCATGACGGGCGACGCGGTCAAGGCCATGCGCGCCTGTCCGCAGCCAATCGTCGCGGCCGTGGACGGCGTGTGCGCCGGCGCCGGCGCGATCCTCGCCATGGCGTCCGACCTGCGTCTGGGCACTGCGCGCAGCAAGACGGCCTTCCTGTTCACGCGGGTGGGCCTGGCCGGCTGCGACATGGGCGCCTGCTCGATCCTGCCGCGTCTGATCGGGCAGGGCCGCGCGGCGGAGCTGCTGTACACCGGCCGCTCGATGTCGGGCGAGGAGGGCGAACGCTGGGGCTTCTTCAACAGGCTGTGTGCGCCCGAGGAGCTGGCGGAGCGCGCGCAAGCGCTGGCCGCGGGGTTGGCCGCCGGCCCGACCTTCGCGCACGGCATGACCAAGAAGATGCTGCAGCAGGAGTGGAACATGGGCATCGACGAGGCCATCGAGGCGGAAGCGCAGGCCCAGGCCATCTGCATGGCCACCAACGACTTTCACCGCGCCTACCACGCCTTCGTCGCCAAGCAGAAGCCGCAGTTCGAGGGAGATTGACATGGCCGACAAGAGCTACCTGCGCTGGCCCTTCATGGAAGCGCGCCATGCCGACCTGGAGCAGGCGCTCGATGCCTGGGCCGAGCAGCACGTGGCGCATGACCATGGCGCCGACGTCGACGCCACCTGCCGCCGTTTGGTGCGCAAGCTGGGCGAGGGCGGCTGGCTGCGCCATGCCATCGGCGGGGGCGGACAGCCGATCGACACGCGCGCCATCTGCCTGATCCGCGAGACGCTGGCCCGCCACAACGGGCTGGCCGACTTCGCGTTCGCGATGCAGGGCCTGGGTTCCGGCGCCATTAGCCTGTTCGGCAGCGACACGCAGCAGGAGGCCTATCTGCCGCGCGTGGCGCGCGGCGAGGCCATCGCCGCGTTCGCGCTGTCCGAGCCGGCGGCCGGGTCGGACGTCGCCGCCATGCAGTGCGCCGCCCGCCGCGACGGGGACGCTTACATCCTCGACGGCGAGAAGACCTGGATCTCCAACGGCGGCATCGCGGACTTCTATGTCGTTTTCGCCCGCACCGGCGAAGCGCCCGGCGCGCGCGGCATCAGCGCTTTTGTGGTGGACGCCGGCACGCCCGGCTTCGAGATCGCGGAACGCATCGACGTGATCGCTCCGCATCCGCTGGCGCGCCTGCGCTTTTCGAACTGCCGCGTCCCGGCCGCGCAGCGCCTGGGCGAAGCGGGGCAGGGCTTCAAGGTGGCGATGGCGACGCTGGACGTGTTTCGCACGTCGGTCGCCGCCGCGGCCCTCGGCTTCGCGCGCCGCGCGCTGGACGAGGCGCTGGCCCATGCGACGGCGCGCAAGATGTTCGGCCAGGTGCTGTCCGACTTCCAGCTGACCCAGGCGAAGCTGGCGGACATGGCCACCGGCATCGACGCTGCCGCCTTGCTCACCTACCGCGCCGCCTGGCAGCGCGACCACGGCCAGAAGGTCACGAAGGAGGCTGCGATGGCCAAGATGACGGCGACCGAGACGGCGCAGAAGGTCATCGACGCGGCCGTGCAGATGTTCGGCGGGATGGGCGTGGTGAGCGGGCATCCGGTGGAGTCTTTGTACCGCGAGATCCGGGCGCTGCGCATCTACGAAGGCGCGACCGAAGTCCAGCAACTGATCATCGCGCGCGAGCTGCTGCGCGAAGGCGAAGGAAAATGAGCATGATCGAGATTCTGCAACCGGCTGGTTGGCCGCGTCCGAAGGGCTATGCGAACGGCGTCGCCGCCAGTGGGCGGCAGGTGTACGTGAGCGGGATGATCGGCTGGAACGCGGACGGCCAGTTCGAGACCGACGAATTCGCGGGCCAGGCGCGCCAGGCGCTGGAGAATATCGTCGCCGTGCTGGGCGAGGCGGACGCCCGGCCGGAGCACATCGTGCGCATGACCTGGTACGTGGTGGACAAGCGCGAATATATCGCGGCCGCGCGCGAGCTCGGCGCCGCCTACCGCGACCTCATCGGCCGCCACTATCCGGCCATGACGGCGGTCCAGGTCGCGGCCCTGATCGAAGACCGCGCCCGGGTCGAAATCGAAGTCACGGCCGTAGTTCCCGAGGACTGACCGGGCTCAATTGTGTGGTCTTGAATCCCTGGCATCGGGGCATATACTGGCGACTCCCGATACTTGGAGATACTCATGCAGTCCGCTGGCGGCGTGCCGGATGAAGTATCCGAATCGACAATGAACATGCGCCTGGCGCGGCTCGAGACTTTTGCTGAAGAGTCCAAGCAACGCTTGATCCGGATAGAGGCACGTCTCGACAGCGTGGAAGCCCAAATGGCCACTAAAGCGGATCTCCATCGTGAGATCAATGCGCAAACCTGGCGGCTGGTGACCTTCGTTTGTGGGTTCGGCGCAAGCCTTGCGGCCGCGACATTCGCGATCGCAAAATACGTCCATTGAGCGAGCGATATGAACGTGGAAGAATCGCGGACGGACGAGAGGCTGGCGAGATTGGAGGATTTCGCAGAGGAGACCAAGGAGCGCTTGACGCGCATCGAGGTGCGCCTCGACGGTATGGCGACTAGAGAAGATCTTCACCGGGAGCTCCACGCACTAACGTGGCGGATGATCGGGGCCATGACCATCTTGTGCGGGGCCGTGTTCTGGATCGCGCGTAACGTCGCACCGCCGGCGGCTGCAGCTCCGGTCGCGGTCAAGGCGCCGCTGAAGTAGGCAAGCCGCTGGTCCCTCCGACTGGAATCGAACCAGTATCCCACGCTTAGGAGGCATGTGCACTATCCATTGTGCTACGGAGAGGACTTGAAGCGAGCGCAATTATAGCCGACCGCACAAGGTAAAATGGCGGTTTCACGGTTTTACCCACGGATATGGCTGTCATTGCTCTCACCTCCGCGCAACTGGCGTTCGGCCACGTTGCGCTCCTCGATCACGCCGACTTTTCCCTCGAAACGGGCGAGCGCGTCGGTCTCATCGGCCGCAACGGCACCGGCAAGTCCTCGCTGCTGAAAATCCTGTCCGGCCGCCAGAAGCTGGACGATGGCCTGCTCGTCATGCAGCAGGGCCTGCGCGTGGCCTATGTCGAACAGGAGCCGCAGTTCGACCCCGCCATGTCGGTGTTCGACGCGGTGGCCGCCGGCCTGGGCGAGCAGCAAGCCATGCTGGCCGAGTACGAGAACCTGACCGGCCAGTTCGGCCAGGGCAACGACGACGCCCTGATGGAGCGCATGCACGAGCTGCAGGCCAGGCTCGACGCCGTCGACGGCTGGAACCTGCAGAACAAGGTCGAAACCACCCTCGACCGTCTCAACCTGGACAAGGATGCCCGCATGGGCGGCCTGTCCGGCGGCACCCAGAAGCGCGTGGCGCTGGCGGTCGCGCTGGTGGCCAGCCCCGACGTGCTGCTGCTCGACGAGCCGACCAACCACCTGGACTTCCGCTCCATCCAGTGGCTGGAAGGCCTGCTGCGCGAATTCAAGGGCTCGGTCCTGTTCATCACCCACGACCGGCGCTTCCTCGACAACGTGGCCACCCGCATCATCGAACTGGACCGCGGGCGCCTGCTCTCCTTCCCCGGCAACTTCTCCGCCTACCAGCGCCGCAAGGCCGAGCTGCTGGAGATCGAAAAGGTCGAATTCGCCAAATTCGACAAGGTGCTGGCCCAGGAGGAAGTCTGGATCCGCAAGGGCGTGGAGGCGCGCCGCACCCGCAACGAAGGCCGGGTGCGCCGCCTGGAAGCCCTGCGCGAACAGCGCGCCGTGCGGCGCGAACAGCAAGGCCAGGTGCGCCTGGACCTGTCCGCGGGCGAGCGCTCCGGCAAGATCGTCGCCGAACTCGAGAACGTTTCCAAGCGCTACGGCGAGAAAGTGATCGTCAAGCAGTTCAGCGACATCATCCTGCGCGGCGACAAGGTCGGCCTGATCGGCCCCAACGGCGCCGGCAAGACCACGCTGCTCAAGCTGATCCTGGGTGAGGAGCAGGCCGACAGCGGCACCGTCAAGCTCGGCACCAAGCTGCAGGTCGCCTACTTCGACCAGATGCGCGCGCAGCTCAACGAAGAGGCCAGCCTCGCGGACACCATTTCGCCCGGCAGCGACTGGGTCGAGATCAACGGCCAGCGCAAGCACGTGATGAGCTACCTGGGCGACTTCCTGTTCGCGCCCGAACGCGCCCGTTCGCCGGTCAAGTCGCTCTCGGGGGGCGAACGCAACCGCCTGCTGCTGGCGCGCCTGTTCGCCAAGCCCGCCAACTGCCTGGTGCTGGACGAGCCGACCAACGACCTCGACATCGACACCCTGGAGCTGCTGGAGGAATTGCTGGAGGACTATCCGGGCACGGTCTTTCTCGTCAGCCACGACCGCGCCTTCCTCGACAACGTGGTGACGCAAGTCATCGTGGCGGAAGGCGAGGGCGTCTGGCGCGAATACGTGGGCGGCTATTCCGACTGGGAACGCACCCGGGCCGCCGCCGGCGCGCCGGCCAAGCCGACCGCCGCGCCAAAAGCTGCGCCCGCGCAAGAAGCGGCCTCGTCCGTTGCGCCACAAAAAAAGAAACTCAGCTATAAAGAGCAGCGCGAACTGGAAGAATTGCCTGAACTCATCGCAAGCCTCGAAGATGAGCAGTCGGCCTTGCTGGCGTTACTGAACGCGCCAGACTTCTATCGCACCAGCCCCGGCGAGGCGAAGCGCTTGAACGAGCGCTATGCCCAGATCGAAGAGGAGCTCATGGCTGCCCTCGAACGTTGGGAAGAGATCGAGAGGCGCAACACCATGTGAGAGGCCTATGCGGGAACCGGATGAGCAGCTGAGCGCGGAACTGGAAGACGATACCGACGCCACGTTCAGCAAGGCATCCTGGGCCCGCGTCGCGCCCTTCATCGTCTACATCGGCTTCATCGTCGGCACCGACCTGCTGCAGCGTCTGGCCGGCATTCCCCTTGCGGACTTGCGCTGGCTGTACGCCGTGCGCATCGGCGTCGTGGCCGCGCTGCTCGCCTGGTATTGGTCCGAGTACCGCGAACTGCGCCGCTGGGACGCCGATCCGTCCGCCATCGGTGTCGCTCTATTGATGGGCGGCATCGTCTTTGTCCTCTGGATCAGCTTGAATGCCCCGTGGATGCTGGTCGGCTCGCCCACCGGCTTCGATCCGCGCACGGGCGGCCAGCTCGACTGGACGCTGGTCACCATCCGCCTCCTCGGCGCGACCGCGGTCGTGCCCATCATGGAAGAACTGTTCTGGCGCTCCTTCCTCATGCGCTGGATCGTCGCGCCCGCGTTCGGCACTGTTGATCCAGCGCAGACAACGCTCAAGAGCGTCGTGATCTCCTCCGTCCTGTTCGGTGTCGAGCATAACCTTTGGCTGGCTGGCATCGTCGCCGGCGTGGCTTATAGCTGGGTTTATGTACGTTACCGCACGTTGTGGTTGTCAATTTTGGCGCATGCTCTCACGAACTTTCTACTTGGCATGTGGGTGCTGCACACCGCCAGCTGGAATTACTGGTAACTCGAACCCATAAGAACATGAACAAGCCTCCATTCCTCGGGACCAAGAAGGTCGGCCTCGCCGTGCTGGTGCTGGCCGCCTACGGCGCACCGGCCGCGGCCGGCGACGGCGATGCCTTCCATCCTTTTGTCGGCCTGGGCTACAGCCACGATGACAACCTGCTGCGCCTGCCCGACGGCGCCAGTCTCGCCGGCCAGCGTGGCGACTCGATGCGTCAGGCCATGGCCGGGCTGCTGTTCGACCGGACCTATAGCCTGCAGGAACTGTATTTTCAGGGCAAGGTCACCCGGGTGCGCTTCTCGCACTTCGATCAGCTCGATTACGACGGCAAGGACGTGGTGGGCCGCTGGAAGTGGCAGCTCGGCCGCGAATGGTCCGGCACGCTGGAAGGCGACTACAGCCAGACCCTCGCCCCGTACACGGACTTCCACAGCGACGAGCGCAATCTGCGCACCGAGCGGCGCGCCTTTGCCGAAGCCATGTGGCGCTTCACGCCGTCCTGGCGCGTACGCGGCGCGCTGACGCAGGACAAGTTCACCTACGACCTGGCGCTGCAGAAGTTCAACGACCGCACCGAGAAGCTGGCCGAATTCGGCATCGATCACCTCGCGCGCAGCGGCAACTACGCCGGCCTGGTGCTGCGCCGCCTCAAGGGCGAGTTTCCCAACAAGCGCGTCTTCGGCGCCACGGCTATCGACGAGGACTTCGACCAGGACGAGCTGAAGGCGCGCGTGAGCTGGCGCTACAGCGGCCTGACCCAGCTCGACGTGCTGGCCGGCTGGGCCAAGCGCAAGCACGCCTTTTTCACCGAGCGCGATGCCAGCGGCGCCAACGGCCGCGTCACCCTGATCTACACGCCGAGCGGCAAGACCAAGCTCACCGGCGCCGCCTGGCGCGAGTTCGCGGCGCTGGAGAGCAAGGTGGCCAGCTACAGCCTGAACAAGGGCGCCAGCCTGGCCGCCGCCTACGAGGCGACCGGCAAGACCCGCATCGACGCGTCCTATAGCTACGAGAAGCGCAACTATGCGGCGCGCATCAACTCGCCGGTCGCGCTCGACTTCTCGGACTCGCTGAAGACGGCGTCGGTGGGCGTGAACCATGCCGCCACCCGCCATGTCCAGCTCAACCTGACGGCCTATCGTCAGACCCGCGGCGGCAGCGCCGCGCTCGGCCTGGGCAGTTTCAAGGCCAAGGGCGTGAGCTTCTCGGCCAACCTGCAGTTCTGACGGGGCAGGGCATGACCGTCGTCGATATCCCGATCATTTCCTTCTTCCAGCGCGTGCTGGACCCGGTGATCATCATGCTGAGCCTGTACGTGTGCTCGATGGCCTTCGGCGAGCCGTTCAGCGGCTACTCGCTGGTGCTGATGATCCTGGCCTTCTTCATTTCGTCCGCCGCCTACCAGCACATCGATCCCTACCGCACCTGGCGCAGCGGCCGCATGTGGGCCTACGTGCGCGACACCATCTTCGGCTGGGTCATCACGGTTCTCGTGCTCATCTTTCTGGGCAAGGCCAGCCGCCTGGACTACTACTACAGCGACGACGTGCTGACCGCCTGGTTCATCGCCACCCCGCTGGTGCTGCTGGCCAGTCACCTGGTGGTGCGCTCGGCCAAGATCAAGCCGGGCACCCAGAACAGCGAGATCCGCTCCGTGGTGATCGTCGGCGCCAACGACGTCGGGCTCAAGTTCGCCAAGGTGTGCGAGCGCTATCCCAACCTGTTCATGCAGGTGGAGGGCTTCTTCGACGACCGCACCGACCAGCGCCAGCCGCGCGACATGAAGTATCCCATCCTGGGCCGCAACAGCGAGATCGCGCCCTATGTGCGCGCGCATGCGACCAAGATGATCTTCATCAGCCAGCCGATCTCGGCCCAACCGCGCATCCGGCGCCTGCTGGACGAACTGCAGGACACCACGGCCTCGGTCTACTTCCTGCCCGACATCTACATCTTCGACCTGATGCAGGCGCGCTTCGACAACGTGGGCGGCATGCCTGTGATCGCGATCTGCGAGACGCCCTTCATGGGCCTGAACGGCATGATCAAGCGCATCGAGGACATCGTCTTCGCCAGCCTGATCCTGCTCCTGCTGCTGCCCGTCATGCTGGTGATCGCGCTGGCGGTGCGCCTGTCCTCGCCGGGGCCGATCATCTTCCGCCAGCGCCGCTACGGCTTGTACGGCGAGGAGATCATGGTCTACAAGTTCCGTTCGATGACGGTGACGGAAAACGGCAGCGTGGTCACGCAAGCGACCAAGGACGACCGGCGCGTGACCCGGGTGGGCGCCTTCCTGCGCCGCACCTCGCTCGACGAGCTGCCGCAATTCGTGAACGTGCTGCAAGGGCGCATGAGCATCGTCGGCCCGCGCCCGCACGCGGTCGCGCACAACGAGCAATACCGCAAGCTCATCAAGGGCTACATGCTGCGTCACAAGGTCAAGCCGGGCATCACCGGCTGGGCCCAGGTGAACGGTATGCGGGGCGAAACGGACACGCTCGACAAGATGGAAGCGCGCATCCGTTACGACCTGGACTACCTGCGCAGCTGGTCGCTGTGGCTGGACGTCTGGATCATCCTCAAGACCGTGCACGTCGTGCTGAAGCGGGAGAACGCTTACTAGATTCAGATCACTTTGCCTGCAGTGTGCGCGTGCACGATTGCAAGCAGTGTGGTCGCTTTTTCTTGATGTGTGATAAGTTTTGAATCATTGCACTTTGACCAATAACGCAACGATTTCGAGGGCAAATTGAAAACGATTCCGACAACCCGGCGCATGCTCTGCGCAGCAGTGATCGTGGCCCTGGCCACCCTGGCCGGCTGCAGCAAGAAGGCGGCCGAACACAAACCCGGCCAGGCGCTCGCCAGCGTCAACGGCCAGGAAATCACGGTCCTCCAGCTGAACGAGGAGATGATGCGTGCCAATATCGCTCCCCAGCAGCAGGAGGCTGCCAAGAAGCAGCTCCTGCAGGCCCTGGTGGACCGCCAGCTCCTGCAAAGCGAAGCGGAGAAGGAAAAGCTCGACCGCGATCCGAACGTGGTGCAAGCCATCGAACGGGCCAAGGCGATGATCATCGCCCAGGCGTACCTGCAAAAGCATGTCGGAAATGTTGCCAAACCGACGCGGCAAGAGGTCGAAGACTACTACGCGAAGCACCCGCAATTCTTCAGTCAGCGCAAGCAGTTCACGCTGAACGAGCTGATGATCGCGTCGCGCGACATGAACGACGAGGTGAAGCAGGCGGCCGACACGTCCAAAACCCTGGACGAACTGGCAGCCTGGTTCGACGCCCACAAGATCAAGTACGGCCACGGCCAGGTGCTCAAGACCGGTTCCGAGATGCCGGCCGACCTGAGCGGGCGCATCGCCGCCATTCCCAAGGGCCAGCTGTTCATCATCAAGGAGCTCGACCGCACCTTGTTCCTGACCGTCAACGACGTGAAGGACGCGCCGCTCGCGCTCGACTCCGCTGCGCCGCAAATTGAACAATTCCTGTTAAATAAGAAGAACAAGGAAGCGGCCGAGGCCGAACTGGCGCGCCTGCGGTCGACCGCGAAAATCGAATACCTGAATGGCCAAACCGCGCCCACGCCGCCCAAGGCTGGCGGCGCGGCGCCCGGCGCGCCCGAAGCGGCCGCCACCGCCGACGCCGGCACCACCGCGGTGGCCGTCGCCGGACTCAAATAACACAGACATCTCACAGTCACTACTTGGTTGGGGAATCATCATGAAACGATTGATGCAATGCTTGTTTGCAGCGATGCTGCTGGTGTCGGCGGGCGCCTCCTGGGCCGCCGACGTGCTCGGCGCCGGTGACGTACTCAAGGTCAATGTCTACGGCAATCCGGACCTGTCGATCGAGACCCGCGTCACCGACGCCGGTTCGATCACCTTCCCGCTGATCGGCCAGGTCAACGTGGGCGGCATGGCCATTCCCGCGGCCGAGAAGAAAATCGCCGGCCTGCTCGAGTCCGGGGGCTACCTCAAGAAGCCGCAGGTGTCGATCATCGTCACCCAGGTGCAGAGCCAGCAGGTCTCCGTGCTGGGCCAGGTCAACCGTCCGGGCCGCTATCCGCTGGAAGGCGGCAAGCGCAATCTCATGGACGTGCTGGCCCAGGCGGGCGGCATCGCGGCCGACGGCGGCGACGCCGTGACCCTGATCCGCACCCGGGCCGGCAAGACCAGCACCGAAAAGGTGGACGTGATCGAGATGGTGCGCAGCGGCCAGCTCGATCATAACTACGACCTGGCCGCCAACGACGTGATCTACGTCGAGCGCGCGCCGCGCTTCTACATCTACGGCGAAGTGCAGCGTCCCGGCATGTTCCGCTTGGAGCGCGGCATGACCGTCACCCAGGCCTTGTCGGCCGGCGGCGGCCTGACCCTGCGCGGCACCGAGCGCGGCATGGAGATCAAGCGCCGCGACGACAGCGGCAAACTGCAGATCATCAACGCCAAGCAGGACGAGGCGCTGCGTTCGGACGACGTCGTGTACGTGAAAGAAAGCTGGTTCTGATTATGAATTTCGCCCAGTTCCTGCTGATCCTCAAGGCCCGCAAGAAGATCATCCTCCTGACCCTCGCGGTCACGGTCGTCGCGACCCTGGTCGTGAGCCTGATTCTGCCCAAGACCTACAAGGCCTCGACCAACCTCGTCCTCAACTACAAGGGCGTGGATCCGCTGACCGGCATCATGATGCCCGGCCAGCTCATGCCGGGCTACATGGCGACCCAGATCGACATCATCGGCAGCAAGAACGTCGGGCTGCGCGTGGTCGATTCCCTGCACCTGGCCAACAACCCGGCCGTGATCCAGCAGTTCAACGACGCCACCGGCGGCAAGGGCAGCGTGCGCGACTGGCTGGCCGACGCCTTGCTCAAGCGCCTGGACGTGACGCCCTCGCGCGAAAGCAGCGTGATCGAGGTCGCCTTCCGCGGCACCGATCCGCAGTTCGCCGCCACCGTGGCCAACACCTTCGCGGACGAATACCAGAAGCTCAACGTAGCGCTCAAGAACGACCCGATGCGCAAGGCCTCGGGCTACTTCACCGAGCAGACCAAGCAGCTGCGCGACCAGCTCGAAGCGGCCCAGTCCAAGCTGTCCAAGTACCAGCAGGACCACGGCATCGTCAGCGTCGACAACCGTCTTGACGTGGAGTCGAACCGCCTGAACGACTTGTCGGCCCAGCTGGTCGCCGTGCAAAGCCTGCTGGCCGAAGCCCAGTCGCGCGGCAACATGGCGCGCGGCGGCAGCTACGCCGAGATGCCGGACGTGACCCAGAGCCCCTTGATCCAGAACCTCAAGGCCAATCTCGCCAACGCCGAGTCCAAGCTGGCCGAGTCCGGCGCGCGCCTGGGCCGCAACCACCCGCTCTACCTGAGCCAGTCGGCCGAGGTGGCGCGCCTGCGCGCCGAGCTGGCTACCCAGACCCGCGTGACCTCGAACAGCGTGTCCAACAACGCCAGCATCCTGGCCGCGCGCGAGGCGACCTTGCGCGCCGCGCTGGCCGAGCAGAAGACCAAGGTGTTGGCCCTGAACCGCGCCCGCGACGAGATGAACGTGCTGCAAAAGGACGTGGAAAGCGCCCAGCGCGCCTTCGATGCCACCACCGGACGCCTGGCCCAGACGCGGCTGGAAGGTTCGTCCGACCAGTCCGACGTCGCGGTGCTCAATCCGGCCGTGCCGCCCACCGAGCCGGCCAGCCCGCGCATCCTGCTCAACACCGTGCTGTCGGTGTTCCTGGGCGGCATGCTGGGCCTGGGCCTGGGCATGCTGGCCGAAATGCTCGACCGCCGCGTCCGTTCCGAAGGCGACCTGGTCGAGATCGCGCAAATTCCCGTGCTGGGTGTGATCGACTGGAGCGCGCCGGCGCGCCGCCGGCTGCGCCTGCCCAACCCTCTTGCGCCGCGCCGCCTGCGGCTTCAATAACATGGACATCAACATGACTCATACCGCGCTGCATGTCGCGCCACCCGCGGCCGCGCCCCTGACCGACTCCTCGATCGGCGGCCTGCTGCTGGAGCAGGGCAAGATCACGCCGGAAAACGCCGAGACCGTCCTGCGCATGCAAAAGGAGCTGGGCATCCGCTTCGGCGAAGCGGCCCAGCGCCTGGGCCTCATCACCGAGACCGATATCCAGCAAGTGCTGGCGCGCCAGTTCGACTATCCCTATCTGCTCAAGGGCGATGGCAAGTATTCGAACCGCCTGCTGGCGGCCTACCAGCCGTTCTCGCGCCAGGTGGAAACCCTGCGCGCCGTGCGCAGCCAGCTGATGCTGCGCTGGTTCTCGCGCCACAAGGGCCTGGTCATCGTGGGCGTGGACTCCGGCGACGGCACCAGCCTGTTCGCGGCCAACCTGGCGGTGGTGTTCTCCCAGCTGGGCGAGCACACCCTCCTGATCGACGCCAACCTGCGCACCCCGGGCCAGCAGGAGATCTTCGGCCTGGACGGCAAGCTCGGATTGTCCGACGTGCTGGCCGGGCGCGCCGACCTGGACGCCATTGCCCGCATCGACGAATTCGTCGCCCTGTCCGTGCTGCCGGCCGGGACCATGCCGCCCAATCCCCAGGAGCTCCTGAGCCGCCATGGTTTCGCCGAGTTCAACCAGCGCCTGGCCGAGCGCTACGACGTGGTGCTGTACGACGCCGCCGCCTTCGCGCACGGCGCCGACGCGCTGGCCATCGCCGGCCGGGTGGGAGGCGTGCTGCTGGTGGCGCGCCGCAACCGCACCCACATCGACGACATCCAGTACGTGACCGAACAGATCAACAATACCGGCGCCCAGGTCGTCGGCTCCGTCCTGGTGGATTTCTGATGCCGCAAGCCATGCCCGTTCGCGAGCCCGTCAGCCTGGCAGCAGCGCTGCGCCGGGAGCTGCCCGAGTGGTGGCCGGTGCTCGCCGGCGTGCTGGCCCTGTATGTGCCGACCTTCTTCGACCTGTTCAACGGCATCTGGTCGAGCGAGGAGCAGGCCCACGGGCCGATCATCCTCGGCCTGTCGCTGTGGCTCCTGTACCGCCAGTGGCCGGCCATGCTGGCGCGCGCCGGCAGGCCGGCGGGTGCCGGCTCCTGGGCCCTGTTCGCCTGCGGCCTGCTCCTGTACGTGCTGGGCCGCTCGCAAAACATCCTGGCCTTCGAGATCGGCTCCTTCATCGTGGTGCTGATCTCGGTCATCCTGCTCAAGTTCGGGCGCGGCGCGCTGGCCGTGCAGTGGTTCCCGTTCTTCTTCATGCTGTTCATGATTCCGCTGCCGGGGCCCATCGTCAGCGCGCTCACCATGCCGATGAAGATGGCGGTGTCCTACGTGACCGAACACATTCTGTATTGGATCGGCATGCCGATCGCCCGCAACGGCGTGATCCTGCAGATCGGTCCTTACCAGCTGATGGTGGCCGATGCCTGCGCCGGATTGCAGACCCTGCTGACGCTCGAGGCGCTCGGCCTGTTCTACCTGAACGTGGTGCGACATACCTCGGTGTTTCGCAACGTCTGGCTGGCCGTGTGCATCGTGCCGATTTCCTTTACCGCCAACGTGATCCGCGTGATGGTCCTGACCCTGATTACTTTCTACTTTGGCGACGCGGCCGGGCAGGGCTTCCTGCACGGCTTCGCCGGCATGGTGCTGTTCGTGACAGCCCTGGTGCTGATCCTGACCGTGGACTCCGGCCTGCAATGGATCGCCCGCCGCCGCGCCGGCCGCGTAGCGCTGGTCGCGGGAGGCGCGCCATGAAAAAGACCTTGCTCGTCAGCCTCGTGCTGGGCGTGACCATGGCCGCCTCGGGTGTGCTGGCCGCCGCCCTGACCCCGCACCGCAAGATCGCCGACCTCGAAAGCCGGTTCAGTCTGGAGCAGATGATTCCGGCCAAGTTCGGCGACTGGGAGGTGGACACCAGCATCATCCCGCTCCAGGTCGACCCCGCCACCCAGGCCAAGCTGGACCGCATCTACAACCAGACCCTGTCGCGCACCTACATCAACCGCGCCGGCGAGCGCATCATGCTGAGCCTGGCCTACGGTGGCGACCAGAGCGACAACATGGGCGTGCACAAGCCCGAGGTCTGCTACGCGGCCCAGGGCTTCGAGATCACCCGCAACGGCAAGGCCAGCCTGGCCACGGCCTTCGGCCAGCTGCCGATCAAGCGGCTGATGGCCGTCAACGGCAACCGCTACGAGCCGATCACCTACTGGATCACGATCGGCAACAAGGCCGTCATGCCCGGCATCGACCAGCGCCTGGCCGAGCTCAAGTACGGGCTGACGGGCACGGTGCCGGACGGGATGCTGGTGCGGGTGTCGAACATCGCGCGCGATCCGGAGGAAGCCTACAAGCTGCAGGACCGCTTCGTGAACGACATGCTGCGCGCCATGCAGCCGGCCGGCCGTAGCAAGCTGATCGGCGTGTTCGGAGGAGCCTGACGCGCCATGAAGTTCGCCTTGCCGCTCCGTTTTGCCCTGCCGCGCCGTGCGCGCGTCGCGCCGCGCGCGGCCAACCCGCACTTCGCCCGGCGCGATGCCAAGCGCGCGCGCCGCCTGTCCTTCCTGATGTTCCTGCCGATCGGGCTGGCGGCGCTCCTGATCGGCGCCGTGGCCGGCCTGGACGCGCCGATTCTCCTGTCGCTGGTCGCCGGCTCGCTGTTCGCGCTGGGCGCGACCTTCGTCGTGCCGGCCCATGTGTTCCTGCAGGCCATGTTCGTGGTGACCTTCCTCGTCCAGGGCTCGGCCCTGTACTTCGGCGGTGTGCGGCCGGCGCCCTGGGTGGCGGCCGGCATGGCGGGCTTGTTCATTTTCCGCGTCCTGATGGACTTCGTGTTCGAGCGGCGCGCGCTGCGCGAGACGCAGGCCGAGCGCAGCGGTGCGGCCGGGGTCCTGCTCGCCACCTGCGCCTATCTCGCCGTGTACGGCGTCGCCGTGGTGCTCAACCGGCCCTCCGCCGGCCAGCTGGTGTCGGCCGTCAAATCGAATCTGCTCATGTTCGGGGTGCTGGCCAGCTTCATGTGGTTCTACTGGGCGCCCGAACGTATGGAGCGGCTGTGGAAAATCGCCCTGTGGGTGATGGTGCTGCAGCTGCCGGTGACGGCCTATCAGCACTTCTTCATCGCCAACCAGCGCCACAACGGCTTCGACTCCGTGGTCGGCACGTTTGGGGGCACGCCGCTCGGCGGCGGCCTGTCCTCGATGCTGGTGCTGTTCGTGGTCGGCGCCATGGCCTACGCCCTGGCACGCTGGAACCGCGGGCTGATGCGCACGCGCAGCATGCTGTTCCTGTGCGCGGTCGGCATCGGGATCGTCATGCTGGGCGAGGTGAAGGCCGCCTTCCTGTGGCTGCCGATCTGCGTGTTCGTCGTGCTGCGCAAGCGCATCCTGCGCAACGTGTTCTCGGTGACGGTCTACGGCGCGCTCGCGGCGCTGCTCCTGGGCGGCATCTATTACGCCTACGACCAGCTGTACTGGTCCGACTCGGTCCGGCACTTCCGCACCCATGCCCAGCAGGAGAGGGCGGACAACTACTTCTTCGACACCCAGAACATCGACTACGAAACCGGCGAGATCTCGCGCGGTGCCTCGCTGGCGCTGTGGTGGAAGGACCGGGCCAGCGGGGTGCCGCAGCGTCTGCTGGGCAACGGGCCTGGCGCCAGCAAGTCGGCCGGCCAGCTCGGCGGCGGCGGGCCGGTCGCCAAGCGCTTCGCTCCGCTCAGCATCGACGCCACGGCGCTGGCCATGCTGCTGTGGGACGAGGGCGTGGTCGGCGCGCTGTGCTACACGGCGATCCTGCTGTCCGGCATCTGGACCGGGTGGAAATATTTGCGCCGCGGCGAAGGCAGCGCGCGCCAGCTGGCCATGGTCGAGACCAGCACCGGCCTGCTGTGCGTGTACTTCACCATGCTGATCTATAACCGCACCCAGCTCGACGAGCCGACCGTGCAGCTGATGCTGATGTTCTGCCTGGGCTGCGTGGTGCAGATGGCGCGCTTTCGCCGTCCTGACCACAACGCGCCCCTGCCGTACGCGGTGGAGGAAGCGCCGCGCCGCGCCGCCCGCCGGACGCCGCCGGCGATGGTCACACCGGTCTTCGTGGGGTCGTGATGAGCAGCTCGACCCCTTATGCGGCATCGCGCGTGATGCTGCAGGCGAAGTGGTTCGCGCTCGCCAAGATCGGCATTGCCGCCGTTTCCCTGCTCACCCAGTTTGTTCTGGTGCGCCACCTGAGCGTGGAGCATTACGCCAGCTACACCGTGTTCGTGGCCGGCACCGGCGTGCTCGTGTTCGTCACGATGTGCGGCATGGACCGGGTCAGCTACCGCTTCCTGCCGCCCCTGCGCGAACGCCTGCGCTGGCGCGAGGCCCTGGTCCTGATGGCGGGCCTGTGCGGCGTGCGCCTGGCCCTGATGGGCATCCTCTTGGCGGTGCTGGCCGGCGGCGCGCGCGTGCTGTTGCCCGGCCAGCTCGTGGACCAGCTGAGCGCCATCGCCTGGCAGACGGCCTGGTACGCCCTGGCCCAGGCGGCGAACGACAGCCTGCTCATCTTTTGCAACAGCTTCGGGCTGCAGCGCAACCAGGCCGGCCTGTACATGCTGGCCGGCGCCGCGCGCCTGGCGGCGGTCAGCGCCATCGTCTGGCACGGCGCGCTGGACGCGGTGGGCGTGGCCAACGTGTTCGCCTATACCGAACTGGCCTTGACGGCCGCGCTGGCGGGCGTGCTGGCCACCGCCTTCCACCAGCTGCGCGGCCAGCGCCTCGCCGATTCCGGCTGGGAATTCGGTTTCCGCCTGCGCGAGCTGTGGCGCGACGGCGCCGGCACCCAGGCCGCGTACCTGCTCAGCCTGCCGTTCAAGGGCGCCTTGCTCAAGCTGATCGTCGGTTCCGTCGCCTCGCCGCTGATGACGGCCTCGTTCGGCTTCTTCCAGACCCTGTCCGACCGCGCTTACCAGTTCATGCCGGTGTTCCTGCTCAAGGGCATCCTCGAGCCCGCCCTGGCCAACGACTACGCCCGCCACGGCAGCGCCGAGCGGGTGCGCCTGACCGTGGCGCTGCTGCTGCGGGTGAACTTCACCATCGTGGCGCTGGGCGTGGCGGTGCTGCTGGGCACGGGGGCGCCCCTGATCGACTGGATCACGGCCGACCGTTATGGCGGGCACGTGCTGCTGGCGGTCCTGATCGCCCTGCAGGTGACTGGACTCACGCTGGGCGAGTCGCTGTTCTTCGTGCTGAACCCGGCCGGGCGCGTGGCCCGCCACAACACGCTGTGGATGCTGTTCGCTCTGCCGTTCCTGGCCGTGCTTGGCGTGGCCGCCTGGACGCGCGAGGCGGCGGTGCTGGTGGTGGTCGCGACCTTGCCCTACTTCGTCGTCTACGCTTGGCTGCGCTTCGCCGACCGCGAGCCGATGCTGGCCGGCGGCCTCGGCATGGGCTGGCACGTGCTGGCGCGCCTGGGCCTGGCGGCCGCGCTGGGTGCGGCGGCCGGGCGCGCGCTCCTGTTGCTGCCGCCCAGCCACGCGCTGACCCTGGTGGTCAGCCTGGCGGTGGCGCTCGTGTTCCTGGGCACCCTGCGCGCCACCGGCCTGTTCCACGCCGCCGAACTGCGCGCCATCGCGGCGGTCTCCCCGCGGCTGGCCCAGCTGGTGCGTCCGCTGGCGGCGCGCTGACATGGCGCGCTTTCGCATCCTCCAGCTGGTGCCGGAACCGCTGCCCTCGTTCCGGGCCGACGTGGCGACCCTGTTCGGCAAATACCTGCCGCGCCACGGGGTGGCCTGCGACATCGTCGGCAAGGCAGGGCAGGGCGAGTTGGATGGCAACGGTTTTGCGTCCGCGCGCCGGCCGGCACGCCATCGGCGCCGCTGGCGCAACGAGCTGGCCTTTGCCTGGCTGTGCGTGAAGGCCGCCTGGACCGCGCCGCGCGCGCGCTGCGACATGCTGCAAGTGCGCGACATGGTCAGCATCGGCTTGCTGGTGCTGATGATCGCGCGCCTGCGCGGCCTGCGCTTTGCCTATTGGGTCTCGTTCCTGATGAGCGAAGGCCGCATCGAACGCGCCCGCGCCGAGCTGGCGCGCCGGCGCAGCCTGCACTACACGCTGGTGCTGTGGAAGGGCTTGCTCGAACGCTTCCTGCTCTACCGCATTGTCCTGGCGCGCGCCGACCACGTGTTCGTGCAAAGCGAAGCGATGCTCGAACGCATGGCCGCGCGCGGCATCCCGCGCGCGCGCATGACGGCCGTGCCGATGGGTGTCGATACGGAGCGCCTGGCCCAGGGCGGCGTGGCGCCGCGCCGCCTGCCGGGCTGGGAGGACGTGCCGGTGCTGGCCTACCTCGGCACCCTGGACCGTTCGCGCCACCTCGACCAGGTGCTCGAGACCCTGGCCATCCTGCGGCGTGACTTTCCCGCCGCGCGCCTGTTGCTGATCGGCGACTCGCCCACGCCGTCCGACCTCGACCTCCTGCGCAACCATGCGCGCCGCCTGGGCCTGGAGGAGGCGCTGCACATCACCGGCTGGCTGGCCGCCGACGCGGCCCTGCCGCTGCTGGCCGGCGCCGACGCGGCCATCTCCTATATTCCGCGCGGCGAGCTGTTCGATATCAGTTCCCCCACCAAGCTGCTGGAGTACCTTGCTCTGGCGGTCCCCTGTGTCGGCAACGACACGCCGGACCAGGTGCGCGTGCTGGCCGCCAGCGACGCCGGCTGGCTGACGGCAAGCACGCCCCAGGCGATGGCCGCGGGCGTCGCCGCCATCTTCGCCGACCGCGCGGCGGCCCGCGCCAAGGCCGCGCGCGGTCCCGATTTCATCGAGCAACACCGGAGCTACCGCGTCCTGGCCGCAGGCCTTGCCGCTCGTTATCTCAGCCTGCGTTAACGCAGCGCACGATTGGGCTTCAATCGTGCTCGGCGTTTCTGTCGAAACCGACATAATGATTATCGAATTTGAAAGATTTTTCGATGATCCACATTCTGTTATCACAACAAGGCGGCTACCGCGACGTGATCGAGCATCTGGTCGCCGGCGGCGCGCGCGTCACCAATCTCGGGCCGGACGATGTGGCGCCGTCGCGCTTTCGCGGCAAGCTCGCCATTCTCGCGGCCATGTTCAGTCCCAAGGTCTGGCGCGCCCGCCCGCGCTGGACCCGCGCCGACCGCGTGCTCGTGATCGGCTGGCAGGCCTTGCCCTTGCTCGCGGCCATGAAACTGCGTCTGCTGCCGCGCCCCTGCAAGGTGCTGGTGATGGCCTGCTTCGTGCACGGCGCCGCCGCGCGCCGCGTGGTCAACCTGGCCTGGCGCCTGTGCAAGATTCCCGAGCTCGGCTTCATCACTTTCTCGCCGGGGGAGGCGCGCAACCTGGTGGAAGCGGTCGGCATTCCCGCGCCGCGGGTGTACCGCCATCTGTGGCGCCAGGAGCTCGACGGCCGGGCCGCCCAGGTGGGGGACGAAGGCTTCATTTTCACCGGCGGCTACTCCAACCGCGACTATGACTTGCTGCTGGCGGCGGCGGCCGAGGTGCCGGCGCCCCTGGTCATCGTCGCCTCCAGCCGCAACCAGATCAGCGCCCCGCTGCCGACCCACGCCACGGTCCACCGCGACTTGCCGGAAACGGAATTCGAGCGCCTGCTGGCCCACAGCCGCGTGGTGGCGATGCCGCTCAAGAGCCAGGGCGAAGCCTGCGGCCAGAGCGTCCTGCTGCGCGTGCTGCGCAACGGCAAGCCGCTGATCGCCACGCGCCATGAAGCCATCGAGGAATACCTCGGCCCTGACTACCCTGGCTTCGTCGCCCACGACGACGTGGCCGGCATGCGCGCCACCTTGCAGCGCGCCCTGTCCGACGACGGCTTCCGGGCCGGACTGGCCGCCACCATCCGCCGCGCCGGCGACCGCCTCGACCAGCGTGGCAGTCCCGGCGCGGAGATCGAGCAATTCCTGCGCGCCTGAGGTGACCCATGACGACGCAACTGAGCAACGAATTCCTGTACGGCAGCCGCTTCCTGTTCCGCGACAATCCGCTCCTGACCGGGCCGATCGCGGCCGAGCTGGCCGCCAACGAACGCCTGGACGAGGCTGCCCAGCGCGCCCACGCCCGCCGCCTGCTGCACGCCAGCCTGCAGCGCGCGATCCGGGTGCTGCCCTTTTACCGCGGCCTGTCCGCCGACTTCACGCCGGACGAGGCCGAGGACGCGCTGCGCGAACAATTCCCCGTGATCGACAAGGCGACCCTCCTGGCCGAGCGCGCGCTGCTGTACCCCAATGGCGGCCACAAGAAGTCCTGGTACGCCCTCGGCAAGACCAGCGGTACCACGGGCACGCCGCTGACCATCTTCCGCGGTCCGCGTTCGATCCTGTACGAAAACGAATTCATCCAGCGTCACTGGACCTGGGGCGGCTTTCGCCGCGGCATGAAGCGCGCCACCCTGCGCGGCGACCTGATCGTGCCGATCGAACAGCGCACCCCGCCGTTCTGGTTCTACAACCGCTACAACCACCAGCTGCTGCTGTCCTCGCGCCACCTCACGGACGCGTGCGTGGACGCGCTCATCGACCAGCTCGAGGCCTACGGCGCTGACATGTTGCAGGCCTATCCCTCCACCGCCTACACGCTGGCCCGGTATCTCGGCCAGCGCGGACGCAAGCTTGCCATCCCGGTCGTGTTCACGGCCTCCGAGCCGCTCTACCCGCATCAGCGCGAGGCCATCCTCACCTGGCTCGGCGCGCGCATCATGGACATGTACGGCATGGCCGAGCGCGTCGCTTTCGCCACCCAGTGCGAGCACGGGGCCATGCACCTGAATCCGGACTATTCGCACGTCGAGCTGCTCGACGAGCAGGGCGAACCAGCCGCCGAGGGCTTCATCACCGGCACCACCTTCCACAACGGCGTGATGCCCCTGGTGCGCTACCGGCTGACCGACCGCACCCGCTACGTGCCGGGCCGCTGCGCCTGCGGCCGCGCCTTTCCCATGATCGAGCCGGTGACCGGCAAGTACGAGGACAGCATCACCGGCAGCGACGGCCGCGTGGTCAGCCCGTCGGTGCTGACCTTCGCCTTCAAGGGGGTGGAGAACATCCGCCGCTCGCAGGTGGCCCAGGTCGGCCCGGGCCGCTGGGAAGTGCGGCTGGTGCCGGACACGGCGTTTTCCGAGGCCGACCGCTACCAGCTGGTCCACAACATCCACCACCTGGTCGACGCGCGGGTGCAAGTGGACGTGGTCATCAAGGAGGAGCTGCCCAACACGGCGGCCGGAAAATTCCGCTGGGTGGTGAACGAATCATGAAGCGCATCGTCATGATCGGCACCCATCTCGACACGATGGGCGGCATCGCCGCGGTCGTCAACGTCTACGCCGCGGCCGGGCTGTTCGAGCGCTATCCGGTGCGCTACATCGCCAGCCACTGCGACGGTTCGGCCTGGGCCAAGCTGCGCATAATGGCGCGTGGCTACCTGAACTTCCTCGGCCTGCTGCTGAGCGGGCAGGTGGGCCTGGTGCATATCCACGTGGCTTCACGCGCCAGCTTCTGGCGCAAGTCGGGCTTCTTCCTGCTGGCCTTCCTGTTCCGCAAACCGGCCGTGCTGCACCTGCATGGCGGCGAATTCCGCATCTTCTACGGGCAGGAGTCCGGCCCGCTCAAGCGCCGTTTCATCCGCTGGGTGTTCGACCGCGCGGCCCACGTGATCGTGCTGTCGCAGGCCTGGCGCGACTGGGTCTGCTCCATCTCGCGCAACCCCAATGTGGACGTGATCTGCAACCCGGTCCTGATGCCGGCCGCCGTGCCGGACTGGGACGGGCGGCGTGGCGGCCAGGTGCTGTGCCTCGGCCGCCTCAACCAGGGCAAGGGCTCCTACGACTTGCTGCAGGCGCTGGCCCAGCTGCCGGAGGCGCCCCCGGTCGAACTCTACCTCGGCGGGGACGGCGAGCTGGACCAGGTGCGCGCCCGCGCCGCGATGCTCGGCATCGCGCAGCGCGTGCACGTGCTCGGCTGGGTGCGCGCCGAGGCCAAGCAGCGCGAGCTGGCGCGCGCCAGCGTGTTCGTGCTGCCGTCTTACAACGAAGGCTTGCCCATGAGCGTGCTCGAAGCCATGGCGGCCGGGCTGCCCATCGTCAGCACCCCGGTCGGCGGCATTCCCGAGGCCGTGTCCGACGGCATCGAGGGCTTCCTCGTTCAGCCCGGCGACGTGCAAGCCCTGGCCGACCGGCTGGCGCGGCTGGCCGCCGACCCGGCCCTGGCGCGCCGCATGGGCGCCGCCGCGCGCCGCAAGGTGGAGCACGCCTACGCGGCCGAAGCCGTCGTCCCCCGCATCGAACGGATTTATCAGCAACTTGGATCGCGTCCCGCATGACTTCACTGGCCTGGAAACTCAACCGAATCAAATTGATGGGCGTGCCCGAACTGCTGTGGCGCGTCCAGCAGACCGTCCAAAGAAAGGCCACGCGCCTTGGCATCGGCCTGGCCGCGGCGCCGCCGGCGCCGGAGCTGGCACGGTGCGGACCGTCCTTCCTGGCCGACGGCGCCGGGGTGGACGAGCCGTCCCTGCGCCGCGCCGCCGACGCCGTGCTGGCCGGCCACTGGAACGTGTTCGCCCTGCGCGGCGTGCAGCTCGGCTTTCCGCCGCAGTGGAACCGCGACCCCAAGACCGGCACCCACGCGCCGATGGTGCTCGGCAAGACCATCGACTACCGCAGCGAGCGCGTGGTGGGTGACATCAAGTACCTGTGGGAGCCGAGCCGCCACCTGGAACTGGTGACCCTGGCCCTGGCCTGGCGCGTGAGCGGCTTGCCGCGTTACCTGGAGGGCGCGCGCAGCTTGCTTGCCTCCTGGTTCGACCAGTGCCCCTATCCGTTCGGCGTGCACTGGACCAGCTCGCTCGAACTGGCGGTGCGCCTGGTGAACTGGGCCACGGCCTGGCATCTGCTGGGCGGGGCGGACAGTCCGCTGTTCGCCGGCGCCCAGGGCGAGGCCTTCCGCCGCCGCTGGCTGGACAACGTATACCGGCACTGCCACTTCATCGCGGGATATTTCTCCCGTCATTCTTCCGCAAATAATCATTTATTTGGTGAATATATGGGCCTGTACGTGGCGGCCCGGACCTGGCCCTGCTGGCCCGCCAGCACGCGCTGGCGCGAACTGGCGCGCGCCGGGCTGGAGCAGGAAGCCCTGGCCCAGAACCACCCGGACGGCGTCAACGCCGAGCAGGCCATCTATTACCAGCACGAAGTGATGGACATGATGCTGCTGTGCCAGATGGTCGCGCGTGCCAACGGCGCCAGCTTCTCGGACGCCTACCTGCAGCGGCTGGAACGCCTGGCGGGGTTTGTGAGCGCCCTGATGGATTGCGCCGGCCAGATGCCCATGACGGGCGACGCCGACGACGCCCAGATGCTGCGCCTGGCCTACGCGCCGGACTGGAACTGCTATCGCTCCTTGCTGGCCAGCTGTGCCGTGCTGTTCGGACGGGGCGACTTCAAGTCCAAGGCCGGGCACTTCGACGACAAGAACCGCTGGCTGCTGGGCCGGGAAGGGGAGCGCCTGTGGAATGCGCTGCCGGCCGCCGCCGAGCATCCCGTGCGCGCCTTTCCCGCCGGCGGCTACTACCTGCTCGGCCAGCATTTCGGCACCCCCGACGAGGTGCGCCTGGTGGCCGATTGCGCGCCGCTCGGCTACCTGTCGATCGCCGCCCACGGCCACGCCGACGCGCTGGCCTTCACCTTGTCCGCCGGCGGTCAAGAGCTGCTGATCGATCCCGGCACCTATGCCTACCACACGCAGCAGCGCTGGCGGAACTACTTCCGCGGCACGGCCGCGCACAACACGGTCTGCGTCGATGGCCTGGACCAGTCGCAGATCGCGGGCGCCTTCATGTGGACCCACAAAGCCAATGCGCGCCTGCACGAACACCGTCCGGACGGTGCGCTGCAGGTCTTCGATGGCGAGCACGACGGCTACACCCGCCTGCCCGATCCGGTGCTGCACCGGCGCCGCATCGAGTTCGATCCGGAGGCCCTGCGCATCACCGTGATTGACTTTCTATCGTGCATCGCAAGTCATGAGGTTTTGCTACATTGGCACGTGAGCGAAACCTGCTCCGTCGCCTTGTCCGACGACGGTTTTTCCGTCGCCGGCACGACTGCCAGCCTGGACTGTGCGTGCACGCACCCGGGCTTCACGCTCGATTGCCTGCGCGCGAGCGAAACGCCACCCGGCGGGTGGATCTCGCGGAGCTTCGACAGCAAGACTCCGACCACCACCATACGCTTCCGCGGCCGCATCGAGGGCAGCGCAAGCATCGTCACAACCATGAACATCCGCTTAAGGAGAACGACGTGAGAATCAGCATTTTCGGCCTCGGTTACGTGGGCGCCGTGTCGGCCGGCTGCCTGGCCAGGGATGGCCATACGGTCATCGGCGTGGACCCCAACCAGACCAAGGTGGACCTGATCAACGAGGGCAAGACCCCGATCATCGAAAAGGACATCGGCGAGATGATCGCGCACGCCGTAAGCGAGGGCCTCCTGCGCGCCACCGTGGATGTGGGCGCCGCCGTGCGCGACTCCGACCTGTCCCTGATCTGCGTCGGCACGCCGTCCCAGCTCAACGGCAACCTCGACCTGTCGGCGGTGCGCAAGGTGTGCGAGCAGATCGGCGCGGCCCTGCGCGACAAGGATGGATTTCACGTGGTGGTGGCGCGCAGCACCATGCTGCCCGGATCGATGCGCAGCGTCGTGATTCCCACCCTGGAGGAAGCTTCCGGCAAGAAGGCCGGGGTCGACTTTGGCGTATGCAACAACCCCGAGTTCCTGCGCGAAGGCACGGCCGTGTACGACTACCACCATCCGCCCAAGACGGTGATCGGCGAGACCGACACCAAGGCCGGGGACGTGCTGATCGAGCTGTACACCAAGCTGGACGCGCCGCTGGTGCGCACCGACGTCGAAACGGCCGAGATGGTCAAGTACACGGACAACGCCTGGCACGCGATCAAGGTCGCCTTCGCCAACGAGATCGGCAACCTGTGCAAGGCGGTGCACATCGACGGCCACAAGGTGATGGACATCTTCTGTCGCGACACCAAGCTCAACCTGTCGCCCTACTACATGAAGCCGGGCTTCGCCTTCGGCGGCTCCTGCCTGCCCAAGGACGTGCGCGCGCTGACCTACAAGGCGCGCAGCCTGGACCTGGAGATGCCGCTCCTGTCCGCGGTGCTGCCGTCCAACCAGCACCAGGTCCAGCGCGGCATCGCCATGATCACCGCCAAGGACAAGCGCAAGATCGGCGTGCTCGGTTTTTCCTTCAAGGCCGGCACCGACGACCTGCGCGAGTCGCCCTTGGTGGACGTGATCGAGCACCTGATCGGCAAGGGCTACGAGCTGCGCCTGTACGACCGCAACGTCAAGCTGGCGGCGCTCACCGGCGCCAACCAGGACTACATCCTGAACCGCATTCCGCACATCTCCAAGCTCATGGTCGACACCATGGACGAGGTGCTGCGCTTCGCCGACGTGATCGTGATCGGCAACGGCGCGGCCGAATTCCGCGACGTGCTGCACCGCCTGCGCCGCGAGCAGACCGTGGTGGACCTGGTGCGCATCGCCGATCAACCGAGCGGGGAACACTACGATGGCATCTGCTGGTAAACGCCCGCGCCGGGTCCTGATCCTGGTCGAGAACCTGCCGTCGCCGTTCGACCGCCGCGTGTGGCAGGAGGCGGCCACCTTGCGCGCGCACGGCTACGAGGTGGCCATCGTCTGCCCGACCGGCAAGGGCTACGAGAGCCGCTACGAGGAGATCGAGGGCGTGCACATCTACCGCTACCGGCTGCCGCTGGAGGCGGAAGGCGCGCGCGGCTACCTGGTCGAGTATTCCGCGGCCCTGTTCCACAGCTTCCGCCTGTCGTTCAAGGTCCTGTTCCGGCACGGCTTCGACGCCATCCATGCCTGCAATCCGCCCGACCTGCTGTTCCTGGTGGGCGGCTTCTTCAAGCTGTTCGGCAAGCGCTTCCTGTTCGACCACCACGACATCAACCCGGAACTGTACGAAGCCAAGTTCGGCCGGCGCGACGTCTTCTACAAGCTGATGGTGCTCTTCGAGCGCCTGTCGTTCCGGACGGCGGACGTGTCGATCGCCACCAACGAGTCCTACAAGCGCATCGCCATCGAGCGCGGCGGCATGGCTCCGGACAAGGTCTATGTCGTGCGCAGCGGCCCCAAGCTGGACCGCCTGCGCATCTTGCCGCCCAAGCCCGAACTGAAGAAGGGGCGCCGCTTCCTGGTCGGCTACGTCGGCGTGATGGGCGCGCAGGAAGGCATCGACCTGCTGCTGGAAGCGGCGCGCCACCTGATCGTGGACCTGGGCCGCAAGGACGTGCATTTCGGCCTGGTGGGCGGAGGCACCTCCCTGGCCCAAATGCAGGCGCTGGCCGAGGACATGGGCGTGGCGGAGCACGTCACCTTCACCGGCCGGGTGCCGGACCAGGAGCTGCTGGAGATGCTCAACACCGCCGACCTCTGCGTCAACCCGGACGTGGCGAACGATATGAACGACAAGTCCACCATGAACAAGATCATGGAATACATGGCGCTGGGCAAACCCATCGTCCAGTTCGACCTGACGGAAGGGAAGTTCTCGGCCCAGGCCGCGTCCCTGTACGCCAGAAAGAACGATCCAGTGGACTTCGCGCGCAAGATCGCCGAGCTGCTGGACGACCCCGATCAACGCAAGCGCATGGGCGAATTCGGCCGCAACCGCGTGCTCAACGAGCTGGAATGGGTGTACGAGGAGCCCAAGCTCCTGGCCGCCTACGACCGCCTGTTCGGCGCGCCCGGACTGGTCCGGCCCGCCCCGCGCCCTGTTCAAGAAAGCGAATTATCGAAATGAAGATCCTGGTTACTGGAGGGCTCGGCTATATCGGCTCGCATACGGTGGTCGAGCTGCTTGCGGCCGGCTACGAGGTGGTCGCCATCGACAACCTGTGCAACGCCAAGCCCGACGTGCAGCAGCGCGTCGAACGCATCACCGGCAAGCGCTTCGACTTCGTCGAGGGCGACATCCGCGACCGTACCAGCATGGAGAACGCCTTCACGGCCCACAAGATCGGCGGCGTGATCCACTTCGCGGGGCTGAAGGCGGTCGGCGAATCCGTCGAGCAGCCGCTGCGCTACTACGACAACAACATCTCGGGCAGCCTGGTGCTGTTCGAGACGATGGCCAAGTTTCACGTCAAGACCCTGGTCTTCTCGTCCTCGGCCACGGTCTACGGCGACCCGCACGCGGTGCCGATCCAGGAGGATTTCCCGCTGCACGCGACCAATCCCTACGGCCGCAGCAAGCTCATGATCGAAGAGATCCTGCGCGACCTGTACGTGTCCGACAGCAGCTGGCGCATCGCGCTGCTGCGCTACTTCAATCCGGTGGGGGCCCACGCGAGCGGTCTGATCGGCGAAGATCCGAACGGCATTCCCAACAACCTCATGCCGTATATCGCCCAGGTGGCGCAAGGGCGGCGCGAGCGCCTGTCCGTGTACGGCAACGACTACCCGACGCCGGACGGCACCGGAATGCGAGACTATATCCACGTGGTCGACCTTGCGCTCGGTCATGTTGCGACCCTGGATAAGCTCGCCAAAGGCCCCGGCGTGTTGACGTATAACCTCGGTACGGGCCGCGCCCACAGCGTGCTGGAGATGGTGCAGGCGTTCGAGCGCGCCAGCGGCAAGCCGGTGCCCTACCAGATCGTCGGACGGCGCCCGGGCGACATCGCCCAGTGCTATGCCGACCCGGCGCGCGCCCGCGCGGAGCTGGGCTGGACGGCGCAGCGCAGCGTCGACGACATGTGCGCCGATACCTGGCGCTGGCAGGCGGCGTCGCGCTAAGACGCCGCGCACACACAAGGGGAGAGCAATGAAAGCGATGATACTGGCGGCAGGCAAGGGCACCCGGGTGCGTCCGCTGACCTATGAGGTGCCCAAGCCCATGATCCCCATCCTCGGCAAGCCGGTCATGGCCTACCTGATCGAACATCTGGCGCGCCATGGCGTGCGCCAGATCATGGTCAACGTGGCCTACCTGCACGACAAGATCGAGGAATACTTCGGCGAAGGCGACCGCTTCGGGGTGCAGATCGGCTATTCCTTCGAGGGCTACACCACCAACGACGGCGAGGTGATCCCGCAGCCGATCGGCTCCGCCGGCGGCATCAAGAAAATCCAGGACTTCGGCGGCTTCTTCGACGAAACCACCATCGTCCTGTGCGGGGACGCCCTGATCGACCTCGATCTGGGCGCGGCCCTGGCCGAGCACCGCCGCAAGGGGGCGCTGGCCACCGTCATCACGGCCGAAGTGCCGTGGACCAAGGTGTCCAGCTACGGGGTGGTGGTGTCCGACGCGGACGGACGCGTCACGGAATTCCAGGAAAAGCCGGCGCGCGAGGCGGCCAAGTCCAACTTCATCAGCACCGGCATCTACATTTTCGAGCCCGAGGTGATCGACCTCATTCCGTCCGGGCGCAGCTTCGACATCGGCTCCGAGCTGTTCCCGCTCCTGGCCAAGCGCGGGCTGCCGTTCTATGCCCAGCGCCGGCCCTTCAACTGGCTCGACATCGGCAGCGTGTCCGACTATTGGGAAGTGCTGCAGAACGTGCTGATGGGGGAGGTCGACCACCTCAAGATGCCCGGGCGCCAGATCGAAACCGGCCTGTGGGTGGGCTTGAACACCAGCATCGACTGGGAGGGGACGGTAATCGAAGGGCCGGTCTACATCGGCTCCGGCTGCCGCATCGAACCGGGCGTGAAGATCGTCGGTCCGACCTGGATCGGGCACGGCAGCCACGTCTGCGCCGGGGCCCAGATCGTGCGCAGTGTCCTGTTTGAGTACACGCGGGTGCTGCATGATGTAAACTTGCACGAAGTTATAGTTTTCAAGGACTACAGCGTCGACCGCAACGGGGTGATGAAGCATGCCTCCGAATGCCAGTCCGATGTATGGATCAACGCACGCGACCGCCGCAGCAAACGCCGTAACGACAGCGATGCCGCGCTCTCCGTGAAATAAGAATAAGGCTCACCATGAAGATTTACCCAGTCATCCTGTCCGGCGGCGCCGGTACCCGTCTGTGGCCGCTGTCGCGGGCCGTCATGCCCAAGCAGCTGTTGCCGCTGGTGTCGGACCGCACCATGCTGCAGGAGACCGCCCTGCGCGTGGCCGGCTGGCCGGACGTGATGGCTCCGCTCGTGGTGTGCGGCAACGAGCACCGCTTCCTGGTGGCCGAACAGATGCGCGAGATCGGAGTCAAACCGCTCGGCATCCTGCTCGAGCCGGTCGGCCGCAACACGGCCCCCGCCGTGGCGGCGGCCGCTTTGTACCTCAAGCAGAAGGATCCGGACGCAGTGCTCCTGGTGCTGCCGGCCGACCACGTGATCCAGAACGGCAATGCCTTCCGCGAAGCGGTCGCGCGCGCCGCCAAGATGGTCGAGGACGGCGGCCTGGCCACCTTCGGCATCGTGCCGACCGCGCCCGAAACCGGCTACGGCTACATCCACCGCGGGCCGGAGATGAGCGCTGCCGCCGGCTGCTACCGGGTCGACCGCTTCGTCGAAAAACCCGACCGCAAGACGGCCGAGGGTTTCCTGGCCGAGGGCGGCTATGACTGGAATAGCGGCATGTTCATGTTCCAGGCCGGCCGCTTCCTGTCCGAGCTCGAAGTGCACCAGCCGGCCATCGCCGCTGCGGTCGGGCAGGCCATCGCCAAGGCCTACGCCGACCTGGATTTCTGCCGCCTGGACGAGGAGTCCTTCGCGGCCTGCCCGTCGGACTCGATCGACTACGCGGTGATGGAAAAGACCAAGCATGCCGTGGTGGTGCCGGCCGACATCGGCTGGAGCGACGTCGGCTCCTGGTCCGCGCTGTGGGAAGTGCAGGAAAGCGACGCCAGCGGCAACGTCACGCGCGGCGACGTGTATCTCGACGGCGTGGCCAATTCCCTGGTGCGCGCCGAGAGCCGGATCGTGGCCGTGGTCGGGGTCGAGAACGTGGTCGTGGTCGAGACCGGGGACGCGGTGCTGGTCGCGCACAAGGACCAGGTCCAGCGCGTCAAGCAGGTGGTCGACCACCTCAAGGCCAAGGACCGCACCGAGCACCTGTACCACACCCGGGTGCATCGTCCCTGGGGCTGGTACGAGGGCGTGGACGCGGGCGAGCGCTTCCAGGTCAAGCGCATCTGCGTCAAACCGGGTGAGAAGCTGTCGCTGCAGATGCACCACCACCGGGCCGAACACTGGGTGGTCGTGTCCGGCACGGCGCGCGTGACCTGCGGCGAGCAGGTGCGCTTGCTGTCGGAAAACGAATCGACCTATATCCCGATCGGCATGAACCATCGGCTCGAGAATCCAGGCAAGGTGCCGCTGCACATCATCGAAGTGCAGTCCGGCAGCTATCTGGGCGAAGACGACATCGTGCGCTTCGAGGACATCTACCAGCGCGCCTGAGCGCAGCCGTGCAAACCGTGTGAGCCGTGGCGGCGGGCTTGTCTACAATGGACAGACCCCACCGTCACAACATAGGTGTTCACATGAAAGCAATCGCACAGACGCTAGGCGCCGCTTGGCTGGCCGCCGCGCTGCTCGCGCCCGCCCACGCGGGCGACGTCATCGGCGGCACGGACCTGCTCAATCCCGCCCAGCACGCCCAACTCGAAGGCTGGCTGGGGCAGGGCGCATTCAACCTCACCAAGATCTATTCCCTGCAGCCGGGCGACACCACCACCAGTTTCCACACGGCCGCCGACCATCAGGGCAAGACCATCTCGCTCATGCTCGTCGGCAATGGCACCGACCACTGGCTGGTGGGCGGCTTCAATCCCCAAAGCTGGGACTCCAACAACGCCTGGCACGAAACGCCCCTCCAGCAGGACCGCACCGCTTTCATTTTCAACCTCACCGGCGGCACCGTGTTCCACCAGGTGCCGTCGAGCTACGTGCTCCCCAGCCAGGGCCAGAAACAGACCTGGAACGGCGCCGAGCACGGCCCGGCCTTCGGCGAGGGCGGCGACCTGTGGGTCAATGGCGACATGGACACGGCCTATTCCTGGCTGTTCACGTATGGCGACCCGTCCCAGCAGGGCATCAGCGTGATCGACGGCTCCAGCCCCACGCCTTTGCCGCATCTGCTCAAGCTCGAGGCGCTGGAAGTGTTCCGCGTGGCCGTGGTGCCGGAACCTTCGGCCGCCGGCATGCTGCTGGCCGGGCTGGGCGTGACCGCGTTCGCCCTGCGCCGCCGGCGCAAGCAGACGCCGGCCTGAGCGGTACTTCCCTATAATCAAGAACGGAAGCTCCGGCTTCCGTTTTTTTTGGCGAGGAGGATGCATGCGCAGTGTGCTGTTGCTGGTCTTGCTGGCGCTGTCCCTGGGCGCGCGCGCTCAGGTCAGCCTGGGAGCGGCCCAACTGGCCGTCGTGGTCAACGACGAGGACCCGGACAGTGTCGCGGTCGGCGCGTGGTATCGCGCCGCGCGCAAGCTGCCGGAGCACAATCTCATCCACGTGCGCCTGCGCCACCCGGGCGCGCGCCTGGACGCGGCCCAGTTCCGGCTGCTGAAGGACGAGGTCGACAGCCAGCTTCCGCCCGGCATTCAGGCGGTCCTGTTCGTGTGGACCAAGCCGTATGCGGTCGAATGCAACGCCTTGACGGCCGCCTACACGCTCGGCCTCGACCATGCCCTGTGCGCGCGCACTTGCGGCCCCGGCCAGCCGAACCCGTATTTCGACAGCCGCACCCGCCAGCCCTTCAGCGGCGCCGGCCTGCGCCTGTCCATGCTGCTGCCGACCGATTCCGTCGCCCAGGCCAAGGCCCTGATCGCGCGCGGCCTGGCCGCCGACGGCAAGGCCCCGCCGGCCGGCGCTTACTATATGACGACCAGCGAGACGGCCCGCAACAGCCGCGCCCACCTGTTCCCGCCGGCGGGGCGGGTGGCGCCGCGCCGGCTGACCATTCACCGCCAGCAGGGCGATCTGCTGACCGGCGCCAGGGACGTGATGATCTACGAGACCGGCCTGGCCCAGGTCGCCGGCCTGGACAGCCTGCGCTTCCTGCCCGGCGCCCTGGCCGACCACCTGACCTCGCTCGGCGGGGACCTGGACGGCAGCGGCCAGATGAGCAGCCGGCGCTGGCTGGAGGCGGGCGCGACGGCGAGCTACGGCACCGTCACCGAGCCGTGCAATTACTGGCAGAAGTTCCCCCATCCCACCGTGTTGCTAAAACATTATCTTGCCGGCGAAACGGCCATCGAAGCCTATTGGAAGAGCGTCGCCTGGCCGGCCCAGGGCCTGTTTCTGGGCGAGCCGCTGGCCGCACCGTATCGCCGCTGAGACACCGGTTTGTACGTAAAACGTTACAAACACCGGTTTCATGTTAATCCTGCGTACAAACCCGGCGTCCCAGAGGGCAGCGTGGCAAGAAAACATTGTCGCGCGCTCGGCTGGCGTGGTAGCCTTGCACGCCCCTATTGGCAATTTTTGGAGTCGTCGGATGTCTGCTGTAGCACGGAAACATGGCTGGGGTTTCACCTTGCTCGAGCTGCTGGTGGTGATCGTGATCATCGGCCTGCTGGCAGCCTACGTCGGCCCGAAATATTTCGCCCAGCTCGGCAAGTCCGAAGTGACCGTCGCCAAGGCCCAGATCGAGGCCTTCGAAAAAGCGCTCGACACCTTCCGTCTCGACCTGGGCCGCTATCCGACCACGGAAGAGGGCCTGAACGCCCTGATGACGGCGCCGGCCAACGCTACCGCCAAGTGGACCGGACCGTATCTGAAGAAGGGCGTGCCGGCCGACCCCTGGGGCCACCCTTATGCCTACCGCGCCCCCGGCGCCAAGGGCGAGTACGAGATCATCTCGCTCGGCAAGGACGGCCAGCCGGGCGGCACCGGCGAGGCGGCCGACATTTCGAGCGCGCAGTAAAGCGCCGCCGCAGGCTAGGCCATGCAGTTCGCGGTACGCACCCTCGCGCCTGACCTGTCCATCTCGAACGTCCTGATCGACGCGCTCGACGAGGCCGACGCCCGCCGCCAGGTCGAGGCCAAGGGGCTGTTCGTCAGCGCCATCGAGCCGCAGCGCGGCGGCGCCCTGGCGCGCGCCCGCGCCGGCAAACTGTCCCTGGTCCTGTTCAGCCAGGAACTGCTGGCCTTGCTCACGGCGGGCCTGGGCGTGGTCGAAGGCCTGGAAGCCTTGCAGGAAAAGGAAGGCAACGACGGCACCCGCGGCGTGATCGAGCGCCTGCTGGCCGGACTGCGCGAGGGCAAGCGCTTTTCCGCCGTGCTGGCCGAGCAGCCCGACCTGTTCCCGCCGCTCTACGTCGGCATCGTGCGCGCGGCCGAGGGCACCAGCGACCTGCCGCGTTCCCTGGAACGCTTCATCGACTACCGCCAGCGCATCGACACGGTGCGCGCCAAGATCGTCAGCGCCTCGATTTATCCCTTGATCCTGCTGGGCGTGGGCGCCGGCGTGTCCATGTTCCTGATCGGCTACGTGGTGCCGCGCTTCGCCGAGGTCTATCAGGGCGCGGGGCGCAACCTGCCGTGGCTGTCCCAGGTCATGCTCAACTGGGGCCAGTTCGCGGCCCAGCACATGGGCACCCTGGGCCTCATTGTCCTCGCGCTGGCCGCCGCCGCTTTCGTCGCCGTGCGCCAGATGCTGGCCAGCGGCGCGTTGGCGCGCCTGGTGGCGCGCCTGCCCGGCATCGGGGAGCGGGTGCGCATCTACGAACTGGCGCGCCTGTACCTGACCCTCGGCATGCTCAGCGAAGGCGGCATCACCATCGTGCACGCCATCGAGACGGTGCGCGACATGGTCTCGCCGGCCCTGCGCGAACGCCTCGACAGCGCGCGCGCGGCGATCGAATCGGGCCTGCCGATGTCGACCGCCTTCGAAGCCAACAACCTGACCACGCCGATCTCCCTGCGCATGCTGCGCGTGGGCGAGCGCACCGGCGACATGGGGCCGATGCTGACCCAGTCCGCCGCCTTCTACGACGGCGAGATCGGGCGCTGGATCGACCGCTTCACGCGCACCTTCGAGCCCTTGCTGATGGCGGCCATCGGCATCGTGGTCGGCGCGATCGTGGTGCTGCTGTACATGCCGATTTTTGACCTTGCCGGAGACATGTCGTGATTGCCGCGGCACCCATCGATACGGCGCTGCTGGCGCGCGCGCGCGCCCAGATCGTCCATTCCCAGCGCCCGCTGGTGGCGGAACTGGAGGCCATGTCCGGCTTCGACCCGCGCGCCATCCTGCGCGCCCTGGCCGAACCCTTCGGCCTGTCCGTCATGGAGACGGCGCAGATGCTGGAGCAGGCCCCGGCCTTCGACCTGCTGCCCCTGGCCCAGGCCCTGAACCGCCACTGCGCCTTGCTGCGCGCGCCCGACGGGACCCTGACCGGGGTCGTGTCCGATCCGTTCGACGCCGACCTGCAGACCTGGCTGTCGGCCCAGGCCCGGGCCCGTCCGAGCGCGCCGCTGCTGCTGCGCCTGGCGCTGCAGTCCGACATCCTGGCCTACCTGCATAAGCAGGAGGAATCGGCGCGCGCCGTCGATGCCCTGGTCACGACCGACGGGGAAGGGCGGCGCGAGAAGACCGCCGCCGTGCTGTCCTTCGCCTCGGTGTCGGAGGCGGCCAGCCCGGCCGTCAAGCTGGTCAACTCCACGCTGTACGACGCCCTCAAGGCTGGCGCCTCCGACATCCACCTCGAGTCGACCGCGTCCGGCCTGTCGGTCAAGTATCGGGTCGACGGGGTGCTCGACCACGCGGCCAGCGTCAACGGCATCGAGACGGCCGAACACATCATCTCGCGCCTGAAGGTGCTGGCCGAACTGGACATCGCCGAGCGCCGCGTGCCGCAGGACGGCAGTTTCCGGGTCGAGTCGGGCGGGCGCGAGATCGACCTGCGGGTGTCGATCATGCCCAGCATTCACGGCGAGGACGCGGTGATCCGTATTCTCGACAAGCGCGCCATGATCGAGGCCTACGGCTCGCTCACGCTGGAAGCGCTCGGCTTCGACGCCGCCTCGCTGGAAACCCTGCGCCACCTGGCCCAGGAGGCCTACGGCATGCTGCTGGTGACCGGCCCCACCGGCTCGGGCAAGACCACCACCCTGTACGCGGCCCTGACCGAGATCCACAACGGCCGCGAGAAGATCATCACCATCGAGGACCCGGTGGAGTATCAGCTGCCCGGCATCCTGCAGATCCCGGTCAACGAGAAGAAGGGGCTGACCTTCGCCAAGGGCCTGCGCTCGATCCTGCGCCACGACCCGGACAAGATCATGGTCGGCGAGATCCGCGACCGCGAGACGGCGGAAATCGCCGTGCAGTCCGCGCTCACCGGCCACCTGGTGCTGACCACGGTCCACGCCAACAACGTGTTCGACGTGTTCGGCCGCTTCACCCACATGGGGATCGACCCGTACGCCTTCGTGTCGGCCCTGAACGGCATCTGGGCCCAGCGCCTGGTGCGCATCAACTGCCCGCACTGCGCCGCGCCGGCCACGCCGAGCGACGCCGAGCTGGCCCAGGTCAACCTGGAGCGCGACGACGTGGCCGACTACCATTTCATGGAAGGGAAGGGCTGCGGCGACTGCCGCGGCACCGGCTACAAGGGGCGCCGCTCGATCGCCGAGATCCTGACCCTCAACGACGAGATCCGCGAGCTGATCGTGGACAAGGCGCCGATCCGCCAGATCAAGGCCGCCGCCTACGCCAACGGCACGCGCAGCCTGCGCGCCGCCGCGCTGGAGCTGGTCAAGCGCGGCGCCACCACCTTGGCCGAAATCAAACGGGTGACCCTGCATGCGTAGACGTCTGGGACAAGTGCTGCGCCTCGGGATCGCGCCGGGCGAACTGGCCCTGGCCCGCAGCGGCCGCTGGGGCGGGCCGGCCGAGGTGCTGGAAACCTGCCCGCTGGCCGAAGGGCCCGGCCTGGAGCCGGTCCTGCTCGGCCTGCGCACCCTGCTCGACAGCGGCGACTACAGCGGCTGGCCGGCCACGGTGGTGGTGTCCGACGACCTGGCCCGCCTGTGGCAGGTCAATCCGCCGCTGACGGCGGCCCGCCTGGCCGACCTGGAAGCGGCGGCCGCGCTGCGCTTTCATCACCTGTACGGCGACGCGCCCGCCAACTGGTCAATCAGCGCCGACTGGAACGCGCGCCAGCCGTTCCTGGCCGCCGGCCTGCCGCGCGCCCTCATGTCCATGCTGGCCCAGGCCGCGCAGGACCGCAAGCTGGCGCTGGTCGAAATCGCGCCGCACTTCGTGGTGGCCTGGAACCGCTGGCAGCGCGCCGTGCGCGCCGACAGCTGGTTCGGGGTCGTGCACGACGGCGTGCTCACCGTGGGCGCCACCGCCGGCCACCGCGTCAGCACCGTGCGCGCCGCCGCTGTGCCGCCCGGGGCCGGCCACGACTGGCTGGCGGCGCACCTGGCGCGCGAAGCGCTGCGCCTGAACCTCGCCACGCCCGCCGCCATCGCCGTGTGCGGCGCCGCGCCGGACACCTGGCAACGCACGGACGCGGCGCTGTCCTGCACCGTCCTTGGCGCCGCCGAGCAGCGCGGCGCGCTCGCCCTGGCCCTCGCTGGAGTACCCGCATGAGCCGCCTTCGGATCGACTTCGCCGCGCCCGGCCTGCGCCGCACCCTGTATCGCACCCACACCACGGCCTGGGCACTGGCGCTGTTCGCGCTGTCCGCCGCGGCCAGCGTGGGCGGCCTGGCCTGGACCCTGTACCACGAGCAGCGCGGCTACGAGGCCCAGCTGGCCAGCGTGGTCCGCCGCGTCAGCGCCGCCAGTGCCGCCCCGGCCCGGGTGAGCGCGCCGCCGATCCCGGAAGGGCAGGCGGCCGCCGTCAACGCCGTCGTCCTGCAGCTGAACCTGCCCTGGCGCGACCTGCGCGACGCCGTGGCCCAGGCCACGCCCCCGGCCATCGCCCTGCTGGCGCTCGAGCCGGACGCGCGCAAGCACACCCTGCGCATCACCGCCGAGGCGCGCGCCGCCGACGGCATGATCGGCTATATCGAGGAATTGAAGAAGCAGGAATTGTTCGCCAACGTCGCCCTCATGCACCACGAGACCAACGATACGGACCCGAACCGCCCGCTGCGGTTCCAGCTCGAAGCCCAATGGGTGAGCCGATGAACGCGCACCGGTTCGCCGCCGCCATGCTGCGCGCCCAGCTCGCCCTGCGCGCCACCGGCCCGGTCGCCGCCGCCGCCGCGGTGCTGCTGCTGGCCGCCGCCGTCGCGCTGGCGGTGCTGGTGCCGCGCCGCGCCGAACTGGCGCGCGCCCACCAGGCCGCACTGGTGGCGGCCGCGCATCCGGCCCCTGCCGTGGCGGCTTCGCCGCCGCCCAGCGCCAATGACAACCTGGACCTGTTCTACCGCAGCCTGGGCGAGCGCCGCTACGCCGAACAGCAGGTGCGCACCCTGTTCGGCCTGGCCGACGAAGCCGGCCTGACCCTGGCCCAGGGGGAGTACCGCAGCGCCTACGACCAGAACGCCCGCCTGTACACCTACCAGGTGGTGTTGCCGGTCAAGGGCTCGTACCAGGCCGTGTGGGACTTCGCATTGGGCGCGCTGCGCGCCATTCCGTTCGCCTCGCTGGACGACGTGAGCTTCCGCCGCGACACGATCGGGGACGTCAATGTCGACGCGCGCGTGCGCCTGACCTTGTATCTGGCCGCTGGAGCCCAGCCATGAAGCCGCGCCACTGGATCCTGGGCGCGGCCTTGGCCGCCGCCGCCGCCCTGGTGGCCTTCGGCGACCGCGGCGCCGACGACGGCATTGCCGAACCGGCGCGGCGCCGGGCGGACGCCGCGCCCGCGCGTGCGCAGGCGCCGGCCGCCAGCGCCGCCAAGGGGGAGACCGCCATCGCCCGCCTGCTGCCGCGCGAGCAATTGATCGGCGACGCGCGCGGCGACGGCACCGCCTTCCAGAGCCAGAACTGGAACCCGCCGCCGCCGCCCCCGCCGCCGCCGCCGCCGCCGCCGCCGCCCACGGCGCCTGCGCTGCCGTTCACGGTGATCGGCAAGGCCCTCGCGAACGGCGTGTGGGAAGCCTATTTGTCCCGCAACGACCAGATCTTCGTGGTGCGCCCGGGCGATGTCCTGGACGGGACCTATCGGATCGACAGTATCGCCCCGCCCATGCTGACGCTGACCTATCTGCCGATGAACCAGGTCCAACAATTGAATATTGGAGCAACCGAGTAATGGCTAGCCTGATTTCCACCCGCCTGCGGCGCGCGGCCGCGCTGCCGCTGATGGCGCTGCTGCTGGCCGGCTGCGCCGCCCAGATGGCCTACCGCGAGGGACGCGACCTGGCCGCGCAGGACAAGATCGAGGCGGCCCTGGTGAAGCTGCAGGAGGCGGCCCAGCGCGATCCGGCCAATGCGCAGTACCGCACCGCCTACCTCCAGCTGCGCGACCGCCACGCGGCGCGCTTCGCGGAGCAGGGCCGGCACGAGCTGGAGCAAGGCAAGACCGACCTGGCGCGCAGCGACTTCCAGCGCGCGCTGGCGATCGATCCCGGTTATGAGGTGGCGCGCCAGGGCCTGCTGGCGCTGGAAGCCGACGCCCGCCATACGCGCCGCATGCAGGACGCGCAGGCCGCCTTCGAGCGCAAGGACTACGCCGCCGCCCGCGTGCTGCTCGACGCCATCCTCACCGAGCGTCCCTCCTACGAGCCGGCGCGCAGGCTGCAGGCCCAGATCGACGAGGTGGACGCCCAGGCCCCGGCCGAGGCGACGCTGGCCAGCGCCTACAAGCAGCCGGTCACGATCGAGTTCCGCGACGCGCCGCTGCGCCAGGTGTTCGAGGTGCTGTCGCGCCGCTCGGGCCTGAACTTCCTGTTCGATAAGGACGTCAAGACCGATCAGCGCACCTCGATCTTCCTGAAGAACAGCACGGTGGAGGCGGCCATCGACTCGCTCCTGCTCACCAACCAGCTCGACCAGCGGGTCATGGACGGCAACACCATCCTGATCTACCCGAACGTGGCGGCCAAGCAGAAGGAATACCAGCAGATGGTGGTCAAGACCTTCTACCTCGCCAACGCCGAGGCCAAGGGCGTGGCCAACACGCTCAAGACCATCCTCAAGTCGCGCGACGTGGTGGTCGACGAGAAGCTCAATCTGGTCATCGTGCGCGACAGCGCGGAGGCGATCCGCCTGGCCGAAAAGCTGGTGGCCCTGCAGGACGTGGCCGAGGCCGAGGTGATGCTCGAGGTCGAAATCATGGAAGTGAACCGGAGCCGGCTCACGGAGCTGGGCTTGTCGTGGCCATCGAAGGTCGCGTTCGGCCCGCTGGTGGGCGCCGACGGCGGCCCGGTCACGGTCGACGAACTGCGCAGCCTGAACGGCAGCAGCATCGGCGTCACCGGCGTGTCGGGCGTGATCACCGCCAACCGCACGGTGGGCGACACGAATCTGCTGGCCAACCCCCGCATCCGGGTGCGCAACAAGGAAAAGGCCAAGGTCCTGATCGGCGAGAAGGTCCCGAACATCACCACCACCGTGTCGCCCGGTTCGGGCGGATTCGCCTCGGAGTCGGTCAACTACGTCGACGTGGGCCTGACCCTGAACGTGGAGCCGACCATCTACCTGAACAACGAGGTCGGCATCCGCATCGCGCTGGAGGTGTCGAACATCGTCGACAAGCAGACCACCAAGACCGGCACCGTGGCCTACCAGATCGGCACCCGCCAGGCCAGCACCTTCCTGCAGCTGCACGACGGCGAGAACCAGGTGCTGGCGGGCCTGATCAACAACCAGGAGCGCAGTAGCGGCTCGCACGTGCCGGGCCTGGGCGACGTGCCGATCCTCGGCCGCCTGTTCGGCACCCGCTCGGACGACAGCCAGAAGACCGAGATCGTCCTGTCGATCACGCCGCACCTGGTGCGCTCGGTACAGCGCCCGGCCGCCTCCGCCTCCGAATTCGTGGCCGGCACCGAGACCAGCTTCCGCCGCCGTCCGGATCCGCTGCCGGTGCGCGTCGAGCGGCCCGCGCCGCGCCCGGGCCAGACCGGTGGCGTAGGCTCGGCCGTCAATCCAGCGGCCAATACCGGCGTGCCCAACCTGCCGCCGCAAACGCGGGTCTCGGTGCCGCCGCCGCCGGCGCCGGCGGCCGGCCAGGCCGGCGTGCCGACCGCGCCGATGCCGGGCATGCCCTCGACCACGGTGCCGGCGCCCCTGCCGCCGTCGATCTCGGTCGTCAATCCGCAGACCCCGGCGGAATCGAGCCACACCAAGGGCCAAGCGCAGAAGCAATGAAACGCGGGCGCGGGTTCACGCTGATCGAGCTGCTGGTCACGCTCGCGATCCTGGCGCTGCTGGCCACCCTGGTGGTGCCAGTGGCGCAGGTGTCAATCCAGCGCGCCCACGAGCAGGAGCTGCGGCGCGACCTGCGCGACATCCGCAACGCCATCGACGCCTACAAGAAGGCCTATGACGAGGGCCGCATCGCCAAGGTGGTGGGCGCCAGCGGCTATCCGAAGACCCTGGACCTGCTGGTCGAGGGCGTGCCCGACCTGCGCAGCCCGGCGCGCGCCAAGATTCACTTCCTGCGGCGCGTGCCGCGCGACCCGTTCAATCCCGACCTGTCGCTGACGGAAGCGGAATCCTGGGGCAAGCGCAGCTACGCCAGCGAAGCGGAGGATCCGCACGAAGGCGAGGACGTGTACGATGTGTACACCACCTCCAAGGAAGTCGGCCTGAACGGCATCCCTTACAGCAAATGGTAACCATGGCGCGGCGCAAAGGCTTTACCCTGATCGAACTCCTGGTGGTGCTGGGCATCGTCGCCTTGCTGCTGACGCTGGCCGTGCCGCGCTTCTTTCCCAAGGTGGACCGCGCCAAAGAGACCATCCTGGCCGAGAACCTGCGCAACACCCGCACGGTGATCGACCAGTACTACTCGGACACCGGCCACTACCCGGACTCGCTCGAACAGCTGGTGGACACGAAGTACCTGCGCGCGCTACCGGTGGACCCGGTGACCGAATCGACGTCGACCTGGGTGATCGTGCCGCCCGACGACCTGTCCAAGGGCGCGGTCTACAGCATCAAGAGCGGGGCGCCCGGCAACGACCACACCGGCAGGCCGTTTTCGGAATGGTGATGAGGCGCGCGCGCCGGCAGGGCTTTACTTATCTGGGCCTGGTGATTCTCATCGCGGTGCTCGGGCTGGTCGGTGCGGCCACGCTGAAGATCGATGCCCTGATGCGGCGCGCCGCGGCGGAGGAGGAGCTGCTGGAGATCGGCTACCAGTTCACCCAGGCCCTGCAAAGCTACGCCGCCGCCACGCCCAAGGGACAGCCGCAGCAGCCGCCGTCGCTCAAGGAGCTGCTGCGCGATCCGCGCTTCCCCGGCATTAAGCGCCACCTGCGCAAGATCTTCGTCGATCCCGTCACCGGCAAGGCCGAGTGGGGCATCCTGTACCTGAACGGCGACAAGGGCGTGGTGGGCGTGTACAGCCTGTCCGACGCGGCGCCGCTCAAGGTGAGCAATTTCGACGCGCGCTTCCAGAACTTCGACAGCAAGGAGAAGATTTCGGACTGGCGCTTCACCCTGACGGGGCAGGCGATGGAGGTGAGGGGGCCCGACACCGACATGACGCCGCCGCCGGTCCCGGTAGTGACGCCGACCACGCCGGTCGAACCGCCCAAGGAAGGCGAGACGGCGCCGCCGGGCGACGGCGGCAAGCCGTCCACGCCGCCCGCGCCGCCGGCGGCGCCGCCGTCCGCGCCGCCGCCCGAGGCGCCCCCGGCGGAGCCGCCCGCGGAGCCGCCGGCTGAACCGCCCGCGGAACCCGGCACCGAGCCGCCGCCCAAGCCGGACGACAAGGGCACGGCTGGTGACCCGGCCGCGCCGGGCAAGGGCACGCCGCTCAAGCCCACCCGCTAAACCCCGTCATCCCCGCGCAAGCGGGGACCCCTGATCGAAGGCGGGCGGCACGCGCCGGAACTGGTGGCAACGCTGCGCACCAGGGGTCCCCGCCTGCGCGGGGATGACGGCGGTCAGCGGGCGATGCGGCGGAAGTCGCCGACCCGCATCCCCAGCCCGAGCAGCACCGCGAAATAGGAGGCGGCGCACACGCCGATGGCGCCGAGCAGGGCGCCCAGGCGCAGCCACTTGTGGTGTTGCAGCGCGGCCCAGTCGATGTAGTGCAGCGCCAGCCAGGCCACGGCCGCCATCACGGCCAGCGCGCACCCGAGACGAAAGCCGAACACCCCCCAGCCGCGGTCGGCCTGGTAGATGCCGCGCCGGCGCAGTCCATTGAACAGTAGCCCCGCGTTGAGGCAGGCCGCCAGGCTGATCGATAGCGCCAGGCCCGCCACGCCCATCTGCCGCACCAGCACCAGGTTCAGGAGCTGGGTCGCGACCAGGGACAGGGTGGCGATGCGCACCGGCGTGCGTACGTCCTGGCGCGCGTAATAGGCCGGCGCCAGGATCTTGACCAGGATGATGCCGATCAGGCCCACGCTGTAGGCGACCAGCGGGCCGGTGGCGGCGACCGTGGCGTGCTGGTCGAAGGCGCCGTAGTTGAACAGGGTGGCGATCAGGGGCATGGCCAGCAGCGCCAGGCCGAGCGCCGCCGGCAGGGCCAGCAGGAAGGTCAGGCGCAGGCCCCAGTTCAGCAGGTCCGCGTACTCGCGCGTGTCGCCGTCGAGGTTGGCCTTCGACAGCGAAGGCAGCAGGATGGTGCCCAGCGCCACGCCCAGCATCCCGTTCGGGAATTCCATCAGCCGGTCAGCGTAGTTCAGGGCCGAGATGGCGCCGGCGCCCAGGCTGGTGGCGATCGCGGTGTTGATCAGGAGGCTGATCTGGGCGGCCGAGACGGCGAACACGGCCGGCCCCATCTTCTTCAGCACCCGGCGCACGCCCGGGTCGTGGAAACCGGCGAAGGGGTTGAGCGACAGGCGCGGCAGCATGCCGATGCGCGCCAGGGCGGGCAGCTGCAGGCCGACCTGGAGCACGCCGCCCACCATCACGGCGATGGCCTGCACGTAGATGGGGTTGCCGATGTGGGCCCAGGTCCAGGCCGGGAACTGCGCGGCGAACAGGGAGCCGCTGATCAATGCCAGGTTGAGCAGCACCGGGGTGAAGGCCACCATCTTGAACTGGCGCCAGGTATTGAGCACGCCGCCCGCCAGCGCCACGAAGGCCATGCAGGCGATGTAGGGAAACATCAGGCGGGTCATCCAGATGGCCGAGGCGTAGGCGTCCGGTTCGGCGTCCAAGCCATTGGCGATCAGCTTGAGCAGCCAGGGCGTGGCGATGATGCCCACCAGGCTGGTCACCACGGTGGCCCAGACCAGGGCGGTGGCCACGTGGTCGGCCAGGCTGCGGGTCGCTTCCTCGCCCTTGCCGTTCTTGTATTCGGATAGAATCGGCACGAAGGCCTGGGAGAAGGCCCCTTCCGCGAACAGCCGGCGCAGCAAATTGGGCAGGCGGAAGGCGACGATGAAGGCGTCGGTGTAGGCGGAGGCGCCGAAGGCCCGCGCGAACAGGCTCTCGCGCAGCAAACCCGTGATCCGGGACAGCAGGGTCATGCTGGAGATGCTTGCGAGGGTCTTGAGCAGATTCATAGCGGCGCATTATAGCCGAGCCGCCACAAGACCCAACACAAGGATTGCTGTGAACGCAAAACTTCGCTATAATCGAATGCTTTACGAAATTCTGTTATGCAGACGCTAATGTTAGCTGTGTTTGCAGACGCAACTTGACCCTGATTTAGGAAATTCCATGGCAAATACCGCACAAGCGCGCAAACGCGCTCGTCAAGCAGTTAAGCAAAACGCGCACAACTCGGCTCAGCGTTCCACGCTGCGCACCGCGATCAAGGCAGTCCGCAAGGCCATCCAGGCCGGCGACAAGGCCGCCGCGAGCGCCATCTTCCAGAAGTCCGTGTCGACCATCGACACCATCGCGGACAAGAAGATCATCCACAAGAACAAGGCCGCTCGCCACAAGAGCCGCCTGGCAGCCGCCCTGAAGGCGCTGTCGGCCTAATTGCGGTAGTGCGTCTGCGCGGCCGCGCTGCGGCCGCCGGCAACTCGTAAAGCAAAGAACCCGCCTGGCATCGGCCACGCGGGTTTTTTCGCTTGGCGCGATGGAATCAGGATTGGGGCTTGACCAAGCCCTCGACCACGGTGCCCGGCTTGATGTGGCGCTTGGCGAACCAGCCGAGGTTCATTTCCAGCGCGAACTTGACCGGCTTGGCCGAGCAATGGTTGTCCAGGGTCTGCGGCTGCATGTCTTCGATGTTGACGATCTTGCCGGCGGCGTCGATGAAGGCGACCGACAGCGGCAGCAGGGTGTTCTTCATCCACATGCATTGCTGGTTCAGGTCGTCGAAGACGAAAATCATCCCGGCGTTGGGCGCCATCTTGTCGCGGAACATCAGTCCTTGCTGGCGCTGCTGGTCGTTCTGGGCGACTTCGGCCTGGATCAGGTTGATGCCAATCGACAATTGTGTGCGGCCGAAGCGGGCGTTCTGGGCGTCAGCGGCGCCGGCCAGGGCCAGCAGGGCGGCGGAAATGAGCAGTTTGTTCATGGCGACCGATTAGACCACGGAAACAGCAATAAAAAAAGGCAGGACGCGCCTGCCTTTTTCTCGAAGCTGGAAGCTATTACTTCGAAGCAGCAGCCGAAGCAGCCGAAGCCGACGAGGACTCCGAAGCTTTCTTAGCAGCTTTGTGGGCTTTCTTAGCCGAAGCAGCCGAAGCAGCCGAAGCAGCAGCGGAAGCAGCCGGAGCCGAAGCCGAAGCGGACATCGAAGCCGAAGCCGAAGCGGAAGCGGCGAAAGCGGAGGTTGCGAACAGGGTAGCGACCAGAGCAGCGATCAGTTTGGACATTTTAAAATTTCCTCTTGGTTAAGAAAGACCGATTCGTCGGACGAATCTCAGCCTAAAACGCGGCTCGGCGTTGTCGGTTGACATGCTTTTGCGAAAAACCACGAAAAATTGCAGAAAATTTTCGTGCTGCAGCAATGACAATATTTCACTTGGACAGGCCCGCGGGCGGGCGCAGGTGACCGAGCAGGCCCTTGAGGGCGCCCGAGCTCATGCCGATCAGCTCGGGCGAGCGGCGGTCGATCTCGTTGGCCAGGTCCACCAGCAGCCAGTCCATCTCGTCGAGCATGCCGCGCAGCTCGGCCAGGATGCCGGGGTCCTCGCGGGCGATGGCCAGCATGCTGCTCATATTGTCGGGTGCGAAACCGGCCTGCAGCACCAGCAGGCGGATCGTGTTCATGCGCTCGAACAGGAAGGCCAGCGGGCTGCGCTCGGCGGGCTGGGGCGCGAACTGGGCTTCCAGCATGGCGCGCAGCGTGAACCAGGCCTTGAGCAATTCGGCCAGGTGGCTCAGCTGGGCGGCCGCGGCATTGCCGGCCTCGTCCGGGACCACGTCCTGGGCCGTCACGTGGGTCAGGTCGCGCAAGGCGGCCACGATGCCCGGGTCGAAGCGACTGGCGTTGAGGCGGAACAGCATGTCCAGGCGCGGCAGGTGGTAGCGCTTGATGACGGCTTCGGCCACGTCGGCCACGGCCACCAGCCGCGCCAGCGGGCCGATCTTGTCGCCTGGCAGGTCGTGCGGATAGCCGGAACCGTCCAGCCGCTCGTGGTGCTGCAGCACGGCCAGGGCCGCCGCCGGCGGGAAGCCGGACAGCTCGTGCAGCAGGATGTAGCCGGTGATGGGGTGGACGTGGATGAAGCGGCGCTCCTCCGGCGCGATGGCGTGGCCGATGGCCAGCACGGCCGGATCCGTGTGCAGCTCGCCGATGTCGTGGCACAGGGCGGCCAGCAGGGCGGCGGGCAGCTCGGGCGCGGGCCGGCGCAGCTGTTCGGCGAGCAGGCCGGTGATGAGCGCGGTGCGCAGGGAATGGTCGTAGATCGGGCGGCGCCGTTCCTTCATCACGGTGAGCCGCATGACGACCGGCCCCGGCAGGTGCAGCTCGGCCAGGGCATGCTTGACCGCGAGCGGGTCGCGGCAGCGCGTGGCCATGCGCCGGTAGACCGGGTGCTGCTCCATGATCTTGCCGGCTTCCGTGGCCAGCATGGCGGCGTCGACCGGCTTGTCGGCCAGCAGGCTGTGGTCGATCGGTACCGCCAGCTTGTGCTGGGTGAGCCGGGCGAAGGCGCGCTGGTCGATGCGCGCGCCCTTGGCCAGCAGCTTCATGCCATTGCTGGCGTAGATGTCTTCGGAGGCGACCACGCTGGTGCTGTCGCCCAGCTCGGTCACCGCGCGGATGTAGTGCGGACTCTCGTCCGGCAGGTCGGCGGGAATGGCGGGGATGGAAGCGCGCGGAGCAGAGAGCAGCATGGTCGGGCCCTTTCTTGACGCTCCTGAAAATATACGCCTGATTCCTCCCAGAATTTTGAACGATCGTTACGCCGCCGCGTTTTTGAGGCCGGCAGGCGACACTTCCATGGATTCCCCTGGCAGGAGCGGGTGAGTTGCCAGAGAGTAAGGCCCGATCGCGCTGCGCACCAGGCGCAAGGTGGGCAGGCCGACCGCGGCCGTCATGCGCCGCACCTGGCGATTCTTGCCCTCGGAAATGGTGAGCGCCAGCCAGGAGGTGGGCGCGTTGGCGCGCTGGCGGATCGGCGGATCGCGCGGCCACAGCCAGTCCGGTTCCGCGATGCGCACGGCCTTGGCTGGGCGGGTCACGAAGTCGCCCAGGTCGAGCGGGGCGCGCAGGCGCGCCAGGGCGGCCGCGTCGGCGTCGCCCTCGACCTGGACCAGGTAGGTCTTCTCTTCCTTGTAGTCGGGGTGGGCGATGGCGTGCTGGAGCTTGCCGTCGTCGGTCAGGAGCATCAGGCCCTCGCTGTCGGCATCCAGGCGCCCGGCCGGGTACACCCCGGGAAGCTTGACGAAATCGGCCAGGGTGGGGCGGCCTTCTCCGCCCGAAAACTGGCACAGAACCTGGTAGGGCTTATTGAATAGAATGAGTGGCATTGTGGGGGCGCGGGGGTAAAATGTTTGGCTTGGGGCGGTCAAACCCATGGCGCCTGATAAAATCCTGGTGCATAATATGAAACGCACCTCTTATGTCTTATAGAAGACTGTGACCACTTCGGAGAATACGATGTACCAACATATCAAAGTTCCTGCAGACGGCCAGAAGATCAGCGTCAATGCCGATTTTTCGCTGAATGTACCAGATAATCCCATCATCCCCTACATCGAGGGCGACGGCACCGGCGTGGATATCTCCCCGGTCATGATCAAGGTGGTGGACGCGGCCGTGGCCAAGGCCTACGGCGGCAAGCGCAAGATCTCCTGGATGGAAATCTTCGCCGGCGAAAAATCGACCAAGGTCTATGGCCCGGACGTGTGGCTGCCGGAAGAGACCCTGCAGGTCCTGAAGGATTACGTGGTGTCGATCAAGGGCCCCCTGACCACCCCGGTCGGCGGCGGCATCCGTTCCCTGAACGTGGCCCTGCGCCAGGAACTGGACCTGTACGTCTGCCTGCGCCCGGTGCGCTACTTTACCGGCGTGCCCTCGCCGGTGCGCGAGCCGGAGAAGACCGACATGGTCATCTTCCGCGAGAACTCGGAAGACATCTACGCCGGCATCGAATGGCAGCAGGGCTCCGAAGGCGCCAAGAAACTGATCGACTTCCTGATCAAGGAAATGGGCGTCAAGAAGATCCGCTTCCCGGAAACCTCGGGCATCGGCATCAAGCCGGTCTCGGCCGAGGGCACCGAGCGCCTGGTGCGCAAGGCGATCCAGTACGCGATCGACAACGACAAGCCTTCCGTGACCATCGTCCACAAGGGCAACATCATGAAATACACGGAAGGCGGCTTCCGTGACTGGGCCTACGCCCTGGCCCAGAAGGAATTCGGCGCCGAGCTGATCGACGGCGGCCCGTGGTGCAAGTTCAAGAATCCGAAGACGGGCAAGGACATCATCGTCAAGGATTCCATCGCCGACGCCTTCCTGCAGCAGATCCTGCTGCGTCCGGCGGAATACTCGGTGATCGCCACCCTGAACCTGAACGGCGACTACATCTCCGACGCCCTGGCGGCGCAGGTGGGCGGCATCGGCATCGCGCCGGGCGCCAACCTGTCCGACTCCGTGGCCATGTTCGAAGCGACCCACGGCACCGCGCCCAAGTACGCCGGCAAGGACTACGTGAACCCGGGCTCCCTGATCCTGTCGGCCGAGATGATGCTGCGCCACATGGGCTGGACCGAAGCGGCCGACCTCATCATCAGCGCGACCGAAAAGGCCATCACCTCCAAGAAGGTCACCTATGACTTCGCCCGCCTGATGGAAGGCGCGACCCAAGTGTCGTGCTCGGGCTTCGGCGACGTCATGATCGAGCAGATGTAAGCGCACGCGGTCCCCGCGCTGTGCCCGACGCCCCGCCTCGTGCGGGGCGTTTTCATTGGTGCCGTTCCCAGCACACTTAGCAGTTGAAGTGGTGTCCCGAAGAGACTATGATCGGGACGCTTGGCATTTTCATCAACTTTTCTTAAGGGGGATCAATGAAGGCTTTTCTAGTTGGCGCGGCGCTGATGATGGCCGGGCTGCCGGCCTTGGCGGACGACCTGAGCGATGCAAACAAGGCCCTGGAAGCCAAGGCCTATCCGCAAGCCCTGCAGCTGTATCAGAAGCTGGCGGCCGCCGGCAATGCGGAGGCCCAGTTCCACCTGGGTGAAATGAACTGGTATGGCGAGGGGCAGCCCCAGAACGACGCGCTCGCCCACGACTGGTTCGCCAAGGCGGCGGCGTCCGGGTCCAAGGCCGCGGCCAGCGCCCTCGAGACCATGCGCCTGCGCGAAGTGCGCAAGGGCGAGATCAGCTACTGGGTCGAGAAATACGATGGCGCCGACCTGGTGGCCGGTGCACATGCCTGTGCGCGCCCGGCGTTCCCGAAACTGTCGACCTCGAACCGCGAGATCAAGGATCTGGCCGGCTCCTATGCCGACTGGCAGGAATGCTACAACCGCATGGTCAGCCACCTGAACAGCCAGCTGCCGCCCGGCAAAGCTATTCCCAAGGACGTGGCCGATCTCATGAACCAGCGCGAATACGACAGCGCCGTCGCGCGCCTGGACAAAGTCTACGCCGGGGTGGTCGCCGAGCAGTCGCGCCTGGCGCAGGAGACGATGGCGGCCCACACCAGCTGGCACGATGCCACCGCCGAGTACGCCAAGCGCAAGAACGAAGAGATCGCGGCCCAGACCAAACAGATGCTGCTCCAGCAGGAGCACGACCGGGCGATGGCGCGCGGTCCAGGCATGACCAATGCGCCGCCGACCGCCTCGAGCCGGCGCTGAGGGCGAAAAAAAACCCGCTTCGAAGCGGGTTTTTTTTACATCTGGGGCCGGGTGATTAGCCTGCGGAGCTCTGGATGTTGGAGGCCTGCTTGCCCTTCGGGCCTTGGGTGACTTCGAATTGCACTTTCTGACCTTCTTTCAGGGTCTTGAAGCCGGCCATGTTGATTGCGGAGAAGTGCGCGAACAAATCTTCGCCGCCGTCATCTGGAGTGATGAAGCCAAAACCTTTGGAATCATTGAACCATTTAACAGTACCTGTTGCCATATCGAACTTTCAATTAAAAACTAATCACACGAGCCTCCAGCAAGAAGTTTCTTGCCCCCTCTCCTCAGCCTGGCTCACTTCTTATCAACTAATACATAGGTATCAGTCAATATCCGCATTGTTGGTGCAATAATTTTCGAAGTCAAGGGGTTTTTGTTACAAGTTGCAGATTTTTCCACAGGGGGCGTTTCCACTGTGTGTGAACGCAACTCTTGATTTCTTGAATTGGGTCGCCATCTGCGCTCTGCACCGAAAACGCGTAAGATGAAAACAAATGCGAATGCCCCGATGTTCCCGCATTGCATCACTTTTGGAAGCAGTAGAATATGACGTATGGCTACAAAGCATGATACCGAAAGTGTACTGGAGCGGCAGACTGTCAAGCCGCCGCCCATGTACCAGGTCGTGCTCCTGAATGACGACTACACCCCGATGGAGTTTGTGGTGGCAATTTTGCAGGAGTACTTTAATAAGGACCGCGAAACCGCGACCCAGATCATGTTGGCCGTTCACCGTCACGGGAAAGGCGTGTGCGGGGTATTTTCCAAAGACGTGGCATGCACTAAAGTAGAGTTTGTATTAACGCATGCACGCAAGGCGGGGCATCCCCTGCAATGCGTGATGGAGGAAGTATGATTGCGCAGGAACTGGAAGTTTCCTTACACATGGCCTTTGTCGAGGCGCGCCAGGCGCGCCACGAGTTCATCACGGTCGAGCACCTGCTGCTGGCCCTGCTGGACAACCCATCGGCCGCCGAAGTCCTGCGTGCATGCGCGGTCAACATCGACGACCTGCGCAAGACGCTGACCAACTTCATCAGCGATAACACGCCGACCGTGCCCGGCACCGGGGAGGTCGACACCCAGCCCACGCTCGGCTTCCAGCGTGTGATCCAGCGCGCCATCATGCACGTGCAGTCGGCGTCCAACGGCAAGAAGGAAGTCACTGGCGCCAACGTGCTGGTGGCCATCTTCGGCGAGAAGGATTCGCACGCGGTCTATTACCTGCATCAGCAGGGCGTGACCCGTCTGGACGTGGTGAACTTCATTTCGCACGGCGTGCGCAAGGACCAGCAGCTCGACGCCCAGAAGGCCTCCGAAGGCGTGGAAGAAGCGCAGGTCGAGGGCCAGACCAAGGAAAGCCCGCTCGACCAGTTCACCCAAAACCTCAACAAGTCGGCCGCGGAAGGCAAGATCGATCCGCTCATCGGCCGCGAGGACGAGGTCGACCGCGTCATCCAGATCCTGTGCCGCCGCCGCAAGAACAACCCGCTGCTGGTGGGCGAGGCCGGCGTGGGCAAGACCGCCATCGCGGAAGGCCTGGCCTGGCGCATCGTCCAGGAAGACGTGCCCGAGATCCTGCAAAACGCCGTCGTGTATTCGCTCGACATGGGCGCGCTGCTGGCCGGCACCAAGTACCGCGGCGACTTCGAGCAGCGCCTCAAGGCCGTGCTCAAGCAGCTCAAGGACACGCCCAACGGCATTCTGTTCATCGACGAGATCCACACCATCATCGGCGCCGGCTCGGCCTCGGGCGGCACGCTGGATGCGTCCAACCTGCTCAAGCCGGCCCTGGCCAACGGCCAGTTGAAGTGCATCGGCGCGACCACGTTCACGGAGTTCCGCGGCGTGTTCGAGAAGGACCATGCGCTCTCGCGCCGCTTCCAGAAGGTGGACGTGAACGAGCCGTCGGTGGAGCAGACCGTGCAGATCCTGCGTGGCCTCAAGTCGCGCTTCGAGGAGCACCACGGCGTGAAGTACTCGGCTTCGGCCCTGTCCACCGCCGCGGAACTGGCCGCGCGCTTCATCAATGACCGCCATCTGCCGGACAAGGCGATCGACGTGATCGACGAGGCGGGCGCCGCCCAGCGCATCCTGCCCAAGTCGAAGCAGAAGAAAACCATCGGCAAGACCGAGATCGAGGACATCATCTCCAAGATCGCGCGCATCCCGCCGCAGACCGTCAACCAGGACGACCGCAGCAAGCTGCAGACCATCGACCGCGATCTGCGCAACGTCGTGTTCGGCCAGGATCCGGCCATCGAAGCCTTGTCCTCGGCCATCAAGATGGCGCGCGCGGGCCTGGGCAAGCAGGACAAGCCGATCGGCTCCTTCCTGTTCTCCGGTCCCACCGGCGTGGGCAAGACGGAAGTGGCCAAACAGCTGGCCTTCATTCTCGGCGTCGAGCTGATCCGCTTCGACATGTCCGAGTACATGGAGCGCCACGCGGTGAGCCGCCTGATCGGCGCGCCGCCGGGCTACGTCGGATTCGACCAGGGCGGCCTCCTGACCGAGGCCATCACCAAGAAGCCGCACGCCGTGCTGCTGCTCGACGAGATCGAGAAGGCGCATCCGGATATCTTCAATATCCTGCTGCAGGTGATGGACCATGGCACGCTGACCGACAACAACGGCCGCAAGGCGGACTTCCGCAACGTGATCATCATCATGACCACCAACGCCGGCGCCGAGAGCCTGACCAAGCGCAGCGTGGGCTTCGTCGATTCGCGCGCCACCGGCGACGAGATGGCGGACATCAAACGCATGTTCACGCCGGAGTTCCGCAACCGCCTGGACGCCACCATCAGCTTCCGCGCGCTGGACGAGGAGATCATCCTGCGCGTGGTCGACAAGTTCCTCATGCAGCTGGAAGAGCAGCTGCACGAGAAGAAGGTCGAAGCCGTGTTCAGCGAGAACCTGCGCAAGTTCCTGGCCAAGAAGGGCTTCGATCCGCAGATGGGCGCGCGCCCCATGGCCCGCCTGATCCAGGACATGATCCGCAAGGCGCTGGCCGACGAACTGTTGTTCGGCCGCCTGGTCAGCGGCGGACGCGTGACGGTGGATCTGGACGAGAAGGACAACGTCCGTCTCGAGTTCCCGGAAGGGGACATAGAGCCGCCGACCGTGCCGCCCGAGACCGTGGAAATCGAATAAGCCCGTTCGGCTGTCGCACCAGGGGCCGCGCTCGCAGCGCGGCCCTTTTTTCATATTTGCTGCACATTTGACGGCAACAATGGCTCCCGACTTCAACTATCGGGGAATGCCATGTCACCACGCCTCCTGCCCTGGTCCCTCGCCGTGGCACTGGCCGCCTGCGGCGGCGCCGCATCCGTCGACGGCGCGCGCACCGGCACCCAGGCCACGCGCCTGCTCGCCACCGCGGTCGCCGTCGCCAACGACGGCCAACTGGTGCTGTTCCCCGGCCTGCGTAGCCGCTATGCGATCAGCGCTGCCGGCAACGGCTTCGCGGTGACCGACCTGGAAACGGGCAGCGCCACCAGCGTCACGGCCGCCCAGCGCCTGCAGTTCGCGGACGTGGACGTGGCGCTCGACACCGCTGGCATCCCGGCCCAGGCCTACCGTCTGTACCAGGCCGCGTTCAACCGCACGCCCGACAGCGCTGGACTGGGCTTCTGGATCAGCGTCCTGGACGACGGGGCGAGCCTGTCCTCGGTCGCCGGCGGCTTCGTCGTCTCCGATGAATTCAAGGCCCTGGTGGGCGCCAACGCGACCAACGAGCAGCTGCTGACCGCGATCTACACCAACGTCCTGCACCGCACGCCGGACGGCGCCGGCTACCAGTGGTGGCTGAATCAGTTGAACACCAGAGCGACCGATGCCGCAGGCGCGCTGCTCGGATTCAGCGAATCGGACGAGAACAAGGCCAACGTCGCCGCCGCCATCGCCACCGGCATCACCTACACGCCGATGACACGCGCGGCCGGGAACACCGTGCCCGGCGCGCCCACCCTGGGCGCGGTCACGGGCGGGAACGGCACGGCGAGTCTCGCGTTCACCAAGCCTTCCTCGGACGGCGGTTCCGCTATCACGGGCTATAGCGCGACCTGCAGCGGCAACGGCGTGTCGAAGACAGCGAGCGGCGGCGCCAGTCCGCTGGTGGTGTCCGGCCTGACCAACGGCACCCAGTACGCATGTACGGTGAAGGCTGCCAATGGCCTGGGGAGCGGCGCCGATTCCAACGCGATCAGCGTGACCCCGGGCTCGGGCAGCGCGGCCACGGCGCCGGGCGCGCCCGCCATCGGCACCGCCACGGCCGGTAATGGCAGCGCGTCGATCGCATTCAGCGCCCCCGCGTCCAACGGCGGGGCCGCCATCACCAGCTATACGGCGACCTGCAGCGCGGGTGGCGCCAGCAAGAGCGGCAGCGGGAGCGGGAGTCCGATCAGCGTGAGCGGCCTGACCAACGGCACCACGTACACCTGCAGCGTCACCGCCACCAACGCGGCCGGCACCAGCGCGGCGTCGTCCACCGTCAGCGTCACGCCGGCGGCGGGCAGCACCAGCACGTCGCTCACCGGCCACCTGTACTGCGGTTACAGCGCCAGCGTGCAAAATCCGACCATCAGCCTGACCAGCACCGTCGCCACCAGCTGCACCTCGAGCCAGCGCACGATGACGGGGAACGGCGTGCCGGACCACGAGGTGGGTGCCTTCCCCAACTCGGGCAACCCGAACACCATCGCGGCCGTCACGGTGAACTTCTCGAACACGCTCAATCCGGCCGTGTCCAGCACCACCGGCACGTCGGTGGCGCATGTGATCGGTTACGCGAACAACGGTGTCAAGTTCGATCCGGCCACGGCGGAGAGCTATCAGAACGCGGGCGTGTGGAAGATCGAGGCGCTGAACCAGACCTACTTCGCGTTCGGCGTGGACAGCAGCAACGCCCACGTCCAGCCGGACGGCGCCTACCATTACCACGGCATGCCGGAAAAATACCTGAGCAAATTGGGCAAGGGCCAGGCCATGACCCTGGTCGGCTTCGCGGTCGACGGCTTCCCGATCTACGCCCGCTACGGCTACACGACGGCCACCGACGCCGCCAGCGCGCTCAAGGTGATGAAGCCCAGCTATCGCCTGAAGACGTCGCCGTCCGCGGGACGTCCTTCCACCAGCAGCGTCCCGATGGGCACCTTCACCCAGGACTACGAGTACGTGCAAGGCCTGGGCGACCTGGACGAATGCAATGGCCGGACCGGGGTGACGCCCGAGTTCCCGAGCGGGATCTACCACTACTACATCACGGACGACTATCCCTACATCCAGCGCTGCGTGAAGGGCACCGCCCCCGCGCAAATGGGGCCGTGACATGCGCCGCCTGTGCCTGATCCTCTGCTGGCTCGCCGGCGCCGCGCCGGGCCTCGCGCAAGCGCACCTGGTGGCGGCGGGGCAGGGCGCGATCCGGCTGGTGGACCGCTCCGCCTTCGTGCTGCTGTCGGTGCCAGTGGGCGCGCTGTCCGGCTTCGACGACAACCGCGACGGCCTGATCGACCGGGCCGAGATCGCTGCACACCGCTCGCAGCTCAATGCTCAGGTGTCGGCCTTGCTGGAGCTGCGCTCGGGCGACGAACGCGGGCTTCTCACGTTCTCCGATCTGCTGCTGCCCGGCGAGGACGGCGCACCTGCCGCCGAAGTGGCCGCGATGCGCACCTACACCTGGAGCGCGCACCCGGCCCGCCTTGCGGTGCGGCTCCATCTGTTCCACAGCGACGCCGCACGCGGGCGCCAGCTCGCGCTGCGGGTGATCGATGGAACACGCACCGAGGCGGCCATGCTGGACGCGGCGCGTCCGGCGCACGAATTCTTTGCCGGCGGTTTGGCCACCTTTGCCAGCTTCGCGCGCGCCGGCGTGGAGCATATCCTCGCGGGGCCGGACCACTTGCTGTTTTTGTTGACGATCCTGGCCGTGGGCGTCACGTGGCGTTACTGGCTGACGGTGGTGACCTGCTTCACGGTCGCGCACAGCATCACATTGGCCGCCAGCGCCTTCGAATGGGTGGCCGCGCCGCCGCGCCTGATCGAGCCGCTGATCGCCGCATCCATCGTCGTGGTCGCGGTCGATAACCTCGTGCGCGGCCGCCGCGCGCTGGCGCAGCGTGCTCCACTGGTGTTTTCGTTTGGACTCCTGCATGGCTTGGGTATCGCCAGCGGACTGGCGGAACTCGGGCTCAGCGACCAGACACGTCTCGCTGGACTGGCCGGCTTCAATCTGGGAGTGGAAGCGGGCCAGTTGATTTTCGTAGGTGGGCTGCTGGCCGTGCTGGCGGCGCTGCGTGCGTTGCCGCTCGCGCGCTGGGCGTACCTGGCGCCACGCCTGGCCTCGATCTGCGCCGCGGTGGTCGGCACCTTCTGGCTGGTCGAACGCGGTCTGGTTTGAGCGCGCTCCTACACAGCGCTACTTTTTCAGACGGCGCCACAATGTCGTGCGGCTGATGCCCAAGTAGGCGGCCGCTTCGTCGCGCCGGCCGCCGAAGCGGGCCAGTACGTCCTCGATGTTTTCGCCGCCTTCGGCCTCATCTCCCGTATCTGCGGGCGGCGCCGCAAGCTCGGGCGCCAGGCCAAGCAGGAAGCTCGGTGTCAAAGCCTGCAAGGGTTCCGCAGCCAGGAACAGGGCGAGCCGCTCCATCACGTTGCGCAATTCGCGTACGTTGCCCGGCCAGACGTAGCGTTCCAGGAGCGGCAGGCAGGCCTGCAGCTCCGCGTACAGGTTGCGGTGCGGACGCGCGCCGATCGCGGCCAGTGCGTTCTTGAGCGACCATTCGGCCAGAGTGCCGATGTCCGCGGCGCGCTCGCGCAGCGAGGGCAGGGCAACGCGCAGCACCGCTAGCCGGTAGAACAGGTCGGCCCGGAACCTCCCGTCGCGCACGCGCTGCTCCAGGTCGCAGTGGGTAGCGCTGATGACGCGCACGTTCACGGGAATCGGGCGGGTGCCGCCGACCCGCACGACTTCGCGCTCTTCCAACACCCGCAGCAGGCGTGTTTGCAGCGTCAGCGGCATTTCGCCGATCTCGTCCAGGAACAGCGTGCCCCGGTTGGCGGCTTCGATCAACCCCGCATGGCCGCCCCGGCGTGCGCCGGTGAAGGCGCCTTCCTCGTGACCGAACATTTCCGACTCCAGCAGCGACTCGGCGATCGCGCCGCAGTTCACCGCCACGAAGGGGCGCTGGGCGCCCAGGTTGCCGGGGCTCTCGCGGTGGATGGCTTGTGCCACCAGTTCCTTGCCGGTGCCGGTCTCGCCCTGGATCAGCACCGTGGCCGGCGAACGCGCGTATAGCACCACTTTCTGGCGCACCGATTCCATCGCGGCCGAATCCCCGCGCAGGTCGTTCAGGCCGTGGCGCGCGCGTAGCGTGTCATGCACCGGCGTGCGTCGTACGCGGTTCGCTTCCAGTTGGGTCAGGCGCGCCATTTCGAGCGCGTCGTCGAAGGCCTGGCGGATCGAGGCTGCGGAGTAGACGAAAACGGCCGTCAAACCCGCTTCCTCGGCCAGGTCGGTGATCAGGCCGGCGCCGACCACCACCCGGATGCCGGCCGCCTTCAGGTCGGCGATCTGGGCGCGCGCGTCTTCTTCCGTCACATAGGTGCGCTGCGCCACTTCGACCCGGAAGGTGGCCGTGAATTCGGCCAGCTGCGCCAGCGGCTCCTGGTAGGTGATGACCCCAATGCGGTCGGCCACGCGGCGGGCGCGCGCCAGCGCCTGCATGTAGTCGAAGCCGGACGGCCTGGCGATGACCACCGGAGCCGATACCCGGCCCTTGAGATAGGCGGCGTTGGAGCCGGCCGAGATGACCACGTCGCAGCGCTCGGTCGCCATGCGCTCGCGGATGTTGCGCGCCGCCTCGTCGAAGCCGAGGTGGATCGGCTCGATCGTGGCCAGATGGTCATATTCCAGCGTGATGTCGCGGAACAGGTCGGCCAGGCGCGAGACGGAGACGGTCCAGATGACCGGCTTGTCGGCGTTGTCGATAGGAAATGACGCTTGTGTCGCCATGTTTCAATCTGGTTTCATGTATGTTTCAATGATACACCATGAAACGCAGCGTCGCTCGCTTCCGTTCAGCCAAGTCCCTGATTTCTCGATGTTTCATTGCGCTGGCACAGGCTTTGCAATTGCTAGGCCTGCGTTCAATCAACTAAGGATGTTCGGTATGCCAATCCACTCCGCAGGCCTCGCCTTCCGCAAGGCGGTCCAAGAAGAATCCCCGCTGCAGGTCATCGGCGCCATCAACGCCAACCACGCCCTGCTGGCCAAACGCGCCGGTTTCAAGGCCATCTACCTGTCCGGCGGCGGCGTCGCGGCCGGCTCGCTCGGCCTTCCCGACCTCGGCATCTCCAACCTCGACGACGTGCTGACCGACGTGCGTCGCATTACCGACGTGTGCGACGTGCCGCTGCTGGTCGACGTCGACACCGGCTTCGGCTCCTCCGCCTTCAACGTGGCGCGCACCGTGCGCTCGATGATCAAGTTCGGTGCCGCCGCTTGCCACATCGAGGACCAGGTCGGCGCCAAGCGCTGCGGCCACCGTCCGAACAAGGAGATCGTGAGCAAGGGCGAGATGGTCGACCGCATCAAGGCCGCCGCCGACGCCCGCACCGATGAGAACTTCGTGATCATGGCGCGCACCGACGCGCTGGCGGTGGAAGGCCTGGAAGCGGCCATCGACCGCGCTGTCGCCTGCGTCGAAGCCGGCGCCGACATGATCTTCCCGGAAGCGATTACCAGCCTGGAAATGTACGAGCAATTCGCCAAGGCCGTGAAGGTGCCGATCCTGGCCAACATCACCGAATTCGGCGCGACCCCGCTGTTCACGGTGGATGAACTGCGCGGCGCCGGCGTGGGCTTGGTGCTGTATCCGCTGTCCGCCTTCCGCGCCATGAACAAGGCCGCCGAAAACGTGTACAACGCGATCCGCCGCGACGGCACCCAGAAGAACGTGGTCGACACCATGCAGACCCGCTCCGAGCTGTACGATCGCATCGATTACCACAGCTACGAACAGAAGCTCGACGCGCTGTTCGCCGCCCAAAAGAAATGACCTGAGGAGATTTGAGAATGACCGACACCAAGACCACCGATACCCCGACCTTCAAGCCGAAGAAATCCGTCGCCCTGTCCGGCGTCGCCGCCGGTAACACCGCCCTGTGCTCCGTGGGCAAGAGCGGCAACGACCTGCACTACCGCGGTTACGACATCCTGGACGTGGCCGACCAGTGCGAGTTCGAGGAAATCGCCTATCTCCTCGTGCACGGCAAGCTGCCCACCGCGGCCGAACTGAAGGCCTATAAATCGAAGCTCAAATCGCTGCGTGGCCTGCCGCTGGCCGTGTCCGAGGCGCTGGAAGCGCTGCCGGCCTCCGCCCACCCGATGGACGTGATGCGCACCGGCGTGTCCGCCCTCGGCTGCACCCTGCCGGAAAAGGACGACCACAATACCCCCGGCGCGCGCGACATCGCCGACCGCCTGATGGCGTCCTTCGGCTCCATGCTGCTGTACTGGTACCACTTCAGCCACAACGGCAAGCGCATCGACACCGAGACCGACGACGACTCCATCGGCGGCCACTTCCTGCACCTGCTGCATGGCGTGAAGCCGCCCGAGTCCTGGGTCAAGGCGATGCATACCTCCCTGATCCTGTACGCGGAACACGAGTTCAACGCCTCCACCTTCACCGCCCGCGTGATCGCCGGCACCGGTTCGGACATCTATTCGGCCGTCACCGGCGCGATCGGCGCGCTGCGCGGCCCGAAGCACGGCGGCGCCAACGAAGTCGCCTTTGAGATCCAGAAGCGCTACGACAATCCGGACGAAGCCGAAGCGGACATCCGCAACCGTGTCGCCAACAAGGAAGTCGTGATCGGCTTCGGCCACCCGGTGTACACCATCTCCGACCCGCGTAACAAGGTGATCAAGGAAGTGGCGCGCCAGCTGTCCGTGGAAGCCGGTTCGACCAAGATGTACGACATCGCCGAGCGCCTCGAATCGGTGATGTGGGAAGTGAAGAAGATGTTCCCGAACCTCGACTGGTTCTCGGCCGTGTCCTACCACATGATGGGCGTGCCGACCGCGATGTTCACGCCGCTGTTCGTCATCTCGCGCACCTCCGGCTGGTCGGCGCACATCATCGAGCAGCGCATCGACAACAAGATCATCCGCCCGAGCGCCAACTACGTCGGCCCGGAAGACCTGAAATTCGTCCCGATCAAGGATCGCAAGTGATGAACACCCAATACCGCAAGCCCTTGCCCGGCACCAGCCTGGATTACTTCGACGCGCGCGAAGCGGTCGATGCGATCCAGTCCGGCGCCTGGGACAAGCTTCCCTACACCTCGCGCGTGCTGGCCGAAAACCTGGTTCGCCGCTGCGAGCCCGAAGCCCTGACGGCCTCGCTCAAGCAGCTCATCGAGCGCAAGCGCGAACTGGACTTCCCGTGGTTCCCGGCCCGCGTGGTCTGCCACGACATCCTCGGCCAGACCGCGCTGGTGGACCTGGCCGGCCTGCGCGACGCCATCGCGGCCCAGGGCGGCGATCCGTCCCAGGTGAACCCGGTGGTGCCGACCCAGCTGGTGGTGGACCACTCGCTGGCGGTGGAGTGCGGCGGCTTCGATCCCGACGCCTTCGCCAAGAACCGCGCCATCGAGGACCGCCGCAACGAGGACCGCTTCGACTTCATCAACTGGACCAAGAAGGCGTTCCGCAACGTCGACGTGATCCCGCCTGGGAACGGCATCCTGCACCAGATTAACCTCGAGCGCATGTCGCCCGTGGTGCAGATCAGCGACGGCGTGGCTTATCCGGACACCCTGGTCGGCACCGACTCGCACACGCCGATGGTCGACGCCCTGGGCGTGATCGCCGTCGGCGTGGGCGGCCTGGAAGCGGAGACCGTCATGCTCGGCCGCGCGTCCTGGATGCGCCTGCCGGACATTGTCGGCGTGGAGCTCACCGGCCAGCGCCAGCCCGGCATCACCGCCACCGACATCGTGCTGGCCCTGACCGAGTTCCTGCGCAAGGAAAAAGTGGTCTCGGCCTACCTGGAGTTCTACGGCGAAGGCGCGCGCAAGCTCACGCTGGGCGACCGCGCCACCATCTCCAACATGGCGCCGGAGTTCGGCGCCACCGCGGCCATGTTCTCGATCGACGAGCAGACCATCGCCTACCTCAGGCTCACCGGCCGCGAGGACGAGCAGGTCAAGCTGGTCGAAACCTATGCCAAGCAGGCCGGCCTGTGGTCGGACACGCTCAAGAACGCCGAATACGAGCGCGTGCTGCGCTTCGACCTGTCCACCGTGGTGCGCAACATCGCCGGCCCGTCCAACCCGCACAAGCGGGTGCCGACCTCCGAGCTGGCCGCGCGCGGCATCGCCGCCCACGTGACGACCGAGCCGGGCAAAATGCCGGACGGCGCCGTCATCATCGCCGCCATCACCAGCTGCACCAACACCAACAACCCGCGCAACATGATCGCCGCCGGCCTCGTGGCCCGCAACGCTGTGCGCGCGGGCCTGGTGCGCAAGCCGTGGGTGAAGACTTCGCTGGCGCCCGGCTCCAAGGCCGTCACGCTGTACCTGGAAGCAGCGGGCCTGCTGCCCGACCTGGAAAAGCTCGGCTTCGGCGTGGTCGGCTATGCCTGCACCTCGTGCAACGGCATGTCCGGCGCGCTCGATCCGGTGATCCAGAAGGAGATCGTGGAGCGCGACCTGTATGCGACCGCCGTCCTGTCCGGCAACCGCAACTTCGACGGCCGCATCCATCCCTACGCCAAGCAGGCCTTCCTGGCTTCGCCCCCGCTGGTGGTGGCCTACGCGCTGGCCGGCACCATCCGTTTCGACATCGAGAAGGATGTGCTGGGCACGGACGCCAACGGCAAGCCGGTGACCCTGAAGGACCTGTGGCCGAGCGACGAGGAGATCGACGCCATGGTCGCTTCCAGTGTCAAGCCGGAGCAGTTCCGCAACGTCTATACGCCGATGTTCGCCATCAAGCGCGACGACGGCGTGCAGGCCGAGCCGCTGTACGACTGGCGTCCGCAAAGCACTTACATCCGCCGTCCGCCGTACTGGGAAGGCGCGCTGGCGGGCGAGCGCACGCTGCGCGGCATGCGTCCGCTCGCGGTCCTGGGCGACAACATCACCACCGACCACCTGTCGCCCTCGAACGCCATCATGGCCAACAGCGCGGCCGGCGAGTACCTGGCCAAGATGGGCCTGCCGGAGGAGGACTTCAACTCCTACGCCACCCACCGCGGCGACCACCTGACGGCGCAGCGCGCCACCTTCGCCAACCCGACCCTCAAGAACGAGATGGCGGTGGTGGACGGCCAGATGAAGGCTGGTTCGCTGGCCCGCGTCGAACCCGAGGGCAAGGTGATGCGCATGTGGGAAGCCATCGAGACCTACATGGAGCGCGGCCAGCCCCTGATCGTGGTGGCCGGCGCCGACTATGGCCAAGGCTCCTCGCGCGACTGGGCCGCCAAGGGCGTGCGCCTGGCCGGTGTGGAAGCCATCGTGGCCGAAGGTTTCGAGCGCATCCACCGCCAGAACCTGGTGGGCATGGGCGTGCTGCCGCTGGAGTTCAAGCCGGGCACCAACCGCCTGACCCTGGGCCTCGACGGCACCGAGACCTATGACGTGATCGGCGAGCGCACCCCGCGGGCGACGCTCACCCTGGTCATCCACCGCAAGAGCGGCGAAACGGTCGAGGTGCCGGTCACCTGCCGTCTCGACACGGCGGAAGAGGTGTCGATCTACGAAGCGGGCGGCGTGCTGCAGCGCTTCGCCCAGGACTTCCTGGCTTCGTCCTCGAAGAAGGCGGCATAGATGGCGCACGCACCTCAAATTCGCATTCCCGCCACCTACATGCGCGGTGGGACCAGCAAGGGCGTGTTCTTCCGGCTGCAGGACCTGCCGGAAGCGGCCCAGGTCCCGGGCGCCGCGCGCGACGCGCTGCTGCTGCGCGTGATCGGCAGCCCGGACCCGTACGGCAAGCAGATCGACGGCATGGGCGGCGCCACTTCCAGCACCAGCAAGACGGTGATCCTGGCAAAGAGCGCGCGACCCGGCCACGACGTGGACTACCTGTTCGGCCAGGTCTCGATCGGCACCGCCTTCGTCGACTGGAGCGGCAACTGCGGCAACCTGTCGGCGGCGGTCGGCTCGTTCGCCATCTCCAGCGGCCTGGTGGACCCGGCGCGTGTGCCGCGCGACGGCGTGGCCGTGGTGCGCATCTGGCAGGCCAACATCGGCAAGACCATCGTCGCCCACGTCCCGATGACGGATGGCGTGGTGCAGGAGACCGGTGACTTCGAGCTCGATGGCGTGACCTTCCCGGCCGCCGAAGTGCAGCTCGAATTCATGGATCCCGCGGCCGAGGAGGACGGTGCCGGCGGCGCCATGTTCCCGACCGGGAACTTGGTCGACACGCTGGAAGTGCCGGGCGTGGGCAGCTTCCAGGCCACGATGATCAATGCCGGCATTCCCACCATCTTCCTCAATGCCGACGCCATCGGCTACGACGGCACCGAGCTGCAGGAGGCCATCAACGGCGACCTGAAGGCCCTGACCATGTTCGAGACCATCCGTGCCTACGGGGCCGTGCGCATGGGCCTGATCAAGAACGTGGACGAAGCGGCCAGCCGCCAGCACACGCCGAAGGTCGCCTTCGTCGCCCCGCCCAAGGACTACACCGCCTCCAGCGGCAAACCGGTCAAAGCGGCCGACATCGACCTGCTGGTACGCGCGCTCTCCATGGGCAAGCTGCACCACGCGATGATGGGCACGGCGGCGGTTGCCATCGGCACCGCCGCCGCCATTCCCGGCACGCTGGTCAATCTGGCGGCCGGCGGCGGCGCACGTAGCGCGGTGCGCTTCGGCCACCCCTCGGGCACCCTGCGCGTGGGCGCCGAGGCGGCCCAGGTGAACGGCGAGTGGACGGTCACCAAGGCCGTCATGAGCCGCAGCGCGCGCGTGCTGATGGAAGGCTGGGTACGCGTTCCCGCAGACGCGTTCTGACACGCCGATGCCACACGGGAGGGCTGCGGCCCTCCCTTTTCTTTTGCCGCCGCTTCCGTTTGGTTTATGATCGCAACACGCGCTCAGGAGGCTGAAATCCAGCGAATCCGATATAAAAAATAACGCGGAAGGGGATATGGACCGAGTGGCGAGCAAACCTGGATTCGTGGCCGAGGCGCTCGAGCTGGTCGGTTTGCCTGCTTGCGCCTGCGATCCGGCCGGCGTGATCGTCGCGACCAATGCGCACTTCGCTTCGCTGCTTGGCCGCGATGGTATCGGCGTCAATCTTGCCGAAATGGTATCCGGCCTCCACGTGCAGGCACTGGCCGCCGCCGGAGGCGCCAACGTCACTTGGGACGCCGTGCTGCGCGCCGGTCTCGAGGAAATCGCCGTCGAAGTGCACGCCCGGCCGCTGCCCGCCAACGCCGGGTCGCCCGGCTTTTGCGCCGTGTTCTACGACGTGCGCCGCTTCCAGCGCGACCAGTCGGCCTTGCGCAAGACCCTGATGGAGCAGCAGGCGATCCTGGAGAACGCCGCCGTCGGCATCATGTTCAGCCGCTCGCGCGTGATCCAGGAGTGCAATCTGCGCGCCGCCGCCATGCTCGGTTACCAGGCGGCGGAACTGATCGGTGCCGACAGCGTCACGATTTTTCCTTCCGCCGATGCCTACGAGAGCCTGAGCCGGGAGGCGACGCCGCTGCTGTCCGCCGGCGAAGCCTATACGACCGAGCTGGAACTGCGCTGCAGCGACGGGTCGCTGCGCTGGTGCCGGTTGTATGGACGCGCGATCGACCCGCGCAACAACTACCTGGGCACCATCTGGATCGTCGAGGACATCGACGAGCAGCATCACAACCAGGACAAGCTGCGCCGCACCGTGCTCGAAATGCAGGCGATCATGGACAATGCGCCGCTGGCCATCGTCTTCATGCGCGACACGCACATCCTGCGCTACAACCACCGGTTCACGGACTTTTTTGCGCTGACGCCGGAAGACCAGGAGCGCGACCTGCACTTGCGCGACCTGTTCCCGAGCGAAGCCGGCTACAAATCCTTGCTGCGCCAGGCCATTCCCGTGCTGGAGCAGGGCGTGCCGTTTTCGCTCGAGATGGCGATGCGCCGCGCCGATGGCAGCACCTTCTGGGCCCACGCCTTCGTGTACGCGATCAACGCCGACCGCCCGCAGCGCGAGACCATCTGGATCCTGGACGACCGCACCGAGCAGAAGATGCTCGACGAGACGACGCGCCAACTCCTGCTGGAACAGAAGGCGATCCTGGACAACGCCTCGGTCGGCATCCTGTTCACGTCCAACGGCATCATGATGTCGTGTAATCCGCGGATGGCCGAGATGTTCGGCTACACGCCCGAGGCGATGACGGGCATGGCCGCCGCCGATGTGTTCCCGACGCCGGAATCCTATGCGGCCTTCGGCGCCGAGGCCGGGCCGCTGCTGGGGCACGGCCTGCCGTTCGAGAAGCACGAGTACGAATTCAAGCACCGCGACGGCTCCCTGTTCTGGTGCCGCGTGCGCGCCCGCACCGTCGATCCGGACCAGCCCGAACGCGGCACCATCTGGATCCTGGAGGACGTCACCGAGGCGCGCCAGACCCTGATGGAAGTACAGGCGATCATGACCAACGCCTCGATCTCCATCCTGTACACGAAGAATCGCCGCATCACCCGCTACAACCGCGGCTTCGCGGACATGTTCGGCTACACGGGCGACGAGGCGCTGGGCCTGCCCGGGCGCGCTCTGTACGCCTCCGACGAGGGCTACGACGAGGTCGGCGCCAAGGCTTTTCCCCTGCTCTCGGTCGGCAAGCCGTTCCACAGCGAGTCCCTCCTGCAGCGCAAGGACGGCTCCACCATGTGGTGCCAGCTGATCGCCTACGTGGTCAATCCGGCCGAACCGGCCCAGGGCACGATCTGGATCATCGAGGACCGCACCGAGCAGAAGAAGGACGAGGAGTCCCTGCGCAATACGCTGCTCGAGAACCAGGCCATCCTGGATACGGCGGTCTTGGGCATCGCGGTGGTGGAGAACGGCCGCAACCTGCGCTGCAACGCCAAGATGGAGGAGCTGTTCGGCTATGGCCCCGGCGAGATCGTCGGCCTGCCGGTCAGCGCGCTGTACCCGGACCTCGAAGGCTGGCAGGCCGCGCGCGAAGAGACGGCGCGCCACTTCGCGGCGGGCCACGTGGCCATGTCCGAATACCACCTGGTGCGCAAGGATGGCTCTACCTTCTGGGCCCGTCTGTCGGGCCGTCCGTTCGACCTGTCCAAGCCGCGCGGCCGCTCGCTGTGGCTGGTGGACGACGTGACCCAGCGCCGCGAGGCGGCGGAGGCGATCCGCAAGGCGCGCGACGAGCTGGAAGTGCGCGTGCTCGAACGCACCGCGGAACTGGCCGGCGCCAACGCCCTGCTGCAAGGGGAGATCGTCGAGCGCCGCCAGGCCGAGGCGCGCATCCATCACATGGCCTATCACGACAGCCTGACCGGCCTGCCGAACCGCGCGCTGCTGGCCGACCGCCTGGACCGCGCCATGCTCGCCGTGCAGCGTTCCGAGCGCCGGCTGGCCGTGATGTTCCTCGACCTGGACCGCTTCAAGACCATCAACGATTCGCTCGGCCACCTCACCGGCGACCATCTGCTCAAGGAAGTGGCGAGCCGGCTGTGCCGTGCCGTGCGCGCCAGCGACACCGTGGCGCGCCTGGGCGGGGACGAGTTCGTGGTGCTGGTGCCCGGCATCCGTTCGGCCGACGAGGCGTCGCAGGTGGCCGAGAAGATCATCGAGTCCCTGGCCGCGCCGTTCCCGTTCGAAGGGCGCATGCTGCACATTACGCCCTCGATCGGCATCTGCATGTATCCCGACGATGGCGCCGACGTGGAGACCCTGATGCGCCACGCCGACGCCGCCATGTACCACGCCAAGGCGAACGGCCGCAACAACCACCAATTCTTCACCCAGCGCATGAACCTGGCCGCGGCCCAGCACTTCGAGCTGGAGAGCAGTCTGCGCAGCGCCCTGGTGCGCAACGAATTCGAACTGTACTTCCAGCCGATCATCGACATCGACACGCGCCGGGTGCACACGATGGAGGTGCTGCTGCGCTGGCGGCGTCCGCGCGAGGGCGTGGCCCTGCCGGACCAGTTCATCCCCATCCTCGAGGAAAACGGGATGATCGTCCCGGTCGGCGAATGGGTGATGCGCCAGGCCTGCGAACAGATCGTGGCCTGGCAGCGCGCGGGCCGGCCGGTGGTGCCGCTGGCGGTGAATCTGTCGCCGCGCCAGTTCATGCACCGCGGGCTGATCGAATCGATCCGCCGGATCCTCGACGAGACGGGCGTGGACCCGGCCCTGATCGAGTTCGAGATCACCGAAACGGCCCTGATGCACCACGGCGAGCAGACCCTCGACATCCTGGGCCAGATCAACGCCATGGGCATCCGCCTGTCGATCGACGACTTCGGCACGGGCTATTCGAGCCTGGCCTACCTGAAGCGCTTCCCGGTCCGCAAGATCAAGATCGACCGCGCCTTCATTCGCGAACTGGAAGACAGCGCCGAGGACCGCGCCATCGTGGCGGCCATCATTGCGCTGTCCAACAGCCTGCAGCTGGACGTCGTGGCCGAAGGCGTCGAGACCGAGGGCCAGTTCAGCGAATTGAACCAGCAGGGCTGCCATTTCGCCCAGGGTTATCTCTTCTCCCAGCCGGTCCCGGCGGACAGCGCCGCCGAGTTGTTGCGAAATTAACGCAAAGTGGCGCTCGACAATCGACAATTTGTGCTATTATTTTCCGTGCGGCAATAAACCAGCGTAGAATCATAACGGTTGCGGTAATATGTATTGCCGGGCTATGTGGTAAAATATTGCATTGGTAGCAATTCTGGCAAGCACGGAAGTGCGAAAGACAGCATGAACAAAGGACAAACGATGCGCGAGGCTTTCGAAGCCTGGGCACAGCGCGATGGACACATCACCCGGCGCCGCGAGGACAAGCCGGAAGAGTATCTCGTGTTCGAAACCCAGCGCCGCTGGGTGATCTGGCAAGCCGCGCTGGCGCACGGCAAGGCCGCGGAGGCGCCCAAGGCGAAAAAGGCCTTGAGCTCCGACGAAGCGGCAGTGCGCAACAAGGTGCTCAACGAAGTGTTGGATGCCTTCAGCGAACTGGACGACAGCACGGGCCTTGATGGCATCGTGAAGGTGATCCAGAGCCTGAAGAAGAAATCCAAGGCCCAGGCGGAAGAAGTCTGAGCGCGCCGGCGGCACGCTCCGTCCCGTTGCGGGCGGGCGCGTGCGTGCGCCGAAAATTCATGAAGTGGCGCCCGCTTGCCGTTACAATCGGCAAGTAGACCAATCACCCGAGCGCCATGATCCGTCCCGTCTCCCTTGCCCTGTGCGCCGCGGCCTGCTGGCTGTGCGCCGGCTGTGCCACGCTCACCGATTCGACCGAACAGACGGTCTTCGTCCAGACCATCCTCGACAACCGCGAGGTGGCCGGGGTCGGCTGCGTGCTGACCAACAAGGCGGGGCGCTGGTACGTGCTCACGCCGGGCCGGCTCAAGGTCACGAAGAATGCCGGGCCGCTGGCGGTCGACTGCAAGAAGGCCGCGGCCACCGGCTACGACGTGGTGGCCTCCAAGCTCAGTACCAGCGGCTTGTGGGGCAACATTGTGGTCAGTGCCGGTCTGGGCTACTACGTGGACAAGAACACGGGCGCCGGCTATGACTATCCGGCCACGCTGACCATCCTCATGCACAGCAATGCGGCGCCGGCCGCACCGAAGGAAGAGCCGGTCGCTGGCGGTACGGCCATCTACTGACGCCTCACAGGAATTTCAACGTCAGGATCGTTCCGGTCTGGACCACGAAGAAGGCGAACAGCCAGCGCACCAATTCGGATTTGAATTCGGCGAGACGCAGGTCGACATCTTTCCTGAAGTCTTCGATCGAGCGCTCGAGAACACGAATCTCCGACCGGATCTCGGCGAGCGCTTCGGCGGTTGCGGCACTCACCCCTTTGGCGGCGAGCGTCTTCACGTACTCATGCGAGTCGAAGGCGGGAAGTGACATGGTCTTCCCCCTAAATAAACCTTAGCGTCAGGATCGCGCCGGTCTGGACCACGAAGAAGGCGAACAGCCAGCGCACCATCTCGGCCTTGAAGCTGGCGAACTGGGCATCCATCCGCGCCTCGAACTGGGCAAAGCGTAGGTCGACCTCTTTCCTGAAGTCTTCAATAGCCCGCTCGAGCACGCGTATTTCCGAACGGATGTCGGCAAGCACCTCGGCCGTCGGTAATTCGACCCCGTTGGCGGTCAGTTGCTTCACATATTCATGCGAATCGAATGCCGGCAAGATCATGACGCACTCCTGGATGCCATTCTAAAGAGAGGAGTGTTCATCAAGCGCACCGCTTGGTCTTGCGCGCCCGCACAGGGACGAAAAAAAGGCCGATGCGAACATCGGCCCTTGGCAGCGTGCCGCCCGGCTTACTTGGCGTTGGCGCGGTTCAGCAGGAAGGTCGACAGCAGGGGCACCGGACGTCCGGTGGCGCCCTTGGCCGCGCCCGACTTCCAGGCCGTGCCGGCGATGTCCAGGTGGGCCCAGGTGTACTTGCGGGTGAAGTTCTCCAGGAAGCAGGCCGCCGTCACCGACATGCCGCCCGGCGTGCCGATGTTGGCCAGGTCCGCGAAGTTGGACTTGAGCTGCTCGTTGTAGGACTCCTCGACCGGCATGCGCCAGGCCGTGTCGCCGGCCTGTTTGCCCGCGGCCAGCAGTTCGGCGGCCAGCGCGTCGTGCGCTTCGTCGTGGCGCGTGAACAGGCCGGAGTTGTGGTTGCCCAGGGCGACCACGCAGGCGCCGGTCAGGGTCGCGATATCGACCACGGCGGCCGGCTTGAAGCGCTCGGCATAGGTCAGCGCGTCGCACAGGATCAGGCGGCCCTCGGCGTCGGTATTGAGGATCTCGATGGTCAGGCCGCTCATGGAGGTGACGATGTCGCCCGGCTTGGTGGCGCGGCCGGACGGCATGTTTTCGCAGGTGGCGATCACGCCGATCACGTTCAGCTTGAGGTTCATCTCGCCGATCGCGCGGAAGGTGCCCAGCACCGAACCGGCGCCGCACATGTCGTACTTCATTTCGTCCATGTTCGCGCCCGGCTTGAGCGAGATGCCGCCGGTGTCGAAGGTGATGCCCTTGCCGACCAGGACCACCGGCGCGTCTTTCGGCTTGCCGCCCATGTGCTTCATGACGATGAACTTGGGCGGCTGCTCGGAGCCGGCCGTCACGGACAGGAAGGAGCCCATCTTCAGGGATTCGAGCTGCTTGCGCTCCAGGACTTCGACCTCGAACTTGAACTGCTTGCCCAGCTTCTTGGCCGTTTCGGCCATGTGGGTCGGGGTGCAGACGTTGGCCGGCAGGTTGCCCAGTTCCTTGGTCAGGTCCATGCCGTTGGCGATGGCTTCGGCCTGGGCCAGGGCCAGCTTGTTGGCGGCGTTGTTGGCCACGGCCAGCGCGACTTTCTTGACGCCGGTGCGGGCCGGGTCCTTCTTGGACTTCCAGGCGTCGGTGCGGAATTCGGCTTCATGCGCGGCGATCACGCAGGCGCGGATGGCCCAGGCCAGGTCGCGGCCTTTGACCGACTCCAGCGGCAGCGCCAGCACGGCGTCGGCCGCCCCCATGGCGCCAAAGGCTTTCAGCGCGGCGTTGACGCCAGAGACGAAGGATTTCTCAGCGATCGACTCGTCGCTGCCCATGCCGACCAGCAGCACGCGCTCGGCCGCGGCTTTGCCCACGCCGCGCAGCAGCAGGGTCGAGCCGGCCTTGCCGGAGATGTCGCCGGCCTTGAGCGCGGCGCTGATGTCGCCGCCCTGGTCCAGGGCCTTGGCTTCGGCGGACAGCTTCTTGTTCTCGAAGACGGCAACGGCGATGACACCCGCCTTCGCGGTCTGGATCGTGTTTTTTGTATCGAATGCTTTTATGCTAAAGTCCATCTGATTCTCCATTCCTATCACGGTCGGCGCAGAGCCTAACCCCTTATTATAGCTTTTCATGATCTTCCAACGCGCCCTTCGACGTGAGCTCACCGGCGCCGCCGGCGCTACGTTCACGGTGCTGTTCACGATTTTCGTCACCTGGTCGCTGATCAAGATCCTCGGCGACGCCGCCGGCGGCCGGGTCGCGCCGGGCGACGTGATCGCGCTCATCGCTTTCGCAGCCCTCAATTACCTGCCCACGATTATCATCCTCACCGCCTTTATCTCGGTGCTGGTGGTGGTCACGCGCAGCTACCGCGATTCCGAAATGGTCGTGTGGTTCGCCTGTGGCCAGTCGCTCGCCAAATGGGTGCGACCGGTGCTGACGTTCGGCCTGCCGCTGGTGATCCTCACCGGTTTCCTCAGCTTCGTCGCCACGCCCTGGGCCAAGTCCAAGAACGACGAATACGTGGAGCGCTTCACCAAGCGCGAGGATTTGCAGAAGGTCTCGCCCGGCCAGTTCAAGGAATCGGCGTCGAGCAACCGCATCTTCTTCGTCGAAGGCGTGACGGGCGAATCGGCGATCGTGCAGAACGTGTTCGTCAACACCGTGGAAAAGAACGGCAACACCGTGGTCGTGGCCAAGGAAGGCGTGATCGAGCAGGACGAGAAGGGCGGCCGCTTCCTGGTCCTGAAAAACGGCCGGCGCTACCAGGGCACACCGGGCAAGGCCGATTTCCAGTCGATGGAGTTCGAGCGCTATAGCATGCGCGTGGCGTCCAAGGTGCCTGTCACCGGCGTAGACCAGGCCGTCGCGGCCTTGAGCACGCCCGCGCTGCTGGCCAACGCCAACCGCTTCACGCGTGCCGAACTGCTGTGGCGGATCGCGCCGCCGATCACCTGCCTGATGCTGATGCTGCTGGCCATTCCGCTCGGCTTCGTCAATCCGCGCGCCGGCAGTTCGGCCAACCTCATCATCGCGCTGCTGATCTTCTTCACCTACTCGAACCTGATCAAGCTGCTCGAGGCGAGCGTGCGTCAAGGGAAGCTGAGTTTCTGGGAAGGCTGGTGGCCGCTGCACTTCGCCGCCTTCGTGTGTGTCCTGTTCCTGTTTGCCTGGCGCCTGAACGTGAATAACCGCTACCATCCGCTGTCCATGCTGGCCGCGCTCAAGCATCGCCGCGCCGGAGGCAAGGCATGACCATCCTGCAGCGCTACTTCACAGTCAACATCGTGCAGGCGGTGGCCTTTGTCCTGGCCGCGCTGCTCGGGCTGACCGCCTTCATGGACCTGACCGTCGAATTGCCCAACGTGGGCAAGGACGGCTACGAATTCCAGCATGCGCTGCTCTATGTGCTGCTGCTGATGCCGGGCCACGTGTACCAGGCCATGCCGGTGGCAGCCCTGATCGGCACCATCTACGCCATGGCGCAATTCGCATCGACGTCGGAGTTCACGATCATGCGCGCGTCCAGCATGTCGACCCGCATGGCGGCCGGCATGCTGTTCAAGATTGGCGTGCTGTTCGTGCTCGCCACCTTCGTGTTCGGGGAGCTGATCACGCCGCGCACCGCGCCCTGGGCCGAGAAGATGCGCTTGTCCGCGCGCGGCGCCACCGTCTCGGCGGAATTCCGCTCTGGCCTGTGGACCAAGGATGTGGTGCGCGCCAACGGGATGAGCGGCGAGGTGACCGGCTCGCGCTTTTTCAATGTGCGCCAGATCACGCCGGAGGGCGCACTGATCGACGCCCGCATCTATGAGTTCGACAACGCATTTCGCCTGCGCAGCCTGACCACGGCGGCCCGCGCGACCTTTCAGGGCGATAACAACTGGCGCCTCGAGGACGTGAGCGTCACCAGCTTCTCGAACAGCCGCGCGCTGCCGAAAGCGGGCGAGCCGGCGCTGCCCTTGTTCGGCCAGGAGACCAGCGCCGTCGGCACCGAAAAGTTCGCCACCAAGGATTTGATCACGGAGATCACGCCGAAGATCCTGTCGGTGTCGACGTCCGACCCGGACCGCATGTCCGCCAACGAGCTGGCCGTCTATACCCGCCACCTGGCCGAGAACAAGCAGGAGACGGAGCGTTTCAAGATCGCGTTCTGGAAGAAGCTGATCGACCCGCTCGCCGTGTTCGTGCTGATGGGGCTCGCGCTGCCATTCGCCTACCTGCACACGCGTAGCGGCGGCGTGAGTCTGAAGATCTTCATCGGCATCATGGTCGGCGTCAGCTTCCAGCTCATCAACACGCTGTTCTCGCATCTGGGCCTGCTGTCCACCTGGCCGGCCTTCGTGACGGCGATCGCGCCGAGCTTGTTGTTCCTGACGCTTGCCTTTGGTGCGCTGTGGTGGGTGGAGCGACACTGATGGCCGAACGCGCTTTGGTCCTGTTCGCCCATGGCGCGCGCTCCGCCGCCTGGGCCGCGCCCTTCGAGCGCCTGCGCGATCTGGCGCGCGCGCGCGCGCCCGGCGTGGACGTCTCGCTCGCCTTCCTGGAGCTCATGGAGCCGCGCCTGCCCGAGCAGGTGGACGCGCTGGCCGCCGCCGGCGCGCGCGCGGTCACCGTGGTTCCGGTGTTCCTGGGGCAGGGGGGGCATGTGCTGCGCGACCTGCCGCCGATGGTCGATGCGCTGCGCGCGCGCCATCCCGGCGTGGATATCCGCGTGGCGGGGGCGGTCGGCGAGGATGCCGCGGTCCTCGATGCCATTGCGACCTACTGCCTGCAAAGCCTGGCCTGACACGGAACCACGGTTCCAATCCGAATCCAGATCAAATCTTTGTCAAATAGCTGCTCAGCCCTTGAGCATTTGCAAGCATACTGATTGCAAACAGGAGGCGCGATGAAGATTCGCCTATGGCCCGCCATTGGGCCGATCGTCATGTTCTTGCTGGCCGGCCCGGCGCTGGCGGAGCAGCATTACCGCGTCAGCTACCGCGACGTTGCGGAGCGCATCGCGGCCGAAGGCGTGGTGGAAGCCGTGCGCCAGTCCACGCTGGCCGCGCAGGTCACCGGGCAGGTGACGGAACGGCATGTGAATGTCGGCGACGCCGTGCGCGCAGGCGCACCTTTGCTGCGTATCGACGCCAAAGTGGCCGAACAGGCGCTGCTTGCCAGCCGCAGCCAGGTGCGCGAGGCGCAGGCGACTTTCGAGGCCGCCCGCCACGCCGTCGAGCGTGCGCGCCGCCTGCATCAGCAAAATTACGTGAGCAAGGCCGCCCTCGACCAGGCCGAAGCCGAATATGCCGCAGCCCAGGCGCGCGTGGCGGCGCTGGAGGCGGGCGCGGTGTCGGCCAGCGCCCAGCGCGCGTTCACCAACATCACCGCACCGTACGCCGGCATCGTGGCCGAAATCCCGGCCGAAGTGGGCGACATGGCCGTTCCCGGCACGCCGCTGGTCACCGTGTTCGATCCGGCCCGTCTGCGCATCGTCGCCACGCTGGCCGACAGCGCCGCGCAGCGCATCCGCGCCGGTGTCCCGGTGCTGATCGAACTTGCCGGCCGTGCGCCGCTCAAGGTGGAGCGCATGACGCTGGTGCCGCTGGCCGACAACCGCTCGCATACGGTGCAGGTGCGGCTGGATCTGCCGCCGGCCACGGGCCTGATGCCCGGCCAGTTCGTGCGTGCGCTGTTCGCCACCGGCGACGTGCGCCGCCTCGCCGTACCCAGCGCCGCGCTGGTGCGGCGCAGCGAACTCACCGCGGTGTATGTGATCGATTCGAAGGGCGGCCGCCAGCTGCGCCAGGTGCGCACCGGGGCCGAGGTGGATGAAGGCATGACGGAGATCCTGGCCGGCCTGCGCGAAGGGGAGACCGTCGTTGCCGCACCGCGCTGAGCGCGGCATTTATAGGAGGACAGCATGGCACACGTCATCGTCATTGGGGCAGGCATCGGCGGCATGCCGATGGCCTTCGAGTTGCGCGACCTGTTGGGCGACGCGCATCGGATCACAGTCGTTTCCAACGGACCGGCTTTCCAGTTCGTGCCGTCCAATCCGTGGCTGGCGGTCGGTTGGCGCGCGCGCAAGGACATCGAAGTCGATATCGCACCCAGCCTCGAAAAGCGCGGCATCGCGCTCGAGACCTGCGGCGCGCGCCGCCTGCATCCGGAGAAGAACGCGCTCGAACTGAACGACGGCCGCATGCTGGACTACGACGCGGTGGTGATCGCCACCGGTCCGCGCCTGGCATTCGAGGAAGTGGAGGGGCTCGGCCCCACCGGCTACACGCAGTCGGTCTGCACCGCGGAGCACGCGGAAGAGGCGGCGGCCAAGTGGAACGGCTTCGTCGCCGCGCCGGGCCAGGCCATCGTGGGTGCGGCGGCCGGGGCGTCCTGCTTCGGGCCTGCATACGAATTCGCCTTCATCATGGACGCCGATCTGCGCCGCCGCAAGCTGCGCGACAAGGTCCCGATGACCTTCGTGACCCCGGAACCGTATATCGGCCATCTGGGTCTGGGCGGCGTGGGCGACTCCAAGTCGCTGCTCGAATCGGCACTGCGCGAGCGCCACATCAAGTGGATCTGCAACGCCAAGATCGTGCAGGTCCTGGCCGACAAGATGCTGGTCGACGAATATACCGATGACGGCGCCGTCAAGAAGCGCCACGAGCTGCCGTTCGCCTATTCGATGGTGCTGCCCGCCTTCAAGGGCGTGGATGCGGTATTCGGCATCGAAGGCCTGACCAACCCGCGCGGCTTCATCCTGATCGACGAATTCCAGCGCAATCCGCGCTACCAGAACGTGTACGCGGTCGGCGTGTGCGTGGCGATTGCGCCGATCGAAGCGACACCGGTGCCGACCGGCGCGCCCAAGACCGGCTTCATGATCGAGTCGATGGTCTCGGCCACGGCCGCCAACATCGCCGCCCAGTTGCGCGGCGAGGCGCCCGGCGCGCGCGCCACTCTCAATGCCGTCTGCCTGGCCGACTTCGGCGATAAAGGGGTGGCCTTCGTGGCGTTGCCGCAGTTCCCGCCCCGGAACCTGAACTGGACCTCGGAGGGGAAGTGGGTCCACCTGGCCAAGATCGCCTTCGAGAAGTACTTCATCCGCAAGATCCGGAAAGGGACGTCGGAACCGATCTATGAGCGCTACGTGATGCGCGCGCTCGGCATCTTCAAGCTGAAAGGGCAGTGACGGGATGGGCATCGCCGGCCGCCTCGCCGCCTTTTTCCTGCACTCGCGCCTGACGCCGCTGGCCGCGCTGGTGGCCATGCTGCTTGGCCTGTTCGCGGTGGCGGTCACGCCGCGCGAGGAGGAGCCGCAGATCAACGTGACGATGGCGAACGTGATGATTCCGTTCCCCGGCGCCTCCGCGCACGACGTGGAAAAGCTGGTGGCCGGTCCCGCCGAGCAGGTGATCGCGCAGATGGCGGGGCTGGAGCACGTGTTTTCCGTCTCGCGTCCCGGCCTGGCCGTGATCACGGCGCAGTTCAAGGTCGGGGTGCCGCGCACCGAGGCGCTGGTGCGCCTGTACGACGTGATCCACTCCAACGCCGACTGGCTGCCGGCCGCGCTCAACGTCGGCCCGCCGCTGGTCAAGCCGAAGGGCATCGACGACGTGCCGGTGGTGGCGCTGACCCTGTGGACGCCGGACCCGGAACGCGGCGGTTACGACATGGAGCGTGTGGCCCACGCCATCGAGGCCGACCTCAAGCGGGTGCCGGGCACGCGCGAAGTCACGACCATCGGTGGCCCGGGGCGGCAGGTGCGCGTGCTGCTGGACGCCGACAAGCTGCACGCCTACCGCATCGACGCCGCCGATGTGCGCCGCAGCCTGCAGGGCGCCAGCGCGGGCGGGGCTGAGGCCCAATTGGTGGCCGATAACGCCATGCTCCAGGTGCGCCCCGGCGAATTCCTGCCGGACGCGCGCGCCGTGGCCGGCCTGATCGTGGGCGTGTCCAACGGCCGCCCGGTCACGCTGGCCGATGTCGCCACGGTGAGCGATGGCCCGGCCCGGCCCGCGCACTATGTCTGGTACGGCACGCGCAAGGGCGGCGAGGCCCCGGCCGTCACCATCGCCGTCACCAAGAAGCCGGGCGAAAACGCCGTGCAGGTCGCGCGCCGCGTGCTGGCACGCGTCGACGAGCTGCGCGGCCGTGTGATTCCGGCAGGGGTGGAGGTGAGCGTCACCCGCGACTACGGCGTCACGGCCAACGACAAGGCCATGAAGCTGATCCAAAAGCTGATCTTCGCGACCTCCGCGGTGGTGGTGCTGGTCGGGCTGGCCTTGGGTGTGCGCGAGGCGGTCATCGTCGGCGTCGCCGTGATTCTCACGCTGGCGGCGACGCTGTTCGCCTCCTGGGCCTATGGCTTCACCCTGAACCGCGTGTCGCTGTTCGCGCTGATCTTCTCGATCGGCATCCTGGTGGACGACGCCATCGTGGTGGTCGAGAACATCCACCGCCACCGGATGCTGCACCCGGATAGCACGCTGGCCGACCTGATTCCACGCGCGGTGGACGAGGTGGGCGGCCCCACGATCCTCGCGACGCTGACGGTGATCGCGGCCCTGATGCCGATGGCCTTCGTGTCCGGCCTCATGGGGCCGTACATGAGTCCCATCCCCATCAATGCCAGCATGGGCATGCTGATCTCGCTGGTGATCGCGTTCACCGTCACGCCCTGGCTGGCGCTGAAGTTCTCGCACAAGGGCGGGGGGCACGCGGCGCATGCCGATCCGATGCAAGCGCGGCTCGAACGCTGGTCCGATCGCCTCCTGCGTCCCTTCATCCAGTCCGCACGCCGCCGCCTGTTGCTGTGGCTCGGCATCGCCGCCGCGATCGTGATTTCCGTGTCGCTGGCCGCGGTGCAGCTGGTGGTGCTCAAGATGCTTCCCTTTGACGACAAGTCGGAATTCCAGGTGGTGCTGGACATGCCGGCCGGGACGCCCGTGGAAAGCACGTCCGCCGTACTGCACGAGATCGGGAACTACCTGACTGGGGTGGAGGAAGTCACGAATGTGCAGGGTTACGCCGGCACCGCGGCGCCGATCAACTTCAATGGATTGGTGCGCCAGTACTATCTGCGCCAGATGCCGGAACTGGGCGACCTGCAGGTCAACCTGACCGACAAGCATCAGCGCCACCGCAAGAGCCACGAGATCGCCGGCGCCGTGCGCGCCCAGGTCGAGAAGATCGCGGCCCACTATGGCGGCAACGCGAAGGTGGTGGAGGTGCCGCCCGGCCCGCCCGTGCTGGCGCCGCTGGTAGCCGAGATCTACGGACCGGAAGAGGATGGCCGCCACCACGCCGCCAAGCGTGTGCGGCAGGCGCTGGCCGCCACGCGCGATATCGTGGCCGTCGATGATACGGTGGAAGCCGACGCGCCGCTCGCGGAATTGAAGGTCGACCAGCGCAAGGCCGCGCTCCTCGGCATTGCCCCGGCCGAGATCGTGCGCACCGCCTCCGTCGCCCTCGACGGCGAGGACGTGGTGATGCTGCACGACGGCCAGGCGAAATATGCCGTGCCGGTCCGCCTGACCCTGGCGCCGGAACAGCAGGCGCGCCTGCCGCAGCTGCTGCGCATGACGGTCAAGTCCGCGCGTGGCGACAACGTCCCGCTGTCCGAGCTGGTCACGGTGCACCGCGGTCTGCGCGAGAAGACCATCTACCATAAGGACCTGCTACCGGTGACCTACGTGATCGCCGACATGGCCGGGCACCTGGACAGCCCGCTGTACGGCATGTTCGCGGCGCGTGCGCAGGCGATCGGGCGCGGCCAGCCGGCCCTGGGCGAGTATTTCATCACGCAGCCGTCCGACCCGTACCAGGGCTACTCCGTCAAGTGGGACGGCGAGTGGCAAATCACCTACGAGACCTTCCGCGACATGGGCATCGCCTATGCAGTCGGACTGGTGCTGGTGTATCTGCTGGTCGTAGGACAATTCGGCTCCTACCTGACGCCCTTGATCATCATGGCGCCGATCCCGCTCACGATCATCGGCGTCATGCCCGGTCACGCTCTGCTGGGCGCGCAGTTCACCGCCACCTCGATGATCGGCATGATCGCGCTGGCCGGCATCATCGTGCGCAATTCGATTCTACTGGTGGACTTCATTCACCTGGAACTGGAGCGCGGCAAGCCCTTCGCCGACGCCGTGGTCGCCTCGGCCGCCGCGCGTGCCAAACCGATCGTGCTGACGGGTCTGGCCGCCATCATCGGCGCCATGTTCATCCTGGACGACCCGATCTTCAACGGGCTGGCGATCTCGCTGGTGTTCGGCATCTTCGTATCGACCCTGCTGACCCTGGTCGTGATCCCGGTCCTGTACTACGCAGCCAACCGCAAGAAATACGTCTGAAAGGAGAGGACCATGGATACCAACCGCATGGTAAGGATGTTCGCCGGCGCCTTCGTGCTGATCTCGCTGGCGCTCGGGATACCGGAAAGCCCGCTCTTCGTGAGCAAGTACTGGATCTGGTTCACGGTCTTCGTGGGCGCGAACCTGTTCCAGAGCAGCTTCACGCGCTTCTGTCCACTGGAAAAGATCCTCGAAAAACTGGGCGTGCCGCCGGCGCATCCGCTGCGCTAGGCGCTCTGGATCAAATCCAGCAGCAATCGGGCTATTGAACAAGGCCGCTTGCGACTACCTTGAAAGCAGACACCGGCTTACCGGATGGAGGAAATCATGGAACAGAACGTGGGAGCGGTCGACCGCGTGGTGCGCATCGTGCTGGGCCTGCTGATCCTGGGCTTGTTCTTCGTGCTGGACGAGGGCGTGCGCTGGTGGGCGCTGCTCGGGATCATTCCCCTGGCGACCGGCCTGGTGGCCTGGTGCCCGCTGTACCGGGTGCTGGGCGTCTCGACCGACCGGGAGCACGCCAGCACCTGAGTTCAGTTGCCGCGGGCGCGCTTGTCCTTGAAGAAGGCCCAGGCCTCTTCGGCCGTGTCGACGTCGTGGTTGAAGCGGCCGAGCAGCATGCGCACGATGAACGGCGCCTCCTTCTGCGTCGAGGAGTCGGTGTGCCCGCCGCCTTCGATCTTCAGCAGTTCCACCTGCAGGCCGGCCGGGTCGTCGCCCCACACGTAGCGGGTGGCCGCCGTCTCGTCCTTGCGATCCAAATGGGGAAACTGGTAGACCGTCGGCGTGTCCGGCAGCTTGTCCAGCGCGCGCCAGCGCGCCACGGTGGCGTCCACGCCCAGGGTCGTACCGCGCCCGTGCAGCAGCCAGCTGCCGACCGCGCCGCCCTGGTAGGGCACGAGCTTGTCCTTCGTGCCATGAGTGATGAAAACAGGGATCGGATGCATCGGCGCCTTGCAGCGGCTGTTGACGGCCGCGGGAGCGCTTTGCACGCCGATGGCGGCCAGGCGCGGGCCGATCTCCGTCGCCAATCGATAGGCCATGGCCCCGCCGTGGGAGGAGCCATACACGTAGATGCGCTCCGGATCGGCGTGCAGTTCCTTGATGGCCGTGTCGATGAGGGCGGCGATGAAGCCCACGTCATCGGACTGCGCGTTGGTGTCGGCATCGGCGCGGCAGTCGTTCCAGGCGCGCTTGCCGTCGCTGCCTTCCATGCCGTCCGGCGCGATCAGCATCAGCGGCTCCTGGTCGGCGATCCGTATCCAGCTGTCCATCTTGTAGCCGGCGAATGACTTCAGGCCGATGATCTGCGCGGCGCTGGCGCCGTGGCCGTGCAGGAGGATGACGGTCGGACGCTTTTCGTGGGGCAGGTGGGTGGGCAGGTCGACCAGGTAGTGGCGCACCCCTTCCGGCCGGGTCATCGTCCGCGTGCTGAAGGAGGGGAAGGCGGCCGCCTGGCCGGCGGCGAGGAAGAAGGCCAGTAGAAGGAAGCGGGAGCGCATGGCGTTCAGGCTCCGGAACGGGCGCGCATGGCCTCGCCGACCATGACGAGGACCGGGCCGTGCGCCGCGTCCAACCCGCGCGCGAGCAGGGCCAGGGACATGCGCTCGATGCGCTGGTCGGCGCGGCTGACGTTTTCGATGACGATGACCGGGGTCTCCGGCCCCCACCCCTGGGCCAGGAGGCGCTGGCCGGTGGCGATGGCTTCGCGCCCGCCCATGTACTGGATCAGGGTGTCGGTCTGGGGCAGGGCCGGTTCGTCCGGGTGACCCGGCGCGGTGGACGAGGTGAAGAAGGAGACGCTGCGCGCCACGCCGCGCTTGGTGAGCGGCTGCAAGGTGGAGGCGGCGGCCGCCAGGGCGGTGGTGATGCCGGGGACGACCTCGACCGCGATGCCGACCTGCTCGCAGGCGCGCAGCTCCTCGTCGGCGCGGCCGAACATCATCGGGTCGCCACCCTTGAGGCGCACCACCGTGCGGTGGCGCCGGGCACATTCGACCAAAAGCGCGTTGATCTCCTGCTGCGCGGTGGAGCGCTGGCCGCTGCGCTTGCCGACCGCGATCAGTTCGGCCTGGGCGCACAGCTCCAGCATTTCCGGGATCACCAGCGCGTCGTACAGGACGACATCCGCCTGGGCCAGGAGCCGCGCGCCGCGGACGGTAATCAGGTCCTGCGCTCCCGGCCCCGCGCCGACCAGGTAGACCTTGCCGAGTACCGCCATCGCGTCCTTTCGTGTGTTATGCGCTTTCCCCGCCGAGGCGGATCATGCCTGCGGCGACGGTCTGATGAGTGACTTCGTCGATCAGTATAAACGCACCGGTGGCGCGGATGTCGGCATAGGCGTCGGCGGCCAGCGGCTGCTGCACGGCGATCGACACGCGGGCGATGTCGTTCAGCTTGAGGCCCTCGGCCGGGCGCCGCTCCTGGGTATTGACATCCAGGAGCGAGTCGATGGCCTTGACCTTGGCCGAGGTCTGCTTGGTGCCGTGCTTGATCCAGTACTTGCGGCGCAGGTCGAGCGGCTCCTCGGACAGCCAGCACACGTCCGCTGCCACCTGCTTGAGCAGGGCGGCCGGCGCGTCGACCGCCGCCAGCACGTCGCCGCGCGAGATGTCCAGGTATTCGTTCAGCAGCAGGGTCACGGACTGGCCCACGCGCGCCGTCTGCAGCGGGCCGTCGAAGGTGAGGATTTCCTTGACGGTGGCCTGCTGGCCGGACGGCTGCACCACCAGCGTGTCGCCCACGCTGACCTGGCCGGCTTCGATGCGGCCCATGTAGCCGCGGAAGTCGTTGGCCTCGTGGCCGTTGTGGCGGGCCACCAGCTGCACCGGGAAACGGAACGGCGCCGTATGCGATTCGTCGTAGACGGACAGCGATTCGAGCAGCTCGATCAGGGTCGGGCCGTCGTACCAGTCCATGGTCTCGCTGCGTTCGACCACGTTGTCGCCCACCAGGGCCGACATCGGGATGGCGGTAATGTCGCGGATGCCGAGCGAATTGGCGAACTCGGTGTAGGCGCGCACGATGCGTTCGTACACGTCGCGGTCGTAGTTCACCAGGTCCATCTTGTTGACGGCCACGATCACGTGCTCGATTTGCAGCAGGTGGGCGATGGTCGAATGTCGCTTGGTCTGGATCAGGAGATCGACGCCGCCGTCCTCGCGCAGCTTCACCTTGGACACGTCGACCAGGATGATGACCGCGTCCGCGGTGGAGGCGCCGGTCACCATGTTGCGGGTGTACTGTTCGTGGCCCGGGGTGTCGGCGATGATGAACTTGCGGCGCGGCGTGGCGAAGTAGCGGTAGGCCACGTCGATGGTGATACCTTGCTCGCGCTCCGCTTCCAGGCCGTCCGTCAGCAGGGACAGGTCGATGGTGTCGCCCACGGTGCGCTTGTTCTTGGCGCGCGAAACGGCGGCCAGCTGGTCGGCGAAGATGCCCTTGCTGTCGTACAGCAGGCGCCCGATCAGGGTGCTCTTGCCGTCGTCGACGGAACCGGCGGTGATGAAGCGCAGCAGGCTGTGTTGCGCTTTCAGGTTGTCGTTCATCGCGTTCATCAGAAATACCCTTGCTTCTTGCGTTTTTCCATCGAGGCTTCGGAGGTCTGGTCGTCCATCCGGGTCGCACCACGCTCCGTGATCTGGGTCACGGCCGTCTCGGCGATGATGGCGTCCACCGTGGACGCGTCCGAGGCCACCGGGCAGGTGCAGGAGATGTCGCCCACCGTGCGGAAGCGCACGACCTGCTTTTCCACCGTCTCGCCTTCGCGCGCCGGGGTCAGGTCGGTGAGCGGCACCAGCAGGCCGTTGCGCGGGATGACCTCGCGCTCGTGCGCGAAATAGATCGAGGGCAGGGCCAGGTTCTCGCGAGCGATGTACTGCCACACGTCCAGTTCCGTCCAGTTCGAGATCGGGAATACCCGCATGTTCTCGCCCGGATGCACGCGCGTGTTGTACAGGTCCCACAGTTCCGGACGCTGGGCCTTCGGATCCCACTGGCCGAATTCGTCGCGGAAGGAGAAGATGCGCTCCTTGGCGCGCGCCTTTTCCTCGTCGCGGCGGGCGCCGCCGATGCAGGCGTCGAACTGGTGCTCGGCGATGGTCTCGAGCAGGGTCACGGCCTGGGCGGCGTTGCGCGAATCGGTCTGCGGATTACGCAGGCGCACGGTACCGCGCTTGATCGAGTCCTCGACCGAGCCCACGATCAGGCGCTCGCCCAGCTCCGCCACGCGCCGGTCGCGGAATGCGATCACTTCGGCGAAGTTGTGGCCGGTGTCGATGTGCACCAGCGGGAACGGGAATTTGCCGGGGCGGAAGGCCTTCTCGGCAAGGCGCAGCAGCACCACGGAGTCCTTGCCGCCGCTGAAGAGCAGGGCAGGATTGCTGCATTCGGCCGCTACTTCGCGCAGGATGTGGATGGCTTCCGACTCCAGCGCGTCCAAGTGGGCGGCGTTGACGTCGGCGAGGAAGTTGTCTGTCACAGTATTCATGTTCGTTTAAGCCGCGATGGATTTGATGCGTACCAGTTTGCCGTCCACGAAGTGCAGGCCGCACTCCTTGGAATCCGGGTTCTCCCACCACCAGCGGCCGGCGCGGATGTCCTCGCCAGGCTGGATGGCGCGCGTGCAGGGCGCGCAGCCGATGGACGGGAAGCCCTGGTCGTGCAGCGGGTTGTAGGGCACGCCGTTGGCGCGGATGTAATTCCACACGTCGTCCTCCGACCAGTCGGCCAGGGGATTGAACTTGGTGAGGCCGTGGGCGCTGTCGAATTCTTCCACCGCCAGCTCGGTGCGGGTGGCCGACTGCGCGCGGCGCTGGCCGGTCACCCAGGCCTTGTTGCCGGCGAGGGCGCGGCCGAGCGGTTCGACCTTGCGCACACGGCAGCATTCGCGCCGCATCTCCACCGAGTCGTAGAAGGCGTTCAGGCCGTTTTGCGCGACGTACTGCTCCACCGCCGCCGGGTCGGGGCGGTACACGGCGATCTCATAGCCGTAGGTCTCCTTCACCTTGTCCAGCATGCCGAGCGTTTCGGGATGCAGGCGGCCGGTATCGAGCGAGAAGATCCCGATCGGCAGGCCGGCCTTCAGGATCAGGTCCGTCAGGACCATGTCTTCGGCCGCCAGGCTGGAGGCGAAGACGGCCGGGGAATGTTCGGTGGCGATGCGCTCCAGGGTGGCGCGCGTGGACGCAAGGAGTTGATCGAAGTGACTCATGGATAACTCCGCGTCAGATGCCGTAGGCGACGTCCGCCTGCTCCGGCGTGCCGCCACGCAGGCGGCGGCGGAACAGCGGCAGCGGGTTGTCCACGGACGCCTGATAGGTCTCGCTGAACACGGTGAGGCCAAGCAGGGCGTCTTCGATCGAGCGGTCCTGGCGCGTGGCGAAGGCGTTGAAACCGACCCGCTGCATGGAGAACAGATTGTCGCGCAGGACGTCGCCGATGGCGCGCAGCTCTCCCTTCCAGCCCAGGCGCATGCGCAGGTTGAAGGCGATCGAGTAGCCGCGCCCGTCGCTGAACTTGGGGAAGTCCACGGCCACCAGGTCGAAGGCGCCGAGTTCCTCGCGCAGTTCCTCCGGGCGCTCGTGGCTCGCGATCCACACGCCGAGATGGACGCGGTTCTTGAGCAGCGGCTTTTGCGCCTGCCATACCGCGAGGGGGACGATCAGCTTGCCGGCCGGGACCTCGACGGATGCCGCGTCCTCGCCTTCGCCCAGGCGCAGCACGCTCCAGTCGTCCGCCGCGATCTCGCGATTCTTGATGATGCGCTCGTTCTTCTCAAGCATATTCGTCTTCCCCAACGATGGTCTTGCCCACTTCGATCGGCGTGGCGTACACAAAATCCTTGAACGGGCCGATGCCCAGGCGCTGGGCCACGTCCACGAAGCGCTCGCCTTCGTGGCGCTGGCGCAGGTAGACCGTCAGGATGCGGTCCACCACCTCCGGCATCTGCGCGGCGGAGAAGGACGGGCCGATGATCTTGCCCAGGGCCGTGTCGTTGCCTTGCGCGCCGCCGATCGACACCTGGTACCACTCGCTGCCGTCCTTGTCCACGCCCAGCACGCCGATGTTGCCGACGTGGTGGTGCCCGCACGCGTTGATGCAGCCGCTGATGTTCAATTCGATCTCGCCGATGTCGTGCTGGTAGTCCAGGTCCGAGAAGCGCTCGGCGATGGCCACGGCCACGGGAATCGACTTGGCATTGGCCAGCGAGCAGAAGTCGCCGCCCGGGCAGGAGATGATGTCGGTCAGCAGGCCGATGTTCGGCGTGGCCAGGCCATGCGCCTTCAGTTCCTGCCACAGTTCGAACAGGCGGCTCTGCTCCACGTCCGCCAGCACGATGTTCTGCTCGTGCGTGACGCGCAGTTCGCCGAAGCTGTAGCGGTCGGCCAGGTCGGCCATGAAATCCATCTGCTCCGCGGTGGCATCGCCCGGCGGCAGGCCCGGCTTTTTCAGCGACAGCACGACTGCCGCGTAGCCGGCCACCTTGTGGGCGCGCACGTTGCGCTTGACCCAGTTGTAGAAGGGACGGCTCTCCGGATGCTGGGCGATCGGGTCGATGGCGGCCAGCGTCTGGTATGCCGGCGGGTTGAACCAGGACGCGACGCGCTCGATCTCCTCCTCGGCCAGGGTGGACGGGCTGTCCTTCAGGTCCGCCCATTCCGCTTCGACCTGGCGCGCGAACTCCTCCACGCCCAGGGACTTGAGCAGGATCTTGATGCGGGCCTTGAACTTGTTGTCGCGGCGGCCGTACTGGTTATACACGCGCATGATGGCCTCGATGTAGGTCAGCATGTGCTGGCGCGGCAGGAATTCACGGATCACGCTGCCGATGATCGGGGTGCGGCCCAGGCCACCGCCGACCAGCACGCGGAAACCGATCTCGCCGGCCTCGTTCTTCACCACGGTCAGGCCGATGTCGTGCACCTGGGTCGCGGCGCGGTCTTCCACGGCGCCGTTAATCGCCACCTTGAACTTGCGCGGCAGGGCGATGAACTCGGGGTGGAAGGTGCTCCACTGGCGCAGGATCTCGCAATAGGGGCGCGGGTCGATCAGTTCGTCCGCCGCCACGCCCGCGAATTCGTCGGTGGTGGTGTTGCGGATGCAGTTGCCCGAGGTCTGGATCGAATGCATCTCGACCGAGGCCAGGTCGGCCAGGATGTCCGGGGTCTGCTCCAGGCTGATCCAGTTGAACTGGATGTTCTGGCGCGTGGTGAAGTGGCCGAAGCCGCGGTCGTATTTACGGGCGATGTGGGCGAACATGCGCATCTGGCGCGACGCCAGCAGGCCGTAGGGCACGGCGATGCGCAGCATGTAGGCGTGGCGCTGCATGTACAGGCCGTTCTGCAGGCGCAGCGGCAGGAATTCTTCCTCGGTCAGCTCGTCGATGAGGCGGCGGCGCACCTGGTCGCGGTACTGCGCAATGCGCTCCCGCACGATCAGGTGGTCATATTGGTCATAGCGATACATGGGCTGGCTTCCTGGGCAAAGTAGCTGCCATGGTACGGAGGCCCTCCTATATTCCAAACAACTTAGTATTCATTTGCTTATATGCGCGGCGGATATAAGCCGGCTTATAATGTGCCCATGAACCTGCACCAACTCCGATTCGTCCGCGAAGCCGTGCGGCAGAATTTCAACCTCACCGACGCGGCCAAGGCCTTGTTTACCTCCCAGCCGGGGGTATCGAAGGCCATCATCGAGCTCGAAGAGGAGCTGGGTGTTGACATTTTTACACGCCATGGCAAGCGCATCCGCGGCCTGACGGAGCCGGGTCGGCTGGTGCTGGAGTCGGTCGAGCTGATCATGCGCGAGATCGACAGCCTGAAGCGCATCGGGAAGGAATACGCGGCCCAGGACAGCGGCAGCTTCACCATTGCCACCACCCACACCCAGGCCCGCTACGCCCTGCCCAAGGTGGTCCAGGCCTTCATGCAGAAGTACCCCAAGGTGCGCCTGTCGCTCCTGCAGGGTAACCCGAAGCAGATCGCGGAGATGGTGCAGAAGGACCAGGCCGACATCGCCATCGCCACCGAATCCATCGCCACGGTGGACGGCCTGATCACCCTGCCGTGCTACCAGTGGGAGCACGTGCTGGTGGTGCCGCCCGAGCATCCGCTGCTGCGTTCCAAGGCCGTGTCGCTGGAGGAGATCGCGGGCTACCCGGTCATCACCTACGACGCCGCCTTCGCCGGGCGCAGCAAGATCGACCACGCCTTCCAGCTGCGCGGCCTCAAGCCGGACGTGCTGCTCGAGGCGATCGACGCGGACGTGATCAAGACCTATGTGGAGCTGGGCATGGGCGTGGGCATCATCGCCGGCATGGCCTTCGACGCGGAGCGCGACCGCAACCTGCGCGCGATCCCGGTCGGCCACCTGTTCGGGATGAACGTGTCGCGAGTCGCCGTCAAGCAGGGCGCCTACCTGCGCAGCTATGTGTACACCTTCATCGAGCTGCTCTCGCCGTCGCTCAACCGGCGCATGGTGGAGCAGGCCATGACGGGCGTCAAAGACAATTACGAGTTATGAATCACGATTCCCTGTCCGCCTACTACGCGGACATCGCGGCCGACTACGACCGCCGCTACGCCGCGCCCGGCCGCAAGGCCGAACTGGATGCGCTCCAGAACACCCTGGCCGACCTGTTCGAGGGCCGCCGCGTGCTGGAGCTGGGCTGCGGGTCCGGCTACTGGACCGACACCCTGGCCTACGTGGCCGAACGCGTGACCGCCATCGACAACTGTCCGCCATTGCTGGCGCAGGCCCGCGCGCGCGGGCTGGATCCTGAGGTGGTGCGCTTCGCCGACGGCGACGCTTTCGCTCCGCCGCCGGGCGACTACGACGCCGGCCTGGCCGCCGGCCTGTGGTCGCACGTCCCGCGCGAGCAGCAGGACAAGTTCCTCAAGCAGCTGCGCGCCGTGCTGGGCGCCGATGCGCTGCTGGTACTGATCGATGAAAACGTGATCGAAGGCGAGACGGTGCCGGTCGCGCGCACCGACGCGGAAGGGAACACCTACCGCATCCTGACCGGCGCCAGCGGCACGCGCCACGAAGTCATGTCCAACTGCCCGGCCGACAGCGCGCTCAAAAAGCGCTTCGCCGAGCATGCGCGCGAAATCCGCATCAAGCGCGGCGAACATTACTGGCTGCTCAGCTGTCGGCTGAAATAACAACAGGTCATCTTGTTGAAACAATCAGGGGCCATCATTCGGTCCGTTCGATTGTTTCCAACTCATAAGGATGACCCAAGTGAAAAAGCAACTCCTCGCCGCTCTCGTTCTGTCCACCCTCGGCGGTTTCGCCCAGGCGCAATCGTCGGTGACCGTGTACGGCGCCTTCGACGCTGGCATCGCCAAGCAGACCGACAAGACGACGGCCGTGACCAAGCGCGACTCCAACAAGCTCGGCTTCAAGGGCACGGAAGACCTGGGCGGCGGCCTGAAGGCATTGTTCCAGGTCGAGATGCGCTTCGAGCCGGACACCGGCACCTTCGAATCCGGCGTGCGCCCGCTGTTCCAGGGCCAGTCGCGCGTCGGCCTGCAGGGTGATTTCGGCATGATTCGCATTGGCCGCGGCGTGACCGCCTTCCAGGATGCCAAGGACGCTTTCGATCCCTTCCACGGCATCGCCGGCACCCCGGGCCTGAAGGGCGACGTCGAAGTGGCGGGCTACAACAGCCAGCCGCTGGACCCGGCCGGCAGCTCGAACGATCGCTTCAACAACGCTATCTGGTACGACACCCCGGTGTTCAACGGTTTCAAGGTCGGCGTCACCGTCGCCACCAAGGAAGCCAACGGCGGCCCGGCCCTGGTGGGCACCGGCACCGCGAGCGCGCCGCAGTATCCGGCAGGCGCAGCCGCTTCCGCCAACCCGTTCTCGATCGCCGCCACCTACAAGCAGGGTCCGTTCGCCGCGATGGCAGCCTATGAGCGCAACGCCGTCGAAACCAAGGTCTGGCACGTCGGCGTGTCGGCCGATGCGACGTCCGAACTGAAGCTGATGGCCACCTACGCCCGCCAGGACCAGGGCCACACCAAGCTGACCAACCCGGACACCACCGGCTGGCTGCTGGGCGCCAACTACAAGGTCGGCGCGGGCCGCGTGCTGTTCGGCTATGGCCAGAAGAAGCCGGATGGCGCGGTCACCACCAAGCAGACCTCGGTCGGCTACGAGTACGACCTGTCCAAGCGCACCTTCCTGTACGCCGACGCGTCGCAGAAGAAGGCCGCCACCAGCGTGAACTACTACGGCGTGGGCGTGCACCACAACTTCTGACGATTCCCGTCAGGGCACGTGCATCGGCAGCGTAATGTCGATGCGCGTGCCGCCCGCTTCTTCGCGGCCGATGGCAATCTCGCCGCCCAGCGCCCACACCCGCTCGCGCATGCCCAGCAGGCCGAGCGAGCCCGGCTTGGCGAGATCGCCTTCTCCAATGCCGATGCCATTGTCGGCGATGGTGATCAGGAGGCTGCCGTTCAGGCGGTACAGGCTTAGCGTGACCGCGCTGGCCTGGGCGTGGCGCGCCACGTTGGTCAGCCCCTCCTGCACGATGCGGTAGATGGCCGTGCTGGCCTCGTCCCCCAGTGTCAATTCCTCTTCGTCCGCGAACATCTCGACGCGGATGCCCGTCTTCTCCGAAAACTCGCGCCGGAAGGCTTGCAGCGCGAAATACAGTCCCGCTTCGTCCAGCGCGCGTGGGCGCAGGTCGGTGGCGATGCGGCGCAGGGACGTGATCGCGGCCAGCAGGCGTTCGTCCATCGATTGCGCCTGGTGCCGAGTCGCCGCCGGCAGGCCCGGCTCGCGCAGCAGGAGCGCCAGATCCAGGCGCAGGGCGGTCAGCAGCTGGCCGGGGTCGTCATGCAGTTCGCGCGCGATGTGCGCGCGTTCCTGCTCGCGGATCGATTGGAGCGCCGTGGTGAGTTCGCGCAGGCGCGCATGCGACACGCGGTCGCTCGAGCGGCGCCCGCCGAAACGCTCGATGGGGATGGGATCGTTCATGGGGAAGCGTGCCTCCAGGCTCTACCCTAAGCTGAACCGGGAAAAGGCTACTTGATCCACGCCAGCTACATTCTTGCCAAGTCGTGCGCGCGTCACGTCATTTGCTGAAGTACTGAGTAAATGCTTCCTGCAAGTCAGGGGGAAGACGGTTGAATTCGATGTGCTGCTTTTTTATTTCTGCGCGCAATCGCTCGGGGCTCCCCATGACCAGCACTGTTTTTGCAGCCAAGTCATGGGCCAGTTCACGCAGCATCGGAATGGGCACGTTGCCGTTATTTTCAGCATTTGGGTCCCGGACCTCGAATGTCTCGTCAGCATCATCGCCGCCGCATTTTCCGTCGCGCAATATAAACACAGACCCGTTATCCCATGTTTCATAGAGCGGTCGGTGTGGATCTCTGGCCCGCCGTTTGAAATAGCCTGTGAGGACGAAATACGTTGAAACGGAATCCTGTGCTTTGGCAAAGATCCATGCATGGCCGATGTATGCCTCATCGTCCGCGATTTGGGGGCAAATTGCACGCAGGTTTTCCGGAAAAGGCTCGAGCTTTAGTCCAGCCAGCGGAACACGCAAACCCAAGACTGGGACAGTCAGGAAGCGCGGTTGGCTTGTCTCTGCTGCTGCGGCTGCGGTACTGATTGCGAGCAGGATCGCCGCTGCAACGTGCTTAATAGCGATAGACCGCATAATGAGGCTTTTCTTTTCGATAGGCGGGACCAGCCCAGAAGTCGCGCTGAACAAAGTCCGAAATCCATTGTTTTCCGTCGTAGCCGGCGACGTGCCCAGCAGTGCTACCTTTGTGTGGCTCCATCACCATGACGTCACCTTTGATGAAGGCGAAGTGGTCAGGATCTTCGACGGTGGCCTTGTGGAACCCAATCATTTCTAGGGTCGGGCCGAATGCTTTGCCAGTAGCAGGGTATGAGCCATGAAAGTCTGCGCCGCCCGCTTGAAGCGCCTTGCGCACGTATTCGCCGCAACGCCGATGGCTACGCATTTTTTTTGTCCGCCGCAGCGTAGAGATGCTTCGTGAACTTTTCGAGATCGACTGGCATGCGGCACCTCTACGCTACTTTGTTGGTTGCCGCATCCCAGCTACCGATGGTGTTGCCGCCCGTACCACCACCAATCCTCTGCTGGGAGTATTTCCATTTGGCTTTCGAGTACTTCAGATTGACTGTCTCGGACAGGTACTTGTCGCTGCCTCCCAGATGAGGCTTAATCATTCCGACCAGGACATTTTCGAGCTCGATTTCGAAATATTTGATCCGCGCCCCGTCTCCATCGGCCCGAAAGAACTCCAGCCTGGCTTTCGCGATCGTCTTGCCCATCGCGCAATGCTGAGCAAGAATGGGGGAGGAAAGGTCGGTCAGCTTGGCGAAAGAGACGTCTGACATCTCGACTCGTTCCGCCGTGTGGCCGCCGGCGGTCGACGACGTGGCACTCCGCGGTTGATGCAGGGCCCAATGGATCCCTGTGACTTCGATCCAGTCTTTGTGCTGATGATCCTGGGACTCGCCCTTGATGCCGTCGATGTGGAGGTAAACGTCGGTTGCCATTGTGCCTGCTCCTGGAATGGGTAAGGACACAAATTCTGTTCTCCTTTGGCAAAGAGAACTTGGCAATGCGCAATAGATGCGCTACATCTGCTTGAATAGGTGCAGGAAGCTGCGGCTGACTTCGAGCTTTTCGGGACGGCCCTTGATCATGACCAGGTGGCGGCCGCGGATGTCGCGGGTGACGCCTTCGATGGCGTTCACGTTGACCAGCGTGGCGCGGTGGATCTGCCAGAACAGGGCCGGATCCAGCTCGTCGGCCAGGTCGCGCACCGGCTTGCGAATCAGGGCTTCGAACTTCTCGGTCTGGACGCAGGTGTACTTCTCGTCCGAACGGAAGAACAGGATCTCCTCGACCGGGATCATGCGCAGGTCCGAGCCGATGCTGGCCTGGATCCATTGCAAGTGCTTGGGCTTGGGCTGGCCGATCTTTTCCGCCAGCTGGTTCAGGATGGCCGTGACGTCCGGCGTGGCCGGCGCGGAGGCGCCGGAAGCAGGGGCGGCCAGGCGCTCCTTGAGGCGCTCCACGGTCACCTTCAGGCGCTCCGGCTCGGGCGGCTTCAGCACGTAGTCGATCGCGCCGCGCTCGAAGGCCTCCACCGCGTACTGGTCGTAGGCGGTGACGAACACGATCTGGCTGGCGCCGTCGATTTCGCGCGCGGCGTCCATGCCGGTCTTGCCGGGCATGCGGATGTCGAGGAAGGTGAGGTCGGGCTCGAGTTCCCTGACCAGTTCGATGGCTTCCTCGCCGTTCTTGGCTTCGCCGATGATCTCCAGTTCCGGCCACACCTGGGACAGGCGCAGGCGCAGCTGGTCTCGCATCAGTCTTTCGTCGTCGGCAATGATCGCGGTCGGCATGGCTCGGCTGTGTTAAATGTCGGAAAACAAATTATTCATGAAGCTGCCCACGAAAGCAACGACTTACTTGGTCACCTGGTAGGGTACTTCGATGGTGGCCACCACGCCGCTCGGTTCGTTGGCCCCGATGTGCAGCGTGGCCTGCTCGCCGAACAGCATTTTCAGGCGCTCGCGGATGTTGGTCAGGCCGGTACCGGTGCCATTGCTGGGCATGACACCGAAGCCCACGCCGTTGTCGGACACCAGCACCCGCAGGCGGCCGTTGACGATCTCGGCGAACACGCGCAGGGTGCCGCCCTCCGGTTTGCATTCCAGGCCATGCTTGATGGCGTTTTCCACCATCGATTGCAGCATCATGGGCGGGAAGGCGGCCGTGCGCAGGCCTTCCGGCACCTGGATGTCGATGGTCAGGCGGTCTTCCATGCGCATTTTCAGCAGGTTCAGGTAGGCGCTCACCATGTCCGTCTCGCGGCCGAGGCTGCTGACCACGTTACTGTCGCGCATTTGCGGCAGCACGGCGCGCAGGTACTGGATCAGGCTGCGCTGCATGGCGGCCGCGCGCGGCGGATCGGTTTCGATCAGGTATTCGACCGAGGCCAGGGTGTTGAACAGGAAGTGCGGCTCCACCTGGGCCTGCATCATCTGCATCTTGGCTTCGGACAGCTGACGCTGCATGGATTCGCGCTCGGCCGCTTCCAGGGCCGTCTGGCTCTGGATTTCGGCGCGCTTCTTGCCGCCGACCAGGGCCTTGGTGGCGAACAGGGCCAGCAACAGCAGGGAGATGAAGCTCTTGAACCAGGTCGAAGCCTGGCGCGTGGCGCGGGTGGCCTTCTGCTCGGCTTGCTGCTCGACGGCCTGTTCGATGGCGTTGGACAGTTCCTCGCCGATCTGGGGCGGTAAGTCGATGTGGACCTCACCGTCGGCGTTGGCGGTGGTGCCGGCGCTGGCCGCGGCCTTGGACGGCGTCTTGGCGCCGGGCGCGGGCGCGCCCGGGGCGGCCGGCGCCTCCGGAGCTTCGGGCGCTTCCGCCGCTTCCGGCGCTTCGGCGGCCGCCGGCGCTTCCGGCGGCGTCACCCCGGCATCGGGCTTGCGCAGGCCCTTGCGCGGGTTGAAATGGATGCCGCTGTCGTCGATGGTGATGTTGACGTCCGGCTTCTTCTTGACCGGGCCGTCGGTCAGCACGACCACGTCCTGGCTGCCCGAGAACAGCTCGTTCTGCAGGATCGAAGCCGCGATCATGGTCAGGGCGGCAAACAGGAAGAACTTCCACCACGACAGCTGCATCACCCAGGTCGACAGGGTGTCCCAGGTGCGGTGCAGCCAGGCGAGGAGGGCGCCCAGGCGGCTGGTGTCGGTACTCCGTGCTTCCATCAGAGGCTTTCCATGGTGTTGATGATTGGATTTTCCCACACGTTTCCGGTGGGACCATGCTGAATGCGACAGCCTGCATTTTCACCGGCCTGGAATGCAGTATGATGGTCGGACCTTGCCAATTAGAACAGGTGCCCCATGTCCGCAAACAAAAAGTACCGTTTGGTGACGCGCAGCGACTTCGATGGCCTCGTCTGCGCCGTCCTGCTCAAGCATCTCGACATGATCAGCACGATCCTGTTTGTCCACCCCAAGGACATGCAGGACGGGAAAATCGCGATTTCCGACAACGACATCACGACCAACCTGCCGTACGTGCCCGGCGTCCACCTGGCCTTCGACCACCACCTGTCCGAAACCATCCGCAATACAGGCGAACGGCCGAACCACGTGATCGAGCCGGACGCGCCCTCGGCGGCGCGGGTGGTCTACAACTACTATGGCGGGGAGAAGGTCTTTCCCGCGTCCTGGGCCGACATGATGGCGGCCGTGGACAAAGGCGATTCGGCGCGCTTCAACCAGGAAGAAGTGCTCGATCCGCAAGGATGGGATTTACTTAACTTCTTGATGGACGCGCGCACTGGTCTGGGACGCTTCCGCGACTTCCGCATCTCCAATTACAACCTGATGATGGATCTGATCGACTACTGCCGCGATCACACCATCGACCAGATCATGGAACTGCCGGACGTGAAGGAGCGCAAGGACCTGTACTTCGAGCACAGCGAGAAGTGCAAGGAGCAGATCCGCCGCTGCGCGACCGTGCACGGCAACCTGGTGGTGCTGGACTTGCGCCGCGAAGAGACCATCTATGCGGGCAACCGATTCATCATCTACGCGATGTACCCGGAGCAGAACATCTCGATCCACGTGCTGTGGGGAGTGCGGCAGCAAAACACCGTGTTCGCGACCGGGAAGTCGATCCTGAACCGTTCATCGAAGACCAACATCGGCGCGCTGATGCTGGAACACGGCGGGGGCGGGCACGAGAACGCCGGCACCTGCCAGGTCGAGAACGACCAGGCCGATGCGGTGCTGGTGACCTTGATTCAGCGTATTAACCGCGACGGCTAACCGTCATCCCCGCGCAAGCGGGGACCCCTGGTGCGACGCGTGCCTCCGGCTTCCTACCAGAGGTCCCCGCGTGCGCGGGGATGACGCTTATTCGGCTTCGCGGGCAGGCAGCGCGATCTGGTGATCGACGCTGAACTGGTAGTCCTGGAACACGTGCTCTGCCGACAGCAGCTGATAGCTGCCGTCGCTGCGCTTGTGCGTGGTGTCCTTCAGGCGGTAGGTGTAGTGCCCGCAGGTCCAGCAGTTGAAGTTGCGCATGTGGGTGCACAGGCAGGTCTTGTCCATCACGACCACCTGCTTGGCGTCCGGATGCGCCAGCACTTCGCGGTTGTAGGAGTTGATGTACTGGCAGTTGCCGGTCGCGTCCAGCAGGTAGCCGTAGGACTCGCAGCCCGGACGGATGCCCGAGCCGATCGCCGGCGTGTTCTTCAGCATGCGCATCGGGTAACCGGTCGGCGAGATGCCGTTGACGATGATGTCCTCTTCGCTGGCCTTGAAGTACTCCTGCTTCACGTTGGCCGGCAGGCCGCATTCGTGGGTCACGGTGAAGCGGGTCGCCACCTGCACGCCGCCCGCGCCTTTTTCCATGAACTCCACGGCGTCCGTGCCGGTGAACACGCCGCCTGCCGCCAGCACCGGAATATCCAGCTGCTCGGCGCGCATGAAGGCGAGCACCTCGTCCATGATGGTGTGCAGGTTGTACTCGGCCCAGTCCATGCCGAAACCCAGGTGGCCGCCCGCCAGCGGACCTTCCACGATGATGTAGTCGGGCAGGCGATCGAGCTTGGAGACCTTCTTCAGGAACAGCTGCAGGGCGCGCACCGAGGACACGATGATGCCCAGCTTGGCGTCGCGGAAGCGCGGGTGCTCCGCCATCAGCGCGAACGAGCCCAGATGCAGGCCGGCCGACAGCGTGATGCCGTCGATGCCCGCGTCCAGCGCCGCGCACAGGCGCGTTTGCAGCGTGTCGCGCGGCGCGTTCATGGTGAGCTTTTCCATGCAGTTCACGAAGATCAGGCCATCGCCCTGCTTCGCTTCCATGGTCGCGCCCACATGCAGGCGCTGCGCCTCGGCCAGGCGGTCAAGGTCGAACTTGACCACCGACTTGTCCATGTTGTTGATGTTGAACTTGTAGGCCTTGGTCTTGTCCTTCACGAAGGTCGTGTCGAACTTGCGGTCCGAGACGTCCGGCACCATGGCGTCGGAGATATGGCCGATGCCGCCCAGGCGCGCCGCTTCCAGCGCCAGCTCGGACGTGGAAATGTCCACGCCCATCCCGCCGATCATGATCGGCACATACTCACGGCCGCCCAGCTTCAGGCGGAAATCGTCAACCCGTTTCATGCAGTTCCTTGTCGTCCCGCTTGCATCAGTCGCGGAAATTGTTGAATTCCAGCGGGGTGTCCTGCACTTCCTTGCGCAGTAGCTGGATGGCCGACTGCAGGTCGTCACGCTTGGTGCCTTGGATGCGCACGGCGTCGCCCTGGATCGAGGCCTGGACTTTCATCTTGCTGTCCTTGATGATGCGGACGATCTTCTTGGCCGTGTCGGAGTCGAGCCCGTTGCGGATGCGGATCACCTGCTTGACCTTGTCGCCGCCGATCTTCTCGATCTTGGCGTCGTCGTCGAGAAAGCGCACGTCCACCTTGCGCTTGGCCAGCTTGTTGGTCATCACGTCCTTCACCTGCTGCAGCTGGAAGTCCGAATCCGCGAACGCGGTCAGCTCGTTTTCCTTTTGCTCGACGCGCGCATCGCTGCCCTTGAAATCGAAACGGGTAGTGATCTCCTTGTTGGTCTGGTCGATCGCGTTCCGCACCTCGACCATGTCCGCTTCGGACACGACATCAAACGACGGCATAATGGTTCCTCGAAAATCGAATCCCGCTATTTTACGCGACAACGGCCTGTTTTTAGAGTAATCCCACTATAATTGAAGGAAATTTCCGTCTTTCCCATGCGTCCTTCCCCAGCTCTTCAGCACGACTTTTCCCTGCGTCCTTTCAACACCTTCGGCATCGATGCTCGCGCCCGTCTTTACGTGCGCGTGGACGAGCCCGGCCAGCTGGAAGCGGCCCTGGGCGATCCGGCCCTGGCGGCCCTGCCGCGGCTGGTGCTGGGCGGGGGCAGTAACCTGCTGCTGACCCAGGACTTCGACGGCCTGGTGCTGCACATGTGCACGCGCGGGCGCGAGATCTTGGGGGAGGATGGCGAGCACGTCCTGGTGCGCGCCGCGGCGGGGGAGAACTGGCACGGTTTCGTGCAGTGGACCCTGGAGCAGGGCCTGGGCGGGCTGGAAAACCTGTCCCTGATCCCGGGCACGGTGGGCGCCGCGCCGATCCAGAACATCGGCGCCTACGGGGCCGAGACGCGCGACGTGTTCCATTCGGTCACCGTGTACGACCCGGCCGTGGGCGTGCGCCGGGTGCTGGACGGGGCGGCTTGCCGCTTCGCCTACCGCGACAGCGTGTTCAAGCATGAGGACGGACGCCGACTCATCATCCTCGACGTGACTTTCGCCCTGCCCAAGCTGTGGCAGCCGAACCTGCGCTACACGGAGCTGGCCCAGGAGTTGGCCGGCGTGGCAGCGCCGACCCCGCGCCAGGTGAGCGAGGCCGTCATCGCCATCCGCCAGCGCAAGCTGCCCGACCCCGCCGTGATCGGCAATGCGGGCAGTTTCTTCAAAAATCCGGTGGTCAGCCGCGCCCAGTGCGAGGGGCTGCTGGCGCGTTATCCGAACCTGGTGCATCACGCGCAGGCCGACGGCACGGAAAAGCTGGCCGCCGGCTGGCTGATCGACCAGTGCGGCTGGAAGGGCAAGGCGCTGGGCGCGGCGGGCGTGTATCCCAAGCAGGCGCTGGTGCTGGTGAACCTGGGCGGCGCCAGCGGCGCCGACGTGGTGGCCCTGGCCCGCGCCATCCAGACCGACGTCCAGGCCCGCTACGGCGTGACGCTCGAGCCCGAACCAGTTTTCATCTAGCGACGCCTACATCGGCTTGAACAGCGAGGTGTAGAGCGGGCCGACGCGCAGCCGCTCCGGCCGACCGAGCAGGGACAGCGACATCTTGCCTGCCTCGTCGCGGGTGCTGCTCTCCACGCAGCGGCTGTTGACGATGGTTCCCCGGTGGATCTGCCAGAAGATGGCCGGATCGAGCTGGGGCAGCAGTTCGCGCAGGCTCACCCGAATCAGCGCTTCATGCTGCGCGGTGACGACATTGACATACTTGTCGACCGCCTCGAAATACACGACCTCCGCGATCGGAATCAGCCGTACCTGGGTGCCGACTGCCGCCCGGATGATCGTCAGCGGCTCCGCCACCGCCGGCGGCGCCAGCTTGCGCAACTGGGCGAACAAGGCTTCCAGTTCCAACGCCGGCACGCGCGCGCTCAGGCGCTGCTGCAGCCGTGACACCGTCCGGCCGAGGCGCTCGTCGCTGATCGGCTTGAGCACATAGTCGGCAGCGTCGCTCTCGATCGCGGCCAGCGCGAACTCCTCGTAGGCGGTGACGAACACCACCAGCGGGAAGGGGCTCTCCGGCGGCCATTGGTCGGCCAGTTCCTCGGCAGCTTCCAGGCCGGTCTTGCCGGGCATTTTGATATCGAGGAATAGGATGTCGGGCCGCCGGGCGAGTGCCGCGTCGAGCGCTTCGAGCCCGTTTGGACAGGTGGCGACGATGTCCAGCTCGGGCCACAGGCGGCCCAGCGCGTGGGTGAGCGTGGCCGCGAGGATCGGCTCGTCTTCGGCGATGAGGGCACGGATAGTCATGGGGTGAGTGGCAGGCGGATCATGGCCAGAGCGCCGCTCGGCTGGGCGGCTTCCAGGGTGAGCGCGGCGCGCGCGCCGAACAGGGCTTGCAGCCGCTCGCGGGTGTTGGCCAGACCCAGGCGGGTGCCTTCGCGTCCCGGTGCGGCCTGCGGCCCGCGGCCGTCGTCGGCCACGGTCAGCACGATGTCATCGGCATGGCGAATGGCGCGCACTTTCACGTGGCCGCCTTCCACCTTGGGTTCCAGTCCATGTCCGATGGCGTTTTCCACGAGCGGCTGCAGCAGCATGGGCGGCACGCGTGCCATGCGCAGTTCTTCGGGCAGATCGAGGGTGTAGCTCAAGCGCGCCCCCATGCGCACGCCCATGAGGCCGAGGTAGGCCTCGATCAGCGAGAATTCGGTGGCAAGCGTCGTGAGCTCGGTGCGCGAGGCGCTGAGCGTGGCGCGCAGGTACTGGATCAACTGGTCGAGCATTTGCTGGGCCCGGGGCGGATCGATCGCGATCAGGCCCTGCAGGTTGGCCAGGGTATTGAATAGCATGTGCGGCTCGAGCTGGGCCTGGAGCAGCATCAGCTGCGCCTGCACGGCCTGACGCTCGACCCGTTCGGCGCGGGCCCGCTCGTTGGCCGCCGCCGTGCGCGCATGTTCGAGCCGGTCGCGCAGGGCCAGCATGCGCATGGCGGCGACCGTGGCCAGCGCTGTGAAGAGCACCGAATCGTACCAAGGCTTGGTGAAGGGTATGTCCGCGTTCAGCTGCCGCAGGCCGAGCAGCAGCAGGCCGAGGCGGGAGCCGAAGGTCTGGGCCAGGGGCGCGGCCAGGAGGCACACCGGCAGCAGCACGCGCCAGTCGGGCGCCCGCTCGGCGCCCCACACCAGGAGCCGGAAGCCATCGACCAGGAAGAAGGCGACCAGGGCGATGCAAAACGAGAACGTCAGGACAATCGGAAAGCGGGCATAGGTGCCGGTGATGGTGATGATGACCATCGCGGTGCCGACGGAAAACGCCAGCAGCCAGGCGCCGTCTTCGAGAAAACGCTTGAAGGGGAAACGTGTCATGTCTCGCATTGTCGATGCCCGCGCCGTAGAGAGGCAAGCGGCGGTGCGACAAAACGGCACATGGAAGGCGCAAAACCGCGCCAGCGACAGCCAAAGCAGGGTCAGGTCGCCCATTGCGTCAAAATTTGCTGAAGCAAATTTTGACGCAATGGGCGACCTGACCCTCGGTGTTACTTCTTGTTGCGGGCGGCGGCGGCGATGCGCATGCGCAGGGCGTTGAGCTTGATGAAGCCGCCGGCGTCGGCCTGGTTGTAGGCGCCGCCGTCTTCGTCGAAGGTCGCGATGGTCTTGTCGAACAGCGAGTCGGTCTTCGAGTCGCGCGCGACCACGATCACGTTGCCCTTGTAGAGCTTCAGGCGCACCCAGCCGTTGACGCACTGCTGGGTGTGGTCGATCAGGGTCTGCAGGGCGACGCGCTCGGGCGACCACCAGTAGCCGTTGTAGATCATCGAGGCGTAACGCGGCATCAGGTCGTCCTTCAGGTGCGCCACTTCGCGGTCCAGGGTGATCGATTCGATCGCGCGGTGCGCCTTGAGGATGATGGTGCCGCCCGGCGTTTCATAGCAGCCGCGCGACTTCATGCCGACGTAGCGGTTCTCCACCAGGTCCAGGCGGCCGATGCCGTGCTGGCCGCCCAGGCGGTTCAGCTCCGTCAGCACCGCGGCCGGCGACAGGCGCTTGCCGTTCAGGGCCACGATGTCGCCCTTTTCGAATTCCACGTCCAGGTATTCGGCCGCGTCGGGCGCCGCTTCCGGGCTCACGGTCCAGCGCCACATCGATTCCTCGGCTTCCGCTTCCGGGTTCTCCAGGTGGCGGCCTTCGTAGGAGATGTGCAGCAGGTTGGCGTCCATGGAGTAGGGCGCGCCGCCGCCCTTGTGCTTCATGTCGATCTCGATGCCGGCGTCTTCCGCGTACTTGAGCAGCTTCTCGCGCGAGAGCAGGTCCCATTCGCGCCACGGGGCGATAATCTTCACGCCCGGCTTGAGCGCGTAGGCGCCCAGCTCGAAGCGCACCTGGTCGTTGCCCTTGCCGGTGGCGCCGTGCGAGATGGCGTCGGCACCGGTCTCGTTGGCGATCTCGATCAGGCGCTTGGCGATCAGGGGACGCGCGATCGAGGTGCCGAGCAGGTATTCGCCTTCGTAGATCGTATTGGCGCGGAACATCGGGAACACGAAGTCGCGCACGAATTCCTCGCGCACGTCGTCGATGTAGATGTTCTCCGGCTTGATGCCGAACTTGAGCGCCTTGGCGCGCGCCGGCTCCAACTCTTCGCCTTGGCCCAGGTCCGCGGTGAAGGTGACGATTTCGCAGTGGTAGTTATCCTGCAGCCATTTCAGGATGACCGAGGTGTCCAGGCCGCCGGAGTAGGCGAGGACGACTTTTTTAATATCGCTCATGGTGGTTCTCGTTGGGGGTTAGTCGGGGAGCTGGCCAAGCAGCAGGTATTCGATCAGGGCCTTCTGGACGTGCAGGCGGTTCTCGGCCTCGTCCCAGACCACCGATTGCGGCCCGTCGATGACGCTGGCCGCCACTTCCTCGCCGCGGTGCGCGGGCAGGCAGTGCATGAACAGCGCGTCGCGGTTGGCGCGCGCCATCTTCTCGTCGTCCACGATGAAGCCGGCGAAGGCCTGCATGCGTGCGGCGTTTTCCTTTTCGTAGCCCATGCTGGTCCAGACGTCGGTGTTGACCAGGTCGGCGCCGGCGCAGGCGTCGGACGGGTTCTCGAAGAAGGTGTAGCGGTCGGTGCGCACCAGGCTCATGTCCATGTCGTAGCCCTTCGGGGTCGACACGTTCAGGTGGAAGCCGAATACTTCGGCCGCCTGCAGCCAGGAGTAGAGCATGTTGTTGGCGTCGCCCACCCAGGCCACCGTCTTTCCGGTGATCGGGCCGCGGTGCTCGTAGTAGGTGAACACGTCGGCCAGCACCTGGCAGGGATGGTGTTCGTTGGTCAGGCCGTTGATGACGGGCACGCGCGAGTTGGCGGCGAAGCGCTCGATGATGTCCTGGCCGAAGGTGCGCACCATGATGATGTCGCACATGCGCGACATGACCTGGCCGGCGTCTTCCACCGGCTCGCCGCGTCCGAGCTGGGAGTCGCGCGTGTTGAGGTAGATGGCGGCGCCGCCCAGCTGGTGCATGCCCGCTTCGAAGGACAGGCGGGTGCGGGTCGAGTTCTTTTCGAATACCATCACCAGGGTGCGGTCGATGAGCGGGTGATAGATTTCGTAATTCTTGAACTTGCGCTTGATGATGGCGGCGCGCTGGATCACGTACTCGAATTCTTCGCGCGTGAAATCGGCGAACTGCAGGAAATGCTTGATCGGCTTTTTGAAAGTCATATAGACAGGTGGTCAGCTCGCAAGGCGCGAACGATCTTACTTGTGTGTGGGGCAGATCATTATACGAGTTTTTGCCGGTTTTTTGGCAGCGCAGCAATTTTCACGTCGGCCAGGTCATCTGTTGACCTGAAAATTCACGGATGCTATAGTCGTAAAAACAAGTGGTAACGTTTCCAATTTTAGGAACGTTCAGGGAGACAGGATGTTCGCTCTTCACAGGGTGGCAGGGGCTGCGGTGCTGGCGCTGGGCGCCTGGCTGGCCGCGCCGGGCGTGGCGCAGGCGGCGCCCCAGGCGGGCGCCCGCGCCGCCGTTCCCCCGGCCGAAGTGATCCACTGGTGGACCTCGGGCGGGGAGTCAGCCGCAGTACGCGTGGTGGTCGACGCCTACCGCGCCGCCGGCGGCAACTGGCAGGACAGCGCCATTGCCGGCAGCGAGCAGGCGCGCGCCGTGGCCATCAACCGTATCGTCGGCGGCAAGCCGCCGGTCGCGGCCCAGTTCAACACCAGCCGCCAGTTCCACGACATGATCGATGCGGCCATGCTGGCCAACGTCGACGACCTGGCCGCGCGCGAACACTGGGACAAAGTGCTGCCCGAGCCGATCCAGAACGTCATTCGCCAGAGCGGGCATTACTACGCGGTGCCGCTGGACTTTCACATGCCGGCCTGGATCTGGTATTCCAAGGCCGCCTTCAAGAAGGCCGGCATCGCGCGCGAGCCGGCCAGCATGGAGGAACTGTTCGTCGCGCTGGACAAGCTCAAGGCCTCGGGCCTGATCCCGCTCGCCCACGGCGGCCAGTCGTGGCAGGAGAACATCGTCTTCATGGCGGTGCTGGCCAACGTCGGCGGCAAGGACCTGTACCTGCGCGTGATGCGCGACCGCGACCCGCGCGCGATCGCCTCGGCCGATTTCCGCCGGGTCCTGCTGACCTTCAAGCGCCTGCAAGGCTATGTCGACCGCGGTTCGCCAGGGCGCAACTGGAACGACGCCACCGCCTTGCTGATCACGGGCCGCGCCGGCGTGCAGATCATGGGCGACTGGGTGAAGGCGGAGTTCTCCGCGGCCCACCAGAGCGCGGGCAAGGACTACGGCTGCATTCCCGGCTTCGGCGCCAAGGCGCCGTACCTGATCCAGGGCGACGCTTTCGTGTTCCCCAAGATCGCCGACCCGAACGCGGTGCGCGCCCAGAAGCTGCTCGGCCAGGTGCTGGTGGCGCCGACCACGCAGCTTGGTTTCAACCGCCTCAAGGGCTCGATTCCGGTGCGCACCGACCTCGATATGTCCTCGCTCGACATGTGCGCCCAGCTCGGCCTGAACATCATGAAGGACCGCACCCGCCACGTCGGCATCGGCGAGGTCTATCTGACGCCGGACCAGAACGGGGCGCTGGCCGACGCGCTCACGATCTACTGGAATCGCAACCAGCCGGTCGAACAGGCGCAGAAGGCCATCGCCGCGGCCCTGAGGAACTAGCTTGCGCACGTCGTCTCCGGTCCGCGCCGCGCCCTACGCCGCGCTGCTTCCCCTCGCCTTGGTGACCCTGGGCGGCTACCTGGGATCGATCGCGTGGACCGTCCGCACGTCCTTGACCGCCGCCCGCAGCTTTCCGTCCGACGTCTTCGTCGGCTTCCAGCAGTACGCGCGCCTGTTCGACAACGAGCGCTGGCTGGTCTCGCTCGATCACCTGGCCCTGTACGGCGTGCTGTTCATCGCCGCCTGCCTGGCGCTTGGCTTCCTGCTCGCGGTACTGGTGGACCAGAACGTAAGCGGGGAGGGGGTGCTGCGTACCGTGTTCCTGTATCCCTACGCCATGTCCTTCGTCGCCACCGGCGTGGTTTGGCAGTGGATGTTCAATCCCGACATGGGACTGGGCCTGGATTGGCTGATCGACGAAGCGCGCGTGATTCCCGCGCTGGTGGTGGCCACGGTGTGGCAGTCCTCCGGGCTGGTGATGGCGATCCTGCTGGCGGCCCTGCGCGGCATCGATCCGGATATCCGCAAGGCCGCGCGCCTGGACGGCATCCCGGCCTGGCGCATGTACCTGTCGATCGCGCTGCCCCTGATCGCGCCGGCGCTGACGACGGCCCTTCTGCTGCTGGCGACGGCCGTGGTCAAGCTGTTCGACCCGGTGGTGGCGATGACGGGCGGCGGGCCGGGCTTGGCCAGCGAAGTGCCGGCCAAGTTCATCATGGATCACCTGTTCGGGCGGGCCAACATCGGCCTGGCCTCGGCCGGGGCCGTGATGCTGCTCGTCCCGGTGCTGGCGCTGCTGGCTCCCTTCGCCTACGCGCGCAGCCTGCGCCGGAACCGCGCATGAAGCCCGTGCGGATCGGGTTGTACGCGTTCCTGGCGGCGGCGGCGCTGGTGTTCGCCGCGCCGCTGTACGTCATGCTGGCGACATCGCTCAAGAGCATGGACGAAATCCAGGCCGGTTCGCTGCTGGCGCTGCCGCAGCATCCCACTCTCGACGCCTGGCGCCAGGCCTGGAATGGCGACTGCGGCGGAGCAGACTGCGGCGTCGCTTCCGGCTGGCGCAATTCCTTCGCGATCGCCATCCCGGCGACCGTGCTGCCCGTGTTGCTCGGCGCGCTGACCGGTTACGCGCTGTCGTTCTGGCGCCCGCGGTTTTCCGGCTTCCTGTTCGCGATCCTGATGGTGGGCGCCTTCGTGCCGCTGCAGGTGATGGTGTATCCGCTGGTGCGCGTGCTGGCGGCGGCCGGCTGGTTCGGCTCCCTGCCGGGCATCGTCCTGGTGCACACGGTGTTCGGCATGCCCATGCTGACGCTCCTGTTCCGAAACTACTTCCTCGCCGTGCCGCGCGAATTGTTCCACGCCGCCCGGGTGGACGGCGGCGGCTTCCTGCGCATCTTCGTCCAGGTGATGCTGCCGCTGGCGGTCCCGATGCTGGCGGTGGCGGCCATCCTGCAGTTCACCGGCGTGTGGAACGACTATCTGCTCGGCCTGGTGTTCGCGGGCCCGGACCACCAGCCGATGACGGTGCAGCTCAATAACCTGGTCAACACGACCACCGGCCAGCGCCTGCACCACGTGAACATGGCGGCGACCTTCATTACGGCGGCGGTGCCGCTGGTGCTGTACTTCTGCGCGGGCCGCTGGTTCGTGCGCGGCATCACGGCCGGCGCGGTGAAGGGCTGATCCGATGGCGACCCTGCGCATCCACGGCCTGGACGTCACCCTGAACGGCAACGCCATCCTGCGCGGCCTGAACCTGGACGTGGCCGACGGCGAATTCGTCGTCCTGCTCGGGCCTTCCGGCTGCGGCAAGTCCACGCTCCTGCACAGCATCGCCGGCCTGATCGACGTGGACGGCGGCCGGATCGAGATCGACGGCGCGGACCTGACCCGCGCCGATCCCAGCGCGCGCGGCATCGGCATGGTGTTCCAATCCTATGCGCTGTACCCGACCATGACGGTGGAGGGCAACCTGTCCTTCGGCCTGCGCATGGCGGGCGTGCCCAAGGCGGAGATCGCGCTGCGCGTGGCGCGCGCCGCCGCCATGTTGGAACTGGATGGGTTGCTCAAGCGCCGTCCGGCCCAGCTTTCCGGCGGCCAGCGCCAGCGCGTGGCGATCGGACGCGCGCTGGTGCGCGACGCCGGCCTGTTCCTGTTCGACGAGCCCCTGTCCAACCTCGACGCCCAATTGCGCGCGCAGCTGCGGCGCGAGATCAAGCTGCTGCACCAGCGCCTGGCCACGACCACGCTGTACGTGACCCACGACCAGGCCGAGGCGCTGACCCTGGCCACCCGTCTGGTGGTCCTGCGCGACGGGAAGATCCAGCAGCAGGGTGCGCCGGCCGACGTGTACGCGCGGCCGGAAAACCAGTTCGTGGCCGGTTTCCTCGGCGCGCCCGCCATCAATCTCGTTACCGGCACGGTCGGCGCGGAGCGGGTGTTCCGCGGCGCCGGCTTGACGCTGCCGCTGCCCGACTATGCGTTCCGCCAGGCGCCCGGCGGCGAGCACGCCGTGACCCTGGGCGTGCGCCCCGAGCAGGTGCGCCTGGGAGCAGGTCCACTGCGCGGCACCGTGAGCCTGACCGAGCCGATGGGCAGCCACCAGATCGTATGGATCGACGGCCCCGGCGGACGGCTCGCGGCACTCGGCCGCGAAGGTCAGGCGTGCCGGCCGGGAGAAGAAGTGCCCTACATGATCGACAGCGCCGGCGTCTCGCTGTTCGACCGCCTCAGCGAACGCCGCCTGTAATCCGGAGATGCTGACCCCCGAAGAATTCAGCGCCGCCCAATGTGCGGCGCCCGCCCCAGAAACCATGACCAAGGAATCCGCATGATCACGACTCCCCGGCGCCTGCTGGCGCTTGCCTCCCTGATGCTGCTGGCCAGTTGCGCCTCGAACGGCGGACCGGCCGAGCCGCCGGCCGCGGCGCCCGGACAGGTCGGGCTGTGGGTCACGACCGGCGTGCGCGCGCAATTGCTGCAGCGCGCGCCGGACCTGGCGTATTCGGGCGCCGCGCAGGAAGGGGAGGTGGTGGTCGATCCCGCTACCCGCTACCAGGAGATGGTCGGTTTTGGCGCCTCGCTTACCGACGCTTCGGCCTGGCTCCTCATGAACAAGCTGACGCCGCAGGCGCGCAGCCAGCTGCTGCGCGAGCTGTTCGCGGCCGACGACGGGAATTTCGCCTTCCTGCGCCTGACCATCGGGGCGTCCGATTTCTCGCGCACCCACTACAGCTTCGACGACATGCCGGCCGGGCAGACCGACCCGCAGCTGACGCGCTTCTCGATCGATCCCAATCGCGCGGACGTGCTGCCGGTGCTGAAGGAGGCGCTGGCGCTCAACCCGCAGATCAAGGTCATGGCCTCGCCCTGGAGCGCGCCGGGCTGGATGAAGACCACCGACAGCATGATCAAGGGCAGCCTCAAGCCCGAGTTCTACGACGCCTTCGCGCGCTACCTGGTGCGCTACGTGGACGCCTACGCGGCCGAGGGCGTGCCGCTGTGGGGCCTGACGGTGCAGAACGAGCCGCACTACGAACCGCCCGATTACCCGGGCATGCGGGTCGATCCGCCGGCTCGGGCGCGCCTGATCGGCGACCACGTGGGGCCGCTGCTGGCCCAGACCCACGCCGGGCTGCGCATCCTGGACTGGGACCACAACTGGGACGAGCCGGAGTCGCCGCTCACGGTGCTGGCCGATCCGCAGGCCGCACGCTACGTCAGCGGCGTGGCCTGGCACTGCTACGCAGGAAACGTGGCGGCGCAGTCGCAGGTGCACGACGCCTTTCCGTCCAAGGAGGTCTACTTCACCGAGTGCTCGGGCGGGGAATGGTATCCGGCCTGGGCGGACGTCCTGACCTCGACCGCGCGCAGCCTGGTGGTGGGGTCGGTGCGCAACTGGGCGCGCGGCGTCCTGCTGTGGAACATCGCGCTGGACGAGAACCACGGACCGCACCTGGGCGGCTGTCCGACTTGCCGCGGCGTCGTCACCATCGATTCGAAGACCGGCGCCGTGACCCGCAACGCGGAATACTATGCGCTGTCCCACGCCAGCCGCTTCGTGCGGCAGGGCGCGCAGCGCGTGGCCAGCGGCGGCGGCCCGCTCGGCGAGGCCAGCGTGGCGTTCCGCAATCCGGACGGCACCCTGGTGCTGGTGGCGGTCAACAGCGGCGCCGATACCCAGCCCCTGGCGGTGCGCGAAGGCGTCCACCGCTTCCACACCACGCTGCCGCCGCGTAGCGTGGCCACTCTGGTCTGGAAGGAGGCCCCATGAAGTCGATTCGGTTTGCCTTGCTGGCGTGCTGGCTCCTGGCCGGCCTGGCCTACGCCCGGCCCGGCGACACGATCACGGTCGCCACCTACAATCTGCGCCTGGACACGCCGGTGGACGGACCGGACGCCTGGCCGCAGCGCCGCGCCGCGGTGCAGGCCTTGATCCGCTATCACGGCTTCGACCTGTTCGGCACCCAGGAGGCGCTGCCCAACCAGATCGCCGATCTGGAGACCACGGCGGAATACGGCCGCGTCGGCGCGGGCCGCGACGACGGCAAGGAACAAGGCGAGCATTCGGCGATCTTCTACCGGCGCTCCCGTTTCGCGCTGCAGGACCACGGCGACTTCTGGCTCAGCGAAACGCCGGAGCGGCCGTCCCTGGGCTGGGACGCCACCTGCTGCAAGCGGATCGCCTCCTGGGCGCGGCTGCGCGACCGCGCCACCGGCATCGTGTTCTACGTCTTCTGCGCCCATTTCGACCACCAGGGCGAGGTGGCGCGGCGCGAGTCGGCCCGCCTCATGCTGCGCAAGATCGCGCAACTGGCGGGCCAACGGCCGGTCCTGTTCCTGGGCGACCTCAACTCGACGCCGGAGACGGAGCAGGTGCATACCCTCCAGGCGGCCCTCCAGGATGCGCGCCTGGCCAGCGCCGCGCCGCCCTACGGCCCGGTGGGCACGTTCAACGGCTTTCGCGCCGACGCGCCGCTGCAGGACCGGATCGACTACATCTTCGCCAGCGCGGCGATCCGGGTGCTGGATTACGCGGCCCTGACCGACACGGCGGGCGGCCGCTGGCCCTCGGATCACCTGCCGGTCGTCGCTCATATTAGAATGCGCTGAACATCAAGAACGACAGAAGAGGATGACGTGCCGACAATCAAGGATGTAGCCCGGCTGGCGGGCGTAGGACTGGGTACTGCCTCGCGTGTCATCAGCGGGAAGGGCTCGGTGTCGCCCGGCACCGAGGAGAAGGTGCGCAAGGCCATCGAACAGCTCGGGTTCCGTCCCTCGCACGCGGCGCGCTCCCTGCTGACCGGCAGCACCAAGATGATCGGGGTCTACATTCCGATGCTGAAGGGGACCTTCTACACGCCCGTCCTGCAGGTGATCGACGCCGAGCTGCGCAACGCCGGCCTGCACATGGTGGTCGCCTTCGGCGTGGGCGACGGCGACGCGCGCCGCCAGGCCATCGAGGGCATCGAATTCCTGATCGAGCGCGGCTGCGATGGGCTGGTGGTGCTGTCCAATGCGCTCACCGACGCCGACGTGGCGGTCCTGTGGCAGAAAGCGAAGATGGTCGTGGTCAACCATCGCTACGCGATCATGCCGGAGCAGTGCCTGACGGCCGATCACGCCGAGGGCGGCCGCCAGGCGGCGCGCGCCCTGCTGGAGCAAAAGCACCGCAAGATCGCCGTCATCGCCGGCCCGTCCTACGCGCCGGACGCGGTGGAGCGCCTGCAGGGCTTCCTGGACGAACTGCAAGGGGCGGGGATCGACACCGGCAAGCTGTGGGTGCGCGAAAGCGACTTTTCGCCCGAAGGCGGTTACGCGGCGGCGCGCGCCCTGGTCGAATCGGGCTACAAGTTCACGGCCCTGTTCTGCGCCAACGACGAAATGGCGGTCGGCGCGCTGTCCTGCTTCCAGGAGCTGGGCATCGCGGTGCCGACCCAGGTGTCGGTGCTGGGCTACGACGACACGCCATCGGCCGAGTTCTCGGCCCCGCGCCTGACCTGCGTGCACGTGCCGTGGCGCGAGATGACCCGCAACGGGCTGAATATCCTGCTCAATCTTTGTTATGGCCTGAACCGCCCGGTGCAGCGCGACTTCCCGATCAGCGTGACCTGGCGCGGCTCGGTGGCGCGGGCCGCCCGCCAGCGCGCCGCGGCCTGAACGGCCCCTGAAAAAAAAGGTCTGCACACCAGACCTTTTCTTTGCTATCATTTGGAAACCTTTCCAAAGACGTGATCATGGAGCCGACACCGGAACCGCGCCGCACCGATTTTCCCGCCGATTTCGTCTGGGGCTGCGCCACGTCGTCCTATCAGATCGAGGGGGCGGTGCAGGAGGATGGGCGGGCCGAGTCGATCTGGGACCGCTTTTGCGCCCAGCCCGGGGCCATTCGCGACGGCAGCGCGGGCGCCGTCGCCTGCGACCATTACCGCCGCTGGCCGGGGGACCTGGATCTGCTGCAGTCGCTCGGTGCCAATGCCTACCGCTTTTCCATCGCCTGGCCGCGCGTCTTCGCGGCGCCGGGAATGGTGAACCCGAAGGGGCTCGATTTTTACGAGCGGCTGGTCGACGGCATGCTCGAGCGCGGAATCACACCCTGGCCCACGCTGTACCACTGGGACCTGCCGCAGTTCCTGCAGGAGCAGGGCGGGTGGGCGGCGCGCGCCACGGCCGGCGCCTTCGCCGAGTTTGCGGACGTGGTCAGCCGGCGCCTGGGCGACCGGGTGCGGCATTGGATCACGCACAACGAACCGTGGTGCACCGCCATTCATGGCCACTTCGACGGCGTGCACGCGCCGGGCGCGCGCGACTTCGGGCTGGCCTTGCAGGTGGCGCACCACGTGCTGCTCTCGCACGGGCTGGCGCTGGGGGCGCTGCGCGCCAACGTACCCGACGCGCGCGCCGGTATCGCCCTCAGTCTGCATCCCTTGCGGCCCGCCTCCGACCGGCCCGAGGATGTGGCCGCGACGCGCCGCCACGACGGCCTGCGCAACCGCTGGTTCCTCGACCCCCTGTACGGCCGCGGCTATCCGGCCGACACCTGGGCCGCCTGCGGCGCCGCCGCACCACGGATCGAGGCCGGCGATATGGAAACGATTGCCGCGCCCACCGATTTCCTGGGTGTGAACTATTATTTCCCCGAGGTGGTCGCCGCCGCGCCGGGCTGTGGCCCGCTCGGACTACGCACCGTCGAAACTCCCGGAGTGGAACGCACCGCCTTCGGCTGGGAAGTGGCGCCGCAGGGCCTGGTCGATCTGCTGGGACGCCTGGCGCGCGACTATACGCCCGGCCCGATCTACATCACCGAGAACGGTTCCAGCTTCGAAGACCGCGCCGGCCCGGAAGGGGAGGTGCTGGACGTGGAGCGCCGTGCCTATCTCGTGCGCCATCTCGCGGCCGTGCGCGCCGCCCTGGCGCAGGGAGTGGACGTGCGCGGCTATTTCGCCTGGAGCCTGCTGGACAACTTCGAATGGGCCGAGGGCTACCTGCGCCGCTTCGGCCTGGCCTACGTGGATTTCGACACCCAGCAGCGCGTGCTCAAGGCCAGCGGCCAGTGGTATCGCCGCTTCCTGCGCGGCGATACAGTCTGACGCATACCGCCAGTCGCCTGCGAGTTTTGAAAAACGGTATCTGGAAACGTTACCAATTCAATGTGGGCAGTGATCATCCACGCCGGCGTCGGGCGCTTCAGTAGATGGTCGCCGGCTGGGCCGGGTCGTGCTCGGGCGCCGTCAAGGGCAGGTCGAGGGTGAAACAGGTGCCGTCGGCGCCGCTGTTCACGCTGATCTGCCCACCCAGCAGGGAAGTGACGATGTTGTAGCTGATGGACAGTCCCAGGCCGCTGCCGCCCTGGCCCAGCTTGGTGGTGAAGAACGGGTCGAAGATCCGCCCCAGGTGCTCCGGCGGGATGCCGCCGCCGTCGTCGCGAAATTCCACCAGCACGCGGCCGTCGACCTGCATGCGGCCGGACAGGCGCATGCGCCCGTTCTGGCGGCCGTCGAAGGCGTGCAGCAGGGCGTTGTTGATGAAGTTGGTAATGACCTGGCCGAACGGGCCAGGATAGCTGTCCATGGCGACCACGTCCGACACGTCGAGCTCGATACTGTGGCCGGCCGCGCGCACCCGGTTCATCATGGTGGCGATGATCTCCTGGCACACCTGCTGCAGGTTGAAGCCGCGCCGCTGCTCGGTGGTGCGGTCCACGGCCACCTGCTTGAAGCTGTTGACCAGGTGGGCCGCGCTGGTCAGGCCGCGCATCACCAGGGCCGACGCCTTCTGCGCGTCCGCGATGTAGTTCACCAGCTCCGAGCGCTTCAGGCCGGGGCCGTTCAACTGGGTTTCGATTTCCGCCGTCTTCTCGGCCAGGGTGCTGGCGATCAGCAGGCTGTTGCCGATCGGCGTATTGAGCTCGTGCGCCACGCCCGCCATCAGCGCGCCCAGCGCCGCCAGTTTTTCCTGCGCCACGAGCTGGGATTGGGCGTCCTGCAACTGGCTGTAAGTGAGCGCGTTGTCGAGCGCGATGGCGCCGTAGGCGCACAGGGTGCGGAACACCATGCGTTCCTGCTCGCCGTAGGCGAACGGGTCCTCGGCCTGCACCGTCATCACGCCGATCGCGCGCTCGCCCGACATCAGCGGCGCGAACAGGGCGCTGCGGTTGGCTACCGTGCCCGGCACCACCACCGGCGGCGCCTCCTCGTCCGGCCCCTTGTTGACGACGATCTCGATGCGCTCCTTCAGGCAGCGCACGGAGAAGGTGTTCGACTGGTTCATCGGGATCGCGTTGTCCGGCAGCGGTTTGCCCTTCTCGACGCCGAAGGCCCGCACCAGCATCGTGCCGGCCGGATCGGTCACGTAGATGGCGAAGGTGGTCGCCGGCAGCAGGCCGTGGATGTGCCGGTCCAGCGCCCGGAACACCGCCGCCGCGTCCAGGTGGGCCGTGATTTCCTGGCCGATGATCGACAGGCGCTCCAGCATGGCGGTGGTGCGCTGCAGGACTTCGGCGCGGCGCGCCTCGGACGCGGCCAGTTCGCGATGGTGGTAGCCTTCGCTGCGCGCGTGCTCGGTCTGGTGGTGCACTTGCATGGCGATGGCGCGGTTGGTCGCTTCCTGGCTGTGCGTCTTCTCGCGCGCCTGGGCGGCCTGTACCGCCATCTCGTAGGCCTCCGCGTAATGGCCGAGCTGGGCGTATTCCTTGGCCATCGCATCGTACAGGTCGGACGGCACCGTGTAGCCCTCGATGGTCGAGGCCACCGCCAGCGCCGCATGCAGGTAGTGCAGGGCGCAGTTGGCGGCCGTCATGCCGGCCGGCGCGGGCAGGCTGCGGTGCTTGGCGTGGATCTTGGCCATCACGCGCAGCGCCGCCACGTGGTAATAGGCGCGGCCCTGGCCGGCCGCCAGCTCCACCGCCGCCGCGGCCACGCTCAAGGCCTCATCGGCGCGCCCCAGCTCGGACAGCGCGTGGGCCTGGCCGCGCCGCGCCACGCTGCGGAAGTCCGCCTGGTCCAGCGCGTCGGCGCGCTCCTCCAGGCGCTGGAAGGCGTTCAGTGCGCCCAGGTAGTCGCCCTGGTCCAGCGAGAGGTCGCCCAGATACTGCAAGGCGATGGCGTAGCTGCGCGCGCCGGCCAGCGGCTGCAGGATGACGAGGGCCTCCTGCAGCATCTCGTTCGCCGCATCCAGCTGGCCGAGGCGGCGCAAGGTGTCGGCCGTGTGCATCAGGCAGGCGCCCACGCTGCGCGGCCAGCCGGTGGGGCGTGCCAGGTCGAGTGCGCATTGCATCCACTCGAGCGCCGCGTGGTGGTCGTTCAGGAGCGTGAAGTCTTCGCCGATGTTGGTCGCCGCGATGATCGCGGCGCGCAGCTGGCCGGTCGCCAGCGCGGCCTCGTAGCAGCGCAGGTAATGGTTGGCGGCGCCGCCGAAGTCCGCCGCTTCGCTGGCGGCCAGGGCGAAGTAGTCGTGGACCCAGGTGGCCAGGCCCGGCTGGGCGTCCGCCGCGTCGGCGTCGAAGCGGCCATGCCACTCCTGGACGGCGGAGTGGCGGTCGCGCAGCACCGCCCAGCGCGCGGTGGCGGCGTCGGCGATGTCGGCGCGCAGGGTATCGCCGGCGGCGCGCGCGGCGCTGGCAGCCAGCTGCAGTTCGCGGGTGCAGCGCGCGTGGTCGCCGCGGTCGATGCTGATCCAGCCCAGCAGCCAGTGGGCGTCGGCCCGGCCTTCGTCGTCCGGCAGCTCCACATAGCGCTGGAGGATGGTTTCGGTCTCGCTCAAGGCGTCGTCGAGGGCGCCGGACAGCCAATGGGCCTCGGCGCTGACCAGGGACAGGCGCAGGCGGATGCGAGCCGCTTCGTGCGGATTCAGGTTGGCGCCGGGGAGCCAGGACAAGGCCTCGTCGGCCAACTGCAGCGCCCGGGCCTGGTCGCGCTGGCGCAGGTGCCAGGACAGGTTGACCAGCAAGGGCAGGCGTTCCCCACCTTGCCGCGCGAGCAGCTCGGTTTCCCAGCGCACGACGTGGTCGTCGACGGTGAACATTTCCATGGGTGGGGCTCCGCGACCAAAAACCGGGGACAGACCCGGGGACGGACCCCGGGTCTGTCCCCCATTCTATGCCGCATTTTCCGCCTTGCCTATAGGCATTATTGGCCGATCAATACAGAGTCTGGTTGGTCTCGTGGACCAGCTGGGCGAACAGGGCGTGGCGCAGGGGCGCGATCTTGCCGTCCTCGACCGCCTGCAGCACGGCGCACTGGGGCTCGGCCAGGTGGCGGCAGTTGTAGAAGCGGCAGCCGCCCAGGTAAGGGGCGAAGTCGCGGAAGGCGCGTTCGAGCTGGCCTTCGCTCAGGTGGTACAGGCCGAATTCCTGGAAGCCGGGCGAATCGATGATACTCCCGCCGCCGTCCGGCAGGCGGTACAGGCGGGTGAAGGTGGTGGTGTGCTTGCCGGTGTCGAGTGCTGCGGAGATCTCGCGGGTGGCGATGTCCGCCTCCGGCACCAAGAGGTTCACGAGCGTGGACTTGCCCATGCCGGACTGGCCGATCAGGATCGAGGACTGCCCGGCCAGCAGCGGCTGCAGCAGGGCGACCGCCGCCGCCGGCGCGGCCTGGGCCGCCACCTCGTGCACCGGGTAGCCCATGGCCGTGTACAGGCCAAGCCGTTCGCGGGCGCGCGCCAGGGGCTCGGCCAGGTCAACCTTGTTGAGGATGAGGTGGGGGTCGATGCCGGCCGCCTCCGCCGCCACCAGGGCGCGCGAGATCAGGTCGTCGGAAAAGCTCGGCTCCGTGGCCACCACGATGAACATGCGCGTGAGGTTGGCCGCCAGCAGCTTGGACTTGTACTGGTCCGAGCGATAGAGCAGGGTGCGGCGCTCGGCGATCTTCTCGATCACCGCCTGGTCGGCGGAGGTGGCACGCAGCACCACCTCGTCGCCCACCGCGACGTTCGATTTCTTCCCGCGCGTGACGCACTGGAGCAGGCGCCCGTCCGCCTCGGCCAGGTAGTGCCGCCCGTGGGCCGCGACGATCACGCCCGCCAGCGTGCCGCTCATGCGCCGCACCGCTGGTCGTACAAGGCGTTCGCGCGCGCGGCGCAGATGAAGTCGTTGCGGGTGATGCCGCCCGCGCTGTGGGTGTCGTAGGCGACGGCGCAGGCGCGGTAGGTCACGGTCAGTTCCGGATGGTGGTCCTGGTGCTTGATCATCCAGGCCAGGGCGTTGACGAAGGCGATGGTCTCGTCATAGTCGTCGAAGCCGAACTCGCGGCACAGGCGCGCGCCATGCACCGACCAGCCGGGCACCTCCGGCAGCAGGGCGGTGATCTGCGCGTCGGGCAGGGCGTCGGCGCCATGGGCGCATTGTTCGGTGACGAGGCTCATGCGGCTCCCGCGAGATTGAGCTGGCGAATGCGCACCGCGGCCGGCGGGTGCGAATCGTAGAAGGCCGAATGGAGCGGGTCGGGCGTCAGGGTGGCCGCGTTATCCTCGTACATCTTGACCAGGGCCGAGACCAGATCGCGCGCGTCCGTGTGGGTGGCGGCGAAGGCGTCGGCCTCGAACTCGTGCTTGCGCGAGGTGAGCGAGGACAGGGGCGCGAACGGGAAGGTGAACACCGGCAGCGCCAGCAGGAACAGCAGCAGGGCCAGCGCGTCGTTGCCGCCGTTCAGGGACGGCTCGACGCCGAGACCCGTGTAGAACCAGGCCTGGCCTTTCAGGTAGCCGAGCAGCGCCAGGAAGGCCAGCGACAGCGCGAACATCACGACGATGCGCTTGACGATATGGCGCAGCTTGAAGTGCCCCAGCTCGTGGGCCAGCACGGCCTCGATCTCGGGCGGCGCCAGGCGCTCGATCAGGGTGTCGAAAAAGACGATGCGCTTGGCCGCGCCGAAGCCGGAGAAGTAGGCGTTGCCGTGGGCGCTGCGGCGCGAGCCGTCCATCACGAACAAACCCTTGGAAGCAAAGCCCACGCGCCGCATCAGGTTCTCGATGCGTTCCTTGAGGCTGGCGTCGGCCAGCGGCGTGAACTTGTTGAACAGCGGCGCGATCACGGTCGGGAAGATCAGCATCACCAGCAGCTGGAAGCCGCTCCACACGCCCCACGCGTACAGCCACCACAGGGCGCCGGCCTTGTTCATCAGGGCCAGCACAATCCAGATCAGCGGCAGGCCGAGGGCAGCGCCGAGCAGGGTGCTCTTGACCAGGTCGCGCCAGAACAGGCTGGGCGTCATCTTGTTGAAGCCAAAGCGTTCTTCGAGCACGAACTGGCGGTAGTAATCGAAGGGCAGGTCGAGCAGGCCGGAGACGGCCGCGAAGGCGACGATCAGGCCGAGCTGGTAGGCCATGCCGGCGCCGGCCACACCGTGCACGAACTGGGACAGCGCCTGCAGGCCGCCCAGCAAGGTGAAGCCGATCAGGATCGCGCCGGCGTAGAAGGCCTGGACCAGGCCGAAGCGGGTCTTGGTCACCGTGTAGTCGGCCGCCTTCTGGTGCGCCTCGAGCGGGATGCGGGCGGCGAAGTCCGCCGGCACGGCGCTCCGGTGCGCCATCACGTGGCGCATGTGGCGGCTGGCCAGCCACACCCGCAAGCCGAGGGTGAGGGCGAAAAAAACGACGAAGAGAAGCGAAAACCCGAGTGAATCCATGCTGTGCCTGTGAGAAAATGGCGGAATTGATTACGCCAAGAGAGAATTATGTCACAAGCGACCGATATCGCCGTCCCGCCGGCCGTGCACCAGCCCAACGAATTCAACCTGATCTGGGTGGACATGGAGATGACCGGCCTGGACCCGGACAGCGACCGCATCATCGAGGTGGCGGTGGTGGTCACCGACATGCACCTGAACGTGCTGGCCGAAGGACCGGTGTTCGCCATCCACCAGAGCGACGAGACGCTGGACAAGATGGACGCCTGGAACAAGGGCACCCATGGCCGCTCGGGCCTGATCGACCGCGTGAAGGCCTCGACCGTGACCGAGGCCGATGCCGAGGCCGCCCTGATCGCCTTCCTGCGCAATTTCGTCCCGGCCGGTAAGTCGCCCATGTGCGGCAACACCATCTGCCAGGACCGCCGCTTCATGGCGCGCGGCATGCCCAAGCTGGAAGCCTTCTTCCACTACCGGAACCTGGACGTGTCCACGCTCAAGGAGCTGTGCCGCCGCTGGCGTCCGGAGCTGGTGTCCGGCTTCAAGAAGCATCAGAAGCACACGGCCCTGGCCGACATCCTCGAATCGGTCGAAGAGCTGCGCTACTACCGCGAGCATTTCATCAAGCTGGCTTGACTTGAAGACGGGGACGGGCGTCCCCAACTGGAGGGCATGAACGCGCCCATCCATATCGTCTGCCCGCACTGCGACGCCGTCAACCGCCTCGCCGCCGAACGTCTCGGCCAGGAGCCGGCCTGCGGCAAGTGCTCCCGTCCCCTGTTCGTGGCCGCCCCGCTGGAGGTCGACGGCGCGCGCTTTGCCAAGCACGTCGCGCGCAACGACATCCCGGTCCTGGTCGACTTCTGGGCGCCCTGGTGCGGCCCGTGCCGCATGATGGCGCCGGCCTACCAGCAAGCCGCGGCCCAGCTCGAGCCGCAGGTGCGCCTCTTGAAGGTCGATACCGAAGCCAACCAGCAGCTGGGCGCGCAGTTCAACATCCGCAGCATTCCCACCCTGGCCCTGTTCCGCGGCGGGCGCGAAGTGGCGCGCCAGGCCGGGGCCATGGATGCGCGCTCCATCGTGTCCTGGGCGCGCAGCCGCTGAGGCGTTATAAGCTTCTTACGAGAAAGTCATTATCGGAAGTTAATTCTGCCAATAAAATGCAGAATTTAACTCTTTCGGTATCACATGACGCGCAAGTGGCTTCGACGATTTCTTCCCCATCCCAACACCGCGTCGCGTAGCGAGCAGCTGCGCGCCGCCACGGGCGCGCTGGCCGGCTTGCTGCTGACGGGCGCGCTGATGGCGCATGCCGCGCCGGGCGCCGCCTGGCTGATCGCGCCGATGGGGGCGAGCGCCGTGCTGCTGTTCGGCCAGCCCGCCAGTCCCTTGGCCCAGCCGTGGTCCATCCTGGCGGGGAACGCCTGTGCCGCCATCGTTGGCGTCAGCTGTGCGCGCTACATCGACGTGCCGCTGGTGGCCGCTGCGCTGGCCGTCGCGCTCTCGATCGTCGCCATGTTCGCGCTGCGCTGCCTGCACCCGCCCAGCGGCGCGGTGGCACTGACGGCGGTGCTGGGCGGGCCCGCGGTGCAGGCGGCGGGCTATGGCTTCGTCCTCACGCCGGTCCTGACCAATTCCCTGCTGCTGGTGGCCGCGGCGCTCCTGTACAACAACGCGACCGGCCGGCGCTATCCGCACCTGCAGCATCCAGTGCTGGCCAACATCCACGACACGCGCGACAAGGCGCCTACGGAGCGCCTCGGCTTCACGGCGGCGGATCTGGACGATGTGCTGCGCCGCTACGGCCAGGTGCTCGACGTGTCGCGCGACGACCTGGAGGCGCTGTTCCTGCAAACCGAGGCGCATGCCTATGCGCGCCGCTTCGGCCTCATCACCTGCCGCGACATCATGTCCGCCGACGTGGTGACGGTCGAGCCCAGCGCGTCGCTGGAAGAAGCCTGGGCCCACATGCGCGACCACCAGGTGCACAGCCTGCCGGTGCTCGACGGCGCGCGCCGCGTGGTCGGCATCGTGGCCATGTCGGATCTACTGCGCGGCAGCGCGCTCGATACCTATGCCACGCTGGGCGGGCGGCTCAAGGCCGTTCTGCGCAGCGGACGGCATACCGTCGCCGCGATCATGAGCCGCCCGGTGCGCACGGCGCGGGCCGACATGCCGATGGTCGAACTGATTCCCTTGATGGCGAATGCGGGCTTTCACCATATCCCCGTGCTGGAACGGGACGGGCGCTTTGCGGGCATGGTGACCCAGTCGGATGTGGTGGCGGGCCTGTACGAAAGCCGCCTGGGTATGGTCAGTCCGGCGAACGGGACGACCGGTTGACGAGGCGCTGCAGGCGGCCCAGGAGGCCGTCGGCGCGCGCCAGCCTGGCTTCGTAGCGCTCGCCCAGGCTGGTGGTCCAGGCCAGGCGCACGCTCCAGGGGGCGAGGCGGCCTTCCAGTTCGGCGTAGATCGGCAGGCGCGCCTGCGGCAGGAAGAAGCGGTGCAGGACTTCCCACGGTTCGGGGTAGCCCGTCTCCGGATTCAGCGCCGCGATCCATTCGGTGCGCCGGGCGAAGCGGCCGCGCTTGGGCGGGCGCGCGAAGCCGGCCAGCAGGGCCGGGCGGCCGGGCGCGGCGCTCTCGATCAGCAGGCGCGCGTGGGCGCCGTCCAGCGTGAGCGTGACCGTGCCGGAGTCGCCGTCGCCCGTGTACCGCCCCGACCAGCGGTGCGCCACCGGCTTACTGCTCCGCTCCGTGGCACTTCTTGTACTTCTTGCCGCTGCCGCAGGGGCAGTCGTCGTTGCGGCCGACCTTCGGCTCCTCGCGCTTGACCGTCTCGACGGCGCCTTTGCGGCGGGGCAGCCAGAACTTGTGGATCAGCGGGACGTTGGCCTCGACTTCGAGCGCCAGCTTGTGCACGTGGTGCGGGTCTTCCACCAAAGGCAGGTCTTCCTCGTCGATCTCGTCGGCGCCGAGCAGTTCGATGGGGTAGAGCAGTTCGTTCTGGTCGGCGTCGTACAGCTCGGCCCACGAGTCCGGGTGCAGCTCCATGCCTTCGCAGAAGCCCCAGCACCAGGCTTCCGGATCGATCAGCATCTCGCCCTCGATCTCGTGCTCCACGAAGAGAGGCTCGTATTCCTTGGGCGCGACTTCGAAGGTGACCAGGATCTCGTTCATGAAACGCATGACGAGGTTGACGATGCGCTCCTCCTCCTTCTCGTTCTTGAACGTGGGCGCATCCGAGCCCCAGACGCAGGGCAGCCATTCGGCCGGCATGATGGTTTCCGGGCCGATGGCGATGGCGGTCAGGAAGCCGTGCAAGGTATCCATCGTCATCGCATCCTCCGCGCAGCGGTCGGAGAGGAGGAACTTGTCGAGGTCGTCGAATTCTTTGTCGGAGAGGGGCTGGTCGAGATGCATGGCGGGGGAGGAACTGAAATGAAGGCGCTAGTGTAACCCACCGCCCTTACAATGGCGGGTATGAACAGCCACCATCCCTTTTCGACCCTCTCGCCGGACTGCGTGTTCGACGCCCTTCAAAGCATCGGCCTGTACGGCGACGGCCGCCTGCTGGCGCTGAACAGCTACGAGAACCGCGTGTACCAGGCCGGGATGGAGGAAGGCCCGCCCGTGGTGGTCAAGTTCTACCGCCCGGAGCGCTGGAGCGAGGCCGCCATCCTCGAGGAGCACGCCTTCGTGCGCGAGCTGGAAGAGGCGGAAATTCCGGCGGTGCCGGCCCTGGTCATCAACGGCACGACGCTGCATCGTCATGCCGGCTTCATGTTTGCCGTGTTCCCGCGCCGCGGCGGGCGCGCGCCGGAACTGGAAGACGAAGCGACGCTGGAATGGATCGGCCGCTTCCTGGGGCGGATCCACATGGTGGGCGCCGCGCGTTCCTTCGTGGAGCGGCCCGCGCTCGACCCCGACACCTTCGGCCGCGAGCCGCGCGCCTGGATCCTGGACAGCGGCCTGCTGCCGATGGACTTGCGTGCGGCCTGGGAGAGCGTCAGCGCCCAGGCGCTGGAAGGCGTCGCGCGCTGCTACGCGCGGGCCGGGGACGTCGCCACGTTGCGCCTGCATGGCGACTGCCACGGCGGCAATGTCCTGTGGACCCCGGACGGCCCGCACTTCGTCGACTTCGACGACGCGCGCACCGGACCTGCCGTGCAAGACTTATGGATGCTGCTGTCCGGCGACCGGCACGACCGCGTGCGCCAGCTGGGCGCCGTGCTGGCCGGCTATGAAGACTTCCGGGATTTCGATCCGCGCGAGCTGCACCTGGTCGAAGCGTTGCGCACGCTGCGCCTGATCCATTATTCGGCCTGGCTGGGCCGCCGCTGGGACGACCCCGCCTTCCCGGCCGCCTTCCCCTGGTTCAACACCCACCATTACTGGCAGGAGCGCATTCTCGAGCTGCGCGAACAGGTGGCCGCGATGGACGAACCGCCGTTGCCGGCCTAAACCTTGTCGCGCCAGTGAAAGCGGTGGAGCAGACGATGCAGCAGCGGCGTGAAGATCAGCGCGGCGGTGGCAATGAAGATGAGCCCAGCGTATAGAGCGTAGAGCCCCGCGAACAATTTCCCACCGGTGGAGCGCGGCGGATCGACCGGCCCCATCCCACCCAGCAGCATGGCGGCGTTGACGAAGGCGTCCATCCAGGACAGGTCTTCAAGAAGGACGTAGCCGATCATCCCGATCAGGAGCGACACCGCGAGCAGAAGTAAGGCGACCGCAACGTGCGCCGCGACGCGTCTGGCGAAGAGGATGTTGCTGATCGGCGCTTGATGCCTGGATTCATACATTGTGTTCTCACGTCCAAAATCAGGGTCAGATCGCCCATTGCACCTTTCATGGTGCGTGCGGAAAGTTTTGGTGCAATGGGCGATCTGACCCTGCCGTTGCTACGCTAACGCTGAGCATAGCCCGCCCAATCAGGGTCAGGTCGCCCATTGCGTCAAAATTGCTTTGCGTACGACGCACACGTCGTCGTTCTGTTGTGGAGGTGAAAAAATGATGCATTGGGCGACCTGACCCTGGTGTTAGGCAAGGCTAGTGTAGGGAAGTGTTGCTCTCATGGCAAAGTGTATTGTGCGGGGAAACGCGGAATAGGGTGGGAAAACGCTCCCTGATCGGCCCGCTGCACGCGCGTGGGGCGCCGGATAATCGATGTCAGACTAGCCGCATACCGGAGCCGACCATGCAAGCCGCCCTGAACCACGACGATGCCGACCTGACCATCGAGATGCCCGCCGCCGCCGCCAACAAGCCGGTGGCGCTGTCCGACATCCGCGAAGCGATCGCCCGCGTCGAGGCGGAAGCAAAAGCCTCCTGCGCCGCCGAGAGCCGCGCCTCCGCCGAGGCCCGCGCCCGTTCGCTGGCCGAGGAACGCGCCGCCATGGACGCCGCCGCCGCGGCCGCCGCGCTGGAACACGCCCAGGCCAACGAGGACGCCATCGAAGCCAACCGCGACCGCCTCGAAACTCTGCGCGCCGCCGCCCTGGCCAGCCAGGAAAAGCTGGAGGCGATCCGCCGCGAGACGGCCGAGCTGCGCGCCCGCGTCGAAGCCGACACCCAGATGAAGCTGCAAGCCGAGGCCCGCCAGCGTGCCGCCGACGAAGCCCAGCGCCGCGCCGCCGAGCAGACCCAGGCCCAGGCCGAGATGACCGCGAAGGCCGAGCAGGCCGCCGAGGAGCTGCGTCAGCAAGCCGAACAGGCCCGCCTGCAGGCCGCCGAGCGCCTGGCCGCGGTCGAGAAGGCGAAAGAAGAAGTCCTGCACATCGCCTCCGCCGAAGCGCGCATGATGACCCTGGCCCGCGAGCGCGAGCGCCAGGCCCAGGCCGCCCGCGCCACCGCCGAGAAACTGGCCGAGGCCGAAGCGGAAGCCCTGGAACTGACCATCCAGCGCGAGCGCGCCGACCAGGTAGCCCTGGAAGCGGCCTTCAAGCGCGCCGCCGCCGAGGCGCGCGCCCTGGAAGAGGCCCGCGCCCTCGCGTACCTGGAGCAGGAACGCGAGCAGATCGCCGAGACCCAGGCCGCCTCCGAGCAGATCGCCGCGCGCGCCCTGCACATGCGCCTGCAAGCGGAGAAGGAACTGCGCGACGCCGCCGTCCTGCGCGAGCGCCAGGAGCAGCAGGCCTTGACCGCCGCCGCGGCCCGCCGCGACGCCGAACAGCGCATCCTGGCCGCCGCCGAGCGCCGCATCGAAGCCGACCGCGCCCTGCGCGAAGTGGCCCTGCAGCGCGCCATGGCCGAGGAGGAGGGCGTGACCCAGGCCAAGGCCCGCGCCGAAGCGGAAAGCCAGGCCGCCGAGGCCGCCCGCCAGCGCCGCATCGCCGACGAGGCCGCCACGGCCGCCGCCCAGGTCCAGGCCGAGGAGGAGGAGCGCGCCCGCGACCTGGCCGTCCAGCGCGACACCGTGGCCCGCCGCGCCGCCGAACTGGCCGCCGCCCAGGCCGCCGCCGAGGAGGCCTTGTTGACCGCCGCCCAGGCCCAGCTCGACCTCCAGCAGCGCGCCGCCGAGCTGGCCGAGCAAAAAGCCGCCGAAGCGGCCAAACTGGTCCAGGTCGAGCGCGCCCGCGCCATCGCCGCCGAAGCCGAACTACTGCAAGTGCAGGAAAAGTGCGCCGCCGAGGAAGCCGCCGCGGCCGCCGCCCAGGCCCGTGCCGCCGCCGAGGAACGCGTGGCCGCCGAACTGCGCCGCCAGGAACAGGCCGAGCGCGAGCGCGAGCAGGCCATGTACGAGGAATACGAATTCGCCCGCCTGGTGGCCGAGCAGAAGGACGAAGCGGCCGCCGCCGAGCGCGCCGCCGCCCAGGCCGCGCAAGCGGAACTGGCGTCCCTGCGCGAGCTGGCCGCGGCCCAGGAAAAACGCGCCGAGGAAGCCGAAGCCAAGGCCGCCCTGGCCCAGGAGCTGGCCGCCGCCGAGCAAGCCTGCGCCGCCGCCGAGCGCGAAGCCATCACGCTCATGGAGCAGAAACTGGTCGCGCGCCGCCACAAGGCGGCCGCCGACGAGCGCGCCAACGCCGCCATCGCGGCCCGCGTGGAATCCGAACAGGCCGCCTGCATGGCCGCCAAGGCCAGGGCCGAAGCGGAAGAGGAGAAGGCCACCCGGGCGCGCCAGGCCGAAGTGGCGGCCGAAATCGCGGCCCAGGCCGCGCTGGACAAGCGCAACGCCCAGCGTCTGCTGCTGGAAACGGCCCAGGCCCACGCCGACATGCAGCGCAAGGCCGCCCTGACCACCCAGCAGATGGCCAAGGCCAAGCAGGACCTGCTGGCGCTGGAACAGCAGCGCGCCACGGCCGACGCCGCCGCGCTGGCAACTCTGCAAGCGAGCGTGGCCGAGCAGCGCCAGCAATGCCTGCTGGCCGAGGAAAGCGCGGCCGAAGTCCAGCAGCGCCACGCGTCGGCCTCGCTGACCCGTCAGGTCATCGAGCGCCTGACGCAGAACGTTTAACCGGGATAGGCGCGCAGCACCTTCTGGCGCAGCACGAGGATGGCCGCGCCGGCGATCCACAGGGGAATCTCGGCCGGATCGGACGTGGACGCGTGACCGAAGTCGGTCAGCTCGCCGTTGGCGAAGCAGGCACCAGCGCTGACGCCCAGGACGAACGTAAACACGGCGGTGCGCGCCCGGCGGAAAATGGGATTGGCAGAAAAATTCATGGGCCGAATCTTAACATTTCGGCAGCACAGCGGGAAATGACGGTGCTTGAATCGTGCGCGCTCCATGTTGCTTTCAAGCCTCAAAAAAGCGCGTAAGATGGTTTTATGCTTGCCGAGTTAATACTTGTGGTGCTGGTCGACACCGCGACCGAGATGCCGATGGCCCGTTTCGAGCACGGTCGTCTGGTCGAGGGCATCCACAAGGATATCGGCGAGGCGCTGGCCCGCAGGCTGGGCCGCAAGGCCGAATTCGTCGCCTTGCCGCGCAAGCGCATCGAGAGCGCGCTGGCTACCGGCGCGGCCGACGTTTTGTGCAGTTACGTGCCGGAGTGGCTGGGCGGCAGCTTCGCCTGGACCCGGCCCTTTGTTCCCATCACGGAGGTGCTGGTCACGGATGCGCGCGCGCCGCGGCCATTGTCGCTGCGGGACGTGGCCGGGGAGCCGGTGGGCACTGTGCTCGGCTATTCGCATCCGGAAATCGACAGCGTGCTGGGCAAGCAGTTCGTCCGCGCGGACGGCCCCAGCACCCTCACCAACCTGCGCAAGCTGGCGGCCGGGCGCGTGCGCCATGCCCTGACCAGCGGCAGCTTCCTCGATTACCGGCGCAAGCTGGGAGATCCCGTCCTGGTCATTCATCCACCCTTGCTGGTCAAGTCCTATGCGGGGCAGTGCGCCGTGTCGCCCAAAGGGCACGTGGCCGTGCCCGAGCTCAACCAGGCCATCGGCCGCCTGCTGGCCGAGGGCGTGGTCGACGCCATCTTCGCGCGTTACCGCTGATCAGACGTTGTCTTCGACGGCCGGCTGGGTGCTGCCGGCGGCGAGGGTGATGCGCGTCTTCTTGAGCAGGGGGCTGGCCGGCTTGCTGCCGTCGGCGTTGAGCGGCTTGACCTTGTGGAACACGACCTGGAAGCTGTGCGCCGTCACCGAGGCGATGGCGAAGCCCTGGGCGTTGTGGTCCGCGTAGACGAAGTCGGGGTTGTTGCCGCGGATGACAGCGTCGAAGGTCTGGGGCGTGGCCACCAGCGGCGCCAGCGGCGTGCCGCCCGCGCCCGCGTGCAGGTAGCTGTAGAAGGAGTCCGAGCTGATGCCGGCCGCGACGAAGTCGACCGCCACCGGCGTGCCCACGGCGGGGTCCGGATTATCGCGGATCACGCCGCACTGGAAGGCGTGCAGGTCGCCCGTGATGGCCACCACGTTCTGGATGTTCTGCGCCTTCAGGAAGCCCATCAGATCGGCGCGGGCGGTCGGGTAACCGTCCCAGGCGTCGGCGTTGACCACGTATTGGTTGTTGTATGGGGCCGGGGCGCTGGCGCGCAGGTCGATCCACATGCGGTTCAGGGTCACCTCGTTGCCCCAGATCTTCCAGGTGGCCGAGGAATTCTTCATGGTGTCCTTCCACCACTGGGTCTGGGTCGTGCCCAGCATGGACGGAGGACGCTTCAGGGAGACGGTGTCGAGCTGCTCGAATTGCTGCAGGATGGGCAGCGGAACGAAGTACCGCGAACCGATCTTGTCGTCGCCGGTGGCCGTGTTGTGGCCGAGCAGCAGGGCAAGTCCGTCCTCCGGCACGATGTGGTCGTCGCGATAGAGGCGTTCATCGGTCATCACCAGGTGCATCAGCGACCCGTATTTGAAGTCGCGGTAGATGCGGATGTTGTCGTAGCCGCCGTTGGCCAGGTCGAAGGACAGGTCGCCGAAGTCGATCGGCATGTTCTCGGCCCAGGCCTGGTTGGCCGCGCGGCGGCGCGAGGTCTCGCGCGCGTTGCTGTTGTTATAGGTCTGGTGATCCTGCCAGCAGTCGTCGGAAAACTCGTGGTCGTCCCAGATCGCGATCATGGGGAACTTGCGGTGCAGTTCCTGCAGGCGCGGATCGCTGCGGTAGGTGCGGTACAGGGTGCGGTAGTCCGCCAGGGTGGTCGCGACCAGGCTGCCGTCCGGCTGGGTGGTGCCGTTGGGCAGGTTGATCTTGGCGTGGGCCGGTTCGGCTGCGCCGCTCTGGAAGGCGGCGCCTACGCTCTCGTAGATGTAGTCGCCCAGATGGACCAGGAAGTCCAGGTCCTCGGCCGCGATGAGGTCCAGCGCGGCCCAGTGGTTGATGCTCCAGTCCTGGCAGGTCAGCCAGGCGAAGCGCGCCGCGGTCACGGTGGTGCCGGCCGCGGGCGTGGTCTTGGTGGTGCCGACCGGGCTGATGTCCTGCCCGGCCACGAAACGGTAGTAATAGCGGGTGGCCGGGGACAGGCCGGTCACCTTGGCGCGCACGGTGTAGTCGTAGGTGTCGCTGGCGGTCAGGTCGACCTTGGCCACCATGGTGTCGAACTTGTCGGAGGTGGACACCTCCAGGCGCAGGGCGACGCTGGCGGCGCTGGCCACGGCGTTGACGCAGCGGGTCCAGAACACGACGCTCACGTCCTTGGGGTCGCCGCTGGCCACGCCGTGCGGGAAGCTGTAGCTGCTCTTGCTGGGCAGGGGTTCGCTGCTGCCGCCGCCGCAGGCGGCGAGGCTGGCCGTCGCGCTGGCGACGGTGAAATACATGGCGCTACTCAAAAACCGGCGGCGGTCCATCGAAAGTCTCCCTATCTTGGTGAATTTTTGGGAGCCAGCTTAGCGAAGCCGTGTGACCGCAGTATTGTTCTGTTATGACATCCGGTTGCGGGATCGCGCCAAGGTCGAAAAGATGGGCTGGAAGCCGAGCTGGGAGAGGCGGGCGGCGAGGGCGGACAGTTCGCCGTTGGAGAGCGCCGCGCCGAAGCGGAATTCGCCGGCCGTGGTCTGGATCCGCAGCCGTCCGCGCGCCAGGCCGAGCCGGGCGGCCAGCCAGCGTGGGCTGGCGCGCCGGGGCGCCTCGTCGATGCTGACCCGCTGTACCTCGGTCGAGCGGATCGACAGGGTGCCGCCCTCGCGCCCGGTCTGGACAAAAAGGCCGAGCAGCAGCACTTCGTCGTCGCGCAGCAGGCGGGTCAGCCAGCTGACCAGGGCGAGGGCCGGGCCCAGCCACAGCAGGGCGAGATAGGCGGACATGGGCGCAGTCACGGCCATGCCCAGCAGGGACGTGGCCAGCAGGCCCTGCGCCCAATGGCGCAGCCGGGGCGAGCCGGGCGAGCGGACCTCCAGCGTTCCGTGGTCGAGCTTGATTTCCATGGATTACTGGCTGACGGCGACCTTCTCGATGTAATACTCGGTCTCGCCGAAGCAGCTGCTGGGCACGCCCTTGTGCTGGGCGTAGCTTAAGACGACGCGCTTGCCGGCCGCGGCCATCAGCGCGCGCGCCACGTCCGGGTCGCGCACGGTGAAGGCAAAGCGCTCGGGAATGGCGCCCGGCATGGAGGACAGCAGGATTTCGCCTTCCCAGGTCTTGCACAGCCAGCCCTTGCGCGAGAACTTCTGCAGGTAGCCGGCGCGCTCGCCCTCCGAATACGACCAGTGCAGGGTCAGGAAGACGTACAGGGCGAAGGCGGCCGCGGCGGCGGCCAGGACGGCGAGGAGGATCCAGGTCAGGCGTTTCGGCAGGGTCATCGGCATGGCTAGTCGTTACTCTGCACCGATGTTAGCACGGCGGTAGCGGATCGAGGACCACAGGGAGACGAGAATGAAGGCCACCCCGGACAGGCCGGTGAACCACTCGGGTATCTCGTACTCCACCGACAGGAACATGATGAGGGCCAGGATGCCGATGGCGTAGTGGGCCCCGTGCTCCAGGTAGACGAATTCGTCCAGGGTGCCCTTGCGCACCAGGAACACGGTCAGGGAGCGCACGAACATGGCGCCGATGGCCAGGCCGAGCATGATGATGACCACGTCATTGGTGATGGCGAAGGCGCCGATCACGCCGTCGAAGCTGAAGGAGGCGTCCAGCACCTCCAGGTAGACGAAGGCGCCGATCGAGCCGCGGGCGATCAGGCCGCTCACGGCCGGGTCGGATTCCTCTTCCTCCAGCAGGCCGGACAGCCAGTTCACGCCCACGTACACGGACACGCCGACCACGCCCGCGGTCAGCACCGACAGCTTGCGCGTATCCGGCATCAGGCTCATGGTGGCGAACACGGCGCCCAGGGTGAGGAGGATGGCCAGGCCTTCGGAGCCGAGCTTGCCGATTCTCTCCTCGATGGCGCCGAGCCAGTGATGCTCCTTCTCCTCGTCGAACAGGAAGTTCAAAAACACGAGTAACAGGAAGGCGCCGCCGAAGGCCGCCACCTCGGGGTGGGTGCTCTCCAGGTAGTGGGCGTACTGGTCCGGCTGGTGCAAGGCCATGCTCCACACCTCGCCCAGGCCGAGCGAAGTGGCCACGGCCACGATCAGGAGGGGAAACAGCAGGCGCATGCCGAACACGGCGACCAGGATGCCGACCGTGAGGAAGATGCGCTGCCAGGCCGCGCTCCAGGTCTTGAGCACGGCCGCGTTGACGACGGCGTTGTCGAAGGAAAGGGACACTTCCATGATGCCCAGCACCGCGGCCAGCCACAGGCCGTTCAGGGCGCCGGCCGCGCCGTGCTGGAACCAGCCCCACCAGGCGGACAGCGCCAGCAGGACGGCGGTGACGAGGAAGGACAGGCGGAAGTGCTGCATCGGAGCTCCGGGCGTGGTGGGATGACAAGCATTCTAGCCGATGCGGAAAGGGGGCACGGCGCCCATTTCTTCTGCGATAATTCGCGGATGGACCTGACTTATCTGCTCACCCCCTTCCTCACCTGGCTCGTCATCGGCCCGATCAAGTTCCTGATCAACAGCGCGCGCACCCGGCGCTGGGCCTTCGACCTGGTGGGCAACGGTGGCTTCCCGAGCAACCATAGCTCGGTCGTGGTCAGCATGGCCACCCTGATCGCCCTGCGCGAGGGGCCCGGCCATCCGGCCTTCGGCGTCGCCGTCACCCTGTGCTTCATCGTGATGATCGACGCGAACAGCCTGCGCCAGCACGTCGGCCGCCAGGCCGCCGCCATCAACCGGCTGGCGGGGGGCGATGCCGCCCACCGCAAGCTGCGCGAGCGCATGGGCCACACTCTGGTGGAAATCGGCGGCGGCATCTGCACCGGCATGCTGATGGGCCTGGCCATGTACAAGCTGGCCCCCCATCTCTGACTGTCCGAAAGCGGACGGCCGGGCGGACACCCCCCGGACACCCGTTTGCATTTCAGGCGCCAAAAAACGCAGTTCAGCCCCCGAAAAGCGCATCCCGCGAGGTGGCCGATTGACGCCTGGGGACCACATACGGATACTTCGCCGCGAGCTTAGACTCCCGCATTTGGCCCCCGAAATCGAAAAAACAAGCCCGGAGAAATGACAATGTTGCGCAAAACTTTACTCGTTCTCGCCATCGCCTCGGCCCTTGCTGCCTGCAGCAAGGGCGGCGACAAGCCGGCCGCGAAACCCGGCGCGAGCGCCACCGCCCAAGCCTCCGGGAAGGGTGACAAGGACAACGCGCCGACCAGCCTGAGCGTGGCGGCGGAAGACCTCCTGACCGTCCAGACCGACGGCCTGGCCTCCGGCCCCGTGATCACCGGCTCGATCGAACCGGCCCGCAACGCCGACCTGCGCGCCGAGGTATCCGCCGTGGTGCTGCAGGTGCTCAAGGAAAACGGCGACGTGGTCCACAAGGGCGACGTGCTGGCCCGCCTGGACGACACCTCGATCCGCGACTCCATGATGTCGGCGGACGAGGCGGTGCGCGCCTCCCAGCAGGCCCTGGACCAGGCCCAGCGCAACCTGGAGCGTTCCAAGACCCTGCGCGGATCCGGCATGATCTCGCAGCAGGCGCTGGACGACGCCGAAGTGCGCCGCAATAACGCCCAGTCCGACCTGGCCGGCGCCCGCGCCCGCGCCGTGTCGGCCCGCCAGCAGCTGGCCCGCACCACGGTGCGCGCCCCGTTCGATGGCGTCGTCTCGGACCGCAAGGTTTCGGCCGGCGACACCGCCTCGATCGGCAAGGAACTGCTGAAAGTGATCGATCCGGGCTCGATGCGCTACGAGGGCCGGGTCTCGGCTGACAAGATCAGCCAGGTCAAGACCGGCGAACAGGTCAGCTTCCGCATCAACGGCTACGGCGACCAGGAATTCCGCGGCGTCGTCACCCGGGTCGACCCGGCCGCCAATCCGGTCACCCGCCAGGTCGAGGTGCTGGTCGCCTTCGCCAAGGATTCGCCGCAGCCGAAGGTGTCGGGCCTGTATGCCGAAGGCACCATCCTGGCCGACACCAAGGCCGCCCTGATGCTGCCGGAGTCCGCCGTGATCAAGGCCGGCGACAACGCCTACGCCTGGCGCATCAAGGACAAGACCCTGACCAAGGCCAAGATCACGCTCGGCTCGCGCGACAAGCGCACCGGCAAGCTCGAAGTCGTGGGCGGCCTGGCCGCGGGCGACGTCGTGATGCGCAACAACAGCTCGAGCTACCGCGACGGCCAGCACATCGACATGGCCGCGCCCCGCGTCGCCAGCGCCGCCAGCACCAGCCCGACCGCCGTGCAAGGGAAATAAGCCATGTTCCTGTCAAATTTCTCCATCTCCCGGCCGATCGCCACGATCGTGCTGATCCTGGCCTTGATGGCCGCCGGCCTCATGGCCATGAACAAGCTGCGCGTGAACCAGAACCCGGACGTCGAGATCCCGACGCTGTGGGTGAACATTCCTTACCCCGGCGCCTCGCCCGATTCGAGCGAGCGCGAGATCGTCAATCGCCTGGAGAAGCAATTCCTGGCTATTTCCGGCGTACACAAGGTCTACGCGGGCGCCCAGGAAGGCGGCGCCTGGTTCCAGCTTGAATTCGACTTCAAGAAGAACCTGATCGAAGCGTCCGACGACGTGCGCAACGCCATCGCCTCGGTGCGCTACAAGCTGCCGGTCGAGATGCGCGAGCCGATCATCAACCGCTTCGACACCTCGGCCCAGCCGATCATGAACCTGGCGCTGTCGTCCAACACCCAGACCCACGCCGAAATCTCGCGCTATGCCGAGGACGTGCTGGCCGACCGCCTGCGCGGGATCGACGGCGTGTCTACGGTGAACGTGTCCGGCTCGCTCAAGCGCGAACTGTCGGTGCTGCTGCGCGCCGAGAAGCTGCGCGAGTACAACGTCTCCGTATCCGAGGTGACTACTGCCTTGCGCGTGCAGAACACCAACGCGCCGGTGGGCAAGATCCGCGGCACCCTGGACGAGAAGAGCATCCGCCTGGTCGGCCGCATCGAGCGTCCCGAAGACTTCCAGAGCATCGTGGTCAAGCGCATGGGCGACACCGTGGTGCGCCTGGGCCAGGTGGCCGAGATCAAGGACGGCTTTGCCGACGTCAACTCGCTCAATATCCGCAGCGGCAAGAGCAACGTCGGTATCTACGTGGCCCGCTCGCGCGAGGCGTCCACCGTCACGGTGGCCAAGAAGATCCGCGAGATGGTGACCCAGATCCAGAAGGAACTGCCGGCCGGCACCAAGCTCGAAGTCGTGCGCGACGGCGGCGAACAGGCCCAGCGCAGCCTCAACAACGTGATCGAGTCCCTGATCCTGGGCGCGGTGCTGACCATCTTCGTGGTCTACACCTTCCTCAATTCCTGGCGTTCGACCCTGATCACGGCGCTGTCGCTGCCGACCTCCGTGATGGCCGCCTTCATCGCGGTCTGGCTGTGCGGCTTCACGCTCAACTTCATGACCCTGCTCGGCCTGTCGCTGGCGATCGGCGTGCTGATCGACGACGCCATCGTGGTGCGGGAAAACATCGTGCGCCACATGGAAAACGGCTCGCCGCGCCGCAAGGCCGCCCTCGAGGGCACGGCCGAGATCGGCATGGCCGTGGCCGCGACCACCTTCTCCATCATCGCCGTGTTCATTCCGGTGGCCTTCATGCCCGGCATCGCCGGCGAGTGGTTCCGCCCCTTCGCCCTGACCGTGGCCTGCTCCGTGTTCGTGTCCCTGGGCATTTCCTTCACCCTCGACCCGATGCTGTCGGCCTACTGGGGCGACCCGCCGGACTACCACCACCAGGAGAAGAAGGGCATCTCCAAGGTGCTGGCCAAGTTCAACCACTGGTTCGACCATCAGGCCAACCGCTACGGCCACGTGATCGAATGGGCGCTGCACCACCGCAAGTGGATGGCGGCCATCGCGGTCGGCACCTTCGTCGGCGCGCTCGTGATGCACGCCATGATCGGCGGCTCCAGCTTCCTGCCGGCTTCCGACCAGGGCACGCTGCTGATCAACGTGCGCACCCCGTCGTCGTCGAGCGTGGAATACGCCCGCCTGAAGATGGAAAAGGCCGCCGAGCTGGCCCGCAGCCTGCCGGAAACCAAGGAAACCAACAGCTCGGTCAACGCCAGCGGCGGCCGCATCTACGTCGACATCGGCAAGCGCAATGAGCGCAAGCGCAGCGCCAAGGAAATCGCGGTCGAACTGCGCGAGAAGATCAGCCACCTGGTCGGCGCCGAGTACGTGGTGACGGACGACCTGAACAACGGCGGCGGCAAGCCGATCCAGATCGACTTCACCGGCCCCGATTCGCGCAAGCTGATGGAAATCACCAGCCAGTACATGGAGAAGCTGCGCCAGGTGCCGGGCGCCGTGGACGTCGGCCTGTCCCAGCAGGATCCGAAGGACGAGCTGCAGATCGAGCTCGACCGTGGCCTGGCCAATTCGATGGGCATTTCCGTCAACGACGCCGCCCAGTCCTTGCGCATCGCCTTCGCCGGCATCGAAGTGGGCGACTGGGTCGACCCGACCGGCGAGACGCGCGACGTGGCCGTGCGCCTGCATCCGGAAGACCGCCTGCTGGCCGAGAACATCGAGCGCCTGCCGATCCCGGTGATGGGCACCAACCAGATGGTGCCGCTGGACCAGATCGCCCGCATCACCATGGGCAAGGGCCCGTCCGACATCGAGCACAGCGGCGGCAAGCGCACCATCACGGTGTCGGCCAACGCCCAGGGCCGCTCGAACGGCGAAGTCACGGGCGACGCCATGAAGCTGGCCAAGTCGATGAGCTTCCCGACCGGCTATGGCCTCAAGCTGTCCGGCCAGGGCGAGGACCAGCAGGAGCTGTTCACCGAGATGACCATCGCCCTGGTGTCCGGCATCGGCCTCATGTACCTGATCCTGGTGATGCAGTTCGGATCCTTCACCGCCCCGATCGCCGTGATGATGTCGCTGCCGCTGTCCCTGATCGGCGTGGTGGTGGCGCTCAAGATCACCAACAATACCCTCAACCTGATGAGCTTCATCGGCATCATCATGCTGATGGGCCTGGTGGCCAAGAACGCGATCCTGCTGCTGGACGCGGCGCGCAAGCGCGAGGCGGAAGGCTACAGCCGTGAAGACGCGCTGATGCACGCCGGCCGGGTGCGTCTGCGTCCGATCCTGATGACCACCTTCGCGCTGATCGCGGGCATGTTCCCGGTCGCGCTGGGCCTGGGTGAAGGCGGCGAGTTCTACCGTCCGATGGCGATCTCCATCATCGGCGGCACGATCACCTCGACCCTCTTGACCCTGCTGGTGGTGCCGACCTTCTACGACAGCATCGAGATCGCCCACGACCGCATGATCGCCAAGTTCCAGCGCCGTGCCGTGCGCATGACGGCCGTGCCGGCCTTCGTGCTGACCTTCATCGAGGCCATCCTCACGCTGACCATGGTGCGTTTCGTCTTCCGCTCCCTGATCTGGCTCGGCAAGCTGGCCATGGGCCGCCGCGCCGCCCAGCCGGCCTGACGACGGTCCAGGTTGACCAAGCCCCGGCCGCCATGCGGTGGCCGGGGCTTGTTTTTTTTCGGGGGCCGATGGGGCTTCAGCCGGACGCCGGCGTGGTCAGGATGATGGACAGGAAGCAGGCGCCCGATCCATTGTAGAGCTTAAAGAGCAGCCGATTGCGCCCTGCACGCAGGCGGACAGTGCGGCGTTCCTCGGTGAGATTGCGCTGGGCCATCAGGGTGGTGTAATACTTGTAGTACATCCGGTACCACGGCTTGTTGCCGCCGCCGCTGACCCACACGAGGCTGTCGTTGACCCACAGCTTGGCGTCATCGTCCGCCCCAAGCCAGAGCACGGCATCGCGCTCACGGTCCGACCAGATTTCCGTGTAACCGTAGTAGAGCGCGTTTTCGCGCAGGTCCGGCGGCACCATGGGGTAGGCGCCGAATTGTTCATAGTGCCAGCGCAGCGGGCGCTCGCCCTTGCCCACGTAGGCCGCTTCCAGGTCGAGCGCATGCTCGGGCGGCTGCACCAGGTCCAGGCTGTCCTGGCCTGCGCCATCGAACGGGCCGATCAGGTACCAGGTGTTCAGATACACCCGGTTGGCATAGGTTCTGCCGGGACCGAGCAGTTGTCCGCTTCCCAGGCGCAGTCCGGCGGCCGCCACGGCGGGAGGATGCAGGTCGGCGCCGAAGCGGCGCGGGTCGGTATAGGTGTGCGGGGAGTCAGGATCGAAGCCCAGCCCCATGGCGCCGTTGCCGCCTCCCGCCTGGACGGCGGTGCCGTCGCGCGCCCTGGCCTGTTCCCGCAGGTGGGCCGCCAGGGCCGCACGGGCGCGCTGCTCCAGGGCCGCCAGGGGCGCCGCCGGCGGGGCGGCCTGCTCGGGGTGCAGCTTGGCGAGCGCCTGCGCTTGGCTGATGTTCAGCAGACGGGCCAGTTCGGCAGCGCGCGCCTGCAGCTGGTGCGCGTCGATCGCGGCGGCGATGCGGCGCGCCTCGCGTTCGAGTTCGGCCCGGCTCAAGCCTGCGGTGCGCGCCGGGGGCGCGCGCGGGTCGAGCTGGCGTTGGATCCGGTCCAGGTCCTGTACGGTGCGCTGCAGGTTGTCCTTCTGGGTCGCCAGCATGGCCGGGCTGGGCGATGCCCGCCGGTTCGCCGGCGCGCCCCCACTGCCGAGCACAAAGGCCAGCAGCGCCGCATGGCACGCTAGCGATGCGCTCAGGTAGGGGTGGCGCTGGACCGGGCCCGGCAAGGGAAGCGTCGGCATCCTCAGTCGCGCGTCCTGAGCGAGACTTTGGTCAGGTGTTCGAACTGGCACAGGTCCAGCACGTGCACGATGTTCTGGTATGGCGTGCGGCGGTCGCCATCGATGCGCACCGGCTGCGCCGGGTTGCGCGCGGCCGCCTCATGCAGCCGCTCGCGCAGCTCACCCAGCGAGACCGGTTCCTCCCCCAGGAACAGGCCGCCATCCTGGGCAATACCGATCACGACCGGATCGGGGGCGGCCCTGGCCGCATCCAGTGCCACCTGGGCAGCCGGCAGCTCGATCGGCTGATGCTTGAGCTTGGACTGGTCCTGCTGTTGTTTGAACGAGGTCGCCACCATGAAGAACATCAGCAGGAAGAAGATGCAGTCAATCAGCGCGATCAGCCCGATTTCGGGCTCGGCGTCGTGCGTGCCGAAGTCAATCTGCATTGGCCACCGCCTTGACGATGGCCGCTTGCGGCGCCGCCTGGTCGAACAGCGCGCTTTGCGCCCGGGTGAGCTCGTGTTCGAGCTCGAGGCCGTAGCCGCTCAGGCGATGCTTGAAGAAGTGGTAGGTAAGCAGGGACGGAAGGGCGACCGAGAGGCCCGCCGCGGTATTGACCAGGGCTTTGGAAATGCCTCCGGCTAACTGAGCAGGGTCGCCCATGCCACCAGAAAAGGCAATGACGTGAAAGGACTCGATCATGCCGACGACGGTGCCGAGCAGCCCGATGATCGGCGCGACCGTGGCGCAGACCGCCAGCGGATACAGGCGTTGCTGATGGGCGCGCAAGCCGCGCGCGGCCAGCTCCGCCGCGGCCTGTACCGCACGCGGCGCATCGTGGCGCAAGCCCCACATCGTGCTGAGGCCGTGCGCGAGCAGACTGGCGTCGGCCTCGTCGAGCAGGCGCTTGGCGCCCTCGTGGTCGCCGCTACGCCACAGGGGGAGCACCAGCTCGAGCAGACCGTCGGGCACGACGGTCGCGCGGCGGCAGCGCCGCAGGCACTGCAAGCTGACGGTCAAGGCCAGCACCGATAAACCGACAATGGGAACGATGGCCAGACCGGCATTCGCCAACATGTCGGCGATGCCGAGGCTGGCAGCGTGCGCAGGGGCGAGCGCGGCGAGCAGCACGGCTCCGGGCGCGAGGAATCTGTGGACAGACATAGCATCCAAGAAAAACTTGTGATGCGGTCAATTATATAGTGGACATCCCGGCACATGAACGGGATGGCGGGCTCGGCGCCGAAGGACAGCATGCGCCGCGTGGGAGGGCCGGTGACGCTGCCGGGAGCACGGCCCCCGGCCGGGAGCGACTTAGCGGGTTTCCTTGCTGTGCTTGGTCGTCTTCTTGTGGGTGGTGGTGCTGCTGGTCGTGGTGGACGGCGCCGTGGTGCTGGTGGTGGTGTCCGTGGTCGAGACGCCGGTGCCGGTGCCGCCCGCGCCCATGGTCGAGGTGCCGCCGGAGGCGGTGCCGGTGCCGGTGCCTGTCGTGCCGCTGGTGCCCGAGGTGCCCGACTGGTCCGAGCTGCTCGGCGTGCTGGTGCTGCTGGGCGTCGTGCCGGTGGCATTGGTGCTGCTGGTGTCGGCCGGCGGCGTGGTCACCGTGGTCGAGGTGGTCGAGGACTCGGTGGTGGTCGGCGGGGTGCCGGTGCCGGTGGTGCCGGCCGTGCCCGACGTGCCAGCCGTGCCGGTGCCCGAGGTCGGGGCGGTGGTCGTGGTCGTGTCGGTCGAGGTGGTGGTGTCAGTCTTCTTGCAGCCGCCCAGCAATGCAGCAAGCAGCGCGGCGCTCAAAAGAATCGTGGGTGTTGACTTGAGTGTTTTCATGTTGGCTCCTGTAACGATGTTGGACCGCTGCATATAGCGACGGCGCCCGCGCGGCAAGCCGCGCACCGGCGCCGCTGCCGACATGGTGCGGGCAAGACGCTTCGTCATCGGTGCGCCAGTTCACCGTACGGACACGATGGTCCCGGGAGCAATTAACTCGGCAGTTCGACGCTATCGAGTTCCACCTCGTCCGCGTTCTGGAACACGGCCAGGTCGGTCTGGCCCAGCAGGCGGCTGGTGACGGTGCCGGCCGTGATGGAACCGCTGACGTTGAGCGCGGTGCGGCCCATGTCGATCAGCGGTTCGATGGAGATGAGCAAGCCCGCCAGCGCCACCGGCAAGTTGAGGGAAGACAACACGATCAGGGCCGCGAAGGTCGCGCCCCCGCCCACGCCCGCGACGCCGACGGAACCGACGGTCACGATCGCGATCAGGGGCAGCAGGAAGCCGAGGGTATACGGATCGATCCCGACGGTGGGCGCGATCATCACGGCCAGCATGGCCGGGTAGATCCCGGCGCAGCCGTTCTGGCCGATGGTCGAGCCGAACGAGGCGGCGAAGTTGGCGATGCCTTCCGGCGTGCCCAGGCGGGCGGTCTGGGCCTGCACGCTCATCGGGATCGCGCCCGCGCTGGTGCGCGAGGTGAAGGCGAACACCAGAACGGGGAAGATCTTCTTCACGTAGCGCTGCGGATTGAGGCCGGCGCCCGCGATCAGGAGCAGGTGCACGCAGAACATGATCAGGAGCGCGCTGTAGGAGGCGGCCACGAAAGAGAGCAGGCTCAGGATGTCGCGGTAGCTGGAGCTGGCCACCACCTGGGTGATGAGGGCGAACACGCCGAACGGGGTCAGGCGCAGCACCAGGGTCACCATGCGCATGATGATGGCGTGCGCCACCTTGACGGCGTGGTCGAAGGCGGCGAACAGCTCGGGCTTCTTGGGCGCGATGCCGGTGGCGGCGATGCCGATGAAGATCGAGAACAGCACCACGGCGATAGTCGAGGTCTGGCGCGCGCCGGTCAGGTCCAGGAAGGGGTTTTCCGGAATGAAGGACAGCAGCATGTTCGGCAAGGACACGGTCTGGGCCGTTGCCAGTTTGCCCTGCAATACGGTGCCGCGCGCGATTTCGGCCGTATGGGCCGGCAGGCCGATGGCGCTCAAGCCGTACAGCTTGGCCATCATGATGCCGACCACGGCGGCGACGGTGGTGGTCAGCATCAGGATGCCGATGGTGAGCGCGCTGATGCGGCCGAGCGACTTGGCGTCGCGCAGCTTCAGGATGGCCGAGATGATCGACACCATGATGAGCGGCATGACGATCATTTGCAGCAGCTTGACGTAGCCGGTGCCGACCACGTCGAGGTAGGCGTTGGTCTGGCCGATGATGGGCGCGCCCGCGCCGTAGCCGGCCTGGAAGGCCGCGCCCAGCGCCGCGCCCAGGCCGAGGGCCGCGAACACGCGCTGGGTGAAGGAGAGGTGGCGTTCCTGCATCCAGTAAAGCAGGGCGATGGCGCCCGTGGCGACGAGCAGGTTGAACAGCAGCGGCAGGTTCATGCATACCTCTTGGCATCATTCGGTCGCAGCATTCTAGCCGCATTGCCAGAAAACCGGGGTCAGACCCGGGGACAGACCCCGGGTCTGACCCCGGTTTTCTGGCAATATTGTTGACCTGGAAACGAAGCTGCGCGACACTGGATCGTCCAACTTATCAGGAGCGGCCAATGCGCGCGTGGAAGTCGTGGGTATGCATGTTGGGTATGGTCATGGCCTGGCCGGTGCAGGCCCAGACCACGGTGGAACAGTTCTCGCCGACCGGGACCGTCAAGCAGATCCGCCAGGTGACGGCGCGCTTTTCGGCCGACATGGTGCCGTTCGGCGACCTGCGGCTGGAAGACCCGTTCACGGTGGACTGCGCCGCACCCGGCAAGGGCCGCTGGATCGACAGCCGTAACTGGTCCTACGATTTCGAGCAGGACCTGCCGGCGGGCGTGGCCTGCAGCTTCAGCCTCAAGGCGAAGAAGGACCTGGCCGGCAAGCCGCTCGCGGGCGAGCAGCGCTTCGCCTTCAGCACCGGCGGCCCGGCCGTGGTGCGCATGGCGCCCGGCGAGGGCATGCAGATCGACGAGAACCAGATCTTCGTGCTCGGCCTCGATGCTACTGCCACCGACGAGAGCATCCTGGCCCATGCCTGGTGCCGCGTCGAGAACGTGGGCGAGAAGATCGGCGTGCGCCTCCTGCAAGGCAAGGAGCGCGACGACGTGCTGGCGCTGCGCAAGAACTTCGTGGACAGCCACGTGCGTCTGTACCTCAAGACCCGCGCGGGCCTGCTGCGCCTGGCCGACGTGGCCAACCGCGCCAAGCTCAAGCAGGAGATGCCGGTCGCCGTCGTCCAGTGCCGCCGCACCCTGCCGGCCAACACGCAGATGGCGCTGGTGTGGGACGCCGGGATCCGTACCCCCAGCGGCATTGCCACCACCGAGGCGCAGCCGCTGGCCTTCCGCACCCGACCCGATTTCTCCTTGTCCGTCCACTGCCAGCGCATGAAGACGGATGGCCCCTGCATCCCCTTCCTGCCGGTCAGCTTCAGCTTCAGCGCACCGGTGAAGCTGGAGGACGCACGCCGCATCAAGCTCACCGGGCCCTCGGGCAAGGACTATCTGCCGCAGTTCGATCCGTCCGAAAGCAAAGCCGGTTCGGTCAATTATTTCAGCATCCCCGGCCCGTTCCCGGTCAAGGCCTCGCTCAAGCTGGCGGTGCCGGACGACCTGCGCGACGACGCCGGCCGCGCGCTGGTGAACCGCGGCGCGCTGCCGGCAGCAATGCGCACGGGCGACAATCCGCCGCTGATCAAATTCCCGTCCCGCTTCGGCATCCTGGAAGCGAAGGGCGACCGCCTGCTGCCGGTCACGGTGCGCAGTGTGGAGGCCAAGTTGGCGAGCGCCGTGCAATCGGTCCCTGCGCCGGGCGCCGATGGCGCGATCCTGCGCGTGCCGGACAAGGACGACGCGCGGATCCTGGATTGGCTGCGCAAGCTCTCCGGCAGCCGCTATAGCTGGGAACCGGGCGAGCAGTGGCGCCTGGATCAACCTGTCTTCGGCAAGGACGACCAGACCGAACGCATCAACGTCCCGCGTCCGCGCGGCAAGCAGCAGTTCGAAGTAATCGGCATTCCGCTGGCGAAGCCCGGTTTCTATGTGGTCGAAGTGGCCAGCCCGATTCTCGGCGCGGCCCTGCACGACAAGCCAGTGACGGCCTACGTGAGCGCCGCCGCGCTGGTGACGAACCTGGCCGCGCACTTCAAGCACGGTGCGGCTTCGTCCTTGGTGTGGGTGACCACGCTGGACCACGGCCGCCCGGTGCGCGGCGCCGACGTCAGCGTGCGCGACTGCGCCGGCCGCGAGCTGTGGAAAGGCCGCACCGACGGCAATGGCGTGGCGCGCATCGCCAAGGAGCTGAACGCGCGCTGCGACGGCGGCGAACGCTATTTCATCAGCGCCCGTTCCGGCGACGACATGACCTTCACGCTGTCGACCTGGGACCGCGGCATCGAGTCCTGGCGCTTCAATCTGCGCACCGAGAGCCGCGACGCCGACCCGGTGCTCGCCACCACCGTGTTCGACCGCACCTTGCTGCGCGCCGGCGAGACGGTCCACATGAAGCACTTCCTGCGCCAGCATGCCATGAGCGGCATCGAGATCCCGAGCGATACCGAGGGCGGAAAGAAGCGCGCCGACTGGCGCGCGCGGGCACTGAAGTTCGCGGACAGCGCGGCGCGCCCCGCCAACGTGTTCCTCCTGCACCAGGGAACGGACGAAAAGATCGAGTTGCCGATCAAGTGGAACGCCAACGCGACCGCCGAAAGCACCTGGACCATCCCGCCGACGGCCAAGCTGGGCACCTACGAGGTCATGCTGGGCGGGCGCTCTGCGGGCAGCTTCCGGGTCGAGCAGTTCCGCGTGCCGACCATGCGTGGCGTGATCCAGCCGCCGAAGGACAGCTTGATCGCGCCGGCGGCCGTGCCGCTCGACCTGCAGCTGTCCTATCTGTCCGGCGGCGGCGCGGCGCTGGCCCAGGTCAAGCTGCGCACCGTGCTGGAGCCGCGCGGCGCCAGCTTCGCCGACTACGACAGCTTCACCTTCGCCAACGGCGACGTGAAGGAAGGCGCGGAGAAGTCCTCGGGCACCTTCGACGAGGACGAATGGATGGAAGGCGAGGAAGGCGAGGCGAGCGATGCCGCGCCGCTGCCGGGGGTGCAGACGCGCCAGGTTAACCTGGACAAGGGCGGCGGCGCGCGGGTGCAGGTCGATAAGCTGCCGACGCTGGGCGATCAGCCGAAGGAGCTGCTGGCCGAAATGTCGTACCAGGACGCCAATGGCGAGACCTTGACCGTGTCGCGCCGCGTGCCCCTGTGGCCGTCCGGCGTGGTGGTCGGCATCAAGCCGGATGGCTGGTGGTCCAGCAAGCAGGGGCTGCGCTTCCAGGCCGTGGTGCTGGACGTGAACGGCAAGCCGGTCGCGGATACGCCGGTCACGATCGATTACTTCAAGCGCGAGACCTATTCCCATCGCCGGCGCCTGCTGGGAGGCTTCTACTCCTACGAGAACACGAGCGAAGTCAAGCACCTGAGCAGCGCCTGCAGCGGCCGCACGGATGCCAAGGGCTTGCTGTTCTGCGACGTGAAGCCGGAGCACGAAGGCAACCTGATCCTGCGCGCCCGCGCCCAGGACGCGCAAGACCGGCCATCCTTCGCCCACGTGGACGTCTGGATCGCCGGGAACGCGGACTGGTGGTTCAGCCACAGCGACAACGACCGCATCGACGTGCTGCCGGCGAAAAAGCGTTTCGAGCCCGGCGAGACCGCCAGCTTCCAGGTGCGCAGCCCGTTCCGCGAGGCCACGGCCCTGGTGACGGTGGAGCGCGAAGGCGTGCTGGATACCTACGTGCGCCGCCTGCGCGGCAAGGAGCCGGTGTTCACGATTCCGATGAAGGCGAACTACGCGCCCAACGTCTTCGTCTCCGCCCTGGTTGTGCGCGGCCGGGTGGCCGGCGTGCAGCCGACGGCGTTGGTGGACCTCGGCAAGCCGGCCTATAAGCTCGGCATCACTCCGGTGCGCGTGGGCTGGGCTGCGCACGAACTGAAGGTGGACGTGCATCCCGATCGCACGGTGTACAAGGTGCGCGACAAGGCCGCGGTGGCGATCCATGTCACGCGCGCGGACGGCAGCAAGCCGCCGGCCGGCACCGAGGTCGCCATCGCCGCCGTCGACGAGGGCCTGCTCGAACTGATGCCGAATACGAGCTGGGACCTGCTCGACACCATGATGCAGGAGCGCGGCCTGCAGGTGCAGACGGCGACCGCCCAGATGCAGGTGATCGGCAAGCGCCACTTCGGCCGCAAGGCGTTCCCGCACGGCGGCGGGGGCGGACGCAGCTCCGGGCGCGAACTGTTCGACACGCTCCTGTTCTGGAAGGCGCGCGTGACGCTGGACGCGAACGGCGACGCCCAGGTTCAGGTGCCATTGAACGATTCCCTTACCAGCTTTCGCATCGTGGCGATTGCGAACGGCGCAGCGAGCCTGTTCGGCACCGGCCACGCGTCGGTGCGCAGCACGCAGGACTTGATGCTCATGTCCGGCCTGCCCGCGCTGGTGCGCATCGGCGACCGCTTCCACGCGACCTACACGCTGCGCAACGCCTCCGACCACGAGCTGGCGGTGATCCTGCATGCGGCGGTCGCGCCGGACAACGGCCGCGCCGAGGCGCTGCCCGCGCAGAAGCTGACCCTGGCCGCGGGCGAATCGCGCGAAGTGGGCTGGGACTACACGGTGCCCCAGGCTAGCAGCCTGGCCTGGGACGCCAGCGCCGAGACGGACGGCGCGGCCGACCGCATCAAGGTCAGGCAGGAGGTGAAGGCGGCGATCCCGGTGCGCACCCTGCAGGCTACCTTGCTGCGCCTGGACCGCCCGCAGACGGTCCCGGTGCGCATGCCGGCGGACGCCGTGCCGGGCCGCGGCGGCATCGTCACCCGCTTGTCGCCGCGCATCGCCGACGAGATGCCGGGCGTGCGCGAATACATGCTCGATTACCCCTACACCTGCTTCGAGCAAACCACCTCGCGCGCGATCGCCCTGCGCGACGAGGCGCTGTGGCAAAAGAACATGGAGGCGCTGCCCGCGTACCTGGACGGTGACGGCCTGGTCAAGTACTTCACCCTGAGCTGGTATGGCTCGGACATCCTCACTGCCTACGTGCTGAGCGTGGCCAACGAAAGCGGTAACGAGCTTCCGGATGCGCTGCGCGAGCGCATGACGGAAGGCCTGGCCAATTTCGTGCGCGGCAAGGTGGTGCGCTATTCGGCCTTGCCGACCGCCGACGTCGCAGTGCGCAAGGTGGCGGCGCTGGAGGCGCTGTCGCGGTATGGGCTGGTGGCGCCGGACATGCTGGAGTCCTTCACCATCGCTCCCAACCTGTGGCCGACCGAGGCCGTCATCAACTGGTACCTGATTATGGAGCGCACACCGGCGCTGCCGCAGCGCGATGCCCAGCGCGCGCTGGCCGAACGCATCCTGCGTGCGCGCCTGAACCTGCAGGGCACCACCATGGGCTTTTCCACGGAGCGCACCGACAACTGGTGGTGGCTGATGATGTCGGCCGACGTCAACGCCAATCGCCTGCTGCTGGCGATGCTGGACAATCCGTCTTGGCAGGCCGACATGGGCCGCCTCGCGCGCGGCGCGCTCGGGCGCCAGCGCAAGGGCAAGTGGGAAACCACCATCGCCAATGCCTGGGGCGTTCTGGCCATGGGCAAGTTCTCCGACAAGTTCGAGTCCGAGCCGGTTGGCGGCGCCACCTCGGTCGCCCTGGCTGGCCAGTCCAAGGCCTTCGACTGGGAGAAGAAGGCGAACGAACAGGGTGGGGCGCTGACACTGGCCTGGCCGAAGGGGACGGAGGATCTCAAGCTGCGCCACAACGGTAGCGGCAAGCCCTGGGCCGTCATCCAGAGCACGGCGGCGATTCCGCTCAAGGAGCCGCTGTCCACGGGCTTTCGCATCACGCGCACCATCACGCCGGTGGAGCGCAAGCAGGACGGCGCGTGGTCGCGCGGCGACATCTACCGCGTCCACCTGGATCTGGAGGCGCAGGCCGACATGACCTGGGTGGTGGTGGACGATCCGATCCCGGCCAGCGCCACGGTGCTGGGCGGAGGCCTGGGCCGCGATTCCCAGATCGGCACGCGCGGCGAACGCCAGCGCGGATGGGTGTGGCCGGCCTTCGAGGAGCGCGGCTTCCAGGGCTTCCACGCATATTACGAATTCGTCCCCAAAGGGAAGTGGAGTGTCGAGTACACCGTCCGCCTGAACAACGCCGGCCGCTTCGCACTGCCGCCGACGCGGGTCGAGGCGATGTACAACCCGGAGATGTTCGGCGAAGTCCCGAACGCGCCGATGACGGTGAAGCCATGAAGCTGCTGGTCCTGTGCGCGGCGCTGCTGTGCGGCGCCGCCGCGGCCGCCGTGCCGACGCCGGACCAGGTGCGGTCCTCGTTCCAGGCGTCCGAGGCGCGCTTGCTCGACCGCGACGGCGTTCCGCTGCAGCTCATCCGCCTGGACGCGCGCTCCCAGCGCACCGCCTGGGTGCCGCTGGCCGAGGTGTCGCCGGCACTGGTGAATGCCATCCTGCGCGCCGAGGACCAGCACTTCATGGAGCATTCCGGGGTGGACCTGAGCGCGCTGACCAAGGCGGCCTGGGAAAACCTGTTCCGTAGCCGCCCGCGTGGCGCGTCCACGATCACCATGCAGCTCGCGGCCTTGCTCGATCCTGCCTTGCAGGCGGGCGCGCAGGGCCGCACGCTGGGTCAGAAGTGGGACCAGATCGTGGCGGCGCGCGAACTGGAGCAGGGCTGGAGCAAGGGCCAGGTGCTGGAAGCGTATCTCAACCTCGTGCCTTTCCGCGGCGAGCTGCGGGGAGTCGGCGCGGCCGCGCGCGGCCTGTTCGGCAAGGCGCCTTCTGGCCTGGACGGCACCGAGTCGGCCATCCTGGCGAGCCTGGTGCGCGCGACGGCCGCAGCACCCAAGCTGGTGGCCCGGCGTGCCTGCGCGCTGGGACGGGAATTGGCGCTGGCCGCCAAATGCGAGGCGATCGAGTGGGAAACCTTGCGCGCGCTGGGCCGTCCGGCCGCCGCGCGCGTGCTCACCGCCGTGGCGCCGGTCGCGTCCCGTCTGCTCAAGCCTGGCCAGGGGGACATCCGCAGCACGCTGGACGCGCGCCTGCAGCGCTTCGCCGAGGAGGCGCTCAGGCGCCAGATCGCCTTGCTGCGCGGGCGGAACGTGGGCGACGGCGCGGTGGTGGTGCTGGATAACGCCAGCGGCGAGATCCTCGCCTATGTCGCCAATGCGGGCGGCTCGGAAGTGGATGGCGTGGCCGCCTTGCGCCAGGCCGGGTCCACCTTGAAGCCATTCCTGTACGAGCTGGCGCTGGAGCGGCGCCTCCTGACGGCGGCCTCCGTGCTGGACGACGCTCCGATCGACATCCAGACCGCCGGCGGCATGTACGTGCCGCAGAATTACGAGAAGGACTTCAAGGGCCGCGTCAGCGTGCGCACCAGCCTGGCCGGCTCGCTCAATATCCCCGCCGTCCGCACGCTCATGCTGGTCGGGCCGGAACGCTTCCATGCGCGCCTGCGCGAGCTTGGCCTGCACACCTTGAGCGAGGCGGCGGACTTTTACGGCTATTCGCTGGCGCTCGGTTCCGGCGAGGTGACCCTGCTCGACCTGACCAACGCCTACCGCACGCTGGCCAACGGCGGCGCGGGCGGCACGCCGACCTTGACGCCGCGCGGCGCGGAAGTGCGCCAGCCGCTGCTCGACCCGCGCGCCAGCTGGATCGTGGCCGACATCCTGTCCGACCGCGCCGCGCGCAGCATTACCTTTGGCCTGAGCAACGAGCTGGCCACCACCTACTGGTCCGCGGTGAAGACCGGCACCAGCAAGGACATGCGCGACAACTGGGCGCTCGGTTTTTCGCCGCGCTACACGGTGGGCGTGTGGGTCGGGAACTTCGACGGGCAGTCGATGTGGGACGTGTCGGGTGTCAGCGGCGCAGCCCCGGTCTGGCGCGATGTCATGGACTATCTGCACCAGCTCGCGCCGCCGTCTGCGCCCAAGGCGCCGTCCGGCCTGGTGCACGCCAGCGTCGAGTATGAGGACGAACTGGAGCCGGCGCGGCCGGAGTGGTTCCTGGCCGGGACCGAGGTGGCGCGCATCGGCGTCGTGGAGCACGGCGCGCGCGCCCCGCGCATCCTGTATCCGGCCGAAGCATCCATCCTCGCCGTCGATCCCGACATCCCGGCGCAGCTGGAACGCGTGCTGTTCCAGGCGCAGGCCGGGAAGGGACTGACATGGCAGCTCGATGGCCAGGCGCTGGGCGACGCCGGCGCACCCTATGCCTGGAAGCCGGCGCCGGGCGCGCACCGGCTGGCGCTGGTCGACGCGTCCGGCCGCGAACAGGCCCGCGCCAGTTTCAGCGTGCGTGGGGCAAAATAGCGGCATGAAAGGATTCATTCTCTGGCTGCTTGGCACCTTCGCCGCCGCCGCACTCGGTTCCGCCGCTACCGTCGACGCGGGCGCCTTCTATGCGCAATTGGTCAAACCCGCTTGGGCGCCTCCGGGCAGCGCCTTCGGCCCGGTGTGGTCGGCCTTGTATCTCCTGATGGCAGTGGCCGCCTGGACGGTCTGGCGGGTGCGCGGCTTCGACGCCGCGCCGCGCACGCTGGGCCTGTATGTCGTGCAGCTGCTGGCCAATGCGCTCTGGAGCTGGCTGTTCTTCGCCTGGCATCTGGGCGCCGCCGCCTTTGCCTGGCTGGTGGTCCTGTGGCTGCTGGTCGCGGCGACGCTGCTCGCCTTCCGCAAGGTGCGCAGCGCGGCCGGCTGGCTGCTGGCGCCTTACCTCGCCTGGATCACCTTCGCCGGCTTCCTCGCCTGGCGGGTCTGGCAGGACAATCCCGCGTTGCTCGGCTGAGTCATCTGCGCGTCACGTTCGGTGGTTATCGTTTGGGCATGTCGACCCAACCATCGAGGATGAACGCATGACCCAGACCACTGACCTGTCCCGCCGCCGCCTGCTCAAGGGCCTCTCCGGCTTGCCATTGCTGCCCATTGCCACGGGTGGTGGCGCCCTGTTCCTGACCGGCTGCGGCAGCAGCGCCGCGACCCCGGCAGCGGCGGCGACGACCGTGACGCTCAGCACCGTCACCTTCAGCGGCATGGCCGCGCCCACGTTGAGCGACGCCGCTGCGATGGCGACCACCACGGTTGGCTCAGGAATGACCGCGCTGTACAGCGACGGCAGCAAGCAGGAATACAAGCTGGCCTACGAGCCCTTCTTCGTGACCGGTGCCCAGGTGTCGAACGGTAGCGGCGGGACGGTACTCGCGGGCGGCTACTACGACATCGCCAATCAGCCGATCCGCGACGTGTCCGCGGCAGGTAGCCCGCAGTTCTTCTCCGATTGCCCGGACGGCTCGTCGCTGCTCACCCTGGCCAACGCCAGCGTGGTCGGCGTGAAAGGCAACACCGTGTTTGCGGTCGTCCAGTTCGAGTACACCACCCGCAATGCCGCCGGCGCATCAATGTACGGCATGCTGCCTTCGCCGATCGCGGTTCTCACCCTGGATCAGGACAAGGCCACCGGCAAGCTCGCGCTCGTGAAGTACCACAACGTGGACACGAGCGTGGTCAACGGTCTGTGGATCACCTGCGGCGCCAGCCGTTCGCCGTGGAATACGCACCTCTCCAGCGAGGAATACGAGCCGGATGCGACCACCATTGGCGTGAACACCCAGTTCAAGAACTTCAGCAAGAACCTGTTCGGCGACGAGGCCCGCGCCAACCCCTATCACTACGGCCATCTGCCGGAGGTGACGGTGAACGCGGACGGCACCGGCAGCATCAAGAAGCACTACTGCATGGGCCGCATCTCGCACGAGCTGGTGCAGGTGATGCCGGACGAACGCACCGCCCTGATGGGAGACGACGCCAGCAACGGCGGCCTGTTCATGTTCGTGGCGGACGTGGCGCGCGACCTGTCCAGCGGCACCCTGTATGTGGCCAAGTGGGCGCAGAAGACGTCCGAGAACGGCGGTTCTGCCGATCTGTCGTGGATCAAGCTAGGCAAGGCGACCAGCGCCGAGATCAAGGCCCTGGCCGACACGCTCAAGGCCTCCGACATCGTGGACGCCAGGACGGCCGATCCGGCCGACGCCAGCTACAAGAAGATCCCTTTCAGCGGCAAGACCAACTGGGTGAAATTCGTCGCTGGCCAGGAGAAGGCGGCCGCCTTCCTCGAAACCCACCGCTATGCCGCCTTCAAGGGCGCCAGCATGGGCTTCACGAAGATGGAAGGCACGACCGTCAACGCCAAGGACAAGATCGCGTATTCGGCCATGAGCTACATCCAGACCGCGATGAAGAACGGCTCCGGTGGCATCGCCGTGCAGGGGCCGAACGCGGGCGCCGTGTACGCGCTGAACCTGAAGGGCGGCCAGACGGACGATACGGGCGCTGCCATCGACAGCGCGTGGGTGCCGGTGGATATGGCAGCGCTGCTGCTTGGCGAAGACCTGACGACGCCGGACGCGCTGGGCAACCTGGCCAATCCGGACAAGATCGCCAATCCGGACAACATCAAGTTCTCGGAAAAGCTGCGTACCCTGTTCATCGGCGAGGACAGTGGTCTCCACGTGAACAACTTCCTGTGGGCCTACAACGTCGACACGAAGCAGCTCACGCGCCTCCTGTCCACGCCCGCCGGCGCCGAATCGACCGGTCTGCACGCGGTGGACGACATCAATGGCTTCGCCTACATCATGAGTAATTTCCAGCATCCGGGCGACTGGGAGCTGACCCGCGACGCGGGCGGCAACGTCACCGGCGGCCTGCACGCGAAGGTGTACGCGACGCTCGACCCGCTGGAAAAGCAGAACTACCGCAACCTGCAAGGCGCGGCGGTTGGCTACCTCACCGGGATTCCGAAGCTGGCCTAGGCCCCGTTCATCCGGTTCGGTTTGTCGTTGTAGGCCTTCTGCATTTCCTCGCACTGGGGCGTGTCGACGTCGAATTCCGGCGTCGGCCGCCCGTCCTGCATAGGCTTTCCTAGTGTGACAAAGCGACGAAGTCGCTCAGGGCGTGCGCGAACACGATCGGCCACAGCCGCCGAAAGCGCCAGTAGAAGATGCTGAAGACCAGGCAATACACAGTGACGCAGGTTGCACCGACAGGCCCTTGATACATGTGGCACAGCAGGCGGACCAGTGTGGTGCAGCCAATCGCGAGGTTGAAGCCGTAGCTGCGCAGTTGCTCGATCAGGTACCCGGCGAGGAAGGTCTCTTCATAGAATCCATTGACCACCGACAAGGTGATCAAGGTGAAGAACGAAGGCCGGGACTGGCTTACCATTTGCGCGATGGGCTGGGCGGCGAGCTCCGTGGCACTGAACACGGAGCCAACGGCCAGCGCGACGACGTTTGCCGCCGCAAAGACGAGCAAGCCGACGATGCAGCCGCGTACGGACGGCCGGTCCAGCAATGATACAAGCGCATGGCCGCGGCCCTGCAAGTACAGCAGGGCCAATCCGCCGCAGCCAGCCTCGGTCATGACGATCCACCACAACGAGGCGTCGTTGAAGTCGCGATTGACGGGAAAGCCGGAAAGGGCAGCTCCAGCCGAGTTGAGGATGAACCAGCCAAAACAGATGGCCGTCACGGTAACAATTTCGTGGAGTACGGGTTGACGCAAGATGAAAGGAAATGTTGGCAAAAAGTTCTGTAAATGTAGCACGAGTGCTAATTGGAACCAACATGCCGGAAACAAAAAAGCCACCGCGAACGGTGGCTTTCTTGCTGAAACTGGTAGGCCGTGCGGGGCTCGAACCTGCGACCAACGGATTAAAAGTCCGCTGCTCTACCAACTGAGCTAACGACCCGAAAGAAGCAAGATTATAGGGGCGGGCTCCGGCTTTGTCAAATGCTCAGCCGAACAAAAAACTTCACTTGGTGGCCTTCATGCGCTCCTTGGCCGTGGCTGCTGCCGGCGAGCCGGGAAACTTCGAGATCACCATCTGCCAGTATTTCTTGGCGTTCTTCTTGTCCTTCAGTTCCAGGTAGCTGGTGGCGATGTTGAGCAGGGCGTCCGGCGCCTTGGGGCTGTCCGGATAGGTATTCAGGAGCGCCTGCTGGGCCGCGATGGCGCCCTTGAAGTCGCCCGAGGCGTAGTAGGCGTTGCCGAGCCAATACTGGGCGTTGCTGGCGTAGCCCGAGCCGGGATAGCGGCGCACGAATTCCTGCAGCGCCTGCGCCGCGGCCGCGTAATCGCCGCCCTTGAGCGTGGCCATCGCGCTGTCGTAGGCCTTCTGCTCCAGCGGATCGATCTCGGTGGTCTTGCCGTCGATCGTGACTTCCTTCGGCTCCACCTTCTTCAGGCGCGCGTCCAGATCCGCATACAGATCCTTCTGGCGCTTCTCCGCCACGGCGATCTGGTTGGCCAGCACTTCGATCTGCCCGCGCAGCTTGGCGATTTCCGCCATGGCCTGCTCGTGCTGATTGACGAAGTCCAGCGCCTGGGTCTTGTCCATCTTGGTGTCGACGCGCACATTCACGTCCTTGGCGAGCGCGTCCACTTTGGCGCGCAGGTCGAGGATGGCCTTGCGCGCTTCGTCGTCGTCGAACACGCCGGCATTGGCGGCGCCCGCGCACAGGGCGAGCAGCAGGGCGGCGAGACGGTGTTTGGTGAGGGTGATCATGGATACCAGTCTAGGTCAACGAAACGACAGGCAGTCTGCACCGCCTGCCGTTGCGTTGTCAATCGAGGTCTTACTTGTAGACGATGTCGGCGCGGCGGTTCTCGGCCCATGCGGCTTCATCGTGGCCCATGGCTTTCGGCTTTTCCTTGCCGAAGGAGACGGCTTCGATCTGCGATTCCGGCACGCCCAGGGCGCCCATCGCCTTGCGCACGGCTTCGGCGCGCTTCTGGCCCAGGGCCAGGTTGTACTCGGTGCCGCCGCGCTCGTCCGTGTTGCCTTGGATGAGGATCTGGCGCTCCTTGTGCTTGGTGAGGTAGCCGGAGTGGTTCTCGATCACCGGCTTGCCGTCGTCGCGCACGGCGTAGCTGTCGAAGTCGAAGTAGACGCTGCGCTTGGCCAGCACGCCGTTCGGGTCGTTCAGCGGGTCGGTCACCGGCTGCTCGACGGGTTTGACGTCACGCGCGTCGGCCATCGGCTGGGCCGGCTGCGCGACGGGCTTTTCGACCACCGGGGTCTCCTGCAGTTTCACGGGCGAGCTGCAAGCCGAGGCCAGGGCGGCGGTGGCGATGAGAAACGCGATGTTCTTGAAGTTCTTCATGGTCTTCTCCTTGTCGGTAAAAATTACTTCACGAAGGGACCCCAGGCGGGCTCCCGGATATTGGCGGTGTTGTTCGACAGCGTTTGCCGGACGCGGCCGTCGACCGAGACCACGGCCAGGCTTTTACGCCCGCCGTTCCTGGTCGCATAGATGATGTACTTGCTGTTCGGCGCGAAGCTCGGTTCGGTCGCGTCGTCGGCCAGGCGCTGTTCCTGGCCGGTCGCCAGGTCCATCACGTACAACGAAAAGGTGCCGCCGCTGCGCTGCCCGATCCAGGCCAGCGACTTGCCGTCCGGGGAAGGGCGGGGGCTGATGTTGTAGCCACCGTTGAAGGTGACGCGGCTGGCGGAGCCGCCCGTCGCCGGCATCTTGTACACCTGCGGGCCGCCGCTGCGGTCGCTCACGAAGTAGATCCACTGGCCGTCCGCCGAAAAGCGTGGCTCGGTGTCGATCCCGGCGCTGTTGGAGACGCGGCGCAGGCCGCTGCCGTCCGCGTTCATCACGTAGACCTGGGTGTGGCCGTCCTTGGACAGCGCCACCGCCAGCTTGCTGCCGTCCGGCGACCAGGCCGGGGCGGAGTTCGAGCCCTTCTCGTTCACCAGTTTGCGGCGCGCGCCGGTCACCAGGTCCTGGATCATCACGATCGGCTTCCTGTCCTCCAGCGACACATAGGTGATCTTGGTGCCGTCCGGCGACCAGGTGGCGGAGAACAGCGGCTCCTTGCCGTACACGGCGACCTGCACGCCTTCGCCGTCGGCGTCCGCGATCTCCAGCTTGTACTGGCGCCCGCGGTTCTCGTTCACGTAGGCGATGCGGGTCGAGAAGATGCCGGGAATGCCGGTCAGCTTCTGGTACACGTCGTCGGCGATCTTGTGGGCCGCCAGGCGGGTGTAGCGCTCCAGCGTGGCCTGGGACAGGGTGGACAGCTCGCCGTTGTTGACCGTGTCGAACAGCTTGTAGCGCACGTCGTAGCGTCCGTCCGCGGTCTTGGCCACGCTGCCCACCACCAGGGCGCGCGCGCCGCTCGCCTTCCAGGCGCTGTAGTCGATGGGTGAGGTCTCGGACAGCACGCGCCCGGCGTCGATCACCTGGAACACGCCGCTGCGCTGCAGGTCGGCCTTGATCACTTCGGACATCTTGGCCGGGGCGATGCCCTCGTCCGAGAAGGCCGCCACGGCCACGGGAATCTGGGTCGCGCCGACGCCGGAGATTTCAAAGCGCAGCTGGGCGTGCGCGCTGGATGCGGCCAGCGCGCCGGCGATGAGGAGTCCGCGGGCAAAATTCGTCATGGGGTCATTCCTTCAGCCTGAAAATGGGTTCGATGGTGCGGGACACGGTGCCGTCCTTCTTCTTGGGCAGCGGCGAGGAGGCGGTGATGGCCTGTTCCACCGCACGGTCGTATTCGGGCACGCCGCTGCTCTGGAGCTTCTTGAAGCCGATGATCTCGCCGGTCGGCAGCTGTTCGATGCGGTAGATGGCGCGCGGGTCGCCCGGCAGGTCGCGGCTGCCGGTGAAGATGATGTTGGACTTGATCTTGGCCGTCAGCGCGGCGATGTAGCCGGAGTCGCTCTTGGGCGCGGTCGATTGCGCGGCCGTGCCGACGCCGCCCAGCTGCGCGGCCATGCGCTTCAGGTCCGCTGAGCGGATCTGGGCCAGGCGCTTCGCTTCGGCGGCTTTCTTTTCCTTCTCCTGCTTGGCCTTTTCGGCGGCCAGCTTTTTCTCCTGCGCTTCCTGCTCCTTGCGCAGCTTCTCCTCGGCGAGCTTTTGCTGCTTCAGTTCTTCCTTGCGCTGCTTTTCGCGTTCGAGCGCGATGTCGGGCTTGACGGGCGGCGGCTCCTCCACCTTGGCCGGCGCCGGGGGCGTCGGTTCCGGCTCGGGCGCCGGCTCCGGCTGGGGCGCGGGCGGCGGGGCGGCCTGCTGGGTCGTCGTGTCCCACACCTCGGCTTCGATCGCGACCGGCACGGCGTTCTGCCACTGGATGCCGAACCACAGGAAGAACAGTAGCACGGCGTGCACGCCGACCGCCAGCGCCACCGCGCGCCAGCGCGATGGTTCCGACGGAACGGTGTAGGGCACGCCCCCTGCGGCCGCGGGTTTCATTTGGTCGCCAGCCCCACGCGGGTAATGCCGATCTTCTTCGCCTCGGAGATCAGCTGGATCACGTCGTCGTACTTGCTGTCCTTGTCGCCGGCGATGAGGACCGGGTAGTCGGGGTTCGCCGTGTGCAGTTCGCGCAGGCGCGTCACCAGCGCGGCGCGTGTGGGCATGGCCTGCGGCGCAACCGAGTGCTTGCCGTTCACGCCGATGGCCGGGTCGGTGTTCGGCTTGACCTGGATCTGGATGTAGCTGTCCGGCGGCAGCGCGGACTTCTCCGCGTTCGGCAGGTTGATCACGCTCGGGTTGTTGGCCGGCGGGATCACCATGAAGATAATGAGCAGCACCAGCATCACGTCGATGTAGGGCACGACGTTGATCTCGGACTTGAACTTGCGGCGGCGGGAACCGCGCAGGCCGCTGGAGAACGAGGAGGCCATGGCTTAGCGCGACTGACGTTGCAGGATGTTGGAGAACTCCTCGACGAAGCTTTCGAAGCGGATCGCGAGGCGGTCGATGTCATGGGTGAAGCGGTTGTAGGCCACCACGGCCGGAATCGCGGCGAACAGGCCGATGGCGGTGGTGATGAGCGCTTCGGCGATGCCCGGCGCCACCGCCGCCAAGGTGGCCTGCTGCACGTTGGCCAGGCCGCGGAAGGCGTTCATGATGCCCCACACCGTGCCCAGCAGGCCGATGTAGGGAGACACGGAGCCGACCGAGGCCAGGAAGTTCAGATGGGTCTCGAGCGAATCGAGCTCGCGTTGGAAGGCGGCGCGCATGGCGCGGCGGGCGCCATCGAGCACGGCGCCGGTGTCGAGCGCGTCGCGCACGGCCTGCTTGCCCTTGATGTATTCGCCCATGCCGGCTTCGAAGATGCGGGCCAGCGCGCCGCTCTGGTCGCGCGAGCTGGAGGCGTGCTGGTGCAGGGTGTGCAGGTTGCCGCCGGCCCAGAAGGTGCGTTCGAACTTCTCCGTCTGGCCGCGCGCGGCGCGCAGGGCGAACAGCTTGCGGAAGATATAGCTCCAGCTCACCAGCGACAGCAGGAAGAGCAGCGCCATGATCAGCTGCACGATCACGTGGGCGTTGGCGATCAGTTCGACGAAAGACAGGTCCTGGACGACGTTCATTGGTTCTCGTTTTTCTAAGGTTGGGTCAGGGCGGTGCGCATCCGGTCGGCGGCGGTGTCGGGCAAGGGGCGCGGGCGAAGGGTGGCCGCGTCCACGCAGCCGACTTTGACGCGGGCACTGGTCAGGAGCACGTCCCCGCACCACGCTTGCTGGATGAACTGAACCGAGGCCCGGCCCAGTTTTTCAATACTCAAGCTTAAGTTTAGTACATCGTCCAGCCGGGCCGGCGCATGATATTCGACGGCGGCGCTCTTCACGACGAACATGGCGCCGCTGTGCTCGAGCAGAGCCTGTTGTCCGATGTCCAGCGCGCGCAGCCACTCGGTGCGGGCGCGCTCGAAGAATTTCAGATAGTTGGCGTAGAAAACAATCCCACCGGCGTCCGTGTCTTCATAATAAACGCGGACTGGCCAGTCGAAGGCAGAGGGCATATGCGTTGCCATTTATAAATTTGGGAGCCATTCTACGCTGTACCACTGGCAAGCCGCCAAGATTTGTAACAAAGGCTAACAATTTGCGCGCTTGATGTTAAACGGCGAAAAACCTTGGCAGGTCGGCATCATTTCGATGCTGTTGATATTGACGTGAGCGGGCAGGCCGGCCACCCACAAGGCCGCGTCGGCCACATCGTCCGCCGTCAGCGGGGTCGTGCCTTCGTAGACCTTGGCGGCGGCCGCGTCGTCGCCCTTGAAGCGTACGTTGGAAAATTCCGTGCCGCCGCACAGGCCGGGGGCGATATTGGTGGCGCGCACGCCGGTGCCGGCCAGGTCGGCCCGCAGGTTCAGGGTGAACTGCTCGACGAAGGCCTTGGTCGCGCCGTAGACGTTGCCGCCGGGGTAGGGGTAGTGCCCGGCCACCGACCCGATGTTGATGACCAGGCCGGCGCCGCGTTCGACCATCGAAGGCAGGAGGGCGCGCGTCATGGTCACCAGGCCGCGGCAATTGGTGTCGATCATGGTTTCCCAATCGTCCAGCACGGCTTCATGGGCGGGCTGGGTGCCGAGGGCCAGGCCGGCGTTGTTGATCAGGACATCCACCTGGCGCCAGGACTGGGGCATCAGGGCCAGGGCGTTTTCGATGGAGTTCTTGTCGGTGACGTCCATCGGCACGGGCAGGCAGTTTTCGCCCAGTTCGGACGCCAGCTGGTTCAGGCGGTCTTCACGGCGGCCGGCGGCGACCACCTGGTGCCCGGAGCGGACGAAACGGCGGGCCATCTCGGCCCCGAAACCCGACGAAGCGCCGGTGATGAAAACGATCATGGTGGAAGTCGCAATGAGGTGAGTTTGTGCTGATTTTATATGAAACCGCGAGTTCACGTTTCTTGCCCCGACGCCCCAGTTAACTTACAATCTTGGCTCCATTTACCGTCTCACGTAACTGGCGAAACGCCACGCGGCCACCGTCGCGGGCTATGGTGGGCATCCACTGGGGAACGTGAGGCATCTCGAAGCCGTTCGCCTGGGCAGCCACGATGGAATAGCGTTGACGGCTGCCTGTTTGTTTTTTCGGCGTCCCTCATCGATCCGCATCGCACACTTATCGACTGGAGTTTTTTCTCATGTTTGCAAAAGATCACACGCTCGCCAACGTTGACCCGGAACTGTGGGACGCCATCAAGAAGGAAAACGTCCGCCAGCAGGACCACATCGAACTGATCGCCTCCGAAAACTACACCTCGCCGGCCGTGATGGAAGCCCAGGGCTCCCAGCTGACCAATAAATACGCCGAAGGCTATCCGGGCAAACGCTACTACGGCGGCTGCGAATACGTGGACGTCGCCGAGCAGCTGGCGATCGACCGCGTCAAGAAGCTGTTCGGCGCGGAAGCGGCCAACGTGCAGCCGAACTCCGGCTCCCAGGCCAACCAGGGCGTGTTCTTCGCCATGCTCAAGCCGGGCGACACCATCATGGGCATGTCGCTGGCCGAAGGCGGCCACCTGACCCACGGCATGGCGCTCAACATGTCGGGCAAGTGGTTCAACGTGGTTTCCTACGGCCTGACCGAGAAGGAAGACATCGACTACGACGCCATGGAGCGCCTGGCCCACGAGCACAAGCCGAAGCTGATCATCGCCGGCGCCTCGGCCTTCTCTCTGCGCATCGACTTCGAGCGCTTCGCCCGCGTGGCCAAGGCCGTCGGCGCCTACTTCATGGTGGACATGGCCCACTATGCGGGCCTGATCGCCGCCGGCGTGTACCCGAACCCGGTGCCGCACGCGGACTTCGTCACCTCCACCACCCACAAGTCCCTGCGCGGCCCGCGCGGCGGCATCATCCTGATGAAGGCCGAGCACGAGAAGGCGATCAACTCCGCCATCTTCCCCGGCATCCAGGGCGGTCCGCTGATGCACGTCATCGCCGGCAAGGCGGTGGCCTTCAAGGAGGCGCTGTCGCCGGAATTCGCCGAATACCAGAAGCAGGTGGTGAAGAACGCCGACGCGCTGGCGCGTACCCTGATCGAGCGCGGCCTGCGCATCGTCTCGGGCGGCACCGAGTCGCACGTGATGCTGGTGGACCTGCGCGCCAAGAACCTGACCGGCAAGGAAGCGGAAGCCATCCTCGGCCAGGCCCACATGACCTGCAACAAGAACGGCATCCCGAACGACCCGCAGAAGCCCTTCGTCACCTCCGGCATTCGTCTCGGCTCGCCGGCGATGACCACCCGCGGCTTCAAGGAGACCGAGGCCGTCAAGGTCGGCCACCTGATCGCCGACGTGCTGGACAACCCGCACGACGCGGCCACCATCGAGCGCGTGAAGGCAGAAGTCAAGCAGCTGACCGACGCGTTCCCGGTGTACGAGTCGTTCGCCCGCTGATCCCGGCGCGATGAAGTGCCCGTTCTGCCAGCACGAAGAAACCCAGGTCCTCGACACCCGCGTGGCCGAGGACCAGGACGCCATTCGGCGCCGGCGCCGTTGCGGAAAATGCGATAAACGGTTTACCACTTATGAGCGGGTCGAGCTGTCGATGCCGATCATCGTCAAGAAGAACGGGATGCGTACCGAGTACGCGGCCTCCAAGCTGCGCGGGTCCCTGATGCTGGCCCTGCGCAAGCGCCCGGTCGCCGCCGAGGCGATCGACCTGGCGGTATCCGCCATCGAAGAAAAGCTCCTCACCAGCGGTCTGCGCGAAGTCGATTCCGGCTACGTGGGCGAGCTGGTGATGCAGGAGCTGCGCCGCCTGGACAAGGTGGCCTACATCCGCTTCGCCTCGGTCTATAAGAACTTCGAAGACCTCAACGAGTTCCAGGAAGCCATTGCCGAAGTCGGCCATGAGCGCAAGGGACGCAAGCCGTCCGCCTGACCGTTTTCCCCGCTGTTTGATCCGTCCGCACGCTTGATCCATCTCAGGCGGGCGTTGGCGCGTCCTCTTTATCGTGGCCTGCATCTTGGACGGAAGCGGGGCGGCGATGGACTGCGGCGGGTTTTCCTTGGTGGAAGTGCTGGTGGCGGCCGCGGTGCTGGCGGCCGGCATGTTCGGCGCGGCGGCGGGCGAGGCCGCCGCCGTGCGCACGCGCTATGAGGCGGCCCTGCGCACCGAGGCGGCGCAGCTGGCGCTCACACTGGCCGAACGCATGCGGGCGAACCGCGCCGTGCTGGCCGCATATTTGCCGCTGGAGCTCGTCGCCTCGGGGGACAGCGCCCCGGCCGGTCCGGAGTGCACGGACACGTGCAGCGCGCAGGAGCTGGCCGCCGCGGATATCGCGCAGGTGGCGCATGTGCTGGGCGAGCGTTTCCCGGGGGGGCGGCTGGTCGTCTGCCGCGACGAGCAGTCCTGGGACACCGCGCAGGACGACTACGCCTGGCCCTGCGTGGCGCGTCCCGGCTCTCCCATCGTCGTCAAGCTCGGCTGGCGTGAACGCGGCGCGGCGAGCGCGCGTGGTCCGCGTATCGTGCTGCCCTTGGGAGAACCATGATGCGGCGCGCGCAAGGCTATGGTTTGCCGGAGCTGTTGGTCGCGCTTGCCATCGGTTTGCTGGTGTCGCTGTTCGCCACGACCGTGCTGCAGGCGGCGCAGGCCGGGTTTGCCGGCCAGGTCGCGGCCGCCGATGTGGACGACGCCGGCCGCTACGCGCTGGACGCGCTGGCGCGGGCCCTGCGCCAGGCCGGTTTTGCGGATTGGTCGGTCGCGGCCAGCCTGGACGACGACGCCGAGCCGGCGCTCCAGGGGCTGGACAATGCGACGCTGTCGGGCCGTTCCGACGGCCTGGCGCCGGCGCAGCAGGCCGCCGTGAACGGCAGCGATGTGCTGGCCTTGCACTTCGGCGCGGCCGCCGGTGCGGCCGTGCTCAATTGCGCGGGCTTCGGCGTGACCGACGAGGCGCACGGCTGGAGCATCTTTTATGTCGGACGGGCGGGCGACGGCGAGACCGAGCTGCGCTGCAAGTACCGCGGGGCGCACGGCTGGGCCGCGGAAGCGATCGTGCGCGGCGTGGACGGCTTTCAGGTCCGGTACGGCATCGACACCGACCGCCCCCCGGACGGGGCGCCGAACCGGTATGCCAACGCGGCGGGCATCGCGGCCCTGGACGCGGAACTTCAGCTGCAAGGCGCCACGCCGGAGCAGCGCCGCCGCGACTGGCGCCGCAAGACGTGGTGGAAGCGCGTGTGTGTGGTGCGGGTCGCGCTGCTGCTGCATGGGGCCACCGGAGCGGCGCGCGCGCCGCGGCGCTTTGCCTTGTTCGGCGAGCGCGCCGCAGCGCAGGACGATCCCGGCACGGTGCTGGACGAGGCCGCGCTGCCCGCCGGCCTGCGCCGCCGCGAACGCCGCGTCTTCGACACCACCATCGCGTTGCGCAACCCGGACCGCGCTCCATGAATACGCGCACCTTCATCCGCCGTCGGCGCGCGCCTGGCGTCGCGCTGATCATGACCGTCATCGTGCTGGTGCTGGCGGGCGTCCTGATGCTGGCGCTCGCGCGCGCCGCCTTGAACGCGGAGCGCTCCGCCGGCGCGGAGCGCGACCGCGTGCTCGCCATGGCGGCGGCGGAGGCCGCGCTGCGCGATGCGGAGGCAGACATCGAGGGCGCCGATCCGCGCCGGGCGCCGTTTTTCGACGGTTCCGGGGCGGGGTTCGTCGAAGCCTGCGGCGCGCTGACGCATCCGAACGCGGGGCTGTGCTGGCCGCCCGCCGCCGCCCTGCCGGCGGTCGATTTCGACAGCGCCGATGCGCACGCCCGCAGCGTGCCGTACGGGCGCTTCACAGCGCGCGTGCTGCAGACTGGGACGGGGCCGCTGCCGCGGCGCCTGCCGCGCTACGTGATCGAGCTGCTGCGGCCCGCGGTCGCCGGCGAAGACGCCGGACGGCGCGCGCCGGTCTACCGGATCACCGCCGCCGGCTTCGGGGCGGACGCGGAGACGCGCGTGCTCCTGCAGGCCTATTATCGGAGGGCCGCGCCATGAGGAAGGGCATTGTCGTGGCCGGCATTGCCGCCGCCTGCGCGATGGCCGCAGCGCCGCCCGCGCGCTTGCCCGACGCGCCGCCGGGAACGCGCGTGCGCGGGCAGGCCGCGGGCGCCGGCGCCGCGCTCCCGGACGGGTCGGGCGCGGTGGTGCAGGCCGAGTTCGATCTGGCCACGAATACCGGGGACGTCCTGCGCCTGGCGGCAAACGGGGCCGTCCAGTGGCGCGCGTCAGCCGGTATTCCGTTGGCGGAGCGCAGACGGGCCTTCACGTCGGATCAACACGGCCGGACCGTCGCCATCCCACCCGAATCGCCCTGGCGGGCGCGCCCGTTCGGCGCCATCGTGCGCGGGGTGCCGCTGGCCGTGGGTCCGGGCGGCGGTATCGGAGGCGGGAAGGGCTATTTCGCGTTCCGGGACAGCATTGCGAACCGGCCGCTCATGGTCTACGTGGCCGCGCGCGACGGTTTCCTGCACGGCGTGGACGCGGCCAATGGCGGCGAGGTGTTCGTCTATCGTCCCCGGTCCCTGGCAGCGGGCGAGGGCGGACGCTTCGACGCCAGCGCCGCCGCGGGCGACGTGCGCACCGGGCAGCGCTGGCGCACGGTGCTGGCGAGCGGCTTCGGGTTGGCGCAGCGCGGGGTGTTCGCGCTCGATGTGACGCATCCTGAGGGCGGCGAGCCGGATGCGCTGTGGGAGTTCACCGACGCCGACGATGCGCTGATGGGCAATGTGATCGCCGCGCCGCAGCTGGCGCGCTTCGGCGCGGGCACGGAGGGCAGGGACTACGTCGTGACGACGGGCGGCTTCGGCGCCGGCGACGCGCTGTTCCTGCTGGCTGCCGACAAGGGCGCGGCGGAAGAATGGCGCCGGGGCCGCAACTACCTGCGCTTCAAGACCCCGGCCGCGGACGCGGCGCTCTCCGCCTTGACGCCGCCGGCGCTGCTGCTGCACGCCGATGGATCGGTGCACCGCATCTACGCCGGCGACCTGCAGGGAAACCTGTGGCGTTTCGACTGCGGCACCGGCGCTCAGGCCAGCGTCGAGCGCCTGTTCACGGCGCGTGACGAACACGGTACGCCGCAGCCGATCACGATGGCGCCCGCCGTCGCCTTCGGACCGGACGGCGGCTGTCTGGTGCTGTTCGGAACCGGACGCTGGCTCGTGGAGGAGGATGCGCTGCCGGAGCGCTACGCGGCGCAGACCCTGTACGCCATTCTCGACAATGGGGAGGCGGTCCGGAGCCGCGCCTCGCTGACGCGGCGCAGCCTGCGCGAGGAGGGCGCCGAGCTGGTGGCCGAGGGCGAGCCCATCGACTGGCCCCATACGCGGGGCTGGTTCGTCGATCTCCCGCAGGCGGAGCGCAGCGGCGAGCGCTTGCTGGCCACACCCGTCCTCGATGGGCGCGTGGCCCTGGTGGCCAGTTTCCTGCCGCCCGCGGCGGGCCGCATCTATCAGTTCGACCTGCTGACCGGCCTGCCACCCGCGACCGCCGCGGGCCTGCCGGCGCCGACCGGGCAGCTCACCTTCGCCCGGCCTTTGCTGCTGCTGGCCGAGAGCGCGAGCGGCCAGCCGGATGGCGCTGGGCGGATCCGGACCCGCCATGCCTATGTGGCGGTCGACAGCGCGGGAGCACGCGCAGCCGTCCGCGGCGAGGTGCCCGGCGTGGCCGGGCGACTGGCGTGGCGCGAACTGTTCGACTGGCCTACACCATAGGGAGGCATCATGCGCGCACCGGCCGCGTTTTCATTGCTCGAAGTGCTGCTTGTCCTGGTCATTCTCGGCATTCTCGGTTCGATGGCCTACCCGGGTTACGCCAACTACCTGCTCCAGGCGCGCCGCGCGGAAGGCCATATGGCGCTGCTGCACCGGATGCAGGACGAGGAGCGCTATTTCACCGATCGTCACCGCTATCTCGCCTTCGGGGCGGACGCCGGCGGCGCGGAAGGCATGCGCTGGTGGTCGGGACGCGACGCGCCCCACAGCGCCTACGAATTGCGGGCCAAGGCCTGTCCCGGCGCCGAGCTCGCGGACTGCGTCGTGATCGAAGCCGTGCCGGGCACCGAGCGGGTCGATCCCGCGTTTCGCGATCCCGCCTGCGGCATCCTCAGCTTGAACAGCGTGGGCGTGCGCGGCGCCAGCGGTCCGGCCGCACGGTGCTGGCCATGAAGCCGGGCTTCACGTTGACCGAATTGCTGGTCGCGCTCGCGGTGGTCGCGCTCTTGTCCGGTATCGCCGCGCCCAGCCTGCAATCGATCGGGCGGCGGATCGCGCTGCAAACGGCGGTGGGGGACCTGTACGGCGCGCTCGAGCTGGCGCGCGCGAGCGCGATCCAGCACGCGAACCGGGTGGTGGTCGCGCCGGACGACGGCGCCGGCGTGGATTGGACCGTGGGCTGGGCGGTTTTCGTCGACCGCGACGGCGACGCGCGCCTGTCGGCCGGCGAGCGCGTGCTGCTGCGGCACCCGGCGCTGCCGCCCGGTATGCGGGTCAGTTCGGTCTTCACCCAGCCGGGTCGCAGCTATATTGCCTATAATGCTGCTGGCAGGAGCTGCACGGCCGCCAGCAGTTCGGCGGTGCGCGCCGGCTCGCTCACCGTGGAGCACGGCGGCGAGACGCGGCGCATCAAGATCGCCCTGCTGGGCCGAGCGCGCGTCTGCAACCCCGCACGCGACCGAAGTTGTGCCGATTGAACGATTTATTCGATTACCCTAGTGAAGATTTTCGATGATACCGCCGGCATGCGCCTGGCCCTGGAGTGGGCCGCAAAGGGCATGTACATTACTTCGCCCAATCCGCGCGTGGGCTGCGTGATCGTGCGCGACGGCGATGTCATCGGCGCCGGGCACACCCAGCCGCCGGGCCAGGCCCACGCCGAGATCATGGCATTGCGCGACGCCGAGCGGCGCGGCCACGACGTGCGCGGCGCGACGGCCTACGTCTCGCTCGAACCCTGCAGCCATTTCGGCCGCACCCCGCCGTGCTCGGATGCGCTGGTGCACGCCGGCCTCGGGCGGGTGGTGGCCGCGATGGGCGACCCCAATCCGCTGGTGGGCGGACGCGGCATGGCGCAGCTGGCGGCGGCCGGCATCGAGGTCGCGAGCGGGGTGCTGGCCGAGGCGGCTTATGAGATGAACATCGGTTTTTTCCATCGTATGCGGCATGGACGCCCGTGGGTGCGCCTCAAGGTCGCCGCCAGCCTGGATGGCGCGACGGCGCTGGAGAACGGGACCAGCCAGTGGATCACGGGGCCGCAGGCGCGGGCCGACGGCCACGCCTGGCGCGCGCGCGCCTGCGCGATCCTGACCGGCATCGGCACGGTCAAGGCGGACGATCCGCAGCTGAACGTGCGCGCGGTCGAAACGCCGCGCCAGCCGCGCCGCATCGTGGTCGACAGCAAACTCGACATCGCCCTGGATGCGAAAGTGCTGTCCGGCGGCGGGACCTGGATCGTCAGCGCGCAGCCGGATCCGGGCAAGGCAGCGGCCCTGCGCGCGGCGGGCCATGAAGTGATCCTGCTGCCCAATGCACACGGCAAGGTCGATCTGCCCGAGCTGATGCGCGAGCTTGGCCGGCGCGAGATCAACGAACTGCACGTCGAAGCCGGCTTCAAGCTGAATGGCTCGCTGGTGCGCGAAGGCTGCGTGGACGAGCTGCTGGTCTATCTGGCACCGTCCCTGATCGGGAAAGGGCAGGGCATGTTCGCGCTCGGGCCGCTCGACGACCTCGCGCACAAGCAGAGCTTGCGCTTTCACGACATTACCCCCGTCGGCGAGGATGTGCGCATCCTGGCCAGGTTCACCAACCAAGAGGACTGACAGCATATGTTCACCGGTATCGTCGCCGCGGTCGGCAAGATCGTCTCCATCACCCCGCTCGCCGACGGCGTGCATCTGCAGATCGACGCGGGCGGCTTGCCCATGCAGGATGTCGCAATCGGCGACTCCATCGCCCTCAATGGCGCCTGCATGACGGTGGTGGAAAAATCCGCCACCGGCTTCGCCGTGGACGTGTCGCGCGAAAGCCTGAACCGCACCGTCGGCCTCGACGCTGCGCAGGGCGAAGTCAATCTGGAAAAGGCATTGACGCTCAACGAGCGCCTGGGCGGGCATCTCGTCTCCGGCCATGTCGACGGCCTCGGCACGGTGCACCGCTTCGAAGCGGTGGGCGAATCGCACCTGCTGGTGATCGACGCGCCGGCCGAACTGGGCAAGTTCCTGGCCTACAAAGGCTCGGTGGTGGTGAACGGCGTGTCGCTCACCGTCAACCAGGTCGAGGACGTGGCGGGCGCATGCCGCTTTTCGATCAACCTGATCCCGCACACCATCGCCGTCACCACGCTCAAGCATCTCAAGCCTGGCGCCAAGGTCAATCTGGAAATCGACCTGATCGCCCGCTATGTGGAGCGCATGCTGTCCGCGCCCAAGGCGGGCTGATTCACACCGCTCCCCGTAAAGACTCGCTTCAAACCGATTTCGGTTATTCTGCGCGGGTTCATTTTCTGGGGAGACACATGAAACATATGCATACAGCGCTGGCGGTGGCCGCCACGCTGGCCGCCGCGCACGCATCGGCCGCCTCGCTGCATCAATACCGCAGCCTGTCCCTGAACGCCGCCGGCGACCGTCTGGCCGCGATCGAGACCGTCGAACAGGACGGCGCGCCGAACCAGCGGCCGCACCCGAAAATCGCCGTGCGCGACGTCGCGAGCGGCAAGCTCGTCCACGAACTCGATCCTTGCGCGACCTGTTCCTACGGCGAGCCGTCCTGGTCGCCGGATCAACAATCCCTCGTTTTCATCGGCACCGACAGCAAGGCCGGCACCGCGACGGTGTACCTGGCCCGAGGCGCGGCCGTGCGCAGCGTGGCCACGGTAAAGGGCATCGCCAGCACGGCGCGCTTTTCGCCGGACGGCCAGCACATTGCGCTGCTCGCGACGGTCGGCGCCAGGAAGCTGGCCGGCGCCGTGGAGGCGGGAGCGCGCCAGGTGGGCGAGATCGGGTCCGACAACGACGAACAGCGCATCGCCCTGGTTCCCGCCGCGGGCGGCGAACCGCGCATGGTGTCACCGGACGACACCTACGTGTACGAATACGACTGGACGCCGGACGGCAAGGGTTTCGCCGTCACCAGCGCCAAGGGCAACGGCGACGCCAACTGGTGGGTCGCCACTATCGGCCACGTGGACGCTGCCACCGGCGCGCTGCGCGTGATCGCCGCGCCCAAGATGCAGATGAACCTGCCGCGCGTGTCGCCGGACGGGAAGACGGTTGCCTTCGTCGGCGGCTTGATGAGCGACTTCGGTCCGGTCGGCGGCGACGTGTACACGGTGCCCCTGGCGGGCGGCGTGCCGGTGGACGTCACGCCCAACTACGCGGGCAGCTTCAACGGCATTGCGTGGCGCGGGCACGCGATCATCGCCTCGGCCCTGATCGGTTCGGACTTCGCGTCGGTCGCGCTCGACCCGGTCAAGCATGCGCATAAGGTGCTGTGGTCCGGCGCCGTGGGCGCGACGGGCGGCCGCGACGGGCGCCTGGTGTACAGCGCGAACGGCAAGGTGGCCGCCTCGGTGCAGGAGGACTTCGGCCGCGCGCCGCGCATCGTGGCTGGCCGTCTGCCGCAGCTCGCGCCGATCACGCACGACAACGATGCCCATCAACCGCAAGTGGCCGCGCGCAGCATCGCCTGGAAGAACGAAGGCTTCAATGTGCAGGGCTGGCTGCTTGGCCCGCTCAAGACGGAACCGGGCAAGAAGCATCCGATGGTGGTGGTGGTCCACGGCGGCCCGTCGTCTGCCGTCTCGCCGCGCTACGTGGCCGACGGTGAGCGCGGCAACTCCACTATGCGCGAATTGATCCGCAAGGGCTACTTCGTGTTCTATCCGAATCCGCGCGGCAGCTACGGCCAGGGGGAAGCGTTCGTCCAGGCCAACCGGCGCGATTTCGGCGGCGGCGACTGGCGCGATATCCTGGCCGGAGTGGACGCGGTGCTGGCGCAGGCGCCGGTCGATGGCGAGCGGCTCGGCCTGATGGGCCACTCCTACGGCGGCTTCATGACCATGTGGGGCGTGACGCATTCGCAGCGCTTCAAGGCGGCGGTGGCCGGTGCGGGAATCGCCAACTGGATCAGCTACTACGGCCAGAACGGGATCGACACCTGGATGATTCCCTTCTTCGGCGCGTCGGCCTATGACGATCCGGCCGTGTACCGCGCCGCTTCGCCGATCGAGTCGATCAAGCAGGCCAGGACGCCGACCCTGATCTACGTGGGCGAGCGCGACGTGGAATGCCCGCCGGCGCAGTCGGTCGAGTTCTGGCACGGTTTGCGCGCGATGGGCACGCCGGTGTCGCTGGTGATCTATGAGGGGGAGGGCCACGCCTTCCGCAAGCCCGAGCACCAGAAAGACCTGCTGGCGCGCGAGCTGGCGTGGTTCGACAAGTACCTGGTCAAGTAGACCCCGTCACTCCCGCGTAGGCGGGAGCCCCTGGTAGGACAGTGTATCGATACGTCTGCTACCAGGGGTCCCCGCGTGCGCGGGGATGACGGTCAGTTTGCTGCCATCTTGGTCTGCTTCGGGTACAGCACCACTTGGACGTAGTTGTCCAGCTTGAAGTAGCGCTTCGCCGCGGCCTGGACGTCGGCCGGCGTGAGCGACTGCAGGCGCTTCTCGTAATCGAGCAGCTGGTGCAGGTCGCCCCCGTACAGCGCGGCGCTTTCGATGCGGCCAAGCCAGAAGTTATTCTCCCGCATGGCACGGCGATGGTTCTGCAGCCAGTTCTGCTTCACCTTCTCCAAGTCCGCCGGCGCCGGTCCTTCGGCCTGCAGCTTGCGGATCTCTCCCATCAGCGCATCGATCACCTTGTCCACGTTCTCCGGCGCACAGGGCAGGCCGGTGCCGATCGTATAGTTCCCGTACGGGTACTTGCTCAGCACACCGTGCATGCTGGCCGAATAGATCAGGGTGAGCTTCTCGCGCAGGATATCGTTGATCCGGATGTTCATCACTTCCAGCATGGCGTGGAAGCGCTGGTCCTCTTCCTCCGACCAGTCGGCCGGGCCGGTGAAATTGAGCGACACGACGCTCTTTTGCTCCGTCCCGGCGTGCACTTCCTTCTTCACCACGCCGGTCACCGGCCGCACGTTCAGGTCGCGCACCGTGACCGGAATGTCCGTCACCGGCAGGCTGGCCAGGTAAGTGGCCACCAGCGGCTTGACTGACGCCAGGTCGAAGGCGCCGACGAAGGCGAAGGTCATGCCCTTGGCACTGCCGAAGCGGTCCTTGTAGACGGCGACGGCGCGGTCCAGGTCCAGCTTGGAGAAGTCTTCGGGCCGGGGCATGCGCGGCACGCGTGGATTGTCGTTGAACAGGGCGCCGATGGTCGCATCGCGGAACTGCGCCTCCGGCTGCAGCATGATGTTGCGCGCCAGGTCCTGCTGCTTGCCGATGAAGGACTTGTACAGGTTGTCGTCGCGGCGTACCTTGGTGAAGCTCAGGTGCACCAGCTGCAGCAGGGTTTCGAGGTCGGAGCTGCCGGCCGCGCCGCTGATGTTGTCGGACACGTTGCCCATCCCGAGCCGGATGTTGGCCGATTTACCGGCCAGGATCTTCTGCACGTCCAGCGGCGAGTACGCGCCCATGCCCATGGTGGCCACGATGGCGTTGGCGTAGCGGGCGTTGTAGATGTCCTTCTCGCCGAACAGGTTCTGGCCGCCGAAGCGGAAACCGCCCATCAGGATCTGGTCGTTCTTGAAATCGGTCGGCTTGAGGATCACCTTGACGCCGTTCGAGAGCGTGAGCGTGGTGATGCCCAGTGCGGCGTCGGTCGTCTCGGCGGCGATGCCGCCGGCCTTGGGCGGCGTGTCCATCAGGCGCGCGGCGACGGCTTTTTCCGTGTGCGCGGTGACCGATTTCTTCTCCGCCGCCTGGACCGAGGCGAGCAGCTCGCGGCCAGCCGGAGGCTGTTTGTCTGCCTTGTCCGAGCCGATGAAGACCACCAGCTTGGCGGCATCGGTCGGAATGGTGGCGGCCGCGAAGCGGTTCATTTCCTCCAGCGTGATGCCGGGCACCAGCTCCTGCGCGTAGGCGTATTCCGCCGGCACGCCGGGAATCGGCTCGTTCTCGAGGAAGTTGCGGATGTATTCGCCCACGTAGCTGGACGAATCGGTCTTCTCGTTCTCCGCCTTCATGCGCTCGAAGCTGCGCATCACGTTCTTCTTGGCCCGGTCCAGCTCCGCCGCGGTGAAGCCGAACTGGCGCGCCCGTTCGTTCTCCTGGACCAGGGCGTCCACGGCCGGCTGCACGCCGTCGTGGCCCAGCACGGCGAAGGAGCCGAAGGCCTTGTAGTTGCGCAGCATCTTGCCGACCGAGCTGCTGCCGGCGACGAAGGGCGGGTTGGGTTGCTGGGTCAGCTCCGTCATGCGCTGGCCGATCATCTGGGCGAACAGGTTCTGGACCAGGGTCTCGCGGTAGTCGCGGAAGCTCCCATGGTCGACCGCGTCCATGAAGGGGTAGCGGATCAGGAGCGTGTCGTTGGGGACTTCCTTGTCCGTGATGACCAGGCCTTCCGAGGCCGAGCGCTTGGGCACGGGCGTATTGGGGCGGGTGCGCTCGTTGGCCGGATTCTTCAGCTGGCCGAAGTGGGCCTGGATCATGGCCTCGACTTCCTTCGGATCGAGGTCACCCACCGCGATGACGGCCATCAGGTCGGGGCGGTACCAGTCGCGGTAGAAGCGCTTGACGGCATCGTGCGGCGAATGCTTGATGATGTCTTCCTTGCCGATCGGGAGGCGGTCCGCGTAGCGCGAACCGTTGAACAGCTTGGGCAGCAGCACCTTGTTGATGCGGTCCTGGGCGCCTTTGCGCAGGCGCGCCTCTTCCAGCACGATGTCGCGTTCCTTGTCGATGTCGGCGTCGACGAAGCTGAGGCCGCCGGCCCAGTCCTCCAGCACCGTCAGGCCGCGCTCCAGGTTGTCCTTCCTGTCGGTCGGGATGGGCAGCATGTAGACCGTCTCGTCGAACGAGGTGTAGGCGTTCAGGTCGGCGCCGAACTTCACGCCGATCGACTGCAGGTAGTCCAACAGCTCGTGCTTCTTGAAGTGGGCCGAGCCGTTGAAGGCCATGTGTTCCGTCAGGTGGGCCAGGCCCTGCTGGTCGTCGTCCTCCAGCACCGAGCCGGCGCGCACCACCAGGCGCAGTTCCACCTTTTTCTCGGGCTTGCCGTTTTTCTGGATGTAGTAGGTCAGCCCGTTGGGCAGGTGCCCGACCTTGACCTGCGGTCCGACCGGGACCTTGGCATCGAGGTTGAGCGCGGCCGAGGCGGAGCCGGCCACGGCCAGGAGCATGGCGGCCAGGGCGATGGGGCGGAAAAGCGGTTTCGTCATGATTTGATTTATTGACAAGGTTTAACGAAAAGCAAGTGCCTATTGTACGCTCCTTCCCGGCCAATTCTTTAAAGTTGGCTGAAGCCAAATCGACTAAAATAGCGGATTCGCATTCAGCCGTTCAGAGGAAATTCATGCCTATCGCCACTACTCAGGAAATCGTCGAGGAATTGCGCGCCGGCCGGATGGTCATCCTGGTCGACGAGGAAGACCGCGAGAACGAGGGCGACATCGTCATGGCGGCCGATTTCGTGACCGCCGAGGCGATCAATTTCATGGTCAAGCATGCGCGCGGCCTGGTCTGCCTGACCCTGACCGAAGAGCGCTGCGCCCAGCTGCAGCTGCCGATGATGACGACCCGGAACGGCACTTCCTTCGGCACCAATTTCACCGTGTCCATCGAAGCTGCGGAAGGCGTCACCACCGGCATTTCGGCGGCCGACCGCGCGCGCACCATCCAGGTGGCCGTGGCCAAGGGCGCACGGCCGGAGCACATCGTCCAGCCCGGCCACATCTTCCCGCTGAAGGCGCAAAAGGGCGGCGTCCTGATGCGCGCCGGCCACACCGAGGCGGGCTGCGACCTGGCCGGCATGGCCGGCCTGACCCCGGCCGCCGTGATCTGCGAGATCATGAAGGACGACGGCACCATGGCGCGCCTGCCGGACCTGCTGCAGTTCGCCGAGGAACACCAGCTCAAGATCGGCACGATCGCCGACCTGATCCACTACCGCAGCCAGAACGAAAGCCTGGTCGAGCGCGTGTCCGAGCGCAGTCTGCAGACGGAAGCGGGCGAGTTCAAGCTGATCGCCTTCCGCGACAAGCCGAGCGGCTCGGCCCACCTGGCGCTGGTGCACGGCGACGTGCGCCCGGACCTGGAAACCCTGGTGCGGGTGCATCAGCCGGTCTCCATCCTCGACCTGCTGGAAGCGAAAGCCACCACCCACTCGTGGTCGGTGGCGGCGGCCATGCAAGCGATCAAGGCGGCCGAGCGCGGCGTCATCGTCCTGCTCAACTGCGGCGAGACGGCCGACGAGCTGTTCGAACAGTTCAAGGCGCTGGACCAGCCGGCCGCGCGGCCGCAGGGGCGTGCCGCCAGCATGGACCTGCGCAGCTACGGCATCGGTGCGCAAGTGCTGCGCGAACTGGGCGTGGGCAAGATGAAGATCCTGGCCAGCCCGCGCAAGATGCCGTCCATGACCACCGGCTTCAACCTGGAAGTGACTGGCTACCTGGCCAAGCCGCAGGATTAAACTACAGACTGAATCAAACAAGAAGGAGCACGCCATGACGGTAGCAACCCACGAATCGAGCCTCGACGGCTCCGGCCTGCGCATCGGCATCATCCAGGCACGCTTCAATCCGGACGTCGGCCACGGCCTGCTGTCGGCCTGCCTGGCCGAGCTCAAGCACCTGGGCGTGGCGGACGAGGACGTGCTGCACGTGACCGTGCCGGGCGCGCTGGAAGTGCCCCTGGCTTGCCAGAAGATGGCCGAGACCCAGCAGTTCGACGCCTTGATCGCCCTGGGCGCCGTGATCCGCGGCGAGACCTACCACTTCGAGCTGGTCTCGAACGAATCGGGCGCCGGCATCACCCGCGTGTCGCTGGACTTCGGCATGCCGATCGCCAACGCCGTGCTGACCACCGAGAACGACGAGCAGGCCGAAGTCCGCATGGCCGAGAAGGGCGCCGACGCGGCGCGCGTCGCGGTCGAGATGGCCAATCTGCTGTTGGCGCTGGAAGAACTCCAGGCCGAAGAAGAGTAAGACAGGAACCGAAACATGAGCGAGAAACTGGACCACGCCAACCCGAGCAAGAACCGCACGCCGCGCCACCGCGCGCGCGAGTTCGCGCTGCAGGGTGTTTATCAATGGCTGCTGAATCAGGACGATGCGACCATCGTCGTCAACAATATCCGCGGCGCGCACGGCTTCGACAAGGCCGACGCGGAGCATTTCACGGAGCTGCTGCGCGGCGCGATCAAGCAGGCCCCGGCCCTGCGCGAGGAAATCGCCCCGCTGCTGGACCGCGCGCTGGACGAGATTTCGCCGATCGAGCACGCCGTGCTGCTGCTGGGCGCGTACGAGCTGAAGAACAATCTGGATATCCCGTACCGGGTCGTGATCAACGAGGCGGTGGAGCTGACCAAGTCTTTCGGCGGCATCGACGGCCACAAGTACGTCAATGGTGTGCTCGACAAGCTGGCGGCGCGCCTGCGCGCGACCGAAGTGCAAGCCGGTAAAGAATAAACAACCATCCTCTTGAAAGGCAGCGTCCGGTTACTCGGCGCTGCCTTTTTTCTTTTTCGTGGCTGTGTCAAGGGTGGCTGATGTGATGTCGCGCAGCTCGTGCTCCAAACGATACACATGCAAGGTGGCCGGATCGAAGGCATAGAAGATCCGGTACGGGAAGCGCTCAAGCGACCAAGTACGGACCTCGTTGTCTGGAAAGAGGTAGGCAAATCGGCGCGAGCCGATTTCCGGGCGACTGGCCAGCAATGAAAGCGCCGCCTGGAGTCTCTGCTCGAAAGCCCGTGCTAGTGCCGGCGAGATGGCGACGTAGTGCGCGATCGCTTCCGCGACATCGTTCTCGGCGAGCGCCGACGCGGAAATCTTCAGCATGGAGGTTGGCTAGCGTTGCACGCGGGCGCGCATCGCACGCAGGAATTCTTCAGGCGTTTCGTAGATGTTACCGGGACCGGCTTTCAACGCTTCGTTCACGAGCTCCTGGACGCGAGCGTCCTCCGCGCTACGCGGGACGATAGCGTCCAAAGCATCAGGTGCGGCTTCCGCTGGAACGTGTGCTGGGGAGTTCGACTTCGGCATGTGAGGAATTATACGCCGCGCCAAAAGGCGTAAAAAAAGCCAGCGGATGCTGGCTTTTCTGTTATTAGTTCGCCGTCGCGAGGGCGGCGAGCTGGGGCGGGTCTTCCTTCGGCTCGGCCTTCGGTGGGGCCGGAGGGGCCGGATTCGTGATCGGGACGGTCTTGCCTTTGGCTACCATCTGCAGCTTGTGGTATTCGTTCAATACCTTGGCGCCGTAACCCGAATCGTCTTCCTTGGCGGCGGCGCCGACATAGGTCTTGAGGCCGCCTTCCACGGAACCGGTACGCGTGACGTAGTCCTTCAGGATCTGGGCGCCGACACGGATGTTGGCCACCGGATTCAGGGCCGCCTGCACGCCGCCCATCTGCTGGAACTTCTCGTGGTGGACCTTGGACATCACCTGCATCAGGCCTTGCGCGCCCATCGGGCTTTCCGCGAACGGATTGAGGCCCGACTCGATCGCCATCACGGCCAGGATCAGCAACGGGTCGATCTTGATCTCGTGCGCTGTCAGGTAGGCGGTCGAGACCAGCATGTTGGCCGCGTCGCTGGCCACGCGATAGCGGCGCGACAGCCAGGTGGTGACGAATTGCTGCTGCTTCTTGCTGCCGAGCATGGCCTTCTCGTCGGCCGATACCGGCGCCGCGTCCACGTCAGCGGCCGTCACCGGCTGTGGTGCGTCCATCAGCTCGGACAGGGCAGGGGCTTGCATCTGCACTTCCTGCGGTTCCGGATTGAAAAAGCCGGAGATGTCCTTCGCCAGTTCCGGACGCAGGTACAGCGCGCCCAATACGACCAGGGCCGAAATGCCGACCACGGTCAAAGTGTGTTGCAGTGCGGTAATAAGTCCGCGGGCCGATTGAACCAGGTCCAGGCCCTTGGCCGGCTGGATTGCCGGCTGGGTAAGCTTTGCGCCCACCGCATTGAAACGATTCATTCTCGAATCTCCCCTTTGTCGCGGCAAAAGCAGGACTCACCGCCGCGCTGGAGAGCGCAGACGCGGGCAGGCCATTGCCGTGCATCAGAAATATCGTCTAACGTCGCTCATGCGTACGAAAAACGCCGTCATTGCTTCGCAAAGCTGGCTTACCCGCAACGACAGGACTCGCCAGTGGCTAACAACTATGCTGGGGGTATCAGGCAGTCGCCTGGGGAAAAAACACTCCTTAAAATGTTCGTGGGGCCCCCACCCCGTGGATGCGCTGAGTCGGCTAGAATCTCTGGTCAAGGACCAGGCCGCTCATCAAGTAGGCGAATTGTAGGGGGCGTCTTATGTCCAGTCAATACTAACACGAACGTCTTTTATTACTTTTGGATCTTATTTGCTTTGCTGCATCGCAGCGAAGCCCAATGAAATCAACCACTTGGCGTGGTTATTTGATCAAGCGCAGCTGACTCCGAAAAATGTAACAACCGATGAATTATTCAGATCTGCGGGATTTTATTTCCCAACTGCAAGCAATGGGCGAATTAAAGCGGGTGAGCACCCCCGTGTCGCCATATCTCGAGATGACCGAGGTGTGCGACCGCACCCTGCGCGCCGGCGGCCCGGCCCTGCTGTTCGAGCGGCCCACGGGACATGACATGCCCGTGCTGGGCAACCTGTTCGGCACGCCGCGCCGGGTGGCGCTGGGGATGGGCGCGCAGGACGTGGGCGAGCTGCGCCGCATCGGCCACGTGCTGGCGCGGCTCAAGGAGCCCGAGCCGCCCAGGGGCTTCAAGGATCTGCTGGGCCTGGGGTCGCTGGTCAAGGCGGTGTGGGACATGGCGCCCAAGGAGCTGCGCGGCGCGCCCTGCCAGGAGATCGTCTGGGAGGGGCAGGACGTGGACCTGTCCCGGCTGCCGATCCAGCATTGCTGGCCCGGCGACGTGGCCCCGCTGATTACCTGGGGCCTCGTGATCACGAAAGGTCCTAATAAGAAGCGCCAGAACCTGGGCATCTACCGCCAGCAGGTGCTGGGGCCGAACAAGGTCATCATGCGCTGGTTGGCCCACCGCGGCGGCGCGCTCGACTTCCGCGAGCACGCCATGCAGAACAAGGGCCAGCCGTATCCGGTGTGCGTGGCGCTGGGCGCGGACCCGGCCACCATCCTCGGCGCCGTCACGCCGGTGCCGGATACCTTGTCCGAATACCAGTTCGCCGGTCTGCTGCGCGGACGCCGCACGGAACTGGTCAAGGCCATCGGCAGCGAACTGCGCGTGCCGGCCGGCGCCGAGATCGTGCTGGAAGGGCATATCTACCCGGACGAGAACCATCTGAGCGGCTACGAGCATGCGCTGGAAGGGCCCTACGGCGACCACACCGGCTATTACAACGAGCAGGACTGGTTCCCCGTGTTTACCATCGACCGCATCACCATGCGGCGCGACCCGATCTATCACTCCACGTATACAGGTAAACCGCCGGACGAGCCGGCCGTGCTCGGCGTGGCCCTGAACGAGGTGTTCGTGCCGCTGCTGCAAAAGCAGTTCGCGGAGATCACGGACTTCTACCTGCCGCCCGAAGGCTGCAGCTACCGCATGGCCGTGGTGCAGATGAAGAAGCAGTACCCCGGCCACGCCAAGCGCGTGATGTTCGGGGTGTGGAGCTTCCTGCGCCAGTTCATGTATACGAAGTTCATCGTGGTGGTGGACGAGGACGTCGACATCCGCGACTGGAAGGAAGTGATCTGGGCTATCACCACCCGGGTCGACCCGCTGCGCGACACCACGCTGGTGGGGAATACGCCGATCGACTATCTCGACTTCGCCTCCCCGGTCAGCGGCCTGGGGAGCAAGATGGGCATCGACGCCACCAACAAGTGGCCGGGCGAAACGGACCGCGAATGGGGCCGCACCATCGACATGACGCCCGAGGTGAAGGCGCGGGTGGACGCGGTCTGGTTCGAGCTGGGGATCTAGCGCCAAGGTGGTCATCCCCGCGCACGCGGGGACCCCTGGTCGGAAGCGGGACCTTAGGGCCTGCCTTCTCCCAGATGGCGCGCCACGATCCGGTCATACTCTCCGCTGGCCTGGAGCTGATGCAGGCCAGCCTCGAAATCGTCGCGCAGTGCGCGGCTTTTGAAGACCGCGTTGTTGGTCACCAGCGTGGAAGGCAGGAAGATGCGGTGCACAGCCACCTCCGCCGTCACCACGCGGCTGCGGGCCCGGTAGTAGCGGAACACGTTCAGATCGCCCACATACACCTGGGCGCGGCCCGAAAACAGGGCCGCCACCTTGGCCGCCTCATCTTGCGTCTCGCCGTAGCGCCGATTGTGCGCGACGGCCGCCTTGAACTCCGCACCAAGGAATTCGCGCGCACCATCGAAGGCGAGCACCGATTTGCCGCGCAGGTCGTCCGTGCTCCAGATGCCGAGCTGGCCGCGGCGCAGGCTGATGGCGACGTCGCGGTACATCACGGTCGGCGTGGAAGCGTGAAAGAAGCCGTCCGCCTCCAGCAGGTCCGGACTGCCGCGCTGGGCGCCGTCGGCCTGGCCAGCGCGCAGCAGGGCGGGCAGGGAACTGCGTGGCACGAAACGCACCAGGAGCCGGTGGCCGTGCAGGGCCAGCGCGGCCCGCACGAGTTCCGGCTCCAGCCCCTGCGACTCGGCGCTGTCCTCGATGACATAGGGCGGTAGCTGCTTCCCGAACAGCATGAGGACATCGTCCGCGCGGGCGAGTCCGGCCCACGCGCACAGCAGCAGCGCCAGCAGCCCTCTCATTGGTAATGCTCCATGATGCGCTCGAAGCTGCCGTTGGCGCGCAGCTGGCTCACGGCCTGGTCGATCCGCTGCATCAATCTGGTCAAAGCGGGGTCGTGCTTGCAGGCGACGATGTGGTTGAAGACGACGGCCAGCGGCTGGTCCGCGATCCGCAGCGCCGCCAGCGGCACGCCCGCCTTGGCGGCGGCGATGGCCACGCCCTGGCGCGGGCTGATGACGACGGCATCGGTCCGGTGCGCCGCCAGTTTCTTGAGCATGACCTCGAACGAAGCCTGCTGCTCGAGCCGCACACCGGCAAAGGTGGCCAGATCGATGCCCGTGTAGGCGCCGCTCAGGTAGGTGAGGGATTTTCCGGTCAGGTCCTGCGGCAGATGCAGCAGGGGCGGGTCGGCCGCGCGCGAGACCAGCGCCACCTGGTCCGGCGCGATCGGTTGCGAGAACTGCAGGAAGGCTTCCCGTTCCGGCGAGCGGAACACGCCGACCATCAGTCCGTCGCATGCCTTGGTCAGTTCGAACGCGCGCGGATAGGGCAGGGGCACGAACACGTGTTCCACCTCCGCCGCGCGCAGCACGGCGCGCGCGGTGTCGATGGCGTAGCCGTGCACCGCGCCGTCCGCGCCGATGGCGGACTTGGGCGGCTGCGCCCAGTTGGCATAGACCTTGACCGGCAGCGCCAGCTGCGCCCAGGCCGCGGCCGGCAGCAGCGCCGCGCCAAGCAGCAGGGCGCAGCCGCGCATGATCAGCGGTTCATGTACTTGGCGACGATCTGCTTGTAGCGGCCGGTCTTCTTCAGGTTCGCCAGCCCGGCATTGAAGTCGTCGCGGATCTGCTTGTCCAGGAACACCGCGTTGTTGGTCTTGATGGCGCTGGGCGGGAAGATCTTGTGATAGGTGAGTTCCGCGCTGGTGTCGGTTTCTCCCTTCACCAGGTCGGCGTAGTACTTGAAGATATTGATGTCGAAGACGGCCACCTGCACGCCGCCGGCGTACAGCATCTGCACCACGCGCTTGGAGCTGCCGTTTTCCTGGTAGTTCGGGTTGCCCTTGACGACGGCAGTGTAGTCCGGGCCGATGAAGTTGGTCGCGCCCTGGTAAGCGACGATGGACTTGCCCTTCAGGTCCGCCACGCTGTTGATGGCCAGGTTGTTTTTCTTGACCGTGATCGCGTAGTCCTCGTACACGGCGGTGGGTTCGCTGGCGTAGTGGAAGCCCTCGGCCTCGGTCATGTCCGGCGCGCCGCGCTGGGCGGCGTCCGCCGCTTTGTCCTGCAACATCTTCTTCACCGCCAGGAAGGATGCGTAGGTCGGCTTGAGCGTATGTCCCTTGTAGGCCAGTGCTTCCCTGAAGATTTCGAGCTCGTAGCCGCTGTTGCTGTCCTTGATGACGTACGGTGGAATGGTCATGCCGAAGATGACCCGCACTTCGGCGGCCGCGGCATGCGCTGCGGCCAGGCTGGCGGCCGTGAGCACGGCCGCGCGCAACACAAACAGTCGATCCATCATTTGCTCCCCCCCGGAAAATGAGTTGACTTCGTGTGTCATGATCTTCTTCCTCCTTGTAACAAAATGCAATAGGCGGGCGGGTCGGTGTTGTATCCCCATCGCGGGCCCGATCGGGTATAATGTGCGCCGGGCGGGCCCCTGCGCATTGCGGCATAGCGAACCTGGTCAGGTCGGGAACGAAGCAGCCATAGTTATTCACCGCAAGTGCCGCAGATCAGGCTCGCCTCTTTCGTTTACCGGGCGGCCACTTACGGTAAAATCCCCGGTATGTCCTATCAAGTCCTCGCCCGCAAATACCGTCCCCGGAACTTCGAAACGCTGGTCGGCCAGGAGCACGTGGTCCGCGCGCTCACGCACGCGCTCGGCACGGGCCGCCTGCACCACGCCTATCTGTTCACCGGCACCCGCGGCGTCGGCAAGACCACGCTCTCGCGTATCCTTGCCAAGTCGCTCAACTGCACGGGCCCGGACGGCAGCGGCGGGGTGACCGCCACGCCTTGCGGCGTGTGCGAAGCCTGCACGGCCATCGACGCCGGCCGCTTCGTCGACTACATCGAAATGGACGCGGCCTCCAACCGCGGCGTGGACGAAATGGCGCAGCTGCTCGAACAGGCGATCTACGCCCCGTCGAACGCGCGTTACAAGGTTTACATGATCGACGAAGTCCACATGTTGACCAACCATGCGTTCAACGCGATGCTCAAGACGCTGGAGGAGCCGCCGGAACACGTCAAGTTCATCCTGGCGACCACCGATCCGCAGAAGATTCCCGTCACGGTGCTCTCGCGCTGCCTGCAGTTCAACCTGAAGCAGATGCCGCCGGGGCACATCATCGGGCACCTGGAAAACATCCTCGGGCAGGAGGGCATCAGCTTCGACCAGCCGGCCCTGCGCCTGCTGGCCCATGGGGCGCACGGCTCGATGCGCGACGCGCTGTCGCTTACCGACCAGGCCATCGCCTACGCGGCGGGGCAGGTTACGCTGGACGCGGTGCAGGGCATGCTCGGCGCGCTCGACCAGTCCTATCTCGTGCGCCTGCTCGACGCGCTCGCCAACCAGGACGGCGCGGACCTGATGGCCGTGGCCGACGAAATGGCCAGCCGCAGCCTGTCCTACAACGGCGCGCTGCAGGACCTGGGCACGCTGCTGCACCGGGTCGCGCTGGCGCAAACCGTGCCGACGGCGGTGCCGGAAGACTTGCCGGAGCTGGCCGACATCCGCCGCCTGGCCGAGGTGTTCGATCCGCAGGAAGTGCAGCTGTATTACCAGATCGCGGTCCATGGCCGCAACGAGATCGGCCTGGCGCCCGATGAATACGCGGGCTTCACGATGACGCTGCTGCGCATGCTGGCCTTCCGGCCGGGCATGGGCGGAGCCGAAGGCGGTGGCGGCAGCGGCCCCGAGCGCGCACGTGCCGCCACGGCTGCACGTCCGGCGCCGGCCGCGCGGCCCGCCATGGCCGCGGCGACGGCCGCTCGTCCGGGCCTACCTACCCAGGGCACCGGCACTGCGCCGGCGATGGCGGCGGCAGTTCCCACGCAAACCGCTAGCGGAAGCGCCGCGCCCTCGGCGCCTGCCCAAGCCGTAGACACAGGCGCAGCGCCTGCTGCCCCGGCGGCTGCGCCGGCGGCGTCCGCCCAGTCGGCAGAGACGCACGCAGTGCCGGTGGCTCCGGTGGCGCCGGCCCAGCCGGCAGGGGCGCACGAGGCATCGGCCACTGCCGCCGCGCCGGCGGCGCAAGCCGAGACGCCGGCACAGGCGGCGTCAGTCCATCAAGCTGCGCCGACCACCAATAGCGCCAGCAATCCGCCGGCGCCGGCCGAACCTGCGCGCAGCGCGCCGATGACGAGCGCACGCGCCGCCATCAACGCGGCGCTGGAGGCGGCCCGCGCCGCGTCCGGCGGGCGTGGCGGCGGCACCGCGCGTCCTGCGGCCCCGCCGCCGGCCGCTCCGCGCCCGCCTGCGGCCAGCGCGCCGATCGCCGTACATCCGCCCGTTGGCGGCGCGGCATCGAGCGCACCGGTCCCGGCGTCCATGCCTGCCGCCGCGCGGCCGCTGTCGCCTTCGGCACCGTCCGGTCCCGTGATGTCGGCCGCTCCCAAGATGCCGCCGCCATGGGAGGCCGCGCCGCAAGGCGCTGAAGATACGTACGAGGACGTGCTGACCGACGAGGAGCCGCCGTCCTGGGCCACCGAATCCTTCGACGACGGCGCGGTCGCCGCAGCGGCGCCCGCTGCCGCGCCGGCCGTGCGCGCCAAGCCGGCCGCGCCGACCGAACCCTATGTGATCACGCCGGTGCCCGAGCTGGATTGGGATGGCAACTGGCCGGCCCTGGCCGCGAGCCTGCCGCTGCGCGGCGTGGCCCAGCAGCTGGCCCTGCAAACCCAGCTCATCGAATGCAAGGCCGACGCCGCGGCGGCGACCATCCGCCTCAAGGTGCCGGTCGATACCCTGCGCGCCAGCGGCAACACGGAGAAGCTGGCGGCGGCGTTGCAGGAACGCTTCCCGTCCAGGCGCATCAACCTCGATATCGAGATCGGCCCGGTGTGGTACACCGCCAACGCGGAGGCTCAGGCCGGGCGCGAGGAGTGCCAGCGCAAGGCCGAGGAGACGGTCGCCAACGATCCGTTCGTGCAGACGCTGATGCGCGACTTCGGCGCGATGATCGTGCCGGGTTCCGTGCGTCCGTCCGCCGACACCAAATAGTTCGAACCTTTCGGAGAATTCCACCATGATGAAGAACCAGCTCGCAGGCCTGATGAAACAAGCGCAGGCCATGCAGGAAAACATGAAGAAGGCGCAGGAGTCGCTGGCCCTGGTCGAAGTCGAGGGCCAGTCCGGCGCGGGCATGGTCAAGGTCGTCATGACCTGCAAGAACGACGTCAAACGGGTGTCGATCGACCCGTCGCTGCTGGGCGACGACAAGGACATGCTGGAGGACCTGGTGGCGGCCGCCTTCAACGACGCGGTGCGCAAGGCCGAAGCCACGGCCGCCGAGAAAATGAGTTCGGTCACGGCCGGCATGCCGATGCCGCCGGGCTTCAAGATGCCGTTCTAAGCCGGCGCGATGTTCATCGTCTCGCTGACGTACACGGACATTCCCGGCGTGGACGCCTTGCTCGAGCCGCACCGGGTCTTCCTGCGCGAGTACTACGGCCGCGGCATGTTCCTCATGTCCGGGCGCCAGGTGCCGCGCACCGGCGGCATCATCCTGGCCAATGCGGAAACGCGCGCGGAGCTCGAGGCCGTGCTCGCTCAGGATCCGCTCAAGCAGGCAGGAGTGGCGCTGTACGAGATCACCGAATTCGTGCCCACGATGACGGCGGACGCGCTGGTAGCGTTCCGCGAAGACTGACATGTCCAAGTCGCTCGACTTTCTCACCGAGGCGCTGCGGCGCCTGCCCGGCGTCGGCCCCAAGTCGGCGCAGCGGATGGCCTTTCACCTGCTGCAGTACGACCGCGAAGGCGCGGCCATGCTCTCGCGCGCCCTGTACCAGGCGGTCGATACGGTCCACCACTGCGCGATGTGCAATACCTTCGCCGACAACACGGTGTGCGACCTGTGCCTGGACGAAGCGCGCGACGCGTCGCTGCTGTGCGTGGTCGAGACGCCGGCCGACCAGTTGATGATCGAGCAGACCCTGACCTACAAGGGACTGTACTTCGTGCTGATGGGGCGCCTGTCGCCGCTCGACGGCGTCGGCCCCAAGGACCTCCACCTGGACAAGCTGGCCGACCGCGCCGCCAACGGCACGGTACAGGAAGTGGTCCTCGCGACCAACTTCACCAACGAAGGCGAGGCCACGGCCCACTACATCAGCGAGATGCTCAAGGCGCGTGGCCTGAAGGTGAGCCGCCTGGCGCGCGGCGTGCCGGTCGGCGGCGAGCTCGAATACGTGGACGCGGGCACCATCGCGCGCGCCATGCTGGACCGGCGCAACACATGATCGGCCCCGGCGCACTGGCAGGCATCAAGGTGCTGGAATTGGGCACGCTGATCGCGGGCCCGTTCTGCGCGCGCGTGCTGGGCGAATTCGGCGCCGACGTGATCAAAGTCGAGTCGCCCGACGGCGGCGATCCGCTGCGCCAATGGCGGGTGCTGAAAGACGGGACCTCGCTGTGGTGGTCGGTCCAGGCCCGCAACAAGAAATCCATCACCCTGAACCTGAAGGATGAACGGGCCCGCGCCATCGCGCGCCAGCTGGCGCTGGAGGCCGACATCGTGGTCGAGAACTACCGGCCCGGCGTGCTGGAAAAATGGGGGCTCGGCTTCGAACAGCTGCGGGCCGAGAAGCCCGGTCTCATCATGGTGCGCCTGTCCGGCTTCGGCCAGACCGGGCCGATGAAGGACCAGCCGGGCTTCGGCGCGGTGGGCGAATCGATGGGCGGCCTGCGCTACGTGTCCGGCTTTCCGGACCGGCCGCCGGTGCGGGTCGGCATCAGCATCGGCGACTCGGTGGCGGCACTGCACGGCGTGATCGGCGCGCTGGCGGCGCTGCGCCATCGCGACCAGACCGGGCAAGGTCAGGTGGTGGATGTGGCCTTGTACGAGTCCGTCTTCAACCTGATGGAATCGCTGGTGCCGGAATACGACGTGGCTGGCGTGGTGCGCGAGCGCACCGGCGGCGCGCTGCCCGGCATCGTTCCTTCGAACACCTACACCACCGGCGACGGCGAGAACATCGTCGTGGCCGGCAATGGCGACGCCATCTTCAAGCGCCTGATGAGCGCAATCGGTCGCCAGGACATGGCCGACGATCCCCAGCTTGCCCGTAACGACGGCCGGGTGCCGCGCACGGCGGACATCGATGCGGCCATCGGCGCCTGGTGCCAAACCCAGAGTATCGACAGCGCACTGGCGGTGCTGAAGGCGGCCGATGTCCCGTGCGGCAAAATCTATTCCGTACGCGACATGATGAGCGACCCGCAGTTCCAGGCGCGCGGCATGTTCGAGCAGCACGCCTTCGCGGACGGCACGCCGGTCAAGCTGCCGGCGCCGTCGCCCAAGCTGTCGGCCACGCCGCCGGGGACGCGCTGGCTGGGACCCAAGCTGGGTGCACACACCGATGCCGTTCTCGCCGAGCTCGGCTATACGGCCGAGGATATCGCCGCCCTGCGCGCCAGCGGCGCAATTTAGCCGTCATCCCCGCGGAGGCGGGGACCCCTGGTGCGATGCGTTATCGATACGCTATAGCGCAGAGGTCCCCGCTTTCGCGGGGATGACGGGTGCGCATGTTTCCTGAAAGTTCGCGTGCGCCGCCGCGTTGATGGCGATGCTACGGTAAGGACATGCACCTTGCCGATATCACCATGTTCTATGCGCCCGAGGGAGGCGGCGTCAGCACCTACATCAATGCGAAAGCGCGCTGGCTGCGGGGGCGCAGCCGATTGCGGCATACGATCCTGTCGCCCAACGTCCCCGGTCGGGACAACGTCGTCCACTTGCCCAGCGTGTACGTCCCGGGGCTGCACGGCTATTTGTGGCCGTGGCCGGTCAGCCGCGTCGCGCGCATCCTGCGTCAAGTGCAGCCGGACCTGATCGAGGCCGGCGACGCCAGCTCCGCCGCCTGGGCGACGCTGCGCGCCGCGCGCCGGCTGCACGTTCCCGCCGTCGCGTTCTACCACTCGGACACGCCGCGCCTGCTGCGCCGCCGCTTCGGCCGCTTCAGCGAATGGGGCGGCGAGCGCTACCTGTACCAGTTGTACAAGCAGTTCGACCTCGTGCTGGCGCCGAGCCGGCTGATGGTGCAGCGCCTGGCCGCGATCGGCATCGCGCACGCCGTGCACCAGCCGCTCGGCATCGACAGCAGCGTGTTCATGCCGGCGCGGCGCGATCCCCAGTTGCGCCGGCAACTCGGCCTGCCCGACGGGGCGCGCCTGCTGGTCTACGCCGGCCGCTTCACGCCCGAGAAAAAGCTGCACCTGCTGGTGGAGGCCGTGCGGCGCCTGGGTGATCCCTACCACCTGGTCATGGCCGGCAGCGGCCGTACGCTGCCGCCACCGGACCCGCGCGCGACCGTGATCGGCTTCCTGCACGACCAGCGGGCGCTGGCGCGCCTCATGGCCAGCTGCGACGCGCTGGTGCACGCGGGCGACGGCGAAACCTTCGGCCTGGTCGCCCTGGAAGCGATGGCATGCGGCCTGCCCGTGGTGCATTCCGGCGGCGGCATCGCCGAACTGGTCGATGCCGCCACCGGCATCCAGGCCGTGCCCAACAGCGTGGCCAGCCTGTGCGCGGCGATCGATGCCGTGTTCGCGCAGGGCCGCGAGGCCCTGGCATTCAACGCCCGCCGGCGCGCGGCCTGGTACGACTGGAACAACATCATGCCGCAGCTGCTGGCCCGCTACGAGGGCGTGTGCGCCACCATGCCGCGGCCGGCGCCGCAGGAAGGGCAGGGCTATGCCGCCGATTAAGCCCCATGCCCTGTGCGTCTCCATCCACGACGTGGCGCCCGCGACCTGGCCCCTGTGCCTCAAGCTGGCCGAGAGCGTGAGCGCGGTGGCACCGATCCCGCTCACCTGGCTGGTGGTGCCGCATTATCACGGCGACAGCACGCGCTCGCTGGCGGTGGAGGCCCAACTGGATTTCTTCCGCTCCGAGGGGCACGAACTGGCCCTGCACGGCTACACGCACCGCGACGACCGTCCGCCCGACGGCGGCTTGCGCCAGCGCTTCCTGCGCCGCGTGTACACGCAGGCCGAGGGTGAGTTCTCCGCGCTGGCCACCTCCGACGCGGCGCAGCGCCTGATGCTGGGCGCGGACTGGTTCACGCGCCGCGGCTGGCCGCTAGGCGGCTTCGTGCCCCCGGCCTGGCTGCTCAGCGAAGAGGCTTGGCAGGTGCTGCGCGCGTCGCCGTTCCAGTACACCACCACCTATGCGCACTTCCACTCCCTGCCGACCGGACAGGCGCTGCGCTCGCCCAGCCTGGTGTACACGGCGCGCAACCGGCTCGGACGCTGGCTGTCCCCGCGCGCGGCGAGCCTGCTGGCGCGTTCGCTGGCACCGTCGCCGCTGGTGCGCCTGAGCCTGCATCCGCGCGATGCGCTGTATCCGCGCCTGCTGCGGCACGCCCAGCGCCTGATCGAGCGCTTCCTGCTGGAGCGCGAACCGATGACCAAATTGGCATTCAGCCGTCATTACTTCGGCGTGCGGCCCGCCCTGGCGCCCCGTCCGAGCGAATTGCAGTTGCACTATTCCGAGCGGCCCGGGCGCGGCTAAGTTCCCGCGGTCACGGGTTTTCTGGCACACTTTCCCCGTTTTGGTTGAGGGGAAGACGAATGCAAGCACGCCGTTGGAAGACCTGGTCGCTGCGGATCGGCGCCGGCTTGCTCGCGCTGGCCGGATCGGCGGGGCTTGGCGTCTGGCTGTTCCTGCGCGCGAGCCTGCCGCAGCTGGACGGCACGGTCCACGCGGACGGCATGAACAGCACGGTCACGGTGGAGCGCGACGCGCGCGGCGTGCCGCTGATCCGCGGCCAGAACCGGCTGGACATCGCCTATGTCACCGGCTATCTGCACGCGCAGGAGCGTTTCTTCCAAATGGATTTGCTGCGGCGCTCGGCGGCGGGCGAACTGGCGGAGCTGTTTGGTCCCAAGGCGCTGGAGATGGACCGCGAACACCGCCTGCACCGCTTCCGCGCACGGGCCGAACGCATGCTCGCGGCCATGGATCCCGACGAACGGCTGTTCCTGGACCGCTACGTGGCGGGCGTGAACGAGGGCTTGAACGCCCTGGCCGCGCGGCCCTTCGAATACGGCCTGCTGGGCACCCGTCCGCGTGCCTGGATGCCGGCCGACTCGCTGCTCGTGGCCTGGACCATGTACTTCGACCTGCAGGGCAAAACCGAGCTGCGCGAACTGGCACGCGGCTGGGTACGCGAGCACACCACGTCCGATCAACTGGCCTTCCTGCTGCCCACCGCCACGCATTGGGACGCGCCGCTGAACTTGGGCGCGCCGGTCGTGGCCGAGCCTCCGATTCCCTCCCGCGCGCCGGCCTGGTGGGGCAAGGGCGCGCCGGGCGCGCCGCCGCTGGCCGCGCTGGAAGACCAGTGGGCCGCGGACATCGGCAGCAACAACTGGGCGCTGGCCGGGCGGCGCAGTGCGAACGGCCACGCCATCGTCTCGAACGACATGCACTTGTCGATCCGCCTGCCCAACACCTGGTACCGGGCCGCGCTCCTGTACCCTGACGGGCAAGGTCACCCGCGCCGCGTGGTCGGCCTGACGCTGCCGGGGGCACCGCTGGTCCTGGTGGGCAGCAACGGACAGGTGGCCTGGGGCTTCACCAACAGCTACGGCGACTACCTCGATCTGATCGAAGCGGAGCTGGATCCGGCGCGCCCCGGCGAAGTCCGGGTGGGCGCGCACTGGGAGCCCTTGCGCGTCGTGCGCGAGACCATCTTCGTCAAAGGACAGGCGCCGGTGCAGATGCTCGTGCACGAGACGAGCCTGGGACCGCTGCGCCAGGCCGGCAACCGGCAGTACGCGATCCACTGGACCGCGCACGCGGCCGATGCGCTCAACTTCCGCGCCCGCCTGCTGGAGGGCGCGCCGGACGTGTGCGGCGCGCTCAAAATCGCCAATACGCTCGGCATCCCGGCCCAGAACTTCGTGGCCGGCGACGCCGACGGGAACATCGGCTGGACCATCGCCGGCCCGTTGCCCAAACGCGGCTATTACGACGGCGCCAGCAGCTTTCCGCTGCCGCCGGACGCCGCCGCGGGATGGAGCGGCAGGCTGGAACCGGAGGCTTATCCGCGCGTGCTCAATCCGCCCACCGGCCAGCTGGCCACAGCCAACAGCCGCCAGCTGCTGGGACCGGGTTCGGAGCTGATCGGCGATGGCGGTTTCGACATTGGCGCCCGTCATCGCCAGATCCGCGACGACCTGCTGGCGCTGCCGGCCAAGGCCAGCCTGGGCCAGGCCTATGGCGTGATGCTGGACGACCGCGCGCTGTACCTCGCATCCTGGCGCGAGCGCGCGCTGGGCGTGCTGGACGCGCAGGCGCTGGCCGTGCATCCGCAGCGGGCGGAGCTGCAGCACATTCTGAACACCGGCTGGACCGGGCGGGCGAGCGTCGATTCGGCCGCCTACAAGCTCACGCGCGACTTCATGTGGGCCTTGCACGCCCTGGTCTACGAGGGCGCGAACAAGGAACTCGCCAAGCTGGATCAGAAAGCCACCATGGCGCTGGCGAGCACGCGCTGGACCGTCGTGCTGGCGCGGCTCCTGGACGAGCAGCCCGCCGGCTGGCTCCCGGCCGGCTACCAGAGCTGGCGCGCGCTGGAACTGGCGGCGATCGACCGCGTGATCCTGGAGCAGTTCCGCACCGGGGTGCCGCTGGCCCAGGCCACCTGGGGCGCGCGCAATACCGCCTCGATCGCGCATCCGATCTCGCTGGCGGTGCCGCAGCTGCGCCCGTGGCTGGCGGCGCCGGCGGAGCCGCTGCCAGGCGACGCCAACATGCCGCGCGTGGCGGGCCCCAACTTCGGCCAGTCCGAACGGCTGACGGTGGAGCCGGGGCGGGAAGAGCAGGGCGTGTTCAACATGCCGGGCGGGCAAAGCGGGCATCCGCTGTCGCCGTACTTCCTGGGCGGGCACGAGGACTGGGTGCAGGGCCGGCCTGAGCCGCTGCTGCCCGGCCCGGTGCGCCACACCTTGACGTTCAGCCGTTGACGCGGCGCGGCGTCGCGCTCTGGCGCAGCAGGCGGTCGGTGATGGTCTCGGCCGGGGCCGGCCGGCCGAAGTAAAAGCCCTGCGCCATGTCGCAGCCGTATTCCTCCAGCAGGACCACCTGCTCGCCGGTTTCCACGCCTTCGGCCACGACGATCATCTTGAGTCCATGCGCCATGGCGATGATGGCGCGGGTGATGGCCGCGTTTTCCGAGTCCTGCGGCAGGCCGCAGATGAAGCTCTTGTCGATCTTGAGCGCGCGCACGTCGAAGCGCTTCAGGTAGTTCATGGAGGAGTAGCCGGTGCCGAAGTCGTCGATCGAGAGATAGACGCCGATGCGGCGCAGCTGGTCCAGCGTGGCCAGGGTGGCACGGGCGTCGTCCATCAGCGTGCCTTCGGTCAGTTCGAGTTCCAGCAGGCGCGGCTCGAGGCCCGTGTCGTGCAGGGCGGAGATCACGATGTGGGTCAGGTTCTCGTCCTTGAACTGCTTGGCCGAGAGGTTGACCGCCATGCGCAGCGCGCGCTGGGTCAGGCGCTGCCAGGCGCGCGCCTGGTTGCAGGCGGTGCGCAGCACCCATTCGCCGATCGGCACGATCAAGCCGGTCTCCTCGGCCAGCGGAATGAACTCGGTGGGCGAGACGATGCCGCGCTCCGGATGGCGCCAGCGCACCAGCGCCTCCACCGCCACGATGTCGGCCGAGCGCACGTCGATCTGCGGCTGGTAGAGCAGGTAGAGCTCCTCGTTCTGCAGCGCGCGGCGCAGCCCGACCTCCAGCTGCACGTGGCTCATGATCTGGGTGGTGAGGGCGGAGCTGTACAACTTGGCGTTGTTCTTGCCGCAGTTCTTGGCGTGGTACATGGCCGTGTCGGCGAACTTGAGCAGGGAGTTGCAGTCGTCGCCGTCTTCCGGGAACAGCGAGATGCCGATGCTGGCCGTGACGAAGATCTCGTTGCCTTCGATGAGAAAGGGGCGGCGCATAGTGTCCTTGATGCGATGGGCCACGTTGAGCGCATTCTCCACCTTCTCCAGGTCCGGAATGAGGATGGTGAATTCGTCGCCGCCCAGGCGGGCCAGGTTGTGTGCCTGGTCTGTATGCGTGACCAGGTCGCCGGGGCGGATCGTCTCGCGCAGGCGCTCCGAGACGAGCTTGAGCAGCAGATCGCCCACGTTGTGGCCGAGGGTGTCGTTGATGCGCTTGAAGGCGTCCAGGTCCATGAACAGGACGGCGAACTTCTTGTCCGTGGCGCGCGCGCGGTGCAGCTCGCGTTCCAGGGTCTCGAGGAAGGCCTGGCGGTTGGGGATGCCGGTCAGGCTGTCGCAGTAGGCCAGGCGGCGGATCTGCTCCTCGGTGCGTTTGCGCTCGCTGATGTCGCGCACCAGGCCGAACACGTCGCCCGAGCCGGTGGTGACCAGGCGCGCCTCGAAATGCAGGACCGCACCGTCGGCCGCCAGCTCGTAGTCGACCGAGCGCACGCGGTGCTGGTCGAGCACCTCCTGCATCTGCTCCAGCAGGCGGTCGGCGAGCGGCTCGGGCAGCACCTCGCGCACATGCTTGCCCACGCAGGGCACGAGCGGAAACGGCGCGCTCGACGCCAGGCCTTGCTCGTAGTCGAGGAAGACTCCTTCCCGGTTCAGGCGGAAGAAGGTGTCGGGAATGGCGGCCAGCACGGCGCGGTTGTGGGCGTCCGCGATGCGTAGCCGAACGATGGCGTCGCTGGCGCGCAGCACGTACAGCACGCGGTGGCCCAGGATCGGCCAGTTGATCGGCTTGGACACGAAGTCGGTGGCGCCGGCCTCGTAGGCGCTGGTCACGCCTTCGATATCGTCCGCACCGGTGACCATGATGACGGGCACGCCCGCGCCGCCCTCGGCCTGGCGGATTTCGCGGCAGGCCGCGAAGCCGTCCATGCGCGGCATGTCCACATCCAGCAGCACCAGGTCCGGCGCGGCCTGGCGGAACAGGGCGACGGCCTCGATGCCGTCCGCCGCCTCGATCCCGTCCAGGCCGACCTGGCCGAGCATCTCGAGCATCAGCATGCGCATGACCGGGTCGTCGTCCGCGACCAGCACCACGCCCCGCTTGGTGGGGATCTGTTCAGCCATCTCATGCCTCCTTCTCCAGGATCGCCGCGAGGGTGTGGCGCACGGCCTGGTATTCCAGCTCCATGTCGGTGAGGATGACGGCGGCGCTGTCGGTATCCTCGGCGCGGCCCAGCGCCTCCATCTCGCGGCACATCTGGGCCAGGGTCTCGGCGCCGATGTTGGCGCTGCTCGATTTGAGGCTGTGCGCGGCCTTGCGCAGCACTTGCGGGTCGCGGCCTGTGATGGCGCTGCGCAGAGCCTGCAGGTGGTGGGGCGTGTCGTCCACATAGGCGTTGAGCACCTTGCGCACCAGGGCGTCGCCGCGGTCCTGGGACAGGGCTCGGATGTTGTTTAGAGCGTGCAGGTTGACCGGGTCGCGCAAGACCGCATCGCGGCTGGACGTGGCGTGCGCCGGCGCGGCTTGCGCGTGCTGAAGGGGGACGGTGAGCGGCAGTGCCACCCAGCGTCCCAGCACGGCGGCCAGCTGCGGCTGCGAGAACGGCTTGCTCAAGTAGTCATCCATGCCGGCAGCCAGGCAGGCGTCGCGGTCGCCCTGCAGCGCGTTGGCGGTGATGGCGATGATGGGGAGCTTGCGCCCGCGTCCTTGCTGCTGCTCGTAGCGACGGATTTCGGCGGTGGCCGCAAAGCCGTCCATCACCGGCATCTGGCAGTCCATCAGCACCAGGTCGACCCCGCCGTGGCGTACCGCTGCCAGGGCTTCCTCACCGTTGGCCGCGCAGTCGACCGAAAAGCCCAGGGAGTCGAGCATGGCCAATGCCACTTCGACGTTGACCGGATTGTCCTCGGCCAGCAGCAGGCGGCGCTGGGGACGCTGGGGCGCCGCGGCGGCGCGCACCGGCGGAGCGGTGCTGGCGGGCTGCGGCGCCAGCGGCGCGGCACCGCGCGGCAGCAGGCATTCGTACAGGTCGGCCGGACGCACCGGCTTGATCAACTGGTAGGCAAGGCCTGCCTCGCGCCGCTGCACCGGGTCGGCCGCCGTGTCCGGGGAGCTGAGGAGGATCAGGCGCACCGCGGCCAGGGCGGCGTCGGCGCGGATCGCCATCGCCACCGACAGGCCGGTGTCCCTGGCCAGGTCCATGTCGATCAGGGCGGCGGCGTAAGGGTCGCCCGTGCGCGCGGCCAGGCCCAGGCGTTCGAGCGCATCGTGGGCGCAGTGCGCGGTGTCGGCCAACATGTGCCAGGCGCCCAGGTGGCGCTGCAGCGCGTCGCGTTCTTCGACCTGTTCGTTCACTATCAGCACGCGCAGACCTCGTAGACGTTGCAGGGTGTCTTCGTCGGGGTGCGGCGCCAGTCGCCGCTTGTCGAAAGTTACTTGGAACCAAAAGACTGAGCCTTGCGTTAAAGCATTCTCGACGCCGATTTTCCCGCCCATCAGTTCGATCAGCTGCTTCGAGATGGCCAGGCCAAGGCCGGTGCCTCCGTACTTGCGGGTGGTGGAATTGTCGGCCTGCGAGAAGGCTTCGAAGATGCGCGAGCGTGCCTCGCGCGAGATGCCGATGCCGGTGTCGTGCACCTCGAAGCGCAGCACGGCGCATTGCTGGTCCTCGCCGCGGTTCTCCACCCGGATCCGGATCTCGCCGCTGTCGGTGAACTTGATCGCGTTCCCGAGCAGGTTGCTCATGACCTGGCGCAGCCGGTTCGGGTCGCCGCAGATGGCGGCCGGGATGGTGGCGTCCACGTCCAGGTACAGGCTCACGCCCTTCGCATGCGCCTGCGGACGGTACACGCTGTCGATGTCGTCCAGCAGGTCCCACAGGTTGAAGTGAATGTATTCGACGGTCAGCTTGCCGGCCTCGATCTTGGAGAAATCGAGGATGTCGTTGATGATGACCAGCAGATGCTCGCCGGAGCGCTTGACCATGCTGGCGTAGTTGCGCTGGCTCTCCGTGAGCTGGGTCCCGAGCAGCATCTCCGTCATGCCCAGCACGCCGTTCATGGGCGTGCGGATCTCGTGACTCATGGTGGCCAGGAAGGCGCTCTTGGCGCGGCTGGCCGCTTCGGCCGCGTTCTTGGCCTTTTCCAGCTGGCCGGTGCGCACGCTGACCTGGTGCTCCAGTTCCTGCCGATGGTGGGCGAGGGCGGAGCCGCGCTCCTCGACCTGCGCCAGCATGGCGTTGAAGCTGTCGATCAGCGCGCCCATTTCGTCGCTGCGGGCGTGGGCGACGCGCAGGGTGTAGTCCTGGCTGTGCGAGACCTGGCGCGCGGCGGCGATCAACTGTTCCACTGGTTCGGCCACGCTGGCCTTGAGGCGGCGCGCCAGCGGCAGGGCGAGCAGGAGGGAGCCGGCCATGGCGCCGGCCAGGATCGCCAGCGCGTGCACGATGTCGCGCCACATGCCGCCCAGGTTCGATTCGATGAGGAGGGCGCCGGCCGGCGCGCCATCTTGTTGCAGCAGGCGCCAGTGGCGCAGGTGGGCCGACCACAGCGTGTCCTCGCGGGCATTGAGGTCGGCCAGGACGGCGGCGCTGACAGCGTCGAGCGCACCGTCCGGCGCGTCGCCGTAATGCGCGAGCGGTTTGCCGGCGGGGCCGTACAGCACGGCGGCGGAGATGCCGTCGGCTTCCTTCAGGACGGCCAGGCAGGTGTCGGCCGCTTGCGCCGCGCCGCGCCGCAGCGCCTCGCCGCAGGCCGGAGCGACGATGGCGGCGAAGGATTGGAGCCGGGCCCGTTCGTCATCCCGGTGCTCGGTGACGGAGCTGACGGCGAAGGCAAGGAACACCCCGCACAAGGCCGTCGCCGTCGACAGCAGGGAGAGCAGGGAAAGCTTCTGACTGAGGCTGGAACGCTCGAAATTGAGCATGGCGTCGATCTTTTTCTAGTGGGCAATGCCGGCTGGAAAAATATACGAGCCGGCACCACCCACCCCTTTGATCGGCGACAAGCCTCAGCAACAGCCGCCGCGCTTGCCGGAGCCGTAACGGGCCTCCTGGCGTTCGCGGAAAAACTCCTCGTAGCTCATGACGGGTTCACCGGGATGCGTGGCTTCGCGGTGCTCCACGTATTGGGCGTAATCGGGCAGGCCGACCATGAGCCGGATGCTCTGGCCCAGGTAGCGGCCGGCCTGCGCCAGTTCGGACAGCATCACTGCACCTGGGGCAAGGCTGCGGCCACGCTCTCGCGCGCGGTCGGGTGCTCCTGCGCGTGCGCGCGCAGGGCGGTGCGGATGCCGAACCCCAGCACGGCAACCACCACTACCATGAAGAAGCCGGCCAACGACGCGTCCACGTAGTCGTTGAACACGACCTGCTTCATCTGCACCAGCGACTTGGCCGGTGCCAGCACCTTGCCTTCGTCCAGGGCCGCCTGGAACTTGGCCGCGTGGGCCAGGAAGCCGACCTTCACATTGGCGTCGAAAATCTTCTGCCAGCCGGCGGCCAGGGTGCAGATCAGCAGCCACACGGTGGGCGCGATGGTGACCCAGGCGTAGCGCGCACGCTTCATTTTGAACAGCACCACGGTGGCCAGGATCAGGGCCACGGCGGCCAGCATCTGGTTGGCGATGCCGAACAGCGGCCACAGGGTGTTGATGCCGCCCAGCGGATCGACCACGCCCTGGTACAGGAAGTAGCCCCAGGCCGCCACGCACAGGCCGGTGGCGGTCAGGTTGGCAGCCAGCGAATCGGTGCGCTTGAAGCTGGGCACGAAGGCGCCCAGCAGGTCCTGCAGCATGAAGCGGCCGGCGCGCGTGCCCGCGTCCACCGCAGTGAGGATGAACAGCGCCTCGAACAGGATGGCGAAGTGGTACCAGAACGCCATCATCAGTTTGCCGCCGACGACGTTGGACAGGATCTGCGCCATGCCCACGGCCAGGGTGGGCGCGCCGCCGGCGCGCGAGATGATGGTGTGCTCGCCCACGTCCTTGGCGGTTTGCGTGAGCATCTCGGGCGTGACGACGAAGCCCCATTGCGAGATGGCCTGGGCCGCCGATTCGGCCGTGGTGCCGATGACGGCGGCTGGGCTGTTCATGGCGAAGTAGACCCCCGGATCGATGGTGGACGCGGCCACCAGCGCCATGATGGCGACGAAGGACTCCATCAGCATGGCGCCATAGCCGATCAGGCGGGCGTGCGACTCGTTCTCGATCATCTTCGGTGTGGTGCCGGACGAGATCAGGGCGTGGAAGCCCGACACGGCGCCGCAGGCGATGGTGATGAACAGGAAGGGGAACATGTTGCCGGCCCAGACCGGGCCGGTGCCGTCGATGAAGCGCGTTACGGACGGCATCTGCATCATCGGCGCGACAAACACGATGCCGAGGGCCAGGCCGACGATGGTGCCGATCTTGAGGAAGGTGGACAGGTAGTCGCGCGGCGCTAGCAGCAGCCAGACGGGAATGACGGAAGCGACGAATCCGTAGCCGATCAGGAGCCAGGTGAGCTGCACGCCGGTGAAGGTGAACAGCGGCGCCAGCGCGGGCGAGGCGGCCACGTACTGGCCGCCGACGATTGCCAGCATCAGCAGCACGAAGCCGATCAGCGACACTTCGCCGATGCGGCCCACGCGCAGGTAGCGGGTGTACACGCCCATGAAGAGGGCGATGGGAATCGTCGCCATGACCGTGAAGCTGCCCCAGGGCGAACCGGCCAGCGCCTTGACCACGATGAGGGCCAGCACGGCGAGAATGATCACCATGATCATGAACGTGCCGAGCAGGGCGATGAGGCCGGGGATCTCGCCCATCTCGGACTTCACCAGGTCGCCCAGGGAGCGGCCGTCGCGGCGCATGGAGATGAACAGGACGATGAAGTCCTGCACCGCGCCGGCGAAGACGACGCCGGCCAGGATCCACATCATGCCGGGCAGGTAGCCCATCTGCGCGGCCAGCACCGGTCCCACCAGCGGACCGGCGCCCGCGATGGCGGCGAAGTGGTGGCCGAACAGGACGTACTTGTTGGTGGGGACGTAATCCAGGCCGTCGTTGTACTTGTGGGCGGGGGTCTGGCGCTTGGCGTCCAGGCTCATCACCTTGTCGGCGATGAAGAGGCTATAGAAGCGGTAGGCGATGAGGTAGACGCAGACCGCGGCCGCGACGACCCAGACGGCGTTGATCGATTCGCCGCGCTTGAGCGCGACGACGGCGAGCGCGGAAGCGCCCAGCACGGATAGCGCCAGCCATCCGAGTTGGTGGGTGAGTCGTTTCATGTGTCCTCCAAAGGTGTGAGGCGTGGCCGGTCTTGGTGCCGGATGCGCAAGGGTGGGAAGTGTGGCGAGTATTCGCCTTTGGACCTGCGTGAACAAGCGCACAACTACGCAAAAGCGCTACGTAGTAGTACGCACGACGGGCCGCTCTGAAAGCCGTACAATCGCGTGCATGAAGCTGCGCCAAAAAGTGATCGTGCTGGCCGTGGCGCCGCTGGTGCTGGCGCTGTGCGCGATCGCGCTTTTCGTGCGCTACCAGGCCGGCACCCTCGCCGAGCAGCAGCGCGCCACCATCGAGCAGGCCTACCTCGCCAGCAAGGAGGCCGAGCTGCGCCACTACATCGACCTGGCGCTGCATTCCATCTCCCACCTGTACGACAGCGGCCGCACCGACGCCGCCGCCAAGGAGGAAGCCAAGCGCATCCTGGCGAGCCTGAGCTACGGCCACGACGGCTACTTCTTCGTCTACGACCTCGATGGCCGCAACCTGATGCACCCGCGCCAGCCGGAGCTGGTCGGCCAGAACCTGTGGGAGCTGCGCGACGCGAACGGCGTGCCCACCATCCAGCGCCTGATCGCCAAGGCGAAGGAGGGCGGCGGCCTGCAGCGCTACAACTGGGCCAAGCCCTCCACCCACCAGCAGGCGCCCAAGCTCGGTTACGTGGTCCCCTTGAAGAACTGGGGCTGGATGCTCGGCACCGGCATCTACCTGGACGACGTGGACGCAGCGCTGGCGCGCGTGGCGCAGCAGCAGGCCCGCAACATCGACAGCACGATGGCGTGGATCGCCTTCACCGCCATCATGGCCGCCGCCGCCATCGCGGTGGGCGGGCTGGTGGTGAACATCAGCGAGCTGCGCGTGGCGGACGCCAAGCTTAAGGTGCTGGCGCAGCGCGTGGTGGAGTCGCAGGAGCAGGAACGGGCGCGCCTGTCGCGCGACCTGCATGACGGGATCAGCCAGTGGCTGGTGTCGATCAAGCTGCAGATTGAAGCGGCCATCATCCGCCTGGGCGGATCGCCCGAGCAGCAACAGCAGGCGAAGGCCGGTTTCGAGCGCACGGCCGAACAATTGAACGGCGTGCTGGCGGAGGTGCGGCGCATCTCGCACGATCTGCGCCCGCCCATCCTCGACGACCTGGGCCTGGCCGCCGCGCTGGACCATCTGGCGCGCGAAGCGACGCAGGCGGGCGGGGTGCCGGTGTCCTTCGAGGCGCAGGGCGGCGGCGCGGACGGCTTGAATCCGGTGGCGAACACGGTCCTGTTCCGCATCGCGCAGGAGGCGCTGGCCAACGTGGAGCGGCACGCGCACGCGACGCGCGCGGACGTGACGCTGGCGCGCGCGGACGGGGCGCTCACGCTCACCATCCGCGACGACGGGCACGGCTTCGATCCGGCCGGCGTGGCCAGCCACCCCAAGCGCGGCATCGGCCTGCGTAACATGCAGGAGCGGATGGCGACCATCGGCGGACGGCTGTCGATCGCGTCGTCGGAAAGCGGCACCACGGTGACCGCGTCGGTGGAGGTGACATGACGGTGCGGATCATGCTCGTGGACGATCATCCGCTGGTGCGCGACGGCCTGCGCGCGCGGCTCGAAGCCGTGCCGAACTTCGCCGTCGCGGCGGAGGCGGATGGCGCGGAGGAAGCGCTGGAACTGGCCGCGGCCGGCGGCATCGACCTGGTCCTCATGGACATCAACCTGCGCGGCATGAACGGCATCGAGGCCACCGCCGCCTTCCGCGCGCGCTTTCCGCAGATCGCGGTGCTGATCCTGTCGATGCACGACAAGGCAGAATACGTGACCCAGGCGATGCAGGCCGGCGCGCGCGGCTACGTGCTCAAGGACGCGCCGGGCAAGGACATCGTGGTCGCGATCGAAACCGTGATGTCGGGCGGGATCTACCACAGCGCGGCGCTGGCCACGCAGCTGGCCCACGTGCCGGTGCCGGACGACCAGCTCACCGGGCGCGAACAGGAAGTGCTGCGCCACATCGCCCAGGGTGAGTCGAACAAGCAAATCGCGCGGCTGCTCAACCTGTCCGTGCGCACCGTCGAAACGCACCGCCTGAACATCAAGCGCAAGCTCGGCATCGAAGGGCAGGCAGAGCTGATCCGTTACGCAGCCTTAATGTTTAATAAATTATAACGATCGATTAGTTAGCGAAAAACTATTTCCAACGAGAAATTCTTGGGAGTAGCATGGAAGCAACTACAAGAAGATGCTTTCATGGACCGATTCTTTCCGCTGGCCACGCTGCAGCCGGTCGTGAACCCGCGCGACCGCTGGGTGGCACTGTGGGCACGGCTCGCCCGCTGTGATGCCGCTGGCCTGGCCGCTGTGTTCGGCGATGCCGACGTATTTGCCGCGCTATCCCCGCTCGACCTGATCCTGTCCGTGCCGCGCCTGGACGCGCTGACCGAGCCGGTGCGCCGCCTGCTGCCGCCGGCGCGCACCGTGTTCGCCATCGACGCGCCGGCGCTGGCCGACCCGGCCTGCCTTGGCCAGCTGGGGGAGCTGGGCGCGGCTGGCTACCGCGTTGTCGTGGATGTCACGCAATCGATTGACTCGTGGGGACTGCACCACCTCTATGGTCAAGCCCTCGATTGCCGGGCGGCCGAACCGGAAGGGCTGACTCTTGCTCCTTTGAGCGGACCGCATTTCGCCTACGGGGTGGACGATCACGCTTTGCGCGCGCGCTGCCTGGACGCGGGGGTGCATTGGCTGAGCGGAGCGTATCCCGTGCACGAGCCAGCGGAGGTGGCCGCCCCCGCGCGGGCGCGCGTGCTCGACCTGCTCGAACTCATCGCCCGCGATCCGCCGGACGACGCGCTGGAAGCCGAGCTGCAGCGCGATCCGGTGCTGTCCTACCATCTGCTGCGGCAAGTGAACGCCCCGGCCAGCGCGCCGCCGCAACGGATCGATGGCGCGGATCAGGCGCTCGACCTGCTGGGCCGCGCCAAGCTCGAGCGCTGGCTGCAGTTGCTGCTCTACGCAAGGCGCGATCTGGACGAACGCCCCAGTCTGCTGCTGCCGCTGGCGGCCCAGCGCGCGGCGCAGATGGAGGCCCTGTGCCGCCTGCGCGGGGGGGATGTTGCGCAGCAAGAGCAGGCGTTCATGGCCGGCGTGTTCTCGCTGCTGGATGTCCAGCTGGGGCTGCCCATGGCCGGCATCGCAGACGCGGTGCGGCTTCCATCTGCCGTAGCGGACGCCTTGTTGACGCGCAGCGGCGATTTGGGCCAGTTGCTGGCCTTGTCGGAAACGCCCGCGCCGGAGCAGGGCGCGCTGGACGGCTCGGGCGTGGACGAGCGGATGTGGTGGGAGAGCCAGTTGCACGCTTACCGCTGGGCGATCCAGGTCGCGGCCAACCTTTAGCCGCTCGGCAGCGTGTATAATTGCCCTCCCTCTTAACGGAAGCGTGGCCGAGTGGTTGAAGGCAGCAGTCTTGAAAACTGCCGGCGGGGGAACCCGCTCGTGAGTTCGAATCTCACCGCTTCCGCCAGCATCTGCGGCTTTTAGTGATCGCTAGCAGCGGGCGGCGCGCCGCTACCAAGTTGCCGTTGCATGAGATCCTTGGCCGTCGCGAGCGCATCGTCCACCTTCACTGCGACATCGGGAATGACGCCGACGCCCTCCCAGTTCGCATGGGTAATCGGGCTGATCGTGCGCCGTCCCGGAATCATCACAAAAAAATTCTCGCTGAGACGATAAGGGCGCGACGGGTTGGCGCCGCCCCAAGTCCGTTCGCCGATCACCGTGGCCCGTTTCAGCGCTTGCATCGTGTAAGCGAAAGCTTCGCCTGCGGACTTCGTTTGAGGACCGGCCAGGATGAGGACCGGCTTCTTGCCGCCATAGCGTTTTCCATCCAGCTTATCCTGCGTCCAGTGCTGGGTGGTGCGGTCGGTATCACGATCATAACTGTCGTTGAGGCGGGTAGGCTGGTCAAAGAAATAGCTGATCAGTAATGCCGCGGAGTCGCCCCCGCCGCCGCCGTTTTCGCGCAAATCGATGATCAGGCCATCGGTGCCGGCGAGTTGATCCATCGCTGCGGCGAACTTGTCGGACACGAGGAAAATCGGCCCGAAACCGGAAATCTGCAGATAGCCGATTTGGGGGCTCAGGTGCTCGATCTTTTCCAGGCCGAATCTTGACGCGAGAACCCTCTTAAGCACGTCAGGCGGGACTTGTCGCTCCCACTCCGCGCGCGTCGTGGGCGGCGGCGGGAGGGCATCGTCGGACGGCACCGGCCTGGTCCTGAATCCGACCAACATGTGCTTGTCGTGGACGACGCCATCAATGTCGTCCGATAGTTGTCTGGCTAGCTGATTGGCGTCGTTGATCCCGTCGTACTTGCCCTCGCGCTGGTGCTGGCGCAAGACAAGCTCGATTTGTTTGGCTTTGTCTGGAAAGACGTAGTGGGCATTCAGTTTGGCAACCAGCGTATCGATGATCTCCAACTTGGTCGCCCGATCGACCTCCGTGCCGGCGCTTGCTCCCGTCACAGTCAGCAAGAACAAAAACAGTGTGACTATCCATTTCTTTTTCATCTTCTTCCTTTCACATCGAAAGCTTGTGCCACGCAAGACCAGACACCTTGCCGGTGCCATCCATGTGCATCTCGACCTGGATCGCGCCGCGTTGGAACTCGACGCGATAGAAGTCCGTGCCGACGCTGCCCACCCCAAAAAACCGGACATCGCGTACCTCGCCCAATTCGGCAAGCTGGGCGGTTCTCGCGCTGTCTGCCAGATACTGTTCGAGCCGCTGTGCCATTCCCGGGGAGAAGTCATCCCGCGCAAGTCTGCCGTGCGCTGCAAGGCCCAAGTTCCGGATCAAGATCAACTCCCCATTCGGATAGGAGCGCTTGGCACGCACTCGGTTCGCCAATCTCGCATCGATAGGTGCAATGGCAGCGCCGTCTGCGCGCTCGAATCGGGCGGTGCCATCATCGTCCGACCAGGTGAAGACGCGCGCTCGGCCGTCACTCGGCCGATGCTCGAACTCGATGGTCGCGGAAGTGCCGCGGAGCTTGAACTTGAAGGGATTGCGTTCATCCGGTATCAGGCGCCGCGCAAAGCCATGCGTGGCGACATCGAGACCATGGTCCCTTTCGCGGATGATGAAATACTGCTGGCCAGCGCTTACGTAGTTGCCCTCGGCCCACCGTGAGAGCTCCCCCGTCACACGGTGCGTGAGCGGCGGGGCCAGCGTCGACGCCATGGCGACACATCCACTCGCCAAGCCAGCCGCACAGATGCCCATCCAGCGCCAGTCGTGATGGCGAGGCGTCAGCATGATCCGTACCCGCTGCTCGAGAAACGAAAGGGCTACGCCCATTTCAGCGCCGAATGAGCGGTCGGTCGCCCCCCGACCGCCAATGGCGAGCAGGACGCTACCGTACTCGGCAACGCCAACCCCTCGCCGCAAGACGCGGGCGTCGCAATCGACTTCAATGGCGCGGCGCAGTCGTGCCAGTTGAAACCATAGGGGCAGATTCCAGGGTACGAGCACCAGGAGCGCCAGCGCCGCCGCCAGCAATTGAGGATCGCCGGCCGCGATGTGCTCCTCTTCGTGTGCCAGCACAATGTCCTGCTGGTGTCGCGGCATGTCGATCAACCACCGCGGTGCCACGATGCGCGCGCGCAGGGCTCCCACCACCGCGGGACCGGTGCTATCGCTCAGGAGGACGTGACGACCAGCCACCTCCGCAGAAAGCCAGGAACGGGAGTACTGGCGAAGCCGCATCAGGGTCGCCGCCCACCAAACACAGAGCAGCACCGAAAGGACTAGCCAGATGGCTTCAATACCCACATCACTTACAACGCTCCCGACCCCACCACCGGATACCATCACCCACCGCGCCGACATGTCCGCGGTCAATGCCGTCGCGGCAACCGTCGCGCCGCCGGTTAGGTGTTCCGGCATGGCCCCGGCAGGATGCCTGGCGAACGCGGTCGGGATCAGGACGGAGATCACCATCGCTGCGGCCCAGATCCAGCGACCACCAGAGCGGGGCAGCGCGCCAACGCGCTCGGCGAAGTAGGCGACGGAAGTAATGGCAAGGCTGAACGCAAGCACATAAGCGATCCATGCCAGCGTCATTTCTTCTTCCCATGCTCGTGGCTGGCGAGGAGCTCGCGAATGCGCTCCAGCTGCTGCTTGCTTAGCTGCTGATCCGAGACCAGATGCGTCAGCAGCAGGTCGGTGGACCCTTTGAAGAGTTTCTGGGTCAGATGGGTCAGCGCGCTGCGTCGTGCCTGTACCGGCTCGATAGCGGCGTGATACCGGTGTGCCTTCCCTTCGCCCGTGTGCTTGGCGTAGCCCTTGGCTTCCAGCGTGCGCAGGATGGTCAGCACGGTGGTGTATGCCAACTTGTCCTCAAGGCGGTCTTGAACTTCCGAGACCAGCGAAGGTCCGTTATCCCAAAGGATTTGCAGTACGTTTGCTTCCCTGTCCGTCACCGCGAGAGTCATGTGCGCGCTCCTACTATGTGTTTAGTAGATGGTACTCACGGGAGATGGTCTTGTCTACTATTAATCTAGTTTGATAGCGCCATCAAATTGCGGCATACTTCCATCCATGTCGAAAACACCAGTTGCGAAAAGCCGGGCGAGCGGCCGCGTCACCTTGGCCCAAGTGGCCGCCCGGGCAGGGGTGTCCGAGATGACGGCCTCGCGTGCGATCAGCCGTCCCGAGGCGGTATCGCCGGCGCTGCGCAAGGTGATCGAGGAAGCGATCGCCGAACTCGGTTACGTGCCGAACCGCGCGGCGCGCGCATTGGCATCCGCCCAGTCGAAGGTGATCGTGGTCCTGGTGCCGTCTCTGTCGAACTCCGTGTTCACGGATCTGCTGGCCGGCGTGCAGGATGCGCTGCTCCCCCACGACTACCAAATCCTGATCGGTAATACCCGCTACTCCGACGAACAGGAGGAGCAGCTGCTGCGCACGTATCTGCAGTCCGATCCCGACGGCATCCTGTTGTCGGGACTTAAACACAGCAAGAATGTGCAGCAGATGTTGAGCCAATCGCGCGTCCCCATCGTCTCGATGATGGATCTGTCGCAGGACGAGACGCAGTTGTCCGTCGGGTTTTCTCAACGGCAGGCGGGCTACACCATGACGCGCTACCTGCTCGACAAAGGGCACCGCCGGATCGGTTTCCTGGGCGCCCAACTGGACGAACGCACGCTCAAGCGCGCGGAGGGCTATCGGGAAGCGATGCGCGAGGCCGGCTGCTATGACGCGCAGCTGGAGTTGATGGTGCCCGACCCGTCGACGATCGCGCTGGGGGCGGAACTACTCGGGAGGATGCTCGCCGTCGCACCCGACTGCGACGCCATCTTCTGCTGTAACGATGACCTTGCCCATGGCGCGATCTATCAATGCCAGCGACGCGGCATCAAGGTGCCCGGGCAACTGGCGATCTGCGGATTCAATGACTTGCCGGCGTCGGCGTGGATCAACCCGTCGGTGACAACGATCGCCACGCCGCGCTACCGGATCGGCTACGAGGCCGCAACCATGCTGCGTTCGGTGATCAAGGGCGAGAACCCTCCGGTGCCCAACGTCGACCTGGGTTTTGTCGTCATGGCGCGCGAGAGCGCCTGAAGCCGGCGCGCGGTATCGCGACATCCAGCTCGATCGTGTCGCCTGCCGCAAACGTGTCGACGCGCTGCCCGGCCAGCTGCCTGCCGTCTTGCCGAACGATGACGCCGTCGACATCGGCACGCCGGATCGACACCTTGAACGTGGCGCCCCGGAATAGGCGCACGGCCGACATTTCCTCCCATGCGGATGGCAGCTGCGGATCGACGAGCAGGGCCGCGCCGTCGCCGCGCAGGCCGCACAGGCATTCGATGAAGCAGCGGTACACCCAGGCGACCGTCCCCGTGTTGAACAACTGACTGGACCGGCCCGCCGTGCGCGGATAGAGCTGGTGCGCCCCGCGATAGTAGTTCGGAATGAAGACGGGCAGCTGCCCGCGCTGCAGCAGATCGGGAACATCCGGGCCGGGAATCATCTGCCGCAGCAGCCGGTAGGCCCGGTCCGCTTCGCCGATGCTGTACAAGCTGTAGATATAGAAGACGGCCGCATGGTTGTAGACCGCGCCATTTTCCGCCGTGCCCGGAAACTTCTGCGTCACGCGTCCGATGTCCTCGCGCATGCTGGTGTAGGGCGGCGCGAACATGGCGACGCCATGCGGCGAAGAGAGCTGCTGATCGACCTGGTCCAGCATCGTCGCGATCCGCGCCTGGTCCGCCGCACCGGAGAGTATCGACCATGACTGGGGATTCAGAAAGATGCGGCCTTCCGGATCGGTGCTGACCCCAAAGGCCACACCATCGTCCGTGATGCCGCGCGCATACCATTTACCGTCCCACAGATGCGTGTTGGCCGCCTCGTTGGCAGCGCGCGCGGCGCTGCGCAGCAAATATGCGGCATCGTCCGCCTTGTGCGCGTCGCAGATCGTGGCCCACAGGTTCAGGGCATAGGCCGTCGCCAGGGTGAGCCAGCCGGAGACTCCCCGGCCCTTGTAGCCCACCATGTTCATCGGGTCGCACCAGTCGCCTTGCGCGATGAAGCTGAGGCCGCGGTCGTCGCGTGCCCGCAGCAGCCAGGCCATCGCCCGGTTGACGCGCTCGAATGCGGTAAGGACTTCGCCCGTCTTCGCATTCGCCACCTCGGCGTCGAGAATGGCATAGTCGTTGGTTTCGTCGAGATAGGCCTTGAGGGCGATCGGAAGCCAGATGCAGTGATCGGTGTGCGGGATCTGGTTGATGTACTTGAGTTCCGCCCCCTCGGCCAGCAGGATCCCGTCCGGCATGGCGCCATCGGCCTCCTGCTGGGAAAGCGCATGGAGGAAGGCCGTGCGCATGGTCTCGGGCTGGATGAAGCTCATGCCCATGTTGTCCTGCAGGTAGTTGCGGGTCTGGGGATCCGTCGTGAGCCGGTTCACGTCGCCGTGGTAGTAGACCTGGCGCGGCAGCCAGTGGTTGACGAAGTTGTCGAGGCTGGCGTCGGACGTGGCGATTTGCAGCACGCCCCGGCCCTTAGCGGCGTAGGCCGCATACTCGGCGCCGCTAGCGGCGAAGGCGTCCGCGTTCAGGTCGCGGGCGCGCAGGGAACGGATCTCGGCGTCGTCGAAAGCGGGGCCGAACAGGAAGCGATAGTCCTGCGTCGCCGCCGGCGCGAGCGTCAGGCGGTACTGCACCACCGCCGCTGGCGTCTCGTAACGGGCGTCGCCGTTGGACAGCGAGTCCTCCTGGATCGCGCTGGGATGGTGCAGGCCGCCTTCGCCCTCGAACGCTTCCTGCCTGACTTCCCATGCGTCCGGCGCCCGCTCGCACAGGAAGAAGGTCTTGTCCTTGAAGTGCTTCTGGCGGAAGTAGTCGGCCACTTTTTGATACGGGGTGATGCAGCTGGCCACCACGCCGCCCAGGTCCGGCCGGTATTCCCCGGATTGGTTCATCCACGACATGTAGCCGATCGGGAAATACGGATACACGCTGAGCCTGCGCGGCCGGTCCGACCGGTTCGTGATCGTGAACGACCACAGTTCGACCGCATCGTTGGCCGGCAAGGCCAGGCGCAGATGGATGCGCAAGCCCAGATGCTCGATGGTCCAGGAGATGTCGTCTTTGCCGACCGAGAACAGGAATTGATCGAGCGGCGCGCGCACGGGTTCGTAGGGCGCGGAAAACAACTCGCCCGTGTCTTCGTCCTTGATGTAGAAGAAGCGGCCCGGATGGTGCGCATAGAAATTCTGCTCCGGCTGCATGAAGGTCTTGGCCTCGACATTGGGCGCATGGGCGTAGCGGGCCGGTTCGGGCTGCATGAACTGCGCGACGGCGTAGCCGCGGCAAGTCATCTGGATCATCATCTTCCGGTTCCACAAGAACCCGGCAGCGCGCGGCATGGCCGTGGCGCTGCGCAGTTCATAACGCCGACCGTCGGGGGAAGGGCCTAACATGAAAATATCTCCGTGCGATTAAGTGGTCCTGCGCGCGGCGAGCTCACGCTGGATCTGCTCGAGACGACGTGCATCGAGGTCATACCAGAACATGATGGCGACCGCCATGGCGGCAAACGCGGCAGGGATGAACGACATCAGCCAGACGATCCCGGCTTGCGAGCCGGTGGTCTGGGTGGCATTGGGCACATAGCCCAGGGCGGTGAAGAGGGCGCCGATCACCGCCACGGCCAGGGCGGTGCCCAGCTTCTGGGAAAAGGTGGCGGCGGCGAAGGTCATGGCCGTGGCGCGCCGGCCGGTGCGCCATTCGTTGTAGTCGGCGGTGTCGGCGTACATCGAAAACACCAGGGGCGACTTCGGGCCCAGCACCAGGCCCATGGCCAGCTGCAGCCCGAACATCAGCACGATCTGGTCCTTGGGGACGAAATAGAAGGCGGCGGACAGGATGGTCGTGGCACTCATCAAGACGATCATCAGCGTCCTCTTGTCGAACCAGCGCGTCAGCAGCGGCGCCAGCGCGGCGCCGACGGCGGCCGCGATCATGTAGGTGGGGACGAAGCCCGCGACCAGGTCCGGACGCTGTACCACGTACTTGAAATAGTAGGCGGCCGCGCTGGTGCGCAGGGTGATCGTCACCATGATGATCAGCGCCAGGAAGAACAGGGCCAGCCAGGGGCGGTTGCGGGTCAGGTCGACCACGTCCTGGCGCACCGCGCTGCGCTGCGCGGGGGAGGGGGCGATGCGCTCCCGGGTGTTCAGGAAGCTCAGCCAGAACAGGCCTGAGGCGAACACCGACCAGGCCAGCATCGTCAATTGCCAGCCCAGCCGCTCATCGCCATGGCCGAGCCAGCGCACCATCGCGGGCGTCGCCGCCGTCACCAAGGTGCTGCCGAGGAAGGCGAAGATGAAACGCAGGCCGTTGATCACGGAACGTTCCTGCGGCTCCGCGGTGAGCACGCCCGACAAGGCGTTGTAGGGGATGTTCATCGCCGTATAGCACATCATCATGAGCAGATAGGTGCCGAACGCCCAGGCGATCTTGCCGTCCCCGGCCAGGCCGGGCGTGGTGTAGGTGAGGAAGGCGGCGCCGGCCAGCGGCAGCGGCACCCACAGCAGGTAGGGACGAAACTTGCCGAAGCGCGTGCGCGTGCGGTCCGCGGCCGCCCCGACCAGGGGATCCGTGAACGCGTTGAGAATCTTAATCGCGAACATCATCGAGGCGGCGGCCGCCGCCGAGATGCCATAGACATCGGTATAGAAGATCAGCAGGAACGTGGCGATATTGGTCCAATAGAAGTTGAAACCCATATCGGCCACGCCGTAGCTGATCTTTTCCCGCCAGGTGAGTGGAAGCACGTTAGCTCTTCGAAAGGTCGGACATTGCCGGCGTGACACAGGCTCAAGTGTAAGCCTGTGTCACGGGTCTGGCTCAGAAATCGACCGTGAAGCGCGCGCCGATCACGCGCGGTGCCAGATACAGCGCTTGCCATACCGGTGCGGCCGAGGTCGCCGGTGGGAGATTGACGATGTTGACGTTCGTCTTCACGTTGCGGTTTTCGAGGTTCTGCACGAAGCCTTCGATGGCCCATTTCCGATCGCCCGCCGGCTCATAGCGAAGGGTGACGTCGGTGCGGGTGTACGCCTTCTGGCGGTCCGGATCGCCGTCATTGAAGATGTCGAGCCAGCTTGCCGTTTCGAAGTGGGTGTTCACGCGTGGCATCAGCCGCGCGCCGCCGGCCAGCGTGAAGCGGTGCTCATAAGCGATCGTGGTCGAGAAGCGCGGCGCGTGCGGAAGCTCGTTGCCCTTCAGGTTGCGCACCATGGCGTTCGAACCCGGCACCTTGATGTTGTTGTTGCTCGAAACGTCGGCGTCCGAGGTCAGCAGATTGTCCATCTCGGTGCGCTGATAGCTGGCGGCGATCTGCAGCGTGTCGACCGGGGTCAGGCGAGCCTTGATTTCCGCTTCCAGGCCGCTGGCCTTGGCGCCCTCGGCGTTCGCGGTCAACAGGAAGCTGGCGCCGTTCGGGAAGGTGGTCGGGATCGAGACTTGATAGCCCTTGAACTTGCTGTAGTAGGCAGAGGTGGCCCACGTGAGCTTGCCGTCCATGGCCTTGCCTTTGAGGCCGAGTTCGTAGCTGGTCAGCGTCTCGGGCTCGGTGTGCACGCCGCCATCGGTCAGCACGCCCGACTTGTAGCCGGTGCCGACACTGGCATAGGCGAGCACGTCGCGCGCGAGGTCATAGTCGCCCTTCAGCAGCCACGTGGTATGGCGCCAGTGCGCGGCACCCAGGTTGGACGTGGCCGGCTTGCCGTCCGGGCCGATCACCGCGGGATTGGGAACATAGCCGATCTCCCACGGGTTGTCGGATGCGGAAATCGGGATGCAGGGCTTGCCGTTGGCCGGCTGGGTGGTCGGGCAGTAGTAGTTCACGCCGCCCATGTTCCGCTTCTGGTCCCAGGTCTCGCGCAGGCCCGCCGTGATGCGGAAGCGGTCCGATACGTTCCATACGTCTTGCGTGAAGAGCGCCGAGGACTTCACCGATTCGGCCGGCTGATAGAAGCTGTTCGAGGTCAGCCCGGGCCAGCCACAGGTGACGCAGCCATAGCCGGCCATGGTCCCCGAGTAGGCGGGCTGGTCGAGGCGGATCGCGGCCCGCTCATGGAAGTAGTAGGCGCCGAGCAGCCAGTCGACCGTCTTCTTGCCGGCCGACTTCAAGTTGAATTCCAGGCTGGCGTTGGTGTAGTGCTCCCAATCGATGCGCGTGTTACGCAGGACGCCGCCGGTGGTGTCGCTGGTCGGCACCGTGTAGCCGCCGCGGGCATCGAATTGTTCCGAGCCGTCGGTGCGCTGCGCGCCGCCGATGACGGCCAGGTCGACATCCGGCGAGAGGCTCCAATCCAGGCGCGTGCGGACCGTGTCGACCTTGCGGTGCAAATAGGGCGCAATCTGGATCAGGGCCGACCACAGATCCGTGCCGGGGCGGGGTTCCTGGTTCAGGTTCATGGAAGGCGTGCCGTTGTCGAGGAAGCTCTCGTACGAGACATCCCAACGCAGCTCACTGTTCGGCTGCCACGCCGCCGACAGGCGCAGTGCCTTCTGGTTCTGGGCGTTGTACTTCGGGCCACCGGTGACGAAATGGTTCTTGTCCAGGCCGGGCACGTCTGGCGGATTCTGGTAATTGACATAGCCCGCGTGCTCTTCGCCGGCATAGGCGACGCGCAGGGCCAGGCTGTCGTTGACGGGAATGTTGTACATCAGACGCGTTCCCACTCGCTGGAAATTGCCGATGGTGAGTTCGGCCGAGCCTTCCTGCGCGCCGAACTTCGGTTTGGCCGTCACCATGTTGACGGCGCCGGCCGTGGAGTTACGCCCCCACAAAGTCCCCTGGGGACCACGCATGACCTCGACCCGGTCCATATCGAACAAGAGGGTAGTGGCGCCTTCGGCGCGCGGCGAATAGACGCCGTCGACATAGACCGACACTTCCGGATCGGCTTGCTCGGTCTTGGCGCCGTCGTTGCCGATGCCCCGCATGGTCAGCAGCAGCACGGCGTGGTCGCCCTGGGCGGTGGCCTGGAAGCTCGGCGTCAGGTGGGTCACGTCCTCCAGGTTCTTGACGTGATTGTCTTCCAGCGCCTTGGCGCCGAGGGCCGTGATCGCCATCGGCGTTTTCAGCAAACTCGTGGCTCGCTTGGTAGCGGTAACAACCACTTCCTGGATCGCTCCCGTGTCGGCGGCCTGCGGCGCTTCGCCCGCATAAGCGCTGGCAATGTGCGCCGCCATGGCCAGCAGCGATGTGCCGAGAATTTGTCTGCGTTGGAACATTTCAGTCTCCCTTCTTGTTAACAGTGTTGTCGTTGTTTTCGGCGCCTTCAGGGCGCCAGGATGGCCTTGACCAGGTCGTGCGGCGCGGAGCAGATATCCAGCTCGACGCCGTTTTCATCGGCTTGCAGCGGCTCCAATAAGGCAAATTGGCTGTCGAGCAGCGATAAATGCATGTAATGATTTTTTCGCGCCGCCATGCGGGATGCGATGAGGTCGCGGTCGCCCGTCAAGTGGACAAAGCGCAGGGCGGGGTCGCCTGTGCGAAGGATGTCGCGATAGCTGCGTTTGAGGGCCGAGCAGGATAAGACCAGGCCGCTGTGGGTTGCCCGCGCGGTCATGATCTGCCGCTGCAGGGCATGGAGCCAATCGACGCGATCGGCGTCGGAAAGCGGAAGGCCGGCCGCCATCTTGGCGACATTCTGCGTACTGTGAAAATGGTCGCCTTCCAAAAAACGCAGGCCCAGCGCCGCGGCCAGGAGTTGCCCCACATGGCTTTTGCCGGAGCCGCTGACTCCCATCATTACCCAACACCGCTGCTTTGCTTGCCCAGTCATTTCCCATCCAATTTGTTAGCGCTAACATTCGAACGAGAGTTTAACCTGCGTGGGAAATTTGTAAAGGAATTTCGATGCTGCGACGCAGCATCGCGGCTGCTTCAGGCGCCCATGCTGCCCGACAGGATTACCAGTTTCCCCGTCGCGGAGGGCGCCGCACGCAGCAGTGTGGTTGCCACGCGGTGTGCCGCGATGGGGCGGAAGTTTCCAGGAATGAGAAAGCCCAGTGCCTTGCCGACGGTATAGCCAACTCGTTCGCCTCGGCGGACGGGTTGTCCCAGCGCCGCGCGATCGCCGATCAGCAGTGAGGGGCGGGCGATGACCAGGCCTGCGAATGGCAATTGCGCCAGCGCGGCTTCGAGCTCGCCTTTTACTCGGTTATAGAACACGCCTGACTCGGCGTCGGCGCCCATCGCGCTGACCAAGCCGGCCCTCTTCACGCCCGCCGCAAGCGCGGCGCGCGCTACCGCCAGGTTCGCGTCGAAGTCGACGGCGCGGAAGGCTGCCTGGCTGCCGGCGACCTTGATCGTCGTTCCCAGTGCAAGGTACACCTCGTCGGCATGCGGTAGCGCGGGGAGCGCGGCGAAGTCGACGATGTGACTGGTGAGCTTGGGGTGCTCGACCGGCGCCCGGCGCCGACCAAGGCTGTGCACGGCCTCGACGGTGGGATCGGCCAGCAGGCCCGCCAGTATTTCTTTGCCTACCAGACCGGTGGCGCCGGCGAGGATGACGGTGCGGTTTGCCATGTCGTTGCTCCTTTTTTTGCACAAATAGTACAGCGCAAAGAGGTGGAGCAGGATGCCGATGACGTCGCTCGCCGCCGATGAGGGACATGATGCTGAAATAGACGCCGCCGCGCAGCTCGCGGGGCGTTGGATTTTGTCTCAGAAAATTTAACGAGACAATTTGCCGAGAAATGTGCGCGTTCTCACTAAATTGTTCTGCGTACACGCAGCCACAATAGCCCGGCGGCCAGCAGCGCCCAGGAGTGCGGTTCCGGCACGGGAAGGGGCGCCAGGTGGATGGTCAGGATAGGATTGGTGAGCTGAATTTCCGCAGTGGCGTCGAGACGATATTCCACGCCGTTCAGGGTGTAAGCGCCGTACTCGACGCGCGCACTGAGCATGTCATACAGGCTCAGCCCGATTGGCGCGCCGGTGTGCAAGCTCAGCATATCGAAATCGATGGCCTGTTCACCGTCGAGATCTTGCGTTGTCAGGAGCAGGTTGCGCGGCGGTTGGCCGTCGAACGCCACGGCGTACAGCGCGATGCGGGCGCCGTTCGTCGCGTGGGCCGGGAAGACGTCGCCAGCGCCAGCCGGAATGGCGGTGTCCTGGTCGAGGGCACCACGCAGCTGCGCCGTGAAACGCAGTCCGTCGATCACGTAGCCGGGCCGGGGCGTCAGGTAGAACTCGGTGATGTCTTCCGTGTACAGGTCGTAGCTATGGATGTCGGCCCGGGACTCCAGCAGGGGAAACCCGAGCTGGGCGTAGCTGCCGGTGTCGGCCAGCACCGAGACCGAGGCCGGGACGGTGGTCTCGAATTGCGCGCTAAGACCGGTCAAGTTCAAGGTCGTTTGCGCCTGTGCGCCGGCGGCGAAGACGAACAGCAAAGTTCCCAGCAATTTGCCCATGTGCGCTCTCCCGTTATGGCGCGTATTCTGTCGCGCTCGCTGAACGGAGGTCACACGATACGGCTGAGAAAAAGGCGACCTGCGTTCAGGGCTTGAGGTAGACGTAGCCTTCCTGGGCCTGGAGGCGGGCGATTTCGGCCACGCCGGAGGGGACGATGCTCGCCTCCGGCATCACCTTTTCGCGCGGGACGTTGCGGCTCATGAGCGTGTTGTTACAGACCCGGAACTGCACCTTTTTGGCGGCCAGCTCCTGGACGATCAGTTCGTACGGGTTGCCGTTCTTGTCCTTGGCGCCATCGAGCAGGAAGTCGATGCCGGGCCCGTGCGCCACCACCACGATCTTCGCCTTGGGGCTCGCCTCGAGGTGGTTGCGGATGTTGCGCAGTCCGGCCATGGCGTTGGCGCTGTCGTTGAAGTGGTAGACCACCCGCTCCTCGCGCGCGGGCTGGGTTTGCGCCTGCGCGGCGCCGAGCATCAACAGCAGCGGCAGGAGGAAGGCGGTCAGGATGCGTTTCATGGTGTCTCCTTGGTCGGGTGCAGGCTCTCTTGTTCCAGCAGCAGATAGGTGCCGTAGGCGTTGGGCCGGTTGGCTTGCGCGAAGGCGGGGTAGGGGGCGAAAGCCGACCAGTCGGTGCGCGCATAGGCTTCGTCGAACGGTACCAGATCCTGCACGGCGGCGCCCATCTTTTCGCGCAGGTAGCGCAGGTAGCGCTGGGTAAGCAGCATGTCCTCCCGCGGCTGGCGCGAGGCCGGACCGTGGCCGGGAATGACGACCTGCGGCTGCGCGTCGAGCATGCGATCGAGCGCGGCCAGCCAGCGCTTGCTGTCCGCATTGCCGACGAAGGGCAGGCGGCCGGTGAAGAACAGGTCGCCCGCGAACAGCACCCGGTCTTCTTCCACGTACAGCATCAGGTCGCCGGGCGAATGCGCGCCGCTGCTGTCGATCGCGCGCAGGTGCAGGCCGCCGAGCGTGTAGCGCCAGGGCGCGCCGTCCTTGAAGGACAGCCAGTCGTCGGCCGCGACCAGCTCGGTGTGCTCGTCCACCCACGGAGCCAGGTCCCGGCGGCGCTGGGCCAGGCGCTCGCGCGCGTCGTCCGAGCGCAGGTAGGCTTGCCCCGCCGCGTGCGCGGCCACGCGGGCGCCGGCCTGGCGCAGGGCCTGCAGTCCGTAGAAGTGGTCGGCATGGTAGTGGCCGACAATGACCAGCTTGAGCGGCGCGGAGGTGACACGGCGGATCGCGGCCAGCATCGCTTCGCCCAGCGCGGGCGTGGCCAGCGCGTCGTAGACCACCACGCCTTCCGGTGTGACGACGAAGCCGGCGTTGGACATGAAGCCGCGGTTGGCGATGCTGGCCACGCCGGCCTCGCCCTGGAAGTAGTAGACGTGTTCGCTGACGCGCTGCGGCGTGAGCGTGATGGTGGCAGCGTGGGCGGCACCGAGGGTGGCCAGGAACAGGAACAGGAAGCGGAGCATGGTGGTCAAGCGGCGGCAAGCGCCGTGGCGAGGCGTTGATTGAGATAGGCCGCATAGAAGCCGGCGCGGTCCAGGCCGACCAGGGGTTCGGCCAGCATGCGGCCCTCCGCGCCGAGGAAGACCACGGTCGGGAAAAAGCGGATGTCCAGGCGTGTCAGGGCCGAGGTGTCGGGCGCGGTATCGGATTCCACTTCGCGCACCTCCAGGCGTGCGTTGCGCTCGCGCGCCAGCGGCACGAGGTAGTTGCGCCGCACCTCGCGGCAGTAAGGACAATCGCTGCGCGAGGCGAGCAACACCAGCACGGCGCGGCGCCCCGCCAGCGCCGCGAGTTCGGCTGGCAGCGCGCCCAGCGGGGGCAGGACGTCGGAAGCGTGGGCCGCCTGGCGCGCGCGCATGCGGGTTCCTATTCGGCCAGGCCGGGATTGCGGGCGACGCCGAGCAGCGTCGGACGGTTCGGCTGGCGCGGCTTGATGACGGGATGGGCGCGGAGGTAAGTCTCCATCACCTCCCAGATCGGCGTGCCGGACACGTTCTCCGCCACCGAGGCCCAGCCCGCGACCTTGTAGACGGCATCGGCCTTGAGCGGTTTGCCGTCCAGGCGCATGTCGCTGATGCGCTGACCGTTGGGCGCGCCGGGCGTACAAGTGTAGGTCATGCCGCCCACGCGCACCATGTCGCCGCCCTGCTGGTAGTAAGGGTCCGGGTTGAACAGGTTGTCGCACACGTCTTCGAGCACGGTCTTGATGGTGGCGCCGGTCATCTCGTTCAAGGTCGTGGCGGGGTAGGTGATGGCCACCTGGTCCATCAGGTCCTCGCGCGTGATGGCCTGGCCGGGCAGCAGCGAGGTGCCCCAGCGGAAGCCCGGCGAGAAGGCGATCTGCGCGCCTTTGACTTCCATCAGCGCGTCGACGATCAGCTGGTCCCAGCTGCCGTTGAAGTTCCCGCGCCGGTACAACAGGCCTTCGGACACGGCCAGCTTTTGATCGAGCCGGGCGGCGTACGGCGCGCGCACCGCGTCGATATGGGCCTGCATGGCGCGGTCGGCCGGCAGCAGGTTGGCGAACACCGGCAGCAGGCGATATTGGAAGCCCTGCACGCGGCCGGCACGCACGTCCAGATCGAGCACGCCGAGGAATTTGCCGTTGGAGCCGGCATTGGTCACCAAGGTCTGGCCCTTGGCGTTCTTGACCACCACCGGGGCCGGCACCCCGTCGTGCGTGTGGCCGCCGAGGATGGCGTCGATGCCGGTGACGCGGCTGGCGAGCTTCAGGTCCACGTCCATGCCGTTGTGCGACAGCAGCAGGACCGCCTGCGCGCCCTTGCCGCGCACCTCGTCCACCAGCGCCTGGAGGCGCTCCTCCTGGATGCCGAAGCTCCAGTCGGCCACCATGTGGCGCGGGTTGGCGATCGGCGTATAGGGAAAGGCCTGGCCGATCACGGCCACCGGCACGCCATTGATCTCGCGCCAGCTGTAGGGCGCGAACACCTGGTCGCCGAAGTCCGCCGTGACCACGTTCTGGGCCACGAAGTCGATCCGGCCCTTGAAGTCCTTCTCGACGATTTCCTTCACGCGCTTGGCGCCGAGCGTGAATTCCCAGTGCGGCGCCATCACGTCCACGCCGAGCAGCTTGGCCGCGTCGACCATGTCCTGGCCGTTGGTCCACAACGCCGTGGCCGATCCCTGCCAGGTGTCGCCGCCGTCGCACAGCACGGCGTGCGGCCGGCTGGCGCGCAACTGCTTCACCAGCGTGGCCAGGTGCGCGAAGCCGCCCACCTTGCCGTAGGTGCGCGCGGCCTGGTCGAAGTCCAGGTAAGTGAAGGCGTGCGCCTGGGCGCTGTGCGCGGCAATGCCGAACTGCTTGAGCAGCGCCTCGCCGACCAGGTGCGGCGGGCGTCCCAGGGCAGCGCCGATGCCGAGGTTGACGTTCGGCTCGCGGAAGTAGATCGGCTTGAGCTGCGCGTGGCAGTCGGTGATGTGCAAGAAGCTCACGTTGCCGAAGCGCGGCACGTCGTACAGCTTTTCGCTCGCACCGGGCGTGGCGGCCAGGGCGTCGTTGCCGGTCAGGGCAAAGCCGCCCGCGCTGGCCACGGCCAGCACCTGGAGGAATTCGCGTCGGTTCAGGGACATGGCTAGTGATTCACAGGTGAGGCCGGATCGAGCAGCAGCGACATCACGTCCTGGATCTGCTTCTCGGTGAGGATGCCCGCGGCGCCGAAGCGCGGCATGGTGGAGCAGGCCTGGAAGGCGTGCGAATTGTAGACCTTGGACCAGGTGTACTTCAGGAGCTCCGGCGTGGCGCCGCCGCGCAGCTTGGCGTACTGGTACAGGCTGGGGCCGATGTTCCCGAACGCGATCTCCTTCTTGTCCAGCTGGTGGCAGGCGTAGCAGTTGCCGCCGTTGGGCGAGCCCTTGGCGTCGTTCGACTGCATGCCGCGGCCGTTCTGGGCCAGCTTCTCGCCTTCCTTCCAGTCGCCGAAATACTTGCCATCGGCGGGCATGCGCACGGTGGCCAGCGCCTCGGCTTCGATGGCCTTGCGCTGCGCGGCGGACAGAGGTGCGAGGGCGTCCTGGCTGCACAACTTCTGGTGTTCGGTCTGCTCCAGGCGATCCACGGTGGCGCCGTTCTTGTCGCGGAACGAGGCCTTGAAGGCGGCCAGGTCGGCGTCGTCCTGCGGGCCGGCATTGGCGGCGCCCGCGCAGGCCAGGCCAAGCAGCATGGCGGTGAGGGTATGTCGTGTCATGGCTGGCCCTTTCAACGTTTGAGACCCGGTGCGTCCATCTTGCCGTCCTTGGCTTTCACGCCCAGGTAGGTGATGAGATCGATCGAGGCCTGCGAGGTAAATCCGAGCTGGGGAAAGCGCTGCTGGCGCACGCAGTCCGCCATGCGCCACTGCATGGTGCGCACGGCGCCCTGACTCACGCGGTAGGCGGGCCAGGTGGCGAAGGCGCTGCGCGCGGCGGCCGCTTGCGTCAGGTTGGGCAGGTCCTGCAGGCGGATGCGCTGGCCGTCCTTGCTGTGGCAGGAGGCGCACGAGAAGTCGTACGGGCCGGCGCGGTAGAAGAAGGCCTTCTGGCCGCGCGCGAAGGACGCTTTTTCTTCCGCGTGGACCTGCGGAACGTTGATCGCGGCCCCGCGCGAGGCGCCCACGATGTAGGCGATCAGGGCCTCGATGTCGGTGGCGCGCTCGCCCTGGTCGGAGAATGGCTTCTTGACCGCGTCGGCGCGGTCGATTCCCTGCAGGGTGACCATGCAGTGGACCAGGCGGGCCTCGGCATCCATCACCTTGCCGGTGTCCTTGAAGAAGCGGGGCAGCTCCGCATAGGCGCCCGCCACCACGCCCGGGCCCTTGCCCAGGTCGCAGGCTTCGAGGCTGGCCTGCTTCGGCCCGCGCTTGGCGCTCCAGAGCGTTTCGCCCTGGGCTTCGATCAGTTCGGCCGGATTGCCGTCGGCGAGCATGGCGCGGTATTTCGCGATCTCGTCGGCGGCGCTCTGGGCCTGGGCGGCGCCGGCCGCGCACAGGGCGGCGGCCAGCAGGAGGGTGTCAGGGCGCATGGGGAACCTCAGGCAATGGTGGCTTCGTCGGTACGCGTGTCGCCTTTGTTGTCCTTCCAGCTCACGCTCACTTTGTCGCCCTTGGCGCCGCCCTTGAACTTGAAGGCGAGGAAAGGGTTCTGCGATACCGCCTGGCCCCACACGCATTCCATCACGGTGCGCTCGCCATGCTTGACGACGACGTCGGTGATGTAGTGGGCCGGCACCAGGGTGCCGGAAGCGTCCTTGCGCTGGCCGCTCTCCATCGGGTGGGCCATGAGGACTTTTACCTCCGTCACGCCGGCGGCGGCGTTGGCGCGGATTTTCATCGGGTCTGCCATGTTGTGTCTCCTGTATCTGTGTGAATCAGCCGCCGCAGCCGCCGAGGGTGACCTTGGTTTCCTTGGTCGCCGAATAGAGCTTGCCGCCCGCCTTGACCACCACGATGACGTTGGTGCTCTGGCCCATCTTCAGGCGCGTCTGCACGCTCGGCACCGTGTCCGGGCCGACCTTGAACAGGGCGGCCAGCGGATTCGGGTTCTTCTCGACCAGGAACGCGATCTCGGTCGTGCCGGGGATATTGGACGTGACCGCCACCGGCACCACGGCGCCGTTTTCGGCGATGTCGGGCGAGGTGATGACGATGTCCTTGCTGTCGGCCGCCTGGCCGCCGAGGGCGGCGAGGGTATCGGCCAGGGTCTTGGTCTCGAACGCCTCGCGGCCGGATGCGGCAAATGCCTGGCGCGTGGTGACGAGGCCCGCTGCCACCAGCAGCCCGAGGGCCGAGGTGGACTTGAGGATGGTGCGGCGGGTCGGATTCATGCTGTCTCCTTGTTGAAATCGATCAGGGCGCGCCGGCGGCCAGCCAGCGGGCGATGGCTTTGGCGTCGGCGTCGTTGAGTTGTGCTTGCGGCGGCATCGGGATCGAACCCCACACGCCGCTGCCGCCGCTGCGGATCTTCCCGAGCAGGTAGGCCTCGCGGTCGGCGCGCGCCTGGTAGCGGGTGGCGACCTCGCGGAAGGCGGGTCCCAGCACCTTGGTGCTCACGCTGTGGCAGGCGGTGCAGCCGTTGGCGGCGATCAGGCCCTGGCCATCCGGCGCGGCCTTGAGTGCGGATGCGGGGGTGGGCAGGGCGGCCGCCTTGCCGAGCGTGGCCGGCGGCGGCTTGGTGGTGTCCGCGCCGCGCACCGGGCCGATCACGCGGTTCTGCTCCGCCAGGTTGCCGTGGGCGTTGCGCGCGACGGCGGGCAGGCTGGAAGTCTCCTTCGCCTCGGTCGGGCAGTTCGTCATGCAGGCCGGGTTGACCACATCCGGCTTGCCCTTCACGTCCCACAGGCCAGCCTGGCGCTTGAGGCCATTGCGGTTGGGCAGGCGGTTCTGCGCCTCGGCGATGTTGGCGTCGCTGAGGACGTAGTCGGACGGCACCACGCCGCCCAGGTTGAGGATGTAGGCCACCACGGCGTACACCTCGTCGTTGGACAGCGACTTGGGCGCATTCCAGGGCATGGCGCGGTGAATGTAGTCCCACATGGTCGACAGGTGGGCCACCTTCATGAGCGTGGTGCGCTGCGGGACGTTGCCGTTTCTGAGCGCGGCCACGTGGCCGGTCTTGATATCCTGCTCGGTGGTGCCGCCGACGATCGGCGTGAATACCTCGTTCGACTCGCCGAAGGTGCCGTGGCAGCTGGCGCAGCGGCCTTCCCACACCTGCTCGCCCTGGGGAACGGAACCGCGTCCCTTGGGCAGGCCGGTGAAGTCGCCGCGCACGTCGATGTCCCAGGCCTTCACTTCGGCCGGCGTGGCCGGGCGGCCGATCGCCTGCCAGGCCGGTTCGCCCGCTTGCGCCACAGTCGCCGCGCCCAGGAGCGCGCCTGCAATCCACATCTTCATCAGCTCACCTGCACGTTCGAGACTTCGCCGTTGGGCGACACCTTCCAGGACTGGATGGCGTTGTTGTGATAAATCGAGCGCGTGCCGCGTACGGCGCGCAGCTGGGCGATCTTCGGCTGGACGTAGCCGGTTTCGTCGATCGCCCGGCTTTGCAGGATCGCTTCGCCGCCGTCCCATACCCAGTCGATGTTGAAGCGGGTGAGGGCCTTGTTCTGCACCGGCCCTTCGAGGCGGGCGGTGCGCCAGTTGCGGCCGCCGTCGGTGCTCACGTCCACGCGCTTGATCCGCCCGCGCCCGGACCAGGCCAGGCCGCTCACGTTGTAGTAGCCGCGGTCGAGCAGGGTCTGGCCGCCGGAAGGCGTGGTGATCACGCTCTTGCACTCCTGGATCGAGGTGTACTGGCGGTGCTGCCCGTCCGGCATCAGGTCGATGTAGTGGATGGTCTCGTCCTTGGTGTCGTAGGGCTGGTCGCCGACTTCGATGCGGCGCAGGTACTTCACCCAGCTCACGCCCTGCACGCCCGGCACCACCAGGCGCAGCGGATAACCGTTCTCGGGACGCAGCATCTCGCCGTTCTGGCCCCAGGCCACGATCACGTCGTCCAGGGCGCGCTCGATGCTGATGGTGCGCGTCATGCTGGAGCCGTCCGCGCCTTCGGCCAGGATGTACTTGGCGCGCTTGCGGTCGATGCCGCACAGGTCGAGCAGGGTGGACAGCAGCACGCCCGTGTATTCGGAGCAGGCCAGCATGCCGTGCGTGTACTGCATCGTGGGCAGGGCGACGTTGGCCCATTCGGCGCCGGTGTTGGCGCCGCACTCGATGAAGTGGATGCGCGACACGCTGGGCAGGCGCATCAGGTCGTCGACGGTGAACACGCGCGCCTGCTGCACCAGGCCGTTGATCATCAGGCGGTGGCCGCTCGGGTCGATGTCGTGCCAGCCCTGGTGGTGGCGCTCGAAGTGCAGGCCGCTGGGCGTGATGATGCCGAACAGGCCTTGCAGCGGCGTGAAGCTGACCGAGGCCTGCGGCACCCGGGTCAGGCCCGGACTCTCGCGGCGCTTCAGGTTCGCCTCGTACTTGGACGGCAGGCCATAGGGGCGGGCGGCGACCGGCTGGCCGAGCGTCTTGCTATGCTCGGGCAGGACCAGGATCGCGTCCTCGCCTTCCGGACCCTGGGCCGCGGCGGCGCCGGCGGCCAGGCCCGCGCCCATGGCGAGCGCCTTGCCCATGAAGCTGCGGCGCGCCTTGCGGGCTCGTTCGACTTCCGCGTCGCTGAGAAAATTTTCCGGCGCGGGCAGCACCCGGCCGATATTGTGGCGATCAAGCGTCACCTTGCGTCTCCTCTTTTGTTACTATTTATGCGTGCTAAAGCATATAGTTAAATTGTTTGCTGATGCAAGGGATTTTGACCAAGGTTAAGGAATATTTTTGCGTACTTGCGTATGTAAGCATCTTGTAATCTTTATGGGAGAGAAGCGAATGAAGGCGTGGATGATGCGCGCGGCCGCAGCGGCGGCGCTGCTGGTGGCCAGTGCGGGGACGTGGGCCGGGATCCTGCCCGGGCCGGTGGTGGACAGCGCGTGGCTGGCGGCGCACCTGGACCAGGTGCAGGTGGTGGACGTGCGCAGCAGCGTGCAGGTGTTCACGCGCCAGCCGGAGTTCGATTCCGATCCGAAGAGCGGCAAGATCGTGCTGACGGCGGCGGGCGGCCACATCGCCGGCGCGCGCCTGATCGACATGCGCGGCATGCGCGCCGAGCGCCAGATGGGCGCGCTCAAGGTCAAGTCCATGATTCCCGAGCGGGCCGCCTTCGAGCAGGCGGTGCGCGCGGCCGGCATCGACGCCGGCAAGCCGATCGTGCTGGTGCCGGTCGGGGTGGAGGTGCCGGACCTGGACGACGCGCTGCGCGTGTACTGGCAGTTCAAGGTCTATGGCGAGGACCAGCTGGCGGTGCTCGATGGCGGCCTGGCCAACTGGCTCAACGAAGGGCGCCCGGTGGCGACCGAGGCCGCCGCGCCGCGCCAGGGCAGCTGGAAGGCGGGCGCGGAACGCGGCGCGCGCTATTTCGCGGGCCTGGAGGAGGTGGCGGCGCACCAGGCGGCGCTGGTCGACGCGCGCGACATCCGCAGCTTTCTGGGCCTGGCCAAGCGCGATTACGTGGACGGCTACGGCCACATCGAGGGGGCGCGCATGTACCCGCCGGAGCTGATGTTCGCGAGCGGTGCGGGCAGTCTCAAGTTCATGAGCGCGGCGGCCTACCGGGCGCTATTCCAGGCCCAGGGCATCGATCCGGCCGCGCCGGCGATCAGCTACTGCAACAGCGGCCACCTGTCGGCGGGGCCGTGGTTCGTGCTGTCCGAGCTATTGGGCAACCAGCGAGCGAAGCTGTACGACGGTTCGCTGCACGAATGGACCCTGGCCAAGCGGCCGCTGGTCGGCGCGCCGCCGCGCTGAGGGGCTCAGCCCTCGATTTCCATGCCGATCTTGTTGGCGATTTCGTCGCACACGGTCTGGCACATCTTGAGGGTCTTGCGGTCGTCGATCTTGTAGAAGACCTGGGTGCCTTCCTTGCGGCGCGCCAGCACCTTGGAGCGGTACAGCATGTTGATCTGGCGCGAGACGTTGGCCTGAGTCGATTCGACGCATTCCACGATCTCGTTGACCGATTTTTCCCCGCTGCACAGCGCGCTCATGATCTTCAGGCGCGTGGGCTCGCTGAACAGCGAAAAGTAATTCGCCACTTCTTCGAACAGGACTTTCGACTGTTCCTTGCTCAGGCCGTCTCTCATGGTGGAGCTCTTACACGTGCGGGGTGAATGGCGGATTATAGCTTTCTGAACCGTTCGCCGCCATGGTAGCGCGAAACATCAGCGCCGGGGCGCCGCCAAGCTCAGCAGCCAGGCCGGCGGCGGCAGCTCGGTGCGCAGGGCGGGCGCCTGCAGCAGCGGCGCGGCGCTGTGCTGGCGCAAGGCCTCGGCCAGGGGCGTCAAGTTGGGCAGGCGCGCCGGCACTGTTACCTCCGGTAGTGCCAGGGCGGCCACCATCTGGCTGACTTTGTGCTGCAGCGAGGGCGTGGCGGCCGCGCGGAACCAGACGTCGGCCAGCGCGCCGCGGCTGCCGTCGCTGCGCTGATAGGCCGCCACCAGCCCGATCAGGTTGCCGTGGTCGGCGCTGGTCTGCGCCTGCGCGCTCAGCTCGAGCGCGGCGATGCCGTAGCTGGCGAGCGGACGCAATTCGTCCGGCCCGCCGCGGCCGTCGCTGTCGGCATCGACCCACACGCGCAACTGACCGAAGGCCGGGTCGCGCGCGTCGAGACGGGCGTCCCCGTTGGCATCGAGCGGAGCCAGGGCGGCAAAGCCGTCGGGAGCGCGGGCGCCGTCCGGCAGGCGGGTGCCGGCGCCGAACAATTCCGCGCCGTCGTCGATGCGGCCGTTGCCGTTGCGGTCGAGGGCGAGCAGGCCGTCGTCCGGCGCGATCCAGCCCAGCGCCTGCGCCTGGCCGGTGGCCAGCAGGTCGAAATGGACCCCGGCGGCGGCGGGCAGGGTGCGCACGCCGTCGCCGTTCAAGTCGAGCGCGAGCGGTGTGAGATTGGACAGGGCGCGCACCTGTTCCAGGCTCAGGGCGCTCATCTGGCGCGCGGTCAGCGCGGCGACCTGGGCATCGGTCAGGGCTTGCACCTGGCCCGTGCTCAGGCTGCGGATGACCGCGGTGGACAGCCCCGGCAGGGCGGCGGGCGCGAGGGCCGCGATCGCGGCCGTACCGAGGGCGCCCACCTGCACGCTGTTCAGGGCCGCCAGCTGGCGGCTGGCCAGCACCTGGATCTGGAGCGTGCTCAGCGCCGCCAGCTGCGCGCTGGTCAGCGCGCCCAGCTGTCTGGTGCCGAGAAATTTCATGAGGGCCGTCGACATCGCGCCGACCTGCTCGGCGCTCAAGGCTTCGATGTGGGTGGCGCGCAGGTAGTCCACGCTCAGGGCCGCCAGCGCGGCGCTGGACAGGGCTTCGAACTGCGAGCTCGACAAGGCGCCGAGCTGGGTGCTGGTGAGCGCCGCGGCTTGGTCGCTGCGCAAACCGTGCGCCAGCACGTCGGTGCCGAGCACCGCCAGCTGGCGCGTGGTCAGGGCGCGCACCTGGGCGGTGCCCAGCGCGGCGAAGGCGGTCGCGGCCAGGCCCTGCACGGCCGCCGTGCCGAGCGCGGCGATGGCGCCGGTGGGCAAGGCGCCCAGCTTGGCGCCGCCCAGGGCGCCCAGCTGCACGCTGGTCAGGGTCCCCGTCTGGCGGCTGCCCAGGCTGGCCAGCTGGGCGCTGTCGAAGGCGGCCAGGGCCGCGGTGGACAAGGCCCCCAGCAGCGCGCCCGGCAGGCTGGCGACCTGGTCCGTGCGTAAGGCCGCGGCCTGGGCGCTGGTGATGGCGCCGACGGCGCCGCTGGCGACCGACAGGGCGGCCAGGTCCTGGGTCGCGAGCGCGGCGAAGGCGGCCGGGGCGAGGGCGGCGAGCTGCAGCAGGGCGCCGGCCTGGGCCGGGGTCAGCGCCGCGGCCTGGGCGCTGGACAGGGCCGCGACCTGCGCGCTGCTCATGAAACGCAGGGCCCGCGTGGGCAGGGCGGCGATGGCGGCGCTGGGCAGGGCCGCGATCTGCGCCGTCGCCAGCAGCGCGAGCTGGACTACGCTGAGCGCGGCGATCTGGCGGGTGGCGAGGGCGCCGATCTGCGCGCTGCCGAGGAAAGGCAGTTGCCGGCTGTCGAGTGCGGCGAACTGGGCCGTCGTCAGCGCGCTGAGCTGGGCGGTGGTGAGCGCGGCCATCTGCCCGCTGTCGAAACCCCGCACCACGGCCGGGGCCAGTCCGGGCATGGCCGTGCTGGCCAGGGCGGCGAACACGGCGCCCGGCAAGCTGCGCAGCTGGGTGCTGGACAGGGCCGCCACCTGGGCCGAAGACAGGACCGCCGCCTCCCGGCTTTGCAGGCCGGCGGCGAGGAGGGCGGACGGCAGGGCCGCCAGTTGCGCGGTGCCGAGGGCGTGCGCCTGGGCCGTGCCGAAACTGGCCAGCTGGGTGCTGCTCAAGCCGGCCACGGCGGCGGGGCGCAGGGCCGCCAGGCTCGCCGTGCGCAGGGACGCGAGCGCGGCGGTGCTCAGGGCGCGCAGCTGGTTGCTGTCGAGCGCGGCCGCCTGCGCGCTCGACAGCACTGCGGCCTGGTCGGTGCCCAGGCCGGCGACTTGCGCGGTGCCGAGCAGGGCGAACACGGCCGGCTTGAGGCCGACCGTGCCGGCCGTGCCCAGGGCCGCCACCACGGCCGTGGGCAAGGCCAGGAACTGGGCGGTCGACAGGGCGGCCAGCTGGGCCGTGCTCAGGGCCAGCGCCTGCCGGGCGATCAACCCGGCCGCGAGCACGCTGGTGGGCAAGGCGGCGATCTGCGCCGTCGTCAAGCCGCGCACCTGGGCGGTGGTCAAGACGGAAAAGCGGCTGCCGAGCGCGGCCAGCGCGCTGCTGCGCAGGGCGGCGACGCCGGCCGGGGCGAGCGCATCAAGCTGGAGCGTATCGAAGGCGGCCAGCTGCGCGCTGTCGAGCGCGGCCAGCTGGCGTGTGGCGAGCGCGGCCACGCCGGCGCTGCCCAGGGCCCGCCAGTCCGCCGTCGGCAAGGCCAACAGCTGCCGGCTGGTCAAGGCTTGCAGCTGCGTGGAGGACAAGGCCCGGATCTGGGCGCTCGACCAGGCGGCCAGCGCGCTGGAGGCGAGCGCGGCCAGGCTGGCCGTGCGCAGCGCGCCGATGGCGGCCGGGCCCCAGGCGGCCAGGACGGCGCTGCTCAGCGCCGCGGCCTGGGCCGGGCCGAGCGCGGCGATCTGGCCCGTCCCCAAGGCGGCGGCCTGGGAGGTCGACAAGGCCGCCAGCGCGGCGCTGGACAGGGCCGCGACGTCGGCGCTTCCCAAGGCTGCCAGCTGGGCGCTGCCGAGCAAGCCGATCTGACGGCTGCCCCAGGCCGCGACCTGGCGCGAGTTCAAGGCCGCCAGCTGCGCGCTGTTCAAGAAGGGCAGTTGCGCGCTGCCCCAGGCCAGCAGCTGCGCGCTCCCCAGGGCGGCGATCTGGGCCGTACCGAGGGCGGCCAGCTGTTTGCTCCCCAACGCGGCCAGTACCTGGCTGCGCAGGCCGGGCAGGGCGGCGCTGGTGAGGGACGCGAGCACGGCCGATCCGAGCGCGGCGAACTGGCTGGTCGAGAGCGCGCCGAGCGCGGCCGAACCGAGGACGGCCGCCTGAGCGGGCCGCAAGGCGTCCAGCACGGCCGCCGGCAGGGCGGCGATCTGGGCCGTGCCCAGCTTGCCGATCTGGGCCGTGGTGAGCGCCCCGACGGCCCTGCTGGACAGTCCGGCCAGGGCGGCGCTGCGCAGGCCGCCGATGGCGGCGCTGGACAGGGCCGCGAGCTGGGCCGTGCCGAGCGCGGCCAGTTGGGCGTTCGACAGCGCCGCCAGGGCGCCGGAGCCGAGACCGGCGGCCTGGTCGGTGCGCAGGCCGGTGAGCAGGCCGGCCGGCAGCGCCGCGATCTGGGCCGTAGTGAGCTTGCCGATCTGGGCGGTGGCGAGGGCGCCGAGCTGGGTGCTGGTCAAGCCGGTCAGGGCGGCGCTCGACAGCGCGGCCAGGGCCGCGGTCTTGAGGCCTGGCAGCGCGGCCGGGTCCAGGGCGGCGAGTTGGGCGCTCGTCAAGGCCGCGGCCTGGGCCGAGCTGAGCATGCCGAGCTGGGACGAACTGAAGGCCGCCAGCTGGGCCGTTCCGAGCAGGGCCAGCACGGCCGGCGCGAACCCGGCCGTGGCGCGGGTGCCGAGCGCGCGCACGACGGCGCCGGGCAAGGCGAGGAACTGGGTGGTCGACAGGGCGCCAAACTGGGCCGTGGTCCAGGCCGCGGCCTGGGCGGTGCCCAAGCGCGCCGCCAGCAGGCTGGCCGGCAAGGCGGCGATCTGGGCCGTGCGCATGGCGCGCAGCTGGTCGCTGCGCAGCCAGTCGAGCGCGAGCGTCGGCAGGGCGGCGCTGCCGAGGGCTGCCACGGCGGCGGTGTCGAGGGCCGCCACCTGGGAGCTGGACAGGGCGGCCAGCTGGGCGCTGGACAGGACGGCTGCCTGGCGCGTGTCCAGGCCGGCCAGGGCGGCGCTGGCGAAGGCCGCCAGCGCCGCGCCGGGCAGGGTGGCGAAGAGGGCGGTTGGCAGGCCGCGCAGCTGCGCGCCGCCGAGCGCGCCGAACTGCGCACTGGACAGGGCCGCGAAGGCGGAGCTGGACAGGGCCGCCAGATCGGCCGTTTCCAGGGCCGCCAGCTGGGCCGTGCCGAAGGCGCGCGCCTGGGCGCTGTCGAGCGCCCGGACCTGGACGGTGGTGAGGGCGCGCAGCTGGGCGGTGCCGAGCGCGGCCAGTTGCACGCTCGAGAGCGCGTGGATGCTGGCCGTGCCCAGGCCGGCCAGCACCCCGGTGGCCAGGGCCCGGATCTGGGCCGTGCCGAGTTGCGCGATGTGAGCGCTGGACAGGCCAGCGCTCTGGCGCGTGCCGAGCGCGGCCAGCACGGCCGTGCTCAAATAAGGCAATTGCACGTCGGCCAGTGCGGCCAGCTGGTGCGCGTCGAGGGCCGCGCCTTGGCTGCTGGTCAGCGCCGCCGCCTGGGCGCTGGCGAAGGCGGTCAGGGCGGCGCTGGGCAGGCTGGCAAACGCCGCCGTGCTCAGATGCGCGAGCGCGAACGGCGTGAGCGCGGCGGCCTGGGTCGGCCCGAAGCCGGCCAGGCTGGATGCCCCCAGCGCGATCGCCTGGCGGCTGTCCAGACTGGCCAGCAGCGCGGTCGGCAGCGCCTCCAGTTGCTGGCTGCGCAGGCGGTTCAGTTGCGCGCTCGACAGGGCCGCGAATTGTGCGCTCGACAAACCGGCCAGCGCGGCCGGTGCGAGCGCCGCCACCTCCGCCGGCGTCAGGGCGGCCACACCCTTGCTGCCGAGGGCGGCCAGCGCCGCGCTGCCGAGGGCGCCCACCTGCGCCGAGTTGAGCGCGGCCAGCTGGGCGCTCGTCAGCGCCGCGGCCTGGGCCGTGGTCAAGCCGGCCAGCGCGTCCGTCCGCAGGCGCGCGAACGCGCCGGTGCCCAGGACGCTCAGCGCGGCGCTCGGCAGGGCCGCGAGCTGGGCCGCGCTCAAGCCGGACGCCTGCCGGGTGCCGAGGGCGGCGGCCTGCCGGGTGCTCAAGGCGGCCTGCAGCACACTGCCGGGCACGGCTGCCAGCTGGGCCGTCGTCAAGGCTCCCACCTGGTCCGGAGCGAGCGCGGCGAATTGGGCGCTGCCGATGGCGGCCAGGTCGGCGCTGGACAGGGCCGCGACGGCGGCCGTGCGCAGCGCCGCCAGCTGATCGGTCTTGAGCAGGCTGAATTGGAACGTGCCGAGCGCAGCCGCCTGGCGGGTGGTCAGCGCGGCGATGGCCTCGGTGCCGAGGAAGGGCAGCACGGCGCTGCCGAGCGCGGCCACCTGGCTGGTCGCCAGGGCGGCCACTTGCGCGCTGCGCAGGGCGCGCGCCTGCTGACTGCCAAATCCGGCCAGGCTGGTGGCCGCCAGGGCGGCGAGGTCGGCCGTTTCGAGGGCCGCCAGTTGGGCCGTGCCGAGGGCGCCCACCTGGTCGCTGGCGAGCGCCCGCGCCTGGGCCGTGGTGAGCGCTTGCAGTTGGGCGGTGCCGAGCGCGGCCAGTTGCACGCTCGAGAACGCGCGGATGCTGGCCGTGCCCAGGCCGGCGAGCGCGGCGGGGGCCAGGGCCAGGAGCTGGGCCGTGCCGAGCAGGGCGACGTGGCTGCTGGTCAGGCCCGCGCTCTGCCGGGTGCCGAGCGCGGCCAGCACGGCCGTATTCAAGTGGGACAGCTGCATGCTGGCGAGCGCGGCCAGCTGGTGCGCGTCGAGGGCCGCGCCTTGGGCGCTGGTCAGCGCCGCCGCCTGGGCGCTGGTGAGGCCGGCCAGCGCGGCGCTGGGCAGGCTGGCAAACGCCGCCGTGCTCAGGTGCGCGAGCGCGGACGGCGTGAGCGCGGCGGCCTGGGCCGAGCCGAAGTCGGCCAGGCTGGCTGCCGCCAGCGCGATCGCCTGGCGGCTGTCCAGACTGGCCAGCAGCGCCGTCGGCAGCGCGCCCAGTTGCTGGCTGCGCAGGCGGTTCAATTGCGCGCTCGACAGGGCCGCGAACTGTGCGCTCGTCAAGCCGGTCAGCGCGCCCGGCGCGAGCGCCGCCACCTCCGCGGGCGTCAGGGCGGCCATGCCCTTGCTGCCGAGGGCGGCCAGCGCCGCGCTGCCGAGGGCGCCCACCTGGGCCGAGCTGAGCGCGGCCAGCTGGGCGCTCGTCAGTGCCGCGGCCTGGGCCGTGGTCAGGCCGGCCAGCGCGTCCGTCCGCAGGCGCGCGAGCGCGCCCGTGCCCAGGACGCTCAGCGCGGCGCTCGGCAGAGCGGCAAGCTGGGCCGCACTCAAGCCGCCCACCTGCCGGGTGCCCAGGGCGGCGGCCTGCCGGGTAGTCAAGGTGGCCTGCAGCACACTGCTGGGCACGGCTGCCAGCTGGGCCGAGCTCAGGGCGCCCACCTGGCTGGAGCCGAGCGCGCCGAATTGGGCGCTGCCGATGGCGGCCAGGTCGGTACTGGGCAGGGCCGCGATGGCGGCCGTGCGCAGCGCCGCCAGCTGATCGGTCCTGAGCAGGCTGAATTGGAACGAGCTGAGCGCGGCCGCCTGGCGTGTGGTCAGCGCGGCCATGGCATCGGTGCGCAGGAAGGGCAGGGTGGCGCTGCCGAGCGCGGCAATGGTCGCGGTGTCGAGCGCCGCCACTTGGCCGGTGCTGAGCGCCGCGATCTCGGCGCTGGTCAAGCTCGCCATGGCGGGCTCAGGCGCTGCGGCTCAGCAACAGTGGATCGGCTTCGAGGAAGGCGTAACGTCCCTTGCCGGCGTGCTTGGCGCGGTACATGGCGCTGTCGGCGCGCGACAGCAGGGCCGAGGTCGGCACCGCCGGACCGGCGTGGATGGTGATGCCGATCGACATGCCGACCTGCGCGAGGCGCCCGTCCAGGGGAATCGGCGCCTGCACCGCGGCCAGGCATTGCTCGGCCACGGTGGCCGCGCCGGCGCGCGCGTCACGCTGGCCGGTCAGGACCACGATGAATTCGTCCCCGCCCAGGCGCGCCACGATGTCGATGCCGCGCCGCCCGGCCGCCAGGCGCGCGCCCACCTGGCGCAGCACCTCGTCGCCGGCGTCGTGTCCAAAGCGGTCGTTGATGTCCTTGAAACCGTCCAGGTCGCAAAATAGCAGGGCCAGTTCGGTCCCGTCGCGCTCCGCGTGGGCCAGGGCTTGCTGGAGCAGGGTGTCGAGCATGGTGCGGTTGACCAGCCCGGTCAGGGAGTCGTGATGGGCCAGGTAGTGCAGCTGCCGCTCGGTGGAGGCGCGCACCTCCTGCTCGTGGCGCAGGCGCCGCACTAGCACATTGAAGCCGCCGACCAGGTCGCCCACCTCGTCGTCGCGCACCACCGGCAGCTCGGCCAGCTCGCGCTCGCCGCCGGCCATGGCGCGCATGGCGCGCGCGGTCGTGAGCAAGGGGCGCAGCACCTGCGGCATCAGGGCCAGCACGAGCACGATCGCCACCAGTACCGAGGCGGTGCTGCCCTTGACGATCAGGTCGCGCATCGCGGCCACCGGCTGGAAGGCTTCGGCCGTCGGCAGGCGCGCCACCACGTACCAGCCGGTCGCGGGAACGCCGGCCACGGCCGCCAGTTCCTCCACCCCGTGCGAACTGGTGGTGATGTCGGTGCCGCGAAAACCCTGCTGCGCCAGGTCGTGCAAGGCGTTGGCGCCGGCCGCCGGCACGGCCCGGAGAATCAGGGCGGGATCGCTGGCCGTGACGAACACCCTCTCGTGCGGCGCCACCACGAGGTAGCCGCCGTGGTCGCCCAGGCGGGCATGTTCGAGGTAGCTCAGGAAACCGCCGCTGCCCAGGCGCGCCAGTCCGGCCAGCACGGCCGTGGGCCGCCCTTGCGCGTCGCGCACGGGCGCCGCGAAGACGATCGCGGGGTCGCCCTGGTGGGCGGCGGCAGTGGGCGGTCCCATCACGGCGTGGCCCAGGCGCAAGGCTTGGGTCATCCAGGCCGGGCGGCCGGTCCAGTCCCGGCCCAGGGCGGCGGGGAAGGCGGCCAGCGGCTCCCCATCCTGCGCCGCCAGCAGCACCAGACCGCCGTCGAAGGCCGGGATCAAGGGCTGGTGCTCCTCCAGCCAGCGGCCGGCGCCGGCCGGGTCCGCGAGCAGGGGGGCGGGCAGCTTGCCGGCCAGGCGTTCGATGAGGTTGCGGCGCTGGCGCACGTCGCGGTCGACGTTGCCGGCCAGGTTGGTGGCGACGGCGAGCAGCTGCTTCTCAGCCAGGCCGCGCACGTTGTCCCGCAGCTGGGGCACGGCTACCCACAGGCGCATGCCGGTCCCGATCAGACCCAGCACGACACCGAGCACGATGATGCGGAAGGTGATGCTGCGCAGCCTGATCATGTGGGTTCCGAGCGTAAATTCTTATTATCATAATGTAATTTAGTTCATGTTTCCAAGAAACGTGAGTGGGTCTGTTGCGCCTTTGCGCTAGGATGGCCTGGACAGCTTTGCAGGAGAGCGCCATGCACCCGGACGACTTACAGCGCAAGCCATCGAAGACTCGCATTCTCCGGTGGCCGCCGCCCGCGGTCGAATCTGCCGTTCACACCCGCGGGCGGTACTGAGCCGGGCGGGGGCGCGCGCGTGTGCGGGACGTTTTCGCGGCCGGTGCCGCTGCCTCCAGCCGCCGTTCCAGCAACGCGAGCACGGCGCCTTCCTCGGGCTGCAGTGCGCATGGATCCTCGACCGGGCCGGGTGGCCCCGACGCCGGCCACGCCGCCGGCAGCGCGCCGTCCAGGTAAGCGTCGATGACGGCCGGGTGCACGTAGCACTTGCGGCACACGGCGGCCGTATTGCCCAATTGTTCAGCCACTTGCGCGATCGCCTGCGCGACCACGCGCTTCGATGCGGCGGCCGAATCGGCCGGTCCGCAGGCGCCCAGGGCACGCGCGGCCAGCACGGTGCCGGCCCAGGTGCGAAAGTCCTTGGCCGTGAAGTCTTCCCCGGTAACGGCGCGCAGGTAGTCGTTGACATCGGTCGAATTGACCGCATGGACCGTGCCGTCCTCGTCCAGGTACTGGAATAATTCCTGGCCCGGCAGCTCGCGGATGCGCCGGATCAGGCGCGCCAGGCGCCGGTCGCTGATGGTGCGCGCATGCACCACGCCGCTCTTGCCGCGAAAGCGGAAGGCCACCGCGCTGCCGTGCACTTGCACGTGGCGGTTTCGTAAGGTGGTGAGGCCGAAGGAATGGTTGGCGCGTGCGTATTCCTCGTTCCCGACCCGCATCAAGGTCGCTTCCAAGAGGGTGACGATGCTGGCCAGCACCTTCTCGCGCGACAAGCCCGGCCGCGCCAGGTCGGCCGCGGCGGCCTGACGGATGCGCGGCAGGGCCCGCCCGAAGGCGGCCATGCGCTCGTATTTGGCTTCGTCGCGCACCACCCGCCAGCGCGGGTGATAGCGGTATTGCTTGCGCCCGCGCGCGTCCCGGCCCGTGGCCTGCAAATGAGCATGTGGCAAGTCGCAAATCCACACGTCGGTCCAGGCCGGCGGGATGGCCAGGCGCCGGATGCGTTCCAGCGTGTCCGGGGCGGTGACGGCGCGACCCTCCGCGTCGACATAGCGAAAGCCGGCGCCGGCCGCCAGGCGCGCGATGCCGGGCCGGCTGTCGCTCACGTAGCGCAGTCCGGCCGCCTTGGCCGCGCCGGGCCCATCGAGGTCATCCGTGTTCATGGGCCCAGCGTAGGCAAGGGCCGCGCCCGGCATCGTTAAGTACTTCACGCAAAAAGGAAGTTGCCGCCTCGGGTGGTCCCCAATGTGTGCCATTTGACAGAAGCCGATGCGCCCCCGGTGGATAACTTCACCATGGACGCACAGCGAATACGAGGTGGAACCATGAAACTGGCCAATATGGCGCTGGCCTGCATGGCCGCCGTCTCGGCCGGCGCCTGGGCCCAGAACGTGGTGCTCTACGGCGTGGCCGATGCCGGCGTCGTCGGCGAGCGCGGCTGCATCCGCGACTGCGGCCGCACCACCCGCGTGGAAAGCGGGATCGCGGGCGAGTCTTTTCTTGGCCTGCGCGGCAACGAGCCGCTGGGCAATCAATGGCAGGCCGTGTTCGGCCTGGAAGCCGGCTTTCGGCTCGACACCGGGCAAGCCCAGCAGAACGGCAAGCTCTTCAATCGCCAAGCCTATGTCGGCCTGCAGCACGATACGGCCGCGGTCCTGCTGGGCCGCCAGTACACCCTGGACTACCAGGCCCTGGTCGACGTCGGCGATCCATTCAAGGGCGGTCTGGCGGGGACGGCCACCAACCTGGTGGGCTACTCCGGCAAGCGCATGGACAACGCGATCCGGATCCAGAACCAGAGCCGCGGCGGGCTGTTTGCCGCGGCCACCTATGGTTTCGGCGAAACGAGCGGCGACTGGCGCGCAAACCGGGCCTGGGGCGTGTCGGTAGGCCTCACGCGCGGCGCCTTCACCATCCGCGCGGCCCACCAGAATCTCAACGTCACGGACACGACCACCGTGATGCCGGTGCGCAGCTACGACGCGCGCCACTCCATTCTCGCGGCCAATCTCGACCTCGGCCCGGCGACGGTGTATTCGGCCTTCGCCGTGAACAAGGGCGGCGGCGACCTCACCTTGTGGAACCCGGACAATCCCTTTAGCGCGGCGGTGACCTCGACCCCGTCGAACGACAGCCGCGACCTGTTATTGGGCATTGCAATTCCGCGCGGCGCCACCACCTGGTTGGCATCGTACATCCGCAAGAATGACCGCGACCCGTCCGACCGCGACGCCGACCAGATCGCGCTCGGCGTGACCTATGCGCTGTCGCGGCGGACCGACATGTACGCGGCGGTTTCGCGCATCAGCAACAAGCATGGCGCGGCCTATACGGTCGGCAACGCCAGCGAACCGGGGCGCAGCATCAAGGCCATCAACTTCGGACTGCGCCACGCCTTCTAATCGAACCATGGAGCGAACATGACAGGCACCAGCACTCTCGACCCCGACAACTTTCCCCGCACCCGCGACCGCGTGATCGGCCGCGGCCACGGCACCGGGGCGCTCGGCCCCAGCGACACCTCGGACAGCGGCAGCGACGTGCGCGGCGGCCCCGGCCTGGCGCAGCAGGACGTGCTCGACCTGGGCAGCGGCACCACCTCGGACCTGGAGCCGAGCACGGCGCACGGCACGGCCGGCCCGGACGTGGGCGACGCCCACCTCGAAAGCGATAGCGACGCCGGCGGCACCGGCGAGCGCGCCGCCGTTGGCCGCGACGCGGACATCAAGGACGGCGGCGATATCGGCGTGGACCAGATCATCACCGTCGACGAGCAAGCCTTGAAGCAAGCCGAGCGGCCTTGAGTTCCCCGGACAGCTTGCCCCTTGACCGTCACCCCGCCAGCGGCGGCGTGACGGCTTTTTTTGCTCAGGCGAAGGCCGAGCGGCGCCGGCTGTACTGCCAGGCCGCGAGCAGGGCGCCACCGGCCACCAGGGCCGTGGCCAGGATCGGTTTGGAGCGCAGGGTCACGGCCGTGTAGGGGCAGCGTTCGGCGACGTGGTGGTCCTGGCCCGCGCGTTCTTGCAGCTGGGCGCCCGGGTCCGGCTCGTGCAGGGCGTCGCGCCGGGCCGCGCTGGTGAACTGCTCGGCGCGCTGCTGGCGGTACATGCTGGCGTTCATGTACTTGTCCAGGGTGCGCGGCATGTAGTGCGAGGCGGAGGAGAAGAACTTGGCCGCGCCGCCGACGAACACGTCGCGCTTGGGATGCTGGGCCGCGTACAGGATGGCGTTGGCCACCAGCTCCGGCGCGTACACGGGCGGGGGCAGGGCTGGCTCGTGGTCCATGTAGTTCTTGGCGTGCACCGTGTACATGGTGTCGACCGCGGCCGGCTTGATGAGGGTGAGCGAGATCGGCAGCTTGTCCTTCTCGACTTCCATGCGCAGCGAGTCGGTGAAGCCCTTGACGGCGTGCTTGGAGGCGGAGTACATGCCCTGCAAGGGAATGGCACGGTCCGACACTTCACTGCCGAGATTGATGACGGCGCCGCCGCGTTCCTTCATGCAGCGCACGGCTTCGAGCGAGCCGTAGACGACGCCCCAGAAGTTGGTCTGGAACAGGCGATGGTTGTCCTCCATCGACACCTCTTCGTGCTTGCCGTAGATGGACACGCCGGCGTTGTTAACCCAGGTGTCGATCCGGCCAAAGCTGTCGAGCGCGCGCTGGGCCGCGGCCTGGATCTCGTCCTGCCGGCCGACATCGGCCGCGACGGCGAGCGCTTCGCAGCCCTCGGCCCGCAATTCGTCGGCCAGACGGTCCAGCGCGTCCTGGTCGCGTGATACCAGCACCAGCTTGGCGCCTTCCTTGGCCGCCATGCGCGCCGTGGTCAGCCCGATGCCGCTGCTCGCGCCCGTGATGAGAATGACCTGGTCCCGCAGTTTTCTCAATTTCATCATCCATCCTTTCGATGCGTGTTACAACGCGCATCAGTGTAGGACGGGGCGGGAAGGCCGGTGGGGACGATACCCCTGCGAATTACTTGGCGCGCGACAGGACCAGCAGCCAGCGGCGGAACAGCAGCACTTCCAGGTGACCTGCGTCCACGCCCGTGTCGCATTCGAGGATGGGGTTGACGGCGTAGAAGCGCTTGCGGAAATCACGGGTGATCAACAGCTCGCGGCGGCCGAAACGCATCAGGAACGGGGCAGGGGCATACTCGAGGCCGAAGGTGCTGTTCAGGGTGCTCATGTCAAACTCCACATCGTCAAAGTTGATCGGATGAGTACAGAATACCATAACTACTGTATAAATCCACAGTAACTGTATAAATTTCCAGTGCCTGTCGTTTTTTTGCCATGATCCCCATACCCCGCCCGCCCTGGTGGCTCGCCGTCGCGGCCGCCGCCGTCTTCGTCCTGGCAGCCCTGGTTGCCGCCTTGGCGCCGGGCGCGGACCTGGCCCTGGCCGGCTGGGCCGGCGGCCAGCGCCACCCCTGGCTGACCGTGGGCATGTTCGCGCTCAGCGCGCTGCACCGCCCGGCCGGCGTGCTGCTGCTGGCCGCCTTGCTGGCCGGGTGGATGTGGCGCGCCGGGGCCGGTCGATGGGCCGCGCTGACCGCGCTCGCCATCCCGGGCGGCCTCGGGTTGAACGTCTTGCTAAAGTATGGGTTCCAGCGCGCCCGGCCGAGCGTGGGTGAACCCCTGGTCCAGCTGGCGAGCTACAGTTTTCCGAGCGGCCATGCGAATGGCGCGCTGCTGCTGTATCTGACGCTGGCCTGCTGGCTGTGGACGCGCTGGCCGCGTCCCCAGGCGCGCCTTGCGGCGGCGACAGCGCTGGCGCTGGCTGTCCTGGTCGCCGCCAGCCGGGTCTACCTGGGCGCGCATTACCTGACCGATGTGCTGGCCGGAATGGCCGAGGGGACTGCTTGGCTGACGATCTGCATGCACCTGGCCGCTTGGCGGCAAGCGCGGCGCGGCGGCGCCTGAGCGTCATCCTCAATGGCGGCGCCGGAACCGGGCACGACCAGGCCGCCGCGGACCAGGTCCGCGCCCTGTTTGCGCAAGCCGGCGCCCAGGCCGAGCTGGTCCTGGCTACCGATGGGGCCGACCTTGCCGGCCACGCGCGCCAGGCGCTGGCGGCGGGCGTGGACGCCGTGGTGGCCGGCGGCGGCGATGGCACGCTGAACGCCGTGGCCGGTGTGCTGGCCGGCAGTGGCGTGCCGTTCGGTATCCTGCCCTTGGGCACCCTCAACCATTTCGCCAAGGACCTCGGCATTCCGCTGGCGCTGGAGGATGCCGTGCGCACGATCCTGGCCGGCCGGGTGCGGCAGGTCGATGTGGGCGAAGTCAACGGCCGTGTCTTTCTCAATAATTCGAGCCTCGGCCTGTACCCGGAGATGGTGCGCGCGCGCCAGTTCCAGCAGCGCCGCCTCGGCCGCGGCAAGTGGACCGCCGCCCTGTGGGCCAGCCTGGCGGCCCTGCGCCGCTATCCCTTCCTGTCGGTGCGGCTGCAAGTGGCGGACAGCGCGCATGCGCGCCGCACGCCCTTCGTCTTCATCGGCAACAACGCCTACCTCATGCAAGGCTTGGCGATCGGCGCGCGCGCGCGCCTGGACGCGGGCCAGCTCAGCGTCTACGTGGCCCAGCATCCGACCCGCCTGTCCCTGCTGCGCTTCGCCCTGCGTGCCCTGTGCGGCACGCTGGCCCAGGCGCGCGACTTCGATGTCCTGTTGGTGGAAAATATGGACATCCATACCCGCCACCGGCGCCTGCGCGTGGCCACGGACGGCGAACTGGCCGTGCTGGCCACGCCGCTGTCCTACCGCATCCGTCCCGGCGCGCTGGCGGTGCTGGTACCTTAGGAGTGGAACATGCGTACTCTCGTGCATTTATCAGACCTGCATTTCGGGCGCGTCGACCCGGCCTTGCTCGACCCGCTCGCGGCCCGGGTGCACGCGCTGCGGCCGGACCTGGTGGTCGTCTCCGGCGACCTCACCCAGCGCGCCCGCAGCGCCCAGTTCGCGCAGGCACGGGCCTGGCTCGACACCTTGCCCGGCCCGCAGATCGTGGTGCCCGGCAACCACGATATTTCCCTGTTCAACCTGTACCGCCGCTTCGCCGAGCCGCTCACGCGCTACCGCCGCCACATCACCGATGAACTGACCCCGGTGTATGTCGACGCGGAGATCGCCGTCATCGGCATCAACACCGCGCGCTCGCTGACCTGGAAGGACGGGCGCATCAACCGCGAGCAGGTCGGGCAGATCCGCGCCTGCTTCGCGCGCCTGGCGCCGGAAGTGGTGCGGGTGGTCGTCACCCACCATCCGTTCGAATTGCCCGACGGCCACCCTGACGAGGGCGACCTGGTGGATCGCGCCGCCATGGCGATGGAAGCCTTTGCCCACTGCGGGGTGGATCTGCTGCTGTCCGGGCATCTGCATGCCAGCCTCGCCTCCAGCACGGCCGCGCGCTATCCCTTCGACAGCTTTGCCGCCGTCGTGGTGCAGGCCGGCACGGCCACCTCCACGCGCGAGCGGGGCGAAGTCAATTCCTTCAACGTCCTGCGCATCGAGCAGGAGCGGGTGGACGTCGAGCGTTTCGGCTGGGACGTGCTGCGCTGCGAATTCTCGTTGCTGAACACGGAAACCTTCCTGCGCAGCGCCAATGTATGGGTGCCGCACGCGGACGGCCTGCTGGCGGCCGGCATCTGATCACAGCCAATAGTCGAACATCCGGGCCGACAACTCCAGCAGGCGGTCCTTGAGCGGCCGCCGCCGCCACTGTTCCGGCGTCACCTCGCGCGAATTGCGCAGGTCTTCGCGGAAAGCCGCCTCCATGTCCTGCCCGAAGGCGGGGTCGAGCACCATCACGTTGAGCTCGTAGTTGTGCTGGAAGCTGCGCCGGTCGATGTTGGCCGAGCCCACCGTGGACCAGCTCGAATCGATCACGGCCGTTTTGGCGTGCAGCACCGCCACCTGCAGCTCGAAGATCTTGACGCCGCTGGCCAGCAGCCGTTCATAGGAGGCGCGGCCGGCGTGGAACACCAGGCCGTGGTCCGACACCCCCGGCAGGATCAGGCGCACGTCGACGCCGCGCCTGGCCGCGTCGCACAGGGCGCCGATGATGTGCTCGTCCGGCACGAAGTAGGCGGAGGTGACGTGGATCGAGGTCTTGGCCTCCTGCATCGCCACCATGAAGGCCTTGTAGATTTCGAAGCCGCGCCCGGGCGCGGTGGCCAGCACGCGCACGATCCTGTCGCCGGAACGGCCCAGTTGCGGGAAGTAGTTCGCCTCCTGCAGGTCGCCGCCTTGCTGCCCGATCCAGTTGGCGACGAAGCTGTACTGCAGCGCGGCCACGGCGGGGCCCTCGATGCGGATGTGGGTGTCGCGCCAGCCCACGTCCTTGCGGTTCTCGGGGGCCTTGCGTGAACGGAACAGGGAACTGTTGGCGTAATCGCTGCTGATGTTGATGCCGCCCGTGAATGCGACGCGCCCGTCCACCACCATCAGCTTGCGGTGGTCGCGGTTGTTGAGGCGCCAGTTGCCGTGCGCCTTGGCCGGGTTGACCGGGTTGAAGGCGAGCAGGTGGATGCCGGCCGCACGCATGCGGTCGAAGAAGGCTTGCGGCACGCCCAGGGTGCCGACGCTGTCGTACATGATGTTCACGTTGACGCCCGCCTGCTGGCGCGCGATCAGAAGGTTGGCGAACTTCATGCCCACTTCGTCCTGGTCGAAGATGTAGGTTTCCAGGTTGATGGTCTCGCGCGCGGCGGCGGCCGCCTCCATCATGGCTTGCATGGTCTGGGGGCCGTCGAACAGCAGGCTGACCTGGTTGCCCGCGATGAGGGGCACGCCCGTGACGGCTTCCTCCTGGGCCGCCAGCGCGCGCAGGTCGTGCGTGGCGTGGCTCCAGCGGCGGGCGAGCAGGGCGGCGGCGCGCTCGGCGCTCAGCGTGCCCTTGGAAATGTTGACCGTGGGCGTGGCGCCCGTGTCGCGTGCGGGGGTGTCCGGCACGGCGGGCAGGCTGGGGCAGCCGCCCAGCGGTAGCACGATCGCGCAGATCAACAGCCACTTGGCGGTCCGGCGCAAAAACTGGCTGCTGGGCGGAAAGGCAGAAAGCATGGCAGGGCGGCGCACTCCAAAAGGCCAGTGTACAACTGCCACGAAACAATGCTGTACGTTAGCGAACGGTCGGGCGTTTACTCGCGCGGACAGGTGCCCACCTTGGGCTTGATTCCTTGCTGCATGCTGTCGCGCCCGTCGAGGGCGTGGTTCGATTCCACGTAGATGCAGTAGGTCCCCAGCGCGCCGCGCACCTTGTAGATACGCCGGCCGCTGTTGTTGGGGTCGAGCACTTCGTGGATCTCGGGCGCCTCGAAGAGGCGCGGTGCGGCGCGCGCCGCCTCGATGGCCTGGCCCAGACGTTCCTCTTTGCTCAGCCCGGTAATGACGGGCTTGCCCTTGTTTAACTCGGCATCCGCCCGGCCCGCCGCCTGGAGCAGGCGCTCGGCCAGGCTGCCGCGCAGGGGCGGCCCGGACTCGGGCGCGGGGCTGGGCGCGGACGGCGCCGCGGTGCTGGGCGCGGCTGGGGTCGGCGCGGCCGGGACCGGGGACGGCCGCGCCTCCGCGTGGGGCAGGGCGGGCGGCGGCGCTGCCGGAGGCGGGGGCAGGCGGGCGGGCGCGGGCAGCAGCTCGAACCAGACCTCGGCCGCTGTTCCGGACGGGCGCACCGGCCGCAGCGCTTGCAGCCATAGCAAGGCCAGCACATGCGCGAGCGCGACTAGGGCAATGGCGGGCCAGCGGCGGGGGGGATGGGCGTCTGCGAACATGTCGGCGCGATGTTACACTCGGATGGCTTAGGCCTTTCTTAACAACGAGGAAAGATATGTACCTGACCTATTTCAACGGCCAGTGGACCGAGGGAAATGCGCCCCTGTTCGGCGCCATGGACCACAGCGTGTGGCTGGGCTCTTCCGTGTTCGACGGGGCGCGCGCCGTGCGCGGCCACTTGCCGGATCTGCGGCCCCACCTGCAGCGCGTGATCCACTCGGCCGAACGGGTCGGGCTGCGCTGCCCGCTGTCGGTCGACGCGATGGAACAACTGGTGCGCGAGGGCGTGGCCAAGTTTCCGGCCGACGCGGAGCTGTATATCCGCCCGCTGGTGTTCGGTTCCGACGGCTTCCTGGTCCCGTTGCCCGAAAAGAGCGCCTTTGCGCTGACCCTGTTCGATGCGCCGCTGCCGTCCTTCAGCGGCTTTTCCGCCTGTCTGTCGACCCTGCGCCGGCCGGACCCGACCATGGCGCCCACCGACGCCAAGGCCTCCGCCCTGTACGCCAACACCACCCGCGCGCTGCGCGAGGCCAAGGAACGCGGATTCGACAACGCCATCATGCTCGACAGCGCCGGCCACGTGGCCGAGTTCGCCTCGTCCAACCTGTTCCTGGTCACGCCGGCCGGCCAGGTCGTGACCCCCGTGCCGAACGGCACCTTCCTGTCCGGCATTACGCGCGCCCGTGTGATCGCGCTGCTGGCCGAACAAGGCATCGCGGTCGAGGAGCGTACGGTCGAGCCGGGCGAACTCGATACGGCCATCGAAATCTTCAATACCGGCAACTACGGCAAGGTCACGCCCTGCATCCGCTACGAGCAGCGCAGCCTGGCGGTCGGCCCCGTCGCGACCAAGGCGCGCGACCTGTACGCCGCTTTCATGGAACAGACCTGAGTCCTTGAGCAAACCCCTCCTGCCCAACGAGCCGCGGCCAGTCAGCTCGCCGCGCGAGCGGGCCTTGGCCGAACGCTTCCTGCTGCCCGCGCTGGCGGAGCTGGACGCTTTTTTCCGTGCCGTGCGGGCGCAGATCGAGCCGGCGCTCAAGGCGGCGCAGCCGGTCAAGATGGGAAAACCGTTCCCGCTCGGCCAGTGCCTCGAGATCTCGCTCGCGGCGCAGGAACTGCTGCCGCGCATCGATCCGGCCACGCTGGACGAAGCGGCGGCGCGCGGCCACGCCGCCTACCGCGCTTTTCTGGCGGCCGGCGGCAGTTGGCGCCAGGTGTGGGGCGACCTGCGTGGCGAATTCTTCCAGAACGCCTTTCAGCTGGGCGGCCTGTACGTGGACGTGGCCAACGACACCGTCACGCCGACCAAGCCCAAAGTCGAGATCTTGCCGTTCGAGCAGGCGCGCTTGGCGCCGATCGCGGATTTCCAGCACTTCGCCCGCCTCGGAGAACGTTACTGGAAGGACCGCGTGTTCCCCAATCACGTCCTGCCCGAGCTCGCGCCTTACTGCCCGCTGGTGCACATCAACCCGCAGGGTGTGGCCGTGCTGCGCGAAGCGTCGGACTATATGTTGGCGCTGGCCCAGGCGGCGCAGTTCCGTTCCAGCGAGGAGGTGTTGGCCGCCGCGCCCATGCCGCCGGAACTGTTCGCGCACGTGGCGCGCGCCCTGGCCGGCGCCCGCTTCGCCGTCGCCCCGGATCCGGCGGAAGGCCGCCGCCGCGCCCTGGCGCATTGCCGCCAGTGGCGCGCCCAGCGCCGCTACGCGCTGCCGGCGCGCAAAAGAGAATTGGTGACCGCCATCCAGTCCGTTAATGACCGCCTGCTGGCGGCTGGCGCCGTGCCCCCGCCCACGCCGCGGCCCCGGCCCGTCACCCTGGAGCACTTCGGCCAGCGCCGTTGGCGGCGCACGCCGGAAGTGCGCTGCGCGTCCGCCGACACGCTCGTCAGTCTGACGCTGCAGGAGGCGCCGCAGGCCATGCTGTCGCTGCCGCTCGCCTTCATGGCGCAGGACGGCGGCTTCGTGCTGGTGGCCTTGGTGGGACTGGAAACCCAGCGCAATCTGCTGGTCGGCGCCGACGGCGCCTGGTGCGGCGCCTACCTGCCGGCGCTCTATCAGGATTATCCGTTCAGCCTGCAGCCCGGCCCGCACGGACAGCAGCTGCTCTGCTTTGACGAGGCGAGCGGACAAGTCGTCGACGGGGAAGGGGAGGGCGAACCGTTCTTCGACGCGGCCGGTGCGGCCGCGCCGGCGGTGACGGCGGCCGCCGACCGCCTGTTTCGCCTCCTGCGCGCCCAGCAGGACACGCGCCGCGCCTGCGCCGTGCTGGCGCAGCATGGCCTGTTGGAAGCCTGGCCGGTGCGCGTGCCGAGCCCGCGGGGGGAATACCGCATCGATGGTCTGTACCGGTGCGCCGCGGCGGCCCGCGATGCGCTGTCCGCCGCCGCCTTCGAGGAACTGCGCCGCAGCGGCGCCCTGCAGCTAGCCTACTGCCAGCAATGGTCGATGCCCAACCTGGAGCGGCTGGCAGCGCTTATTTTGTCTTAGCCGGACAGTCCGCGCCGATCCACTTGCCGTTCATGTCCATGTTCATGTTGTGCGGCTTGCCGGTCTCGGTGCTCGTCATGTTCATGGTCATGTGGTAGGCCGAGTCGCCCGACATGGTCATTTCGCCGGAGCCCGTCGCTTTCGGACAGCTCATGCTCCAGCGCACGGTGTTGCCGCTGGCCGATTCGCGCCGCGTGGTGCAGTTGCCTTCGTGTTGCACGGGCATTTGGCCGCGTGCGATCATGTCCTTGGTCATGCAGACCTTGGCGGTGATGACGTTGCCCGCCATCGCCACGCCTTGCTTGGCCATCATGTCTTCCATCATTTTGCGCTGCTCCGGCGGCATTTTCGCCATCTCGCTTTGCATGCGCGACAAGGCTTGCTCCATTTGCCCATCACCGCTCTTCATCTTCGTGTTCACTTCCCACAAGCCAGGCTTGATGTTTTGCGCCGAAGATGGCAGCGCCGCGAGCGCCGCTACCAGAAAGAGACCGAGACCGAATTGAGGTACTTTCATGCCAGCTCCACGGTGGGTTGATTAATGTTGAAGGATATACCATAATTTTTCTTTTCACCTCCACTACTGACGGGAATCCAACAGTGAAACGCTTGATTGTATTGATGCTGGCCGCCGGCATCCTCTCCCCTGGTTTCGCGGCCGCCCCGGTCGCCGCCGACAAACCGGCCGCCAGCGCGCGTGGCCCCCTGGCCGGACCCGTCAAGGTCACCTCGGTCGAGGGCATCACGGAGTACCGCCTGGGCAACGGCATGCGCGTGCTGCTGTTCCCGGACGCGTCCAAACCGACGCTGACAACCAACATCACCTATATGGTCGGTTCGCGCCACGAAAACTACGGCGAGACCGGCATGGCCCACCTGCTGGAACACCTGTTGTTCAAGCCAAGCAAGAACTTCGGCGGCAAGAAGGGGACCAAGACCCCGGTCGAAATCTTGAACGGCCTGGGCGCCGACTTCAACGGCACCACCTGGTACGACCGCACCAACTACTACGCCACCTTCCCGGCCACCGACGCCAACCTGCACACCATGCTGTCCCTGGAAGCGGACCGCATGATCAACGCCAACATCTCCCAGGACGACCTGTGGAACACCAAGACCAACAAGGGCGAGATGACGGTGGTGCGCAACGAGTTCGAGATGGGCGAGAGCGACCCGATCGGCGTGACCACCGAGCGCCTGCAGGCCGTGGCCTACGACTGGCACAACTACGGCAAGTCCACCATCGGCGCCCGCTCGGACATCGAGCAGGTGAACATCGAACACCTGCGCGCCTTCTACCATCGCTACTACCAGCCGGATAACGCGATCTTGCTGGTGGCCGGCCGCTTCGACGAAGCCAAGGCCCTGAAGGAAATCAACGCGCTGTTCGGCCGCATGCCGAAGCCGGCGCGCGTGCTGGCCCCCACCTACACCAGCGAGCCGGTGCAGGACGGCGAGCGCAGCGTGACCGTGCGCCGCAGCGGCGGCACCCAGTTCATCGGCGCCGGCTACCACGTGGCCCCGTCCGGCCACCCGGATGCGGCGGCGCTCGAAGTGCTGGGCCGCGTGCTGGTCGACGCCCCCAGCGGGCGCCTGCACAAGGCCCTGGTCGAATCCAAGCTGGCCACCCGCCTCGAATACGACGTGGTGTCGAACCTGGAGCCGGGCTACCGCATCTTCGGCGCCGTGGTCGACAAGGACAAGTCGCTCGACGCTGCCCAGGACGCGATGCTGAAGGTGCTGGAAGACCTCAAGTCCAATCCTGTGACCGACGCTGAAGTGGCGCGCGCCAAGGCCACCATCGCCAAGAACGAAGAACTGGCCATGAATGACACGGCCCGCCTGTCGATCGCGCTGACCGAATCGATGGCCGCCGGTGACTGGCGCCTGTTCTTCGTCCACCGCGACCAGGTCGAGAAAGTGACTGCCAAGGACGTGCAGGCGGCGGCCGAGAAATACTTCAAGCCGGCCAATCGCACCCTGGGCCGCTTCGTGCCGACCGATGCACCGGACCGCGCCACCGTGCCGGGCGTGCCGGACATCGCCGCCATGGTCAAGGACTACAAGGGCCACGCCGTGGTGGCGCAGGGCGAAGCTTTCGACCCGAGTCCGGCCAACATCGAGGCGCGCACCCAGCGCTTCACGCTGCCGAACGGGATGAAGGGCGCCTTCCTGCCCAAGAAGACCAAGGGCGGCTCGGTGAGCGTGACCATCCGTCTGCGCAACGGCGCGGCCGACACGCTGGCCGGCAAGCAGCAGATCGGCAGCTTCGCCGCGGGCCTTCTGATGTACGGCACCGAGAAGCACAGCCGCCAGGAGATCAAGGATCTGCTGGACAAGCTCAAGACCCAGGGCCGCGTGACCGGCGGCGCCGAAGGCGTGACCGTGTCCTTCCACACCGTGCGCGAGAATCTGCCGGCGGCGCTGGACCTGTTCGCCGAAGTGCTGCGCCAGCCGGCCTACAAACCGGCCGAATTCGCCGAGTTCCAGGCCGAGAACGTGGGCCGCACCATGCAGCAGATCCCCGAGCCGCAGCCGCAGGCCGTGAACGCCTTCAACCGCATGATCGACCCGACCCCGGCCGGCCACATCAAGCACGTGCTGACCCTGGAGGAGCTGCTGGCCTCGCAGAAAGCGGTCAAGGTGGAAGACGTGAAGACCTTCCATGACCAGTTCTACGGTGCCGACCACGCCACCATCGCCGCCGTCGGCGACTTCGATCCGGCCGCGCTGAAGGCCCAGGTCGGCAAGCTGTTCGGCGACTGGAAGGCCAAGCAGGCCTACGTGCGCGTGCCGAGCGCCGTCAAGCCGGTGGCCGGCCAGGCGATCTCGCTCGAGACCCCGGACAAGGCCAACAGCATGCTGCTGGCCGTGCATCCGCTGCCGATGAAGGACGACGCCAAGGCCTATCCGGCCCTGATCATGGCGGACTTCATGCTGGGCGGCGGCGCCCTGCGTTCGCGCCTGGCCGACCGTATCCGCCAGAAGGAAGGCCTGTCCTATGGCGTGGGTTCCCAGCTGAACGTGCCGGCGCTGGACCCGGCCGGCCTGTGGCTCGCCTACGCGATCAGCGCGCCGGAGAACACCGCCAAGGTGGAAGCGGCCCTGCGCGAGGAGATCGCACTGGCACTGAAAGATGGCTTCACGGAGGCTGAACTGGCCGAGGCCAAGAAGGCCTGGCTGCAGTCCCAGGACGTGTCGCGCACCGACGACAACGCCCTGGCCGGCGAACTGGCCAACTACCTGACCATCGACCGCACCATGGCCTTCGACAAGGACCTGGAAGCGAAGGTCAAGACCGTGAGCCTGGCCGACGTGAACGCCGCCCTGCGCGAGCACATCAAGCCGCAGAACGTTTCCTTCGTGGAGGCGGGCGACTTCGCCAAGGCCAAGGCGGCCGCCGTCAAGAAGTAAGTCCCGGCACCTCGGCGAGCGCATGATAGACGCGCTTGCCGAGGCGCTCGGCGGTCGTCACCATCAGGTCGGCGCCCGCCGACGGGCCGCCGATGCGCAGCACCGCGTCGCAGCGTTCCAGCAGGCGCTGGGCGTGCGGATGGAAGATCCGCTCGAACACCTCGTCCCCTTCTTCCTTTGAGCCGGCCAGCCGCGTCATCGGCAGCGCCAGCCATTCCCCCAACACCGGCAAGTGCCCCGCCTCGTACAAGGGCAGGGCGCAGGCTTCCATCGCGCGCACGTTGGCGGCGAGCTTGTTCGGATCGCCGCCGGTGCCGGAACGGTACGGCCCCGCGACCAGGATCATCAGGCCGCGCGGCGCGAACACATGCAGGCGCGCGTACTGCAGCAGCATGATGGTCTTGCCGTCCACGATCTCGCCGCGCTCGATCATGGACAGGGCGTGGTCGATGTCCAGCTCCAGCACCTCGATGTCTTCGCCTTCCTCGGGCAGGCCGCCGCCGGGCCCGACCTGGTCATGCGTGGCATAGGCGCCGACGAAACAATGCACCCGCTCGGTCACCGAGCCAGGGCTCATGAAGGGCGCGTACACGGGGCGCAGCGTCTCGACCCGGTAGCCGGTCTCCTCCTCGATTTCGGCGCGCATGCGCGCGGCCGGTTCGGCCCCTTCCAGCAGGCCGGCCGGGGTCTCGATCAGGAAGCCGTGGTGGCCGTTGGCGTAGGCGGGAAAGCGAAACTGGCGCACCAGCAGCACCGTGCGCCGTGCCAGGTTGTAGAGCAGGGCGGTGGCGCCGTTGCCCCGGTCATAGGTCTCGCGCTGCTGCTCGACCCACGCGCCGGCCCGGTTGAGGAAGTCGTAGGTCGTCTTGCGCAGCAGGTGGCGGTCGTCGGACAGGAGCTCGATGGATTTGATGCGTACCCGGTCTTGCATGATTTTTCCTTGGATGGCTGGCCTTTTTTCAGGTTATCGTGCAAAATCGTGTAAGGTCAAGAATTATCGTGCAGGAAACCTATGCTTACCAGCCAACGCAAGAAACACCTGATGGACGTGCTGCGCCGCGACGGCCAGCTGGTCGCCGCGCGCCTCGCGGGCGAACTCGGGGTATCGGAGGACACCATCCGGCGCGACCTGCGCGAGCTGGCCCGCGAGGGCCTGCTGCAGCGCGTGCACGGCGGCGCGCTGCCGGCCAGTCCGGCCATGGCGGATTTCGCCGCGCGCCAGCACATCGCACCGGCCGACAAGGCCGCCATCGGCCGGGCGGCGGCCGCCATGGTGCAGCCGGGGCAGGTCGTGTTCGTCGACGGCGGCACCACCTGCGCCCAGCTCGTGCGCCATCTGGCGCCGGAACTGGAGGCGACCGTGGTCACGCATAGCCCGTCGATCGCGCTCGAACTGGTGGACCATCCGCGCATCGAGGTCATCATCCTGGGCGGCCGACTGTTCCGGCATTCCGTGGTGGCGGTGGGGGCGGCCACGCTCGAGGCGATCGCCCAGGTGCGGGCCGACCTGTATTTCATGGGCGTGTGCAGCCTGCATCCGGAGGCCGGTCTGACCACGGGCGACCATGAGGAAGCAGGCATCAAGCGCGCCCTGTGCCGGGCGGCGGCGTCGACCATCGTGCTGGCCTCGTCCGAAAAGCTGGCCACCGCCTCGCCCTACCGCGTGGTGGGGTTGGAGGAGATCGGCGGCATCGTGGCCGCGGCCGGCGCGCCCGAGGGCTTGCTGGCGCCCTACCGGGAGCTCGGTATTCCGCTCACGCTGGCAAGCTGATGACGATTGTCACTGGCCGGCGCCGGCGCGCTGCCGCATACTGGCGGGCATGATCGCTCGACTCCGCAGCCTGCTCACCGGTCCCTGGACCCCGGCCGATATCGGCAAGCGGCCCTACATGTGGCTGCTGACGCTGAATTTCTTCTGGTGGAAGTACTTCCTGATGCCCGCATCGGGCCGCGAGATCGCGCTGGCCGTGCTGACCGTGGTCGTCTTCGTGCCGATGTACCTGGCCGCGTTCTGGCGCAACGAGCGGCGCAGCGTGATGTTGATCCTCCTGACCTGCCTGATCGGCGTGGTCTGGGCCCCGTACAACTTCGGGGCCGGCACCTTCTTCATTTTCGCCTGCGGCATGTGCGCGGGCATCCGCCAGCCGCGCCACGCCTACGCCGCCATCGCCGGCGTGCTCACGCTGGCGCTGCTGGTGTCGCTGGTGGCCAGCACCGAGTGGCTGAGCTTCCTGCTGCCGGCCCTGTTCATCGGCCTGCCGACCGGCATCGGCGCGGTGATGGAAAGCCAGGTGCGCCGCTCGCGCACGGACGTGCTGCGCAAGCAGGAGGAAATCGAACATCTCGCCACCATCGCCGAACGCGAACGCATCTCGCGCGACCTGCACGACTTGCTGGGGCATACGCTGTCCTTGATCACGCTGAAGGCCGAACTGGCGGGGAAGCTCGCCACCCGCGACGCCCAGGCCGCGCTGCGCGAGATCAAGGACATCGAAACCACGGCGCGCACCGCGCTGTCGGAAGTGCGGGCGGCGGTGACCGGCTACCGCCAGGTCGGCTTCGCCTACGAACTGGACACGGCGCGCGCCAGCCTGGCGGCCGCCAACATCGTACTGAGCGCGCAGGTGCAGCCGTTCGCGCTGCCGCCGGCCGCCGAAAACGTGATGTCGCTGGCGCTGCGCGAAGCCGTCACCAACATCGTGCGCCATGCGCGCGCCGCCACCCGCTGCGACGTCTCGCTGGCGCTGGAGCACGGCACGGTGGTGCTGCGCGTCGCGGACGACGGTGGCGCGGCGGACCTCAAGGCCCTGCGCGCCGGTAACGGCCTGACCGGCATGCAAGAGCGCGTCTGCGCGCTCGGCGGCCGCCTGGTTGTCAGCGGCGGGCGCGGCCTCACCCTCGAATTGACCTTGCCTCTGGGAGCCTCTGCATGATCCGTATCGTCCTGGCCGAAGACCAGACCCTGCTGCTGGGCGCCTTGAGTGCGCTGCTCAAGCTGGAGGAGGACCTGGACGTGGTGGGTACGGCCAAGAATGGGCGCGAGGCGCTCGAGCTGTGCCGCAGTGTGAAGCCGGACGTGCTCCTGACCGATATCGAAATGCCGCTGATGACGGGGCTGGAACTGGCGGCGGCGCTGGCGGCCGAGCAGGCCGGCTGCAAGGTGGTGATCGTGACCACCTTCGCCCGCGCCGGTTACCTGCGCCGGGCCCTGGACGCCGGCGTGCGCGGCTATCTGCTCAAGGACGCGCCGGCCGAAACGCTGGCCGCGGCGATCCGCAGCGTGCATGCGGGCGGGCGCGCGATCGCGCCCGAGCTGGCGCTGGAGAGCTGGAACGCGGGCGAAGACCCGCTGTCCGAGCGCGAGCGCCAGGTGCTGCGCCTGGCGGGGGAGGGCAAGACCAGCGGCGAGATCGCCAAGCTGGTGCACCTGTCCGAAGGGACGGTGCGCAACTACCTGTCGGAAGCGATCTCGAAACTAAACGCCGGCAACCGCGTGGAAGCCTACCGCCTCGCCCGCGAAGCCGGCTGGCTGTAACCGCGACGCTCAGAGAACAGAGGGGCCAAACCCCGGTTCTTCTGTGCAGGGGTCTGTCCCCGGTGTAGCACCTCAGCGCTGCGCGACGGCCTCCGCCACGAACACCTCCACCCGCCGGTTGCGCGCGCGTCCCGCCGGGTCGTCGTTGGAGGCGATCGGCTCGCGCTCTCCGCGCCCGTCGATGGCGATCCGCGCCGGATTGACGCCGCGCGCGGTCAGGTAATCGCGCGTGTGCGCGGCCCGCTCCAGCGACAGCGGATTGTTGACCTCGGCGCTGCCCGTGCTGTCCGTATGGCCGATGATGGTCACGCTGGCGGCGGGATTTTCCTGCAGCGTGGCCGCGAAGCGGTCCAGGATCGGCCGCATCTCGGGCTTGATGTTGGCGCTGCCGGTATCGAACGACACGTCGCTGGGAATCTCCAGCTTGAGGCGGTTGTCCTGGGTCTGCGAGACCTGCACGCCGGTCCCGGCCGTGGCCTGCTGCATGGCCTGCTTCTGCTGCTCCATGCGTTTGGACCAGACGTTGCCGATGATGGCGCCGGCCGCTGCGCCCAGCGCCGCGCCCTTGAGCGCGCGGTCCCCGCCGCCGCCGCCGGTGGCGCTGCCGAGCACCGCGCCCAAGCCGGCGCCGATGCCGGCGCCCTTGGCCGTGCCGCTCTGGGTGGGCGTCATGTCGGCGCAGCCGGTGACGGCCAGCGCGGTGGCGGTGAGGCAGGCGATGAAGGTGGTTTTCATGGATTCTCCTTTTTAAAAATGAAAACGGGGCCGGCTGGCCCCGCGCAGCGGCGCGTGCCGCGCTAGATGCCGCGTCCGCTGATCAGGCGCACGAGGATCATGATGATGGCCACGACCAGCAGAATGTGGATGAAGCCACCGACCGTGTACGAGGTCACGAGGCCCAGCAGCCACAGGATGATGAGAATGACGGCGATGGTATAGAGCATGATGGCGTCCTCTGGTTGGTTTGCGGGTGGGACCAGTATGGACGGGCACTATGGGCCGCACCGTTCGATGGCGTACATTTACGCTACAGTTTGTTTGTCTCCACGCAAGGCGGGAATCCAGCCCATCAGCCCGAGCAGGCCGAGGATGCCGATCAGGCAGGACAGCAGGCCGCCGGCGACGAGCAGGGCGATGTCCTGGGGCGGCAGGTCCGGTCCGACCACCTGCGAGGCGGGCCCGACGGCCGCCAGCCCGACCACACTCATGACGAGTCCCCAGACGATGACGCCGATCCACACGAAATGGTTCATGACCGTTCCTTTCCAGGACCCGCCCGCACTCCAGCGTGGATCGATTGTGGGCCTGCTCGACAGCGTCCACCGTGCGCCAGCGCACATAGTGCTACACCGGGGACAGACCCCGTGCAACACGGGCCACAGTCAGGCGTCGTGCAGGGCCCCGTTCACGATGCGGACCCGTGCGCCATAGCGCCAGCGCGGGGCGCTGCGCTGGTTGAACACACGCACGCTGCCGTCGTCCATCCGCACGCGGATCTGGTAGCTCTTGACCGCCTTCATGTTGCCCTCGACCTGGTTGCCGATGACGGCGCCGCCCACCGCGCCGGCCACCGTGGCCAGATCCTGGCCGTGGCCGCCACCGACCTGGTGGCCGAGCAGGCCGCCCAGCACCGCGCCGCCGGCCGCGCCGACGCCGCTGCCGCGGGCGCGGGTGGTGATCTCACGCACGGATTCGACATTGCCGCAATTGGAGCACCAGCGCGGTTCGGCCGCGTTCTGCGCGGTCTTGGGCGGGGCGGCCTTGTTGTGGGTCACCGGCGTGGCCGGCGGAGCGTAGGCGGCGCGGGTATCCGCGGCGGGCGCGGGCGCCTCGGCCATGCCGGCGGCGGTCGAGCCCACCGTGCCGGAGCTGCCATATTGGCCGACCCCGCTGTAGGGCGCCGTGACCGGCGGCGTCAGGCTCTCGCGTTCGCCCAGCGGCGTCTTGACCCAGCCGAGAATCGCGGCGATGCCGACCAGGCAGAACACGATGATGGCCGCCGCCGCGCTCAGCAGCAGCGGGTGGTGTGAAGGACGCTTGGATGGGGTAATCGGGTGATCCATGGCATTTCCTTTTCTTGACAGATGGCTAGGATTCTCCGCGCCAGCGTACTGTGCTTCCGTGCGTCACCGTACATACTTGGTGCGGGGGAGCCGCTACGCTGGCCCGAAATTGTTTGCAATTGTTTCGGCCATGCTTGAGTCATCGATCACGTCGCGTACCGGCGGGCTGCATCTGGCGGCCGGTGGGCGCGCGCGCTGCGGCAACCAGCTGCTCGCCAGCCTGCCGCGGGAGGACTTCGAACTGGTCGAAGCCTACCTCGACCGCATCGTGGCCGACGTCGGGGCCGTGCTGTACCAGCCGGCCCAGGCGATCCATGCCGTCTACTTTCCCGACGACGCCGTCGTGTCCCTGCTGGCCGTGGCCGACGGGCGCATGACGCTCGAGGTCGGCCTGGTCGGACGCGAAGGCGTGGTCGGCGCGATCGGGGGCCTGGGCCAGGAGCCGGGGCAGGTGCGCGCCGTGGTCCAGCGCCAGGGCGTGCTGTGGCGGCTGGACCTGGAACACCTGGACCTCGTCTGCGCGCGCAGCGCGCCGCTGCAACAGGCGCTGCATCGCTACACGGATGGTTTGCTGGCGCAGGCGATCCAGATCGCCCTGTGCAGCCGCTTTCACGTGCTCGAATCGCGCCTGGCGCGCTCGCTGCTGGTCACGCGTGACCGGGTCCGCTCGGACAAGTTCCACCTGACCCACGAAAACCTGGCGCACGCGCTGGGCGTGCGCCGCGTGGGCGTGACCAAGGCCGCCAGCGCCCTGCAACAGCAAGGCTTGATCAACTACAGCCGCGGCAACATCGAAATTCTCGATCCGCAGGGACTGGAATCGGTCTCCTGCGGCTGCTATCGAAAGGGTCTGACCCCGCCTGGGGTCTGACCCCGGTGTTGACTTCAGCGCGAAGGCTTGGAGACCTGGTTGCCGATCACCCCGCCCACGGCGGCGCCGCCGACGGTCCCGGCGGCGCTGCCGCCCGTCATCGCACCACCCAGCACGGCGCCGGCGCCGGCCCCGATGGCCGTGTTCCGGTCCTGTTCCGTCATGCCCGAGCAGCCGCCCAGGCTCAGCGCCGCAGCGGCAACGGTCGCACCCAGTAGAACGTGTTTGATCGCTTTCATGGTTCACCTCTTTAACTTTGAAAAGTCCGGGCTTCAGAGTAGAGCCCGGCAACTTTGAGGTCTGTTCGACACCGCACGTCCGGGTCAAGCTTTCGGTTTGGCAGTCTTGCCGGGCGGCGGAGCGACCGGCTTGGCGCGGGCCTGGGCCAGCAGGCGCCCACAGGGGCTGTCCTCGCCCGGCCCGGCGTTGATGAGCGGGAGCATGGCCGCGATCGGCGCCACCGCCGCCAGCGCCGCCGCGCTGCCGGCCTTCAGGGCGATCACCCCCTTGTCCACGCTCACGTCCGGGTGGTCGAAGCTGCCGCGCAAATAAATCGGCGCGCGCAGCGAGAACAGGCGCAGGCTCTTGGTCTCCGGCTTCATGGTGAGGTCCAGTTTCTCGTCGGCCAGGTCGACCGCGCCGGTCACGTGCACCACCGCCTCGTCGGTGTCGGCGACGAAGCTGCGGGTGCGCGCCACGCCGTTCTCGACCGCCATGTCGCTGGCCAGGCAGTTGATCTGCACCGGCTTGTCGCCGAACAGCTTGGTCAGGATGATGTTGCCGACGTTCAGGCCCATTTCTTCCAGCAGCAGCTTGCTCACCGTGCCCTGGTTGATCAGGGCCTTGAGTTCGCCGTTGGAAGCAGCCAGCAGGGTCGCCACCGAGTTGCCGGTGGCGCTCAGTTTGGCGTCGCCGTTGATTTCGCCCACCGTGGCGCCCTTGATCTCGGCCGCCTTCGGGAACAGCTGCTTGAGCTGGAGGTGGCGCGCGCTGACGCTGGTGACGGCCTTGATCGCGTGCTTGCCCTGGCGGCCGCTGCCGTCGAGCTGGATGTTGCTGGCCACCTTGCCGCCGGCAAAGTCGAAGTGCAGGGGCTTGAGGTCGAGCACCCCATCTTTCAGGATCAGGTGGGTCGACAGCTTGTGGATCGGCAGCTCGGTCTTGCGCACGATGCGCTCGGCCGCGAAGCGCACGTCCGCGTCGACGCTGGTCCAGCGCTCGGTCTTGAAAGTCTCCACCGGCAGCACCTTGCCGGCCGGCTGCACCGGGGCCACGCCGCGCTCGGCCTTGCTGGCGTTGGAGTCGGCGCCGATCAGGGGCGCCAGGTCGCTGAAATTGAGCTGGTGCGACACCACGTCCGCCGTCAAGAGGCCACGCGGCTGACGGGTCTGGTATTCGATGCGTCCGCCGATGTCGCTGGTGCCGACCTTGCCCTTGAACTTGTCGTAGACCCAGTTGCTCTGGTCCTGGTCCAGCTTGCCGATCAGGTGACCTTCGGTGGAGAAGGCCGGGGTCTCGGGGAACACCACGCCGGTCAGCGCGTACAGGCGCGCCATGCTGGCGCCGGAAGCCTTCATGCGCATGTCGAGCGCGGCCAGCCGGGTCGGCTTGGTGAGCGTGCCTTCGGCCGCCACCGAAATCAGGCCCAGCTTGAGGTCGGCCTGGATCGGGTAGGGCGTGACTTGCTCCTTGAGCGAGAGCACGGCGCCGGCCTTGCCGCCGCCGCTGACGGGCGCCCCGTTGAAGCTGCCCTTCATGGTCCAGCCTACGCCGTACACGGGATCGTCCACGGTGGCGACGGCGGCGCGGATGTCGGCCTTGTCGATGGCGTCGCGGTAGCGCACCGTGCCCTGGCTGAACACGACGCGTTCCAGGTCCAGTTTCCAGCGCGAAGGCTGGGTCGGCTGGCGGAAGGTCCAGTTGTTGCGCCCGTCCGCCAGGCGCTCCAGGTCGACGCTGGGCGCCTCGAAGCGCAGCAGGGGAATCTCGATCCGGTGCGCCAGCAGTTCGAACGGATTGAGCGAGAACGAGAAGCGGCGCACGCTGGCCATGTCGCGCTGGTCCATGGTCGGCGGATTGCCGATGTGCACGTCGTTGGCGATCAGGTGCGGCCAGGGAATCCAGTCGCGCCAGCTGCGCTCCTGCGGGTGCAGGGTGGACGCGGGCCGTTCCCAGGACAGGGATAGGTGGCCGGCGATCTGAAACGGCCGTCCGAGCGCGTCCGAGACGCGGGCGTCGAGCCAGGGCCGGGCCCGGTCCCAGTCGTAATTGAGCAGCACGAGGACGGCGACCAGCGGCACGGCGGCCAGCACGCCGGCCACGGCCAGGGCGATGCGGGTTCCGCGCGACAGGCGGGCCCGGGGGCGGGTCTCGGAGTCCATGGCGATTCCTTGGTTGATTTCCTTTCGGCTAAACCTAGGCGCAGCTTACAACGCTCCGTCCCGGGGCTATGTGCGTGAACGAACCGATGGCACAGGTGATCGGGCTTATAACTCGGGTGTACCCAAGCAGAACAAGAGGAGAAGAAGATGAAGACAAGCACATGGACCAGGTGCGCGGCGCTGGCCGCGGCGCTGGCGCTGGCCGCCTGCGCTTCCGAAAAAACGCCGGCCACGGCCGACGTGGCGGTGTCGAAGAACGCCGTGGCCAACGCCCAGACGGCGGGCGCGGCCGAGGCGGCCCCGGCCGAGATGGCCGCCGCGCGCGACAAGATGCAGCGCGCCAGCCAGGCCCTGGCCGCCAAGGACTACGCCGCCGCGCGCGACCTCGCGCAGCAGGCCCAGGCGGACGCCCAGCTGGCCATGGCCAAGGCCAATTCGGCCAAGTCGACGGAAGCGGCCAACGCGCTGCAGAACGACATCCGGGTCCTGCGCGAAGAGCTGGACCGCGCCAATCCCCCGCAGCACTAAGACCGAGGAGCCTGCCATGATCTCTCGTGTATGGAAACTTGCGGCCGCCATGTTCGTGCTGGCGCTGGCCGCCTGCAGCACCACGCCCACCACCACCCCGGCGCTGGACAGCGCGCGCGCCGCCTACGCCTCGGCCAACAGCGATCCGGACGTGGCCCGCCTGGCCCCGCTGGAATTCAAGCAGGCCTCGGACGCGATGGAAGCGGCCAACCGCTCCGCCGCCAAGAAGGACGCGCTGGAGGACATCGACAAGCTGGCCTACATCGCCAAGCAGAAGGCCGACACGGCGCATGAGGTCGCGCGCGGCAAGAAGGCCGAGGAGCAGGCTGCCGCCGCCGCCCGCGAGCGCGACCAGGTGCGCCTGCAGGCGCGCACGGCCGAAGCCGAAAATGCCAAGGCCCAGGCCACCCAGGCCCAGAACGAAGCCCAGCAGGCGCGCGACCAGGCCGCCACCGCCCAGGCCCAGGCCGCCGCCTCCGAGGCTGCCGCCCGCGAGGCGCGCGAACGCCTGGCCCAGTACGAGGCCGTGCTGGTCGAGCTGCACGCCGTGCGCACGGCGCGCGGCATGGTGGTCACCATCAACGACGTGCTGTTCGACACCGACCAGGCCACCCTGCGTCCGGACGGCATGGCCAATGTGCAGAAGCTGGCCAAGGTGCTGGCCTTCCAGCCGCGCCGCACGGTGATGGTGGAAGGCTTCACCGACAGCACCGGCAGCGCGGCCCACAACCAGCAGCTGTCCGAGCGGCGCGCCCAGTCGGTGCGCGACGCCCTGGTCGGCATGGGCGTGGACGCCAGCCGCATCCAGATGCGCGGCTACGGCGAGCGCTTCCCCGTCGCCAGCAACAAGACGGCCGCCGACCGCCAGTTGAACCGCCGCGTCGAGATCGTCCTGTCGGAAGAAGGGCAGACCATCCCGCCGCGCTGATCCACCTTTGCCACCCCACCAAGGAAGAGACGACATGGAGCAACCGAACGAACAATCGCTGACCCACGGCTTCGACGTGGCGGCCATCCGCGCCGCCGCCGCGCGCATGGAGGAGGGCGCCGTCACGGAAGGCTATTCCGCCGACCGCGCCGCCGTCGTGCAAATGCTCAACGATGCGCTGGCCACCGAGCTGGTCTGCGTGCTGCGCTACAAGCGCCACTACTACACCATCGCCGGCCTCGGCACCAGCGAGATCAAGGCCGAGTTCCTGGAGCACGCCAACGAGGAGCTGGCCCACGCCGACCGCATCGCCGAGCGTATCGTGCAGCTGAACGGGGAACCGAACTTCAACCCCGCCATCCTGCAGCAGCGCAGCCACGCGGAATACGACGAGTCCATGGACCCGCAGGCGATGGTGCGCGCCAACCTCGTGGCCGAGCGCGTGGCCATCGAATCCTACCGCCAGATGATCCAGGTCATCGGCGACAAGGACCCGACCACCAAGCAGCTCCTGATCGACGTGCTGCGCGAGGAAGAACAGCACGCCGACGACATGCGCGACCTGCTGGTGCAGCATTCCTGATCCACCCTCACCACAAGAAAGGACCTATCATGTTCGGTTCCACCTCCAAAGCTATCCACAAGACCAGCCTGAACGGCGCCGCGGCGCAGAGCCAGGCCGACATGCGCGCCCTGGTCAAGGACGCGCAGACGCTGCTGACGGCGGCCGCCAACCTGTCCGGCGAAAAGGCCGAGGAAATGCGCGGCAAGGGCATGCAGATGCTCGACGACGCGCTCGGCCGCGCCCATGCGATCCAGGAGCAGGCCGTAGCCAAGGGCAAGCAGATCGCCCAGGTCTCGGACGAGTACGTGCACCAGAATCCGTGGCGCACCGTCGCCGTGGCGGCCGGCGTGGGCCTGCTGCTGGGCGTGATCCTGGGCCGCCGCTGAGATCCGGGAGCCGCCATGGATAACGCAACCGCTGCCGCGCACGGGCCCGGCCTCACGGCCGGCATCACGAGCCTGGTCAAGCATGCCTATGGCCTGGTGGTGTCGCGCCTGGAGCTGGCCGCCTTCGAGCTGGCCGAGGTGCGCAACCATGTCCTGGAACTGGTGGCGGTGTTCGCGATCGCCGCGCTGTCGGCCTGGTTCGCCCTGGCCTTCGCCTGCGCCGTGATCGTCGCCCTGGCCTGGGATGCCCTGGGCTGGAAGATCCTGCTGATCCTGTTCCTGGTCTTCGTCGCCCTGGCCGTGGGCCTGGTCATGAAGGGCATGGCCATGCTGCGCCAGGGCAAGCTGGCCTTCCCCGAGACCATGAACGAACTCAAACACGACCGGGAGGCCCTGCTATGAGACCCCAGGACAAGGACGAGCAGGAGCAGCGCAAGGCCCAGTTGCTGGCCGAGGCGCGGCTGCACCGCGCGGCCATCGTGCTGGCCAAGCAGCACATCAAGTACGGGGCGCGGCCCGAGGTCATCATGCACAACGCGCTCGACCACGCCACTTACGCCGTGCGCACCAAGCTCGACGCCCTGCTGACGCCGGCCGGGCTGTCGGCGACGGCGGTGGCGCCGTACGCCCTGCGCGCCTTTTCCTACCTGCGCCGGCGCGGCCAGCTCAAGCCCGCCCTGGGCGTGGCGGCGCTGCTGGCGGGGGCAGGCTGGTATCTCCATCACCGACGGCAGCAGCATCCTTCGCTGCCGCACTGAATCCTTATGGTGGGGCTTGAGCGGCGCCGCAATCTTCTGATTCGGCGCCGTTTTTTTTCAAGCCGTCATCCCCGCGGACGCGGGGCCCCCTGCGCCCAAGCTTAGCCTATGACCGACACGAATCCACTCAATCCACTCGACCTGCCCGTGGTGCTGGTGCTGCAGGGCGGCGGCGCCTTGGGCGCCTACCAGGCCGGCGTCTACCAGGCCCTGAACGAGCACGCACTGGCGCCCGACTGGATCGTCGGCACCTCGATCGGCGCCATCAACGGCGCCCTCATCGCGGGCAATCCGCCCGAGCGGCGCCTGGCCCGGGTCAAGGCCTTCTGGGACCGGGTGTCCCACCGCGACCTGGTGGACATGGAGTGGCTCGACGAGTCCGGCCGGCGCGCCAACATCTGGGCCAACACGGCCGACATCGTCCTGCGCGGCATCCCGGGCTTCTTCGTGCCGCGCTGCGGCGGCTTTCCGTACGGGCTGCCGGTGCCGCCCGATCAGGCCTCCTACTACGACACGCGTCCGCTGGGGGCGACCCTGCGCGAGCTGGTCGATTTCGATTACCTGAATGCCGACGGCGGCATGCGCCTGACGGTCAACGCCGTCAACGTCGCAACGGGCGAACTGGCCCACTTCGACAACCGCCATTGCGACTTGAATCCAGACCATATCCGCGCCAGCGGCGCGCTGCCGCCCGGCTTCGCGCCGGTGCCGTTGGACGGGGCCTGGTACTGGGACGGCGGTCTGTACTCGAACACGCCGCTCGAATCCGTGCTGGCCGAACGCGCCGAGAACGACCTCCTGTGCTTCCTGGTGGACCTGTGGAGTCCGGCCGGCGACCTGCCGCAGAACGTGGACGAGGTGCGCACGCGCCAGAAGGACGTCACCTACGCCGCGCGCTCGCTGCGCCACATCCGCGACTATCAGCAGCGCCACAACCTGCTGCACAAGCTGCGCGAGCTGTACGCGCGCCTGCCCGCGGACCAGCGCACCGACAAGGACGCAGCCGAACTGGCCGCCCTTGGCTGCGACACCACGGTGCACGTGGTGCGCCTGCGTTACGCCGGCGTGGACTGGCACATGGCGTCCAAGGATCTGAACTTTTCGCAGGGCTCGCTTGAATGGCGCTGGGACCAGGGCTACCGCGACGCCATGCGTGCGCTCGGCCAGGCGAGCTGGCTGGCGGCGGTGGAGGAGGATACGGCGGTGGTGGTGCACGACCTGCCGCCGCGTCACCGCTGAGCCGCCGTCATCCCCGGGCTCGGCACCGCCCTTGGCGGGGACCTCTGGTGCGCAGCTGGTCGCTTGCATATGCGCAGGGGTCCCCGCTTCCGCGGGGATGACGGCGAACTCAGCGATTGGCCAGCGCCGTCTCGCGCGCGTTGGCCATGTCCTGGTCGTAGGTGGCGCGGGCTGCGCGCAGGCAGGAAGTGCGCTCGCTGGCCGCGCCTTTCTGGCACCCGATCTTCGCTTCGGTGTAGGCCGCGGCGATTTCCTTGCGCAGGGTATGCAGGCGGGCGCGCAGGCTGGCGTCGTCCTGGTACCAGCGGTGCGGGTCGCCGCGGGCGATCTCGGCGCGCTGCTGGACCGCCACGTTGGGCGGCGTCAGCGGGGCCCCGGCTTCCTGGGCCGACACGGTGGCCGTGCCCAGGATCAGCGCGGCGGCCAGCGCCGCGCTCAGGCTGTGCGAATGGAACATGGCGGCACCTAGATCCGTCCGGTCAGCAGCAGGAACAGCAGGACCAGGACCAGCAGGCCGGTGATGCTGACCGGCCCGTAGCCCCAGGTCCGGCTATAGCCCCAGGTCGGCAGTACGCCCACCAGGGCGAGGATCAGGATGATGAGCAGTACGGTACCCATGATGCGCTCCTTCCTTGGTTAGCCGGCTCAATACCGGTAGACGCGGTTGTCCACGATGCGCACGCGGTTGCCCACGCGCAGGTCGTAGGCCGTGTCCTGGACGATGGTGCGGTAGTCGCCGTTGTCCAGGCGCACCGAGATCTGGTACATGTCGCGGTCGTAAGTGGTGCCGCGGTTGGCTTCCATCTGGTTGCCCACGACGGCGCCGGCCAGGGCGCCGGCCGCGGTGGCGGCGGTGCGGCCCGAGCCGCTGCCGACCTGGTTGCCCACCAGGCCGCCCACCACGCCGCCGACCACGGCGCCGGCGCCCGAGGTGCCGGAGGCCGCCGCCTGGCGGGTCACGCTGATCGATTCGATCGTGCCATACATGGACGACGCCGCCGAGCTGTCATACGAGCTGTAGGTGGTCGAGCTGGGATAGCTGCTGGAGGGACTCGAGCAGCCGGTCAGCACGGCCGTGCCGGCGACAAGTACTGCGGCGAGAGTGCGGGTTGCTTTCATGTTGTTCTCCTGGCGTAGAGGTGGTGCGGTCAGCATAGGACCGCGACCGGACAGGGGTCTGTGCGCTGATTCACCAAGGGGCATATGTACGGCAACGAACAGATTTTTGCCGGGCTTCGCCGTACAAATGCCGAGTGCGCGACGAGAAGCCGCCGTGCCGGAAAAAACCTGATCCAAGCAAGACCAACCAAGAAGGAGTCCACCATGAAATTCGCGAAAAGCCTGTCCGCCGTGTTCGTTGCCGTATCGTTGCTGGGCCTGGCCGGCTGTGCCGGTACCCCGACCAAGGAAAGCACCGGCGAATACGTCGACGACAGCCTGATCACCGCCAAGGTCAAGTCCTCGATCTTCAACGAGCCCACCCTCAAGGCTTCGGAGATCAACGTCGAGACCTTCAAGGGTGACGTGCAGCTGTCCGGTTTCGTCGCCGATCCGAAGGACGCCGAGAAGGCCGTGGAAGTGGCGCGCGGCGTGAAGGGCGTCACCTCGGTGAAGAACGACATCCGCGTGAAGTAAGCCAAGTGCCGGGCCGCACGGCGTGCGGTCCGGCTCCCCATCATGCAGCTGGCGCCGCCACCCATCCCGTCCACCGAGCCCGACGCTTCTCCGCCCGCGGCGGCGCCCGTCCAGCTGCCCGTGCACGTGCACGCGCGCGGGCTGGCGCTCGGCATCATTGCCAGCGTCGCCTTCATCTTCGCGCTGCACTGGTCGCGCAATTTCATGGTGCCGCTCCTGCTCGGCATCTTCATCGCCTATACCTTGAATCCGCTGGTGGTCTGGCTGGAACGCTTGCGCCTGCCGCGTCCGCTCGGCGCGACCCTGGTCACGGCCGCCATGCTGGTCCTGATGGCGGCAGTGCTGGTCCGGGTGCAGGGCGAAGTCGTCGCCATCGCCGACGAGCTGCCCGCCATCACGCACAAGATCGCCAAGGTGCTCACCCGCGCCTCGGACAAGCCGGGCACCATCGCCCAGGTCCAGGCCGCGGCCGCCGAGCTGGAGCAGGCGGCGGCCGCCGGCCAGCGCGGCGCCGTCAAGCGCGCGCCGCCGCCCGCCAGCGCGGGCAGCCTGCGCGTGTTCGACTGGCTGCTGGCCGGCTCCATGAGCCTGATGGCCTTCGCCACCGAGGCGACCATGGTGGTGTTCCTCGTGTTCTTCCTGCTGCTGGCGGGCGACACCTTCAAGCGCAAGCTGGTCAAGCTCGCCGGACCGTCGATGAGCCAGAAGCGGATCACCGTCCACATCCTGGACGACATCAACAGCTCGATCCAGAACTACATGTTCATGCTGCTGGTGACCAACCTCCTGCTGGCCCTGCTGATGTGGGGCGCGCTGCGTCTGATCGGCCTGGAGAACGCGGGTGCCTGGGCCGTCTTCGCCGGCCTGGTGCACATCATGCCGTACTTCGGCCCCTTGCTGATGACCACAGCCACGGCCCTGGCCGCCTTCATGCAATTCGATTCCCTGCGCGAAGTGGCGCTGGTGGCGGCCGCCTCGCTCGCCATCGCGACCCTGGTCGGCACCTTCGTCGCCACCTGGATGACGGGCCGCATCGCCAAGATGAACGCGGCCGCCGTGTTCGTGAGCCTGCTGTTCTGGGGCTGGCTGTGGGGCATGTGGGGACTGCTGCTGGGCGTGCCCGTGGTAGTCATCATCAAGGTGGTGGCCGAGCGCGTGGAAGGCATGGAAGTGCTGGCCGAACTGCTCGGCGAATAGCTCAGGCGCGCGTCTTCTTGGCGGGCCGGTCGGCCCCCGTTTCTTGCGCCGGTTTGCGCTTGAGGCTGCCCAGCTGCAGGGCGTACTGGCGCGCGAATTCGGCGCCGAAGAAGAAGATCAGGGCCGAGTAATACACCCACAGCATGAGCGCGATCAGCGAGCCGGCCGCGCCGTAACTGTTGGCCACGCCGCTGTTGCCGATGTACAGGCCGATGGCGAACTTGCCCAGCTCGAACATGGCCGCCGTGCCGAGCGCGCCCACGACGACGTCGCGCCAGGCCAGCTCGATGCGCGGCAGCAGCTTGTAGATGGTCCCGAATAGCACCGCGATGACGAGAAAGCTGACCAGCGCCGCCACCCAGGACAGGATGCTCGCCGCGTTCTGCCAGTAGCCGACCAGGACATGTTCGGCCGCGTCCAGCAGGGCGTTGATCACCAGCGAGACCATCAGCAGGAAAGCCAGCACCAGGATCAGCCCGAACGAGAGCACGCGCGTGCGCAGCGTGTCCCACAGCCCGGCGTGGGCCGGCGGCGGCAGGTCCCAGATCTCGTCCAGACTTTCCTTGAGTTCGGCAAAGACGGTGGTCGCGCCGAACACCAGCAGCGCGCCGGCCACCACCGTGGCCAGCACGCCCTGGTCGTGGTCGTGCGCACCCTTGAGCACCAGCTGCACGGCCTCCGCGCCCTGGCGGCCCATCAGGCCTTCCAGCTGGGCCAGGAGCTCGCCGCGGGCGGCGTTGGCGCCCCAGAAGAAGCCGGCGATGGCGATCACCAGCACCAGCACCGGGGCGATCGAGAACAGCGTGTAATAGGCCAGGGCCGCCCCCTTGCTGGGCGCCCGGTGGTCGGACCAGTCCGAGAAGGCGCAGCGCAGCACGTGCAGCAGCTGGCCGCTCCAGGTGGTCCAGTTCCGTTCGGGCATCGACGGCTCCGGCCGCGGCGCTTACTGCACCTTGCGTTCGATCGTGATCTGCTCCACCTCGACGCGGCGGTTGGGCGCCAGGCATTCGATCAGGGCCGCACGCTTCTTCTGGTTGCACTGGACCACCGGGTTGGCTTCACCCTTGCCGACGGCTTGCAGGCGTCCCGCGTCGATGCCCTTGCCGACCAGGTAGTCCTTGACCGCGTTGGCGCGGCGCTCGGACAGCTTCTGGTTGTACTGGGTCGAACCGAGGCGGTCGGTGTAGCCGCTGATGGTCACGTTGTTGATCGCGGTGTCGGTGGACAGGGCGTTGGCGATCTCGTCCAGCTTGGGCTGCTCGCCTTTGAGCTTGGCGCTGTCGAACTCGAACAGCTCGGTCGAGGACAGGGTCACCTTCTCGAACCGGGCCGGCGGCGGCGCGGGCGGCGGCGGGGGCGGCGGGGGCGGTTCGGCCACGGCCGGAGCGGGGGCGGGCGCCGGTGCGGGCGGCGGCGGCGGCGGCGGGGCCGGCACGTCGAAGGCGTAGTTGAAGCCGACGGTCAGGTATTTGTTGTTGCTGCGGTCGAAGCCGAAGGCCGTGTCGCCGTCGCGCAGGCGGCCGCGTACGGTGCGCAGGTCGGCCTGCATGGTCCAGCGCTCGCTCAGCCCCACCTGGAAGCCGATGCCGGCCGAGATGTAGGGCGAGGTCTTGGTCGCGTTGCGCAGTGGGTTGTCGACGTTGTCGCGCTCGGCGCCCACCCCGAACAGGACGAACGGACGGAAGTTCTGGCGCGACAGCATCAGGAGGGCGTCCGCGCCCAGCGTGGTCTGGTCGTAGTGGCGGTTGCCGTCGTTGTCGCGCACGTAGGTGGCGCCCAGCTGCACATCCCAATACGGAGACATCGGCTTGCCGAAGCGCAGGCCGCCGCCCCAGGCGCGCTTGTCGATGCCGAAATCGCCGTCCGGCTTCATGCCGACGACGGAGGGCTGGATGTACCAGGAGGGGTTGATATCTTGCGCCATGGCCGCGCCGCAAAGGCCCAGCATGACGGAGGCGAGTGCGATCTTCTTCATGTTTTTCACTGAGAACTCCCATTCTTGTTGCGTTCGGTTGAACGAAGGCCGCCTCGCGGTACGGAGGCGGAGGTCCATCACGAGGTTAGGGGCGGGAGCGCGTCAGGGTCCGTGCGCTGGCTAACATGCTGCGCTGCGGTGTGGTGTCGTTACTACAACTTGGTTTCGACGTAGGCGTAGAAGTAGTTCGAACCGCCGTTGATGTTTCCAAGCAGTTGGGAGGTGCCGAAAATGCCGGAGCGGTGCGAGATACCGATGCCCAGGTAGCTGTCGTGCCAGCGCGGCACGCCGATGAGGTCGCCCACCGACACGTCGATGGTCGGATCGAGGTAGTTGAGCAGGCGCGAGGTCGCCCGTCCGCGCCGGCTCTGGTCGCGTTCCTCGGTCAGCGGCACGCGCTGGGCGAGCGAGAAACCGGCGCCGAAGCAGACCCGCGTCTTGACCCGCCCGCTCCAAGGAAAGCCATAGTACAAGGCCTTGATCTGGGCGTTGAGCTGGACCCCGTCCGGCTGCACGCCGCGCTCGTCGTGCGCCAGCAGGCCCACCGCGGCCGTGAAGTCGAGCGGCCAGCCGTGCACCCGCTCGACCAGCGGCCGGCCCAGGTCGAAGCCCCACAGGCGCGTGTCGTCCTGCGAGCGGGTCGAGCCGCAGCGGAAGGTGACGGCCGGGAGGAAATTGCATTCGGTGGCCCGGCCGGCGAACAGGCGCAGGCGCAGCGGCTCGTTCGGCGCCGAGTAGGGCTGGTGGCTGCCGAAGTCGTAGGCCACGCCGAATTGCAGGCTGGGCTCGGCCTTGTCCTCGACGATCGGGCTGCGCCGCACCTGGTCCGAATGGTGGACGAAGCCGATGCTGCCCAGCGCGCGCCAGCGCTCGGTCAGGACGTAATAGGCGTACAGGTTGAGCGACCAGTCGGTGCCGGCCGCCGCGTGATAGGCGGGGCGGGTGGGCGTGGCCTCGGCGGCGCGCACGCCGTAGTAGTAATCGTTGAGCGGCCCGCTGCGGCGCGCGAACGCGAGCGCCGGGCGGAATTGCCAGCGGCCCGCGTCCAGATCGATCGAATACTCGAACCGCGCCTCGCTGCCGTGGTGGGTGTGATTGGCGTCGTGCAGGTACTCGAGGTCGAAGTTGCCGTAGGGGCGACGGTAGCGATAGCTCACGCCGATGTCGACCGCGGGATCGCGTTGGCGCATGCCGGCCAGGATCGCCGGCGTCTTCTCGTAGGGGAAGCCTTCGTAGCGGTAATCCACGAACAGGTCCAGACCGTAGCGCTCCTTCTCGCGCAGCTTCCAGCCCATGCGGGTGCCGTGCAGATAGACCTTCGGCCCTTCGTAGATGTAGAGCGGAATCAGGTCCAGCCCGGCCGCCGCGCCGCGGTAGGGCGTGTAGGCCACGCGCTGCAAGGCGCCCAGGCCCGCGCTGTTGGGCACCGCCACCAGGTCGATCAGGGTTTCCGTGCCGGCCCAGGCGGACAGGGGAAAGAGCAGCGGTAGCAGGCAGGAGCGGGCAAAACGCATGGGCACGGCGCGGAGAACGGGCAAAAGAGCATTGTAGCGTCCCCAGCCATTTCTTGCCGTCCATTCAACGCGGCGCGCCTGAGCGGATTGACCGCTTGTCAGTAAAAAGCCCCCCTTATGTTGGATGGCGCACAGACCGGTTTCTGTCAAATCGGCAATCTTCACCTCAGTCGGGAAGGGAACTGCATGCGCTGCCCGCTGTCGAACGCAGGCAACAGCGAACAGACGCGCTTCCTTCCGTAGTGTCAAACCGTAAATGGAGCTCTCAACATGCACAATCAGACTTCGACTGCCCAGGCCGCCGCACAAATGACCACTTCGCGTGTCAGCGCCAATGGCCTCATTGAGCGTGTCCCGCCCCAACCTGCAGAACGGGCCCCGATTTCCCTGGCCCCGATCGAACGGGTGCGTTCCACCTCCGCGACGCAGCGCCGCATCGAGAACATGCAAAAGCTGATCAACGAGCTGATGGACCACGAAATGCTGGCCGACGAGATTGCCTGGTTCCTCAAGTTCTCGCCTTCGGGCGCGCGCAAGTACATCCGCGACCTGCGCGAAGCCGGGGTGATCGAACTGGCCCGCTACGTTGAAGGCACCGCCACCTATCTTGGCAAGGCGGTGTACCAGATCTCGCCCGATCCCGAGCGTGTGCAAGCCTTCCTGGCCGCCATCGCCCAGCCCAAGCGCGAAGGCGCGCCGCCGCGCAAGGAGCGTCCCGGCCTGCGCGAGCAAGCCATGGCCGGCACCGGCCGCCACTTCCACATCCTGGCCGACGACACCCACTACGCCATCCGCGTGAACCGCAACCCGGTCGGCCGCGACCCGCTCGTGACCGCCTTGTTCGGTCCGGCCCCGGCCCTGACCCCGAAGGAACCGGTCGCCGCCACCAACTAGCTTCGATTCCACTCTCCAGGCAGCGCCGCCGGCCGATGGCCCGCGGCGCTGTTTTCCTATTGAAATCCCGTCAAGCCGCCCCATCTGCCAGCCCAACAGGAGAACCCCATGCTGCCCACTCCCGATTCGCTCGAAGGAAAAACCGTCCCGCAAGTCACGTTCAAGGCCCGCCCCGGCGACCAATGGCGCGACATCAGCACCGATGAACTGTTCAAGGGCAAGACCGTGGTCGTGTTCTCGCTGCCGGGCGCCTATACCCCGACCTGTTCCTCGGCCCACCTGCCGCGCTACAACGAGCTGGCGCCCCTGTTCAAGCAGAACGGGGTGGACGACATCGTCTGCATCGCCGTCAACGACGCCTTTGTCATGAACGAGTGGAAGCAGGGACAGGAAGCGGACCAGATCACCGTCATCCCGGACGGGAACGGCGACTTCACGCGCGGGATGGGGATGCTGGTCGACAAGCGCAACCTCGGCTTTGGCATGCGCTCCTGGCGCTACTCCATGCTGGTCAAGGACGCCATCATCCAGAAAATCTTCATCGAGCCGGAACAGGAAGGCGACCCGTTCGAAGTGTCGGACGCCGAGACCATGCTCCGCTATATCAAGCCGGACGTGCGGATTCCCGAGCCCGTGCTCATCTTCGCCAAGCCGGGCTGCCCGCACTGCGCACGCGCCAAGGAGCTGCTGCGCCAGCACGGTTTGGCGTTTACCGAAATCGAACAGGACCAGCGCATCAACAGCTCGGCCCTGCGCGCCGTGTCCGGCGCCTCGTCCTGGCCGCAGGTCTTCATCGGCGGCAAGCGGATCGGCGGCGCGGACGAACTCGAGACCTATTTCCGTGAAGGAGACCGATGGAAGCCCTGATTGCGATCCTGGTGCTGGCCGGCGCCGGCGCCGCGGCCGTGTGGTGGCCGCGCTGGCGTCTGCGCCGCGCCCTGGCCCGGCCGTGGACGGAAGCCCAGCTGCACGTGCTGCGCGCCAGCATCCCGTTTTACGCGGCCCTGAGCGCGCCCCAGCAACAGCAGCTGCTGTCCCTGGTGCGCCAGTTCCTGCATCAGAAGACCTTCGTCGGCTGCGCCGGGCTGGAGGTGACGGAGGAGATGCGCATCACGGTCGCGGCCCAGGCCTGCCTGCTGCTGCTGGAGCGGCCCTCGCGCGTCTATCCGCGCCTGCACGCCATCCTCATGTATCCGACCGAATTCCTGGTCCCGCGCAAGGAAGTGGACGGCGCCGGCGTGGTGACGGAGACCCGGCGCGGCCTGCTGGGCGAATCCTGGGGCGACGGCCGGGTGATCCTGTCCTGGGACCATGTGCAGCAGGCCTGCGCGGACTGGGAAGGCGCCACCAACGTGGTGCTGCACGAATTCGCCCACCAGCTCGACAGCGAGTCGGGCGCCACCAACGGCGCGCCCTACCTGGGAGATCCATCCCGCTACGCCAGCTGGGCCGATGTGTTCAGCCGCGAATTCCGCCGCCTGCGGCGCGAAGCGGCCTATGGCGCCTCGCCCGTGCTCGACCCCTACGGCGCGAGCGATCCGGCTGAGTTCTTCGCCGTCGCGGCCGAAACCTACTTCACCCGTCCGCACGCGCTGGCGGCCTGGCATCCCGAGCTCTATGCCCAGCTGCTGGCCTACTTCCGGGCCGATCCGCGCGCCTGGATCGCGGAGCCGCCGCCGGAGCCCGTGGCGTCCTACGCAGCGAGCTATGGCCAATGGCACTAGGCAAGGTGCGCTGACGAACGGAAGGCGCGCCGCACTTAGTTCATGCTGGGGCCTGGTTTGCAATCAGGAGGTATAGCATGGCTACCATTCTTGCCGGACATTTCGAGCTGCAGGACGAGGTCAAGCGCGCCCGCAGCGAACTGGTCGACGCGGGTTTTCCCGAAGATCAGATCTGCGGCTTCTTCGTCAGCCAGCCCGGTCAGCACGACCGCACTCCGCTGGGCGGGGACCACATCGTGTCGCCCGGCGCCAAGGAATCCGGGCAGGGCGTGCTGGCCGGCCAGGTCACTGGCGGCGCGGTCGGGGCGGCGCTGGGGGCCGCCACCGCCCCCGTCACCGGGCCGCTGGGCGTGCTGGTGGGCGGTGCGGTCGGGGCTCACGTGGGTTCCCTCTACAGTTTCCACCGTATGAAGGAGACCGGCGAACCGGAGCAGCATGCCGACGGCGATCCGCGCACCAATGCCGAGGCGCCGCGCCATGCCGGCATGCTGCTGGCCGTGGAGGTCGACAGCCAGGACCAGGAAGACCGGGCGCTGGCGCTGCTGCGCCGCCTGGGCGCCCTCGACATCGAGCGGGCGGAAGGGCACATCGAGGCCGGCGACTGGACCGATTTCGACCCGCTGCAGCCGGCCCACCCGCTGCACTGAAGCGGTGCGGCTAGACTGCGACAGTCGCTTTCCAGCGCCGTTTTTTTCGGTATGATAGGCCCAGCAGTACCGGACTCGACCGAGATCAGGGAGGCGGCAATGACGCAGGCATGGGTGACGCTCACCGCGCACGACGGGAAGGAGATCTCCGCCCCGACGGAAAAGCAGCTTGCCGCCGCGCTCGGCGACATCTTCGGCAAGAAGGGCGACAGCCGTGAACCGGCCAGCGCCACCTTGCGCTTCGGCTATGACGACGGCCTGATGTACGAGGCCGAAGTGCGCAGCAACGGCGAACTGCGCTTCGAGGAGTGGTCGGACAAGGACTGCGAAATGGCGCTGGCCCAGCCGCGCCGCATGAAGGCCGGCAAGAAGGAAGCCCTGCAGATCTGGACCATGCTGGCGCGCCGCCAGGTCAGCAAGATCCGCGAACTCGACTGGAGTTAGGAGTCTGGGGTCTGAGCCCGCACAGGGTCCGACCCCGGTTTTCTAGCGCACCGACTGCCCCACCCCCTGAAGCGGCCCCAGCGGGTGGCGTTCCTGTTCCAGCTCGCTGATGTTCGGCTTGCCGCTCCAGCTCTTGTAGACCACCACGTTGTTACTGATCAGGATGAGCGCATCCACGCTCCAGCCGCGCACCTGGGTCACGCGCTTGAAGTTCAGAAAGTCCAGGAAGAAGTTGCCCACCCGTTCGCGCTCGATCTTCTGCAGCTCGAGGTGGTAGCCGTAGCATGCCTGCCGCGCTTCCACGCAGCGCCGGATCGCCGGATCGAGCTTGCTGCCTTCGAAATTGACCATCGCTTCCAGCCGCCGCAGCAGGTCGGCGTGGGACAGGATGGTCATGTTCGGCGCCCGCTGCGGATCGAAACCGAGCGCCTTGAGCTGGGGCAGGGTGGTGCGATTGGGAATGATGCGCCCGAAAGCCGCTTCCGCTTCGCCGTAGCTGGTCCAAGGCACGAGCGGCTCCTTGTTCGAGTCCGGCAGCATGCCGCTGCAGGCGGCGCACAGCAGGGCCAGGCACAACAGGGTCAGACGCTTCATGCATTGCCTCGATCGACGACGAAGGTCGTAATTGTACTGCGGCATTGCATGAACTCAGCGCTTCTCCGCGCGGGCCTGGCAGGCGATGCACAGGGGCGCCTCCGGGCGCGCCTGCAGGCGCGCGAAGCCGATGTCGTTGCCGCATTGCTCGCACAGGCCGTAGTCGCCCTCATCCATTTTCGCTAGCGCCGCGCGGATCAGGCCGAGCTGGGCCAGGTGCTGGCCGGCCGCCTCCAGGGCCAAATCGTTGAGCAGGCGGTTGGTGGCCTTGTCGGCCGGCGAGGTCTCGACTTCCGGCACCGGCAGGTCCCCCGAGCCGCGCACCGGATCGGCCTGCGCCTGGTCGAGCAGCTCGGCCTGCCGGGCTTCGAGGGCGCGCCGCAGCTCGTCCAGTTGTGGCTGGGTCAGGGAGTCCATGAAGTGACGAGTCAGAGAGAAGGGGGGCGCGGCGCATGGCGAGCCCGGTGGTACGCGCAAGGCATGGCGGCGCTCCAGATAGTCGATGCCGCGGCAGTGCGGGGCTGGCTTTCAGTGTAGCGCGAACGGCGCCGGCGCGATACGGGCGCACGCTTGCCCGCGCTCAGGCATCCGCCTGGGCCGCCTTCACCTGGCGCCGCAGCTTGTCGAGGGCCGTGACGATGGCCGCCGGCTGGCCGGACAGGGCGGCCGCCGCGAACACGCCCAGCGCCGTCACCACCCCCAGGCCGTCGCCCAGCTTGGCGATCGCGCGGATCTTCGCGGCCGCGTCGGCGGTCAGGCGTTCGACCTGGGCCTGGGTCTGCGGCAGCCCGGCGACCACCTTTGCGGCGGCGTCCGCGTAGAGCGCGTTGGCGTGCTGGCGCAAGGCCAGCTCGTCGTCGAGCAGTTGGCGCAAGGTGGCCTGGTCGGCCTCGGGCACGGGCTCGCCCTTGCGCGCGGCCAGGTCCTGCACGATGCGCCGGTGCAGTTCGTCGGCGGCGGCGCTGAGCTGGTCGGCCAGGGCTTCGACCTCGGCGGGGGTGGACAGGGCGGGCATGCGGTCTCCGGATCAATAGGCATCGCCGACCAGGCCGGCGCGCACATCGCGCAGATCGTGCACGATGTGCATGAGGGCGGCGCGGACTTCTTCGCGGCTGAGGTTGTGCAAGTTCTCGACCATCAGCCGGTGGCCGAGCTGCACCTTCTGCAGGCCTTGCAGGGCCAGATCGTAGCGGCGGTCGATCAGCCGGTATTCGGTGGCCTTGTTGGCGTAGTGGACCTTGGCCAGGGTCACCAGCATGCGGTCCTGCGGCTTGACCGCCATCGGGATTTCCACGTCGAAGATGCCGAGCACGGTCCTCTTCTCGTTCTCATGGGTCTTCATATAGAACCGCAGCAGGGTGATCATGCCGTCGAGCAGTGTCTGCAGGTCGGCGTCGCCGTCGCGCACCATGGTTTCCACGCTGCGGTTCTGGTAGCCGGAGGCGATCACCCGCGTCAGCAGGCGCGTCAGGCCGGTGTAGGCGACCACGTGGCGGCGCTCGATGCCGGTGTCGGCGCTGGCCCGGAGCGCCAGTCCGAGGTCGTCGACCCGGCCGGACAGGTCGTAGCGCGTGTCGCCGGCCAGCACCGACAGGGTCTGCATGTAGAGCACCACCGCCTTCTGCGCGCTGATGAAGTCCTCGTACACCGCCTTGCGGCGCGCGTCGTTCTCGCGCGCGAGGCGGTCCGCCACCGGGTTCAGGTAAGGCTGCTCGCGCTGGTAGGTGTCCCGAAAGCGGGTCGACATCTCGGCGTAGCCAGCCAGCTTGGTCGAGGCATCGGCGAAGTCGCGCACTTCCTGCAGGCTGACCGGCGCAGTGCCGGCGCAGCCGGCGAGCGCAAGGACGAGGGCGAGGCGGGCGAGCAGACGCATGGCGCTCCTTTGCGGCCGGGGACAAGACGGCCGAAACGCATTGTTGCGCCGCCGCCGCGCTTAGGTCTTGCTCGTGCTCAAGCTGTCGCGCCAGGCCAGACCGGCCCGGGTGTCGCCGCGCGGCACATACTCGCAGCCGATCCAGCCGTCGTAGCCCAGCTCGTCGAGCAGGGCGAACAGGAAGGGGTAGTGGATTTCGCCGGTGCCGGGCTCGTGGCGGCCCGGATTGTCCGCGATCTGGACGTGGCCGATCAGGGGGAACAGGGCGCGCACCGTACCCGTCAGTTCGCCCTGGATGCGCTGCCAGTGGTAGAGGTCGCACTGGAGCTTGAGGTTGGGAGCGCCGACCTCGGCGATGATGGCGGCGGCCTGGGCCGGGGTGGCGAGAAAGTAGCCGGGCACGTCGTAGTGGTTGAGCGGTTCGATCAGCAGGGTAATGCCGGCCTGGGCCGCCTGCTGCGCCGCGTGACGCAGGTTGGCTACATAGCTGCGGTGCGCGCTATCCCGGTCCGCGTCCGGCGCCAGCACACCCGCCATGCAATGCAGGCGCGGCACGCCGAGCCGCTGGGCATAGTCCAGGGCCAGGTCGACGCTACGAGCGAACTCGGCGTGGCGCGCCGGATCGCAGGCCAGGCCGCGTTCGCCGCGCGCCCAGTCGCCGGGCGGCAGGTTGTGCAGGACGATGTCGAGCCGCGCGGCGCGGGCCGCGCCGGCGATCTCGTCGGCGGGAAAAGCGTAGGGAAACTGGAATTCGACCGCGTCGAACCCCGCCGCGCGGGCGGCGGCGAAGCGGTCGAGGAAGGGCTGTTCCGGAAACAGCAGGCTCAGGTTGGCGGCAAAGCGAGGCATGCCGCCATCCTACCAAAGCCCGAGTTACCTCAGGCGTTGCGCGCGCGCTGCCCTTGGCTGCGCTGCGGCCCGCGACCGCCACCGGCGGCTTTATTGCCTGGGGTCTGACCCCGCCCAGGGGTCTGAGCCCGGTTTTGGTTTTGGCCCCGGTTTTGCCCCTGCCCGCGCGGCGCCCCATTGCGGTGCCCCGGCGCGCCGCTGCGCAGCTGGATCGGCTGCGGACGGGCGGTCGGATCCGGCTCGAAGCCAGGGATGACCTGGCGCGGCAGGGTCTGCTTGATCAGGCGCTCGATGTCCTTCAGCAGGTGGTTCTCGTCCACGCATACCAGGGACACGGCTTCGCCCGTGGCGCCGGCGCGGCCGGTGCGGCCGATCCGGTGCACATAGTCTTCCGGCACGTTCGGCAGGTCGTAGTTGACCACGTGCGGCAGCTGGTCGATGTCGATGCCGCGCGCGGCGATGTCGGTCGCCACCAGCACTTGCAGGGTGCCATCCTTGAACTCGGCCAGGGCGCGGGTGCGCGCGGCCTGGCTCTTGTTGCCGTGGATGGCCATGGCGTTGATGCCGTCCTTGCCGAGCTGCTCGACCAGGCGGTTGGCGCCATGCTTGGTGCGGGTAAACACCAGCACCTGGGTCCAGTTGTTCGACTTGATGAGGTGCGACAGCATCGGGTGCTTCTTGTCGCGGTCGACCGGGTGGACGGTCTGGGCGATCACCTCGACCGTCGAATTGCGGCGCGCCACTTCGATGGTGGCGGGCGAATTCAGCAGCTTGTCGGCCAGGGCCTTGATCTCGTCCGAGAAGGTGGCCGAGAACAGCAGGTTCTGGCGTTTGGGCGGCAGGGCGGCCAACACCTTGCGGATGTCGTGGATGAAGCCCATGTCGAGCATGCGGTCCGCTTCGTCCAGCACCAGGATCTCGATCTTGCTCACGTCCACGGTCTTCTGGGACAGGTGGTCCAAGAGGCGCCCCGGGGTGGCGACCAGGATGTCGACGCCGCGCTTCAAGGTGGCGATCTGGGGATTGATGCCGACCCCGCCGAACACGACGGCGGAGTTCAGGTTGGTATGTTTGCCGTACACGCGCACGCTTTCCTCGACCTGGGCGGCCAGCTCACGGGTGGGCGTCAGGACCAGGGCGCGGATCGGGCGCGGACCGGTCTTGCCTTTGAGGGCGAGGCCGTTGGCGTCGGTGGACAGGCGTTGCAGGATCGGCAGGGTGAAGCCGGCGGTCTTGCCGGTGCCGGTCTGGGCTCCCGCCAGCAGGTCGCCGCCGCCGAGGACGGCGGGAATGGCCTGCTGTTGAATGGGAGTCGGAGTGGTGTAGCCGGCTTCGCTCACGGCGCGCACGAGCGCGTCGGACAAGCCGAGTTCAGAAAACATCATTGGCTGCTTGGGAAAGTTAAGGGAGGGGGCCGATGGCCCCATCGTGGAAACGATGCCATCGCGCGACCCGGAGTATACCACCGCTCCGGGGTTGACGCATGGAAACGTGGAAAATCAGCGGAAGGGCGTGAGGACCGGCACCATCTGGGCGAAGACTTTGGGGTTGCCGGCCAGGATGCTGGCGCCTTCTTTCATGAACTCGGATTCGCCGTTGAATTCACCGACGATGCCGCCCGCTTCGGACACCAAGAGGGCGCCGGCGGCGATATCCCAGGGTTTCAGGTTCTTCTCGAAATAGGCGTCGCAGCGGCCGGCGGCCACGTTGGCCAGGTCGAGCGCGGCGGCGCCGGCCTTGCGGATGGCCTGGCACTTGGGGGCGAGGGCGCCGTACATCTTCATGTAGTCTTCCGCGGCGGCCGGGCCGGGGCCGTGGCCGGAGGCGACCAGGGCGTTGGCCAGGCGGTCGTTCTTGGTCACGCGGATGCGCTTGTCGTTCAGGAAGGCGCCGCCGCCCTTGGATGCGGTAAACAGGTCGTTGCGCACGGGATCGTAGACCAGCGCCTGCGTGACGACGCCGCGCTGGGCCAGCGCGATCGAGACGCAGTATTGGGGAAAGCCGTGCATGAAGTTGGTGGTGCCATCGAGCGGGTCGATGATCCAGCAGAATTCCGTCTCGTCATTCAGGCCGGCGGAGGGGCCGGATTCCTCGGCCAGGAACTTGTGGCCAGGGTAGGCCTTGGACAGCACTTCCATGATTGCCTGCTCGGCGGCCGTGTCCACGTCCGTGACGAAGTCGTTGTGTTGTTTTTCTGTCACAACGATGCGCTCGGGGTCGAAGGTGGCGCGGTTGATGATGGTAGCGGCGCGGCGCGCGGCCTTGACGGCCGTGTTGAGCATGGGGTGCATGACGATCGGTTCCTGTGAATGACGCCGCAAGCCCGCCGCTCCCTCTGGGAAAAGCGGCCGGACGCGGCGAAAAGTCGAGAAAGAATTAAAGAGCGGCGCGGTACAATTCCAGCGCGAATCTGTCTATTTTAAATGAACACGAATTTTTTCGATACGTCTGCGTTTGGGCGCCTGCGGGTGATTTTGGTGGAAACCAGCCGGGCCGGCAATATCGGTTCGGTAGCGCGCGCCATGAAAACGATGGGGTTTTCCGACCTCGTCCTCGTCAATCCCCGCTTTCCCGACATGACGCGGCACGAGGAGGCGGTCGCCTTCGCCAGCGGGGCCGCGGACATCCTCGAGCGCGCCCGCACCGTGGGCAGCATGGCCGAGGCTTTGGCCGGCTGCCGCTTCGCCGCCGCCGTCTCGGCCCGTCTGCGCGAATTCTCGCCGCCGGTGTGGACGCCGCGCGAATTCGCTGCGCATCTCGTGGGCCAGGCCGACCTGCCGGTCGCCCTCATCTTCGGCAACGAGCGTTTCGGCCTGCCCAATGAGGTGGTCGAGAAGTGCAATGTGCTGGTGAACATTCCGGCCAATCCGGATTACTCCTCGCTGAACCTGGCCCAGGCGGCCCAGGTGCTGCTGTATGAATGCCGGATGGCGGCAGGAGCGGGGCCGACCCAGGCCGGGGTCGGCTTCCAGGGCGAGGCGGCCAGCCTGGCCGCCGTGGACGGCATGTTCGCGCATCTGGAGGAGGCCCTGGTGGCCATCGACTTCCTCGACGCCGATAACCCCAAGAAGCTGATGCCGCGCCTGAAGCGCCTGTTCGCGCGCACCCAGCTCGAAACGGAGGAGGTCAACATCCTGCGCGGCATCGCGCGCCAGATGCTCAAGCTGGCGCGGCGGGATTGAACGGATCGGGCCGGCCCGCGTAGATATTGGCGAGGATGGCGCGTTCGCGCCCGACGATGGTGTCGACGAAGCGCTCGGGCTGGCGCATGCGCTTGAAGGTCGTGAAGCCCGTGTGCAGGAAGGCGTGCAGGTCGCCCAGGCCCGCCAGGCGCGCCGGGCCGCCCATCAAGGCCAGGGTCGCCGCCAGCATCGGAATGCGCACCAGCGCCGACAGCGAGCGGCCCAGGGCGTCCACCAGATCCAGCTGGCGTTCGCGCTCCGCGCGGCAGGTGACGCTGCGGTAGGCATCGATGTAGGCCGCCTCGTCGAAGCGCGGGCCGAGGGCGCGCGCCATGGCGCTGTCCAGCCGTTCGGACAGGGCGTCGAGAACGATCGCCTCGGTCACGGCATGCAGTGGCTCGTAGGGCAGCACTTTCTGCATGGTGGGGATGATGCGTTCCAAATCCGTGTCGCGCTGTGCCAGGTCGTGGGCGGAGTACAGCTCGTCGAGGAAGAAGCGCGCCGCGGGGCGGGTGTTCTCGTCGGCCAGCAGGTCGGCGTGCGTGCGCGCCAGGCGGTCCGATTGGTATTGCTTGACGGCCGTGCGCGCCGCGTGGAGGGCCGGATCGCTCTTGCCGGACTGGCGTTGCTGCTTCACGTCGCGCAGCTCCTGCTGCAGCCTCTCGATCAGTTGTTCCTTCTGCATAGTTAGACGAATCACTCTATTTTTGGTCTGTTCCATCAGCGTACACTAGCCGCCAAACATAGAGGATACCCCCATGGAGACACCCCGCAGGACCTTCCTGAAAGTCGGCGGCCTGGCCGCGCTGACCCTCGCGGTCGGCGGCGGCATCTATCGCGCCACCCATCCTGCCACCCCGCAGCGCTTCGTCCTCGACGGCGAAGCGCGCACGGTGCTGGAGGCCATCGTGCCGGCCATGCTGGCCGGGGCCTTGCCGCCGACGGGACCGGCGCGCACGGCCGCCGTCGGCGCCACCATCGAGCACGTGCACGCCGCGATCAACGGCCTGCCGCTGGCGGCGCAGAAGGAAGTGCAGGACTTGTTCGGCCTGCTGGCGCTGGCGCCCGCGCGGCGCTTCCTGGCCGGCGTGCCGGAAGCCTGGGGCCAGGCCAGCACCGCGCAAGTGGCGGCCTTCCTGCAGTCCTGGCGCCTGCACCGCTTCACCATGCTGCAATCGGCGTATTTCGCCCTGCATGACCTGATCTTCGGCGCCTGGTACGCCGACCCCTCGACCTGGGCCGCCATCGGCTATCCGGGTCCCATCAAGGAGCTGGGCGTATGAGCGACATCCGCATCATCCCCGACCCGGTCGCCGCCGGCGTGGCGGCCGGCTGGAAAGTCACCGACGCCGCCAACCTGGGGGCTGACCAAGCCATGACGGCCGACGTCGTCGTCATCGGCAGCGGCGCCGGCGGCGGCGTCACGGCGGAGATCCTGGCGCTGGCCGGCCTCGACGTGCTGATCGTGGAGGAGGGCGCGCTGCGTTCCTCGCGCGACTTCCGCATGAAGGAAGCCGAAGCCTATCCGACCCTGTACCAGGAGTCCGCCGCGCGCAAGACCGCGGACAAGTCGATCAATATCCTCCAGGGCCGCACCGTGGGCGGGTCGACCACCGTCAACTGGACCTCGAGCTTCCGCACGCCGGAGCCGACCCTCGCGTTCTGGCAAAGCCGCTTCGGCCTCAAGGACTACAGCCCGGAGGCGCTGGCCCCGTGGTTCGCGATGATGGAGCAGCGCCTCAACGTGGCCGAGTGGACCATGGCGCCCAATGAAAACAACGAGCTGCTGCGCAAGGGCGCGGACAAGCTGGGCATCCCCGTGTCGACCATCCGCCGCAACGTGCGCGGCTGCTGGAATCTGGGCTACTGCGGCATGGGCTGCCCGACCAACGCCAAGCAGTCGATGCTGGTGACGACCATCCCGTCCGCGCTCGCGCACGGCGCGCGCCTGCTCACGCACGCCCGCGCCGAGCGTTTCGCTTTTACCGGCGACAGCATCGAACGGCTGGAACTGACGGCCATGGGCGCAGATGGCGTAATGCCGACCGGGCGCAAGATCACCGTGCGCGCCAAGCATTACGTGCTGGCAGGCGGCGCGATCAATTCGCCGGCACTGCTGCTGCGCTCGAAGGCGCCCAATCCGCACGACTTGCTCGGCAAGCGCACCTTCCTGCATCCGACCGTGATCTCGAGCGCGGTGTACGAACAGGCCGTCAACGGCTTCGACGGCGCGCCGCAGACCATCTATTCCGACCACTTCCTGCACACCAGCCCGATCGATGGACCGGTCGGCTACAAGCTGGAGGCGCCGCCGCTGCACCCGGTCTTGCTGTCGACCACCATGCAGGGCTTCGGCGAGCAGCACGCCGCGCTGATGCAGCAGTTCCCACACGTACACGGCCTGCTGGCGCTGTTGCGCGACGGCTTCCATCCGGAGTCGAACGGTGGCAGCGTGGGCCTGCGCGGCGACGGCAGCCCGGTGCTCGATTACCCGCTCAACGACACCATTTGGGACGGCGTCAAGCGGTCCTTGCTGACCATGGCCGAGATCCAGTTCGCCTCCGGCGCGCGCGGCGTGATGCCGGTGCACGAGCAGGCGCACATGTATCGCACCTGGGGCGAGGCCAAGCAGGCCATCGCCGAACTGCCGTACCGCACCCACCTGATGCGGGTGGTCTCGGCCCACGTCATGGGCGGGGTGCCCATGTCCGGCGACGAGAAGTCCGGATTGGTCGGCCCGGACGGCCGCTACCGCGCGCTGCGCAACCTCTCCGTGCATGACGGCTCCCTGTTTCCGACCTCGATCGGCGCCAACCCTCAGCTGTCGATCTACGGCCTCACGGCGCGCCTGGCGAGCGGCCTGGCCGAAGCCCTGACCGGCAAGCCCGCGCCACGCGTGGCGGCATGAGGCGATGACGGCCCGCCTGCTCCAGTTCCTGTTGCTGGTGCAGGCCGTGGCCGTCGGCTTGCTCGCCTGGCTGTTCGTGCGCGCCGGCGGCGTGTCCTGGGCGCTCGCGCTGTGGTGGGGGCTGGCCTGCGTGCTGGCGCTGCGCTTCCTGATTTGCATGAACAACTTCGTCATGGCCGCGCGCCTGGGCGACCCCGGCACGGAGGTGCCGCTCGGGTGGCGGGCGCGCAGCCGCATGCTGCTGCGCGAATTCGGCGCCACCATCCTCCATTCTTCCTGGCTCATGCCGCGGGCGCGCGCCTGCACCCGGGTGCATCGGACTGGGTCGATTCCGCCGGTCCTGCTGGTGCACGGCTACGGCTGCAACAGCGGCTATTGGGCGCATCTGATCGCGCGGCTGGACGCGGAAGGCATCAGTTATGGTGGCGTGGATCTGGAACCGATGTTCGCGCCGCTCGACGACTACGCACCGGCGCTGGCGCAGGCGGTGGATCGCTTGCGCGCGGCGACCGGCGCGCCGCGCGTGACCCTGGTCGCGCACAGCATGGGCGGCCTGGTGTGCCGTGCCTATTTGCGCGCCCATGGCGACGGGCAGGTGGCGCGCGTGATTACACTTGGCTCGCCGCACCGGGGCACGCGCCTGGCGGCGCTCGGCATCGGGGCGAACGCGCGGCAACTGCGCTGGGGCAGCGACTGGCTGCGGACCCTGGCCGCGGCCGAGACGCCGGCGTACCGCGCCCGGTTCACGTCCATCTACACGCGCCACGACAATATCGTCGCGCCGTACGCATCGGCCGAGCTGACGGGCGCGCGCAATCTGGCCTTCGACGGCGTCGGTCACGTGGCGCTCGGCAGCGACGCGGCGGTGCTCGACTGCCTGATACGCGAAATCCGCCACGCATCGTTGACATCGAGGCACGATTAGCGTGCGTTCTATCTTGCCCGGTGGTACAGTGATTCCCCGCCCGCCGGGTCTGCGGCGGTGAAGATTGGTGAGTTTTCGGAGTCTCGAATGTCTGCTCGTATTCTCATCATCGAGGACAACGCGATCAACGCCGAGTTGATGGCCTATCTGCTGACGGCGGCCGGCTTCGCGCCGATCACCGCGGCCGATGGCGAGGACGGCGTGCGCGCCGCGCGCGCCCACCAGCCCGGCCTGATCGTGTGCGACATCGAATTGCCGCTGCTGGACGGCTTCGGCGTCGTGCGCACCCTGCGCGCCGATCCGCTGTGCGCCGGCACGCCCATCCTGGCCCTGACCGGCTCCGCCGAGGGCGACGCGCGCTTCCTCGAGGCCGGCTTCGATGGCGTGATCCGCAAGCCGATCGCGCCGGAGCATTTCGTCGACGAATTGCGCAGCTACTTGCCGGCGCCGCGTCCGCAGCCCGCGCCGCGCCGCACCATCCTCGTGCTCGACGACCATGTCCTGAACCGCGAATTCCTGCGCGCGCTGCTCGGCTACACGGGCCACCGCCTGCTGGAGGCGGGCAGCGGGACGGAGGCGCTCACCCTGCTCGAAAACGAGCATCCGGACCTCGTCATCGCCGACGTGCTCATGCCCGGCATGGACGGCTACGAATTCGTCGGTCGCATGCGTGGACTGCCCGGCATGGCGCAGCTGCCCGTGATCTTCTATACCGCCAGCGTGCACGAGCGCGAGGCAGAGGAACTGGCGCAGCGCTGCGGGGTGCGCTGCGTGCTGCCCAAGCCGTCGGATCCCCAGGCGATCCTGCGCGCGGTGCAGGACGCGTTGGGCGAGGGCGCCGCGCAGCGCGCCTCGTCCGCCGCCGGCCAGGCGATCGGCGCCATCGACAGCACCATGGCCGCCATGCTGGATCAGGTCCAGAGCAGCAGCGCGGCGCTGTCGCGCATCGCGGCCCAGGCCCCGGTGCCGGAGCCTGTGGACGGCCTGTCCTACATGACCGAGCGTTTGACCGACTCGCTCTCCAGCCTGCAGGCGGTCAGCCTGCGCCTGACCTCCCTGATCGACCTCGGCATCGCCTTGGGCGAGGAACGCGACGCGCAAGCCCTGGTGGACCTGGGCTGCCGCGTGGCCAAGGATATCTGCGCCGCGCGCTACGCTGTGCTGGCCCTGCTGACGGAAGACGGTGCGGGCGTCGGCCATTTCGCAGCCTGTGGCGATGGCGGTTATGCGGCGGAGGTGACGGCCGACCCGCGCGCCGGCGTGTTGGGCGAATTGCTGGCCGGGACCACGCCGATCCGCCGCGCCGGCCTGCCGGGCGATCCAGGCGCGCTGGGGCTGCCGGCCAGCCATCCGCCCGTCCACGCCTTTCTTGGCGTGCCGGTGGTGGCGCATCAGCGCATGCGCGGCTGGCTGTACCTGGTGGACCGGGCGGACGCCACTGCGTTCTCGGAGGTCGACGAGCGGGTCGCGGTCACGGTCGCGGCCCAGACGGCGGTCGCCTACGAGAACCTTAAACTGTACGAGCAGATCCGCCAGCATCACGCCGACCTGACGGCCGACATCGCGGCGCGCCTGAAGTTGGACGAGGAGCTGCGCCGCTTCCGCGCCGCGATGGACGCCAGCGGCGACGCGATCTTCCTGATCGACCGCACCGAGCACCGCTTCATCGACGTCAACGCGACCGCCTGCGCACTGCTTGGCTACACGCGCGACGAGTTCCTGGCACAAGAACTGGCCAGCCTGCAGACCCTGTACGACCGCGTGCTCGAGGGCGACCCGACCGGCGCCGGCGCCGAGGTGGCGCTGCCGCGCCGCGACGGCGCCATGCTGGCGGCCGAGGTGCAGCGCCGCTCGCTGCGCTCGGGCGAGGACTGGATCATCGTGGCCGTGGCGCGCGACATCACCGAGCGCAAGGAAGCCGAGCAGCGCCTGCTGCAGCTGTCCCATTACGACACCCTGACCGGGCTGCCGAACCGCACCCAGTTCTATCACGCCCTCACGCGCGCGCTGGACCAGGCGCGCGAACACGGCTGGGCGGTGGGCGTGCTGTTCCTGGACCTGGACCGCTTCAAGACCGTCAACGACACCCTCGGCCACAGCGCCGGCGACGCGCTGTTGCAGCAGGTCGGCCAGCGCCTGGTCGACTGCCTGCGCGTGCGCGACACGGTGGGCCGCTTCGGCGGCGACGAGTTCGCCGCCATCTTGATGCTGCCGGACGGGGCCCAGACGGCGATCTCGGTGGTCGACAAGATCCGCGACGTGATGCACAAGCCGTTTCGCATCGGCGAGTTCGAGATCACCATCACCGCCTCGATCGGCATCACGGTCTCGCCCAACGACGCCACCGACGCGGCCACGCTCATCAAGTACGCCGACACGGCCATGTACCGCGCCAAGGAGGCCGGTAGCGATTCGTTCCGCTTCTTCACGGCGGAGATGAACGCGCAGTCCCTGGCCCGCCTCGACCTGGAAGGCGCGCTGCGCCGCGCGATCGAAAACAACGAGTTCGTCCTGTACTACCAGCCCAAGATCGACCTGGCATCCGGCCGCATCAGCGGGGCGGAGGCCCTGATCCGCTGGCAGCGTCCCGGCATCGGCCTGGTCTCGCCGGCGCTGTTCATTCCGGTCCTGGAGGACATGGGCCTGATCGCCCGCGTCGGCGCCTGGGTGCTGGACGAGGCCTGCCGCAAGATCGCCGAGTGGAGCCGGTCCGGAGCCGGCCCCGTGCACCTGGCCGTGAACGTGGCCAGCGGCCAGTTCTTCGACAGCGAACTGGAACGCGAGGTGCTCGAAGCGATCCGCCGCCACGACATCGCGCCCGAACTGCTGGAGCTGGAACTGACGGAAGGCTCCCTCATGTCCAACGCCGAGGAAACTGTGACCATGCTGCGCAACCTGAAGGCGCTGGGCGTGAAGATCGCCGTGGACGACTTCGGCACCGGCTACTCCAGCCTGGCCTATCTGCGCCGCTTCCCGATCGACAAGCTCAAGATCGACATCGCCTTCGTGCGCGAAGTGACCAGCAATCCGGACGACGCGGCCATCGTCCTGGCCATCATCAACATGGCGCACAGCCTCAAGCGCACCGTGGTGGCCGAGGGCGTGGAACGCGAAGCCCAACTGGCCTACCTGCGCCGCCACGGCTGCGACGAGATCCAGGGCTTCTACTTCAGCCGCCCGGTGCCGGCCGAGGAATTCGAGGCCATGGTGCGCGAAGGCCGTACCCTGGCGACCGCGGCCGAGGAGGAACCGGGCGCGGAGCAGACGCTCCTGATCGTCGACGACGACGCCTTCATGCTCGACGTGCTGTCCGACTTCCTGGCCCAGGACGGCTATCGCATCTTCACGGCCCAGAGCCCGGCCGAGGGCTTCGACATCCTGGCCCGGCACCGGGTCCAGGTCATCGTCTGCGACCAGTGCATGCCGGTCATGACCGGCACCGAGTTCATGGAGCGCGTCAAGAACCTATGCCCGGACACCTTCCGTATAATGCTCTCCGCCTACGCCGACCTGACCCCGATCATGGCGGCCGTGAACCATGGCGCGGTCGACCGCTTCTACATGAAGCCGTGGAAGGGCGAGATCCTGCGCGAGAACATCCGCGAAGGCTTCCGCCTGCGCGCGCTGCACTGATTGCATTGAAAGGAAACCCATGCCTTACCTGGTCATCCGCCGCGAAGTCGGATGGGAGAAAAAGACGACCACCTACCGCATCTTCGTCGACGACGAGGAGAAGGGGACCATCCAGCAGGGCCAGCAGGTGAAGGTGGAAGTCCCGCCGGGCCACCACAGCGTGCGCTTTCGCCTCGGCCGCCTGGCCTCGGAAGCGCTGGAACTGATGGTGGTGCCGAACAAGGACGAACTGCTCGAATGCGGGCACGAACTGAAAGCCGTGCCCGCCTTCTTCGGGCGCCTGCTGACGCCCAAGTCCTTCATCCGCGCCAAGCGGCGCGGGACGGGGTTCGCTTCGAAGGACGACTGATTCCCGCCTAGAAGTGCACGCCGCGCAGCAGCTGCTGCATGGCGATCTGCTCGCTCGACATCTGCGGAATCTTCTTGTCGCCGCCCTTGGCCGCATCCGAATCCGGGAACATGCGGAACGAGGTATTGAGCACGATCTGGGCCACGCGCGGCATCACCGCGTGCAGCAGCTGGCCGAACACGCCCACCCGGGTCGCGATCCGCACCGGCTTGTAGACGATGGCGTTGGCGATCAGGTCGGCCGCTTCATCCGGCGTCAGGGTCGGCACGTTCTGGTAGATCTTGGTCGGCGCGATCATCGGGGTACGCACCAGCGGCATGTTAATGCTGGTGAACTTGATGCCCACGTCGGACAGCTCGGACGCCGCGCAGCGGGTCCATGCATCGAGCGCCGCCTTGGAGGCCACGTAGGCCGAGAAGCGCGGCGCGTTGGTCAGCACACCGATCGAGGAGATGTTGATCACGTGGCCGCGGCGCTGTTCGATCATCTTCGGCAGCAGGCCCATGGTGGTGCGCAGGGCGCCGAAGTAGTTGAGCTGCATGGTGCGCTCGAAGTCGTGAAAGCGGTCGAACGACGATTCGATCGCGCGGCGGATCGAGCGGCCGGCGTTGTTCACCAGGATGTCGACCCCGCCATGGTCCGCGATCAGCTCCTGGATGAAGCGGTCGGCGTCGGCCATGTCGGACAGGTCGGCCTGGTAGGTAATCAGTTCGAAGCCGCGCGCGGCGACTTCCTGCTTGGCCTCTTCCAGCTTGGCCAGATCACGGCCGCAAATGATCGTCGTGGCGCCGGCTTCCGCGATCTTGTGCGCGGCGGCCAGGCCGATGCCCGACGATCCGCCCGTGATCAGGACCACCTTTCCCGCGACCTGGCCCTTCAGGGTGTGGTCGATGAACAGGTCCGGATCCAGGTTGCGCTCCCAGTAGTCCCAGATCGGGGCGGCGTAGGATTCGAGCGGCGGACAGGCGATCCCGCTGCCTTTCAGCGCGGCCTGGGTGTCGCGGCTGTCGAAGCGGGTCGGGTAATTGATGAACTGCATGATGTCCGGCGGCAGGCCGAGATCCTTCATGAGCGCGTTGCGCAGGCGGCGCACCGGCGTCAGCGCCATCAGGCCCTTCTTCACCGACTTGGGAATGAAGCCGAACAGCGCCGCATTGATGCGGATGCTCATGGTCGGCGCGTGCGCGGCGCGGCAGAACACGTTGAGGACTTCGCCCACGCGCATCGGCTCGGGGTCGGTCAGGTGGAAGGCGCGCCGGTCCAGGCCGTCCTTGTGCGCGATATGCTCCATCGCGTTCACCACGAAGTCGACCGGCACGATATTGATGCGGCCGCCCTCGATGCCGATGGTCGGCATCCATGGCGGCAGCATCTGGCGGATGCGCTGGATCAGCTTGAAGAAGTAGTAGGGACCGTCGACCTTGTCCATCTCGCCGGTGACGGAGTCGCCCACCACCAGACCGGGGCGGTACACGCGCCAGGGCATCTTGGCTTCGGTGCGGACGATCTTTTCCGACTCGTGCTTGGTCGAGAAGTAGGGGTGGTCGAGGTTCTCGGCCTCGTCGAACATGTCTTCGCGGAAGATCCCCTCGAACATGCCGGCGGCGGCGATGGAGCTGACGTGATGGAAACGGCCGGCCGCGATCGCGTTGGCGAAATCGACCGTATTGCGCGTGCCCTTGATGTTCGCTTCGATCTGGGACTCGGCGTCCGCGCCCAGGTCGTAGACCGCGGCCAGGTGGAAGAAGTGGTCGATCTGCTTGGACAGCTTCTTGCTGTCCTCCTTCGACACGCCCAGCTTGGGCGCACGCAGGTCGCCGAACACGGGGATGGCTCGGGCCTTGGTGGTGCCCCAGTATTCCAGCAGGGCGGGCAGCTTGTCGCGGCTCTCCTCGCGCATCAGGAAGTACACCACGCTGCCCTTGCGGGCCAGGAGCTTCTTCACCAGCCGTTTTCCGATGAACCCGGTGGCGCCAGTCACGAAATACTGCATACGCTTCCTCCCTAGTTATTCTGAAAAGTGTCGGATGACCCCCATCATTGCAGGCTGCTGGACAGTTGGCAAGCGGGTAGGGGTTAGAACCGGCTCTCTACGGTTTTAGAAAGCCTTCTCTAGATAGCGCGACTACAATGCTTTCGTACCCAACCCACCAAAGAGGTGTAACGAGATGGTCAAGAAACTGAAATCCCTGGCGAAAGCCGACGACAAGCAACTGGCCAGCGCCGTCCGTAATTCCGCCGCCCAGATCTGGCAGGCAGGCCTGGGCGCCTTTTCCAAGGCCCAGGAAGAGGGCGGCCGCGTGTTCACCAAACTGGTGAAAGAGGGCACCGAGCTGCAGAAGCGCACCCGCAGCCTGGCCGAAGACAAGGTCAACGAAGTGACCGGCACCGTGAGCAAGGTCGCCAGCGACGTCGGCCAGCAGGCCGCCGGTCAATGGGACAAGCTGGAGCAGGTGTTCGAGGACCGCGTGGCCCGCGCCCTGTCCACCATCGGCGTGCCGACCCAGAAGGACATCCAGGACCTGACGCGCCGCGTCGAAGAGCTGTCCAAGGCCGTCTCCCAGCTGACCGGCAAGAAGGCGCCGGCCGCCAAGCAGGCTGCGCCGGCCGCCAAGCCCGCCGCCCGGAAGGCCGCCGCCAAGCCGGCTGCGAAAGCTGCCAAGCCGGCCGCCAAGACCGCTGCCAGGAAGCCGGCCGCCAAGAAACCGGCTGCCCGCAAGGCCGCAGCGGCGTAATTTGATCCAGGTCCGCGCGGCCCTCCGGCCGCCGCGGGCATCATCTTGCGTATGGCAGACAAGCGCACCCCTCCCCGTATCGGACTGGCTCTGGCCGGCGGAGGACCGCTTGCCGCCGTCTACGAAATTGGCGCCCTGGCGGCGCTGGAAGAATCCATCGAAGGCTTCGACGCCAACCGAGCCGACGTCTATGTCGGTATCAGCGCCGGCGGCATCGTGGCCGCGGCCCTGGCCAACGGTATCACCCCGCACCAGATGGTGCGCCTGTTCATCGAGAGCGACGTCGACGGCAGCAAGATCGACCCTGCCGACCTGTTCCGCCCCGAGATGCTCATGAAGCCCGCCCTGGGCGAGCTGACGCGCCGCTGCGCCAGCCTGCCCGGGCTGGTGGCCGAGGGTACGCTGCACTACGTGAGCCGGCGCCGCAGCCTGGTCGCCTCCTTCGAGCGTCTCAAGGAAGCCTTTCCGACCGGGGTGTTCTCGGGCGAGGGCATCCACCACTACCTGCGCCACATGTTCGAACGGCCCGGCCGCAGCAACGACTTCCGTCGCCTCAAGCGCCGCCTGTACATCGTCGCCACCGATCTCGATAGTGGCGACGCGGTGCGCTTCGGCGGGCCGGGCTGGGACCAGGTGCCGATCTCGCTCGCCGTGCAGGCCAGCGCCGCCGTGCCGGGGCTGTACCCGCCGGTGGAGATCGAAGGCCGTCACTTCGTCGACGGCGCCCTGCGCAAGACCATGCACGCCTCGATCGCCCTGGAACACGGCGTGGACGTGCTGTTCTGCGTGAATCCGATCGTGCCCTACAACGCGCGCCGGCCCGGCAAGCTGGCTGCCGGCGGGCTGTTGGACGTGCTGTCGCAGACGCTGCGCGCCACCCTTCATTCGCGCCTGGACGCGGCGATGGACCGCTATCGCAAGTCCCATCCCGGTACCGACATCTTCCTGTTCCAGCCGAACGAGGACGACGCGGAGCTGTTTTTTACGAATATTTTCAGCTACTCGAACCGGCGCCGCATGTGCGAGCAGGCCTACCAGAACACCCGCCTCATGCTCCTGAACCGGCGCGCCGAACTGGCCCCGCGCCTGGAGCGCAATGGCCTGCGCCTGAAGGAGTCGGTCTTGCGCGATACCAGCCTGACCCTGGTGTCCGAAGTCCCGGAGCGCATGCCGCTGGCGCGGCTGCGCGAAACGCTGGATGACCTGGAGCGCTATCTGAAGGTCGCGCGGTCCTGACGGTGACGGGGGCGGGGTTTTACGTTATTCTTGGGAGGATAACAACGAGACCGCCCAGCCATGCTCCAAAAAGCGCCCCGCCGAACCCGCGAACGGATCCTCGAACTGTCCCTGCGCCTCTTCAACGAATTCGGCGAGCCGAACATCACCACGACCGTGATCGCCGAAGAGATGAACATCTCGCCCGGCAACCTGTACTACCACTTCCGCAACAAGGACGACATCGTCAACTCGATCTTCACCCAGTTCGAGGCCGAGATCGAACGCATCCTCACCGTGCCGGAAGGCCGCCGCTCCAATCTGGAGGACGTGTGGCTGTACCTGCACCTGATGTTCGAACTGGTGTGGCGCTATCGCTTCTTCTACCGCGACCTGAACGACCTCCTGTCGCGCAACCGCAAGCTGGAGCTGCACTTCAAGGAAATCCTGAACCACAAGATCAAGGTGGCGCGCCAGCTCTGCTCCGACCTGCGCAGCGAGGGTTCGCTGGAAGCGAGCGACGCCGAGATCGCGGCGATGGCGACCAACATGGTGGTGGTCGCGACCTACTGGCTGTCCTACGAATACGTGCGCAACCCGCGCAAGTACACCGAACAGCAGGCCATGTCGGACGCGCTGGCGCGCGGCTGCTACCAGGTGCTGTCCCAGGTCGGCCCGTACCTGCGCGGCGACACGCGGCTGCTGTTCCAGAAGCTGTCCGAGGAATACCTGAAAAAACTCACCTAGAACAAAGGAGCAAGCTGATGGCCTGGACCAAATTCCCGTATCCGGACGAATTCTATGTGCACACCCCGGCGAGCCTGAAGAAGAACTGGGCCCGCCTGCACGTCGGCGACGCCGAACCGTTCCCCAAGGACGAGGCGCTGGCGCAAGCCTGGATCGCCTTCCACGCCGGCGAGTTCGAAAAGGCCGTGAAGCTCGGCCTGGAAGCGGGCGTGCCGGGCTACGCGGTGGCCAACAAGGCGGCCTGCATGTACGCCACCTATCTCGAAAAGAACGAGAAGAAGAAGCTCGCCCTGTTCGAGGAAGTGGCGGCGCGCTGCGAGGAGCAGCAGAAGTCCGATCCGAACAACGCAGCCGGCTATTACTGGCACGCCTATGCGCTGGGCCGCTACGCGCAGGGCATTTCGGTGGTCAAGGCGCTGGCCCAGGGCATCGGCCAGAAGGTCAAGGCGAGCCTGGACAAGACCGTCAAGCTCGCGCCCAAACACGCGGACGCCCATATCGCGCTGGGCGCCTACCATGCGGAGATCGTGGACAAAGTCGGCGCCATGCTGGCCGGCCTGACCTACGGCGCCAAGAAGGAAGAAGGCTACAAGCACTACAAGAAAGCGCTGGAATTGAATCCCGATTCGGCGATCGGCCGGATCGAATACGCGAACGCGCTGGTCATGCTGGACGGGGAAAAGAAGATGAAGGAAGCCGTCAAACTGTACGAGGAGGCGGCGGCCGTGCAGCCTTATGACGCGATGGAACGGCTGGACGTGGAAGCGGCCAAAGAAGAACTCGAGGACGAATGAAGGCGATTGCAGTGTATTGCGGCTCGGCGCACGGCGTGTCGCCGGCCTATGCCGAGGGCGCCCGCGCGCTGGGGCGCGCCATGGCGGCCCAGGGCCTGGGCCTGGTCTACGGCGGCGGCAATGTGGGCCTGATGGGCGTCATCGCGGATGAAGTGATGCGCAGCGGCGGCGCGGCCGTCGGCGTGATTCCGCAGGCCCTGATGGACCGCGAGGTCGGCCACACCGGCCTGACCCGGCTGTACGTGGTCAAGGACATGCACGAGCGTAAAGCGATGATGGCCGACCTGGCCGACGGTTTCATCGCCATGCCGGGCGGGATGGGCACGCTGGAGGAATTGTTCGAGATGCTGACCTGGTCGCAGCTCGGCATTCACCACAAACCGATCGGTCTGCTCAACGTGGACGGCTACTACGACCGCTTGCTCGGCTTCGTCGGCCACATGCAGGAGCAGGGCTTCGTCAAGCCGCAGCACGCGGCATTGATGATGGCCGAGCCGGCACCCGACGCGCTGCTGGCGCGCCTGCGCGCGGCCGCCGCCCGCATGCCGGCCGGCCCCGACCACCCGGAGCTGCGCTAGCAACACCGTCATCCCCGCGCAAGCGGGGACCCCTGGTGCGACGCATGCCGCCGGCTTCCTACCTGTGGCCCCCGCGTTCGCAGGGGTGACGGCTATTTGCCGGCCTTCTGCTCGGACGCCCCCATCGGCCGCGCCGCCGAGGCGCGGTTGGCGGCCTGCCGGCTCTCGCCGCCCTTGCGGCCAATATCGGCCATGTGCTCGCGGTTGCGGCTCACCACCTCGCCGCCTTTCTGCCCCGCGCGCCGCGCCTCCTCGGAATTGAACTCATGGGCCGTACCCTTCTGGTGCGCAGCCTGCCCGCCCTTGCTGGCGATCTGGCGCTGCTGTTCGCGGTCCATTGCGGCGAAACCGCGCTTGGTGGGCGCATGCTGGCTGTTGCCGCTGCTGGCGTGCTGCATATTGCCTTTCTGATGTTTGCTCGTCGTCATTTGGAGTCTCCTTGGTTGCGGTGATCAATGACCGGCGGACTGGTCCTGTGAGAGTGGGGGTGCACGGATGCCGTCGGGTTAGTGGGGGATGCGTTGGGGTGCTTCTCCGGTGAGCAGGTTCGCGTCGAGCCCGGCGCTGCGGGGGGCCGTCGGCGGCACGTCTGCCACGGCGGGGGGAGACGGTTCGGACTCGGGTGGCTGCACCAGCTCCTGGCAGATGCTCTCCACCAGATCGGTCATGCCGTCGTCGTCGTGTTGCCCGTCGTAGGCGCGGAACAGGTCGAGAACCTTGTCGTGCCCGGCGCGCGCGCGATCGCCCGCGCTAGCCACGGGCCGCCTCGCCGTGGCCGGACGGAGCGGCGGGCGGCGGCGCGCCGCGGGCATGGCCATTTGGAATGGCTGCGCCCATGCGTTCCATGACGTTGCGTTGTTCGGCCGCCAGCCGCTGGGTCGCCTCGGTACTTCGGCGCACCACGTCGTCGGCAATGGCGCTGACGGCCCGGCTGGCCTCGGGCATGTGCTGTTCGGCGGCGCGGGTCAGTTCTGCCTGCGCGCCCGCCAGGGTGTTGAGCAGCTGTTGCTGGTAGTTGCGCATGTGCTCGGATGCGGGCATCCCGCAAGCGGCGGCCGCCGCGCCGAGTTCGACCGGGTCCGAGCTCGCGAGCAGGTGCCGGCTGGCATCGAGCCAGTCCTGGAACCACTGCTGCGCGTACGTGATGTTCAGTGTCGCCAGCCGCTGCATGGCATCGACCATGCGGTTGGCCAGGTTCGTCAGCAGCGTCACCTGCGCATCGAGATGCGACTGCAACGCCGGTGTTGGGACCAATGCATTCATAGACACTCCATGTGAAATGAACCGGGGGTGTCCCATGGAGCGGAGCGCGCGCGGAAGGTTCGCGCCAAATGCGCGGACCCTGCGCTAGATCAAATGTGCTGCAGGAGGGGGGCTTAGGTGTCCTGGTCCTGCGACGCCAGCAAGTCGTGGGCGTTCAGCAGGGCGTAGACGATTTCCGGACGCTGGTCGAGGCAGCGGCGCACGGCCGCCGGGATGGATTGGTGCAGCTTGCGGCACAGGCCCGCGCGCTCGGCCAAGCGGATGGCCAGGCCGCGCACGGTGCGCACTTCGTGCAGGGAGGGGGCGATCTGTAAGTCGATGCCGACTTGCTCGAGCAGCTTGGCGCGCAGGCGCAGCAGCTCATCGTACGAGGCGAGGGCTTCGATGCGCGCGATGAGGCGTTTTTCCTCTTCGCGCGTCAGGCGCAGCGGACGCAGGTCGGCCGTTGGATCGTCGAGCAGCTCTTCCCGCCCGCAGTTGCAGGCGCCGGGTGGGCATTCGGTGCGGATGGGGACGGGCAGGCGTTGCAGCATCTCGCGAGTATCGGCAGGCTGGCCAAAAATGGCAAGTGTACCGCGTTATCAGGCGTCGGCCACCTTCAGTACCAGCTTGCCGAGGTTCTTCCCTTCGAACAGCATGTTGAGGGTCTCGGGGAAGTTCGCCAGCCCTTCGACCACGTGCTCCTTCGATTTGAAGCTGCCTTCGGCCAGCCATTTACCCATCGCGGCCACCGCTTCCGGATAGCGCGGCGCGTAGTCGAACACCACCATGCCTTCCATGCGGGCGCGGTTGACCAGCAGGGACAGATAGTTCGAGGGGCCCTTGATGCCGCCGGTGCTGTTGTACTGCGAGATCGCCCCGCAGATCACGATGCGCGCGTGCATCGCAAGCCGGGTCAGCACATCGTCGAGAATGTCGCCGCCCACGTTGTCGAAGTAGACGTCCACGCCCTGCGGGCAGTGCGTCTTGAGGCCTTCGCGCACCGACTCGTGCTTGTAGTCGATGCAGGCGTCGAAGCCGAGTTCCTGGACCACATAGGCGCACTTGTCCTGGCCGCCCGCGATGCCGACCACGCGGCAGCCCAGGTGCTTGGCCACCTGGCCGACCACCATCCCGACCGCGCCCGCCGCGCCGGAGACGACCACCGTCTCGCCGGCCTTGGCCTGGCCCACGTCGGTCAAGCCGAAGTAGCCCGTCATGCCGGCCATGCCGAGCGTGTTGAGCCAGGTGGTCAGGGGCGCCAGGCGCGGATCGACCTGGAAGAAGGCGGCGCCGCGGTGGTCGGCCGGGCCGATCCAGTATGCCTGCACACCGGTGCCGCCCATCACGAAGGCGCCGACCGGGAACTTCGGCGACTTGGACGCCACCACCACGCCGATGCCACCGGCGCGCATCACTTCGCCCAGTCCGACCGGGGGGATGTAGGACTTGGCGTCGTTCATCCAACCGCGCATGGCCGGATCGAGCGACAGGTACAGGGTCTTGACCAGGATCTCCCCGTCGGCCAACTCGCGCACCGGCTCCGACGTTTCCTGCCAGTCGCTGCGTTTGGGCAGGCCGGATGGGCGCGCGGCAAGGCGGAATTGGCGGTTCACGAGCGGCTCGGACATGATGGCACTCCCTGGAAGATGATCAATCCGGCCACTATACACCGCTAAGCGCACGCTCGTGCTATTTCGTTTATGCGACAATAGCCGGCTGCCCGAACCAAACCGACCGACCATGACCGTCCAATCCGAATACATCCTGACCCTGTCCTGCAAGGACCGCCGCGGCATCGTGCACCGCGTCTCCGGCTTCCTGGCCGAGTACGGCTGCAACATCATCGACTCCGCCCAGTTCGGGGACGCCGAGTCGCAGCTGTTCTTCATGCGCACCCACTTCGCGCTGGAGGACGGGGCGGTCACGGATGCGGCGCTGCGGCGCGACTTCGGCGCCTTCTGCGCCGAGATGGAGATCGATGGCCAGCTGTACGACGCGCACAGCAAGCCGCGCGTGATGATCATGGTGTCCAAGATCGGCCACTGCCTGAACGACCTGCTGTTCCGCTACAAGAGCGGCCTGCTGCCGGTGGAGATTCCCGCCATCGTGTCCAATCACATGGACTTCTACCAGCTCGCGGCCAGCTACAACATCCCGTTCCACCACCTCCCGCTGGCGGCCGGCGCCGACGAGGCGACCAAGCTGGCGCAGGAGACGCGGGTGCTGGAGCTGATGCGCCAGCACGAGGTGGACCTGGTGGTCCTGGCGCGCTACATGCAGATCCTGTCGCCCGGCCTGTGCGAGGCGATGCGCGGCAAGGCGATCAACATCCACCATTCCTTCCTGCCCAGCTTCAAGGGCGCCAAGCCGTATGCGCAGGCGCACAAGCGCGGCGTGAAGCTGATCGGCGCGACCGCGCACTTCGTCACGGGCGACCTGGACGAAGGCCCGATCATCGAACAGGACGTCGAACGCGTGGACCACGCGATGGACGTCGAAACGCTGTCCGCCATCGGTGCGGACGTCGAATGCGTGGTGCTGGCGCGGGCCGTGAAATGGTTCGTCGAGCACCGCATCCTGCAAAACGGCGACAAGACCGTCGTCTTCAAGTAATCCCGCATGGCCCTCAAATCCACCATTTACAAAGCCGAACTGGCGATTGCGGACATGGACCGCAATTATTACAACACGCACGCGCTGACGCTGGCGCGCCATCCGTCCGAGACCGACGAGCGCCTGATGGTGCGCATCGTCGCCTTTGCCCTGCACGCGAGCGAGGCCCTGGCCAACGCCAAGGGCATCTCCGACACCGAGGAGCCGGACCTGTGGGAGAAGGACCTGACCGGCGCGATCCAGTTGTGGATCGAGGTCGGGCAGCCGGACGAAAAGCGCCTGCTGAAGGCTGCCGGGCGCTCGGAGCAGGTGGTGGTGTATTCGTACAGCAGCGCGAGCCACATCTGGTTCAAGCCGCTGGCCGGAAAGATCGACCGCGCCAAGAACGTGCGCGTGGTCAACCTGCCGGCCGAGGCGACCGAAGCGCTGGCCGGCATGGCCCAGCGCAGCATGCAGCTGCAGTGCACGATCCAGGACGGCCAGATCTGGCTCACCGACGGCAACGCCACGGTCGAAATCCCCCGCGAGGTCTGGAAACCCTGAAAGCGGAGGGGTCTGACCCCGGTGTTCCCGCTTGGGGTCCGACCCCGATTTAGCACGTATAATCGTCGCCCATGAACCCGCAACTGCTCCGCGCGGCCCTGGCGGCCGCCCTCGCGCTGGCCGCGGCCGGCGCCTCCGCCCAGGTCACTGTCAAGAACGCCTGGATCCGCGCCACCGTCCCCGTGCAGAAAGCCTCCGGCGCCTTCATGCAGATCGTATCCGCCCAGGATGCGCGCCTGGTCGCCGTCGCCACGCCGGTCGCCGGCTTGGTGGAGCTGCATCAGATGGATATGAAGGGCGGGATGATGAACATGCGCCATGTGGAGACGATCGACCTGCCTGCCGGTAAAACGGTCGAGCTGGCTCCCGGCGGTTACCACGTCATGCTGCTGGAACTGAAGCGCCAGATGAGGGCGGGCGATACCGTACCCTTGACGCTGGTGGTGGAAGGCAAGGACAAGAAGCGCTCGACCGTCGCCGTCACGGCAACGGTCAAGCCCTTGACCGCGCACTAAGACCGATCAGCGCGGGGCACTGCCCAGGCGCTTCAGGCCACCCGAACCCAGCACGGTCTTGTTGATCTTCGGATCGCCGTAATAGTGCACGTCGCCCGAGCCGGCCACGGTGAAGGACAGCTCGTCCTTAGCCCACACGGTCGACTGGCCCGAGCCGCCTACCGTCACGCTGACGTCGTTGGCCTTGACCAGGCCGGCGTCGACGTCGCCCGAACCGCCGATGTTGATCGACAGCTTGTCGGTGGCGCCGCCGCCGATCTTCACGTTGCCGCTGCCGCCCAGGTTCAGGCTCAGGGAGCGGCTCTCGATGCCCTTGACGTTGACCGAACCGGAGCCGCCCAGCGCCACTTCCACCCGCGGCGCCTTGAGCGCGTCGGACTCCAGCGAGCCGGACCCGCCCAGGGACAGGTCGTTCACTTCGCGCGCCCAGATCACCACGTGGATGGACTTGCTCTGCAGGTTCAGGTGGCGCTTGTTGGGACGGATCTCCAGCACGCCGTCCCGGACCACGGTCTCGATCAGCGGCAGCAGGTTGTCGTCGGCTTCGATGCTGATGCCTTCCTTGTTCCCGATGTGCAGTTCCGCTTTGCCCGGCAGACCGAACGCGACGCCGCTGAAGTGGCCCACCTCGCGGTCCTGCTTCTTGAGCACGCCATTGCCTTGGACCCGTTCGCCGATGCTCCAGCTGCTGCCGCCGGCCAGGGCGACGGTGGCCGGCACGGCGCAGGCGAGGAAGGCGGCGGCCAGCGCCACCGAACGCAGGCCGCGGGAAGTCTTGTTCGAAATATGCATGCGAAGCTCCTAAGAATCAGTGTTTGGACAGGATGCATCCTAAGCAAGCGCGCGCCCGGCTGCAGCGCTTTTGCGACGGATTGCGCGCTGCCGGGAACAGATTGCAGCGTCGGCGGATAATCCGTCAAACCGCTATGATGGTGGTTTTGCAATGTTTAAGGGCGACTCATGAACCTGCTGTTCCTGCTGATGGCCTTCGCGGCCGGCTGCGCGATTTCCACCCAGTCCGCCATCAATGGCCAGCTCGCAGCGGGCATCGGCGGCAATGCGGTGGGTGCGGCCCTGGTCTCGTTTGCGGTCGGCACGCTGGCGCTGCTCGGCGCGGCCGTCCTGCGCGGGAACCTGGGCGCGGCGCTGGCACTGCTGCCGTCCCAGCCGTGGTGGCGCTTCGCCGGCGGCTTCCTGGGCGCGGCGTTCATTTTCTGCACCACCTTCCTGGCGCCGCGCATCGGCCTGCTCAATCTGCTGGTGCTGATCATCGCCGGCCAGCTGGTGGCCTCGATGACCATCGACCAGTTCGGCCTGATCGGCATGGCCGTGCGCCGCGTGTCCGCCGTGCGCCTGATCGGCGCGCTGCTGGTCCTGGCCGGGGTGGCCCTGAGCCTGTTCGGCGAGCGCCTTGTTGCTGCCATCGGACGCTGAGAAAATCTGCTGGCGCGAACCCGACGTTGCCTCGTAGAATTGATCGTATTGGCAATTCGGGAACCACGCAGATGGACAATCAGTATTCGCAGATCCCCACGCTCACCTATGAGGAGAACGAGGACCATCCGGTGTTCGGCACCCTGGTCGAGCAGATTCTCCACCTGCTGAACTCCCGGCTCAGTTTCACGGACATCATCATCCACCAGAATTCGCCCCTGATGCTGCGCCAGCCGCGCGGCCTGGTGGCGGTGACCGACTCGCCCATCACGCGCGAGGAGCTGGAGGAATTCTTCGAGGTGATCGAGCCGAACTGGGCGGTGCGCATCGAGGACCGGGCCTTCGACCGTTCGATCGACCTGAACACGGCGCGCATCCGCGCCAACTGCTTCAGCTTCCAGGCCAAGAAGCGCCTGGGCTGCGTGATCCGCCGCTTTCCGAAAGAGCCGCTGCCGCTGGCCCAGCTTGGCTTGCACGCGGACGAGACGGCATTCGCCCAGCTGACCAGCGGCCTGGTGCTGATCATCGGCGACACCTGCCAGGGCAAATCGACCACCATCGCCTCCATCCTGGACGAGATCAACCGCACCCGCTCGGGCCATATCATCACCATCGAAGACCCGGTGGAGACCCTGATCCCGCAGCGCAAATGCATCGTCACCCAGCGCGAAGTGGGTGTGGACGGGGACGTGGAGAGCTACTACCTGGGTGCGCTCGACGCGCTGCGCGAGCGGCCGGACGTGATCGTGATCGGCGAGATCCGCGACGCCCAGACGGCGCAGGAGGCGCTGGCGCTGGCCGAATCCGGCCCGCTGGTGCTGGCCACGCTGCATGCGCGCTCCACCGAGCTGGGCCTGCAGAAAATGATGCGCCTGCTGGGGAACAGCGAATCGCAGTCGCAAGCGCTGGCGCACGCGCTGCGCGGGGTGCTGTGCCAGGCCTTGCTGCCTTCCACGCAGAGCAACCGGTATCACCTCGCCACCGAATGCCTGACGCCCAGCGCCGCCGTGGTCAAGCTGATCGAAAACGGCGACCTGGCGGGCATCCGCAGCCATATGAACCTCAAGAGCGAGCCGGGCTGCCATACGATGAATGCGGCGCTGGAGGCGCTGCTGTCCACGCACAAGGTCAGCATCGACGACGCCCGCGCCGCCACCACCGACCGCGTCGGCTTCGCCGAGATGGTGTAAGCCCCGCCGTCATCCGCGCGCGCGTCCCTCATCCCCGCGCTCACCCGTCATCCTCGCGGCCACCCGCCAACCCCGCGCTCCACCCGTCATCCCCGCGCTCCGCCCGTCATCCCCGCGCAGGCGGGGATCCATGATAGGAAACAGATGGTGAACGCCTTCTATCCCGGCTGCGCATGCCGTCATCGATCCCCGCCTCCGCGGGGATGACAGGGGGGGGACGCGTTCTATCCCGGCTGCACATGCGGTCATCGATCCCCGCCTCCGCGGGGATGACAGGGGGACGCGTTCTATCCCGGCTGCGCATGCGGTCATCGATCCCCGTCTCCGCGGGGATGACAGGGGTCAGTCCAGCGGCACGCTCCGATGGCGGTTCACCTCGCGCGCATCGACCGGATTGGCTTTGTTCCCCCAGCTCGCGCGCAGGTAGCTCACCACCGCCGCCACCTGTTCGTCGTCCAGCACGTGCGCGTACGGCGGCATCCCGTACGGCCGCGGATTGCCCGCCGTCGCCGGCGGAAAACCGCCATTCAACACCACGCGGATCGCATTGACCGGCACGTCCATGGTCAAGGCCCGGTTGCCCGCCAGCGGGGGATACGCAGGCGCCAGGCCCTTGCCGTCGCGCCCGTGGCACTCTGCGCAGTGCTTTTCGTAGATGCGTGCTCCGGCTCTGACCTTTGCCTCAACCGCCGGCCCCAGCTCGGGATCCGGCGCCGCGGACGCCTCGGCCGGCAGCGCCTTCAGATAGGCCGCCATCGCCGCGGCGTCGCCGTCGGTCAGGTACTGCAGGCTGGCTCCCACCACTTCGGCCATCGGCCCGAACACGGTCGCGCGCGGCGACACGCCGGTCTTGAGCAGCTGGGCGATGTGTTCCGGCTCCCAGCTGCCGAGTCCCGCCTCGCGGCCCGAGGTCAGCGCCGGCGCATACCAGCCCAGCATCGGAATCAGGCCGCCGGACAGTCCGGCCGCGCTGGCGCCGAAGGCATTGCGCTCGCTGTGGCAGGCGTTGCAGTGTCCGAGGCCTTCGACCAGGTAGGCGCCGCGGTTCCACTGCGCGTCCTGCCGCGGAGCCGGCTCGAACACGCCGGGGCGGAAGTACAGCACGCGCCAGCCCATGAGCAGGGCCTGCTGGTTGTACGGGAAGCGCAGCCGGTGCGGCAGGTTCGGCGCGGGCGCGGCCGGCACGCTGCGCAGAAAGGCATACAGCGCGTCCGCGTCGGCGCGGGTGACGCGCGTGTAGCTCGGGTACGGGAAGGCGGGGTAGAGCAGGCGGCCGTCAGGCGCGCGGCCGTTGTGCAGGGCGTTCCAGAAATCGTCCGCGCTCCAGGCGCCGATGCCGTGCGTCCGGTCCGGCGTGATGTTCGGCGCCAGCAGGCGTCCGAACGGGGTCTCGATGGCGCGCCCGCCGGCATAGGCCGCCCCGCCGCGCGCCGTGTGGCAGGCCGCGCAGTCGCCGACGCGGGCGAGATAGGCACCGCGCGCGATATTGGCCGGCGTGGACGCGTAATCCGCCGGGGAGGCCGCCGGAATCATCTGAGCGCGCGGCCACAGGGCCAGCACGAACAGCAGTAGGAAAGCGGCGACGGCGGCCAGCGTGGTGAGGATCTTCTTTTTCATCGGCGTCAATCCGGTGCGCTGCCGCATTGCAGCGGCAGCGGGCGCGCGATGGACGGGGCGGGGCGCGGGTCAGCCGGCGGCGCCTGGGTGGCGAGCCAGCCGGAAATGGCTGCCACGTCCTGCAGCGAGATGCGCTGCGCGATCTCGCCCATGCAGTCGGGCGCGAGCGCACGCCGGTTCCGGTTCTTCCACGCCCCGAACTGTGCGTTGATGTAGTCGCGCGGCAGGCCGGCCAGGCCCGGAATGGCGGGCGCCACGCCAGTCAGGCGCGCACCGTGACAGGACACGCAGGCCGGAATGCGCAAGCTGCGGTCCCCGTGCAGCACCAGCTCGCGGCCGCGCTCGAGCGGGATCGAGCCGCGTTCCAGCGGCGCGGGTGGCGGATGGGGCAGCTGCGCGCTTTCGAACCAGGCGGCGATCTCCTTCAGGTAGGCATCCGAGAGCGGCGTGACCATGTAGGTCATGAGCGGATTCTGGCGCCGTCCGGCGCGGAAATTGGCGAGCTGGTTGTACAGGTAGCCCGCCGGCTTGCCCGCGAGGCGAGGAAAGAAGGCGTCGTCCCGGTCGGCCCGCGCATGGCAGGACAGGCAGGGCGCGAGCCGCTGCGCCATCGTGTCCGGCAGGACGGCGGGACGCTCGGTGCCACGGGCCGCGCCGGCCAGCAGCGGTGCCAGGAGCAGGAGCAGGATGCGTTGTGCTTTATGCATCCCGCGATCTTAGCGCATCCGTCCGTTAGCAGTGTTCCCAGAACCGTTCGTTGAACGGGCGGACATCGACTTCGCTGGACCAGGCCGTGGCGGGTTGGCGGTGCAGGTCCAGGATGATGCGGGCGATGTGGGCGGGATCGGCCTGCGGTGCGCCGCCGGCCTCGTTGCCGTCCTCGGCGATGTCGGCGTCGATCACCAGGTGCGCGACGTGCAGGCCGTGCGGCCACAGTTCGCGCGCCATCACCTGCGCCAGCGCGCGCTGGCCGAAGCGGCCGACCGCCAGGTTTAGGTGGCCCGCGCGGCCGGTCAGCGAGGAGGTCGAGCCGACCAGCAGGATGGTGCCGCTGCCGCGTGCCAGCATGGCCCGCGCCGCCGCGCGCGCGACCAGGAACGAGCCCAGGCAGTTATGCCGCCAGCATTCCTCGAAAGCCGCGGCTTCCACCTCCAGCGTGTCGCCCGGGCAGAAGCGCTGCACGGCATAGACCACCAGGTCGGGCACGCCGTGCCGTTGCGTGACCAGACCGAACAGCGCATCGACCGAGGTTTCCAGCGTGGCGTCGCAACCATAGGCGAAAGCCGCGCCCGGCACGTCCGCGGCCAGCCGGTCGAGCCGCTCCGCGTTGCGCGCCGCCAGGGCCAGCGTGAAGCCTTGCTGCGCCAGCTGGCGCGCCAGCGTATCGCCGAATCCCGGCCCGACGCCGACCAGCAGCGCCAGGGCGCCATCGGCGGATGCGGACTCGCACGCCCTGCGCAGGCGGGCGCGCGAGTTGGGCGTAACGCGCGCGGGACGCTCGAAGCGGTACGCCAGGGCCAGCGGTCCGACCCGTAGGCGGCGCAAGACCTTGAGCCGTCGCCAACTGCGCTCAAGCAATGGTTGAAGAATGGCACTCATGACGTCCTCCCCCTGATCCAGATCGCAATGTCTCCAGATTAAGGGCGCCATTCCGCGCCGTGCTGGGCTAGCGCAAGCCGGGCGAAATCAGGCGGGGCGGCCGGCGCGCCAGAGGCGGTAGATGCGCAAGGCGACGTGGGCGTCGTCGGCCGCGTACAGGATCTGCTGCTCGGACAGGCGGGACACGGCCCAGTTGGTGGTGGTGATGCGCTTGGACTTGCGCAGGGTCTGGCCGAAAAAGCGGGCGACGGCGGTCTTGGCGCCCACCGGGTTGCGCTGGCCGTTGCGCAGCACGTTGGCCAGATCGACCACGTTGACGGTCTCGATGCCCAGCTTGGCGCGCAGGCGCTTGATGTCGTCCCCGAGACCGAAGCCGGCCTTCACGACGCGCGCCGATTCCAGCACAGTCTTGACCACCCCGTTGCCGCTGGTCGAATCGACCTGGAACAGGTAGGCGTGCTCGTCCGTGGCCAGCTGCACCAGGTGCGGGCCGGTCGATTTTTCGCCCTTGGTGAAGACGGGCTTGGATTCCGTGTCGAAGCCGATGGCGTCGGCCGCCATCAAAGCGGCGAGCGCGTGCTCGGCCTCAGCTGGCGTGTGCACCAGGCGCACGTCGGTCCGGGCGATGCCCTCATACAAGGGCAGGGCGTCCGGACCAAGGTCGTCGTCTTGCGTTGGAATCAATGGCGCGAGCTGAATTTGTTGGCGAGGGCTTCCAGTTTTTCCTGGCGCTGGCGGGCCGCTTCCTCGGCCTTGGCGGCCTCATGTTCGGCGCGCTTGCGCTCGGCTTCCTTCTTGAAGCGCTGCTGCAGAGTTTCCTTGGCGTGGGCGCGGTGGGTTTCCGTCACTTCCTCGCCGGGATTGCCGTCCAGGTCGTAGCGGACCTTGGCTTTCTCCATCACCCGCAGGTAGCGCAGCGAGCCGGTATGGATGCCGAGGGCGGCGCGCATGGTCTTGCGGTTGATTTCCGGCATCCGGGCCAGGATCTGCTTGTCGATGCCGATGGCAAGCGGCAGCCATTGCTTGAACGCCGGGAATTGTTGCTGGAATTGCTTGAGCAGACTACGGGCCGAGATTGCGGCCGGTGCCGGTGCTTCGGTGGCCACGGCGGCGGAACTATTGGTGTTCATTGACTTCGAGGTAATAACTGAAGCGGCAAGGATAGCATGCCGGGCCTCCGGATTGCGCACAATCGCCCTTGCGGAAACTCAGCAATCGGTTCGATGGCCGATCAGTGGGGGTGATGAGAGATATATGATCTGGTGATTGTCCTAGCCGCTTGCAATCTGGCATAATAATGGATTGTCCAAAGCCCGACCGCCACTTGCCGGGCTTTTTTTCGTTCTCGCCGGTGCTTGATATCCGGCCGACTGCCCCGAGGTAGGGGCGATTCCGAGACTATGCCATCGGGTCCGCACGCGGGCCGGGCGGCGCATTGACCGAGCAATTCATGAAGACCACCGCCAAGACTCTCACCCTGACCGCCAAGAAGGCCACGCGCAAGGATTCCGCGCTGGCCGTGCCCAAGACCGCCACGTCCTACCTGCTGGACACCGAGTCCGAGGCCAAGGTCACGGTGGTGAAGAAGGGCTCGCGCCTGGCCGCCGTCAAGACCGCCGAGTCGGCTGTCGAGCCGGTCGAGGCGAAACCGGCGCGCCGCGCCAAGAAGGCCGAGGCGCCCGAACTGGAAGCGGCCCCCAAGGCCACCCGCGCCCGCGCCAAAAAGGCCGCGCCGGAAGCGGCCGCGCCGTCCGCCCCGTCCGCCGTCAGCACCACCACCGACGCCGCCGTGCTGGCCTCGATCGACACCTCCGGCTACCAGCTGCCGGGCGTGAAGGTGCCGGGCCGCCGCGGCCGCAAGCCGAGCGAGTTCGTCCCCGAGAACGACGAGGTGGCACAGCTCAACGCCGTCGAACGCGCCGAGCTGAAGGCCGCCTCCAAGGCGCGCGAACGCAAGGGCAAGGCCGGCCTGAGCGGCATCCTGGCCGACGATTCGGTCAGCGAAGCGGAAATGGAAAAGCGCCGCCAGCAGCTCAAGGGCCTGATCAACATGGGCAAGGAGCGCGGTTTCCTCACCTATGCCGAGATCAACGACGCGCTGCCCGAGAACATCATCGATCCGGAAGCGATCGAAGGCGTGATCGCGACCTTCAACGACATGGGCATCGCCGTGTACGAGCGCGCGCCGGACGCCGAGATCCTGCTGCTGTCCGATAACGTGCCGACCGCCGCCTCCGACGACGAGGTGGAGGCCGCCGCCGCCACCGCGCTGTCGACCGTCGATTCCGACTTCGGCCGCACCACCGACCCGGTCCGCATGTACATGCGCGAAATGGGCGCCGTGGCGCTGCTCACGCGCGAAGGCGAGATCGAGATCGCCAAGCGCATCGAAGACGGCCTGAAGGACATGGTGCAGGCCATTTCCGCCTGCCCGACCACGATCTCCGAGATCATCCAGCTCGCCCACCGGATCGAGAAGGAAGAGCTGCGCGTGGACGAAGTGGTGGACGGCATGGTCGATCCGAACGAGGCGGCCCACCTGGCCGTGTCCGCGGACGAGGACGACGAGGACCTGGAAGACGACGAGGACGAGGATGACCACGCCGCCGGCGGCGCGGCCGGCTACACGGCCGAACAGCTGGCCCAACTGCGCGTGTCGGCGCTCGAGAAGTTCAAGCTGATCGAGAAGGAGTTCGACAAGATGGCCGTCGCCTTCACCAAGGACGGCTACGGTTCGGCCAAGTACAACAAGGCGCAGGAAGTCATCTCCAACGAGCTGCTCGGCATGCGCTTCACGGCCAAGGTGGTCGAGAAGCTGTGCGACACCCTGCGCGGCCAGATGGACGAAGTGCGTTCGATCGAGCGCGCCGTGCTGGAGATCTGCGTGAACCGCTGCGGCATGCCGCGCGCGCACTTCATCAAGGTCTTCCCGGGCAACGAGACCAACCTCTTGTGGGTCGACGACGAAGTTTCTGCCGGCTTCCCGTACAGCGCGGTCCTGGGCCGCAACGTCCCGGCCATCAAGGAACTCCAGCAGCGCATGATCGACCTGCAGGCGCGCGTGGCGCTGCCGCTGGCCGACCTGCGCAAGATCAACAAGCAGATGGCCGCCGGCGAGCTGCGCGCCCGTACCGCCAAGCGCGAAATGACGGTCGCCAACCTGCGCCTGGTGATCTCGATCGCTAAGAAGTACATCAACCGCGGCCTGCAGTTCCTGGACCTGATCCAGGAGGGGAACATCGGCCTCCTGAAAGCCGTCGACAAGTTCGAGTACCGCCGCGGCTACAAGTTCTCGACCTACGCGACCTGGTGGATCCGCCAGGCGATCACGCGTTCGATCGCGGACATGGCGCGCACCATCCGCGTACCGGTGCACATGATCGAGACGATCAACAAGATGAACCGCATCTCGCGCCAGATCATGCAGGAAACCGGCGCCGAGCCGGACATGACGACGCTGGCCGAAAAGATGGAGATGCCCGAGCAGAAGGTGCGCGAGATCATGAAGATCGCCAAGGAGCCGATCTCCATGGAGACGCCGATGGGCGAGGACGGCGATTCGCAGCTGGGCGACTTCATCGAGGACAACGCGACCCTGGCGCCGCTGGACGCCGCGTTGCACGCCTCGATGCGCAACGTGATCAAGGAAGTGCTGGACTCGCTGACCCCGCGCGAAGCCAAGGTCCTGCGCATGCGCTACGGCGTGGAGATGTCGAACGACCACACCCTGGAAGAAGTGGGCAAGCAGTTCGACGTGACCCGCGAGCGGATCCGCCAGATCGAAGCGAAGGCGATGAGCAAGCTGCGCCAGCCGTCGCGCGCCGACAAGCTGAAGACCTTCCTGCAGAACTCCTGATCCAGATCAGGACGCGCCGCAAAGCGACAAAGGGCCAACCGTGTTGGCCCTTTGTCTTTTGCAGGCGGCGTACAATGACCGGATGTCACTCGGGCGAGGACCTTCAACATGAATGCCGCACCGAATCATGAGCCGCCAACCACCGACCAGCGTCTGACCCGGCTGGAAGTGCTCATGGAAAACCTGATCGAGCGGGTTGCCAGGCTTGAAGCAGAAGTTTGCCATCGAATTGCAGGCGGCCCGACCTCCGGCCGCCTTGATGGCGCCGGCCAAGCCGCGCTGATCAGGCGGACGGTGGCGCGACGGCCGGCGGAGCATCGAGCGGAATCGTGAGCTCGAAGGTCGAACCCAGGCCGGGCGTGCTGCTCAGCTTGAGGGCGCCGCCGAGCACCTCGTACACGATGTTGTGGACGATATAGAGCCCGAGCCCGCTGCCGCCGCTGCCCATGCGGGTGGTGAAGAAAGGTTCGAAGACGCGCTCGCGCAACGCCGGCGCGATGCCGACGCCGTCGTCCGCCACGTCCAGCACGACACACTGGGCAGCGTCTACGCGGGCCGCGACGCGGATGACGCCCGGTCTCCCGTCGAAGGCGTGGATTGCCGCGTTCTCGATCAGGTTGGTGAGAACCTGCCCGAGCGGACCGGGAAAGCTGTCCAGGATGATGGGTTCCGGGATCGCGATCTCGATCTGGATCGGCAGGCGTTTCAAGGTCGGTCGCAGCGTCTGCACGATTTCATCGACCACACGGCGCAGGATGAAGCGGCGGCGCTGGGAGCTGGCGCGGTCCACCGCTACCTGCTTGAAGCTGGCCACCAGTCCCGCGGCCCGTTCGAGGTTGCGCTGGGTGAGCTCGATCGCGATGGCGACGGTTTGCATGTAGGCTTCCCAGTCCGTGCGCCGCAACGGTCCCACTGCCTTGCTGCGAAAGGCCCGGGTTTCGTCATCCAGGGTACTGACCGCCATCAGCCCGTTGCTCAGCGGCGTGTTCATTTCGTGGGCCACGCCGGCCACCAGGGTGCCGAGCGCCGCCATTTTCTCCGAACGTATCAGTTCGCGCTGGATGTTGTTCACGATGTCGCGCAGCGCCATCAGCAGCTGGCCCGTTTCGTCATCGCCGATCCGCCGGAACCTGAGGTTCAGGTCGCCGGCGGCGATTTCGCGCGCCACCCGGACCGCTTCGTTGATGGGGTTGGTGATGCTGCGGTCGACCAGCAGGAAGATACCCACGAATAGCGCCAGGATCAGGAGGGATGCGCAGCCCAGCAGCGTGAACAGGATGCGGATGCGATGGGAAGCGGCGGCCTCGTCTTGCGCGCTGCGCTGGTGTGCAAGCCGCACCACTTGCTCGATGACGGCGCGCTGCGCAAGGTAGTCGGCCTTCAGCTTGCGCATGGCTTGGGCGATGGCGGCATCGTCGCGCGCATCGAGGCCGTGGGCGAGGTCGGTGAAGGCGGTTGCGAAGAATGCGTGGACGATCACGTCCGATTCGCGCAGGAATTTGGCGCCCAGTTCGCCCTCGAGCCCCGCCTCGGACCAGTAGGCATAGCGCGCCTGGTAGGCCCGGTGCAGGTCGACCAGGCGATTGAAGAGGATCTGACGCTGCTCCGGATTGCGTTCCTCGGCCAGTTCCCGCGTGATGAGGTAGGGCTCGACGATGTAGGCCGGTGGCGGCAGGATGTCCGCCACCAGATCCTGGCTCGACTTGATGCGCTCGTAGATCGGACCGTTCACCCGAATCGTCGACAGGATGTACACGCCGATCAGGCCGCACAGCGCAAAGCAGCCAAGCGAAAATACCAGGAGCCAGCGCAGCCGCTGCTTGATGCTCAGGCCGCGCAGGCGCGATGCGACGGCGCCGTGCCGCATCCAGCGCGGGAGGGGCCAGCCGTGCACGTCCTGACGGATCAAAACTGCTCCCACTCGCCGTTGGCCACGCGCCGCGCCGGCGCGCGCTGGGACAGGCGCGGCGTGGGCGTGGCGCGCGCCACTGGCGGGAGCGTGCGCATGCTCGTCGTCGCCGCTGCGGCATCCGGCAGGCGGAAGAATTCGACCATCGACTGGAGCTTGTCCGCCTGCCCCCGCAGCGATTCGGAGGCGGCCGCGGCTTCCTCGACCAGGGAGGCATTTTGCTGGGTGACGTCGTCCATCTGGACGATGGCCTGGTTCACCTGCTCGATGCCGCTGGCCTGTTCCTGGCAGGCCGTGGCGATATCGGTGACGATGGCGGACAGGCGGTGCGTGCTGCCGACCACGTCGGCAATATTGGAGCCCGCCTCTTCGACCAGCTTGACGCCGCTGCCGACCCTCTCGACCGAGGCGTCGATCAAGGTCTTGATTTCCTTGGCCGCCGTGGTGCAGCGCTGCGCCAGGTTGCGCACCTCGCCCGCCACGACCGCGAACCCACGCCCCTGATCGCCGGCGCGGGCAGCTTCCACCGCAGCGTTCAGGGCGAGGATGTTGGTCTGGAAGGCGATCCCGTCGATCACCCCGATGATGTCGACGATCTTGTCGGAGGCCGCGCTGATGTCGTTCATCGTCGTCACCATCGCCGTGACTGTCGTGCCGCCGCGCTGCGCCATGTCCGAGGTCGACAGGGCCAGCGCATTGGCGTCGCGCGCGTTATCCGCATTCTGGCGCACCGTGGAAGTCAGTTCTTCCATCGAAGACGCTGTCTCTTCGAGCGAACTGGCTTGTTCCTCCGTGCGCGAGGACAGGTCCAGGTTGCCGGCCGCGATCTGGTGCGAGGCGCTGGCGATGGCGTTGGTGCCGGTGCGCACTTCGCTGACGATGGCGATCAGCTTTGCATTCATTTCGCCCAGCGCGCGCATGAGGTGGCCCATCTCGTCTTGCGAGCTCGCCTCGATGCGCTGGGTGAGGTCGCCGGCGGCGACGGCCGTAGCGGTCTGCACGGCCGCGGCGAGCGGACGTGTGATCGCGCGTACCAGCCAGCTGCCCATGCCGACGGCAAAGGCGACCGCCACCAAGCCGCCGATCACGTTGAACAGCGTGGTCCGCGCGTACGCGGCCTGCGAGGCCTCGTACTCGCTCTTGGCGACTTCAAGCTGCAGCTGGATCAGGGCGTTCATGCTGTCGCGTACGGGCAGGTAGAACTTCTGCATGGGGCCGTGCAGCACGGCGGCGGTGGCCTGCATGTCCTGCGCGCGCATGGCCTTGAGCGCAGGAGCGAGCGCGCGCTCGGTGAAGGCGCTGCGCGCGGCGCTGAATTGCCCTGCCAGCTCCTGTTCGCGCGGCGTCAGGTAGGTCGCCATGTATTCCTTCCACACCTTGTCGGCCTGTGCGGTGTCGGCGTCCACGGCCTGCGCGGCGGCGCCCAGTTGCGCCGGGTCGGCCGCCACGGCCAGGGCGACCGTGCTGTCGACACGGTTCAGTGACCGGATCACTGCGTCGAGCTGCCCGAGCGCGACCAGGCGGTCGTCGTAGATCGTCTTGATCGTATCGTTGGTTTTGCCGAGCGTGTAACTCCCGGTAAGGCTGACGAACAGCAGTTGCAGGGTCAAGAGGGCGAGCACGGCGATCAGCCGCGTCTTGATGGTCAATTGCGTCAGCATATGTATTGGACTCCGTCGTGATGCATGTTTATGGTTGTTGTAGCGACCGAGCATACGAGCGCATTCGTCTTGCCGTCCAATGCATTTTCAATGCAGAATCCATGCATGATCTGCATTAAGCCCCGTTGGCCAGGCAAATTCCCCCACCTCCGGCCGGGTCAAATTCCCCCACCCCTGAGCGCCTGATCGGGTTGTAGAGTGGGCGCCGCCGGGGAGCAATCCCGCTGGCAGGACGTAACCTATTCCC